>JAEEGL010969301.1_pt1 | contig 206895 bp, 204 predicted proteins | sample 9134231 | NCBI WGS metagenome assembly JAEEGL01 (sample SAMN16246548, study PRJNA631951) | gut metagenome | biome: gut microbiome; feature: rumen; material: fiber-attached | host: Bos | place: Iran: Karaj | collected 2018-10 | reverse complement strand
TATACGGAACTTGGAAGTGTCATAAGACTGCTGACAGCACCGGAAGTATATGACCCAAACAAAGAATCACTTATAGAGATACTGGGACCGGATAAAACAAACGTCTGGATAATACCGATAGCGCTTATCATTTCGGGAGTATTCACATCCTTTGCGGCCTTTGGCGAAGAGGAAGGCTGGAGAGGCTACATGATGCCTAAGATGATAAACTTATGGGGCTTTAAGAAAGCGGTCTTGATAGGGGGATTTGTATGGGGGATGTGGCACTGGCCGCTTACCTATGTAGGACATAATTTCGGTACCGATTATATAGGTTATCCGTATACCGGATTTCTTGCGATGTCTCTTATGTGTATAATGCTCGGTACGATACTGACTTATATAACACTAAAGAGCGGATCTATATGGCCAGCTGCTATAATGCATGCGGTATCAAACGTAAGTCCGTCCATACTTATATGCTTCATAGACTCAGAAAAAGCGGTCGGATGGCATGCGCAGAGCGTACTGACATTCCCATTAAATACGCTGCCAATGCTGGTATTTGCCGTATTCTTCTTTTTTAGATATGCAAGAAAGAGTGAAGCTGTGGCGAAAGGATAAAAGCAGTGCTAAAATGTTCTCATGAAACATTGAATCGGGAGGATATAGCCTTGAAGAAAAAACTCTTAAGACTGCTTATCATGTTCCTTATCATATTTACTGTCGCAGGCTGTGCAAAAAAAGAAGAGCCGGATGAAGAAGAGACTATTGAAAAAGAAAAGGCTGATAAAGACGGTAAGAAGAAAAAGGATAAAAAGAATAAAGAAAAGCCTGAAACCGAGCAGGAAGAAGGGGTGGCCGTACTTGATATAACAAACGAAGAAAGCATTATGTACTTCATCGCCGGTGAATGGAAGCTTGTCGATACCCTTAATGACAAGGAATATGCGACTCTTAAGATAGATGAGAACGGCAACTGTGTATTCACAAGAGGATTTGACGAGGTAGCGCTTGACGGAACCTTTAAGGTAAAAAAGCATGAGACCTACGATCCTGAGACGGATAAGCTTATTGAGGAGAAAGAATATACCGGATTCGAACTGTCATTTTCGGGAATGGATCCCATTACAAGGATAGATATACCCGAACTGGATCTTTATACATGTGATGAGGAGACGATCGGCGGATCGATCTGTATATCAAGCAATCATCTTTGGGATTACATGTCTCTTGAATGGCTCGGAAACGGAGACAGCTACATCTTTGAAAACGTTTTCCAGGATACGGAAAGGCTGTACGAAGAATACGATAAATTCAATATGGTACGGGTTCAGTCCGACTGGGTTTTCAGGCGCTTAAGCAGTGATACAAAGGATATTGAGCCTTTAAAGAATGAAGAGTTTTATGGTCTGATATGGAATCAGGAAAAAGAAAAGGACGAGAATAAAAATTACTATTATAAGTACTGGATCCAGACCATGGAGGCTCACACACAGGAGGCGGCAGATGAGTACACTGCAAGAAGGTTTACGGAAGGGTATTTCGTACAAAAGAATGTAAATATCGCGCCTTACAGGATAAGTGAAGATGTCAGTACCTACACGCTTTTACACGAAAGGAAGCTTGAGGATACATATCCTTTGCTGATGTGCAGGTTCAGGACCGATGGAGAAGGAAATATCATTGATATAAAGGAAGTCGACAGAGCTTACTATGGTATGTATGATCTAGGTACCATTGAGCAGGAATATTCTTATGATGCTCTTAAGTTTACAGTAAACGGCATGGAGTATGACATAACAGAGTATGCACCTCTTGCAAACGCGGTCATGGATATGTATCAGGTCGGTGACTGGGTAGTTGTGGAGACACATATAAATCCTCATACCGGTGCCTATATTCTGGTAAATACCTTAACCGGAAATGTAGAAAAGACGATAATGGGAGCCAATCTGACCTGGCTGGGTGATGATATATCAACGGCCGTATATTCGAATTATGCCGAGCTTTACAATTTCAAGGGCCATGTGATAGGGACAACTGACGGAGAAGAGATATACGATGTTTTGTATGATCCAAGCAAAACGTCAGTTACCGTTAAGGATATGAATGACAAAACATTTACTTTTGATACCGATATCTCGGATTCTGCCATGTATGCATTTGCTGACTATAAGAGATCAGGCAAGGCTTCATACTGGGAAAAGTTTGTAAATAATGCTCCTTACGGGGCGATGGCATATGTAATGGAAAACCCGCCCGAGGATGTTGCACAATACCTTCCTGAAGGGTCTGAAGTAGATCCAGGTACCAATGATAGAGTTGCGGTGGTCATGTTAAGGGATGATACGGTAGTAGATCTTTACGAGGGAAGCTATAACCTTACCACCTATGAATTCGAGAAGGGAGGTATGATAGATTATCAGGGTTCGAAAGTAAAGGGAGGCGTTGCAGTCTTTGACATGGTAATTCCGGAAGGCATACCGAACCGCTGTATGTATATAACAAACAGATACAGTGAGAAGGCAACATTTCCCGTGACCACACTGTCAGGGCAGTTTGACATATGTTCGGATTTCATTCTGGCCGACTAGTCAGCATACAAATATCTTATTTACTATAAACAATCGATAAAAAAGATCCGATATAAGAAACAGAGAACATATTTTTATCTGCAAGGAAGCAGGATGTGTTTTCTGTTTCTTTTTTCTTTGGTTACATGGAAAGGAATCCGGTACAGGGAATATCTTTTAATCTTACGAATTACTCCATGAAACCTAACTGTAGCTACCATTTATATACGGGACACCGTATAAAAGGTGTCCCGCTTAAGGTGGTTTTATATCTGATTAAATGCCTTCAAAAGGAAGTGAAGGATTTAAAATTTTACAAGGAGGTAAGAGTTATGATGAATGTATCATCAGCACAGGAAGCGTTTTCCAGTTATGTGTCATCGACAAATCAGGCTTCAAATGCAAAGAAGACCGAAGAGACAACAGTAAAGAAAGCAAACTACGGAAAGACCGTCGGAGAACCGAAACTGTCTGACAAAGCCGCAGCATATTATGAAGAGCTCAAGAAAAAGTACTCGAAGATGGATTTTGTGCTTGTGAGCAAAGATAAGAAGGATCAGGCAAGGATGATGGCTTCAAGCTTTGCAAATCCTCATAAGACAGTTGTTCTTATCGATGAGGAGAAGATCGAGAAGATGGCAGAGGATGAGAGTTTCAGAGCAAAATACGAAGGTCTCATTGAACAGGCATCAAACGGTCTGTCAGAGCTAAAGAAGCAGATGGATTCCAAGGGAGCCGATGTAAAAGGCTACGGAATGACCATTAACGACGGAGGAACTGCTACATTTTTCGCTGTTTTAAAGAAATCCTCGGATGCTCAGAAGGAACGTATAGAGCAGAAGCGCGAGGAGAAGAGGGCAGAAAAGAAAGCAGAGGAAAAGAAAGCCCAGAAAGAGAAGGAAAAGGAACGGATCGAGGGCAAAAAGACCGACATCTTTGATGAGGTGGAAAACGATGACGATGTAGAGATCATCTATGCAAGCAGTGTTGAAGAACTAACAAAGAAGGTAGATGATTATTTCCAGAATTCAAGGATGAACAGTGTCATGACCGAACAGGAAATGATGGTCGGACAGCATATAGATTTCAAGGGATGATGATTTAAATATATAGGTCTTTATAAGAGCGGTATAAACATTTGCTGTTTATGCCGTTTTTATATTTTTCAAAAAACTACTTGACAAAATTATAAACAGGTTTAAAATATAAACCATAAAACAAATATCATGATTCACATGAAAGGGAAAGACCATGAACACAACGGCAAATGAAGCAATAGAAAACATCAGCATCATTAAGAGTACCATGGAGGAATCCAAGATAAGCTATGAAGGACTGTATAAACTGTGCCTTGTATTTGGCATATGCAACATAGCACTTACGCTTGCATCGTATCTGTCGGTAATGCTTGTATTCAAAACAGCTGTTACCACAGACTTTCTTATTTTCTCCACAGTCCTGACACGTATTTTATCCTTTGCAGTTCCGCTGACTGCTTATGTTATGATCTGTAAAAAGGAAAAAAGCTACAATAACAGATTTTACTTAAGCATAATAGACACCTGGGCAGTGATATCGATCGTGTTGCCTGTTTTTCGAATAATCGTAAGCCTGATCCAGTATTACATGATAAATAACGGCTTGTTGCCGCAATGCGACCCAAGCAATATTTTTATAAACTCGGGGGATCTGTCTGCAGCAGTATTGTTCCTGATGATAATTATCATCTACTCAAATATTTCGAGAAAACCTTATATAAAGATATTTGGCCTGATCATCATGTTTGTTCAGATGTTTATTTCAATGGTAGAGCTGTCATTCCTGCCCGGTACAACTGACCATGCGACACTGATAAAATATCCGGGCTATGAGATATATACAACAGTTTCCGGCATATTTGGTTTCCTTGTATTCGGTTTAGGTTATATAATCATAGGTGTACTCATTAAGAAGAAAGTAGAAGAAGCAAAAACGGGTAAAGAATCATGAACATGAATGAGATCCCGGAGGCACTCTGCCAGAAGTTAAGGATAAAGATAATCAGTTCTTTAGTATCTTCTTCCAAGACCTTTAATGAGCTTTTGGATCTGACCCAGACAACAAAGGGGAATCTAAGCGTACAGCTCACGAAACTGGAAGAATGGCAGTATATCACCTCCGATAAAGTGATAGAGAACAAAAAAACAAAGACTACATATACCCTTACTGATACCGGTATGAGTCAGTTTGAGGAATATGTCGCTCTGCTAAAAAAGATAATAGAAGAGAGCGTGGGTTAGTTAGACGTTTATAAAGACGGTTGCGGTATATTTATTCCGCAGCTGTTTTTTATTGCGGCATACATATAAAAAAGAATGTCATTGAGCAGAATCTTTCATAATGGTAAAATAAAAAATGGTATTAATGAAAGGCAGGATCACTCAGTTGACAGATAAGATATATGAAAGAGACAGTTACAAAACAGAGCTTTCGACTGTAGTCACAGACTGTTTTGAGGAAAACGGAAAGGTTTACATAAAACTAAAGGAAACCATATTCTTTCCCGAAGAGGGCGGTCAGTACGCAGATAAGGGTTCACTTACGTTTGATAACATGACGGTAGATGTGATAAACGGTGAACTGATAGGATCTGCTTCCGAGAGCGAGACAGATATCAGATATGAGGTTGATAAGAAGATCGAAGTCGGCACAGCTGTATTATGTAAACTTGACTGGGACACTCGTTTTGACAGAATGCAAAACCACAGCGGAGAGCATATACTGTCGGGACTTATCCATAACAGCCTCGGATATGACAATATAGGTTTTCATCTGAGTGATGATGAGCCGGTCACACTGGTCGTAAGCGGATTGCTGGATGCCGCACAGGTAAGAGAGCTTGAAAAGCAGGCAAACACGATCGTGTATGAAAACCTTCCGATAAGAGATTCTTATCCGTCAAAAGATGAGCTTAAGGATATAGATTACAGAAGCAAGATAGACATCGCGGGCCAGGTAAGACTCATAACGATAGGTGATGAGAATAAGACCGTCGATATATGTGCCTGCTGTGCACCTCATGTTTCACACACGGGAGCCATAGGCATCATAAAGATCGTTTCATTCATGAAGTTTAAGGGCGGAATGCAGCTTGGTATACTCTGCGGAAGAAGGGCTCTTGAATATATTGAGCACAATCTGGATAACCTGGAAATCATGGCAAGAGGATTCTCGACACATGCCGACAATGTACCGAAGCTTGTAGAGAATCTCAAGGATGATAACATGAGTCTTAATTCTAAGGTTGCAGAACTCACCGAAAAGATCATCATAGAGGATATAAAAGCAGGTGTTTATGATAAATGCGTGTTTACCGATATGAATCTTTCTGCCGCAAACATGAAAAACATATACAACGAACTGGTATCGCTTCGAGACGGATATGCGGGCCTGTTTGTCGGAAGCGACGAAAGCGGCTACAGATACTATGCCGGAGGAAGTAATGCCGATGCAAAAATACTTGCGGATAAAATGAGAGAAAAACTTTCTGCCAAGGGAGGCGGATCTTCTCAGATGATACAGGGAAGAATAGAAGCTAAAAGAGATGATATAGAGGCGTTTTGGAAAAGCCTTTAAGATTTACGGAGGAACGGTATGGATAAATACAAAAAAGAGATGATCATATATCTGTCGATCAGTCTGGTCATGCTGGTTATCGTACTGGGCTTGATCGCAGGACTGATAAAGGCTTACAGATCGGATGAAGGATCCGTTCAGATAAACACCCAGACGCAAAATGACGGCAAGAAGCTGTTTGATGATGCGGATATAGTTGAAGAGGTGGTCACTGTAAACACCCAGATTATAGAAGACGGGCTAAAGGAGATGGGACTTTTGACGACCGAGGAGTATTATTTTACCCAGGTTGAGGAGTATTCAAGCTCAAAAAAGGTCTTTATCTTTGAATCGAAAGCCTCGTTCACATACAGCTATGACGGTGTTGTGACGGCGGGCATAGACTGCAATGATGTGGTCATAGATAAGAATGATGAGCTTAAAAAGATAACCATCACTATACCTTCGGCACAGATATTCGGCGCAAATATCGATCATGACAGTTTTAAGATATATGAGGAAAAGGAAGGACTGTGGAACAAGATCGATATGACAAAGTATAACGATTCGATAATCGAATTCGAAAACGCCGCTATAGAGAAAGCAAGATCAAAAGGGATTGTTGATAAGGCAAACGAGGGAGCAAAAAAGATAATAAGCTCATTTGTTAATTCACTTGTTGATACCGATGAGTATGAGATAGAGATCGTTAGCAGGTAAGGAGAACAGGATGAAGATAATAAAGAATATTCCGATCGTACTGGCATTTGTTATAATAGCGCTCATTTCTGTTTCCAAGATCACACCCCTGTCAACGGATCCTGCGCTGCATGCACGTACGATAGACATGATAGATACTCAGATAGACAGTGTATTAAAGCTCACTGCGGGAGCAACGGGAGCATCGGCTGCCATATCCCTTCTTCCCGATGACCAGTGTACTCCCATAGCTCAGCAGTTTGCGGAACTGGGAAAGTACTTTCTCATAGTTTTGAGTGCTCTCTATCTTGAGAAATATTTAGTGACAATGCTCGGATATGTTTCGTTTGGTGCGATAATACCGATAGCGAGTCTTGTCTTATGTGCCGGGATAATAGCCAAAAAGACAAAGGCAAAGATATTTGCGGGAAAACTTGTCATAGTGGCATTTGCAGTATATTTTGCCATTCCTCTGGGGATACTGGCATCCGAGAAGGTATATTCGAATTATTCCGAGAACATTGAGCAGACTATAGGAATAGCTGAAAAGATCAGCATACAGGATGAGGATACATCATCGGTTGAAAGATTCATCTCCTGGATAGGCGATGCGGCAGGAACGATAGTCGATTATGTTACGGGCCTGCTAAGCAGATTTATAGAGGCGATAGCGGTTATGATAGTCACCTCGTGTCTTATCCCGATACTGGTCGTTTTTGCGATAGTCTGGCTTATAAAGATCCTGTTTAAGATAGATCTGTCATTCGGGGACGGCAAGACAAAAACTGCCGATCAGGAATGATATTTTTGTAAAACAGGTGGTTAAATCATATTGAGAACACATGTGAAAATGTGTTATACTATTTGTTGGATTTTTTATTTTGAGTTTGGGGTTTGTTTTGATTATTGGGGCATGGTATGAATCAGCATTCTCGATTTAATCTCCCTCTTTGCCTGGTAGTCGAAGAGGGTGTCTTTACGAGGACCGATGAGGTCCTTAAACAATATCTTCCCGAGATCGAAGGGAAGAAGTCTTTGGTCATCACGGAGAAGTTTTTACATGATCTGTATGGTGACATTGTTTCCGAGATTCAAAAAGATCATAACGATGCGGAAGTCTTTGAGGTAGTGACTGCGGATTTTGATGAGGCAGTCACGATAGCAAAGAAGATCTGCATAGAAGATATAAAGGTTGTAATAGGCTTTGGCGGAGGCAGGGTTCTGGATGTCGCAAAGTATGCTGCCTATGTTAGCAAGGCTGTTTATATATGCCTTCCAACCAATCTGAGCAATGATTCTCTTGCTTCGCCTTTTGCCGTGCTCGGTACGGAGGGTAGCAGCAGAAAGACACTGGCCTGCAAGATACCTACAGCGATAATCGTTGATACCGATATGATACAGAAAGCACCCAAAAGCCAGACACTTGGCGGGATCGGTGATACGATAGGAAAGTATACCGCGGTTTATGACTGGATGATGGCGGCAAAAGCGGAAGGAAAACCGGTTGATGACTTTGCTTATTCCATCGCCTGGATGTGCTATGACTCGATAGCTCATTTTGATGAGAAGAATATAACGAGTACAGCCTTTTTAAGGACACTTGCAAGAGCGCTTGTAATGGGAGGACTTGCAATGGAGATAGCCGGTTCTTCGAGACCGTGCAGCGGAAGCGAGCATCTTTTCTGTCATGCGATAGAGGAATATTACCCGCAGATAAAGATAAGTCACGGTATGGCTGTCGCACTCGGAAGCGTAGGTGCTGCAAACTTTCAGGGCAGAGACGATCTTAAGATGCTGGAGGTATGCAAGGCATACGGACTTGATATAGATCCTGCCTCATACGGGATAGACAAGGATCTGTTCTTTGAAATATGGAGCAGGGCGGCTTCAACTCGCCCTGACAGGGTTACTATCCTTAACAACACAGAGCTTAACAGGGAATGGCTCGATGAGATTTATGACAGAATGCAGAATAATAAATAAATTGAAGGAAAATATATAATCGGAGGGAAGAGTAAATGACACGAGAAGAGATCATTAGGTGCGTGAGAGACTATGTAAGGGATGATATGGCACAGTATGCCATACTGATCGACAGCCCCTGGGGATCAGGTAAGACCTATCTGTATGAGCATCATCTTGTTGATGCGGTTGCAACGGCGGTGAATGATTCACCCAAAGAGAATATCTATATCTCTCTTTACGGAATAGCTACTATCGATGCGCTGGCAAAGCAGCTCATGACAAATTTCATGCTTCATCTGAAATGGAAGAAGTACGGTTCAAGAGATATGTTAAATGCTGCGAACGGCATGCTCGCAATAGCAAGCAAGGCTGTATCGGTATCAATAAACGATATGGTCGCTATGGATATGAGCAAGCCAAGTACGATGAAGGAACTCAGCAAGGTTAAGAACTTTGTCATATGTTTTGATGACCTGGAAAGATGTACTATACCGGTTGACGAGGTACTCGGATTTATCGATAACCTTATCGAGCACTGCGGATGCAAGATAATAATCCTTGCAGATGAGGAGAATATCGGAAAGATCTATACCAACAGCAATCTCGAGCTTAAGTATCTTTCACTGCTGATCGGCGGAAAGGGTCTTTTAAACGAGCCAGAGGAAAACGAGGGCAAGCCCGTTTCGAAGAAGAAGGATATATCTGCGATAAGCGTTGATGATCTTAAGAAATTAAATGAGAATGTCTACTCTGTAAACTATATTTACAAAGATATACGTGAAAAGGTTGTAGGAAAGACTCTTCCTTACTATCCGAGCCTTAAGGAGACGATCTTGGAGGTTATAAACGGTGATCCTTCCGTAGGAACAGCGGCATATGTAAAGGATGAGACCTACAGAAAGTTCCTTCTTGATCATATCGACAGGATCGAGAAATCATTCATGGAGACGGATAACAGAAACCTTCGTATTTTCCTTCGCTGGATAGACAAGTACAATGAGATTTATAAGAAGACAAAGGAATACTACGGAAACGCAAAGCTTTACGAGAATGTTGTTGATTCGTTCCTTCAGTACAGTATCTGGCTCTCAGGTGCTATAGGAAAGAACAAGAAGCTTGCTCCCTGGAATTCCGGACTCAATGTTGATTACATCGTTTTTGAAGGAAAAGAGAATGAGCATATAATGCGTCACAGATTCATTGATGAGTGGATCACAAAGACATTCTGGGATGATCAGGCATTCAATCAGTCTGCAAAACAGGTAATAAATCTTGAAGAGCAGGAGAGCTTAAGGAACAAGAAGATCAAATCAACAGGTAAGGCTTTATCGGAACTCCAGGATTGGAGGATCAAATCCGATGAGGAAGTTGAACTTCTTACAAACAAGCTCACAAATGAGCTTAAAGAAGGCAAATACTCTTACATGGATTATCAGAACATCATCGATCTTCTGATCTATCTAAGCAGGATGAAGCTCTATAACAGAGATATCAAGGATGTTCAAAAGACCATGCTTGACCTTATCGATCAGGCAACGGAATGCCAGGAGATCGGTAAGATGCCCAGGACCTTCGTATCAGAAGCTGAAAGAAAGCTCTATATGGAGATCTACGGACCTATCGAAGCACGTATCGATGAGAAGAACAGAGAGATCAATATCGCTGCTGCGGTTGATAACAACAAGTATGAGAGCGCAGACAAGTTCATGGAGAACTGTACAGACAAGAAGGATTACTATATCGAGCACCGCTCATTCACTGAGTTCATCTCTATCGACAGGATAGTGGAGCTTTTAAGAAGGAGTACACTCGAGGATATCTACAAGATCAAAAAGGCATTCCTTGTTGTATATGACAGAGCTACGATCAATCAGTTCTATATGAAGGATATCTCGGAACTCAGAAGACTTAAGGAGATGATCTCCAACAGAGAGTTCTTCCCTATAACAGGCAGAACAAGAGAGATCGCTATAGAGAGTTTCACTGAGATGCTCGAACAGGTTATGACTTACCTCGGAGCATAAAGGATAAAAGAGTTAACGGCACCGCCTGATAATGGGCAGTGCCGTTTTTATAGTTTGGGAGGTTATTTCTTTTCTACCAGATTCTTTCCGTACCATTTCTTCTTATACCAGTACCACATGACTATCAGCCCTCTGATACATTCATCCGAGGCGGTACCGGCAAATACACCGGCGACTCCGAAGCCTGCAGCGATACCAAGACCGTATCCCACGGTCGCTCCGAGCCCCCACATGGTTATCATTCCGACTATCAGCGGGAAGATATAGGCACCGGCGGCTTTAAGGCTGTTTACGAATGTCATGTTAAGGCATCTTCCAAGCTCTATGAAAATATCAACAAACATGATCTTTTTTGCAAGAGCAATGATAACAAGGCTTGATGTAAAGAACTTAAGCGTAAACGGACATATCAGCCAGTTGACAAGTGCAAGTGCAAACGTTATGGGAAGAGAAGTACCAAGTGTCTTAAATACACGTTTATAGGCTGCATCTTCCTTGCCGGCACCTACCAGGTGACCTGTTATTATCTGTGTCGACATGGCGGAGGCGTTTGAAAATACCATTGCAAAGGCGATTATGGAGTTACAGTATACCCTGGCATTTACCGAATCGTTACCCATTGTGTTTACAAAGGATAAAAGCACCATCTGATACATGCTGTATGAGAAGTTCTCGCCCGCACTCGGAAGACCGATCTTTATCATCTTTAATAGGAAGTCTGCGGGGAAAGGATTTAATAGCTTAAGTGATATTTTTCCTGTTCCGGTTTTATAGAAGAATACAAAAGCAACTATAAAAGCTATCGTCCTTGATGTGACCGTTGATATGGCAACGCCGGCAACTCCGAGGTTTAAAAACTTTAACGGACCGTAGAGGAAAGAGTAGTTACCTATGATGTTTACTACATTGATGATAAGCGAGAGATACATACCTATTTTGGTGTATCCGTTACATCGCAGTATCTGCAGCATTACATTGGTACATGCCTGTAAAAACATGGAGCTGCCGACAATGGCTATATAAGTTGCTGCGTATGGCATCATCTCTGCTGAAACGTTTAACATATTCATGAGTTTGAAACGTGAAAGGACCAAAGATGCGCTCAAAACGACTCCGATAACAAAGTTGAACGCTACTGCGAGCGTGTAGATCATGTTCATCTTGTCAAACTGCTTTGCACCCAGATACTGAGCAACAACGACGCTGGTCGCGGTCGCTATGATGTTGAACATAATTATCACAAGAAACATCAGCTGATTTGCGTTTCCCACCGCACCGACTGCGTTTTCCGAATAATGGCTTAGCATCATGGTGTCCACGTTGTTTAGCAGTATATTAAGGAAGAGTTCCATGAACATGGGACCGGCTATCAGCAGTAATGGAGTTTTTTCATCTATTACAAGTGTTTTGTTCTTTTTCATATTCAGACCTGTATCCGTGAGTTAAACACCAATCATAATACGATTATCGGGCGTTTCTTTCAATTTTAAAAGTAAACAAAAGTGATGTCAAAAATATGCATTTCTGTATATTCTATGTTGAGATTATTTCCTAAAAATAAAAAGTTATTAAGCAATTATAAACAATTAGCACTCCGCGTTGACGAGTGCCAGATTAGGGTGTAAAACATAATCAGGTTCAAAAAAAACGAACCAAGAAAAGTAAAAGAGGGTAGTAAGAACATGTTAATAAGGAGGATAAGATTATGTTGATGCCCAGTATTTTCGGAGAAGATTTTTTTGATAACTTTTTTGATGATTTCACAAGACCTGTAAGAAGCGCAGCCAAGGGTCACGGATTTGCGAACATGCCTCAGGTACTTCCTCAGGTGCAGACACCTTCAATGAGGACAGATATCAAGGAGACCGAAGGCGGTTATGAGTTCGATATTGAACTTCCGGGATATGCAAAGAGTGATATTACAGCAGAACTTAAGGACGGATATCTTACCATCACGGCTAAGAAGGAGACCGTTAATGAAGAGAACGGCTCAGATGAAGTTGTTGACGATAAGAAGTATATCAGACGTGAGAGATATTACGGAACCTGCAGAAGAGCTTTCTATGTAGGCGAAGATGTTACACAGAACGATATAAAGGCTAAATATGATAACGGTATCCTTCAGCTGTTCGTTCCCAAGATCGAGCCTGTAAAGGTAGAAGAAGAAAAGAAATACATCAATATTGAAGGTTAATTCCATATAGCGATTAACCGACTTTATATAATTCCTTTCCCTTACTGACTCCCGGAGTTTAACTTCGGGAGTTTTTATATGCGGAATAATGATTTGACTATTACAAGCAAGCGATAGTATAATTATCCCTACATAATGCACCATAATGGGAGGAGGAACTATTATGTCAAAAAATAACGATCAGGGACCTGCTTACAGCAAGCCGTCCAGATTACCCATAATAATAGCTGCCGTAGTAGTTGCAGTGCTGGTAATAGGCGGAGGATTCGCATTCTACTGGGTGAACAGACCGATAAACAAGGTCAACAAAGCCATAGAAGCAGATGATATCGAGACTGTAGACGAGTATTTTGACAAGCTGTCGGATGACGATAAAGAGGATGTTGAGGAACAGATGCTTGATTACGGCAAGGATCTGTGCAAGGCTTATATCTCAGGCAAGAAGGATTACGATGAGGTAAGCAAAGAGATCGATGTTCTTTCAAGAGGCGTCCTTAAGGGTAACAGCGATTTCGACGAGATGGTAAAGGAAGTCGAGGAGCTCAAGAAATCAAGGGACAACTTTGAGGCTGCAAACAAGGCGTTTGATAAGGAAGACTATGAAAAAGCTCTTGATCTTTACGCAAAGGTAATAGAGAGTGACAAAAACTTCGAGACGGCTCAGGATAAGATCAAGGAATGCGAGTCAAAGATCTCACCTGATGTTGTCGGCAAGTGGGAATGCACGATAGAGATCGGTCCTGCGCTCTTAAGACAGGTGGGCGTTACATCCGATGAATCAGACTTTAAATTCCCCATCGTCTGCACACTTGAATTCAAGGACGATGTGACAGGAAGCATGTATATCGATAAAGAAGGATTCATGGAGAACATGGACAAGTTTATCGATATTGCCGTTGAAAGTGTTCTTAAGATGTATAAGACCGAGTATGGCATGTCAGAAAAGGATATAGACAAGCTCTTTAAGTCATACTACGGAATGGGCTTTAAGGAATATCTTAAGAGTTATGTGGCTGAAGCGGATCTCGGAGATACATTCGAGTCAATGGAATTCACATATGTTATCGAGAATGATCAGATCATTGCAACAAACACTCAGGGCAATGTAGACAAGTTTGATATAAAGGATGACAAGCTTGAGATGAACGATGTGGATATGGATTCATATGCGTCAATATCAGAAATGGGAGTCGAGCTTCCTCTGGTATTTGAAAAAGTAAATTAACAAGAAAAGAAAAAGAAGCGGAGTTAAGACTTCGCTTCTTTAAGTTTGGTTTCATCGATCTTGCCTTCGGCGATCATGTTTTTGATCCACAGCTGAAGTGAATCGGCTGTTCTTGATATTTTATTGAGTTTATCCTGGATATTTACAAAATCGATAAACTCGTCTTCGGTTATCGTGCTGTCGGCAGAGATCTCTATCAGACGGTTTTTATCATCATTTATAGAGTTTAGAGTTGCGAGCATCTCCAAAACTATCTGTGACAGATCCTTAAGATGTATCTCGGGAACATATTCTATTCCAATCGGACAGTCATGAGAGCAGTAGTAGTTGCAAAGCTGTGCTTTTTTGTAGCACTGAGACATTGCCAGTACCTCGTCGGGATGAGGAAGAGATTTTTCGCTTTCGATCTTCTCGATTCTTTCGGGAGATACGAATCCCATCGCTTCGCTTGCTTTTTCACGGCTCATACCGGTCTCTTCACGGCTGATATGATATATGTTTTTGTTTTCTTTTACAGATTTCTTGCCCATTATTACCCCCAACATTATTTAAGCTTAAAGACTGACAGATGAAAATCACTGTCAGATCATGCATGTGCAGTCACAAAGAACATGCACTATTAAAAATTCTAACCTTTTGAGAGCCAAAGGTCAATTCTTTTATGTTAATGGGGACGGTTTTGTGATATTATTATTTCTGGTAAGAAAAATTATCTCAGGGGGAATCGTGTGTGAATATTCTTTTATTTCTTATCATCATTCTCGCGTTTATCGTACTGATCGGAATACTGAACGAAAAGGTGTTCCATCTTCAGAGTGATATTGCGCTTATACTTTTTTCACTGATCATATCATTGATACTGATGGGGTTAAGAATCTTGTTTCCCATCGACTCACTCAGACTGTTTATTGATAATCTGGGGGATTTCGGATTTGAAGAGTATCTGATGGATGGCGTGCTCTGCTTTATGCTGTTTGCCGGAGCGAGCAAGGTCAACATGGGTAAGTTCAGACAGAATCTGCGTCCCATTTGTCTTCTTGCACTCTTAACGACTCTGATATCCTCATTTTTATACGGTGCGATATTCTTTCTTGTGGCATCGGCTTTTCATATCCCGATGGATATATGGATGTGCATACTTCTTGGATGCGTCGTATCACCGACAGATCCGATCGCAGCTACGGGTATCCTGAACAAGATAGGCCTTTCAAAGAATGTCTGCTCTGTAATAGAGAACGAATCCCTGTTTAACGACGGAACCGGTGTTACGCTGTTTATATTCGTAAGATCGATAATAATACATACGGGAGACAGCAACTTTGCGAAACTGATGTTTAAAGAGATAGTCGGTGCGGTTTTCGTTGCTCTTTTAGTGTCATTTGTTCTCTTTAAGCTTATGGAACTGACCAGAGACCCCATAAGATACATCCTGATATCGCTTCTTGATGTATCTGCGGTATATATGATATGTGAGCACATGGGCTTTTCGGGCGTTATCGCTTCGGTTGTATGCGGTATGTTCTTCTCATATTCAATGGATAAGATGGAGAGAAGAGTCAAAGTCATAGATCCGAGAGAATATTATGAGGATTTCTGGGAGATACTCGAGAGCATGTTAAATGCGATCCTCTTTGTTATGATAGGCATGCTGGTGCTTAATCTCAGGATTAGCAGATATATATACATATTAATACCGGCAGCCATACTGATACTTGTTTTTTCAAGAGCAATGGGTGTCATAGTCAGCAGCATACTTACAGGCAAACATATCCCGGGTAACTATAACCTGATGGAATTTACTACACTTATGACATGGTCAGCTCTTAAAGGGGGCCTGTCTCTTGCACTGGCGATAGGAACCGCAGAATATCTTGAACCGGAGATAAATGATGTTTTCATGAATGTCACATATCTTACCATATTCTTTACGGTCCTTGTTCAGGGATTGTCGGTAAAAAAGGTATATTTTGCACTGGAAAAGCATAAAGCAGACAGGATCCTAAAAAAATCCGTCATGAAAGGTGAGAAAGTATGAAGATCATAGTAGTTGGACTTGGAAGAGCGGGAAGTTATCTTGTCAGAGTATTATCCAATGACGGATACGATGTGACCGTTGTTGATACGGACAAGAGTCTGGTAGATGCGACAACCGACAAGTACAATGTTAACGGTATAGTGGGAAGCGGAGCATCCAAGGAGACTCTTTTAAAGGCAGGTGCCGATACGGCAGATGCTCTTGTTGCACTGACTCATATTGATGAGATAAATCTTTTAAGCTGCATGCAGGCTAAATCCCTCGGAACAAGAAGGACTGCGGCAAGACTGCTCTTGCCTGATTTTGTTCATGAATCGGATTCACTTGGTAAAGAATACAACATAGATTATTTCGTAAAGCCTAAACTTGATATAGCCGAAGAGATATACAGAAATATCGGACTTCCCGGTTTTGTAAAGATGGAAGGGTTCTTTGGCAATGAGGTTCAGATGATAAATCTGTCCGTGTTAGAGTATTCGCCTTTGAACGGAAAGTCTCTTGTTGAGATCAAACAGTCACTCAACCTTAACATGCTCGTATGTACGGTCATAAGAGACGGTAAACTCCATGTGCCGGACGGAACATTTGTCATAGAGACAGGTGATCAGGTGGGAATCGTTGCAGCAAAATCGGATATAGATGACATACTCGACAAACTGGGTATCATAGTCGAACCCGCAAAGAGCATAGCGATAGTCGGTGGCGGAATAACCGGCGAATATCTTACGGATATGCTTGTTAAGGATAAGAAGAATCTTACCATACTTGAGAACAACATAGACAGATGCAGACAGCTAATGGAGAAGTATCCTTCAGTCAAGGTCTCATATTCTGAAGGTGATATCACGGAGGTTTTGGAAGAGGAGAATATCGGAAAGAAGGATGTTTTAGTATCGCTTACCGATAATGATGAGACCAACCTTGTAATAAGCATGTTCGCATGGTCACAGAATGTTCCATCCATAATCACGAGAGTCGATAAGACTGGACATGTAAAACTCCTTCATAAGGTAAATATGGATATAACCGTTTCTACAACTGAGCTTTCCGTATTAAAGATGTTAAGATTCATCAGATACTATGAGATGGGCGATGCACAAAACGATATAGGCAAGTTCTACAACATCGCAGAAGGAAAAGCGGAAGTCATGGATTTTGTTGCCGATGAGAGCTTCTCAAAACTCGATGTGGCTTTTAAAGAGAAACAGTTCAAGCTTAAAAAGGATGTTTTAATAGCAGGAATAATAAGAGAAGGCAGACTTGTAATACCTTCCGGCAATTCAAAGATACAAAAAGGCGACAAGGTAATAGTCGCTGCGACAAAGAAGGTCCAGATAAGGAAGCTTGAACAGATACTGGCTTAATAAATGATTGTCTGTCAGGTCTTTCTTGACACGATATCATCCAAACGGATATAATCTGTTTGTTTTGAAAATGCGTTACTTTATCGGTATCGCTAAGTGTGTGTATACTTGGGAGGTATATTAAGATGGCAAACAAGAGGGAATGGAATTTTACCGAAGGTGAGAACACCTACAATGTTGTTTTTGAGAAGAACAAGCTTATTTCGGTAAACGGAAGCGAGCCTGTTAAGATCGCAAAGTTAAAATCAAAAGAGAGCAACATCCTTGAGGCAGTTTATGATGTGGATCTTGGTGACGGAAAAGTAGCAAAACTGTGCATGAGAAAGAAAGAGTTTACTCTTGTCTATGACGGAAAGAACGTTGAGAACGGTCAGCCTTACGAGATCATAAACGTACCGAAGTGGGCATTTGTATTCGAAGTATTATATATAGTAAACTTCTTCCTTATTATGGGCGGAGCAGTCGGTGCATGCGTATCTCTTATAGGTGCGGTTGTATCGGCAACTATCGCATCAAACAAGAAGATGAACAATGTTGCAAAGATACTGGCCTGTGTAGCACTCTATGCTGTACTTACAGTTATATCTTTCTTTGTGGCTTCAAGTGTTGCGGCAACATTAAGAAAATAGTTTATGGACTATAAGGGATCGCTGTCTGGCGGTCCCTTTTTTTGTAAAAACTGTTTGAAAAAAAGAAAATATGATAAAATTGTAATAATTCGTAAAAATACACCATAAATTTAGGGCTTATGATCGTATCTGTATCAAAGATATGATATGCCCCGAAAGGAGCACACATTGACTGATCAGGCATTCAGTGCCTGCATCCAAAGGATACTTGACGGTGATAAAGGCGGATTAAAGGATATCTATGATGAATATCTATCCTATATCTATAGGGTTGTCTACGGTGTTGTTGGACAGGCCGAGGATGCGGAAGATATCACCAGTGAATTCTTTATAAAGCTGTGGCAGAGTGCCGACAGGTATAAAGAAGGAAGCGGACACAAAGGTTATCTGGCTACCATTGCCAGAAATATGGCGATAGACCATATGCGAAAGCGAAAAAGGGAGGTTTTGGACAGCTTCACCAAAGAAGATGATGAAACTCCCGTTTTGGAACCGGTTGCGGATGATGATACCGAATCGGAAGTGATCGAATCTGTTGGGATAAAAGAAGCGATAAGCATGCTGGATCCCAAGCAGCAGCAGATCATAAATATGAAGATATTATCAGATATGACATTTGCTGAGATTTCTGAGATGTTAGGCATACCGATGGGAACGGTCACCTGGCGTTACAGAGAGGCGATAAAAAAACTAAGGAGGTACGGCTATTATGAAGAGTCTTGAAACTGAATACAGAGATGCCATAAGTTTAGAACTGCCGGATCTCTGGAGCAGGATAGAAGCAGGTGTAGACGAATACGAAGCAAACAAAAAAAATGAAAAGATAGCATATATCGATAAAAAAGAAGAAACAGAGTCAGATGAAGATCTTGTGATCAAAAAGATAAAGAGAAGAAAAACAATCGCACTTATAAGCAGATATGCGGCAGCGGCAGCGTGTCTTATCCTTGCGGTAGGTGTATTCAGGATGATAGGCGGTTCAAAAGATTCCGCATCAACCGCTCCGATGGCTGATACGGCAACGGCATATGAGGCTTCCGATTCGGTTGCATATGAAGCAGCTTCAGATGAGGCTTCATATACAAAAGCAGAGGAATCAAATGAAGCGGCTGCCATACAGGAAAACGCTGAATTTGATGAGGCACCGGCAGCAGCGGTTGAAGAGTATGAAGGCGTGGACAGTGACAGTGCTACACTCAGTGCCGAAACAGATGACAATAAATATGCCAAGGCAAGAGAAGGTGTTGTAGCTGATGATCAGATGATAAGTGTTATATCAGAAGCACTGGAGTGCGATGCATCCGATGCGACCAAGATAGCATTACAGCTTTCAATAGCGGGAATAAAGAACCCTGTGGAGTTTGAAGCTGTTGATAATGCTGAAGAGCTTACACTAAACCATGCTGTTAAAACAGATGAAAATGTACTCATATACAGCTTTACGGATGAGGCTACTGATGATAAATATCTGATCTGCTTAAATAAGGCTGATGACGGTACTGTAAAACTGCTTTCCGTAATTAAAAACGATGATACAAAAGAGGTCATTTACGAAGAAAACAAGACCGAATAAAAAAATTTTAAAAAAATTAAAAATAATACCATAAATAATTAAATGCTGTTACGTATATATAATAACAGGGGATGAAAAAACCTTGAGGATGTAATTGAAAAAGTTATTTATTGGGAGGAATCACTTATGAAGAAGAGAATAGTCGTTTTATTACTTGCAACAATAATGGCAGTGACAACAGTAGCAGGATGCGGTAACTCATCAGCTGAAACTTCGGATGCAACAGCTACAGAAGCTTATGCAACAGCTGACGAGGCACCGGCTGATACCGGTACACATTCAAAAACAGAAAGCTCGGTAAATTCCGCAGCAACAAGTGATGCATCATATGCGGTTGAATACGAGCCGGCAATGGTGGAGGCGGAAGGAGAAGCATGGTATGACTATGATGATTCTTCGGCAAAGAAGTCAGTGGTACCTGAAAGAAGATATGCACAGAACAATGATGCATCAGGAGAGACATACACATTTAATCCCGAGAACGGATTCAACAGTGTAATGAGCGATCCTCTTTCAACATTTGCGGCAGATGTGGATACGGCAAGCTACGCAAATATGAGAAGATTCGTAAATGACGGTTACGGATTATACAACTTCCCGAAGGGTTCGATCCGTGCGGAAGAGCTTATAAACTACTTTAAGTATGATTACTCAGCACCCAAGAACGGTGAGAGATTCGGTGTGGATGCAGTCGTTTCCGAATGTCCCTGGAACAAGAACAACATGCTCATGATCCTGGGTGTCAACACAAAGGATCTTAAGGAGAAGAATAAGCCCGATTCAAATATCGTTTTTCTTCTTGATATATCAGGATCCATGAATAGCTCAAACAAGCTTCCTCTTTTAAAGGATGCAATGGAGCTTCTGGTTGAGAACCTTACAGAGAATGACAGGGTTTCGATAGTAACATACGCAAGCGGCACACATGTTGTACTTGAAGGCGTTCCCGGTGATCAGACATCAAAGATCAACAGAGCATTTGAAAAGCTTAAAGCCGGTGGAGCAACAAACGGTGAAGGCGGTATCGAACTTGCTTATGAAATAGCTGAAGAGAACTTCATTAAGGGTGGAAACAACAGAGTCATCCTTGCAACCGACGGCGATTTCAATATCGGAAAGTGCTCAGGCGACGATCTTAATGATCTTATAAGCGAAAAGAAGGATTCGGGTGTATTCCTTTCAGTTCTTGGATTCGGAATGGGCAATTACAATGATACAACAGCTGAGACACTTGCTGATGCAGGAAACGGAAACTATTCTTACATCGATTCAATAAAAGAGGCAGAAAAAGTCCTTGTTGAAGAGATGAATTCAACACTCTATACGATAGCAAAGGATACAAAGCTCCAGGTTGAGTTTAATCCCGCCATGGTTTCACAGTACAGACTGGTAGGTTACGAGAACAGAGCACTTGCCGCAGAGGATTTCACAGATGATACAAAGGACGGCGGTGAGCTCGGTGCAGGTCATCAGGTAACGGCAGTTTACGAGATAACACTTGCAGACAGCAGTTCAAAGGGCGGAGATCTCAAGTATCAGGACAGCGTTATATCTGAAAAAGGAAACTCAAAGGATGAGTGGTGCACACTTTCAATAGCATACAAGGATCCAGACAAGAATGAATCAAAGTATCTTGAGTTCCCTATAAGTGCAAACAACTATACCAGCAGACCTTCAGATGATTTCATCTTCGCAACCAGTGTTGCCGAATATGCAATGGCACTTACAGACAGCGAATATCTTGTGGACATGTCAAGAGAAGAAGCTATCGAACAGGCAATAAAGAATGTTAAGAAGATCGATCCCGATGATGAATACAAGCAGGAATTCCTCTCTCTGATGGAAACTGTATTAAACGGTTCTGACACGGGAGCATGGTACGAATAAGATGAGCAGCAGAGTCCCCTTTAACACAAAGGGGACTTTTTTTGATGCCTGATAAGTGATAAAATGTGAGTTGGTTATTAAAGAATGGAGGATGTTATGGATAAGAACAGACCTACGGGCCGTGAGAAACATGTCACAGAAGGCTCGAGCAGTGTAAATAAAAAAGGAAGCGGACTGGGAACAGGACCTGTCGGAAATGTGAACTCGCATTCAAACAGCTCTCAGTCGGGTACTCATACCCAGTTATCAGGAGGCGGAAGCGGCAAAAGAGCCGGAACTAGAGCAGGTTTCGGTATGGGCGGTGTTGCCGTACTGATCGTATTTTTCCTCATTAAGTCATTCCTGGGAGGAGATTCAGGAGTATCAACAGGTCAGAGTGATCTTTTTGATCTTACCGGACAGACACAGACTCAGGACAGCTATGTTTCAACTTCGACAAATACGACTCAGGCTGATATGACCGTGGCCGAAGGCGCAAGAGACAAGAGATTTACCGTTAAGGGTAACGGACAGGATACTGTTACCATAATGGTATATATGTGCGGAACCGACCTTGAATCAAAGAGCGGCATGGCGACCAATGACCTTAATGAGATGTTAAAGGCAAATATCTCCGATAAGGTGAACCTGATCGTATATACAGGCGGATGTAAATCATGGAAGAATAATGTAATAAGTTCTTCGAAGAACCAGATCTACCAGATAAAGGACGGAAAGTTCATATGTCTGGAGCAGGATATGGGAAACGGCGCAATGGTAGATCCCGCTACACTTACATCATTTATCAACTATGGTGCGAAGAACTTCCCCGCAGACAGGATGAATCTTATCTTATGGGATCACGGCGGCGGTTCTATCACAGGTTACGGATATGATGAAAAGAATTCTTCAGCAGGTTCGATGAACCTTGCGGGACTGGATACGGCTTTAAGCAATGCCGGCATATACTATGATTTCATAGGTTTTGATACCTGTCTTATGGCTACCGTTGAAAACGGTCTCATGCTCGAGAAGTATGCCGATTACATGATCGCATCAGAAGAGACGGAACCCGGTGTCGGCTGGTATTATACCGACTGGCTTACAAAGCTTTCAGCCAATACATCAATGTCAACGGTTGAGATAGGAAAGAACATAATAGATGATTTTGTGGATGTATGTAATCAGAAATGCAGAGGACAGAAGACCACATTATCGGTTGTAGACCTTGCTGAGCTTAAAGCGACAGTTCCTGATCAGCTTACTGAGTTTGCAAAGTCTACAAACGACCTTATAAAGAATGACGGATACAAGAAGGTATCAAACGCCAGAAAGAATACAAGAGAGTTCGCACAGTCATCAAAGATCGATCAGATAGACCTTGTGCATTTCTGTGAGAATATAGGAAACCAGGAAGGCAAGGATCTGGCTGATGCTCTTAAGGGAGCGATCAAATACAACAGAACATCTTCAAGCATGACAGATGCTCACGGGCTTGCTATCTACTTCCCTTATCAGAAGACAGGCAAGGTCAGCAATGCACTGAATCTGTTTAAGAAGATAGGAATGGACAGTGAGTATTCAAAGTGTATCCAGCAGTTTGCATCGACAGAAACAGCGGGACAGATGTCAGCCGGCGGTACATCCAATCCCTATTCTTCACTGACGGGTTCTTTACTTGGCGGCGGAAGCGTTAATGCACCCTCTGGCGGAAGTTCCGATGCGATAATGTCAATGTTATCCGGAATGCTCGGAGGTTCGGGCTCATCGAGCGGATCTGCAGCATCATACGGATTTGATGCATCGGTGCTCGATCTGTTCATGGGACGTGATATAAGCGATCAGGAAACTGCGGATTATATCTCGAACAACTATCTTGATATCAATAACCTTAAGTGGACAGCAGCAGGCGGTACAAACAAGATCGTCATGTCGGATGATCAGTGGGATCTTGTTCAGGATGTTGAACTCAATGTATTCGTTGATGACGGTGAAGGCTATATAGACCTTGGTATGGACAACGTATTTGAGTTTGATGATGACGGAAATCTTATCGGTGAATATGACGGAACTTGGCTTGCGATAGACGGTCAGGTTGTTCCTTACTATCACATGGATACGGTTGATTATTCCGATTCATATACGATCACAGGTTATGTACCCTGCTTCTTAAACGGTGAAAGAGCAGAGCTTCTGCTCACCTTTGACAGTGCAAATCCGAACGGATATATCTCAGGTGCACGCTTTGTTTACACTGAGGGAGAGACTGAGGCAGTGGCAAAGAACATAGAGGAAGTAAAAGCGGGTGATGTTATAGAACCCATCTGCGATTACTACACATATGGTGGTGAATACTCTGACAGCTATCTTCTTGATGCAAAGATCACACTTACATCAAACACGCAGATATCAAATGTAAAGATAGCGGGTTCACCCACACAGGCAACATACAGGTTTACGGATATATACAACCAGAAGTACTGGACACCCGTTATACCTTAATAGGAGTATTTTATTATGGCATTCGATGGCATTACGATATCAGCCATTGTGCATGATCTTAAAGAGACCTGTCTGGACGGCAGGATATACAAGATAGCACAGCCGGAAAAAGATGAGATATTACTGACAATAAAGACAAGCCGCCGTGAAAACGGCGGCGATTTTGGGTCAGACGGGATTGCGACAAAGAGGGCACAGGTAAGAGTGGTCTTAAGTGCCAATGCGTCCCTTCCTTTGGTTTACATAACTGATGATAACAAGGTGAGTCCCGAAGTGGCACCGACATTTTGCATGTTTTTGAGAAAACATATACAGAACGGACGCATAGTGGACATATACCAGCCGGATTTTGAAAGGATCATCGTTTTTGAAATAGAGCATCTTGATGAGATGGGAGACCTTAAGCATAAAAAGCTCATTGTCGAACTCATGGGTAAATACAGCAATATCATATTTACGGATGATGAGAACAGAGTACTTGAGAGCATTAAGCATATATCGGGACTTGTAAGCTCGGTAAGAGAGGTGTTGCCGGGAGCAGAATATTTTGTTCCAAAGACTCTTGATAAGCTAAATCCTCTTGAGACCGATGAGAAAGAATTCACTGACGTCGCATTAGGGAAACCGATGGAGACATTCAAGGCTATCTATTCTACTTACACCGGTCTGTCACCGATGATGGCAAACGAGATATGCTCACGTATCGAAAATGCGGATGCGGCTACGGACAGACTTACCAATGATGATAAACACAGACTTTATAAAGTGTTTGACTCCTACATGGATAGGATAAAGAAAAACGAATATGATCCCGTGATCCTTTATGAGAGAGGTATCCCGAAGGATTTCTGCATGGTACCGGTCTGCAGCTATGCCCCAGAGGATCAAAAGCACATGAAGAGTGCTTCAAAACTCATAATCGCATTTTATGCCGAAAAGGAGAAGATAACCCGGATCAGACAAAAGAGTGTCGATCTCAGAAAGATAGTGAGCCTGCATCTTGAAAGGGATGTAAAGAAATACGATCTGCAGCTTAAACAGCTTAAAGACACTGAAAAGATGGATAAATACAAAGTCTACGGAGAACTGCTACATGCCTACGGATATAACATCCCGGAAGGTACAAAGAGTTATGAGGCGGATAATTACTATACGGGAGATAAGATAACGATACCTCTGGATCCTGACCTTACTCCCATGGAGAATGCTGCAAAGTATTTTGACAGATACGGTAAATTGAAAAGGACAAAGGAAGCTTTAGAGGGACTTACCGTACAGGTAAAGAATGAGATAGATCATCTCGAATCCATAATGACCGCCCTCGATATAGCCGAAAAGGAAGAAGATCTAAACGATATAAAAAAAGAGCTAACAGACAGCGGATTCATAAAGAAAAAAGGTATTGCAAAGAAACAGAGATTTGCAAGCAAGCCTTTTCATTATATAAGCTCGGACGGATTTCATATGTATGTCGGAAAGAACAATTACCAGAATGAGGAGCTTACGTTTAAGGTCGCAACGGGAAATGACTGGTGGTTCCATGCAAAGAAGAGACCGGGAAGTCATGTGATAGTAAAGAGCGAAAACAAAGAACTGCCTGACAGAACGTTTGAAGAGGCGGCAAGGCTTGCGGCCCATTACAGCAAGGCGGACGGCGAAAGCCAGATAGAGATAGACTATATACAGAAGAAGCATGTTAAGAAATCTCCGGGACAGCCGGTGGGATTCGTCATTTACCATACGAATTATTCGATGCTCATAGATTCGGATATCTCTGACATACAGCGTATAGAATAAGAGCATATGTATTGACGTATCAAGAGGTTTTGGACTATAATCTACTTTGTATGCAAATGCGCATATAGAAAAAATATGGGGAATAACATGATCAAGAGTATGACAGGCTTCGGCAGGTGTGAGATAGCCGAAGAGAATCGTAAAGTAACCGTAGAGATCAAATCAGTAAATCACAGATATCTGGATGTATCCATCAAGATGCCCAAGAAGCTTAATTTCTTCGATGCATCTATAAGAAACCTCTTAAAGGAATACATGCAGAGAGGAAAGATAGATCTTTTTATAACGTATGAGGACAATTCGGAGAACAATGTTACGATCAAGTATCATCCCGAAGTTGCTGCCGAATACCTTAAGTATCTCAATCAGATGTCTCAGGAGTTTGGTATTGAGAATGATGTAAGGGTTTCACTTGTTTCGAGATATCCCGAAGTGTTCACGCTTGATGATGTTGAGATAGACGAGGAAGGCATCTGGAGAATGCTCGACAAGGCCATAAGAGGTGCCTGCGAAGCATTTGTTGAGACAAGGATAAAAGAAGGCGAGAACTTAAGAACAGATATCATCGCAAAACTTGACCACATGCTCGAGGTTGTCGATTTCATAGAGAGCAAGTGTCCCACTATCATTGAGGATTACAGGGCAAAGCTTATCGACAGGGTAAGAGAGATGTTAGACGATGCAAATATAGATGACAGCCGTATCGTGCAGGAAGTCACCATATTTGCGGATAAGATATGTGTTGATGAAGAGATGGTAAGACTTAGAAGCCATATCAACACAATGAAATCCGTTCTTATTGCAGGTGGAAGCATTGGAAGAAAGCTTGACTTCATTGCTCAGGAGATGAACAGGGAGGCAAACACCACCTTAAGCAAGGTGAGTGATCTTGAGATAGCAAACAGGGGTATCGAGCTTAAGACCGAGATAGAAAAGGTAAGAGAGCAGATACAGAATATAGAGTAGTTATTAGTGATAACAGGTGATGTCTATGGAGAAAAAAGGTCTGCTGACTGTTGTATCGGGTTTTTCCGGTGCAGGAAAAGGTACACTGATGAAGGGGTTATTGTCAAAGTATGACAACTATGCCCTGTCTGTATCAATGACTACCAGAGCTCCCAGACCGGGCGAGGTTGACGGGAGAGAATATTTTTTCATAACGAGAGAGCAGTTTGAAAAGAATATCGAAGACGGAAAACTGATCGAGCATGCCCAGTATGTCGGAAACTATTACGGGACTCCAAAGGATTATGTGTTCGAACAGCTTGATGCCGGAAAAGATGTTCTGTTAGAGATAGAGATACAGGGAGCTTTGCAGATAAAGAAGCGTTTTCCCGAAGCATTGCTGTTGTTTGTGACGACCAAGGATGCACAGACACTTATCGAAAGATTAAAAGGTCGAGGTACCGAGACTGAGGAAGTGATTTTTAAGAGACTCAAAAGAGCAGCCGAGGAATCGGAAGGTATCGAGGAATATGAATATCTCATAGTCAATGACGACCTTGAAACGTGCATAGAGGATATGCATGATATCATACAGAAAGCCAAGTTAAAGGCTTCAAGAAACAGTGAATTTATCAAGAAAATAAGAGAAGATCTGAAGAATATCTGAAGATAGTTGAAAGGAGATAACATGTTACATCCATCTTATTCTGATCTAATGAAGGTAGTTAACAGCGAGGTTGAACCCGGAGAGGCAAAGGTTGTTAATTCACGATATTCCATCGTGATGGCAACATCCAAGAGAGCAAGACAGATAATTGCCGGTGATGATGCACTGGTAGATGCGGAGGGAAGAAAAGCCCTTTCGGTTGCGGTTGACGAACTCAACGAGTCAAAGATACACATTATCAGCGATGATGAGGAATAGAAGATAAAACCCGGCAACGGGTTTTATTTTTTAAGGCGGGATTATGAAGATACTTTTTATATCACTGGGGTGTGATAAGAATACCGTAGACAGCGAGATGATGTTAGGCATACTCTCAAGCAGGGGTTATGAGATAACCGACAGCGATGAGGATGCCGATGCCGCAGTCATAAATACATGCTGTTTTATAGGTGATGCAAAGCAGGAATCGATAGATAACATACTCCAGATGGTCGATCTTAAGGAAAAAGGCAGATTAAAAGCCGTTGTGGTAACCGGATGTCTGGGACAGAGATATACCGAGGATATCCATAAAGAGATACCGCAGGTAGATGCGATCTTAGGTATAAGCGGCTGGGATGAGATAGCAGACTGTCTTGATACCATTTTAAAGAGAAACGAAAAAGCTATTGATATCATTAAGGACATACAGTCACCGGCACTGTGCGGATATGACAGACTGTTAACAACGGGAGGTCATTTTGCATATCTTAAGATAGCTGAAGGCTGCAATAAAAGATGTACTTACTGCGTTATACCCTATGTCAGGGGCAATTACCGTTCCATACCGATGGAGACACTGCTTGATGAGGCAAAAAGACTGGCTGACAGAGGTGTAAAGGAACTTATACTCGTTGCGCAGGAGACAACACTTTACGGTGTTGACATCTACGGCGAAAAAACACTGCCCAAACTGCTTAACAGGCTTTCTCAGATCGACGGTATCAGATGGATAAGACTCTTGTACTGTTATCCGGAAGAGATCACAGACGAGCTTATAGATACCATTAAAAATGAACCCAAGGTATGTCATTACCTGGATATCCCGATACAGCATGCGTCAGACAGAGTCTTAAAGAGCATGGCAAGAAAGACCACCAGGGCAGAGATCACGGAAAGGATAGCCAAACTGAGAGAGGAAATTCCGGATATAGCATTAAGGACGACCATGATAACGGGATTCCCCGGCGAGACCTCATCAGATCATAAGCAGATGCTCGAATTTGTTGAAGAGATCGGCTTTGACAGATTAGGTGTGTTCACCTATTCACGCGAGGAGGGGACAAAAGCTGCGGATATGAAAGGTCAGCTTCCAGAGATAATAAAAAGACGCAGAAGAGACCGCGTAATGAAGCTTCAGCAGAAGATTACATTCGAGAAAAACGAGTCCATGTCAGGAAGCATTGTGGATGTCATGATAGAGGGACGTCTTGTTGAAGACAATGTATATGTCGGAAGGACATACAGGGATGCGCCCGGAGTCGACGGAGAAGTCTTTGTTGAATGCGATCGTGAACTTATGAGCGGCGACTTTATTAAAGTAAAAGTTATATCTTCGAAACAATATGACCTTGTGGGAGAGGTTATCAAGTAGTATTATATTTATAGATGACATCTATTGGAGTGACGTATGAATCTACCTAATAAACTTACGATCCTCAGAACAGTGCTTATCATCCCGTTCGTTATAATAATGCTGACGGGATGCTGCGGTATCTTAAGTGACTGGATCGCACTTTTTATATTCATATTGGCATCCGTAACGGACCTGCTTGATGGCAAGATAGCAAGAAAATACAATCTTGTCACCAATTTCGGAAAGTTCATGGATCCGCTGGCTGATAAGCTTTTAGTATGTTCGGCTCTTATATGTCTTTTGAACATGGGACGTATACCTGCATGGGCAGTGCTCATTATTATGGGCAGAGAGTTTATCATATCCGGATTCAGGCTCGTTGCATCTGATAACGGCGTTGTTATCGCAGCCAGTATGTGGGGTAAGTCAAAAACCGTCAGCCAGATGATCATGATCGGAATACTCATAGCGGATATCGATTTCATATTGTTTAAGATACTCGGTATCATAGCTTTGTATGTTTCGGTTGCACTGACTATCATTTCACTGATAGACTATATAATGAAGAATAAAGAAGTTATGAGGGAGGACAATAAAATATAGAATCTAAAGGGATTTAGCAAAGTGAGGTTACGTATGGGATTACAAAAAAAAGGCAAGGTAAAAGTCTCAAAGGATGTGAAGGTAAGGACTGGTTCAAAAAAGTACGGCAGGATTGGAGTACAGCTGCTCGCAGCATATTGTGTTCCTGTCATTCTCATCATCCTGTTGGGATTTTTTTCGTATAATACGGCTTCAAAGGTTATCGTTGAAAAGTATTCCGCAAGTGTAGAGAGTGCAATGGCCGCTACGGAAAACTACATGTCAATGATCTGCGCGAGCATGGAGAACAAGGCTCAGACACTTAACGGAAACGAGAAGCTGACAAAGTATTACAAGGTGCTTTACAAGAAGATCAGCAAGGAAAAGGATGAGACATATAATTCTCTTTACAATGATCTTAGTAATTACGTAAAGTCTACGGATTATGTTTCGGACTGCTACATCATCGGTGAGAACGGCAGAGCAGTCATGAACAATAACAGATCGGAAACCCAGATAAGAGAATCCGAGCATGGAAGATTCAAGGAATACTGGGATCATGAGGATTCCGACATCTTAAAAGATTATGATTCGACAGGCGTCAGGAACGGCTGGCTCGGAAAGCATCCTTTTGTGGATGAGGTATGGTTCGGTGATCCCGATTCATACGTGTTCTCGTATGTTCAGCTGTTCATGTATAACGACGGTGTCGTTATCATCGATATGGACAAGCAGAATCTCATGCAGACGCTTGAGACACTGAATTTCGGTGACGGCAGCTATGCCGGTATCGTTATGGATAAGAATGAACTGAGCATGGTCCAGAAGGTAGTGGACGGCCAGGATGTATTTGAGTTCATGGAAGAGGGAAGTCGATTCTTCCGCGACAAGGATTTCTATGTGCAGGCAGTTCAGGCAGGTCAGAAGATATCGGGAAATACAGTTGCTTTTGATGGCAGAGACTATTATTTCTACTTCACGCCCATAGACAGTACAGGTCTTTCACTCTGTGCACTGATACCTGTTGACAATGTCACCGCGGAAATGTCCGGTATAAGAAATGTCACCATTATAATGGTTATAATCGGTATAATCGTAGCTCTTGGAATAGGTATGGCACTTGCAAGAGGCATAAGCATGACTCTCAGCAATGTCTGCAACAATCTCGATAAGGTTGCAAAGGGTGACTTTACAAGAAAGTTTAACACCAAGAGAAAAGATGAGATGAGATTTCTTACGGATACTCTCAATGAGACCATAGAAGGTATAAACGGTCTCATGAAGAATGTCAGAGGATTCGGAAGTGACGTTACGGATTCCGCAAACAAGGTTTATGAATCCAGCGACAGCATGAGAGATATCATGAAGAATATATGCTCTGAGCTCGATCAGCTTGCTGAAGGAAGCGAGTCTCAGGCAAAAGATGCCGATGTATGTGCAAATGAGATGGCTGGATTCTCCGATAAGGTTGAAAGCGTTGTTAACAGTACAGACCAGATCGAGAAGACGGTAAACAAGACGCTTGATTCAACACATCATGGCAAGACAACGATATCGTCACTTAATGAGAAGACGGCACTGACCACTGAACTGGTTCAGCAGCTTGTCGTAGAGATACAGGAAGTTATCAGACAGACTGATGTCATCAGCAATTTCGTTGAAGTGATCAATGAGATAGCTGATCAGACAAACCTCCTGTCGCTCAATGCTTCAATAGAAGCAGCAAGAGCCGGAGAAGCAGGCAAGGGATTTGCGGTCGTTGCCGAAGAGATAAGAAAACTTGCAGATGAATCAATGAAAGCATCTGCTCAGATAGACAGCATATTGGGAGACATCAGGATCGCCAGTGAAAAGGCTACAAGTTCTGCCAACAGAACGACGTCCTATATCAGCGAGCAGGGTGAGGCGCTTGAGAATACCACGGAAGTATTCGCAGATATCACAGCCTGTGTAGAGGATATGGTTGACGGACTTAACCTTATTGCAGAGAACATGACAGCCATGGTCAAGGAAAAAGAGATGATACTGAGTTCTATCACGAACATCGCAGCTGTTTCGGAAGAGACTGCGGCGGTAACAAGGAGTGTAACGGATTCGATATCATCACAGCTTGATACAGCGGTAGCACTTGCTGCTGAGGCTGATACGCTAAACGATAAGGTTACATCGTTAAGTGACAGTATGAGTCATGTGGTGGTCTGAGACGTATGGAGTGAAAAATGACAGTAGAATTGATATCCGTCGGAACGGAGATACTCTTAGGGAACATCGTTAATACCAATGCGGCATTCTTATCATGTGAGTGCGCAAAGCTTGGCTTGTCGTGCTATTACCAGACAGTTGTGGGAGACAACGCTGAAAGGCTTGCCGAGACATTAAAGACTGCACTTGGCAGATCGGATATAGTCATCCTTGGCGGCGGCCTTGGTCCCACACAGGATGATCTTACAAAAGAGATCGCAGCCAAAGTATGCGAAAAGGAACTTCACCTCGATGAGGAAGCAAAGAAGCATATTGAGGATTATTTTGCAAAAAAGGGCAAGGTCATACCGGACAATAACTGGAAACAGGCCATGATACCCGATGATTCCGTTGTGCTTCACAACCCTAACGGAACGGCTCCAGGTGTTATCATCGAATACGGTGAAAAGAGGGTTATCCTTCTTCCCGGTCCTCCCAACGAATTAAAACCGATGTTTCTGGATCAGGTTGTGCCTTATATCACAAACATGCTCCCCGGTATCATATTGTCAAAGACGGTTAAGATCTGCGGTATAGGTGAGAGCAGGGTTGAAGAGATGATCGAGGATATGATCAACGCACAGACCAATCCTACCATAGCAACCTATGCGAAGACGGCGGAAGTTCATCTTCGAGTAACCGCAAAAGCTGATGACGAGACACAGGCCAAGAAGCTGTTAAAACCCGTTGTAAAAGAATTAAAGAACAGATTCGGAACGACCATATATACCACTGATGATTCGGTTACTTTAGAGATGGCTATAGCTGAGCTTCTTTTGGCAAACAATCTTACCATCTCGACTGTTGAATCGTGTACCGGAGGGCTTTTGGCGGGAAGGCTTATAAATGTTCCGGGAATTTCAGAGGTATTCAAGACGGGATTTATAACATATTCGAACAAAGCAAAACGCAAGCTTGTGAATGTAAAGAAGTCTTCTCTTGAAAAATACGGAGCAGTCAGCAGACAGGTCGCCGAAGAGATGGCTGTCGGTCTTAAGGATTTCACCAAAGCAGACGTTGTCATTTCAACAACCGGCATTGCGGGACCTGACGGAGGAACAAAGGAAAAACCTGTCGGACTCGTATATGTGTGCTGCATAGCCGGAGGCGTAAAGGTTATAAGAGAACTCAATCTTAACGGAAACAGAGCAAAGGTAAGAGAGAGTGCGGTCGCAAATGCGCTCATACTCTTAAGAGAATGTCTCCTAGAGTATGTCAGTGAGAACACATTTGGAAAAGAATAAATGTACTTGAAATATTCGCATGGGCATTTTGAGTGTTCATGCGAATAAATTTATTTCAAAAGGGTAATAAAACGGACAGATAAAGAAATATATTTATAGATGTAAACTACGTGTTGACAAATACGAACATATGTTTTAATATATTTTACAGAACATACGTTCAAAATGTCGTGTTTTTTATAGACTGATATAAAGGAGACACATAATGGAAAGAGAAGAAAAATTAAAAGCATTGGATGCAGCCATAGCACATATTGAGAAACAGTACGGTAAGGGTGCCATCATGAAACTCGGTGATCCTGCATCACAGATGAACGTTGAGACGATCCCGACCGGTTCTTTGAGTCTTGATATCGCGCTCGGACTCGGCGGCATACCCAAAGGACGTATTATTGAGATATATGGACCGGAATCTTCAGGTAAGACAACCGTAACACTGCATATGATCGCTGAAGTTCAAAAGCGCGGCGGTATAGCAGGATTCATAGATGCGGAGCATGCGCTTGATCCCACATACGCAGAGAATATCGGTGTGGATATAGACAATCTTTATATATCACAGCCCGACAACGGTGAGCAGGCTCTTGAGATCACAGAGACAATGGTCCGTTCGGGTGCTGTTGATATAGTTGTAGTAGACTCTGTTGCAGCACTTGTTCCCAAGGCGGAGATAGACGGTGATATGGGCGATTCCCATGTGGGCCTTCAGGCAAGACTCATGTCTCAGGCATTAAGAAAACTCACTGCAGTCATAAGTAAATCAAACTGTACGGTCATATTCATCAACCAGCTTCGTGAGAAGGTAGGCATAATGTTCGGTAATCCGGAGACAACAACAGGTGGTAGAGCGCTTAAGTTCTATTCTTCCGTAAGACTTGATGTAAGAAGGATAGAATCTCTTAAATCAGGCGGAGAGGTCATCGGTAACAGAACAAGAGTCAAGGTCGTTAAGAATAAGATCGCGCCTCCGTTTAAAGAGGCTGAGTTTGATATAATGTTTGGTAAGGGCATATCTAAGGTCGGTGATATAGTCGATCTTGCATCAAACATTGATATCATCAACAAGAGCGGTGCATGGTACGCATACGAGGGCAACAAGATCGGTCAGGGCAGAGAGAACACCAAGATCTACCTTGAGGAACATCCCGATATCTGTCAGGAGATCGAGGATAAGGTGCGCGCTTATTATGATTTTGAAAAGAACGGTGAGGAGAATGAGGATAACTGATATTTCGGAATTCTCAAAGGCCAAATATAAGATTTTTATTGATGAAGAGTTCGCGTTTGTTTTATACAAAGGCGAACTTCGTCAATTAAAGGTCAAACAGGGCGAAGAGATAAGCAAGGAAACATACGACAGGATAGTTGAACAGATCATACCTGCAAGAGCCAGATCAAGAGCCATCCATCTTCTTGAAAAGAGACCATATACGGAACGGGATCTCAGAGAGAAGCTTTTGGAGGGCCTGTATCCTCAGGATGTCATAGACATGACCATAGATTATCTTAAAGGTTTCAGATATATAGATGATCATGCGTATGCCGTGCAGTATATAGAGACTTACAGCGGCAAAAAAAGTTTAAAGCGTATTATGAACGACCTCATGCTTAAAGGTGTTGATAAGAATATTATACGTGAAGAAACTGAGAGATTAAAAGAAACCGGCGAGCTGGAGGATGAGGAGAAACTGGCTAGAAAACTGCTTAAAAAAAGGGGTTATGATCCTGAGACGGCAGACCGCAAAGAGACCGCTTCAGCACTCAGATTTTTATACTCAAAAGGTTTTTCTTCGGATACTGTTTCGAAGGTCATCAGGGAGATTTTTTAACTTGACATAAGTTGGCGTATCATATAGAATTGATTTGTTGTAGATTGCTAAAAGTAGGTTTAATCAACCTTTTGGTGATGATACATAAAATTAAATATGAATAGGAGGTGCTCCTGACATGCTATATTATATATTAGCTGTCTTGGCCACTCTTGTGATCGTTGCTCCTGTTACTTATCTGATAACAACTAATTATCAGAAAAATAACGCCAATTCAAAGATCAGCAATGCTGAGGAAAAGGCAAGAGCAATCATTGATGAAGCTTTAGTCGCTGCAGAGACGAAGAAGCGTGAAGGCTTACTGGAGATCAAGGAAGAATCTATCAAAGCTAAGAATGAGCTTGATAAAGAGATCAAAGATCGCCGTAATGAGATCCAGCGCAACGAACGTCGTATCCAGCAGAAGGAAGAAAACATCGATCGCAAGACCGAAGCCATTGAGAAAAAGGAAGCTTCTCTGAATGCTAAGGAAGAAAGCCTTAACAAACAGAAAGAAGTTATTTCCAAGCTTAATGAAGAACGCGTGCAGGAACTGGAAAGAATCTCAGGTTTGACCTCCGACCAGGCAAAAGATTATCTACTGAAAATTGTTGAAGAAGATGTCAAGCACGAGACAGCCGTCATGATAAAAGAGATGGAAAGTCGTGCTAAAGAAGAAGCTGATAAGAAAGCAAAAGAGTATGTTGTCAATGCTATACAGCGTTGTGCGGCAGATCATGTTTCAGAGACCACCATTTCGGTTGTTCAGCTTCCTAACGATGAGATGAAGGGAAGGATAATCGGTAGAGAAGGTAGAAATATCAGAACTATCGAGACACTTACAGGTGTTGATCTTATAATCGACGATACACCTGAAGCAGTTATCTTATCAGGTTTTGATCCGATAAGGAGAGAGGTCGCTCGTATAGCCCTTGAAAAACTTATTGTAGACGGTCGTATCCATCCGGCCAGGATCGAAGAGATGGTTGAAAAGGCCCAGCGTGAAGTTGAGGTCATGATCAAAGAGGAAGGTGAAGCTGCTGTACTTGAAGTCGGAGTACATGGTATCCATCCCGAACTGATCAAACTTCTCGGTAAGATGAAGTTCAGAACAAGTTATGGTCAGAATGCACTCAAGCATTCTATCGAAGTTGCTCAGTTGTCAGGACTGCTTGCAAGTGAGATGGGACTGGATGTGCGTATGGCCAAGAGAGCCGGATTATTGCATGATATCGGTAAGGCTGTCGATCATGAGATGGAAGGATCACATGTACAGCTCGGAACCGATCTGTGTAAGAAATATAAGGAATCATCTCTTGTTATCAATGCTGTAGAGGCTCATCACGGTGATGTTGAACCTCAGAGTCTGATAGCTTGTATCGTGCAGGCTGCCGATGCTATAAGTGCGGCCAGACCGGGTGCGAGAAGAGAGACTCTCGAGACTTATACAACAAGACTTCGTCAATTAGAAGATATAGCTAACAATTTCAAAGGTGTAGACAAATCATTTGCTATCCAGGCCGGTCGTGAGATTCGTGTTATGGTAGTTCCGGAACAGATTACCGATTCTGACATGGTATTGCTTGCAAGAGATATATCAAAGCAGATCGAAGCAGAGCTTCAGTATCCCGGTCAGATAAAAGTTAATGTTATACGAGAGAGTCGTGTAACGGATTATGCAAAGTAAGAAAGAGAGAGTCGCAAGACTCTCTTTTTTGCATTTAATTGACAAAAGTAGTATATTATAACATTAGGGATATTAAAATGGTGAGGGTATGTCCATGAGTAGGCAACTGTATTGCAGAAACTGCGGAAAGAAAATCGAAAACGAAAATGCTCTTTTTTGCGTGGGATGCGGAAAGAGACTTGATCCTCCGGATGAACCGACGACGGATGATAAAGCAGATGTTTTAAAAGAGCAGAAGGCAGATGAAGACACTGTTGTGCCCAAAGAGGAAAAAACAGAGGATAAACCTGTTGTGACTGAAGAAGAAAAAACAGCCGAGATCACTGCGACACAGGAAAAGGCCGTTGAGACAGAAACTGTTGATAAGCCTGCCGGTGATGAAAAAAAGCCTGTGTCTGTATTAAAGGTTGCAGCTATTGTTTTTGCCGTTCTTTTGCTGGTATCGGGTATCGTATGCGCAGCCCTTGGACTTTTTAAGAAGAATGTTAATGAACCGGTTGTTGTGACCGAAAATGATCCGGATGATGATGAGGCTGATGTCACACCCGAAGTCACTGAACCTGTGACGGTTGTGGAGACTCCCACACCTGAAGCGGCAGCTGTTACCGAGGAGGTAAAGCCGGAGATCACACCGACTCCCATAGTGGTATATTCCGATATTCCCGGAAGTGATGTTAAGGATCCCGAGGGAATACATACATATAAGATAGTCATAGATGATGTGACATGGAAAGAGGCGCTCTTTGAGGCTTCAATGTTTGAGGGCGGATATCTGTTGCATATCAATACCAAAGAGGAATTCGATTATGTGACTGATTTTATAGAAAAGAGTGGTTACGGAAAGTCTATCTTCTGGATAGGTGCAAGGAGAGAGGAAGATCCTGCTGTTTATAAATGGGCGGATCAGACCGGCAACCTTGTCGGTAACAGCATCAATGATCTGGATTACTGGCTGGATAAGGAACCCACTTTTTATGATAAGGAGACAGGAACATTCGAACAGTATGTAGATATGTTCTATTCTAAATCTGAAAAGAAATGGGTACTTAATGACGTTCAGAACGATGTTCTTGAGCTCATTCCCGGATATACCGGAAAGATGGGATACATAGTAGAGATAGAAGAGTGATAAGTCTGTGAAAAGAAAAGGTATCAGATTTATGATGGCGCTTATTGCGTTCATCATCGTACAACTTAATACGGGTGCTGATATTCAGGCAGCTGAGCTGTCCACGGACTGGAAGGATAATGTAAAGGCCGGCTTTGAGAGCATGTATTCAAAAGAAGATCTTAAAGAGTTCATGGAAGAAGTGGATAAGCTTGCCGACCTTAGAGATAAGCAGAAGAACCTTGTTGCCTCACAGGAGGTAAAAACTGAGGAGGACAATGAGGAGAATGAAGAATACAGCGATTTTGCGATAGCCGATGTTGACAACTATGTTAATGTCAGAACATCTCCGAATACCGATTCCGAGATAGTGGGAAGGATGTATGACGGTGCCGTTGCCCAGATACAGGAAGAAGTAGAGGGTGAGGACGGAACATGGCTTATGGTAATTTCCGGAAATCTGACCGGATATATAAAGGCTGAATACTTTATATATGGCCAGGATGCAGTGGATGTCATAGATGACTATGTTGACAGATATGCGATAGTAAGAGCTGACCGCCTTAATATAAGACAGGAAGCCGATATTGAATCTAAGAGGATCGGTTATGCGCTTAGCGGTGAAAAACTAAAGCTTTCCAACAAAGATGAGTATGATGGTGACTGGATCCATGTTGATTATGCCGATGATAAGAGCGGATATGTATCTGCAGATTATATATCGGTTGTAGAAGAATTCATATACGCCAAGACCATAGAAGAGATACGTGAAGAAGAGGAAAAGAAGGCAAAACAGCTTGAACGTCAGAAGGAAGATGAGAAGCAGACTCCGGAAAATGTTGAGATACCCGCAGCAAGCAGTGAACCTGTTTATACGGCAAGCGGAAATCTTCGTTCCGATATAGTTAACTTTGCTCTTCAGTATGTCGGATGTCCGTATGTGCATGGAGGAAACAGCCTTACAAACGGTACGGACTGTTCAGGTTTCACAAGCCTTGTATACGCACAGTTCGGATACGGACTAAGCAGAACACCTTCAGGTCAGCTTTCAAGTAACGGCAGGAGCATAAGCCTGGATGAAGCTCAGCCCGGAGACATCATATGCTACGGAAAGAGCAAATGTACTCATGTCGGTATATATATAGGAGACGGACAGATAGTGCATGCTGCAAATCCCAGAAAGGGAATCGTTGTATATAATGTCGGCTATGACAACATCATTGGCGTAAAGAATGTGATCGATTAATTATACGCGCCTGTTTGTCATTTTTATGCATTTGGTTCTCATAAGCCTTAACTATTGGTATTATCTAGTATATCAATCAACTTAAGAAGGAAGACATATCAATGATCAGATTAACAGTTCATGAGAATGAAAAGAAAGCAACTATCAATCCGGAGATCTACGGACATTTTTCAGAGCACCTTGGAAGATGTATATATGAGGGCATATTTGTAGGCGAGGATTCCGAAATACCCAATAATAAGGGAATGAGAAAGGATGTAGTCGAGGCACTTAAGGATATGCAGATACCGGTTCTTCGCTGGCCCGGCGGATGCTTTGCCGATGAATATCACTGGAAAGACGGTATCGGCCCCAAGGAAAACAGAAAGAAGATGATCAATACAAACTGGGGCGGGGTTGTCGAAGATAACAGCTTTGGTACTCATGAGTATTTTGAACTCTGTGATCAGCTTGGATGCAAGACATATATAAACGGAAATGTAGGTTCTGGTACCGTTCAGGAGATGTCTGAGTGGGTTGAATATATGACATTTGACGGAGAGTCTCCTCTGGCAAATGAGAGACGAAAGAACGGCAGAGACAAAGCCTGGAGAGTCGATTATTTCGGAGTAGGAAATGAGAACTGGGGCTGCGGCGGAAATATGCATCCTGAGTACTATGCCGATGTATACAGAAGATATCAGTCATTTGTAAAGATGTATGACAAGGAGAAGCCGATAAACCGTATCGCATGCGGACCTTCAGACTTTGATTATGACTGGACAGAAAAGCTTTTAAACAGACTGTTCACAAGATGCTTTGATCACCTTCACGGAAATCTCGAGGCGATCTCATTGCATTACTATACATTGCCTCATGACTGGGATCATAAGGGAAGTGCCACGGATTTCACCAAGGAGGAGTGGTACACAACCCTTTACAAGACTCTCAAGATGGATGAGATCGTAACAAAGCACAGCAACATAATGGATAAATACGATCCCAAGAAGATAATAGCACTCGTTGTTGATGAGTGGGGATGCTGGTACGATGTCGAAGAGGGAACAAATCCCGGATTCTTATATCAGCAGAATACCATGAGAGATGCACTTGTTGCAGGAATCAACTTAAATATCTTCAATAAGCATTGTGACAGGGTAAGGATGGCTAATATTGCTCAGACCGTCAATGTATTGCAGTCAGTGATACTCACTGAAGGAAAGAAGATGATACTTACACCGACCTATCATGTATTCCGCATGTTCAAGTATCATCAGGGAGCACAGCTTGTAAACAGCTTCATTACCGGAGTGAAAGAGGAAGGTACGGGTGACGATAACAAGGTGCCTCAGGTTACCGAATCGGTATCTGTAAGCGAGGATGGAACCATTAATATCACTCTTAACAATCTCTCGCTTGAAAGTGATAAGGAAGTGGAAATAAACTTTGATGATCTTAAAGTATCTTCTGTAGAAGCTTCTGTGGTAACAGGTTCAATGAACGCTCATAACACATTTGATGATGCTGAAGCGGTAACGACTAAAAAGCTTGAGAATGTCACTGTAACCGATAAGGGTATCAAAGTTGTTTTACCGGCTTGTTCGGTAACAGGTATCAGAGTAAAGGGATAATAGTTTCGGTTGTCTCATGGAAGAAGGATTGCAAAAGAAGCCTTGTATCAAGTGCCTGTTAAAGGATATAGATCCTGTACAGTATGAGACAAGGATAAAAAAGCTTATCGATCTTATGGATAAGAGCGAAAAAGCAGATAATAAAGCATATGAAAAACGGCTGCAAATATGCAGCCGCTGTTCTTATCTGAAGGACGCTTTTTGCGGCGCCTGTGGTTGTTATGTGGAACTAAGATGTGTCAAAAAGAACGCATCCTGTCCGTATGATCACTGGTGATTTTTATGTAAAGTACATGTTTTTGATATAACAGTCATTGAATTCAGGGAGATTTGCAAGAAAGATCTCTCTGATATTTTTTTGAGGATCAATCCCTGTTATAAGGGTGCCTTTGAGTGATGTATTGCCGACCGCTGTGGCTTTATCCTTAAACCATTCAGGAAACATACCGAGTTTTATGCAGTTGTTGATATCAAGGTTGTACCCGAAGGTTCCGGCGATAAAGACTTTAAGGGTTGAGACAAAGCTTTCATCGATTGAAAGCTCTTTTTTGGCTGAATCGATCAGAAGATCAATACCTGTTTTGACAGCTGATTTGGCCATCTGCATATCCCTGATCTTTTTTTGTGAAAAATGCATTCCCAGACAGTCATAACCTGAATCAAAGAATTCATCTGTTAAAAGACCGGTCTCATCCATGATACCGTTTTTTAGCATATATATAAGACCGTCTATCGCATCAGTCGCATGACCTTTTGAGCATGTCTCAAATGCGGGACCCGCAGCTGCAGACGTTATATATGCCGTGTTACCCAGACAAAGGACCATTTCTGCATTGGTACCCAGATCTATAAAGAGGTAATCATCACAGTCGGGGAGGGTCTTGAGACCGCTGTAGATATCACCGCCTACAAAAGCGGAAAACCCCTGAGTGATGTTTACCGGTATGGGCACAGAGGCTGTGAAGCCAAGACTGTCTGAATCTGTTTTAATTGCCTCGATATGGACCGGAGAAAAAGGATAACTTCCAAGGTTTGAACAGTCATAATTCATAAGAATATGGACCATTGTCGTGTTGGCAGCTATATTGATGCCTGCGATATCAACGATGGAAATCTGCAAACCGGATCTTGCAAAACAGTCATCCATAAGTTTAATGATATCGTTTTTGATCGTCACTCTTAACAGAGACGTCATCTCATCAAGCCTGCCGTCATTTGCCTTGGAGATCCTTGTCATGACATCAAGACCGAAGGCTGACAGCGGATTGGGAGTTAGAAGATCACAAATAGGTCCTTTCTTTTCGTCTGCCAGGATATATTCAATATTGGTTGTACCTATGTCTATACCTATAATATTTCTCATGCTTTTATAATAAAACAATTCCGGCATATGTGCTATAATGATTTGGATGATTTAAAAGGTTGGAAAGATGAAAAAATACGATTCACAATATGACATGATGACAAAGCAGCCGGTGGAGAGTCTGATACTTAAGCTCGGACTTCCGACTACCATAAGCATGCTTGTCACCAGTATATATAACATGGCCGATTCATATTTCGTCGGTCAGATAAACACATCGGCCAGCGGAGCCACAGGAATAGTACTGGGACTTATGGCTATACTTCAGGCGATCGGATTCATGTTCGGTCATGGCGCGGGAAGTATCATAAGCAGAAAGCTTGGAGCAAAGGATATAGAAAGTGCAAGAAAGTTCTCTGCAACCAGTTTTTATTCGGCACTGATAGCGGGTATTTTAATACTCATACTGGCTATGACATTCCTTACGCCTCTTATGAAGCTTCTTGGCAGCACGGATACGATACTGCCGTATGCAAAAACATATGCAAGCTGCATACTGTTTGCGGCACCGGCTTTAGTTTCAAGCTGTGTTATGAACAATATCCTTAGATATGAGGGAAGAGCATTCTTTGCAATGATAGGTCTCACATCGGGCGGTATCATAAATATATTCCTTGATGCTCTTTTTATGAAATATATGGGAATGGGTATACTGGGGGCCGGTCTGGCTACCGCGATAAGCCAGTATATATCGTGGTTCATACTTTTGAGCATGTTCATAAGAAAGAAGACGCAGAGCTCGTTTGCTTTATCATATATAAGATTTGATCTTGAGACCGTGGGAGATATAGTGACTACCGGACTTCCTAGTCTGGCCCGTCAGGGACTTGCATCAATATCGACAATGCTGTTAAACAATACCGCAGGTGTATACGGAGATGCAGCCATTGCGGCAATGAGTATCGTTAACAGGATAAGCATGTTCATTTTCAGTGTGGCTCTTGGAATAGGACAGGGATTCCAGCCTGTTGCAGGATTCAATTTCGGAGCGGGAAAGTATTCAAGAGTAAAGAAGGGATTCTTCTTTACATTAACATTCGGCACCATACTGTTAGGTGTTGCCGCTGTTACCGTATATATGAATGCCGGTGAATTTATAAGGGTGTTCAGGGATGATCCCAAAGTCATAGAGATAGGTATAATAGCCATGCATGCGCAGTGTATATCATTGTTCTTTGTGCCTTTCCATGTATGTAACAACATGATGTTCCAGAGCATAGGATATAAATTCAATGCGACACTGTTATCTACTTTAAGAAACGGTGTATGTTTTATACCCGCACTGTTGATATTGAATTACATTTTTGGTCTGTTCGGGATACAGATAGCGCAGGCGATAGCGGATATCGTGACTTTCTTTATCTGCATACCGTTTACCTTATCATTCTTTTTAAAACTTCCGGAGGATAAGACTCAAATATGATGCAACCAACGAGATTAAACAAATATATAGCTGAGTGCGGTATATGTTCAAGAAGGGAAGCCGATAAGCTCATTGAGGCCGGTAAGGTTACGGTGAACGGAAAGACAGCAGATCCAGGATTAAAAGTAACAGATAAAGACGAGGTCGTCTGCAACGGAAGAAAGCTCGGAAAAAAGGATGACAAGGTCGTGCTGGCATATTATAAGCCGATAGGTATAACCTGCACGGAAAAGGATAAGTTTGCGGATAAGACATTAAAAGATGCTTTTGATTATCCGATAAGGGTCACTTATGCAGGCAGACTCGATAAGGAGAGTGAGGGCCTACTTTTGATGACCAATGACGGTGAACTTATAAACAGACTTATGAAAGGCAGTGCCGATCATGAGAAGGAATACTACGTCAGAGTAACAAAACAGCTTGCACCTGATTTTAAAGAGAAGATGGAAGCGGGAGTATTCTTAAGTGAATTAAACAGAAAGACAAAGCCCTGCAAGGTAGATATCATAGGTCCGTATACATTCAGGATAATCCTTACGCAGGGACTTAACAGACAGATAAGAAGGATGTGCAAGGAACTGGGATATAATGTCAGTGCCCTGCAAAGGACGAGAGTCGCAAACATCGAACTTGGCAAGCTAAGACCCGGAACATATCGAAGATTATCGGTTGAGGAACTAAAAGAACTGTATTTAAGTCTGGGGATGTGAATCATACAAAAGATCAAAAACTATCAATGGGAATGGATATGAACAAAGAAGAATACTTAAAACTGTGTGAAACAATAGATTACCATATGAACAGATACTACAATGACGATGCCCCCGAGATATCTGACTATGAATATGATAATCTGATGCTTAAAGTTAAAGAGGCGGAAAAGGAACATCCCGAATGGATCACACCGGATTCACCGACACAAAAGATCGGCGGTACGACAAAACGTGAGGCCGGAGTAACGGTAACTCACAATGTTCCTATGTTAAGCATACAGGATGTGTTTACAAAGGAAGATGTCATCGCCTGGGTAAGGGATGTCAGAAATACGTATCCCGATGCAAACTTTTCGGTTGAACAAAAGATTGACGGACTGTCAATGTCATTAAGATATAATGACGGGAAACTTATCCTGGCAGAGACAAGAGGAAACGGTCTTGTGGGTGAGGATGTAACGCTTAATGCTCTTGTAATACCTGATGTCCTTAAGAAGATAGATTTTCCGGGATATGTTGAATTAAGAGGCGAGGTATACATGTCTCATGATGATTTTGACAGATTCAATGCTCTGCAGGAGGAACTGGGTAAGAAACTTGCTGCAAATCCAAGAAACCTTGCGGCAGGTACGCTTCGTCAGCTGGACAGCAAGATAACAAAGGAGAGAGGTCTTCGCATGTTCGTGTTCAATGTTCAGGATGCACATGACGGAAGCGAAGGACTCATGATTGACCATTGTGCAGGCCTTGATATGCTCTCAAAGGCGGGGGTTGCTGTTGTACCTCACAAACTATGTAAAACAGAGCAGGAGATACTTGATGCCATAGATGAGATCGGGGAGAGCAGAGGGGATCTTGAGTACGATCTTGACGGTGCTGTAATAAAGATAGATCACATAGAATACAGAGATACATTCTCAGGTTCCAGCAAGTACTCAGCCGGTCACATAGCTTATAAGTATCCTCCGGAAGAAAAAGAAGTGGAGATAGAAGCTATCGAAGTAGATACGGGAAGAACCGGAAAGATGACCTTCAGAGCGAGGTTTAAAGAGCCTGTAAGACTTTGCGGAACAAATGTGCAGAGAGCAACTCTTCACAATGCTGATTTTATAAAGAGCATGAACATAGCAGAAGGCTGTAAGGCAATATGCAGAAAACAGGGTGAGATCATACCGGCTATAGTCAGGGTGACTGTACCTGCAAAGAATGAGTATATCCCGCCGAGTGTCTGTCCTGTATGTTCACATGCGCTTACAAAGGAAGAGGACACCTGCGATATTTACTGTACTAATCCGAGCTGTCCCGCACAGCTTAAGCGTACGGTCGCTTACTTTGCCGGCAAGGATGCGATGGATATAAAGAGCTTCGGCGAGACCTATGTCGCAACACTGGTTGAAGAAGGATATATTCATGATTATGCTGATATATATGATCTTAAGAACTTCCGTGATGAGCTCATAGAAAAAGGCATCATGGGTAAAGAGAAGAATACGGACAAGATACTGGATGCCATTGAGGAATCAAAGGCAAATGATGCATATAAGCTTCTGACGGGCCTGGCAATAAGAAATGTCGGTGCAACAACAGCCAAAGGTCTTATGAAAAGGTATGAGAGTATAGACGATCTTATGAGAGCGGATACGGCCGAACTCGAGACAGTGGATGATATAGGCGGCATAACCGCACAGTGCATACATGATTTCTTTTCCGATGAGGACAATATAAGGATACTAACAAAGCTTAAAGACAGAGGACTTAATTTTAATGCCCTGAAAGAAGAGGGAGCGACAGATAAGCTTTCGGGTCTTACCATTGTTGTTACCGGAACTCTTCCGACTCTCGGAAGAAAAGAGGTATCTGATCTTATAGAAAAAAACGGCGGCAAGGTGACAGGCTCGGTAAGTAAGAAAACAGATCTTCTGGTTGCGGGAGAAGCAGCAGGAAGCAAGCTTACAAAGGCTCAGGAACTCGGAATAAGGATCATATCGGAAGCAGAGCTTCTTGATATGGTCAGGTGATACCGGGACACAAACATATGGCATATAAGTGCATTTTATAGTACAATATATTGGAAAATGCGGTTGATAAAATCAGCCAAAGATCAGGAGGCTTAAACATGCCTGTAAAGATTCAGAGCGATCTTCCCGCTAAAGAAATACTTGAGGCGGAAAATATATTTGTTATGGATGAGGACAGAGCGACGCATCAGGATATCCGTCCGCTGCAGATCGCCATACTTAATCTGATGCCTGTAAAAGAGGATACCGAATGGCATCTTTTAAGATCGATGTCAAACACTCCTTTGCAGGTGGATGTTACATTTGTGAAGTTATCATCACATGAATCCACTCATACATCTGCAAATCATTTAAACAAGTTCTATGTTACATTTGAAGATATAAAGTCAAGAAAGTTTGACGGTATGATAATCACCGGTGCTCCTGTTGAACTCATGGAGTTTGAGGAGGTTGATTACTGGGATGAGCTGTGTCAGATCATGGAATGGACAAAGAGCAATGTTACGAGCACATTCCATATCTGCTGGGGTGCTCAGGCTGCTCTTCATTATCATTACGGCCTAAACAAGCAGAAACTTCCGGAAAAGCTTTCAGGACTTTACAGACACAGGGTATTAAACAGAAGAACTCCGCTTGTGAGAGGATTCGATGATGAGTTCTGGGTTCCTCACAGCAGGTATACTGAAGTATCAAGCAAGGATATACACGCATGTGAAGCTTTGACCGTGCTTGCGGAATCGGATGAAGCAGGAGCCTGTTTGTGCATAGCTCAAAACGGAAGACAGATATTTGTCCAGGGTCATTTTGAGTATGACAGAAGAACTCTTGAAAATGAATATCGAAGAGATGTTGGTAAGGGACTGGATATCAAGGTACCGAAGAATTATTATCCTAACGATGATCCGAATGAGAAACCGAAGCTGTTGTGGAGAGCTCATGCCAACACTCTCTATACTAACTGGTTGAATTATTACGTTTATCAGCTCACGCCATACGACATGGATACGATCGGTGAAGACAGCGTATATACACATGCTGCGAGTTGTTCGCTGGTTGTGGAAAGTGATGTCTGAGTCAGGAACTCTATATATGGAACAAGAAGCAATTATTCATACTTGGATAATTGCTTTTTTATAAACAGATACAGGGATCAGGGCAGCAATAGTGATAAAACCAAATGATAAAACTGTATCATCAGGTTATCCTGTTAACGAGGTGCAAATGGATTTGAATAATCAAAAATACAATGTGATCTATAAGGGGAGAAAAGCTGTTATATTCCGATATTTTGATTCAGTCTGTCTGCTGTTTGATAAAAAGGATGGAGAAGTGAATCTTAGAAATGTTACGGTTTTGGATGATTATCCTGAAGGATACTATTGTGTTTTCTTTTCACAGATATCAATAGAAGAACGAAAGCAGATCCGCTCGAATGACGGAGAACCGTTATTTATGGATTGTGTATGTTCTTTGTTTATTGATGACAGACCAAACAGTCCCCTGTTAAATGAATACATTGAAATACTGGGAGATGATCCTATCGATTATGAAACAATGGATGAATTTGCTGATCCTTCCCAATATGTCACAGTCAAATGTAAAACATGCGGCAGGATCTATAAAGTCAACAGGAACATGGGATACAGATCATCATTTTTTAAATGGACATATGTATAAACAGGAACTTAAGTAAATGTATGAGTATAATGAATAAAATAGAAGAACTGCTTAATAAACCATATTGGATCATTGATATTCTGCCAAAACAGGTTCCAAAAGACAGTCCTGGGCAGTATTTTACTATTGAAAATTATCTTCTTAATGAACAGCGTGATCGGATCAAGCAGAAGCATCTGAATGTGATACTTAAACTAAACTGCTATATGGATATTTCCATAGATGACGAGATCAATCCGTCTCCGGAGCGTATAAAGGAGATAATATCTGACAGATATGTTTATATAATGCTCAAGGATGCTATGATTCTTTCGGAGCCCGATGATACACATATGACAGTGTTTGATCCTGATGATGATCTGTTAAAGCTTCTTAAGGAGATCTCAGCATCAGAAGGATTATATGTCTGGGAAGGCAATAATGAGTAGATGGTTATATCGGTATTGGGAGCAAACGGATGATAAGTCAGGGAATGATCATTTTTGATACGATAATCGCCGCGGGCGGAGCTTTGCTGGCACTGGGGTTTCTTGGTGTTGACATACATAAGAAAAAGAGAAAAGAATTAAAGTGTATGAAAGGAAAAACTACGGCAAGAGTACTGACAGCAGAAACGACAAAAGAATTGGATCCAAACTGGAAACGATATGATACACCAAGTCAGAAGATGGATGAAAAAAGGTATTCCGGATATATCTTTTCTCTTAACGGAAAAGATTATACAGGCTATGGTGAAGTATCGGCCGTCAGTTTTAAGGATAAGATAAAGGTAAGATATAATCCGGATGATCCAAATGAAAACTGTACTGATTATGACTATACGACGTGTACCGGCATTGCAGAAGCAAGAGCATGTCTTATAATTTCCGCAGCGGTCATATTAGCGCCGATCATACTTGGATTGATATTCGGATAGAATGGATTTGGAAATAAATAGAGATCAGATCATAAGAAAATGAAGACTATTGAATACAGACTTGGGACAAAACAGGATCTTAATGATATATGTCTGCTTATACAGCAGGCAATAGGTGAGATGGAGAAGAATAACATATATCAGTGGGATGATATCTATCCGGCTAGAGATGACTTTGAAAAAGACATTGATGAGCATACGCTTTATCTGGCATACATTGGAAATACGCTAGCTGCATTATATGTGATAAGCAGTGACTGTGATGAGCAGTATGGTAATGCACAATGGAAATATGATGAAAAGACCGCATATGTATTGCACAGGTTTTGTGTGTCACCGCGTTTTCAAAATCAGGGCATAGGAAAAAAAGTTTTACGGCATATCGAGGAACAGATCAAAGGGATGGGATATGAATCTGTAAGACTCGATACGTTTACTGAGAATCCGTTTGCACAAAAACTGTATCTTCATAACGGTTATGAAACAAGAGGATATGCAAACTGGAGAAAAGGAAAGTTTGATCTTATGGAGAAAAAGCTGTAACATGATCAGACACAGCGATCAAACCGGAGAGGCATAATGATAAGATTTGTTAAATTAACGAGGGATCATTAAATGAAGATCGAACTTAGAGAACTGACAGAAGAAAATCTGAAACAGTGTTTTGAGCTTAAAGTTGCAAAGGAACAGATGCAGTATATAGCTTCCAATGAGGAGTCATGGAATGCGGCAAAAGAGAACGAAGATGTTGCCAGACCTTTTGCTATATACTGCGATGGAAAAATGGTAGGATTTACCATGTTTGCATTTGATGAAGAGTATGAGGATCCTTTTGACAGATACTGGCTGTGGAGACTGATGATCGATGAAAATATGCAGGGGAACGGATACGGAACGGAAGCCCTTAAGGTGATCATTCAGTACTTTAAGGATCATGGTGCAAACAATATACGCTTATCTACCAAAGAGACTAATACAGGTGCATTATCGATGTATCGAAAAGCGGGATTTATGGATACCGGTGAGATGAATGATGAAGAGATAGTTCTTAAACTTGATCTTTAAAGAGGGCCATGTTATGAAAAAACTGTTCAAAGCGATAAGAGATGCCAATCTGGATGCTGTTAAAGAGATAATAGAAAATAAGCCTGAACTGATTAACTGTGTTGCAAAGCAGCCGCCCAAAAAGGATGACGGACAATCTCCGCTTCAGGTGGCTTTCAAAACGGGAAATACAAATATAGCTGAATATCTTATCGATATGGGAGCAGACGTTAACTTTATCGAGGATGAGAACTGCTGTAATTCATGGAGGACACCGGTTTTACATGATGCGATCAACTGTGCCGTAATGTTATGCAGATGGAATACAAATGACAGCTTTAGAGGATTTCAGGTTTATTCCACAGAGGAAAGGGCTAAAGAAGCACTCAGACTGTTAAAGAAAATGCTTGATTTTGGAGCGGATGTAAATGCAGTTGATTCATTTGGTAATTCAGGCTTGAACAGATTCGGATTACAGGCAAGTCAGATCCTTCCGTCATACAATTATGTGGAACATAAAGAATTGGATAACCGGATATTTACTGATGAATTACACGATGATCTTAAAAAGGTCCTGCAGGCATTAAAGGATGCAGGTGCGGATGTGAATTATAAAGCACCAAACATAGGGTATTCCGTACGGGATTTTTACAGAGAAGGTTCGATTTCAATCCTGTTTGACGAAGTGTTTGGTTAGTATCGGCTTTTGAATTTTAAAGCTTTAGGAAAAATGCTATGAATAAACCCAAAATGATCATGTTTGACTATGGTCAGACACTCATAAGAGAAGCAAAGTTCAATGGAATAAAGGGAACGGAAGAAGTACTGAAACATGCCGTAAAAAATAAGTATAATAAGTCGGCAAAAGAGGTTCAGGCATATGCTGATGAGCTCAATGATGAGATCGGACGTTTTGACAGGTCAAATATTCATCTGTTTCAAAAAGAAGTGCCTAATCATATGTTCACAAAATATCTCTATGAATCTTTGGGAATAGATATCGCACTTTCACCGGAAGAAATAGACAATGTATTCTGGAATGCGGCATCACCCGGAACGGCAACAGACGGGATAGCGGATTTTCTTTCTTTTTTGAAAGATAATGAAATTCGTACCGCGGTTATCAGCAACATTTCATTTTCGGGTAAAGTAGTTGCAGACAGGATCAATACTTGCATTCCGGATAATGATTTTGAATTTATTCTTGCTACCAGTGAATATCTGTTTCGAAAACCGAATCGTCATATATTTGATCTGGCGATCGAGAAGTCTGAGCTTTCACCATCACAGATATGGTATGTCGGGGATCAGTATAAGTGCGATGTTATCGGCGCCAGAAATGCGGGAATGTTTCCTGTATGGTATATAGGTGCGATAGATATGCCGTACGATGCTCAAGATGATGTTCTTACAGTAAAGCATTGGGATGAACTTAGGGATTATATCTCACGGATATCAGAAGAAAGTGAGTGATCAATGAGTAGGGAGAGAGGGAATCTCATATTTATAAAAGACAGTGACTATGGGAGAGATACCGAAACCTTTATTAAAGCTGCGCTTGAGCGTGACGAGATATTAAAGTGGGCCTATATTCTGCATGATAAGGACATATACAATGAACATGATATGAATGCACGCAGGTACGGTGCGCAGTACTGTTGGGCTGACGGTTTCTTAGGCATGGAAAAGTATTCCTCAAAGGAAGAATATATAGACGAACAGATGAAGTTACCGCCGTTTATAGGTGATAAAAAGACTGCTATCTGGGTCGTGCTTGCGATAACCGACAGAGAAAGCAATAAAGAAACCGTTGCAGGCTGGTTTAACAAGCAGTTTTATGAAATAAGGAGAGCTGTCGATCGGACAGAGATAATAGAGCAGTTAAAGGAACTCACACAGGAGGATAAAGGATCAAGGCTATTGGAAAAATATCTTTATCCTGATGATGAAGTAAAGGCAAACTTTGACTTTCGAGCTTATATAGATAATCCTCCAAAGGAAAATAAAAGATTAAAGCGACTGAAGGATATCTTCATTCCCAGACATATTTACGAGTAAATTTATATAAAAAAGGAAATACATAATGAAAAGGATAATTAAATATCTCATACCTCTGACAATGCTCTTAACATTTGCAGGCTGTGCAAAGAATGAAGAAGAGATTCCAAAAGAGCCTGAAAAGACTGAACAGAGTGAAGTTAAAATTGAAGAAGATAAAAAAGATCAGGAGGAAGTAAAAGAAGAAGTAAAGGAAGAGATTCCCAAAGAACCTGACAAAGAGATTGATGAGGTATTTGATGATGATGCCGATATCGAGACATATTATTCCGAGAATGAGGATGTGGCTATAAGACTTAACTACACCGATATGACCGCCACCATCATAGACGGAAACGATAAGATGCCAGTAGAGATATCCATGGCACCGTACGGACCCTATATCGAAAAATGCGATGTAAATGATGACGGAAAGGATGATTATCTGATCGCAGAGTGTGAAGGTAACGGAACAGGTTTTTGTGTGTACGGTCTTTGCATCTTAAAGAAGAATGGCATTGATTATGATTTCTATCGCTATGACGGAAGATACTTTTCCGAAATACTTGAAGAGAGAATATCTCATACGTTCGATAATGATACCAAGGAAGTGACATTTACGATAGAAAATGAAAAGACTCTGACATACAAAAAGGTGATCGATACACAGGAAGAGCTTGAGGATGTCATATGGTCAGACATTATAAAGATAAAAATGATAGATAAAAAGCCCTATCTGTCAGCACCAAGCGGCTATATCTATAAGGATATACCGATGCCCGATTATGATCAGGCAATGGAAATTATTGTTTCTATAAAGATAAACAGTGACTTAAGTGTAAGTCTCGGTGATATAACGCCTGTTGACGATCCAAACGATCCTGATGAGATAAGAAAGATATTGAATAAATAAAAGGATTAAAAATGTAAGAGGGAATGATATGAACCAGAAAGATACGAATGCCATAGAGAGCATGTGTGCAGCCGGTATGAGCTTAGAAGCTCTCTATAAGATATTCAAACAGTTTGACAAAGGAGACATTAAGACCGTGTATGACAACTATGCAAAGACAAAAGAAGATTACGTAACGGAAGATATAACAATAAAGACCAATTGCTCATAAGACTTGTGAAAAAGATCACAGCGGAGAAATAAAATGAGAATATCAAGTTTTATTGAACTTGCCTCTTTTGGAATAAAAACAGTACTTTTCAGAAAGAAAGATCCTATACTCGGGACTATAATACTGACGGATAAGTGCAATCTTAAATGCAAACATTGTTCTGTTAATAATATCACGGCAGTAGTATATCCGTATTCCCAGATAAAGAGCGAGATGAAACAGCTGTATGATATGGGAGTAAGGATACTGTTCTTTTGCGGTGGAGAGACTTTCCTTTGGAAAGATGGTGATATCACCTTAAAAGACCTTGTCAGAGAGGCAAAGCAGATGGGATTTCTTATCGTTAATGTTGTTACCAACGGTACATATCCCATAGACCTTCCCGAAGCCGATCTTATCCTTTTAAGCCTTGATGGAGACAAAGAACGCCATAATGAGGTTAGAGGGGACACATATGATACCATAATGGAGAATATAAAGAATTCCACTTCTGATAATATCTGTTTCTATATGGCAATCAATCAGATAAATAAGGATGCGATACGCGATGTATGTCTGACTGCTCGTGATACAAAGAATGTGAGAGCAGTCTCTTTTAATTTTCATACTCCGTATCCCGATACCAGAAATCTGGCTCTTTCAAAAGAAGAAAAGAAGGAATGCTGTGATGTTATCACACAGATGATGAAGGAGAATGTACCCGTATTTAACCTTAAGAGTGCATTCCCTTATCTTATAAATAACAGTTTTCCTACGCCGTGTTATCAGTGTCTGGTGATGGAAAACGGAAAGATTTCAGTTTGTGGCAGATGTATAGATGTAGAAGGACTGTGTGAAGAATGCGGATATTTCTTTGTGGCGGAGTATACGCTGCTGTTTGGAGGAAACATTAAGATCATGTCCGAGATGCTTAGGACATATTTGAGATATATTTAGGAGGAATGATGGGTATACGAACCGAGCTGACAAGGATGTGGCTTACCCGTGCAACAAAACCTTTCATATTCAGAAATGAGTATGATGAGATACTGCCTTTTTCTGAGTGCAAAAACCTTGGCCTGTATGTTCATATTCCTTTTTGCAGAAGCATCTGTAATTTCTGTCCGTACTGTAAGGTGAGATATGAACAGAAAGAATGTGACAGATATATAGATGCCCTGATAAAAGAGATACACATGGTCTCAAAACAGCATGAGGGCAGAAAGGAAGTCACAAGTCTGTATTTTGGCGGTGGAACTCCCGCACTGGTAAAGGACAGGCTCTCTGAGATAATATCAGTCATAAAAGAACACTTCATTATAACAGACGGGATAGGCCTTGAACTTCATCCTGATGATATTGATGTAGAGACTCTTTTAAAGATAAGAGATGCCGGTGTGACGAGGATAAGCATAGGGATACAGTCTTTTAATGATAAATATCAGAGTATCCTGGGCAGAAAGAGCGTTGAAGCGGATAGACTTCAAAGTGTCTTAAGTAAAGTATCTTTTGAAACGGTCTCAATGGATCTGATCTTTGCGCTTCCTGATCAGACATATGAGGAGTTAAGATCAGATATTGACAGAGCATTTGCGATAGGTGCCAATCATGTGGCGATATACCCGTTCATAGATTTCACATTTACCGCAAGCAAAGTTAAAACAATGCCTAAAAAGGAGAAAAGGAAGCTTCTTGACAGTATAACCGAGTATTGTGATAAAAAAGGTTATACAAGAAACAGCATATGGACATTTTCTTCTAATAAGGATGCGCATTATTCTTCCATGACCAGAGACAACTTTCTTGGATTTGGCTGTTCTGCGACAACACTTTTAAAGGACAGTTTCAAGATAAACACATTCAATGTTGATGAGTATTGCAGGAGGATAGATTCGGGCAGACTGCCGACATCACTGACCATACGTTTCTCAAAAAGGCAGAGGATGGTATATTATCTGTTCTGGACCATGTACAGCACAAGACTTGATCCAAAAAGCTTTGAGGATTTCTTTGGAAAATCTCTTGATGATTACTATGGGGCTGAGTTTAAGCTTGCAAAGATTTTAGGATATATACGGGAAGAAAACGGTATATATTCGCTTACTTATAAAGGAGCATTTTATTATCATTACTATGAGAATTTCTATACTCTTTCATATATAGACAAAATGTGGGGGATAATGCGAAAAGAAGCATTCCCCAAAGAGATCAGATTGTAGGAAAGACAGTTATAAGAGCAGAATAGAGCAGTCTATTTTGCTCTTTTTGTCATTTAAATGATCTGTCAAAAAAGATATCATATGATCAGAACAACAGACAGGAGGTTTTTTAAAATTGAAAAGGAGGTAGCATATGAGTATAGCGATCATCATCATCTTTTTACTTGGTCTTATTTCAGTATTTGTTTTCACTGTTACAGTCATCGGAATAATACTGCATCTTAAAACTACCTTCAAAGGAAATGAAATACTAAAAGAATAATGTCAACCTTAGGGAATATTCCCATAATCTCTATACAGGAGCCTTCCATACTGCCAATGGAGGGCTCCATTTTGTTGACCATTTTTATGTGCTCGTTTAAAATATTTAGAGGGGATAAAACCAAAATATTTATGAAAAAATATGTAAAGATAATTTTAATATCATCATTAATACTTTTATGCGGATGCAAAGATAAAAAGCATGAAGATCAGGTCAATGAAGAGGTGATCTCACAGCCTGTGATCACAGATCAGGACATAAGATCCGAAGAGACGACAGATGAAGTATCTGATCCAACAGAACCTGTTAGAGAGCAGGTATCTCTGATCAATGCTGATGGCAGTACTCTTGAAGCAAGGATAAGTGTACCTGAGGGATATAAGCGTACTGAGGAAGATGAGAAAAGCCTGGGGGAGTTTTTAAGAAGTTATGCTGTTTTACCTGACAAGAGTCCTGTGCTAATGTATGACGGAAGCATAAAAGCTAACGACTCGGCTGTCTGTGTGTTTGATATGTATCTGGGAGATAAGGACCTTCAACAGTGCGCGGATAGTGTGATGCGTGTTTATGCGGAATATATGCGTGCAAGTTCTAAGGAAGACAAGATAGCATTCCATTTTGTGAGCGGATTTTTGTGTGACTGGACAAGTTACAAAAACGGAAAGCGTATCGTTGTTAACGGCAATGATGTTTCATGGAATGATTCTGCGGGATATTCTGAATCTGATGAGACTTTTGAAAATTACCTGAACACCGTGTTCAACTATGCCAGCACCCTTTCACTTGAAAAAGAATCAAAACCAATAGATTTATCACAAATAAAGATAGGTGATATTTTTATAAAGGGAGGCTCCCCCGGACATGTCGTGATGGTTGTTGATACCTGTGAAAAGGACGGAAAGAAGGCTTTTCTTCTTGCGCAGGGATATATGCCCGCACAGCAGTTTCATGTTCTGATAAATGAAGAACATGAAGATGATCCGTGGTATTACGAGGATGAGATCAAGTATCCGTTTATAACTCCGGAATACATATTCATGGAACCGTGTCTTAGGAGACCGGGATATCTTGATGAGTGAAAAAGGACAGATGATGAGAATCAGGGAACTTAAGGAAAACGAAACAGAGCTATTAAGGACTTTCTTGTATGAGGCCATATTTATACCTGAAGGAATTGAGCCTCCGCCAAAAGACATTGTTGATAAGCCTGAGTTAAAGCTTTATTTTGAAGATTTTGGAAAAGGAAGGGCAGATCATTGCATTGTTGCTGATGATGAAGGTCAGGTAATAGGAGCAGTCTGGACACGTATAATGAATGACTACGGACATGTGGATGATGATACTCCCTCTTTTGCGATATCTTTATATAAAGAGTACAGGGGGAAAGGCATCGGGACCGTACTCATGCAAAGAATGCTTGAACTTTTAAAGCAAAAGGGATACAAAAAGGCATCACTTGCTGTACAGAAAGACAATTATGCCGTAAGAATGTATGAGAAGGTCGGATTTAAAACTGTTGATGAGAATGATTGCGAATACATAATGGTCTGTATTCTTTAAAAAGCGATTTTGGAAGTATTATACGAAAACGAGGATATAAGATGAATTTTTTATACGTGGCTCTTGGCGGAGCACTTGGTGCAATGGCCAGATATGCGATCAGTCTGATACCTGTAAACGATAAGATTTTTGCATGCAGGAACAATATACCTTCCGTTCATCCTCGTACGGTTATATATAACAAAAAGTAACGGGGAAGTATATCTTACTATTTGTTACGCAGAAGATGCTAATATGGATAGAGTCGATGGATTCTATATTTATATCTCCGATGATGAATGGATAACTGTCAATAACCCGACGGATACCATATATGTGGATCACTATGAGATAATCTCAAAAGGTGTTCATAACGAAGGAACAGAATATGAGTTTGAATACGCGGGTGGAAATGACTTTACCCAGATATGGAATAAAGACGGATCCGGCAAGTGGAGTGAAGTCAGAAACAGACATTACTCAAGGGATACAATGCCGCTGGAATAATGTTTAAAGGATAGATAATATCGATGAATATCAGAAAATACGAACAGAATGATCTTAACGAGATCATGAAAATATGGAATGAAGTAGTTGAAGAAGGGATTGCCTTTCCGCAGGAGGATACGCTTGATATGGAAAGTGCTGCCGAGTTCTTCGCATCTCAGAGTTTTACGGGAGTAGCGGAGGGAAACGGCAAGATCTATGGACTATATATCCTTCATCCCAACAACGTTGGACGATGCGGCCATATCTGCAACGCCAGCTATGCCGTATCATCTGAGGCAAGAGGGAAACATATCGGAGAACAGCTGGTGATTGACTGCCTTAAAAAGGGAAAGGAACTTGGATTTAGGGTCCTGCAGTTTAATGCGGTGGTTGAGAGCAATGTTCACGCAAGACATCTGTATGAACGTTTGGGATTTGTCCAGCTTGGTACCATCCCCGGAGGGTTCAGGATGAAGGACGGTCATTATGAGAATATCTGCCCATATTATCATGAACTGTGATGATATTTGATCGATATGAAGGAATGTAATTGGAGTGGGATTAAGTATGGTGGAAAACAGGATCACTGAGGATGCAAAAAAGAGATTAGACTCGCTTTTTGAGAGCTATTCTATCATAGCTGATGATACCTTTGTGTTCATATGTGATATGAAGTATGACTTCTCAAGATGGTCTAAGAATCTGGTGGAATCTTTTGGATTACCCTCTGAATATATGTATGGCGCAGGAGATATCTGGGAGGGATATATTCATGAAGATGACAGACAGGCATATCATGAAGGCATGGATGCTATCTTTGCAGGAAAGCAGGCAGGACATGATATGCAGTACAGAGCAAAACGTCCTGACGGAGAATATGATATCTGTACCTGTCGCGGAACCGTTTTAAAAGATGAATTAGGTATACCCGAATATTTTTGCGGATCTATACGAAATCACAGTCAGAGAAGTCAGATAGATACTTTAACAGGACTTCGTAATCAGTATGGCTTCTTTTCTGATCTGCAGAGTTATATCAGGAATAAAACCCCTATTCGCATAGGAATGGCAGGTATCGGAAAACTGACTGAGATCAACGAAGTATACGGATACCATGCAGGCAATCAGATTCTCCAGGTGTTTGGAAGATTTCTTATGGATAATGTTGCCAACAGGGGAGGAACGTATCGTTTGGATGGATCGAGATTTGCGATCATATCCACTGTTCAGAGCGAAGAGGAACTTTCACAGTCATATGAGGAGATAAGGGCTTATTTCCGCAAAGGTATAAATATCGATGGACTTGATATCATTCTTGAACTCAATGCCGGTATTCTTTCCCTTGATGAATTCAATGTAGACGATCAGACAGTATATTCATGCCTGAATTTTGCATATCAGGATTCCAAGAGCAATAAACACGGAGATCTGGTGGCTTTCCGTACGGAGCTGACAAACGAGAGCAGAAAAAAGATTGAAATGCTTCATGCGATACGAGCTTCCATTACGAAAGGCTTTAAAGGATTTTATCTTCTGTATCAGCCTGTTGTTGATGCAGATACAGAGAAAGTTATAGGCGCGGAAGCACTCTTAAGATGGAAAAACGATGAATACGGTGTGGTTCCACCGGATATGTTTATTCCATTTATCGAGGCAGATCCGCTTTTCCCCGAACTCGGAGAATGGATCATAAAAACGGCACTTGATGATGCAAGGAAGATTCAGACATATCTTCCAGATCTGAAAATAAATGTCAATCTGTCGTATGCTCAGCTGGAAAGATCTGACTTTGCGGACGTTGTATGGGATACGATAGAAAAGGCAGACTATGACCCAAAGAATATGTGTCTGGAGATAACCGAAAGATGCAGACTTTTAGATATGGATCTTTTAAGAAATGTTATAGTTACCCTGCGCGCAGGCGGTGTTAGGTTTGCGCTGGATGATTTCGGAACAGGTTATTCATCCATCGGATTGATCAAAGATCTTCCCTTTGATACGATAAAGATCGATAGAAGCTTTGTTCAGCATATCGAACAGGATGAAAAAGAAAAGAGATTACTGAATAAGTTTACTGAGATGGCAGGTATATTCGGTGCCGATGTATGTGTGGAAGGCATAGAGACCTCAGGAATGCGTGATATCATAAGAACTTACGGTGTTCACAGTTTCCAGGGATATTTCTATTCAAAACCGTTGCCGATAGATGAATTTATTGACAAGGTAAAAAGCGGAGCCGACTGTCTGGCAAAACCGATCTGACAAAACCGATCTGACAAAACCGAGATATATTCAAACAAAGGGGAGAAAAATGGGAGAATTCTATATCAGAGATGCAAGTATAGAAGATGCTAAAAGACTGGTGGAGATATATTCCTACTATGTTCTTAACACGGCTGTATCTTTTGAATATGAAGTCCCTTCGGCTGAAGAGTTTAAGGATAGGATCAAAAAGATAAACGAAAAGTATCCCTATATGGTCAGCATAAAGGATAACAGGATAGTAGGATATGTTTATGCAAGCGCTTACAGTGTTCGTTCAGCGTACGACTGGACTGTAGCAACTTCGATCTATATTGACAGAGACTATCGAAGACAGGGAATAGGCCGGATGCTCTATAAAGAACTTGAAGAAAGATTAAAGGCACAGGGAATAGTGAATATTCTGGCAGGGGCAGCCTTTTGCGAACAGGAGGATGAGTATCTTTCGCATGACAGTTATAAATTCCATCTTAAGGAAGGATATTCGAAAGTGGCACATATGAAGGGCGTTGGCAAGAAATTTGGCAGATGGTATGATCTTTTATGGCTACAGAAAAAGATCTGAAAAACTTGGATAATGCTCAATGATATTAGATCAGGTATTATTCAGGTGGCCAGAAAAGATTTGGAGGGTATAGTTTTATCCGGCAGAGGATCATTGATGATTCAGCCGGATAATTTTTTATATTTTTTAATCTGTCATATGATATAGTTAAGAAAAGCTCATGGGGAATGGTTTTATGGAATACGATTGCGGATTTACAAAAGATAATAAGTGGTTCAGATACCGTGCAGCGGCGATCATCGTGGAAGATGGATATGTTCTGTTTGCGGGAAATGAAAAGGATGATTACTATTATTCTATCGGGGGTGCCGTTCATATGGGAGAATCGGCACAGGATGCAGTGATAAGAGAGGTGTATGAGGAGACAGGCATAAGATATGAGATAGACCATCTTGCCGTGATCCATGAGAATTTCTTTAATGAAAACATTGGTGCTCTAAAGAATATGGATTGCCATGAGATAGCATTCTATTATGTGATGAAACCTAAGGGTACAAGGGAACTTAAGAGCAACAGCTATACTCAGGGAGTCAGGGAAAACATGTACTGGATCCCCATAGAAGAACTGGATAAATATAAAGCGTTTCCTTCTTTTATGAAGGATTTCTTATGTTCCAAACATAGCGGAATAGAACATATAGTGACTGATGAAAGGGTATGAAAATGGCATCGAGCAAGAGATATATGGAGTTTATACTTGAACAGCTCTCTTTACTGGATGATATAGGCTGCAGGGCAATGATGGGAGAATACATAATCTATTACAGAGGTAAGGTTATCGGAGGGATATATGATGACAGGTTTCTCGTTAAGAACGTAAAATCGGCTGCAAAAAAGATGCCTGAAGCAAATCTTGAACTGCCTTATGAAGGGGCTAAGGAGATGCTTATGGTAGATGATGTCGAAAACAGAGTATTCCTTAAAGAGCTGTTTGAAGCCATGTATGATGAGCTTCCCGCACCGAAGAAAAAGTGAATCGATATTTCTTTATAGCATGAGGAAATTAAAATGATAAAAATGATACTTACGGATCTGGATCACACTTTGTTAAGGCAGGATGGGACCATATCTGATAAGACTCTTAAAGTCCTTTCTAAATGCAGAGAAAAAGGTATTCTGTTTGCCATAGCGACTGCAAGGTACTGGATAGGAGCAGAAAAGTATATAGAACAGCTAAGACCCGACTATGAGATAACAACCGACGGAACACTTATACATTCAAATGATGAATGTGTCTATTCATGTGAGTTTTCCGTGGATGATACGAATCAGATCATAAAGTCGATATTTGAGGCAGTGCCCGATGCAGAGATAACAGTGGCTAACAGAAAGCAGGTATTCTGGAACAGCAAACATATATCCGAATCCGAAAAGCTTTATAAAGCAGTTTACAACGATTATTCCAAAGCACTTAATGTGGGTGCGAACAAGATAGTAGCGGAACTTCCTGATGAAAAGTTAGCAGAAATGATTGCCGATAAAGCAGATTGCAAACTTCAGGGATACCGCGGTGAGAGATGGTATTCGTTTATGCCCAAAGATTCAGGAAAGACCGTGGCGATAAAGTATCTTTCACAGATAAGCGGGATAAAAACTGATGATATCGCAGCTTTCGGAGATGACAGCAATGATATGGAGATGTTAAAACTGTGCGGTAAGGGGATTGCCGTTGCAAATGCTGTTAAAGAAGTTTTAAAGATCGCTGATGAAGTGACTCTGTCCAATGATGAGGACGGTGTAGCAGCCTGGCTGATTAAAAACTGCCTGTAGGAATATATTTGCAAAGTAACTGCGTATGAAAAAGTGGTAATTACTGTTAATGATCGCTTTTTGCTTTAAAATATGAGCATGTATTTGCAACATCAGGTGAAAATATGATCTGATTATTTGTTATTATTTTCATTTATTATACAAGCATTCATACTTATAATGAATTCAGCAAAGGAGATAATAAAATGATCAATTGTCCTAAATGCAATGAACCAATCGGTGAAGATCTAAAGGTTTGTCCAATCTGCAGGTATGAGTTTTCAGAAAAAGACATGGCAGACATAAGAAAAGAACTGGCCGATAAGGAGAACAAGCTTTTCTATTACAGGAAAGAGATTCGTGAAAATGCGGCAAAGAAAAGGACAAGATATGTATGCATCATGCTGCTTTCACTTTTTGTGCCAGTGATCCTTGGATGCATACTGACGAAGATAACGAAAAATTACGGATTTATCAGCTTTCTTGCTCCTGTAGGGATTATCAGCGAATTGGTCGTTATGATAGTCGCAATGATAAACGGAGCATTTCGCTGTCCGTTCTGCGACGGGATTCTTTACAGAAACCATGGCAGATATTGTCAGAATTGCGGTGAAAAACTGTAAGAAAACTTTGGATTAAGCGATATATGAGAGGGGAATATATGGGAACATTTTCAAAACTTCACAGATATCATGAAAAAGGAGAAGGACCTAATGTTGTAAATACGGAAAACTTTGGAGAACCTTATAGATCTCTATATACATCTACCAGGCTTTTGACTCTGCATCATGAGATAGATATTACGGATGATGCCGGGAATGTAGTATATCTGGCCGGGACAAAGTTTTTTTCTATACTTGATAAGACGGATATATATGATGCGGAAGACAGACATGTTGCACATATCGAAAGAAAGCTCTTAAGTCTGCATGAGAGGCATTATGTATCAATGGAAGACGGACAGGACTTTGAAGTATCAAACGAACTTTTTCATCTGGTCGATGATATCACCAACATAGAGGGCTTAGGCTGGAGACTTGTAGGGAACATTCTTGCGCTTAATTTTGCCCTTTACGATGATGAAGAAAGGGTGGTTGCACTTATCAGTCAGAAGATGCTTTCGCTGCATGATAAGTACTGTATAGATATATATCAGCCTGAACACGAAAAGATAGTGGTTACCATAGTGATAACATTGCAGCATATGATCCGTGACAGACAGGCGGCTTCTTCTGCAGCATCGTCTTCATCTTCATCGTCAAATTAAGATATGCTTTTACTTTTGCGACATTTGCGGTATAATGTGTGCGTTTGTGTGAAAAAGAAGAGTATATGAAAGGAAATGAAAGATGAAAACTATTGCAAAGAAGTTTGCGGTAATATCAGTCCTGACTCTTATGATGAGCATGGTGTTTACCGCTTGTTCGAAGGAAGAGCTTGATTACGATGAGGATATTGAGACAGTATCGGAAACTGATGATACATCAGCAGATGATCTTAATACCGACATAGATCTGGATGCGCTGAATAAATCGGCTGATAACATAAAAAATCTTGATCTTACCTCTGATAACGGTAATGACTCTGAACCTGAAGAGGAAAATAAAGTAAATGATGAGTCAATGGATGAGCCTCAGGGGGATAAAACGGTGTACAGTTACACGGATGTTTACAGAACGGGAAATGATATTACGGTCATACCAAACGGAGGTCTGACAGGATCTACAGTCTTATATTCGGATAAGGATATAAACGGTTTCCTTGACTATGTTGATTCAGTTGTTCTTGAAGAGGGACGTACGATCAACAGAGATCTTTTCTATGATATCCTCTCAATAATGCTGGTCGATAAAGACTTGAGTTCTGACATAGGCTATATAGAAAAGAATATGATCATGGCACTTGCAATGGCAAACAACTTTCATGATACGGATATTGATATAAAGGAATGCTATCTTGATGCCAACAATGCTTCCGATTATGTGTATAAGCTCACTGCATTCGGAAAGGATGATACATGGACCGTTAATTACTCAAAACGTACAGTTCTTATGAATAACGGTTCAACAGAGTATTCTTCAGATATGTTCAAAGATGAATACCTTGCTGTCTGGATGGTGGCTATAGAAGAGTATTACGGGATAAAATAGATAAGAAAGTATGAATTTTAGTATGTGAGACCGGTTGTGATGATAACCGGTCTCTTTTTATTGAATCTGCAGGTTAAAAAATTTATTACGGTTTGAAGAGTATTATTCTAATATGTGATATTTGTGTGATTCCGGGTGAGAGATCATGGATTATAAATCTTTTTTGGAAACTTTTAATCGTTTGGCCTGTGTTATGTCGGTCAATCTAAATGAAGAAGGCGACAACAGGTATCTGATCGTAGAAGCAAACGATGCCTACAAAAATACCGTTGTAGAGAATATAGAGGACTTTGTACCCAATGTCCCGTATACAAAATATATTCCCAAAGCTGCAAACTTTGAAGATCTGTGTGATAAATGTGCCATTTCTGACAGACCTATCCATACATATTTTGATGTTGAGTTATACAATGCCTGGATGGAGGTGTTTTTAGCACCCTTAAAATCTGATGATCCGAACACAAAGATGCTTGTTTTCTCATATGAGATGAATCCCAAAGCCGAGATAGAAAAGCTTACCGATATATCTTCAAGGACAGCCACCAATGTTGTGAAGACATGTCTTAAACTTCGTGAGACCGATGATTTCCAGGAGACGATGAATTCGGTTATCGCAGATATACGTCATCAGTGCGGAGCCAAAAGGTGCAGCATACTTCTTACGGATTTTGAGAAGAGAGAATATACACTGTTATGTGAAGACTATGGCGGAGATCCTAATCAGATTCCTATGACGGCTTTCCTTAAGGAAGAGTTTTACAGGGTTATAGAGACCTGGCCAAAACTGATGAACAAGAGTGACTGCTTTATCATCGCTGATGAAAGTGATATGGAGGAGGCACATAAGATCGCACCGGAATGGATCGATTCATTAAGAAGTGATGAGGTCAGAAGTATAGTTATTTTTCCTCTTCGTTCAGATGGCAAGACGATCGGCTACATATGGGCAGGAAATTTTGATCCCAGCAATACTCTTATGATCAAAGAGACACTGAGTTTGACAGCATTCATCTTATCGACTGAGATAGCAAATGAACAGAACATACGCAAGATGAAGCTTATGAGCTCAACGGATCTGCTTACCGGCGTCTTTAATCGTAATGCGATGAACAACAGGATAAGCGATGAGCTTAACGGCAAAAAGAAGATCGATAAGCCATACGGAGTATTCTTTATTGATGTTAACGGCTTAAAGGCTGTTAATGATACACAGGGACATCTGGCAGGAGATAATCTCTTAAAAGATGTAGCATCAACGCTTCAGGAACTTGAATATGACAATTTGGAAGTTTATCGTGTAGGCGGGGATGAGTTTATGATCATCGCCATCGGTAAGACCGGTGATGAATTTGAAAAGATCAAAGAAGATCTTATCTCTAAATCGGAACGTTCAGACAGAGCTCATTTTGCGATCGGCTGCTGTCATATAGATGAGGTTGAGGATATCCTCAAAGCCATGCAGAAAGCGGATTCCAGAATGTATGAGAGCAAGGAAGACTATTATAAAAGGCATCCTGAGCATGTATGGCATCATAAAAAAGACTGATATATTATAAAACCAATAAATAAGAGAGAAGAAGGGTATAGAATTATCTATACTCTTTTTCTTTGAGTGTTTGAAAGGTGTTCTCTAAACTGATACAATCATATAAGGCGAAAAAGAGCAATATTATGGAGATAAAACATATGGATATAAAAGAAAGAGCAAGAAAAGCAGTGGAATTAAAAACTGTCGGTGGATATAACTGTTCTCAGGCTGTGACGGCTGTACTTGCCGACCAGACAGGCCTTTCAAAGGAACAGTTAAAACAGGTGTCTGCAGGTTTCTGTGCGGGCATGGGAAATCTGGAGGCAACATGCGGAGCCCTTATAGGAGCTGTGATGATCGCAGGATCAAAGACTGAAGGAAATGGAACATTACCTGTTGCAAGGAAGATGCAGGAGACTTTTAAAGACAGATGCGGTGCTATAAAGTGCAAGGATCTTAAGACCATGACAGATGGTAAGCCATTATGTCCGTGTGAGGAATGTGTCAGAAACGCCGTAATGATCTATGGCGAGATAATGGGACTGGAGTAAAGGTTAAATATGATGAGAACACTTTTTATAGGTAACAGCCATACATATTTTAATGACATGCCAAAGATCTTTAAGGATATATGCAAGGATAACGGTATTGATATGCATGTGACCATGCTGACAAAGGGCGGCATGGGACTTGATTATCATGCCGAAAATGAGCAGACAAGGTTTAATATCCTTTACGGTGATTATGATTTTGTTATCCTTCAGCATACGGCACATCCGATGGGAGACTATGAGGTTATGGAAAAAGGTGCTGACAGGATAATGGAATGGATAAGACAGACAAAAGCTATTCCCTGCTATTTCATGACATGGGCAGAAGAGGATAATGAGAGTTATCAGGAAGAAATGTCAAAACGCTACAGAATGCTGGCAAAAAAACATGATTGTTTTGTGGCTGAGGTAGGAGAAAGATGGTGGGATAAGATACATAAAGACCCGGCTCTTGATCTGTATGCCAAGGACAGGAGACATGCTTCGCCTGAAGGTTCCAGACTGGCGGCAGAAACAATCTTTGAGACTCTGAAAGAGAAAATGTTAAATAAGTGAGGTGCATATGAGTGATCTTGTCTGTGTAAGATGTGACGGAAACAATAAGGATTTTATTGAAAACTGCAGACTGCTTGATATGGATCTGGATAGAAGAGTCGGAAGAGTGATAGAACGTGACAAGTATGCTCAGTTTAACATGCTTGATAAGATCAATGAGGCTATAGTTATCTATCGCGATGATAAACCTGTCGCGGCAGGAGCGATACGTTTCTATGATGAAAAAACAGTCGAACTAAAGAGAGTGTTTGTCAGACCCGAACAGCAGGGGAGGGGAGTCGGTACTTTGCTTGTTTCCAAACTGATAGAATGGGCAAGGGAGCTGGGATATGAAAAGATGATCCTGGAAACCGGAGAACTGCTCTCAGAATCCTGTCATGTGTATGAAAAACTGGGTTTTGTTAAGATACCCAATTACGGAGCGTATGCGGATATGCCGGAATCATTATGTATGGGACTTGATCTGTAACAGAAAAAAGGTAGAGATAATGAATGATGAGAAAAAGGTTATTTCGGGACAGCTTTTTATAGACAGGTGGATCTATTCAAAACCCGAATCAAAACCAAACAAAGATGGAAAGATCGTTGTGATTTCAATGAAAAGCTGCGGGCCATTGGAAGTCTATGAATGGGGTATCGCATCTGATAGAACATTTTATGAGAAATATGTATGGTGTGAGAATGATCTGTTTGAGGACACAAGCTATGAAAGAAAGATCAGCAAAGAAAGCTTCTTGGAACAGATAGAAAAAGTAGAAGAACTGATAAAGGATACTGATCTTAAGGATTGGACATATGTGTATGATGAGATAGTACACATGATAGGATAGTTCAAATGGGGGGAACAGTAATGAATGTAACTAATGAGATGGCTGCGGAAGAATATCTTGGATTGAGAAAAGCGGTAGGATGGAGCATATTTCCCGTTGAAGAGGCACAAGCGGGACTTGATAACTCATATGTTGTCTGTATCAGGGATGAAGACCGAGCCGTTGCCATGGGAAGGATCATATGGGATCATGGATACTCTGTTCTTATCGCTGATATTATCGTTGCTCCCAACTACCAGGGATGCGGTCTTGGCAGGATGGTCATGGAAAACATCATGGATCATATAAGGAGCCTTTTAAAACCCGGATACAGGATAATGGTAAGTCTTTTGGCTGCACAGAACAAGGAAGAGTTTTACAAGAAGTTTGGGTTCATTGACAGACCGAATGAGAACTTTGGATGTGGAATGCATCAGTGGCTGGAGAGTCATGAATAGAAGCATGATCATTGCAGATTGGATCTGTTTTGGAGGATAAAACATTGAAGATAATAAGATTAAATATGGAAGATGATAATGAAAGAGTCAATGATTTCATAAATGAGGCTTTTACAGACTATGCGATCAAGAATGAGGTTGCCTTAAACTTTGAGGAATACTGTTTTATAGCAGAAGATGATACGGGCAGGGTAATAGGAAGTATCACAGGCAGAGCATATTATAACGAAGTTCATATCGGGGATCTGATAATAGACAAAGATCATCGTCGACTCAATCTGGGATCAGAACTTGTAAAGACGGTTGAGCAGGCTTATGAGAATAAGGGATATGACAAGATAACTCTGACGACATTTGGATTCCAGGCCCCCGAGTTTTACAAAAAACTGGGATATCAGCTGGAGTTTGTAAGAGAAGATAAAGACCCTAAACTGTGTAAATATTTCTACTGTAAATCATTGGGATAAAAGGTGATCCATGAATCATTGCGGAACAAAAAAACTTGAGACCAAAAGACTGATATTAAGGAGATTTGTGCAATCGGATGCGGAAGCTTTTTATAAGAACTGGGCGTCAGATCCTGAAGTGACAAGGTTTCTGACATGGCCGACACATACAAGTATTGACGTATCTAAAAATGTTCTTGAATCATGGCTTAAGCTTTATGAGAAAGAAGACTATTATCACTGGGTTATCACTTTAAAAGAAAACGAAAACGAGCCGATAGGAACGATCCACGGTCAGGTGAACGATGATCTTGAACTTATACAGATCGGATACTGTCTTGGCAGAGCCTGGTGGAATAAGGGAATAATGTCAGAGGCTGCACAGGCCGCGATCGACTTTTTCTTTAATGAGGTAGGTGCAAACTGTATCTGTTCCTATCATGATCCGAACAACCCAAATTCGGGCAAGGTGATGGAACATTGCAGGATGAGGTACGAAGGGACAAGAAGAGCAGCAGACAGGAATAATACGGGGATATGTGATGCAAGCTGGTATTCCATCTTAAGAGAAGAGTATAAAAGTGAGTTAAAACAGTGAAAAGACATTGTATGGTAAATACAGAGGGGAGGATATTATGAAGTTTCACTATGGAGGGCATTACAAAAGCGAGGAGGATCTAAAGTCAAAGAGGGAGAATCCCGAAGGCGCAGTTTCATTTAAAGAACCGGCTCAGAATGTTTTTGCTCTTGTGGCAAATGTCGGCTGTCTCATACTGGGGATTTGTCTGCTGGTAATTATATATTTCATGATAGATTATGACAGACAGCTGTTTTTCAAAAATATAGGGAGCGGTGCATTACTCTCAATGCTTACTCTGATACCGCATGAATTTTTGCATGCAGCATGTTTTAAGGAGGATGTATATATGTACATGAATCCTGCCAAGTTTCTGATCTTTGTGCATGGGACAGAGAGCATGAGTAAGGGCAGATTCATATTTATGAGCCTGTTACCGAATATCGTTTTCGGATTGATACCGTTTGTTTTATTTTTGATCGATCGGGATATGATCCTGGCAGGAATGTTAGGAGCTTTCTGCTTAAGCATGGGATTTGGTGATTATATCAATGTTTTCAATGCGATCACACAGATGCCGAAGGGGGCGAAAACCTACCTTAACGGTTTTCATTCCTATTGGTATATAGATTGATGTTAGGGGAGAGATAAATGTATAAATATATGCGTATACAGGGAAGAGAAGATTCCTATATAACAAAGTATCCGAAAGGTATTTTCAGCCTTTGCTGGAACATGATAAGAGATAAGATCTTAACAGATGAGGAAGAAAAGCTTTTCATCTCGATCGATGACTGGTTCAAAGATAATCTTCCGGAACCGGAGCCCTGTAAGAATCACGAGATGGTCATAACATTCTTTAAATGTGACACTATAGAGCATATGCTTGAAAAACTTAAACCTGCGATAGATCTTTTGGATAAGTACAACAAACCTTATGATGTTGTATACACTAATTTTGTGGGCAGGATCGTATATGAGGATGAATGGCAGATAGCCGTTAAAGTCGCAGACGGTAAAATGAGTATGTAATAGATTAAGAAGTTTCTTGGTGACTTACAATAATCGGAAGGATAGAATCATGAATTACATAAATGAGATGAGAAAAGTGATCGGTCATGATCTGATAATGGGTGTCGGATGCGGAGTGCTCATTGAGGATGATAAGGGACGTTTGCTTTTGCAAAAAAGAAGTGATACAGGAGATTGGTGCATCCCCGGAGGAGCCCTTGAACCAGTAGAGACTTATGAGGAAGCCGCAAAAAGGGAAGTTTTTGAAGAGGTCGGGATAAAGATATCGGATCTTAAACTGTTCGGATTGTATTCCGGAAAGGAAAGAGAGATACATTATCCGAATCTGGATGTTGTCTATTCGCTTGCAGTGATCTTTATAACGAATAAATATACCGGTGAGATATCCGACACAAGTGATGAAGTATTAGAGCACAGATTCTTTGACAGGGACAGTATCCCAAAAGAACTTTTCCACTGCGATGCACGGATCATCCTTGACTGGAAAAACGGACAGACCGAGGTTGTGGTTAAGTAGTAGAGGATGGTGTGTTGAACGAAGCAGAGATTTATAAAGAACTGGGAATATTAACAGATAAAAAGGATGAGTGGGAAGAGAGCATACCTTATGTATTGTCTTTACTTACACATGACTCCGTAAAGATAAAAGCCAAGGCGCTATGGCTTATCGGTGAGATGGGACTTATATATCCAATGGCTTTAAAAGAAGATATGGATATGATCACATCCTTTTTTGACAGTACAGATGCGGTCCTTAGAGAGCGTGCCGTTAATGCGACAGGTAGGATAGGACGCGGAGATTTTCTGTTGATAAAACCATATTTTATCAGACTGTTGGGGTTTGCATCCGATGAGGTGGCAAAGGTCAGACTAAGTTTTATATGGGCATGTGAAAATATCGCAACAAACACTCCCGATATCTATGAGGGGCATATGGAGATATTTGAGAAGCTTTTGTATGATGCTGATGACAGAGTAAGGATGGAATCACCGGAGATCTTTCGTGTTCTTGGTAAAAGAAGACCTGAGTTTGTGGCTCCGTATATTGAGCAGTTACGGAAGATAGCAGAGAATGATGAAAACAGGGTAGTAAGGATACACTGTATGGGGGCTGTAAAGGCTGCCACATCTAAAAAGAGTGAAGAGTGTTAAGGATAAGAAAATGATACATATAAAAGAAGCAAATTTTGAGGATATCGAGAAAGAATGGCTGTTTGTCAAAGATATGCCTGAGGATGAAAACGGCCTTACAAATGAATGGAGCGGTATATCAAGAGAAGATTTTGAAAACAGGGCTCTTCCTCAGATGCTTGATTATTCAAAGGGAGTCGGACTGGAGGACTGGCTGGTTCCGGAAACATTTTTGTTTCTCTGGGATGATGATGTCATAGTAGGTCAGTTCAGGATAAGGCATTATCTGAATGATGCACTCAGAGAAGGTTCGGGTCATATCGGTTATTATATCGGGAAGCAGTTTCGCGGAAAGCATTATGCAACACAGGGGCTGAAACTGACTTTAGAGATCGCAAAAAACATTGTACCCGAAGAGGAGTTTTATCTGCGTGTGAACAAGGATAATCCCGCTTCGCTTAAAGTGATGTTAAATAACGGCGGAAGAATAGCTTACGAGAATGAAGAAAAGTATTTTGTAAGGATCATAAATCCCGGAAAGAGCATAACTTTAAAAGAAGTTACAAGAGAAGAAATAGAAACAGTCTGGCAAATGCAAACAGAGGCATTTTCAGGGCTTTTAAAGAAATATCAGGATTATGATACTTCTCCGGGAGCGGAAGCTTTCGAGAAGGTACTTGCCCGTTTTGAGCAGCCATGGACAACATACTATTTTATCGTTTCCGGAAAAGAAAGAGTGGGAGTGATCCGTATAATAGATAAAAAAGACGGAAGCAGAAAAAGGATATCTCCTGTATGGATCATGGAAGAGTACAGGAACAGAGGATATGCTCAAGATGCGATAAAGGAAGCTGAAAGGATATACGGATCGGACAACTGGTGCCTTGATACTATTCTTCAGGAAGAAGGTAATCTTCATCTGTATGAGAAGTTAGGGTATCATCAGACCGGAAAGACAGAACGCATTAATGAACGGATGGATATAGTATTTTACGAAAAGAACTAAGATGCTGAAAGACAAAGATATCAGGGGACCGTTATTCGAATTTCTCGAAGATACATACGGGAAGATAAGAATAATCGAAGAAAATACAGTGGGATCATCCAGGGCGGATATCGTTATGATCACTGACGATATCCTGACGGGTATAGAAATAAAAAGCGATGCCGATACATACGTAAGATTATCCGGACAGGTAAAGGATTATGACAGGTATTTCGATAAGAACATCGTTGTCGTTGGAACGACACACGCATTGCATATCGAAGAACATGTTCCGCCCTACTGGGGGATAATCACTGTCGAAGAGGTTGAAGGTGTTCTGGATTTTTATATATTGAGACAGCCTGACAATAATTCAAAGGTTAAGCTTAAAAAGAAACTTAGTATTCTGTGGAGACCGGAGCTCTTTGAGATACAGATGCTTTTCGGTATGCCAAAATACAAGGATAAGAACAAGGATTTTGTCATAGATAAGATCTGTGGCATGATACCTGAAAAGTTTTCGGTTAATGAGCTTAACGAACAGATAAGCAGGATATTATTTGAAAGAGATTATACGAAAATAGAGGAGATTTTACAGGAATATCGCAAGGGAGAATTTCAAAAAGCCATAGAAAAGGAGTCTGATCCTCAAAAAAAGCTGGAACTCTTTCTGGAAAAGGAGAAAAAGGCTGCAAATCTGAAACCCAAAAAGAAGAGAAGAAGACGAAAAAGACTTATATAGAGTAATAGTGTGCTTGCAACAAAGCGCACTTTTTTATTTCAGATAACAAAAAAATATCATTCGCATTCCAAAAAATGATAAGTAATGAATTTATACGGATGATATCATCTTCATGTAATGCGAAGAAAGAAAAGGAAAGGTATATATGAAAAAAGAGATTTTGATAAAAAGGATAGCAATGTCGCTTTTTGGTGTTATCATATGCGCGATAAGTGTAGGGATATTTAAGATCGCAGCTCTTGGAGTGGACCCGTTTCAGTCATTTATGGCAGGCCTTGACGATATGATACCGATAAGTTTCGGAACACTGTATGTCATAACCAATGCAGTACTTTTGCTGTTTGCTCTTATATTTGACAAACATTACATTGGGATAGCGACTTTCATAAATCTGTTCCTGCTAGGATATATAACACAGTTCACATATGAGTATCTGCAGACGATCATCGTAAATCCGTCAATAGTGATCAGGGTTATCTGTCTTGTGGTGGGAGTTGTCATCATATGTTTCGGATCGGCATTCTATATGACAGCGGACCTGGGTGTATCTACATATGATGCAATAGCGCTTATCATATGCAATACATGGAAGAAGGGCAAGTTTCAGTATGTAAGGATAATAACAGATCTTGTTTGTGTTATACTTGGAGTGGGTTTGTTTTTGCTGGCAGGCGGAAGTGTATCAATGATACCTACAATAGCTGGAGTCGGAACCATAATAACTGCTTTCTTTATGGGGCCGCTCATAGAGTTTTTCAATGTTCATGTTGCACGTCCGATACTTAAGGATAAGACTGATAAGAAGGTGGATTGATATGAAGATTTATGATATCTCACAGGAGGTTTTCGGATGCAGGGTTTTCCCGGGTGATCCAAGTCCTGTGAAAAGAACAATGCTAAGTATCAAAAACGGTGATGTTTGCAATCTTACCGCATTTGAGATGTGTGCCCATAACGGGACGCATGTTGATGCACCGTATCATTTTATAGATGACGGGAAGAAGATAGACCAGGTTGACCTTGACAGGTTTATCGGTTATGTGTATGTGGCAGAGCATGAAGGAGATATCGATTCTGATGATGCAAAAGCCATACTGAAGAAAGCAAAAGAGTGTGATGAAAGAGCTGTAGAAAGAATACTTATAAAGGGAAATGCCACAGTTACGGCTGAAGCGGCAAAAGTATTTGCTAAAGAAAAGATCAGACTGTTTGGCAACGAATCGCAGACGGTAGGTCCTGAAGATGCTCCAAAAGAAGTACATCTTATAATGCTTGGCGCTCAGATAGTATTGCTTGAGGGTATCAGACTTGAGGATGTTGAGGAAGGTGTGTATATTCTTCATGCCGCACCTCTTAATCTGGGAGGCTGTGACGGATCGCCTTGCAGAGCCACACTGATCAGAGAATGATATATATGTATAGACGTGAAACAGCACCGACCGGTGCTGTTTTTATGCGCTTACAGTTTCAGGCAAAAGGGCCCTGTCGTCTATGTAGTAATCGCAGGTTATCTTTCTTGAGTTGTTACCGTACATCTCAACGATCTCCGGAAGATTATCGTTTACGGCATCAAACTTAAGTCCCTGATCGTCACACCAGGATATGGCATTTTCAAGCGCTTCACCTGCGCGGCAGGTCCAGAGTATCAGTTTGTTTCCTGCTTCCTTCCATTTTTTTAAATATTCTATGAGATTAACATTCGGACTGCCAAGCTCAGGCCAGGAGCTGTAGCAGAGAGTGCCGTCAAAGTCGACTGCTATAATCTTGTATTCGGGCATATGAAAACCTCCCTTCAGCTGTTATCATCCAGTTCAAACAGTTTATCAACATCAATTTCAAGAAAATCCGCCATACGAAAGGCTATCTCCAAAGACGGAGCCCTGTCGCCGGTCTCATAGCGGCTTATTGTCCTTTTGTCGCATTTTATGGCATCGGCAAGCTGTGCCTGAAGTATGTTTTTTTCTAGCCGCCTGGCTTTGATATGATTTTTCATTGCCACATGATCACCACCTTAGAAACCGCACATACGTTCTGATTGCTTGTGGATTTAGATTACCATAAATCGAACATATATTCAATAGCGTTTTATGAAAATCTCTCTGAATCTACCAAAGTGTCTATTGAAATACGTTAAGACCGGATCCTATACTGAAACCAGAAAGGATGTTCGATTATGGGAGACAGAACGATTCTTCACAGCGACATGAACTGTTTTTATGCCTCTGTAGAGATACTTCATGATCCGAATCTGAGAGGAAAACCTGTGGCAGTAGGCGGAGATGTCGAGGCAAGGCACGGGATCGTAATGACTGCCAGCTATGAGGCAAAGAAGTTTGGCGTTAAGACCGGTATGGCGCTCTGGCAGGCAAAGCAGTTATGTCCTGATATTGTTTTTGTTTCGCCTCATATGGACAGATATTTCAGATTTTCCCGCATGGCCAGAGAGATATATTCCGAATATACCGATCTTCAGGAACCCTATGGGATAGACGAGAGCTGGCTGGATATAACAGACAGTGTAAGCATAAAAGGTGACGGATTAAAAGTAGCTACAGAGATAAGCAGCAGGATAAAGAAAGAACTTGGAATAACAGTCAGCATAGGTGTCTCGTTCAATAAGATATTTGCAAAACTGGGCTCGGATTACAAGAAACCCGATGCGATAACCACAATGTATCGTGATGAGTATAAGACTAAGGCTTGGCCTCTGAAAGCATCCGATCTTTTATATGTCGGAAGGAGCACGAATGCAAAGCTTAAGAGAGTGGGGATAAATACAATAGGTGATATCGCAAATGCGCGAGAGGAGTTTATGGTGGATAGACTCGGCAAGATGGGAAGTATCCTTTGGGGATTTGCAAACGGATATGATGATACTCCTGTAAGGGCACAGGAATCTTCGGCTCCCATAAAATCCATAGGTAACAGTGTGACATCACCAAGAGATCTCATAAACGATACGGACGTAAAGATCGTTCTTTATATCCTTTCGGAGAGCGTGGCTGCTAGACTCAGGGAGCACGGCTTCAGATGCAGGGTTATTGAAATATGGATCAGGGACAATGATCTGTTTTCATTTACCAGACAGCATAAGATAAAGAATGCCACAAATATCACAGGTGAGATCGCGGATGAAGCATTTAGGATTTTCAAGACCCATTACAGATGGGATAAACCGATCCGGAGTGTCGGAGTAAGAGGTGCAGACCTTGTAAATGACAGTTACTGGGAACAGCTTGATCTTTTTACGAGTTATGAGTACAGACAAAAATGCATGAAGCTTGATGCCTCACTTGATGATCTAAGAAAAAGATTCGGTTTTTACTGTGTTCAGAGAGGCCTTATGTATATTGACAGAGGATTATCCGACGTTAATGCAAAGGAAGATCATACCGTGCATCCGCTCGGATATTTCAGATAAGGAGAAGGATAATGGAAAGTGTAAAAGTATATGTTGACGTAAAGGCAAAGTTTTCGAAGGACGGAAGGCTGATACCTTTAAGCATCACATGGACAGACGGATCCGAATATAAGATAGACAGGATAAAAGATGTCTGCAGGGCTGCCAGTTTAAGAGCAGGCGGTGCAGGTATCAGGTATACCTGTATGATATACGGAAAGGAGAGCTATCTCTACTATGAGGACAACAATTTATGGTTCGTTGAGAGAAAGCAGGCCTGATGACATCGGATACGGCAATGGTATATAATCGGGAATGTAAGAAATAAATTATGAGGTCAAAAGAGATGATAAAAGCTTTGATAATCCTTTCATATATTCTGATGAAAGCATTTGGTGCCGTGATCGAATATCTCAATCATGCACACTTAAAAGGAGAGCTCCCTTCAAACGTAAAGGACGTATATAACGAGGAAGAGTACAAGAGATGGATGTCGTATGAGGCTGAAAACGGAAAGATAAGCCTTTTTGAAAATATAGTTCAGGTCATTGTAATGGTACTGTTGCTGGCATTTGATGTGTATGCAAAACTGTTCGGACTGTTTGAAAATGTAAATATATATATTCAGTATCTTTCTGTGATCATGCTTATAGGATTGATCAATACGATCATAGCAGTTCCGTTTTCATATTATGATACATTTGTCATAGAAGAGAAATACGGTATGAACAAGTCCACAAAGAAGACATTTATACTGGATGTCATCAAGGGCTTTTTTATCGAAGCGGTGATTTCATTTCTGCTGATATCTCTGATGAAGATCCTGTTTGAAAGATTCGGAAACCTTGCCATAATCCTGGGGACTGTCATCATACTTGTCATCATACTTTTTGTGATGCTCGTAATTGTCCCTCTAATGAGGATATTCAACAAGTTTACACCACTTGAGAATGGTGAACTTAAGGATAAGCTACTTGAGCTGTGTGAGAAATATGATGTGAAGGTTCAAAAGATACTGGTCAGGGATGCGAGCAGAAGGACTACAAAGTCAAATGCCTTTTTCTCAGGTTACGGAAAGCATAAGGTGATCTCTCTTGATGACAACCTGGTAAAGAACTTTGCCGAAGATGAGATAGTTGCTGTCTTTGCACATGAATTTGGTCATGCAAAACACAAACATACATTAAAGACACTTCCGTTTTCGGTATGCAGCACACTGATCGTCTTTATAGCTCTTGGGATTGTTTTAAACATTCCTTCGCTTTATACGGCATTTGGATTTAACGGAGTCAACTATCTGTTTGCCGAGATGCTGATCTCGATAATCACATGGCCGGTCTCAATAGTGATCAATGCCATAGGAAACGGCCTTTCAAGGAAAAACGAATATCAGGCGGATGCTTTTGCAGCCAGAGAGGGATACGGAAACAATCTGATAGATGCTTTAAAGAAGCTTAACAAAGAAGCGTTGGGAGATATAAATCCTCATCCCTTAAAGGTATTTCTTGATTATTCACATCCGACGTTATCTCAAAGGATAACAGCGATCGATAAGGAGAACATATGAAGAAAAGCGTAATTCGCGGTGGACATGTTAACAACAGTGATCCCAATGCTCCAAAGGTGATCACATCAAAAAAACCTGTTGGGTTTGATACTCATTTCTGGGTATATACAGGGATAAACGGTCGCGGATACGAGGCCTTTAATATCTCTGTAAAGAAAAGCGAAGACGGGACTGAACTTATACTGTCATGTAAAGACAGAAATGATATCGTAACAAACGAGGAGTTTCTAAAAGAGGTTCAAAGGATAATAGAAAAGAATTCGCTGGTGAGTTTAAACGGCAGTGTTGAGTATGTTAACGGACTTCCGCCTGAATATCAGCCGTACTGGATGGATGTGGAGTATGACTCGGGAGAGACACTCTCGTTTACGATCCCAGGAAATCCCAATGCAGACTGGTGCAAGGATCTTAAAAAGCTATTGTGTGATGAACTGGTAAGACACGGGATAGAAGACATGCTGCCGCCAAAGGAGGACCGCCAGATCGCCAGGTTTGATCTTAAGATCCACAAATGGCCGTACAGCATCTGGTACGCGACCATAAGAACACAGGATGATGACGAAGACAAACGTCCTGTGCACTATTTAAGATCTGTATGGAATAAGGAGACCAAAGAATCCGAGATATCCGATATCACAGTGATACCTGAAGACTTTTATGAGAATATCACTAGGCTGGTCGAAGAGACAAAGTTAAGAGATTACAGTAACGGAAAGATAGATTTCCCCACGGGAATGAAATCCGATGAGGTAAAAGAGGATGTTATCGGATACTGTGCGGAAGGCATAAGCGGAAAGCAGTTCAATACATTTATATATGGTGATGAGATACCTGACGGATTGCGTAAAGCAACGGATGAAATAAAGAAATATATAGACTCCGTACTGCCTAAGATCCAATGAATCAAGGGGTGCCTTTGGGGGTACCCTTTTTCTTATCAAAAAAATGACACGGATAAGACTGTAGTATATAATGGAGATAGTTTTGGGGAGGAGAGATATGCCGCATGTAGAGATCAAATGCTTTGAGGGAAGAAGCGACGAACTTAAGAAAGAATGCGCCATGAAGGTGGCTAAGACCGTGGCGGAGGTGCTTAATGTAAATCTTTCAAGCGTATCCGTAGCGATAAAGGATTATAAGCCTGCAGACTGGAAGGAACAGGTCTGGGATAAGGATATAGTCCCTGATGAAAAGTATCTGTATAAGAAACCTGAATACACCTGTGAATGATATGTATCTGATATCTTTATATTTTGATGAAAAAACAAACAGTATACTGCAGCGCTATATCGATAAGGTCGCAAAGGTTACGGGAAACACCTTTATGACAGACCATGAGGTGCCGCCGCATATGACACTGTCTGCAATAGAGGCAAGGAATGTTGATGTGTTAAAGCCTTCTTTCGAAACGCTTGCAGGAAGACTTAAAGGAGGGCAGATACAGTTTGTATCAACGGGTCAGCTGTTTCCTTATGTTTTTTATATCACACCTGTATTAAATGATTATTTAAGAGAGTTATCTCAGACGGTGTTTGATGAGTATTCAAAGATTCCTGAGACTTCTGTGAGCAGGTATTATAAGCCGGGCTCATGGCTGCCTCATGTTACAATAGGAAAGACACTGACAAAGGAACAGATGCTTAAAACTCTTGAGCTTGTGCAGGATGAGTTCTCGCCGTTTCTATCAGAGGTGACACGTATTGGGCTTTCGAGAGTCAATCCTCACAAGGATGTGGACAGCATCATCCTTTGATCAGAATGGTATAGATAAATGTTGACTGATCATAAAGGTAAAAAAATAAACGAATACATACCGGATTATGTTGTGTTTGATCTGGAGACAACGGGAATAAACTGTAATTGTGATGATGTCATAGAGATATCTGCCGTAAAAGTCATCGGTTCAAAAGTTGTGGATGAGTTTTCGACTCTTGTAAATCCCGGAATATCCATACCATGGAGGATAACGCAGATAACAGGTATAGATGACAGCATGGTAAAGGATGCACCGGACTTTGAGCAGGCGCTTATAGATTTTTTTGAGTTTGCAAACGATATGGTGCTTGTGGGGCATAACATATCTACATTCGATCTGTTATTCATATACCGTGAATCAAACAGATTCTTTGATAAGATTCCGGGAAATGACTATGTGGATACACTCACGCTTTCCAAAACATATCTGCCTGAACTTCATTCACACAGACTGGGTGATCTGGCTGCACATTATCATGTTGATCCAAGCGGTGCTCACAGGGCGCTGGCCGACTGTCGTATGACTCAGAAACTCTATGAGGCATTAAAAGAAGAGATGAAGAATCCTTCCGAAGCGGCCAAAGCGGTAAAGAAATGTCCCAGATGCGGTTCTGTCATGAAAAAAAGAGACGGAAGATTCGGCCCGTTCTGGGGGTGTGGCGGATATCCGGATTGCAGATATACCGAGAATATCTGAGAAACTGAAGATTATATTTGGAAAAAACATATGTCTGATATATACAGAGATAATTCTTTAAAATACTGGAACGAAACACATAAGGATGTTAAAAGGTCGGATATAAAGACCGACGACTGGCTTTATAGATTTGATGATCTGATAGAGGCAAGCGCATCTCCGATACTTGATCTGGGATGTGGCGGCGGAAATGATACCCTGTATCTGATCGATAAGGGTAAAAATGTCATATCATGCGATCAGTCTCCAAAAGCCATACAGAGTATCATAAAAAACTTTCCGGAAGTATATGATGCGAAATGCTTTAACATGCTCGACGGCTTTCCGTTTGAAGACGGATCGTTTGAGATAGTGATCGCAGATCTTTGTCTTCATTACTTCAGAGAAGATGATACAAGAAAAATTCTTAAAGAGATATACAGGATACTTGCAAACGGCGGACATCTGATCTTCAGGGTAAATTCGATAAATGATATCAATCATGGTGCGGGCCAGGGAAAGGAGATCGAGCATCATCTCTTTGAGACCGAGTCCCATACAATAAAAAGATTTTTCGATGAAGCTGATATCAGAGAATTCTTTAAGGATTTTGATATCGAGTTTATGAATGAAGAGATCATGACAAGATACAGCCTGGAAAAGCGTCTGTACAGATGCTGTGTACAAAAGAAGAATGTCAGGGGATGAGTAAAAAGTGGCAATAGAAAATCCGTGGATGGAAATGCAGATAGTGAATCAGATCAAGATTTCCGAGAACTTCAAAAATACATGCTATATCGCATCAAAAAAAGATGATGGTGTGACAAGCGAGGAAGAGAAAAAGATCCTCGAAAAGATAAATAAAGAAACTGATTCTTACATAAAAGCTTTAAGAAAGATCGTTCAGTGATCCTTAAGGTGGATGAATAGATGAATGATACTGAGTTTCAGATAATAATATCAATAGTCACCCTGTTTTCGATCTTTTTTCTCATATTTCTGTTTAAGGCTCTTTACTGGCGTTCGCATATCGAGACACCCGAAAAGAGAGCGGGAAGGATGGGAGAGCGTTTTGTCAGTGAGCTCATTTATGAGACGCTTCATAAAGATGATGAACTGCTGACAAATGTGCATATATATGCCGATGACAAACAGACGGAACTTGATAATGTCATCATAAACGGCAACGGGGTATTCATAATTGAAGCAAAGAACTACCATGGAGAGCTCTTTGGAAATGAAGATGACAGTGAATGGATAAAGAACAAGATAACCCCTTCGGGTTCGATATATCAGACAACCGTGAACAATCCCATAAAGCAGGTGAAGAGACAGATCTATATACTTTCGACATTATTAAGGGATAACGGGATCGATGCCTGGATCGAAGGTTATATTTTCTTTGTGGAAAGAAACTCGCCCGTTAGCAGTGAATTTGTACTTGAGACGCAGTCTGACATAGATGGGGCGATACATACCGCTTCTAAAAAGATGTTATCAAAAAAGACACAGGATGAGATAATATCACTTCTTCGAAAGTGATAACAGGATTATATAAAAGATACAGGAGAAAAGTATATGAAGTATTCTGAAACAGGATTCAGGGGATTCTATAAACAGTTTGTGGCTGTACCGGTCACTGAAAGGACAAAGGAAGCTCTTGAGGGATTTCCGGGATGTGAGGATGCAAATTATATCGTTACATACGGATATTATGACAGACAGTCCGGACTTAACATGGAAGTATTGTGCGGTGCCAGATTTTCAAACGGCAAGGTTCAGTATGCCATCGGAAATGATTCCATATCATCAACGATAAGGGTCAACAATATAGAAGATGATGAGTGCTATCTTATAAAAGATGACGGCGGCCTTAGCAAAGAGCATATGAAAAAGATAGAAAAGCTAAGTGCATATGATGCATCAAAAGATATAGAGAATACCCGTACAATGCCGTTTCTGGATGCGAGCAGGGATAAGGTGTTCATAGATGATGTACTCGTATATCTTATGAGAGACGGATTTAAAGATGAAGGATGTCACGTAAGGATAACAGGACTTGGAGAACACTGCCTTGAGGGAGAGATGCTCGATGAACCAAGACAGAACTTTGGATGGCATAAGGGTGATACAATATCATTCTTTGTCAGTGAAAATGAGGATAAGTCTGTCATATGCTATACGGATACAAGACCGTAAAATATAACAGAGTCATGTGAATCATAACTTATCAGTTTTATGGAGGGAATTGTTATGGCTACAGCAAAAACATCAGCAAAGACTACTGCAAAGAAGACTACAGCATCTTCGGCAAAGAAAACCACCGCAAAGAAGACAACAGCAAAAAAGCCTGCAACCGCAAAGAAGACATCAACGAGTGGAAGCAGGATACAGGTGACCGCAACAGAAAAGAAGCTGGTTGAGTTATACAGAAATGCCGATTCCGATACAAAGAAAGCCGCTATTGCTCTTTTAAAGGGAGAGAAAACACAGGCAGGCAATATACTGTCATCAATACTTGAAGACAGCGGATTGCTAAACAACCTGACAGACATGATACCGGGATTGAAAAATTAGTATATGGCCGGCAAAAAAAGAACATTTTATATAATATCCGCCCTTATCCTTTTTCTAATAGAGTGTATTATCGCAGTGTTTGTACATGACAGGATAGTAAGACCGTATATAGGAGATCTTCTGGTAGTGATCCTGATCTATATGACAGTAAGGAGCTTTGTTCCGAAAGGCGTGGTTTTGCTGCCGTTGTATATTTTTATCTTTGCTGTTATTGTCGAGATCCTGCAGTTTGTGAATGTTGTCGGTCTGCTAAGAGTCTCTGACAAGGCAGTTGCACGAACTATAATAGGTACTCAGTTTTCATGGATAGATATCATAATGTATGCCATCGGCTGCTTAATGACATGGATCATGCAGACTCTGATCAATAAAAAGAGCAAGAACGATCATGACGAAAAAGGCTGAATCCGGGGCTTTTCATGGAGGTAAACGATTCGTCGGTTGTTTTTATCCTTTCGCAGATAGTAGGATTGCTATCGGAGGTGATAGTTATGGATTCAGACAGATTCGGTCGCTTTGTGGCTGAGAGACGAAAAGAACTGAATATGACTCAGAAGGACCTGGCCGCAAAAATTCAAGTGACGGACAAGGCAGTCAGCAAGTGGGAGAGAGGACTGGGATTTCCGGATATCAATTCCATAGAGGATCTTGCTGCGGCTTTGGATCTATCCATAGTCGAACTTATGAGATCAGAAAAAGAGGTAAAAGAAACAGCTGTAAATGAGATGGAAGAAACCATAAGTGATGTTGTGAGAGTTGCTTCAGCCGATCTTGATGAGAGGCATAAGATTATCATTTACACATTTGCGGCAACAACAGTCGTTTTTTCAATACTTGAGATACTATTAAGCATTGAATGGCAGGCTGAGAAGCTTATGCTTTCCGCAACCATCCCGCATACTGCGAGCATTCCGGGTATCATCCTGATACTTTACGGGATCATATGCAGGGTACGGGGAAAGAAGACATACGGGGCAGGAGCCATAGGTTTTTGTCTGCTGTTAATCCCGATCATCATATTGGGATTGGCATTTTTGATAAATGCATTGATCTTGGGCTGAATTGTTTATTTAACAGGGGGAATTTCATAAGGGCAGATCGGTTATCGGCCGGTCTGTTTTTTTGTCCATACACTCAAGTACAACTTGAATAATATCTTGAAACTTAAACCTCTTCTCGCTACAATGAATATGTGATCTCTTGTAATATCAGGATGTAAGGAGAAAAAACATGAGTATCGGAACAAATCTAAGGAGCTTAAGAGAAGAACGAAAGCTCACGCAGGAACAGGTTGCGGAAGCTTTGGGTATCACTTTTCAGGCTGTTTCATCCTGGGAGAGAGATGAGTACAGACCGGATACGGATAAGTTAATAAAGCTTGCAGAGCTTTTTGATGTATCCGTGTCAGCTATCGCCGAAGAGAAGCATAAGGCCTTTAAGACCAAAGAGGCTATATATAACTGGGAACATATGAAGACATATGTGAAGACCACAGCCAAGAACTACAAGTTAAAGAATACGCTTAAGGCAGTGGATTATGCGGTGCAGGCACATGAGGGACAGAAAAGAAAAAGATCTGTCGTTCCGTATATATATCATCCGTTAAACCTTGCCTGCCATGCCCTTTCCATGGATATCTTTGAGGATGAGGTCCTGGCGGCATGCATGCTTCATGATGTTATAGAGGACTGTGGCAGAAAACTGGAAGACCTGCCGGTAAATGATGAGACCAAAGAACTTGTAAGACTTTTAACATGTCAGAAGACGACGGACAGCGACAGGGAGCATATACTGACCCAGTACTATGAAGGGATTTTAAGCAATCCCAAGGCTGCACTTATAAAGTGCATGGACAGGTGCAACAATCTGACGACCATGTCCTGGGGGCTTAGCCGTGATAAGATCTATCGAATGATCAATGAAACGGAAAAGTATTATCCCAAGCTTCTTGAAACCGTCAAAGCAACACCTGAATATAACTCTGCCGCATGGCTTTTAAAGTATCAGATAGAAAGCATGCTGGATATATACAAGAGATTAATGTGACAAAAGATTTGTCATATCATGGATCCATATGGAAAAGTTTACACGTACAGATGAAAATATCACGGAAAACTATATACTGGTCGGAATAAGTGCCGATGCTGATGAGAACAGATCGCTTGATGAGCTTGAGGCTCTCCTTGACACTGCAGGTGCCAAAGCTGTCTGCAAGGTTACCCAGCGTCTTGATTATCCCGATCCTGCGACATATGTCGGAAGCGGAAAGGCTCATGAGATAAAGAGCCTTGTATATCTTCATGATGCTACAGGTGTCATATGCGACGATGAGCTTTCACCCGCTCAGATCAGAAACCTGACCGATATCCTCGAAGTAAAGGTTATAGACAGAACCATACTTATACTCGATATATTTGCCTCTCATGCGACAACCAATGAAGGTAAGATCCAGGTTGAGATGGCTCAGCAAAAATACAGGCTTTCACATCTTCACGGACTTGGAAAAGAACTTTCAAGACAGGGCGGAGGTATAGGAACAAGAGGCCCCGGTGAAACAAAGCTTGAATCGGACAGAAGAAGGATACAAAAAAGGATATCGATCCTGTCGGGTTCCATAGCCCGGATGAAGAAGGTAAGAGAGTCAAACAGAAAGAAAAGACAGAATGAAGGCATCCCTGTGGTAGCCGTGATAGGATATACCAATGCGGGAAAATCAACACTTTTAAACAGACTTACCGGAGCGGGTGTTTTGGCTGAGGACATGCTGTTTGCCACACTGGATCCTACGACGCGTATCTGCAGGCTTTCAAGCGGACAGAACATCCTTATGACAGATACGGTAGGTTTTATAAATAAGCTGCCTCATAATCTGATAGATGCGTTCAGAAGCACACTTGAGGAAGTAAGATACGCCGATATACTGCTTCATGTCGTGGATGTATCGGATCCTGATGCTGAAGCGCATATGAAGACTGTGTATGAGACACTTGACGAATTAAACGCTGCGAACAAACCTGTTATCACTCTCTTAAACAAGATAGATAAACTTAATGATAACAGCAGGGAAGCGAGTCGTTTCATAAAGGATATCAAAGCCGGTCACACACTTTGTGTCTCTGCATTTACCGGAGAAGGTGCGATTGATGTGCTTGATGAGATAGAAAAGGTCTTAAGGGAAGATAGAATATTTGTTCAAATGTCTTTTTCGTATTCACAGACAGGAGATGTGGAAGCATTAAGAAGGAACGCAAATATCGTTAGTGAGGACTACAGAGAGAGCGATATTTTGATTGAAGCATATATTCCGAGAGCATATCTTGGAAAGTATGATAAAAATATTATATCTGACGGAAAAAATCTGCTATAATAATATCAATGCAATAGCCATTTTAAAACTAAAGGAGAGAAAACAATGATACTTACTACTGGGCATAATTTGGAAGGATATGTAATTACAGAGTATATTGATGTGATCTTTGACGAGTTATTAGTGGGAATTGGATTTAAAAAAGGATTAACATCAACGATTGACAATGTGATATCTTCATTTACCGGAACAGAGGCTACTGAGATGATCGAGAGACTCAATACGGTAAAAGCGGCACTGAAGTATCGAGTTATAAGAAAAGCTGAGAACCTTGGTGCAAATGCATTGATCGGTGTTAGTTTTGAAAGCAGCAGAATAGGCGAGCTTGTTATGGTATCCATGACAGGTACAGCAGTTAAGATCGAGACTCTTGCCGATTATAATCCTGAGACTATCGAAAGCAATCAGAGAATGATAGAGGAAGAGCAGAAGAGACTTGAGAGACTTAAGAGAGTTGAGGAACAGCGCAAACAGGATGAACTCAGAAGAGCCGAGGAACAGCGTAAGGATGACGAGTTCTTTGCTTCATTCGGCATAACCGAAGAACTGTCTTCAACCGAAAGAAGTCTGTTTAAGACCATTCACAAGAATGAGTCAATAGATATCGGCGGAATAAGCAGACTTATTCCGAGAAATATGTCACAGAATGAAGTATTTGATGCGCTTAAGAGACTTGAAGATATAGGTGCGATAATCATAGAGGATGAGTGCTACAAGATAAGAGAGGACGAAGAGGAAGAATAGAAAGAGAATATTCTTTAAATTCTTATTTTGTCCACCATTCCGGTTTTTTATCTATATCCGGTATATTGTCACCATGCCCGATAAAAAGATCCGTAACGGCATAGGAGAGCAGGCTCTTTGGATCAGAGCCGGGACATATCCAGTCATCAATCTTTTCAGAGGGCATCATAAGTGGCATCCTGTCATGGATCTTTAAAACTTCTTTTGCGGGTTCACGAGTCAGGATGACAAAGACGGGAAGATCATTTTCATAACGGTAAAGACCACATAACCATGTGCTCATTGCACCTTTAGGCTGGATCAGATATTTTGATCCGGTCTTTGTTTTTCCGTCATTTGTATTAAAGTGCTCCCATTCATAGTACCAGGAAGCTGGTATGATGCATCTGTGCTTTTCCCACGCATCAGAAAAAAGCTCCTTTGAAGAAGCGGTCTCAACCCTGGCATTGAATATGGGGGTCTTGCTTTTGGGAATACTGAATCCCCATTTCATGGGATAAGCGGATCTGTTGCCGTTTTTGTTGGGGGCAATGACGGGTACCAGATCGGTAGGCCTTATCTCGCCTCTGTAGTGCAGTGCCATGGCATATTTATGCCTGATAGAGGTATAAAGAGGAGAATTAAGAGCTTTTTCTATTGCATAATCAAATTCCGGAGTATCTTCATCAATATAGTATCTGGTACACATTTTTAGATCCTTCAGCTTAGATGTCTCATTGACTTAAACGAACATTAGTTCTATTATGATTATAGCAAACAGCAGATTATATTGCAACAAAAGTGTGATTTAAATGAGTGAATATCAAAGAGAATGGACAAAGGCAAAAAATGAGCTGGTGTCGGATATGGTGAATCTTGGACATACGCAGGAACTGGGAGAACTGATAGCAAGGCAACTGGGAAGCCCAAAAGCCATGCAGCGTATGAGAGCCTATCTTTATAGCGCACGACCTCATAACGCTGAAGAGATTGTGGATGAGATGCTGGCCATACAGAGCGATATAGACAGATGGAAGGATAAGAAGGCATCCGAAAGAGCAAATGCCGCATATAATGAGTGGCTTAACAGAGATTTGGAGGATATGTGATGGGATATCTTATAAGTGAAACAACAAAAGAAGAACGTGAAAGGATAGTTGCCGAATCAATAGGAAACATCAACGGTTCATGTGACGGATGCATGTCCGGGCTTGCCGATATGTATCAGGACTATATTGACGGTATCAGAGAGCTTAAAGATATAAACATGGCCTTCAGAGCTCGTTATGAGTCGGGTGAGGACAGACCTCAAAGAGAAAGATGCGATTATTTCAGAGGATGATCATATACAGAAATTAAGGGGATAAACAATGAGCAGATTAAAAAAACTTAGAAACTACATAAATGAGCAGTTGGATCAGATTAAGGATAAGGATGAAAGAACAAGTGCGATCGTTCATCTTTACGGCGTGTCACTGGCAGCGACCATACTGGCAAAGAAAAGAGGACTTGATCCGGAGCTCGCATCCATGGCAGGAATGCTTCATGACCTTTATGCATATAAGAGCGGCTCATACGATGACCATGCACACAGAGGGGCGGATCTTGCAAGAGAAATACTTGATGAACTTAAGCTTACCGATGAAGCCGAAACTGATATGCTATGTTCAGCCATATATCATCATGACGATAAACTCGTTACGGATGGAGAGATGGATGAACTCTTAAAGGATGCGGATGTGATATCCCACTGCCTTAACGATCCCTCAAAAAAGATCAAGGAAAAGGAACAGGTACGTTTTGACAATCTGACAAAAGAACTTGGAATGTGAGGAAACATATGAAGGTGTATGTACTGATATTTGGTGTTCTTGTGCTGATCATATGCGGAGGCTGTGCTCTTAAGGGACAGGTCCTTGACGGTGACGACATGGTAAGAAGCTATAATCAGATAACCCAGGATGAAGCAAAAAAGATGATGGAGAAAGACGACGGTCACATTATAGTGGATGTCCGCAGGCAGGATGAGTATGATGAGGGACATATACCGGGAGCCGTCTGTATACCAAACGAGAGCATAACCGACACGATGCCGTCTTTGCTGCCGGATTCTAATCAGGTGATACTGGTCTACTGTCGAAGCGGGAGAAGGAGCAAGGAGGCCGCTCAGAAACTCTTTGATATGGGATACAACAATGTTTATGAATTCGGGGGTATCATCGATTGGACAGGAGAGATAGAAAAGGATTACGAGGATTACAGCATGGAGCCTGTGGCTATATTTTGCATGAGGATCAATGATAAGTATTATTCTCCTGATTTTGAAGATAACAGCTCCGCCGAGGCTTTTCGTGAAAAGATCAAGGAAGAAGGCTCTGTTACAGTTAAGATGCAGGATTACGGAAATTTTGAAAAAGTCGGAGAGCTTCCTTGGGATCTTGTGACAAATGATGAAAAGATCACAACAGTTCCCGGTGATATCATACTGTATCAGGGAAATAAGATATCTGTATATTATGATGAGAATACCTGGGATCTTACAAAAATCGGACACATAGATGATGTAACCAAAGAAGAGCTTCTTAATGTATTTGGAGATGGTGAGGTTACGGTTGAGTTCTTTGTTGAGTGGACGGAGTAGGAATATATGTCTGAAAGGATTATTTTTTTAGGTTCATCAGTTACTTACGGATCAGCTTCCGGCGGAGTATCTTTTGCCGATATCATATGTGAAAAGAACGGATATGAGATGATCAAGGAGGCGGTCTCGGGGACAACACTCGTTGATGAGGATGACAGGTCATACGTCAGCAGGCTGAGATCGATCGATACTGACAGGGCGGATCTGTTTATCTGCCAGTTATCGACAAATGATGCGTCGTATAAAAATCCTCTGGGAAGTATATCCGAAAGCAGGGATATGGATTCGTTTGATGTGAATACCGTAGCCGGAGCCATAGAATATATACTTGCCTATGTTACAAAAAAATGGGGATGCCCGATGGCTTTTTATACAGGTACCAGATATAATTCACGTGCTTATGAAAACATGGTCGCCTTATTGAAGGAGATTGCTGACAAGTGGGATATACGCATTATCGATCTTTGGAACGAACCCTCATTTAATACAGTGAGCAGTAAGGATTATGAACGGTTCATGGCAGATCCTATCCACCCTACTTTGGAGGGATACAAAGAATGGTGGGCTCCTTTTATAGAGGAAAATATCAAAAGCATTCTGGATGAGACAAAAAATCCGTAATAGATCGATATTGCCATATTAAAAGCTCCTATTTTGCAGCTGCAGTCATTTATTCTGAATTGGTTATGGGTTATTATAGTATCATAGAAACACTGGTCTGCTTAACAGAAGGGAGGATCAATATGGGATATTTTGATGAAAGTGTTTACGGAATCGATATGAATATGGACGGAAAGACAGACTGGAAAGACGACGTCATGATAGTTTCCATGATGGAAGAGGAAGATCGAAAAAGACCTGCTGATGAAACGGATGACATGGACTTTGATTGAAAAAGACTAAGAAATTCAACTTGTATAGATAAAGCAAAGGAGACCAAAAAGGTTTCCTTTGTTTGTTTTTTTATATGATATAATGATCATATACATAAATGAGCACCCAAAGGAGATTAGGATATGACATTCAATGAACTGGTGGAAAAGGTAAGAAAGCTAGCAGGCAACGTTGATGCAAGCGGCCGAGATTTTCTTGCTGTGCAGGTAAATATCGAAGGCAAGGAAAACGGAGTATTTTATGTTGAGGTCAAGGACGGCAGGATAAATGTTGAGCCTTATGATTATCATGACAGAAGTTGTGCCGTGACCATGAATCTTACAAACTTCAATAAACTCATAGACGGAAAACTTGATCCTGTTCTTGCGTTCACGACAGGAAAATTAAAAGTTGACGGCGATATCGGAAAGGCTTTAGAGTTTTCAAAACTGCTTAAATAGCGAAAATACGGGGGTTTGAGCATCATATATCGGTTTTTCTTAATCGAAAAATCATAATTACTTTATTTTTTGAACACAGTTTGGTCATACATTTGCTTTATATTGTAAACGTAATCGAGAGAAACACCGATTATACTAATCCCTGAATAAACCCTATACATTAAGTTGGATCGAGGTGAGTGTTGTTCACCTCGATCTTTCTTTTGTTAATCAAACTTTAAGAAATCGTTAAAGCATATATAAAAATTGTATGAGGGGATTATGTTATAATGATTCTATGAGTCTTATATTATATTTCGGGTAAGTTTAATGAACATAAATGAAAAGAATACAGCGGTTAAAGAAAAAAGAGAATATATCCTTATAACTTTAAATGTTCTTATAGTGATATTTGTATTAATAGGGACAATCGTCATGTTAAATAACCATGACTCAGCCACAGGACTTACTTCTGAAGGGATTGAGAATTTCAAATACTTCACGGTCATTTCAAATGTTTTTTGCGGCATAGTGGCAGCTTTTTTCCTGATATTAAAGTTCAAGAACAAACAGCTGAATATTCTTGTAAAACTCATGGCGGCATCCGCCACGGGGCTGACGTTTATCATAATAGCTGCTTTTTTGCAGCCTCTGTATCCAGATCTTAATCTGTATAAGGGCGGAAATCTGTTCTTTCATCTTATCGTTCCGATAATAGCGATGATAGAATTTGTGCTTATAAAGACTGAACAGATACCTTTCGGATATACTTTTTTATCAGCTGTACTCGCACTTGTTTACGGGACGGGTTACTGCATGAATATTCTGATAAACGGTAAGGGAGTATGGCCTGATACAAATGACTGGTATGGATTTTTAAACTGGGGATGGCCTGTCGGTATAGCGATATTTGCATTTGTTGTACTGATGGACTGGATAATGGCTTGTCTTTTAAGATTCCTTAATAAGATCATAGGCAGACGTTAACGGAGGGAATAAGATGAGAAAGATAAAGATCGGAAAGTTTGCAATAACTGCAATAGTAGGTGTACTTTCTGCTATCAGCGGATATGCCACGGCTCAGTATATCAAGAGCAAAGAAAATGACATCAGGGAAAAAGAAGATATTGAGCGTATCACGGATCATGGAACGGCACACAAAAAACAGATGATATAAGGGTGGTATCTATGAATAGTGAGATAAAGATGAGCGTGTCTTCCATGACGCGTACAAATGACAGTAAAGCTGTATATATCCTTTTTCAGGACGGAGACAGGACTGCTGAATTTACTCTTCCCGGAGGAAAGCTTTTAAGCAACAAGGGTTTTGACCGCGAAGAGATAGATCAGCTTAAGGATTACATAGATAATGAACAGGATTCTATCTATGCCCTGGCTAAACAGGTTAATCCGATGAAAGCATTTATGGGGGATTGATTCAGACTTTAAAGGCGTCGATCTTAACAGACGATGTTTGTGTGGATTGTTCACATTTTTTAAGATTTTCTGAATGTTCTTTATCTTCCTATGTTTATTTGGTATAATACAGATTTGGAGAAAAGGGGAGTTTGTGTCCAGAGGGGATTCGGGCACATGATTTTGGGAGATTGTAATGAATTATTCCAAACAAGGCATTATAAAAAGAAAAAGAGAAATACGTTCTTTCAGTACTAAGATGGGCAAAAAGCTCGTGTTTTATCTTGTGAGTTTCTTGATCATCGCTATGGTTGCGTCCGCTATCATGGGAGCATGTGCGGCTGCAGGTGTACTTAAAGGCGTCATAGCTTCATCACCCGATATCACAAATATAGATGTTTCACCTACAGGTTTTTCAACATTTATATATGACAGCGAGGGACATCAGACAGCAAAGCTGGTCGCTACGGATTCAAACCGTATTCCGGTAGCTTTAAGCCAGGTGCCGGATAATCTGACACATGCTTTTGTTGCTATCGAGGATGAGAGATTCTATGTACATAACGGTATAGATATCAAAGGTATCATAAGAGCCGGAGTTGACGGTGTTAAGAACGGTCTTGACGGCATGCAGGGTGCTTCCACGATAACCCAGCAGCTTTTAAAGAACAATGTATTCAAAGGCTGGACGGAAGAGAACAGCTTTATAGACAAAGTAACCCGTAAGATCCAGGAGCAGTATCTTGCCATGGAACTTGAAAAAGTCATGGACAAGGATAAGATCATTGAGAACTACATGAATACGATCAACCTTGGACAGAACACTCTTGGTGTACAGGCTGCTTCACTCAGATATTTCGGGAAAGATGTATCGGAGCTCACACTTTCCGAATGTGCGGTAATAGCTGCCATCACACAGAACCCCAGCAGATACAATCCGATATCTCATCCTGAAAAGAACAAGGAAAGAAGAGATAAAGTCCTGCGTAACATGTGTGAGCAGGGATATATCACCGAGGCTCAGAGAGATTCCGCGATGAAGGACAATGTCTATGAGCGTATACAGGTAAATAACAACACTGTTGAGGAGACAACTGTTAATTCATATTTTGACGATGCGGTAACGGAAGCGGTATATGAGGATCTTTTGGCTACAGGTTATACAGATCAGCAGGCATATACACTTCTTTACACAGGAGGTCTGTCGATCTTCTCAACACAGGATCCGCATATACAGAGTATCTGTGATGATGTTTTCAGCAATCCCGATAACTATCCCGAAAAGATCTCATGGGAGTTAAGATATGCTCTTACGATAGAGAATTCGGATGGTGAACGTTCGAATCACAGTACCGAGATGTTCAAGGCATATTTTAAGGAGAACAATTCCAATTTCAATATGCTCTTTGCATCACAGGAAGATGCATATGCTGCAATAGAGGAATACAAAGCTGCAGTTATGAGGTCAGGAGACGAGGTACTGGCAGAGACGGTAGCGCTCACACCGCAGCCTCAGATCTCATTTACAATAGCGGATCAGTCAAACGGCTATGTTCTTGCCATGGTCGGCGGAAGAGGAGAAAAGACCGCATCAAGAACACTTAACAGAGCCACGGCCGCAAAGCGTCAGCCGGGATCTACTTTCAAGGTGCTTTCCACATATGCACCGGCTCTGGACGCTGCAGGACTTTCTCTTGCAACGGTACAGAACGATGCGCCCTATACTTACGCTGACGGTAAACCGGTAAGCAACTGGTATGGTAAGAACACATACTGGGGTATTCAGTCGTTAAGAGACGGTATCAGAGAGAGTATGAATATCGTTACCGTTAAGACTCTTACACAGATAACTCCTCAGCTTGGATTTGATTATCTGATCAATTTCGGATTTACGACACTTGAGACAGGTAAGGTAATAAACGGTAAAGTTTATTCGGATATACAGCAGTCACTGGCACTGGGCGGTATAACATACGGTGTTACCAACCTTGAGCTGAATGCCGCTTATGCGACAATAGCAAACCAGGGAACATACATTAAGCCCAAGCTTTATACAAAAGTTGTGGATCATGACGGAAATGTTGTACTTGATAATACAATTCCGATATCACATCAGGTCCTTAAGCAGAGTACGGCATGGCTTCTTACTTCAGCGATGAAGGATGTTGTTACCAGCGGTACAGGTACGAGATGTAAGCTTGATAACGTAACTGTTGCAGGTAAGACAGGTACCACTTCGGATTATAACGATGTGTGGTTCTCAGGATTCACACCTTACTATACAGCTACTGCATGGGCAGGCTATGATCATGATGCAAAGCTAAAGAGCGATGCGGAACATAACCTTGCAAAGACCATGTGGAAGCAGGTAATGAGCAGAGTGCATGAAGGATTTGAAGACAAGCCCTTCCCGACACCGAGCGGAATAGTTACGGCAACCGTATGTTCAAGATCGGGCAAGCTTCCGATCGGAGGACTTTGTGACGGATGTTTAAAGACGGAGTACTTCGAAGAAGGAACCGTGCCTACGGCAACATGTGATGTGCATTATGCCGGTATAATATGTGCATATGATAACCTTCCCGCATGCGAGAACTGTCCTTTCAAGGTTGAAGGTGTATTTGAACTTCCGCTTCCCGAAGATCCTGCTGTTGCAAAGGGATCGGGAACCATTACTGCGGACGGAACCGTAGTACAGACAGGTGCAAGAGGAACGATAGGAGAAGACGGAGTACATCGCTGTTCACATGATGCGCTGTTCTTCGCAGATCCTAACCATGAAGCCATAATAGCTCAACAGTCATGGGAGATGCAGGCAGCTGCAGAAGCGGCGGCAGCGGCAGCGGCTCAGGCGGCTGAAAATCCTGAAAGCACAGAGTGATAACAAAATAATTGAAATAAAAAAACAGGCCTTGGAAAGTGATCACACGATCCAAAGCCTGTATTTTTTTTGTCTGGTTATTCTATCGGGATCTCGCTGTCTGAAGAATTATTCATTGCAGCTCCGCACTTGGGACAGAACTGAGCACCGCCTTCAACAGAAGCTCCGCATACGGGACATTTAACATTGCCCTGAGCATCCATGAGCTTTGCCTCGAGTTCAGCGATCTTATCGAGAGCCTCTTTTATGGGAGCCATCTTATCTGAATAAGCAGCGGCTTCCTTGTTCTCATCATAATATGCCTTGCCGAGCTCTTTATAAAGCTTTCCAAGATTTGCCTGAATTGAAGCTATCTGTGTCTTGATAGCTGCAACATCTTTCAATTCCTTACCTTTATCGAGAGCAGTCTTAGCTCCACCGCCAATAGTTGCCCCAAGATTTTCCAAAAAACTCATTGCCATACCCTCCATTTTACGTTTTCTTTGAGTGATGTGTTATCCACTAAAGTCAGTATAACATATTTTTGACGGCAATATTCTTAAAAAAATATAAAAGCTTTTGAGCGGATTTTTTATAATTTGATCAAAACTGTGTTGTTGATATTTAAGGATGGGTTATAATCTTAAAAAGGAGGATATGATAATGATCAAAGTATATTGTTACAGCAGATGCACCACATGCAAGAAAGCTTTGAAATGGCTTGAGGATAATAAAATAGAGCATACAGTCATGGATATCAAACAAGATCATCCTGACGAAAAGACTTTAAGAAAGTATCATAAGATGAGCGGCCTACCGTTAAAGAGATTCTTTAACACGAGCGGTATCCAGTATCGTGAACTGAAGCTTTCGGAAAGATTAAAAGATATGAGCGAGGATGAACAGTTTAAGCTGCTTGCATCTGACGGGATGCTGGTAAAAAGACCTCTGCTTGTCGGAAAGGATTATGTTCTTACGGGATTCAAGCAAGAGGAATGGGAAGATAAACTGAAATAGGGAGTTAAAAATGGTTTTATCACAAGAGGGTAAGAGAGTATCAAAGATTGATACATATCTAAACTGTGCCGAAGTATTTGCTTACAGGAGCACATGTATAAAGAGAAAATACGGCGCCGTGATCGTTAAGGATGATGCGGTCATCTCGACCGGGTACAACGGAGCACCCAGAGGAGAGGAGAACTGCTGCGATATCGGAAAATGTCCGAGGATTGATCGCGATCTTCATCAGGGACAGGGGTATGAAATGTGCAGGGCCGTTCATGCCGAGGCTAATGCGCTGTTAAACTGTTCGAGGGAACAGACAATAGATGCCGATCTGTTTCTGGCAGGAGTAAATCCAAAAGACAATTCTGTACATAAAGCTAAGCCGTGCCCACTCTGTGCAAGGATGATAATACAGGCAGGCATCAAAAACGTATATCTGAGAGTGGGAAGCGGACCGGATGAATATGTAAAGGTCAATGCAAAAGAACTGACTTGGGTGGTAGAGTAATAAATGGTTAAAGCATTCTTTGTCGATTTTTACGGCACTGTGGTACATGAAGCAGGTCAGATTATAAAAAGATAACGGATATCATATGTGATACAGGAAAGGTCTTAAACAGATCCGATGTGGGATCATATTGGTGGAAAGAGTTTCAGACTCTTTGTGAAAATGCTTTTGATGAGCGCTTTGAAATCGTTGACTATAAGTTCAAAAGATCAAAGAAAGCGTTGTAATACTGATACATAATAAGACACGATGAAAAAGACTATTATTTTGGAATGGATAAAGATCATATTGGGACTGGCGGTATTTGCTTTTGGTGTACACCTTACAATATATGCAAATATAGGTCTTGCACCCTGGGACTGTCTCGGAATGGGGATAGCTGCACACACACCTTTTAACTACGGTATCTCAATGACGATACTGGCGGTAACGATAGTGCTGATAGATATAGGCTTAAAAGAAAAGATAGGTTTCGGAACGATAATAGATGCACTGTTAACGGGTAATATCGTACAGTTATTCAATAACTTAAATCCGTTTCCTCAAAACAACAGTCTTTTGATCGGTATAGCTGTAATGTTAACAGGCTTTGTGTTCATGGCGCTTGGCATGTGGATATATATGAGCTCATGCCAGTGCTGCGGACCCAGAGACGCGCTCCTTGTAGGGCTTGGAAAAAGAATGAACAGGATACCTATAGGCATAGTGGAGATAATACTCTGGGCGGTGGTCCTGCTCATAGGATATCTGCTTGGAGGCCCTGTCGGTATAGGGACTCTCATCAGCACATTCGGAGCAGGGCTTGTCATGCAGCTTGTTTATAATCTGATCAGGTTTGAACCCAGACATCTTAAGCATAAAGATGTCATCACGGTAGTAAAGATGCTTCGTGATTTGGGTTGACATGCCCGGTAAATAAAAGTATCATAAAAAAGCCGGATAGCAAGGCTTTCCGAGAATCTGTATCATAGCGATACTCCAAAGAAAGGTGGTGGTTTTCATGACGAATAAATCAGGTAGTCCAGATGGTTCGATACCCGGTCGAAGTAGAATGAAGATCACTATAAAAGGAGAATTGCTATGGAAGAGATCATTGAATTAACCAAAGTACGCGATCTTTTGGAAAACAAGCAATACACCACGCTTCGACAGACTCTGTCCGAGATGAACGAGGCGGATATTGCTGCGGTATTTGAAGACTTGGAAGATGCGGAACAGTTAAAGCTGTTCAGGATCCTGCCCAAGGACATGGCCGCCGATGTTTTCTCTTATCTTGATGTAGACAATCAGCAATATATAATTTCATCATTGTCTGATAAGGATGCTGCCGGTATCATCGATAACCTGATGGCCGATGATGCTACAGACCTTTTGGAAGAGATGCCTGCCAATGTGGTAAAGCGTCTGCTTGCGCTTGCAAGTCCGGAGACCAGAAGAGATATAAATCATCTTTTGAGATATCCTGAGGATTCCGCAGGTTCTATAATGACGGTCGAGTATGTTGACCTTAAAGAGAACCTTACAGTGGAACAGGCCATAAACCGTATCAGAAAAGTCGGTGTGGACAGTGAGACTATCAATATCTGCTATGTGCTTGACAGCAGAAGAAAACTGGTCGGTACCGTTGCATTAAGATATCTTTTGCTCACTGATCCTGATGAACTTATCGGCGATATCATGCATGAGAATGTCATCTCGATAAATACTCTCATGGACCAGGAGGAAGTTGCCAGAACCTTCCAGAAATACGACTTCACGGCCATGCCTGTTGTAGATAACGAATCCAGACTCGTCGGTATCATCACCGTCGATGATGTAGTCGACATCATGGAAAAAGAGGCTACAGAGGATATCGAAAAGATGGCAGCTATCGTGCCTACGGATAAGCCTTACATGCGTACAGGAGTTTTTGAAACGTACAAGAAGCGCATACCGTGGTTGTTATTATTGATGATAAGTGCGACATTCACAGGAAAGATCATATCTTCATTTGAGGATGCGCTCAGTGTTTATGTTATACTTACAGCGTTTATACCGATGCTGATGGATACCGGAGGTAATGCCGGAGGACAGGCTTCGGTTACTATAATCCGTGGATTGTCTCTTGATGAGATAGAGTTTGCCGATATGATAAAGGTCATCGGAAAAGAGGTAAGGGTTGCCGCACTTTGCGGTATTACGCTTGCCATGTGTAACTTTGCTAAACTTATGCTGCTTGACAAGGTGGGACTGAGCGTGGCGCTCGTTGTTTGCTGCACGCTTGTCTGCGTTGTGCTTATAGCAAAGATAGTAGGATGTACGCTTCCGATGTTTGCAAAGAAACTGGGATTTGACCCTGCGGTCATGGCATCCCCGTTTATCACGACTATCGTTGATGCGATTTCATTACTTATTTATTTTCAGATCGCCACCAATCTGCTTGGCATCTGATAACAATGGAGTGATTTATGACACTTGCACTAGGACTTGTTGCCCATGTTGATTCCGGAAAGACGACTCTTGCCGAGGGTATTTTGTATACCTGCGGCAAAAAGCGTACTTTAGGAAGAGTGGATCACGGCGACACACTCCTTGATGACAGGGATATCGAGAGAGAAAGAGGTATAACTGTCTTTGCCAAGGAAGCATCTGTCAGATATAAAGACATTGATATAACACTGCTTGATACTCCCGGACATGTGGATTTCTCGGCAGAGATGGAACGCACGCTCGGCATACTTGATACGGCAGTGCTGCTTATCGGAGCAAATGACAAAATAACCGGTCACACACTTACACTGTGGAGACTTCTTAATACTTACAAGATCCCGACTGTTATATTCGTTAACAAGACGGATCTGATAGGAACAGACAGATCTGCGATATATGAGAGCCTGAAAGGGCTTTCTGATAATATCGTGGATTTTTCTTATGCCCAAAATTCGGATAATAGAGAGCAGTTTTATGAGGAACTGTCCTTATGCAATGAGGATATGCTTAACGAATACCTGGAGAATGCTCATGTATCCGATGAGAGCATAAAGAATGCATTTGAAAGGCGTGAACTGTTTCCCTGTGTTTTCGGTTCCGCATTAAAACTTGACGGGATAGACAGACTTCTTGATCTGATAATTGATCTTAAATCCGAAAAGACCTATTCGGACGAATTTGGTGCAAGGGTATATAAGATTTCTAGAGATAAGGACAATGTGAGACTCACCCATATGAGGATCACTGGAGGAACGCTTAACGTAAAAGACAGGCTGGGGGAAGAAAAGGCAGACCGTATACAGATACATAACGGTTCGGGGTATGAAAATGTATCGCAGGCTGTTGCAGGCCAGATATGCGTTGTAAGCGGCATAAAAAACAGCAAAGCAGGCATGATCTACGGGACGAAACAAAAAGAACAGCAGCCTTTGCTGATGCCTGTTTTATCATATAAGGTCACACCGGATGATAGCGAGGATGTTAACGCATGTCTTGAGAGGCTACGTGCACTTTCGGATGAGCTTCCGGAGCTTAATGTATCATGGCAGGAGAGCCACAGCGAGATACATATAAGTGTGATGGGTGATGTTCAGACCGATATCGTTAAACGCATTTATCATGACAGATATGATAAGGAAATAAAGATAAGCGAAGGCAGTATTGTCTACAAGGAGACAATAGCCGGCCCTGTTGAGGGAATAGGACATTATGAACCTTTGAAGCACTATGCCGAGGCACATCTTTTCATAGAACCTTTAGAAAGAGGAAGCGGGCTTGAATTCGCATCGGATGTTTCCACGGATGAACTTGACCTTAACTGGGTGCGCCTTATACTTACTCATCTTAAGGAAAAACAGATAAGGGGTGTGCTCACGGGCTCACTGCTTACAGATGCAAGGATAACCGTAATTGGAGGGAGAGCTCATACCAAGCACACGGAAGGCGGGGATTTCAGACAGGCCACATACAGAGCTTTGCGTCAGGGTCTTATGAGCGCACAGTCGATCCTTCTTGAACCGTATATGGAATTTGTCTTAAGAGTACCGAGTGAGTCTCTTGGAAGAGCAATGTCTGATATACAGCGTTATGACGGAAGTTTCGAGGCACCCTTTACAGAAAATGATATGAGTGTTTTAAAGGGATGTGCACCTGTTGCGACGATGTTCAATTATTCGAAAGAACTCAGTTCATACAGCAAGGGCCTCGGAAGTATGGATGTTAATATCACCGGATACAGGGAATGCCATAATACACAGGAAGTGATGGAAACGATAGCTTATGATCCGGAGGCGGATATAAACGATCCTTCATCATCGGTATTCTGTGCTCACGGCGCAGGATTTATAGTTCCATGGTATGAGGTTAAGGACTATGCCCATGTGGACTGTTCGGATAAGATAAACAAGATGACCGGATCGGCATTAATGGAAGATAACGAACAGGCAATGTCTCCTGTAAGGAACATTCCCGATTACACAGGCAGGGAGCGAACCATATCGGGAGAAGAGATAGAACAGATATATAAGAGTGTATATCATAAGTCGGGAGAGGAGCTTTTGCCGTACAGGGATATGTCATATTTCAAAAAAGAGGTGTCTTATAAGAAGCCGGAGAAGGAATATGTATATAAGCCTGTAGCTAAAAGAGACAGCTATCTTTTGGTTGACGGATACAATGTCATATTTGCGGACGAGGGATTATCCAAGCTTGCAAATGACAATATAGATTCTGCCAGGGATGCCCTGATAGATATCTGCTGTGATTATCAGGGAAGCAAGGGTATAAGCCTAATACTCGTATTTGATGCATACAAGGTGAAAGGCAATCCGGGAACGGTCCTAAAAGTCAACAATATTCACATAGTATATACGAAAGAAGCTGAAACGGCTGATCAATATATAGAAAAAACCGTTCATGAGATGGCACATAAGAAAAATTATGATATAATGGTTGCTACGAGTGACCGTTTGGAACAGGTCATAATATACGGAGAGGGCGCTGCCAGGATATCTTCAAGAGAGTTTATGGAGGATGTCAGAAGAGAGCGTGAAAGGCTTAGATCCGAAGGATATATAAGCTGACAGAAAGGCAATGACATGGAAGATAAAGATAAAAAAGAATTAAGCGAAGAGATGGCCATTAATATAGTGAAAGAGTATGTGGGCAACACTATGTATGTCCTTCTTTCGACCGTAAAGGCCAACATGATAAAGGGATTCAGCTTTCCTTATGTGGGAGAGCTTGAAGGAAAGGGAAAAGCTCTTTACTGCTTCTCTACATATGAGTATGCAAAGGAGTTCGTGGAAGAGAATAATTTCGAGATACTTGACGGTATTTATCCTCTTGCAAAGCTTGTTCCTAATGAGAAGATGAACAGCTTTGAGACGATCTGTGCGATAGCTGCCCATCTTGGTATCATGTATGTTGATTTCAATCCGGGTCATCCCAATATTGCACTCGGAACAACCATACCATGGCTGCAGAAGATCTTTAACTATGATCTTTCAAAGATAACCATCATAATGAGCACAAAGATGAAAGAGGAGATGGAAAAGCGTGAGGACGGAAAGGTACCGGTTACCTTTAATCCCATGCCGATTCATAAGTTTAAGGATCCCTATGCTGTTACAAAAGAGAGAAAAGACGAGATAGACAGGATCCCTCTTAAGGATTATGAGAATGTTAAGGATTATTTTGATATCATAAAGGAGCTTTCATTATCAGAGCTCTGCTATCTTTCGGAAGTTATCAAGAAGAACTATCTTCCAAGGGCAAACGCAGAAGGCAACAAGGAACGTGTTGATATCTTGATGGCCATGTACTCTGTACTAGACGGTATAGTCATTCAGAAGCTTGACAGGATAAAGACATACACTCTCATAGACGGAGAGGATATGTTCATCAATCACAATCAGGCGGCATATCTGCTCTATACGGACAGATTCCAGTACATGGGTGAGTACAGATACAAAGAGATGTCACTTGAATCATTTCTTCACAGACTTGAGGACAATGACGTTGGTTATGCAATAATAACGAGCGGTCCCGGACATATGCATCTTACATCGACTGTTGCAATAAGACAGACACTTGAAAAGATCAGAAAATAGATTATTTAGAAGGAGAATCACAATGGAATTGAGAAATCTTGCCAATGAACTTGCATCCAATGCTTATCCCGGAAGAGGAATAGTGATAGGTAAATCAGCAGACGGTAAATATGCCGTAACCGCTTACTTTATCATGGGAAGAAGCGTTAACAGCCGTAACAGGGTATTTGTTGAAGACGGTGAGGGTATCAGAACGCAGGCTTTTGATCCCAGCAAGTTAAGTGATCCGTCACTTATCATTTATGCACCGGTCAGAGTACTCGGAAACAAGACAATAGTGACAAACGGTGACCAGACTGATACTATATATGACGGCATGGACAAGCAGCTCACTTTCGAACAGTCATTAAGAACAAGGGAGTTTGAGCCTGACGGCCCTAACTATACACCCCGTATTTCAGGTATCATGCATATCGAGAACAATACATTCAACTATGCTATGAGTATCTTAAAGAGCAACAACGGAAATCCCGATGCATGCAACCGATACACATTCGCATATACTGATCCGGTAGCCGGAGAAGGCCACTTCATCCACACATATATGCAGGACGGCGATCCGCTTCCTAGTTTTGAGGGCGAACCCAAGTGGGTAAAGATCGACAAGGACATAGATGAGTTCACGGATATGCTCTGGAACAATCTTAACGACGACAACAAGGTATCTTTGTTTGTAAGATATATTGACATCAATACAGGTAAATATGAGACCCGTATCGTAAATAAGAACAAATAAGGAAAGGATAGTATCAAATGAAAGAGTTTGAACTAAAGTATGGATGTAATCCCAATCAAAAACCCGCCAGGATATATGCTGCAAACGGCGGTGAACTTCCTATAGAAGTACTTAACGGCAGACCCGGATATATCAACTTCCTGGATGCATTCAACGGATGGCAGCTTGTAAAGGAGTTAAAGGAGGCAACAGGTCTTCCGGCAGCAACATCATTCAAGCATGTTTCTCCCGCAGGTGCCGCAGTAGGACTCCCGTTAAGCGATGTACTCGCTAAGATATACTGGGTTGATGATCTTGGAGAATTAAGTCCTTTGGCATGTGCATATGCAAGAGCAAGAGGAGCTGACAGAATGAGCAGTTTCGGAGATTTTATCGCTCTTTCCGATGTATGTGATGTCTCTACTGCAAAGATAATAAAGAGAGAGGTTTCCGACGGTGTCATCGCACCCGGATATGAACCTGAGGCGCTTGAGATCTTAAAGGCAAAGAAAAACGGAAACTATAACGTTATAAAGATCGATCCCGAATACAAACCTGAGCCTATTGAGCATAAGGATGTGTTCGGTATCACATTTGAGCAGGGAAGAAACGAGGTTAAGATCGATGATTCTCTTCTTGAAAACGTTGTGACAAAGAATAAAGAGATACCTGAAAGTGCAAAGATCGATCTTAAGATCGCACTTATAACTCTTAAATATACGCAGTCAAACTCTGTTTGCTATGTAAAGGACGGTCAGGCAATAGGTATAGGTGCCGGACAGCAGTCGAGAGTACACTGTACAAGACTTGCGGGTCAGAAGGCCGACAACTGGCTGTTAAGACAGTGCCCGAAGGTACTTGATCTTCAGTTTGTTGATGATCTGGGAAGAGCAAACCGTGACAATGCGATAGACAATTATATCGGTGATGAATATATGGATGTCCTTGCGGAAGGTGCTTGGCAGAAGATATTCAAGGTTAAGCCGGAAGTATTCACAAGAGAAGAAAAGGACGCATGGCTTTCACAGATGGACGGTGCGGCACTCGGTTCAGATGCATTCTTCCCGTTCTCCGATAATATCGAGAGAGCAAAGAAGAGCGGTGTCAAGTATATCGTTCAGCCGGGCGGATCGGTGAGAGATGACCTGGTAATAGAATGTGCCGACAAATACGGTATGGCTATGGTATGTAACGGTGTAAGACTATTCCATCATTGATATAGTCCTAAAGAACTACTGATAGTACATTTTGCACAAAAGGCTTTTGTCGCTTGACAAGCTTTAGTGCAAAATGTATGATATAAGTGAGGGAATATAAAGGTGTGAATTAAGTAATCTTGTTTGCCGAGGGGAAGAGTATGTTTACTACAGGCGCGGAAGATAAGCACATTGATGCTTTGACCAGGATTTACACTAAAGATTATTTTATTGAGCACGCAGGGATGATGTTCCGGGACAATCCGGATACAGACTTTTGTTTGGTTGAATTGGAAGTTAATCGTCTTACGATGATTAACGATATGTACGGACTCGGGGAAGGCGACAGAGTCTTAAAGACCATAGCAGGCGTTCTTACGAACATATTTGAAGAGGTTGGCTTAAGTATCATTTGCAGAGTACAGGCAGATCTTTTCGCTTTTGCATGTCCTTACGAGAGATCTCTCGTGGAATCATATATTGACAAGATAGAAGACAGGATAAAGAAGCTCAGTATAGAACTGAGTGTTGATCTTTTATTGTCTTTTGGCGTATATGAAGTAAAGGACAGAAATCTTACGATAACGAGCATGTGCGAGAGAGCAAACCTTGCCCTCAGAAGTGTAAAGGGCAATTACATGCATCATATCGCATATTTTGATGAGAGCATGCGTGACAAGGCGGTCCAGGAAGTAGAGATAACCGCAAAGATGAACGCTGCACTTTTAAACAGGGAGTTTAAGGTATACTACCAGCCCAAACACAGCCTTGATGATGAAAGGATAGTGGGGGCCGAGGCACTGGTAAGGTGGATAACACCCGAGAAGGGTGTAGTCTCTCCCGATAAATTCATACCTCTTTTTGAAGAGAACGGATTTATCATGAAACTTGATGCATATGTCTGGGAGGAGACGTGCAGATTCATAAGCGAGAATCAGGCAAAGGGCATAGATGTTCCGCCTATAAGCGTAAATGTATCGCAGATAGATCTGTATAATCCCAATCTTGTGGAGACTCTTGTCGGTCTTACCAGAAAATATGCGATCGATCCCAAGATGTTAAAACTTGAGATCACGGAGAGTGCATATACTGAAAGCACACAGCAGATGTTGAATGCCATGGATAAGTTCCATGAGCACGGAATGGAAGTTGACATGGATGACTTCGGTTCAGGCTATTCTGCTCTTAATGTGCTCAAGGACGTGCCCGTTGACGGACTTAAGATCGACCTTAAGTTTTTGAGTCATACGGATGAGGATAACAGTAACAAAGCAAGGAGGATTCTTGCTTCCGTTATACATATGGCAAAGTGGCTCGGAATACCGGCCATCGTTGAAGGCGTAGAGACAGTTCAGCAGGTAGAGCATTTAAAGAGTCTGGGCTGTACAATGGTTCAGGGTTATTACTATGCAAAGCCCATGCCTGAAGATGATTTTGTCACATACATGAAGACAAAGAGCACACGTGTAAAGCTTGAGATAGAGAGACTCTTTGATGAGACGGTAATCAATCCCGATGACTGGTGGGACAGTGTCGGATCCGACTGCGAACCCATCCTTGAGATGAATTCCTGCTATATGCTTTTTGATAAAGGCGAAGGAGAGGAACTTGGAGTCATACGTGCATCTGACAGTATGTATGAGATAATAGGCGGAAGAGAGAATTTCTACAACAGTCCTTATACTTTCAACAATGCGGTTCATAAGGATGATATGGACAGATTCTGGGCAATGTTTGAAGAAACGACTGATTACCATACAATGGGTAAGAGCATATGCCGTCTTGTATTCGGAGGAAGGACCATTTGGGCTGATTTCAAGATAAGGCTATTGGAAAAATATGTTGATCACAGAGTTTACTTTGCTGTGGTCGATGATGTAACAGCAAGCATGGAGGCAATCGTAAACAGGTGAGTGAAGAAGTGAAGGAATTAAGAAAACCTACGCTTGTCATTATGGCGGCAGGCATGGGTTCAAGATACGGTGGACTTAAACAGATCGACAAGATCGATGAACAGGGTGATATAATCATTGATTTCAGCATATTTGATGCTGTAAGAGCCGGATTCGGTAAAGTTGTATTTATCATAAAGAAAGCTATAGAAGCAGACTTTAAAGCAGCTATAGGTGATAAGATAGCTCAGAAGATAAATGTGGAATATGTTTTCCAGGAGCTTGATAAGCTTCCGGAAGGTTATTCCATTCCGGAAGGCAGAGAAAAACCTTTCGGTACAGGACATGCCGTACTGTGTGCAAAGAATGCCATTGAGGGTAACTTTGCAGTCATAAATGCGGATGATTTCTACGGAAGAGGCGCATTTGAAAAGATAGCTGCGTTTCTTAGAGATGTTAAGGATGATGATAAGTACAGATATGCTCTTGTAGGATACGAACTGCACAATACTCTTACGGAAAACGGTTCTGTTGCAAGAGGTGTATGCGAGGTTGATGCTGATGGTTTCCTTAAGGGAATAAATGAGCGCACCCGTATAGAAAAGCATGGGGATGATGCGGAATATACCGAAGATGACGGCGCCACATGGATAAAACTCCCTAAAGAGAGCTATGTATCCATGAATATGTGGGGATTTACCCACTCGATCCTTGATGAGCTTGAAAAGAGATTTACAGGTTTCCTTGATGAGAAGCTGCCTGCAAATCCGCTTAAGGGAGAGTTCTTCCTTCCTTTTGTGGTGGATGAGCTGTTAAAAGAAGGCAAGGCAAGTGCAAAGATGCTTCCTACGAGTGATGTATGGCACGGAGTAACATACAAGGAGGATAAACCGCTTGTAAGCGCTTCTATAAAGAGATTAAAGGATGACGGAGAATATCCGTTAAATCTGTGGGAGTAAATATACATATAAGCTAAAAACCCGTGGTCTGTTATGACTGCGGGCTTTTGCTTTATGATGAGGTGAAGGTAATGTCCAATATCATAATAGATGCAAGACTTTTAAAAGCATATGATGCCTTAAATGAGATAGGCAGACAAACCGGAAGGGATGAAGAGTTTACAGAGAGTCTCTGGGGTGAGCTTGGTCAGAATGATCAGCTGATGAATGAATTTATATTCTATCTGGATAATCACAGCTTTTGTGATAAGGTGACATGTAACGGATACGGAATGACAGACATATACTTTTACCTTATGAGATGTTTTGAGATCGGGCAGGATATCGGAAAGAACTATCAGGACTGTAATAAGGATGCTCTTGTTCTTGAATGCTTTATGATGATGGCAAAGATGATAAAGGATCCGGCCCCTTATATCAGCAAGCTTCAAAAGGGGCTTGGAATGGACTATATGCCCTAGAAAATACACTGTCAAAAACACTCTTTATAAAAAATGTTTTTTTATTAAGTTTGTGCTTGACAGATATAAACCTACATCATATAATAATCGAGTACGTTTTCGGGATGTGGCTCAGGTGGTAGAGCGCTTCGTTAGGGACGAAGAGGTCGCAAGTTCGAGTCTTGTCATTCCGACTTACACTAAAAAGGGTTCCGAATTATCGGGACCCTTTGCTTTTGCATATATGAATAATTATAAAAGAAAAAATGCATAATTAAGAAAAACTTAAATCCTTTTTTAAAACCTTGCTATATAATAACGTATATCGTTAGATGGAAAGGAGCAGCGCAGTGCTGTGAAGAATCAGGATAAGATAATAGCGATAGGCGGAGTTTCACTTATCATAATACTGGCGATTGTTGCGATAGCGCTTTTGATGAGAGTGGATGATTCGTCATCATCGATAATAAAGATAAAACCTGAAACCGAAAAAGTTGAACTAAACGATCTTGGCGTTAAGACAGAGGAGATCAAGACAGACGATACCGAAGCGGTAAACAAGGCTGAACAGGCTCTTGCCGTTAAGGAAACACAAACCGTACCTGAGGCTACCGATTTGGTACATACGGAGAATGAATACTATGTCAAGGCCACCTGCAGGGGAGTAAGGAACAATGATTCTCAGATGGCAGAACTGTATGGCTACTGGGATGATTATAAGCTTGATGCGATAGGAGATCTTATAAGACTTGACAGAGTAAGGATGATAACCAATGATCTTTCGGGAACCGATGACTTTTTCTATTACGGTGAAGTTGATGCCAACAATGTGCCCAACGGTAAAGGGCTTGCCATATATGCCGATGATACATATTATTTCGGTGAATGGAACAAGGGCTTAAGAAGCGGTGCCGGCATGTGGCTTCGTATATATGTTAAAGGACCTGCAAAGGTCGGGCCTTATACAGGGGTCATCGAGCATATGTACAACGGACAGTTCAAAAATGATCTACCAAACGGCTCGGGACAGGAGCATTATACTTTTGAAGCATCGAAGATCACCGGAGAGCTTTGTATAACAAATGCGATCGGTGAGTTTAAGAACGGTTATTATCACGGTGAGATCTATATAATGACCATGGATAGTGAAGGGCATACATATGACTGGTATGCAACAGCTCAGGAAGGAAAGTTAAAATACCGTGAAGAGAACAAGATCTCCACATCCGGAAAGAGACCTGTTCTTAGTAAAGGTGATGACAACGATCACAGTACTGACGACAGCGATAACGGATACTACTGGATGACCGATGCGGAAAACACAGGCTTTGGCATATACGGACTTAAGAAATCAAGATAAGTATTGTATCTAATAAACTTTTTTTCATGAATATTTTGTCAGGCATTGAAAAACTTACATGAAAATGGTACTATAGTACCAGAGGAAGTATATTTTTCGTAGAGTTGATTGACAAGGAGGTCAATATGAACATATCTATGAGAAATGATTACAGTTATTTATTTAACAGTATGAATTCGAAAGCGACAAGTTCAAACAGTATGTACGGCATCAACCTTTCGGATTATGCCAGCATCAAGAGCGGCGGATACGGTAAGCTGATGAAGGCTTATTACAGCAGTGATATCAGTTCTTCGAGTGACAGCAAGAAGTCACAGGCAAGCTCACAGGATATCCTCTCAAAGCTGACTGAATCAAAGAAGACAGCAGCAACCACAGAGAAAGCCGAAACTGATAATAAAACAGATAGCGTAGCAGCAACTGATGCAGCAACGACAAAGGTATCTTCAGCAAAGGATTATCTTGATAAGATACTTGAGAGCAGCAAACAGTTATATGCGAGCACCGGAGCTTACACGGATGCGAGTGCAGCAGTAGCGGGAGCTACATTGGATACAACAGTTTGATCTTAAACTCCAACAGAATATGATATGATCAAGACCTTTTATCGTTTGTCGGTAAAAGGTCTTTTGTTTATCGGGTTTTATATAAAAACTCCTATGTTATAATATCATTTGGTATTATGCGTATTTATAAGATTCGGAGATTTTTGTATGAAAAAACAGGCTTTTAACCCGTATCTGCCTTCATGGGAATACATACCGGACGGAGAGCCGTATGTGTTTGACGGAAGGGTGTATATATACGGATCGCATGATCTGTATAACGGAAATGTTTTCTGCTTAGGAGACTATGTGTGCTATTCGGCCCCCGTTGATGATCTTGGAGACTGGAGATATGAGGGAATTATATACCCGAAGACATCGGATCCGCTCAATAAAGACGGAAAGATGTGCCTTTACGCTCCAGATGTGACTGTTGGTCCCGACGGAAGATATTATCTGTACTATGTACTGGATCATGTTCCGATCGTATCTGTTGCGGTCTGCGATAAACCTGCAGTCAGATATGAATTCTACGGATATGTGCATTATGAGGATGGTACAAGACTCGGTGAGAAAGAAGGCGATGAGCCTCAGTTTGATCCCGGTGTGCTTACGGAAGGCGATATAACATATCTGTATACGGGATTTTGCGGAAGAGGAGACAAGAGCAGAACAGGAGCACAGTGTACAGTGCTTGACAAGGATATGCTCACAATACTTAAAGCTCCCGTAATAGTCGCTCCGGGATGCGAGTACGGAGAAGGCACGGGTTTTGAGGGACATACATTCTTTGAAGCACCTTCGATAAGAAAGATCGATGACACATATTATCTGATATATTCATCGACTTGGATGCATGAACTGTGTTATGCAACAAGCAAATCTCCCGATAAGGATTTTGTATACGGAGGAGTTATCGTAAGCAATACCGATGTCGGGATAGACAGCTATAAAGAAAAAGACCGGATAATGGCCTATGGCGGCAACAATCATGGAAGCATAGTAAAGATAGGCGATGACTGGTACATTTTCTATCACAGACAGACAAATACAACCTGGTATTGCAGACAGGGCTGTGCGGAGAAGATAAAGATAGCGGATGACGGATCGATCGCTCAGGTACCTATAACAAGCTGCGGATTAAACGGAGGCCCTCTTAAGGGAGAGGGTGAATATCCTGCATACATAGCCTGTCATCTGTTTACTGATGAGCCGGAACTCTATGTGAGAGCAGGTCAGCCACGCGTAATGCAGGATGGCAGGGACGGAGATGAAAATCCGGGCTATATAGGAGATATAAGAAATAACACTACAGCCGGATTCAAGTCATTTGACTGCAAGGGCGTAAAAAAGATGGCAATAACCGTAAGAGGATATATGGGAAACGGTGATTTTGAGATCTATGATGGCTTAGACGGTAAGATGGTAGGTGTTATAAAAGATATTCCGAACGCAAATGTTTGGGAGAGATACGAGACTAATGTCGATCTTAATGACGGAGTACATGACATTTATTTAAAATATAAAGGATACGGAAACAACGTAAACCTTGCTTCGATAGAATTTATAGTTTAACTGAAGAGATTGGAGGAGAATAAAGATGCTTAGAGTTACGGAGACTGAAAACGGTAAGGTAAGAGGAATAGAGGCGGCAGATCCCAGAATAACCGCGTTTAAGGGTATACCATTTGCTGCACCCCCTGTGGGAAAGAACAGGTGGAGAGCACCTCAGCCGGCCCAAAACTGGGAAGGGATCAGGGACTGTTTCAGATTTGCTCCCATATCCGTACAGGATACTCCGGGACTCGGAACTGATATATATTGCAAGGAATGGCATGTTGATCCAGAGATAGAGATGAGCGAAGACTGTTTGTATCTGAATGTCTGGACACCTGCAAAGAAAAAGGATGAAAAACTTCCTGTTGTTATCTGGTTCTTCGGTGGAGCTCTTCAGTGGGGATATCCTTCAGAGATGGAATTTGACGGGGAGAGAATTGCAAGAAGAGGAGTTGTTGTGGTTTCAGTCAATTACAGACTGGCTGCACTCGGATTCATGACACATCCTCAGATCGTAAAGGAACAGCCCGATTTCCCCGCAAACTTCGGTAATCTTGACCAGCAGTACGGAATACAATGGGTTCACAGGAATATCGCAAACTTCGGAGGAGATCCCGACAATGTTACGATCGCAGGTCAGTCTGCAGGCGGCGGAAGCGTTTTAAGTCAGATTGCTTATGAAGGTAATAAAGGCTTGTTCAGTAAAGCCATAATACAGAGCGGTATAGTAAAGAGCATTGACGGTAACTGGGGACTGAGCAAGCCCTGCTCACTTGCCGATGCTGCAAAGAAGGGTGAAGATTTCTTTGAAGTTTTGGGGGTCAAGACTCTTGAAGAAGCAAGAGAGCTTGATGCTATGTATATAAGAGAAAAATATGCTCAGTACTGCGGCAATGATTTTACTCCGATGGGAATGCTTAAGAGATTCATGACAGTTCAGGATGATACATTCTGCAAGGGCGATCCCTATGATGCGATCGCAAGCGGAAGAGCACTTCCCGTTGCCATAATGGCAGGAAATACTGCAGATGAATTCCCTGAGATAAGTGCCAATTGCAACGGTGCCAATGCGCTTGAATGGGCTATAAAGAAGCTTGCGCTTGACAGGAAGGCAAACGGTGTCGATCTTCCGACATATTATTACAGATTTGATACCGACATACCCGGTGAAGATAATCCCGGAACTTTCCATTCATGTGAATTGTGGTTTTTCTTTGAGACTCTTGCAAAGTGCTGGAGACCGTATGTCGGAAGACACTATGATCTGGCAAGACAGATGTGCAATTACTGGAGTAATTTTGTGAAAACGGGAGATCCGAACGGAAACGATGCCGACGGTACACCGATGCCTGTATGGAAGCCGTATGCAAAAGGATGCGCCAGCGATATGGTATTTGGAAGGAACGGTGCGGAAAGTATCATAAGAGAGCGTGATACCGACGAGATCGAGAATCTTTTAAATGCATGATCTTAAGTATATAATGACACGAGAAATATACGTGTGAGGGGAGATTATGGGAAAGAATTTAAGGAATATCCTGCTTGGCATATTGCTTGGAGTTATCGCTTTTGCATGCGTTGCACTGGTTGCAGCAAAGCTTTACATGGCAAACGTATCTGACAAAGTTGATAAAAGCGATAATATCAAGACAGAGACACAAAGCGATAAGGTAGAGAAAGAAACAAAAACAGAAAAGACAAAGAAATCTCTTGATTTAAATACGGTTGAGCGCAAGATGCTCACCATTGATTATGATAAGAGTGCCCTGTCTTATACTCCGTCTGTTGCTCCTTACAGTGTGGATGCAGACCTTGGAAATGTATATGATCATGAAAGACTGTATCTTAACGAGGAAGCAGTAGAAAAGCTTGTCGCGAACAACTTTGTGGTAGTTGAAGGAAGCAGTGCCGAATTCTTCGATATATACGAATTCAACAGATATGCCCAGTACGGAAGCTTTGTGACAACGGATTCGATGATGCACACATATCATCTGTATTTTGCCATGCTTCAGGAAAACACTGAGAAGAAGTTTCTTGCAGACAGTATCAAAAAGATGTCTGTAGGCATGTTTAACGCATCAGTAGTACAGTATGAGGCTCTTAAAGGCAGCGAATGGGAAGAAGCGGCAAGGCTCAATGTGATCTATTTTGGCGTTGCTAACAGACTTCTGGGCACAGACGGCGTTGTTCTTCCTCAGGAAGCATCAGAAGAAGTGGTTGACGAGGTCTGCAACATCAATGCAGCAGACGGCATATATATATCTTCGATAACCGGAGATTATGAGGATTACTCCCAATACAAGCCCAGAGGCTACTATGAAGGCGATGCTCAGCTGGAAAGCTACTTCAGGACAATGATGTGGTACGGACGTACAAACTATGCTCAGAACAGTGAACTGATGAACAGATGTGCTCTTCTCATGACTCTTGCCATGAATGATGAGAATAACAAGGAGAGCCTAAACGAATGGGAAGCTGTTTATGAAGTTACATCATTTTTTGTAGGGCAGAGTGATGATCTTTTATACTATGATTATCTTCCTGTCATAGATGCCGCATATGATTCGGATATCAGTTACGAGAATATAAAGGGCAATGATAAAGCGTTTAAGGATTATACCGAAGGTATAAAACAGTTAAGATCACCTGAGATCAATTCGGTCGTATTTGAAGATGATGACGGTGCAACCGACAAGACAGAACGGGCAAAGGGTTTCCGGTTCATGGGACAGAGGTTTACTCTTGATGCGGCTGTTTTCACACAGCTTTGCTACAGTCAGGTAAAAGAGGCTTCTGACGGTTCAAAGAGGATGCTTCCCGACGGACTTGATGTACCTGCAGCCATGGGTTCCGATCTTGCACTCGATCTGTTAAAAGATATGGGAAATGACAAATATCCCAACTATCTTGAAAACATGGATAAAGTTAGAGAGAAGGTTAAGGACTCTCATGATTACTGGACATCATCTCTTTACAGCGGATGGCTTTATACGCTTAATCCCCTGCTTACCGTTAAAGGTGACGGATATCCTTCATTTATGACAAATAAGGAATGGCAGAAAAAGAGCCTTGAGGGCTATCTTGGAAGCTATACGGAACTGAAGCATGATACCGTTTTATATGCAAAGCAGATGATGGCTGAGATGGGTGGCGGAGATGATACCGTATATGATGACAGAGGCTATGTGGAACCCGAACCGGTATTATATGACAGACTTTATACACTCAGCAGGACTACATCGGAGGGACTCGAAAACTTAGGCGTTATCAGCAGTGAGGATAAGGAAGGTCTTTACAGGCTTGCGGAGCTTTCAAAGAGCCTTCGTGATATTTCTGTAAAGGAGCTTCAAAACGAGAAGCTTACAGATGATGAGTATGAGCTTATCAGAGGTTACGGCGGTACCCTTGAACACTTCTGGCTGGAGACCATAAAGAGCAAATACGGAAAGGATTATGCTTCTGCGGAAGAATACCCGATGGCTCTTATAACTGATGTTGCAACAGATCCAAACGGTTCCTGCTTACAGCTGGGTATCGGAGGAGCATCAACCATATATGTTATATATCCGATTGACGGTGAGCTTCATGTCGGTAGAGGCGGAGTGTTTAACTATTATCAGTTTGAACAGCCTATATCCGACAGACTTACAGACAGTAAATGGCGTGAGATGATCGGAATGCAGCTTGATTCGAATGATATGTATGTAAGGGATAATTCCATAGTTGAACCCGACTGGACATCAAGCTATAGATACAGATGGAAGTATGATAACTGATAATAAGAAAGGCTTTTTAAGAATATTGCTTATGACATGTATGGCAGTGATAGTGATTATCACTGCCTTTGTCCTTTTGTGGTGGTATGGCTTTTTTATACCGGGATGGGTAGACTGGAAAGAATGCAGTACGGATTACGGAAACGGATATGCAGTCGTTAAGGACAGATCATTGACTCTATATGAGGATGACAGATGTGAAAATATCTTCTTCAAGAGCCCGAAAGACAGCTTTGTTCAGGATGTCCTTATAAAGGATATTGATATGGATGGTAATGAAGAACTCATCATGCTTGTCTGGAAGCACGGCAGTTTCGGTGAGCATATGCCATTCTGGGTTAAGAAAAATGATAAGGCATTAAAACAGCATATATTCATATACCGCTATGATGATAACAGGGATGACAGATTAAAGCCTGTATGGATGTCTTCACAGATAGATTATGATATAAGATCCATAGCATCGGGCATAAATGACAGAATAATCGTTACCGACACCAAAGGTGAATCAAACCAGTGGATGTGGAGAGATTTCGGTCTTAAACTCGCAGGAAGATCCATAGATAAGGATATCAGTCTGGTATGTGCGGGAGATAATCTGATACATCTTTCTCTGCTCAACAAAACAGATGATCCTAGCGGACTGTATGATGAAATAAGAGAAGATGTTAAGAATGCGGATATTGCCGTTCTTAATCAGGAGACGATACTTGTTGATGATATGGGCGCCGTAAGCGATTATCCGAGATTCGGTTCACCGATTTCTATAGGAGAGGCTGTGGCAGATGCAGGTTTTGATGTTATAAACCTTGCAAATAATCATGCACTTGATAAAGGTGCGTACGGCTTGAATACGACTATTGATTTCTTTGAGAGTAAAGGGATCGAATGCATTGGTGCCGGAAAGTGTTATGATTACAATGATAATGCAGCAAGCAGGATCAGATATATTGAAAAAGAAGGTATAAGAGTTGCTTTTCTAGGATTCACCTACGGTACAAACGGTCAGCCGCAGCCTGATAACTGTCCGCATGCGATAGAGACTTATGATTATGAAAAACGTTTGACTTTTGAACTTGATCATGCGAGAAAAAGAGCGGATGCCGTGGTCGTATATGTTCACTGGGGAGATGAATACGAAACAAAGATTAATGAAAAACAAAAAGAACTTGCAAATCTTTTTTGTGAACATGGTGTGGATATAGTGATAGGAACGCATCCTCATGTCATACAGGAATACGAACTTATAAAGAAGAACGATCATCAGATGCTCGTCTACTATTCGCTGGGCAATCTTATCTCAGGCCAGATTCGTGAAGGTACTGATATCGGAGGACTGGCAAGGATATCTCTGCATAAGGACGCGGACGGTCAAATTTCTATAAAAGATTATGATCTGAAGGAGATAAAGGCGGTAAGATAGCCTTTTTTCTTGATAAACGTAGGACATAAGCCGTCAAATACTGGAATTTAAGCCAAAAAATTGATAAAATACTCTTTAGTGTCATATTTTGTTCACGCATGTTTCGGAGGAAATATATGGAGAATAAAAGTTTTATTGATTCAACAAAAGGAAAGATCGCTATCATAGGCGGTGTTGCCGTTGCAGCAGTTGCGATCATTCTGGCAGTTTTACTTAAAGATAACGGATACAGAAGCATACTTGTTGAGAATGTGAAGGGAAGCGTTTCTGTTGTCGGTGAAAAGAACAACGGTGAGGCTTATGCGGGTCAGCGCCTTTACAGCGGCGATGACGTTACCGTTAATGCTCAGTCTGAGCTTACCATGTGTGTTGATAATGATAAATATGTTTATGCAGATGAGAATACACATTTCAGACTTGAAGCCAGTTCCAAAAAAGAGAGCAGCAAGATAAAGATAATTATGGACAAGGGATCAGAGCTCAATGTGCTTAATGCCAAACTTGGTCTGGATGACACATATGAAGTGGATACCCCGAACTCGACCATGTCTGTCAGAGGTACTACGTTCAGGATGACGGTATATAACGGTAATGACGGATATGTATATACTCTTCTTGAAGTTGAAAAAGGTGAAGTGCTTGCCAAGTTAAAGCTTACAGGCGGAACATATACGGGAGTTGAAAGAGCTTTCACAGCAGGAGAGAGTGCTCTGATAAAAGGAAATGCAGAAACATGTGAATTTCTGCTGACCGAAAAGAGCGAGGAAGTATGGCTTTTGGATTACGATCACCTTCCGACAGCAAATGTACCAAGACTTATTACGCTTTTAAGAAAGAACGGCATAAAGATAGAAGATCCCGCATATGATGAATATCTGGAGAATGATTCAGTAGATGCTGATAACAAGGCGGCTGATAAAGATAAAGATGATACGACAGCTAAAAACGATGAGTCTTCAGATAAGCAGGATGAAGCAAAACCCACAGAGCATGTACATGTTCCCGGAGAATTTAAGACTGTAAAGGAAGCTACATGCACAGCTGCAGGACTTAAACAGAAGGTCTGCAAGGAATGCGGTGAAGTTTTGGAAGAAGAAAAGATCGCAGCTAAAGGTCATACTCCGGGTGAATGGGAGACTGTAAAAGCAACCTGTGAAACACCTGGTTCAAAACAACAGAAATGCAGCGTATGTAATGAGGTGCTGAACACCGAAGTCATTCCTGCAACGGGTCATATACCGGGAGACTGGGTCACAACATCAGATGCAACCTGTGAGGCACAGGGAACAAGAGAACGCAGATGTACCGTATGCGGAAAGACCTTAGAGATCGATTCTATTCAGGCTACCGGACACAGTTTCTCAAGCGCAACATGTACCGAAGCAAGTGTATGTTCAAACTGCGGAGCTACCAACGGAGGGCCTCTGGGACATGATTGGCAACTTGTTCCTAATGCTTCTTATAAGCAGGAACAATGTTCTAGATGTGGAGCAATCAGGTAATTATATATGCGCATCTTACAGATATGAGAATATATTAATTCTTAAGGAGTTATTTAAATGAAAGAATATGTAATGGGTAACGGAGCGATAGCGCTCGGTGCCCTTAAGGCAGGTGTTAATATTGCCTGCGGATATCCGGGAACACCATCTTCGGAGATTATAGAGACGATAGCAAAATATCCTCATGAAGGCCTTCACCTTGAATGGTCCGTAAATGAAAAAGCGGCACTTGAAGTAGCAGCTGCTGCGGCATATTCGGGAGCAAGAGCGCTTGTGACGATGAAGCAGGTTGGGCTTAACGTCGCTTCCGATCCTTTGATGTCGCTTGCATATGTAGGTGTTGAAGGAGGATTGGTAGTTGTTTCTGCCGACGATCCCGGTCCCATCTCGTCTCAAACAGAACAGGATACTAGGAGATTTGCTGATTTTGCAAGAATACCTGTCTTTGATCCATCATCACCCGAAGAAGCATATGAGATGATACAGGATGCGTTCGAATATTCGGAAAAATACAAGACTCCCGTTATATTCAGACCGACAACACGTGTTGATCACGGATATGCTTCGATAGAGACTTTCAAAGAGTATACTCCGAAAAGATTTGAAGGATTTAAAAAAGATTCATCACGTTTTGTCATATTTCCGCGTCTTTCATACAAGAATCACGGGATCATTGAAGACAGAAATATACATATCGGAGAGGACTTTTCAGATTACAGGTTCAATACCGCAGAGGGCGGACCTTCAAAAAATGCTGTTATGGCCAGCGGTGTGAGCTATATGTATGCGAAGGAGTTTTTAAAAGATCATCCTGAGATAAAACTCATTAAGATAGCTACGGCTTATCCCTTCCCGGAAAGCTTTATGATAAGGCAGCTTGAAGGTGTTGAAGAGATATTGTGTCTTGAGGAATTAAGCCCGTATATCGAAGAACAGCTTCTTAAGCTTGCAGGAAAGCATCATCTTCCCTTAAAGGTGTACGGAAAGCTTACATGCCATGTTCCTGCTATGGGTGAGAACAGTTCGGACTTAATAGCAAAAATATTGAGATGTTATCTTGATATAGAAGAGCAATCTGAGCTTACAAAAAAGGATATTCCGAATCTTCCCGTAAGACCGCCTGTCTTATGTGCAGGATGCCCTCACAGGGCTTCATTCTATGCCGTTAAGAAGGCAATGCAGGGTGAGAAGACCTATTACTGCGGTGATATAGGCTGTTATACACTGGGTAATGCAATGCCTCTGGATATGGTTGATACATGTTTATGTATGGGTGCCGGTGTTACAATGGCACAGGGATTTTCACATGTAGACGGTGACGGCAAGGCTTTCGCATTTATAGGTGATTCGACATTCTTTGCTTCAGGAATAACAGGAGTAGTCAATGCGGTCATAAATGAAGCTGATATAACCGTATGCATACTGGATAATTCAACAACGGCAATGACCGGTCATCAGCCGCATCCCGGAACGGGAATAAACATGATGGGGCATGATGTGGGAAAGATAAGCATTAAAAACATTCTTGAGGGTATCGGACTTAAAGAAGTTGTAACGATTGATCCTTTTGAGCTTGATAAGGCTATAGATACGGTAAAGGAATGTGCAAATATCAAGGGTGTTAAGGCTATAATCTTTAAATCACCCTGCATAGCGATAGAAAAGTCATCAAAGAAATGTTTGATAAATGACAGCTGTGTAAACTGCAAAAAATGCATAAGAGAAACAGGGTGCCCTGCACTTATACTTACGGATGGTCACGTAACGATAGATCAGTCACTTTGCAGCGGATGCGGTCTGTGTGCACAGGTTTGTCCCATGAAGGCGATAGGGGGATCTGATAATGAATAAAGATATACTGATCTGTGGTGTCGGCGGACAGGGAACCGTACTGGCATCCAGGATAATAGCCGCTTCTGCCATGAGCGAGAATAATACAGTACATTCTGCCGAGACTATAGGAATGGCTCAAAGAGGAGGTCCTGTGACAAGTCATGTAAGGATAGGAGATGATGCCTATTCGCCCATGATACCAAGCGCAAAGGCAGATCTTATCATTGGATTTGAGCCTGCTGAGGTTGTAAGAAATATAGGCTATCTGTCAAGCAACGGTCTTGCGGTCGTAAACACATCTGCCGTAAAGCCGGTTACAGAGTCACTTGCTGAAACAGGATATGACGGCAGCGAAATGATCAAATACCTTGAAAAGAATGTAAACTGTATCTTTGTAGACGGTGAAGAAGAATGTAAAAAACTCGGTTCGGCAAAGTTCCTTAACATTCTTTTACTTGGTATAGCAGCCGGTTCGGGCAGGCTTGAAATATCAAAGGATACAATAACATCAGAGATAGAAAAGAGAGTACCTGCAAAATTCAAAGAGAAAAACCTCGAAGCATTCTTATGCGGTTTTGAAATAGGGAAGGCAAAGGAGAATTAACATGAGACTTAATGAGACACAGATTAAACAGGTTGATGCACAGATCAAGAGACTGATCAAAACCGACAGTTATTACGGAAAGATGTACCGTGATGCGGGCATAACAGGCGTAAGTTCACAGGAGGACTTTGAAAAGATACCCTTTTCCAGCAAGGCTGATCTGAGAAATGCATATCCGCTTGGAATTCAGGCTGTAAGCGATGAAGAAGTTGTACGTATACATTCTTCTTCGGGTACAACAGGAAAACCGGTAATAATTCCCTATACAGCAAAAGACGTTGATGATTGGGCTGTAATGTTTGCCAGATGTTATGAGACTGCAGGCATCACTGAAAAAGACAGGATTCAGATAACACCCGGATACGGACTATGGACTGCAGGCATAGGATTTCAGGCAGGCTGTGAAAAACTCGGAGCAATGGCTATCCCTATGGGACCCGGAAATACCGAAAAGCAGCTTCAGATGATGGTCGATCTTAAAGCTACAGTACTCTGTGCAACATCATCTTATGCGCTTCTTTTAGCGGAGGAGATAGAACGCAGAGGCATGAAGAAGGATATCTTCCTTAAGAAGGGAGTAATCGGTTCTGAGCGCTGGAGCGAGAAGAAGAGAGAATATATCCATGACAAGCTCGGTATAGAACTCTATGACATATACGGTCTTACCGAGATATACGGACCCGGTATAGGTATTAACTGTAATAAGCAGACAGGAATGCATTACTGGGATGATTATCTGTATATCGAGATAATCGATCCTGTGACGGGAGAAAACGTTGAGGATGGAGAAGAAGGCGAGATCGTTATCACTACTCTTGTAAAAGAGGGTGCTCCTTTGATCAGATTCAGGACACATGACCTTTCACGTATCATTCCAGGAGAATGTCCGTGCGGTTCAAAGTATCCCCGACTTGATATCATCAGGGGTAGAAGCGATGACATGTTCAAGGTTCACGGTGTTAACATGTTCCCGAGTCAGGTAGAAGAGCTTCTTGGACAGATAGACGGAGTATCAAGTGAATATAACATAAACATCGCTCATGATGATGAGATAAATAAAGATGTCATCCTTATAACAGCTGAGGCAGAAGGAAGAGTTAACTTCGAAAAGACCGGCATGCTCATAAAAGAAGCATTCAAGTCTAAGATGAATGTAACTCCCCGTGTTACGGTTGTGCCTGTCGGAACCCTTCCCAGATCAGAAAAGAAGACCAAGAGAGTATTTGACCACAGAGAAGAATAGTTTTAGCTGCCGGAGATCCTAACATGAATGATAAGAAACTTGCCGTTATATTCCCGGGTATAGGATATCACAAGGATAAACCGCTGCTTTATTATGCTGCAAAGCTGATGCAAAACAAGGGATATGACGTGATCAACATTGAATATCATGATATGCCACAAAAGATAAGAGGCAATGCAGCAATGATGAAAAAAGCTGCAATGCTTGCTTGTTCGCAGACTGAACAGCAGCTTTATGATGTGGACTTTTCCGGATATGACAGTATTGTATTTATCGGCAAGAGCATAGGGACTGTCGCTCTGGCAAAATACATATCGGATCATAACCTGAATGCAAAGCAGATATGGTACACTCCTGTTGAAGCAACATTTCTTTTTAGATCAAAGGATGTAATAGCATTTATCGGAGATGATGATCCGTGGTCTGATGTTGATACAGTAAAGAAGACAGCCAATGATCAGAAGATAACGCTATACTCATATCCCGAATGCAATCATTCCCTTGAATCAGGTGATGTTGATAAAAACATAGCCAATCTCAGGGATGTAATGAATAAGACCGACAGCTTTGTGGGATAAAGCATCTGTTAATAATGTTACCGATATGGCATGCTCAGATACGAGCATGCCATTTAATTAAAAGAACGGCTGAATACAAATGAAAAAGGATTTCTCATATGATAAGCAGACTTGAGAATTTATCAAAAGAACAACTAGACAGAATCAAAACGCTCATAGGAGAGGCATTTGTGACAAATGAGCTTTTTCATAACTGGGGATCTATAGAAGACAGAAGAGAAGATGTAAAAAAATACATGGATCTGTATGTGGACTGTGTTTATCAATCCGGTGAACTCTATGCAAATGAAAACCTGACAGGATTCATCGGCCTGGAAGACTCTTTAAAAGCCAAGAAACTTCCACAGATAAAGATGCTGTTTAAGATGTTTACATCAATAGAGTTTAGTAAGATAAAGGCAATGTTAAATTTTGTAAAGCAGATAAGCGGTTCCAATTCAAGATATGCAAAAGAACATCATCTTGATACCTTGATGGTCTGTGTTGATAAAGAGCATCAAGGAAAGGGTATTGCAAAAGAGCTCGTATGTTTTGCAAAGGATATGTCGGATGAGCTTGGCATACCGCTTCTTTTTGATACCGATATGAAGGAATATGCCGGGATGTATCAGCACTTGGGCTGTGAACTTTATAATACGGTTAAAGCCGATAACGGCGTTACAAGATACTGCCTTTGCTATAAAAGACAGGTAAAAAATGATGAAAATTAATGTTATCAGAGCAACCAAGACCTGGCAACAGGCCGGAGCATATTATGTACGTATACAGGGGATGGCAAGACAGCATGGCATAACCCTTCAAAGAGAGTTTGACGAGCATGATACTCCGGATACCAAATATATTGTAATAACGGATGATGAATTTCCTGTTGCTACGTGTCGTATGTACCAGATAGATGAAGATTCGGCGATGATAGGCCGTGTTGTGGTCCTTGAGGATTATCGAAACAAAGGTCTCGGAAAGATGGTCATGAGTGAAGCACACAAATGGCTAAAAGAACTCGGGATTAAAACAGCGGTTGTTGAAAGCCGTGATGTTGCCGTCGGATTCTATGAACATCTCGGATATGAAATAGTAAATAATGATATCCTTCACGGAGTCACATTTGACTGCATACGAATGGAAAGATCACTGATCTCAGATGAAGAATAATAAGAGAATAGATATGGATAAAAGATTTAAAACATGGCCTGATTATGAAAACTGTATATCGAATCTGCCTAATTCCGTAATGCGTTATTTCGGAGTTGAAACCAAAGGCAAAACTCTGCCGATGCTGGATAGATATCTTAAAGGTGAATACAGGAATGTGATAGTATTGCTCCTAGACGGAATGGGAATAAACATAATGAAAAAGAATCTTAGCAAAGACGGATTCTTTATGTCTCATCTTAAAGGGCAGTACAGTTCCACATTTCCGCCTACGACCGTGGCAGCAACAACCTCGGTACTCAGCGGACAGATGCCCAATGAGCACGGATGGCTGGGCTGGGACTGCTATTATCCGCAGATAGATAAGAATGTAACGGTCTTTTTGAATGTGGAACAGGAAACCGGAATACCGGCAGCCGATTACAACGTGCCATACAGATACTGCTCATATGAAAACGTGATCGACAGACTAAAGAATGAGGGTATTGAAGCACATCTCGTTGCTCCTTTTATTGAACCGTATCCGAACGGCTTTGATATGATAACGGATATGATAAAGAGTCTGTCAAAAAAGGAAGGCAGGAAATATATCTATGCTTACTTTGATGAACCGGATACCACAATGCATAAAAAAGGGTGTTTCACAAAAGAAGCAATAGATTCATTAAGGAAACTGGAACAAAAGGTTAATAAACTTTGCAGCGAAATAGAAGATTCACTGTTGATAGTAACGGCTGATCATGGCCATATTGATTCAAGGTGTTTGTGTATCGAGGACTATCCCGATATAATGGAATGTCTTGTTAGAATGCCTTCGATCGAACCAAGAGCGTTGAATCTGTTCATAAAACCTGATATGAAAAAGAAGTTTGAAGATGAATTCATACGTCTGTTCGGAGAAGATTTTGTCCTGATGACCAAAGAAGAGGTTATAGAAAGTAAACTGTTTGGAACAGGGACAGATCATATCTATTTTAAAGATATGCTCGGAGATTACCTTGCGGTTGCAACAGGCGATACTACGATCTTTAACACAAAGGAGGAAGCGGATACCTTCATTGGTGTTCATGCTGGACTCACAACAGATGAAATGGCGATCCCATTGATAGTCATCGATACGAATGAAGTAGATTAATACTTTAAATCCGGCTTATGCGGTAAGAAAACATTATATGTATTTGTAGTATAAAAGATACGTTTATTCATATGCATGCAGGTTGCGTAAGAATTAAGTCGATTATATAATGATGATAAGCAGAAAATAATTAAAGGCATATCAGAGTCTTAAATATGGAAAACAGAGTTAATATCAGTTTTGAAACTGATCTTTCATGCGAATTTCCGCAGGTGATCATCAAAGCTGATAAGAGAACAGAAAAGATAGACAAGATAATAGAGGCTATTGAAAAGTGCGTTCATGAAGATGTTTCGCGCATCAGTGTAAGTGACGGTGACAGTATCATACTTCTGGAACAGAAGGATATAATGCGTGTATATACCGAGAACCGAAAAGTTGTAGTATGCACTGATGATAAAGAGTATGAATCGAAGATAACATTGCGTGAATTCGAAGAGATACTTGATAAGGGATATTTTGTACGTATAAGCAGATTTGAGATAATAAATCTGCGAAAAGTGTTCAGTTTTGATCTTAGCATGTCGGGTACTATAAGGGTCATCTTTGACGGAGCGAGCGAGACCTGGGTAGCAAGAAGATATGTAAAGGATATTTTAAGAAAACTCGACAAAATGAACAAAGGGGAAGTATAGAGTATGGACAGAAGGATAAAGAACGCCCTGATACTTTCAGGTGTTGGTTTTGTTTTAGGAATATTGATAGGCGTCATGATAAGCTTTTTTGACGGCTCACTGGCACAAGGGATTTCCGGAAGAGATGTGTTTCTGCTGTTTGTCGGAGGTGTTCAGGGGGCTATACCCATGGGACTGACTGTTGTTTATGATATTGAGGACTGGTCGATATTAAGATCAACGGTAACTCATTTCATACCTACGATGATAGTTTTCTATGCATGCAGTTTCTATATGGGATGGCTTAAGTTCGGTACAGTGGGATTTGTTATAGCTACAGTGTGTATGATCGCTGCCTACTATATCATATGGATGACACAGTATCTGATATATTTAAAAAAGGTCAAAACAATGAATGCAAAAATAAGAGAATTCAGGAAAAAGAAGTAGTTTTTTGACCGTTTAGACATGAAATACGACCGTTTAGCACGAAGATGAGATTCTTCGTGCTTTTTTTATTAGTATAAACTTGTGATTTTATACGCTTTAATAACTGATGATTATTTATGAGGAATGAAAATATGACATTGAAAGTGCTTATTACCGGAAAAAACAGAAAGGTGGCCGGAGATATATCCGAAAGGCTCGAAAAGGACAGAGGCTACTTTATAGTGAAATGCAATCCTAATAAGAATGCCGTATTTGATATCATGCTGGCAGAACTTCCCAAGGTTGTTATCATATGCCTGGGAGATGAGACAGAAGATACCGTAAAGGCTTACGATGTTTTGCGTGAAGCCACGCTGAAAGGACTCTGCGTTACGATAGTTATCGCAAACGAAGAGGACGAGAAGCTCTTTATGAAGTATTCGGATCTGAGTAAGGTTTATTTCCTATCCAGACCGGTTTCTTTGTTTGCTCTGTACGAGAAGATGACTGAGATAGAGAGCAGGTTTGCAGAAAAGATGGATGAGGAGATGAACACTTTAAAGGAGTTTGTCAATGAGGATGCACAGAACAGACATCGAAGAAAGCATGTGCTTGTAGTTGACGATGATACCGAACAGCTCATTCATATAAAGGAACAGCTCGAGGAGTTTTATGATGTCACACCTGTAAAGTCCGGGGATGCTGCTTTTAAATTTTTGAAGAAGAAAAAACCGGATATCATACTGCTTGACTATCTGATGCCTAACAAGGACGGCCCGATGGTACTTAAAGAGCTGCGCACCATGGAAGGTTTTGATGATTTACCTGTGATGTTTTTAACGGGTATCAGCGAGAAACATATTGTGATCCAGACACTTACCGAACTGATGCCGCAGGGATATATCGTAAAGCCTGCAAAGAAATCCGAACTGGTGGCAAAGATTATTGATGTACTGGGGTAGAAGAATGAATAATGATATTTCTTGGCTAAATGAAACAGGTCTTGATATCAAGTCGGGACTTGATTACACGGGCGGCACTGACAAATATCTTTCGGCGATCAAAAGATACAGGGACAATCATGAAAAGAACAAGGATATGATACTAAATTCTCTGGGATCTAAAGATTACGAAAGCTTTACGATAACCGTTCATGCTCTTAAGAGCAATTCAAAAATGATAGGGGCAATGCGGCTTGGAAAGGAATTTGAAGAACTTGAGACGGCTGCCAGAAACGGAAATACTGAAGCTGTTGAAAAGAATACAAAGCCTGCACTTGATCTGTATGATGATCTTATAGCTAAACTGAGTCCTATTGATTCACTCGGTGAGGTGCATGCGGTGGATGAGATATCTGCTGAGATCGCAAGAGAAACGGCAGACAGGCTTTTGGAAGCACTTGACGATTTTGATGATGATCTTTCAAAGGAACTGGTAAGTAAGCTTTCGGGATATCCGTTCAGAATAACACAGAAGGAAAAGCTTAAAGAAGCAAGCGCTTATATCGAAGATTTTTTGTATGATGAAGCAGCTGAAGTTATTAAACAGATATATTCTTCGATAGAATAGTATTGCAGAAGGTGGAATGAAGTGAAAAAGATAAGGATCGCACTTGCGATAGTTCTTATAATCATATTTGGCTATATTTTTATAGCTGAGCTTGTTATGCCCGCAAACTCTCCGGTTAACGGCAATCTGTGTGATCTTCTGCCAGGTGATAACTGGGTAAGGATAAATGAGGACGGTTCAAAGACACCGTTTGAAGTACCGGGAACAACAGACAGTGATATAACTCTTGAGACCACACTGCCGAAAGATTTCAAAGCCGACTACAGTGTGTTGTGCTTTCGCGGCATGGACATGGAGATATATGTTGACGATGAACTGAGAAGCGAGCTTAAGACAAGTGACTATAAATTCTTCGGAGACAGATCAGCAGAATGCTATGTCATGGCATCGATATATCCTTCGGATGCGGGAAAGAAACTGCGTGTTCATTATGAATACAATTCCGGAATGGTCTATCAGGTATATATCGGAACGAGGATAGGCGTACTTGCGTATCTTTTTAAACTGTACGGCTTTGAACTGTTTGTCGGGCTGTCAATCCTTCTTTTGGGACTGATATGTCTTATCGCTGCAGTCTTTTACAAGATCATTCATAAAAGATATCTTGAGATGGAGCATCTTTCCATCGGAGTTATACTCGGCGCATGCTGGGTATTGTCAAATTCCATATTCAGACAGTTATATACCAGGAATATTTCTGTAATGTCAGACATTCCGTTTCTGATGGTAATGGTCATGCCTTTACCATTTCTGGTATTCATTAATTCCCTTCAAAAAGACAGATATCAAAAGGTATTCGTAGTAGTTAGCATAATCGAGCTGACAAATACCGTCATATGTATCCTGTTGTGGATAAGCGGAAAGGTATCCATTATTGACAGCTTTATCAGCTCGGCTATATGTGCTCTGATCGGTATCGTTGTGATGTTTGTTACCATATTTCTTGACCTTAAAAAACATCTTGTTCATGAATACAAATATGTTGCGATGGGTTTTGTTATGATCGCCTGTGCAGCGATAATCCAGATTGCGGCTTATCAGTTTGCTCATAACGGCATATTCTCGGGTTCTATCATGGCGCTGGGCCTTTTCGGATTCATGATCTGTTCCATAATCCATACGATAAAGCAGCTTATAGGTATCAGACTTGAATCAAATGAGATCAAGCATATAAGCAAGGCAAAGGATGATTTTCTTGCAAATATGTCTCATGAGATCAGGACTCCTTTAAACGGAATAATGGGCATGGATGAGATGATCTTAAGAGATACAAAGGAAACAAGGATCAGAAACTATGCTCTGGAGATAAAAAGTGCTGGAAATACACTTCTTTCAATAATAAATGACATCCTCGATCTAAGTAAGATAGAATCAGGGAATTTTGAGATCATTGAAGATGATTATGAACTGGCTTCGGTATTAAATGATGTATTCAATATGACAAGACTGAGAGCGCAGAAGAAGGATCTTTTGTTCAACTATAACGTATCAGAAGAGATCCCTTCCGTTTTATGCGGTGATGAGATTAGGATACGTCAGATAATGTTAAATATCATCAACAATGCCATTAAATATACCAAAGAAGGCAGTGTTGATATAAATATATCTTCCAGATTTAAGATGATGAACAATTACATAGATCTTATCGTCAGTGTTGCCGATACCGGAATGGGTATTAAGGACGAAGACAAGGATAAGCTTTTTAACAGTTTTCAGAGACTTGATGAGAAGAAAAACAGGAACATAGAAGGAACCGGTCTTGGACTTCACATCACACAGAAGCTTCTGGAGATGATGGAAGGCATAATAGAATTCGAAAGCGAGTATGGAAAAGGAAGCACCTTTGTCATAACTGTTCCGCAAAAGGTTGTAAAAGCACAGCCTATAGGAGAATTCAGCAAGGCAGTCAGAGCATTTTTAAACAGTGTTGAAATAGATGAAGTCAGGCTGTATGCACCTAAAGCCAGATTGCTCGTTGTTGATGATAACGCCATGAATCTGGAAGTAATGGAAGGCCTTTTAAGGGATACCAGGATGCAGGTCGATTATGTGGATTCTGGAAGCAAATGTGTAGAGATGGTTACGAATAACACCTATGACTGTATCCTTCTTGATCAGATGATGCCCAGTATGAACGGTGAAGAGACCCTTGAGAGGATGAAGGAACTAAGCATTTTGAATAACACACCCGTTATTGCCCTTACCGCCGATGCGATAAACGGCGCAAAGGAAAACTATATATCAAAAGGTTTTACGGATTATATAAGCAAGCCCGTGAAATATGAAGTGCTGGAAATAGTATTAAAGGAATATATTCCTAAGGAAAAACAGCTTTCTCCGAGCGGATCCGATGAACTGCCTGTTGTTCTCATATGGGGAAGCGATCCAGATAAGCTTAAAGAGGAAAAAGAGAGGCTTGACGGTATATACAAGTGTGTATGTGTGGTAGGAGAAAAAGCAAGAGATAAATATCTGGAAAAACATAAACCCGATATGATAATGCATCATATGTGATTGGAGGATGAAGAAAATGAAAAAACTGACAGGGATTATTGTTGTGATCGTGGTGGCCTGTCTGATGGTATCATGTGCCGGCAAAGATGAAACCGCTGTCATACAGGAAGAGCAAAGCACGGAAATAAAAGAAGACAGCAACGAAAAGAAAGAAGATGTAAAGGAAGATACCAATGATTTCAGGATCGGTATCGTAACCGGATCCTTTTCACAGTCCGAAGATGACAGAAGAGGAGCAGAGGCATTTCAGGAAAAATACGGAAGTGATATGGTAACTCTTGCCATTTATCCTGATAATTTCACTGATGAACTGGATATCACGATCCAGACCATAGTGAACCTTGCGGATGATCCCAAGATAAAAGCGATAATCGTAAATCAGGCTGTAGACGGAACAACAGAGGCATTCAGACAGATCCATGAAAAGAGACCTGACATCATATGTATAGCAGGCGAGGCATATGAGGATTTTTCGGATATCGGACAGCAGGCCGACTTGGTTGTTAACTATGATTTTATAAGCAGAGGATATCTGATGATCCGTACAGCTCATGAGCTTGGCTGTGACACATTTGTACATATTTCATTTCCGAGACATCTTGAATATGAATCCGTTTCCAGACAGATAGCCGTAATGCAGGCAGCGTGTGACGAATTCGGAATGACTTTTGCAATGGAGGAAGCACCCGATCCTACCACCGATGTGGGAGTTCCCGGTGCACAGGCATATATACTTGAACATGTTCCCGAGTGGGTGGATAAATACGGACAGAACTCGGCATATTTCTGTACTAATGATGCACATACCGAACCGCTTATCAAAAAGCTGATGGAATGCGGAGGGTACTTTATTGAAGCAGATCTTCCTTCGCCTCTTATGGGATATCCGGGTGCGCTTGATCTTGATATTACAGGTGCAACAGCTGACTTTGATTCGATCCTTAACAGTGTTGAGGATGCTGTTGTCAAAAACGGTGGAGCAGGAAGGTTCGGAACCTGGAAGTATTCATACGGATATACTGTTTCTGCAGGTCTTGCACAACATGCGATGAATGTGATAAACGGAGAGAGTAAGCTTAATGATATAGGTGATCTTGCAAAGGCATACGGTGTATTCTCGCCGGGAGCAGACTGGAATGGTTCCGAGTATATCGATGCTGAAAGCGGTGAGAAATCCGACAATATATTCCTTATATATCAGGATACATATATCATGGGAGATCCGGGTCGATACATGGGAGTAACTGATATAAAGGTTCCGGACGAGTATTTTACGATCAAATAAGGGCATTTATCCATGGGAAAGAAAAAAGCTAAGAACTCAAATAAATACGGTCGAGAGAGGAACAGTCTGATACTGCCACTTGTATTTGTATTCCTGTTTGTCACGGTCATGATGGTATATGCATCAAGGCTGATGTACAGGGCAGCCGTTACAAATGCAGCGGCTGTAATGGAAGACAGGATATTAAATGTATCATCCATGATCGAAAACCATGTAAATACCGCGGAAAACGTACTGCATGTGACAGCCGATTCTGTTCACCACATGCTGGTAAGCGGAAGCACACCTGCCAGAATACATGAATTCCTCGTTGAAGAGACTAATAACGTTGCGGATAAGTTCAGTGAGAATTTTACGGGACTGTACGGATATATAATGACCAAATATCTGGACGGTCTTAACTGGGAGCCACCGGAAGGATACGATCCGAGACAGCGTGTATGGTATATCACAGCAAGAGAAAATGACGGTGAAGTTGCGATCGTTCCGCCTTATGTTGATGCTCAGACCGGGAATGTGATCATTTCCGTGTGCAGAATGCTGCCTGACAGACAGAATGTGGTATCCCTGGATGTTCAGCTTAACGGTATTCAGCAGATGGTAAATGAACTAAATATTAACGGAAAGGGTTATGGATTCGTTGTTGATGAAAACGGACTGATGATAGCCCACCGTGATGAGGACAAGAAAGGAACAAATATCAATGACACAGCTTCGGGAGAAGAGTTCTTTGAGTTTATAAAGAATTCCGAATCGGGTAGCTATACGTATACCGTAGATGGAGAAAAGAGTACCGTATATGTGAATAAGATAATGAACCTCTGGTACGTGGTGATGGTAGTAAGCAACAGAGAACTGTATCAGGATGTAAGAGGTCAGCTTATTGTAAATATCATCATATGTTCTATCATATTTTTCATGATCGCGACATTTTACTATTTCGCATACAGAAAAGAGCAGGATACTACCAAGAGACTTGAGGAGATGAAGCTTGAGGAACAAAAGACCGCATATGAAAGAAGAGTGCTGGAACTTGAAAAGGATGCGGCAAATGCCTCAAACAAGGCAAAGAGTGATTTTCTTGCAAACATGTCTCATGAGATCAGAACACCCATGAATGCCATAATAGGCATGGATGAAATGATACTCAGAGAGTCTATAAATTCAAAAGTCAAAAAGTATGCGCTGGATATACAGAGTGCCGGAAAGACACTGCTTTCCATAATAAACGACATTCTGGACTTAAGTAAGATAGAATCGGGAAAGATGGAGCTCATACCTGTTGAATACAGCTTTTCATCAGTTATGAATGATGTCGTAAATATGACCAGAAACAAGGCACTTGAAAAAGGACTTGAGTATAACCTTACAGTTTCCGAAAATATACCCTCAGTCCTTCTTGGCGACGAGATCAGAATACGTCAGGTAATGCTCAATCTTATTAATAATGCGATCAAATATACGCATGATGGAAGCGTTTCAGTTAATGTTTTCTATGAAGATGATTCACAGATGCTAAGAGTGATCGTTTCCGATACCGGTATAGGGATCAAAGAAGAGGATATCGGAAAACTCTTTGGATCGTTCCAGCGTCTGGAAGAGGATAAGAACAGAAATATCGAAGGTACGGGACTGGGACTTAACATCACAATGCGTCTGGTAAAGATGATGGAAGGCAGTATTGATGTTGAGAGTATATACGGTCAGGGAACAACCTTCTCGGCTATGATGAAGCAGACAGTCATAGATAAGACTCCGATAGGTGACTTTGCAAGAAATCTTCTAATCATGCAGGAGCAGAAAACTGAGTACAGACCAGCGCTTATCGCACCTGATGCAAAGATACTTATCGTTGATGATAATGCGATGAATCTGGAAGTAATAGTCGGTCTCTTAACAGAAACAAGGATAAATGTTGTTACGGCATTATCGGGCCAGGAATGCTTGGATATACTAAAAGACAGATCATTTGATATCATTTTCTTAGATCAGATGATGCCTGGCATGTCCGGAGTAAAGACACTTGAAGAGATGAGAAATAACCATCTTGCCGATAATACACCGGTAATAGCGCTCACAGCCGATGCTATCGTAGGAGCTCGAGAGAATTATATAAAAGAAGGATTCTCCGATTATCTTACTAAACCTGTAATGTATGATGCCCTTGAAAGCGTGATCAGAAAGTATCTTAATGAGAATCTGGTGCTTAATGAAGAGCAGATGGCAAAATACGATGAAAATACTTCACAGGAGAAAAACGCGATAATACTTGCGATTAGTGAATCATCCGAACAGTTAAGGGAGATAAAGTCTCTTCTTGGTAACGGATACAAGGGTGTATTTGTCAAGAATATCGAAGATGCTGAAAAATATCTGACCAGGAAGGTAATAGAATAAAGAGAAGAGTACTTCTATATATGTTCTTAAGATGAATTCCGTGGAACACATATGAAGAATTAAGTAGTAGAAAGAGGCTGTCATAGTAGAGTGTGACAGCCTTAATTTACTGAATAGTAAAGATTTATTCCGGTATTTTTAATAAGAACTATCTTTTTTTCACAGCTATTCGTAGACTAAGTGATTTCAGGTTTCTAAATATGTAATCTTTAAATCTTTGAAAACTGATAACTACAGTTTTTATCAATTCATATTATGAAGAATATAATGATTTGATGAATTTCCGCTTTCAACAGAGAAGTTTTTACCGTTTAAACATCAAAAACAACCGTTCAGACATAATTTATTGCGATCTTCTTAATATAAATGATAAAGTATGACAATAACATGCAAAAAAGCGGTGTTAAAACTAGTTATTGAGCTTTATTACAAGGAGGTAATAGCGAATGAAGTTAATGAAGAAATTGAAGGCAATTAAGGTGATACCGTTAATTCTGGCGGTGGTATTGATCATACCCGTGAATACATGGGCTATGACAATGGAGAAGGTCACAGATGATCCGTTGTGTCCAGTTTTGAACAATGTGACTATCAGTTCGACGACAGATTCATCGGGAGATGTGACATGGAATGCAGTAGGAGGTGTTGATTTTGCATATGCTCCTATCTGGGCTGAGTATGGGATGGAATATACTAACGGAACAACGATAGCCGATTATTATACTCCTTATGAGAGTATGCCGAGTTCTCCAGGAACTCAGGATATGTCTTATAGTTGGAGTAATGGTACAGGATGGAGTTATCCGATAATTGAGCCCGGCTCCAATGTTAATGTATATATTTATACACCAAGTTCTGATAAAAGTAAATTATATGAGAGCAATCGTATAACTATTGTTATTCCGGGAGCAGATGCATCACCGCAGACATATAATTCGTTGGTTAAACGTGATTCTTCCAATACAACGATATCAGAACTGCCTGAGGAGACATCGTCAACAGTTTCATCTAGCAGTTCTCAAGATGTTCCCAGCGATGCTGTTGTTGCTATAGAAGGTGGAAACATTACACCGGGACAGGATTACTGGTGTCAGATAGCAGAATTCCGTCCTTTGGTTGTTAGTAACACTACAAATCTGGTAGGAAACGGCGGAGTTGATGCGAGTGTTAATGTTAACAACGGCGGAAACGATTTTGGCGCATATACCTTTAGTGGCGGCAATGTTGAAAACATAGGCGGTATTCAATTTAAGAATAACGGCAATGGAGTTTATATTCCCATTAGCGGAGCATACAGTAGCTTTGCTGTTGACGGTTCTGGAAATGTTGCTTTCAGAGACGGCTTGCAAAGACCTATGGGTGAGTATACAATAGTATATTATGATAATAATGGAAGGATAGCTTACAGACGTTTTACGATCCCTTCTAATGCTAATTTCGGTGCAAGTATAGGTAACGGTGTTGTATCTAACAATACAGTTCCTTTTATTCCTGGAGCAGGAACAGCTGAGAATCCGTTACATTTTTCAATTGTAAAGGCATTTACTCCGGCAGGAGGAACCAGACAGGTGTATGATGACATGTCAATGATTCTCTTATTCGGTTTCAACAGACAGGGCAAGCCTGAGGTTCCGGCTTCAGAGAATGCTAAACCCGGAGTATATGAGGTAGAATACACAGGAACAGATGGAATAAATCATGAAATCAAGATCACTGTCAAGTGACAAATTTGCATTACTTATTCATATTTTGTGTATATTGATAGTAATGGCGTCCGCATATCTGGTGCGGACGCCTTCTTGTGCTCTTTCAAACATAGATTCTAGTATCAGAGACGCTTATCTGGATGAATCTGGCCAGCCGTATCTTACAGACATGGACTCATATTATCATGTAAGGATTGTGGATGAGTATATTAAATACGGTCATCAGGGGAATGCAGTCGATGAGGACGGTAAGCCCTGGGATCTTATGAGTTATTATCCAAAAGGGAGAAGTGCTCAATATCAGCCCGGGATTATCTGGCTGACAACAGCTGTATGGAAGGTAGCAAATATTTTCAAAGCTACTGATATAAGCAGGATAGAATTCTCGCTTTCTGTATATATGGCCATGATATCGGCATTGATCGCATATATTGCTGGATGCAGGATGAGCGGTAAAGCAGGAGGACTAGTATCGGGACTTTTGATAGGAAGTGCACCGTTTTATACTCTGAGAACGATATTCGGAAGATTTGATACGGATATGTTCGTTGTGATAATGAATGTACTCTTAATACTATTCTTTATTGAAGCAATATCTGCTAAGAAAAATCTCATGCGAATTCTGATGGTAGCAGGATTTGTTCTTACTGCAATACTGTATGCACAATGCTGGGGCGCGAGAAATTCACTGCTGTTTTCGGGACTTACATGTGTAGGCGGAGCGGTTTACATTATTACCTCTATAATACTTAAAGATATCAGAAAAAATCATATAATTACACTTATTGCAACTTTTTTACTGACTATTCTTGCCTTTATAGCTTCTGAAGGTATAAAAGTATTCTCAACGCTGTTCTCAGCACTTGCATATACAGATACGACATCGACAGGATCTGATAAACTTCCGAATCTTTTTGCTTCCATAGCTGAACTGCAGAAAGTTAAGATGTTTCCAAAAGCTTTTGGAAAGTGGTTCTCGGGATTCGCAGGATCAGAACAGACCATTATTAATGGTATCGGAGGTATGTTTGTTGCAGTCGCCACCATAGCAGGAATTGTATTTCTTGTACTGGAAGCTAACGGTAAGAAAAGTGAGAGAAACAGCAGTAATCCTGATATAAAGAAAGATAAGGCCTCATCAAAATCCGGTGAGAAGACAGATAAAAATAGAAAGGATAAAGAGATAGATGGTTATGATCATCTTATCCATTTATGCGTTCTTTTAACATGGCTCATTGTATGCATCTTTATCACCCGTTCTGGTGTAAGATTCGTAGAGATATTATCGATACCGGTCGGTTTGTTTGCTGGAATATTCTTTGACAGATTTGTCAACTGGATATTCGATGTCAAGAAGGCAGGAAATATTGACGGTATCGCTTTTTCGCTGATCGTAGGAGCAATCTTGGTTATACCTGCTTTAACTGGAGCATCGCGTGCTGCAAGATCGGTAGTTCCGGGAGCAACAGATGCTTCCTATAACAGCATGGAATGGATTAAGAACGAAAGCAAAGACGGTTCCGTAATAGAATCCTGGTGGGATATGGGCTACTATTATGAAGCTCAGTCAAAAGTTCCGTGTATATGGGACGGCGGCTCGCAAAACGGTGCTAGGGCATTGCTTTTTTCAAAGGCTATGACATCTAATGACCTGGAATTGTCAGAAAGGATCATCAAGATGATCGCATTCAGCGGCAATGATGCTATAGAGACCATGATTAAACATACCGATACGAAGAATGCTTTTGAGACATTGTGGGACGTGCTGATGATGAATAAGGATGAGGCAGTAGAAGCATTAAAACAGCGCTGTAACCTTGATGAAAATACGGCTATAAACGTGGAAAAAATGATCCATCCCGATAATGACAAGGAAATATTTCTTGTGATCACATATACAATGACTAAGCAGATGGGGTGGTATGAGTATTATTCGGACTGGGATTTTACCGGTACACAGAAACTGCCAGAAGCAACATGGTATTCATATACGCCAGATGGAACACCGGTATTTCTGACAGAACAGGGTCAGGATTATCTTGAGAATAAGCGTTCAGGAGAGACGATGTGGAGACTGTTCTTCAATGCAGAAGAAAACCCGTATTTTATGCCTGCTTATGAATGGCATGACGGCACAGAACATGTGAGAATATGGAGAGTTCAGTGATATAGAAGAACACTTTATATGAGGCATTCTTAAATGATTGACTTTTTTTATGCGCAGCAGTTTTATGGCTGTTACGTAATTTTTTATTGGTATGGCCTGATTTTTAGGGATCAAAGAGTGAAATAATATAAAGAAATATCGCCCCTAAAAAAAACATAAACCACTTGCTAAGCAAGCGGGACAACATCCGGCTTCAGCCTTAAGACACCAATACCCCCAATGTTATAATGAGTGTGGCTACCAACCACACAACATAACAAATGAGGTAAAATGGATAAAAATACTTGAAGACTGATTTTGACCAAAAAATAGCGTAAGAAAGGAGGTTCGTGGCATCGACATTATTAGGTAACCCCTATGGTGACCTGAAATTTTTCGTTAGAAATATGCGGAAAGAGTTTTGTAAAAATAGAGATGTCCTAAGATAAAAAAACGAGTTGTATGATGGAGAAAAATCCATTATTCAACTCGTTTTGATTATACAGTTTTGTTACAATAATCGTGGTAGTATTGCAACAGTGTTTATATAACAATAAACAAATTTTTTTATGAGGATCAGGAGGATTAAGATGAAGAGAACTATAAGTAGAAAATTAAAGACAGTGTTTGCTGCAGCATTATCATTTACAGTATTTGCAGTAAGTTCAGTTGGGATATCGGCTACGGTATCATATCAGCCTTGGACCGATACCACGAGTATGCCGACATCAGGAAACTATAGTCTGCAAAATGATGTTAACAGCGGTCGTAATGTATGGTCTCTGGCAGGAGATTTGAATTTAGATCTTAACGGAAAAACTGCCAATGTATATTATACAGATATGAATAAAAATACACTGAGCATTTATGATAGCAGTGATGGTTCGGGCGTATATAATTCATCTACAGGTAATGGGGCATTCTATGATGGAGGAACAATAAACATTTACGGCGGAACATTTACAGGTGGAGCTAGTAATTTGGTTAATGGTACTGTAGCAAATGTTCACGGAGGAGATGTTCAGTATAACGGAATAGCAGCTAACACTAGTGATCAAGTTACTATTGACGGAGGATCTTTCAAAGCAGATCCGACTAATTATCTTGCTTCAGGTTCAACTATGACCAGCGTGGGTGGAAAATATGCAGTAAATTATACTGCTCCTGCAACACCAGCTGCTGAGTCTCAGGTAGAAGCTGATTCACATGTACACAGCTATGAATGGGTTTCTGTAAAGGGTGCTACAGACGGAGAAGATGAAGTTATGCAGTATCGCTGTGCTTGTGGTTCTGTTAAACAGGAAACAAAGGTAGCAAACAGCGCATTCAACAACTTCAATAAGAACACAGCTAATCAGATCTCAAAAGCAGCTGCAGGCAGTACAGTAAGAATTGAAATGGGTAACTTCACAGCGATCCATCAGATGATATTCGATGCTATGCGTCAGAGAACAGATGTAAATGTTGAGTTCATCTTCAGAGATCAAGGAAATATGTATTCGCTTACTGTTCCCGGCGGAGCAAATCTTTCAACACTTCCCGGCGGAGCTGCATATACCAATACAGAGAGCTGTGGATGTGAGGGTATATACTATCTGGCACAGCAGACAAAGACGGTAGCAACACCTCTGAATTAGTATACAGATGTAGGCGCATCGATATGTGTTTCTGATACTGTAGAGTTGAACAATAAGATTTCAGGGATCATTTCTGATGAAGGAGTGATCCCTTTTTCTTTGTAATGCTTCTAGGTCTGTTATAGATGACTTGATACTCTATTTTTATTATGGCTCTTGGGGTTCGCCTGTAAAGGTTGTTACTCCCTTCTCCCGCATACCCGGAAAGCGCAGTATTAGTGGATTCTTGCGAAGAAAATGAGCCTAGGGAACCCCTGGGAACCCCTCAAACGTCATTATTTTTGGCAAGAAAAAAAGCTTAAGATCCGCTAAATCTCAAGCTTTCTAACACTTCAACTAAGTGCGGAAGAAGGGACTTGAACCCTCACTCTCTGGGAGAACATGATCCTTAGTCATGCCTGTCTGCCAATTCCAGCACTTCCGCTTACCGCATTCGCATTTACGACTGCAAGAGATATATTACCACCTAATTCGAACATCGTCAAGACAATTTTTGAACTAATTGTCATATTTTTAAGAACAATTTAAAAGTGGACATTATAAATATATAGTAAGAACAGTTTTTAGTACGATTATCGTATATATCTGTTTAGTGAAGAGAGCTTTGAGGCTTATTGTTTAAATTTATTTTATGAATATTTAATAGTATTTATCCAAGCCTATGCTTTATAATAGTACAAACAATAACCCCGAAAGATATATAGAGGTAGTATATGCAGTATAGAAAGAATAAAAAAGGCGAAGATCTCTCCGTACTCGGTTACGGTTGCATGCGTTTTACGAAAAACGGTAACAATATCGACATAGACAAGGCTGAAAAAGAGATCATGCAGGCTTATGAAGCAGGTGTGAATTATTACGATACTGCTTATATATATCCCAGAAGTGAAGTTGCTCTCGGTGAGATAGTTGAACGAAATAAGATAAGAGATAAGATCTATATAGCAACAAAGCTTCCACAGTATATGATCAGCAACAGGAAAGCCATAGATAAGTATTTCGATGAACAGCTCACACGCTTAAGAACTGAGTATATCGATTACTATCTGATGCATCATGTAACGGATGTATCCATGTGGGAAAAGCTGAAAGCTGTCGGTATAGAAGAGTGGATAGACCAGAAGAAGGCATCCGGGCAGATAAAGAATATCGGTTTTTCATATCACGGAAATTCTGACGGATTCTTAAAGATACTTAACGATTATGACTGGGATTTCTGCCAGATACAGTACAACTATCTTGATGAAGTGACTCAGGCAGGCAGGATAGGCTTAGAGACAGCATATGAAAAAGGGATACCCGTTATCATTATGGAACCTTTGCGCGGCGGTAAGCTTGTAAATATGCTTCCTGAAGATGCAAAGAAGATAATAGAGAAAAGTGAAAGAGGATGGACTCCTGCAGAATGGGCATTCAGATGGCTGTATAATCAGCCCGGGGTAACCGTTGTACTGTCAGGGATGAATTCGTCTCAAATGGTTGAGGAAAATGTGAAGACTGCATCAGAAGCATTACCCGATTCATTTACCGAATCCGACTTTGAACTTCTTGAAAAGGTCAAGAATGCGATCAAAGCAAATGAAAAGGTTGGATGTACGGGATGCCGATACTGTATGCCATGTCCAAAGGGAGTTGACATACCCGGAACATTTGCATGCTATAATACAATGTTTACTGAGAATAAAAGAGACGGTCGCTTTGAGTATGCAAGAACAGTCGGTCTTACCAAAGAACCGGGATTTGTATCTCAGTGTATTGAGTGCGGTAAATGCGAAAAACACTGTCCTCAGGGCATACCGATAAGAGAGAAGCTTAAGGAAGCCGATAAGGCTTTAAGACCTTTACCGTACAAGATAGGGACTGCCGTTGCAAGAAAGTATATGTTAAGAGAAGCAAAGACTTGACATACCATGCAAAAAAATTTAAAATACAATGGTGCTTGCAGAAATGGCGGAATTGGCAGACGCGCACGGTTCAGGTCCGTGTGGTAGCAATACCATGAGGGTTCAAGTCCCTTTTTCTGCATCAGTCAATGAGGGCTCTGAGATGCAAATCTCAGGCCCTTTTCTATTAACTTTAATCAGTTTATATGATCAAACCGGAGGTTATATGGAAAGACCGATCTTAAAGAATAAGATATATCTGTATCTGACAGAGTTTTTTGCGGGTATGTCGGTTATGGCTGTTGAACTTGGAGCCAGCAGATTGCTCGCACCGTATTTCAGTTCATCACAGATAGTATGGACAATTATAATAGGAACAATCATGATAGCCATGGCTCTGGGTAATATATACGGAGGAAGGTCTTCGGATAAGGATCCCAATCCCGACAGGCTGTATAAAAGGATAACAATAGCCGCCGTATGGATCGCTCTGATACCTGTTGTGGGTAAATACATTATTATAGGTATATCAGCTCTTATAGTTCTTACGGTAAATACAAACTTTTTGATTATAGCTGCTTTTGCCGCATGTATGATCATTTTTGTGTTTCCACTGTTCTTACTGGGAACAGTAACCCCTTCACTTGTTAAATATACGGTGGACAGCCTTGATGATAATGGTAAGGTAGTAGGGAATCTTAATGCATCAAATACTATAGGAAGCATAATAGGTACATTCGTACCTACATTTATAAGTATCCCTTCTGTTGGAACGTCGATAACATTTCTTATCTTTTCGGGTATTCTGCTCATACTTGCGTTTATCTACTTTATAACAGGCAGGGTTAAGAGCAAGACTGCGATAGTGGCTGCAATCCTTTATGTGATAAGCTGCATATTCGGACACAGCAACAGCTTTGCTTTCTGGAATAGTGATCTTAAGGTTGAAGATGAATCGGTATATAACTATCTTCAGGTTTATGAAGATGACAACAGAGTTGTTCTTTCAACAAATGTCTTATTCGGAGTTCAGTCGGTATATATGAAGGAAAGATCTCTTACGGGGATGTATTATGACTATGCCATGGCAGCTCCGTTCATGAGCGGTATATATACAAAGGACAGACCTCTCGATGTTCTTATCCTGGGGATGGGGACAGGAACATATGCGACACAATGCTCAAGATATCTGAGTGATATGAATATAGAAGGAGTAGAGATAGATGAAAAGATAACCGACCTTGCACGCGAGTATTTTGAACTTCCTGAAAGTATCAAAGTGACTACTTATGACGGAAGGGCTTACCTGCAGGGATTATCAGATAAAAAATATGATGTGATCATGGTTGATGCATATCAGGATATTACAATACCTTTTCAGATGTCCAGCGTTGAATTCTTTACGCTTGTAAAGGATCATCTTACGGATGACGGAGTCATGGTGGTAAATATGAACATGCGCGGAGAACAAAAGGGTGATATCAACAAATACCTTGCAGATACCATTGCAGCGGTATTTTCTGAGATCTATACGGTTGATGTGGGTTATTCAACAAACAGGGAGCTGTTTGCATCAAACAATCCAAATTTACTTAATGCATTTGCAGGGAACATAGAAATGGAAGATGATATCGAGCTTATGGGAATGATGAACACGGTTTCTGACAATCTTGTTAAATATGAAGCGGGTGACAATGTCATGACGGATGACAAGGCACCGGTCGAATTGCTCGGGATGAAAGTAATAGATGAAATAATAAAAGAAGAAGTAGCGGATTTTAAAGAGGAATATGGAGGCATGAGTATATCAGAGATCATAGAATCTGATGTCTTCTGATAGTGGGTTTTACATAAAATAAAAAAGTTTTTTGAAAACTGTTGACATAAAATTATACAGGGTGTATATTAAGTGTACTAATTGAATTAGTACACTTAATTTATGTAATGAATTCCGGAAGAACCTAATCAACAGGAAAGGGGGAAAGACACATGATCGTAATAGATTATAAGGACTCGCGTCCAATCTACGAGCAGGTGGTCGATAAGTTCAGATTGCTGATACTTAACGGTGCATTGGGTGCAAATGACAAGATGCCCTCAGTCAGGACGCTGGCTATGGAACTGTCAATAAATCCGAACACCATTCAGCGCGCGTATATGGAACTTGAACGCCAGGGGTATATATATACCGTTAAAGGCAGGGGGAATTTTGTTTCAGATACGAATACTCTGAAGGGGGAGTATAAGGAAGAGATATTTAAAAAACTGGATGAGATCTGTGATACAGCCAAAAAGGCGGGGATAACGGCTGAAGACATAACAGATCATATTTCGGAATACATGAAAGGGGAGGAGAGTAAAAGGTCATGATCAGGATTGAGAATATTTCAAAATCTTTTGATGATATCAAGGCTGTCGATGACATAACCGTTGATATCGGGGAGCAGATAGTATTCGGACTTCTTGGAACAAACGGCGCAGGAAAAAGTACTCTTTTGAGAATGGTTTCGGGTATACTCAAGCCTGATTCGGGAAATATCACAGTTGATGAAATGGGAGTGCTTGACAATGAGGAAGCGAAGAAAAACATGTTCTTTATTTCGGATTCACCGTATTTCTTCGCAAACAGCAATCCCATAGATATGATGACTTATCTGAGCATACAGTATCCGCAGTTTGATAAGGATAAATTCAGAGACTATCTCAAGACCTTCAATCTGCCTGAGAAAAGAAAGATAGGGACGTATTCAAAGGGTATGAAGAGACAGCTGGCATTGCTTCTTGGAATATGCAGCAATGCAAAGTATCTTTTATGTGATGAATCATTTGACGGACTTGATCCCGTGATGCGTCAGGGTATCAAGAGCATATTCGCAAAGGAAATGGATGAAAGAGGACTGACACCTGTAATAGCAAGTCACAATCTTCGTGAGCTTGAGGATATATGTGATCATGTCGGTCTGCTGCACAAGGGGGGCGTGCTGCTTTCGAAGGATCTCGAGGACATGAAGCTGAACATTCAGAGAGTTCAGTGCGTATACAGTTCCGAGGAAGATGAGAGCAAGCTTTTGCAAATGGTTGAACCTGTTAAGGCAGAGAAGATGGGATCTCTTTGCACTTACACATTGAGGGGGACAAGAGAAGATGTCGAGAATGCGTTCGCATGTGTGAACACAATATTCTTCGAGACACTTCCACTGTCACTGGAAGAGATATTCATTAGTGAAACGGAGGTGGTCGGTTATGACATCAAAAAACTCATTCTTGGCTAGTATCAGAGAAGATAATAAGAGAAAACTCTGGCTGTGGCTTACGGCTGTGTTTATGTTTGTCGTATTTGCACCGCTGTTGTTTTTGGTACTGATAGCGGGTGTTGATGAACAGACTTACATAATGAGCTACGGAAGTATGGCTCATGATATGCTGCTTCAGGCTGTTGCGGGTATATGCGAAGTAATGCTCGGGGTTAATGTGTTCAGACTGTTTTTTGGCGGCATATTCGCAATACTGGCGGCTTACAGCGGATTCTACTGGCTTGATGACAAGATCAGGGTAGATTTCTATGTGAGCATGCCGGAGAAGAAGAACAGAAGATTTTTGGTATCGATCCTTGACGGGATATTGATGTACGTGATCCCTTCGTTTATCGGAATACTTTTAAGCCATGGCATACTTTCGGCCTTCGGGTATGCGGGAGCATTCAGCGCCGCAGATACATGCCATTCCTTCTTTATGTGCCTGTTATTCTTTATAGGGATATACTTTTTGGGCATACTTGCGATCTCGCTTACGGGAAATGTATTTGCATCCGTTTGTGCGATAGCCGTGATAGGCCTTTATGAGTTTATACTCAGGGGTATCTGGGTGGGTTATGCAGAGTTCCAGAGATACATGTATCATATGGAGAGCGATCTGATACCGTCTTTTTCACCATGGGGAAGCTTTATAAGAGCCGTGATGGAAGAGCAGGTAAAAGGAAGCGTATCGGCATCAAGCTATATAAAGTTGATCATACTGACTTTAGTAGTTGTGATAGCTGCGTACTTTGCATATATTTACAGACCCATGGAGTCTGCAGGAAAAACACTGGCATTCAAAAAGATGTCTACACCGCTTAAGCTCCTGCTTGCTATTCCTGCGGCCGTTGTTATAGGTCTGGCGACAATTATAGTATCAGATTCCAATAACAGCAGATTTCAGGTGGTTGTCATTTTTGTGGTGATAATAAGTGCTGTTATAATATGTGCGATAATAGAGGCCATATTTGAGCTTGACGTTAAAGCGGTACTGGCTAAAAAGCTTCACTGGATAATAACTGCGGTTGCCGCAGTAGCGATATTCTGTATGCTAAGAGCGGATGTATTCGGATTGGACAGATATGTACCTGATAAGGACAGTGTTGAATCTGTGGCATTTATTCCGTCAAACTTCCTTGATACATACATGTTTATCAGCAAAAACATGAGCTATATGAATGCTGATGAGTACTGCCTGGAAAATATGTTCATTACAGATGTTGATTCGGTATATGAACTTATTGATCTGTCTATAAAGAGTTATGATGAGGACTGTTCAAAATTTGATCAAGAGGATGTTGAAAGATATATCCGCTACGGCAAATATGATGATGCGGTAGTTATCATAAGAACAAAGAGCGGAAGAGTTATCTTTAAGAACATCCCTGTACCGATAAATAATGACAGGGCTCATGAGATCGAGGATAAACTGCTTTCATCGGAAGAATTCGTAAACGGCTATTTCAGTCTTAAGAACCAGGATCTTGATCTCGAGATCTCTGATGACTGGAATGAATTTTCAAACAGTTTCACGACACTTGCGTTAAAGACTGATGAAGTTAAAAAGATGCTCGAATGTTATAAAAAGGATCTTGATAACTTTGATTATGAAAAGATAAGCAACGAAGGTTCTATTGGAACGATCTATTTTTCTTTAAACAAGAGAACGGGTGTCACCACATACATGAGATCAAACTATTTCAGCATTTATCCGAGCATGACAAACTGTGTTGAATATCTTGCAGAGCTTGGTTATGAGGCACCGAAGATAACCGCAAAGGATTTCGCTTCGGTAACAATAACATATTATCCTGACAGCGAGTATGATTATGACGATATAGAATCATATTACAGCAAGATGACTGCTGATTATGATTACTCATCCGATAACAGTAAAAACGCTATTTATGTAGGAGAGGAAGATATAGAAAAGCTGCTCCCTTACATGGAAATGAGCGATTACAGTTACAAGTGGGGCAAGGGAGACATATTCGAGCCGGCTTATACAATTGAGGCAGAGGTCTCTACTGCAAAGCTCTTCGAAGGAAACAGCCGTGTGATGACTAACGCGGCAAGAGGAACAACAATAGTATACTATTATTTCAAAAAAGGCCAGGTGCCTGATTTTGTAAATAAAGATCTCGGAATAGAATAATTGAGACAAAATAAAAAGACGGGGAATGCATGAGAGCATTTCCCGTCTTGCTTTTTAATTTTAAACCTGAGGAAGCTGTGCTATATATTTCTTAAGATCATCATCTGTAGGAATGTAATCGCTCATTTCACCGTCATTGTACTTCTGGTAAGCTACCATATCGAAGTAACCTGTACCCGTAAGACCGAATACTATGTTCTTTTCTTCACCGGTCTCTTTGCACTTGAGTGCCTCGTCTATCGCAACCTTTATAGCATGGCTGCTCTCAGGAGCGGGAAGAATACCTTCGACTCTTGCAAATTCTGTAGCTGCCTTGAACACTTCAGTCTGCTCAACACTTCTTGCTTTAAGGATTCCCTGATCATAAAGTTCGGAAACGATTGAACTCATTCCGTGGTATCTGAGTCCGCCTGCATGGTTTGCGGAAGGTATGAAGTTTGATCCGAGTGTGTACATCTTTGCGAGAGGACATACCTTTCCGGTGTCGCAGAAGTCATATGCATATACACCACGTGTAAGACTCGGGCATGAAGCAGGTTCAACTGCGATTATCTCGTAATCTGCTTCGCCTCTTAATATCTCACCGGCAAAAGGAGAGATGAGGCCTCCGAGGTTTGAACCTCCTCCTGCACATCCGATGATCGTATCAGCTTTGATTCCGTACTTTTTAAGTGCTGCGATCGTCTCAAGACCGATAACAGACTGATGAAGGAGTACCTGGCTTAATACGGATCCGAGTACATATCTGTAACCTTCCTGGCTTACGGCTGCTTCAACCGCTTCAGATATTGCACAGCCGAGGCTTCCTGTAGTTCCGGGGAATTCTGCATTGATCTTTCTTCCGACTTCGGTAGTCATTGATGGAGAAGGTGTTACCTTGGCCCCGTATGTTCTCATTACTTCACGACGGAAGGGTTTCTGTTCATATGAGACCTTGACCATGTATACCTGACAGTCGAGATCAAAATAAGAACATGCCATGGAAAGAGCTGTTCCCCACTGACCTGCGCCGGTCTCCGTTGTAACACCTTTAAGCCCCTGTTTCTTTGCGTAATAAGCCTGAGCGATAGCAGAGTTTAATTTGTGGCTTCCGGAAGTATTGTTTCCTTCAAACTTGTAATAGATATGAGCGGGAGTCTTAAGCTTTTCTTCAAGACAGTATGCTCTTACAAGGGGAGAAGGCCTGTACATTCTGTAGAAGTTTCTGATCTCGTCAGGTATGGCAATGTAAGGATCAACATCGTTAAGTTCCTGTGCAGCGAGTTCTTCACAGAATATATGTGACAGCTCTTCTTTGGTCACGGGCTGTAAAGTGCCGGGATTAAGAATGGGAGCGGGTTTCTTTTTCATGTCGGCTCTGACATTGTACCACTCCTTTGGCATCTCGTTTTCTTCAAGATAGATCTTGTAAGGTATTTTTTCCATAAATCTGTTCCTTTCGAAAATTGAATATGAATATATAAAACATCAAAAGATGTCTCAAACGAAAACAGTATATCATAACATTACTGATCATCATAGAAAAATGTATGAAAGATTTTTATCTGAACTGGGAAAGATTCTTGTTCGTGACATTTTTGAATGCCACCGACAGAGCAGAGACAGTTGAATAACCCAGTTTTTCCGCAATATCCTCAAGGGTCTCGCCTTTTCTTGCATAGCTTATTGCCAGTTCGGATTTCATAAGACCTATATATTTAAGAGGTGTTATGCCTGTATCTTTTTTAAATGTCCTTATCATATGATTGACATTTACATTAAGAGTATCAGCGATCCCCGCAACCGTAAGTTCCGATGCCTTTGATTCATGTATGAGTCTGAAGATATCTGTAGTCAGATCGCAGTAGATCCTGTTTTGAACGAAGTATTCCCTTAATTCATACAGGATGATATTAAGATATGATTCAGCTACATCGGCAGGCAGATCACTGAGTGTATAATCCATGGTCAGTGCATTTATAACATTCTTTAATCTCGGATAATCATTAGGATTTATCTCTATCAGTTCCTTATCTATGAAACTGTGTGAAGAGATAAAATCAAAGTATATATGATCTATGGGATCATCCTGTGACTGTACCACCTGAAACTCTTCGTCGGCACTGAACAGATATATGTAACCGGGCTTTAGGGTTATTTTATTCTTATAGACCACATTTCCGCTGCAGATGTAGTAGAAGCGGTTAGTCAGGTAATGCGGATAATATCCCCAGTTTGTGGGATTATAAAGTCTGCCGTAGTGTTTTAATATAACGCTGCTTTCCATCATTTATCACCTTTTTAAAGCAAAATGACCTGTCTATATGATTATCCTTAAAATCCTTTAGATTTTCAATCCTTTATGGTAAAATATCCTAGTATGGTTACACATATTTTTTGAATTGATGGAGGTAGAGCATGTATCAGGACGGTAAGATTTGGATTGGAAGATCAGGAGAGGAAGATATATATATATATCCCAATATGGCAAACAGACATGGGATGATAGCAGGTGCTACAGGTACAGGTAAGACTGTTACGCTTAAAGTTATGGCCGAATCTTTTTCGGATGCCGGAGTTCCGGTATTTCTGGCTGATGTAAAGGGTGACCTTTCCGGAATGTGCCAGGCCGGCGAAAACAGCGGTTCTGTTGAAAAAAGAATTGAGGCACTCGATCTTTTCTCAAAAGGATTCTCGCTGAGAGCATATCCCACGACTTTCTGGGATGTATACGGCGAGAAGGGTATAAACTTAAGAACAACGATCTCAGAGATGGGTCCATTGCTTTTGGGAAGAATATTAAACCTTAACGAGACACAGTCAGACCTTCTTACGATCATATTCAAGATCGCGGATGATGAGGGACTTTTGCTGCTTGACACAAAGGACCTTAAATCAATGATAAATTACGTTTCGGAGCATGCTTCTGAATATGCTGCTCAGTATGGAAAGATGACTGAAGCTAGTCTGAGCGTCATAGTAAGAGCCATTGTTGCTCTTGAGAGTGAAGGTGCAGAAGGCTTCTTTATGGAACCTGCGATAAGGATGGAGGATTTCCTTATCACAGAATATGACGGCAAGGGAAGGATAAATATTCTTGACTGTCAGAAACTGATAAACAATCCGAACATGTACTCAACGTTTATGCTCTGGCTCCTTTCGGAACTGTATGAGAACATGCCGGAAGCAGGAGATCTTGATAAGCCCAAGATCGTATTCTTCTTTGATGAGGCACATATGCTCTTTGACAATGCGAGCAGGACCCTGCTCACAAAGATAGAGCAGATCGTAAAACTTGTCAGATCCAAGGGCGTAGGTGTTTACTTCATAACACAGAATCCAAAGGACATACCGGACGGTGTGCTTGGACAGCTTAGCAATAAGATACAACATGCCCTTCGCGCATATACACCCAAGGAACTTGAAGGTGCTAAGGTTGCTGCCAAGTCATTCAGGGCAAATCCTGAGTTTGATACATTCAGTGTTCTCACAGAGCTGGGAGTCGGTGAAGCACTTGTATCAGTCCTTGATGAGAAGGGTGTTCCTACCATAGTCAAGAAGACGAGCATTCTGCCGCCTCAGAGCTTTATGGGTATCATTGATGATGATACACGAAAGAATGTAGTAAGAAATAATCCGCTGTATTCAAAGTTTTACGATGTTATAGACAGAGAATCGGCTTATGAGATACTTACAAGCGTTGCACAGCAGGGTATGGAATCCGCTGATGCAAAGGCTGATGCAGAACAGCAGGCTGTAGCTGCTTCAGCTAAAGAGGCCGAAAAGAGTGATGATCAAAAGAGGATAGAAGAACTCGAAGCTGAACTTGCTGCCAGAAAGGCAGAAAGAGACAGCAAGATAAAGAAGCCCAATCCGAATCATCCCGGCAAAGAGAGCAAAGCAGAGAAGGAAAGTGCAAAGGCTTCAAAGAAGGAAAGTGATACCGCAAAGGCTTACAAGCGTGCGGCTAAGAGTGTTGCAAGCACGGCTACCGGAACGATCGGAAGAGAGATCGGAAATTCCATCGGATCAAGCTTCGGTAAGTTTGGTAAGAAACTCGGCGGAAATGTTGGTGCTTCTATCGGAAGAAATCTAATGGGGATCATGTTTAAATGATAGTTTCATATGACTTTATAATCAATACCGCGAGAGTTTTTCTGTTTTGGTTTTTGATACCTGTTTTCATAATCACAAGATGCTTCTTAAGAAAAAGGTTCTTTTCTACAGGAGAGCTTATTTACTATGTTATCAGCATTCCGATGATAGGCTTTCATGAAGGAGGATTCTTCTCGCTGATATATGTATTTGTGTTTCTTGCGTTTGTCATATGGTGGTCATGTGTCTTTACGAAATACAAGGAAAACAATCCTAAGAATTATGCGGAATACAAGCAGTTTTATTCCGAGTATTTCTCAGATGATCTTAATAATGACGGTATAAAGGATGCGTTTGAAAACTGGGAGATAGCACACGATCCCAGATTCTTCTGGCTTTTCGGAAGCAAAAGGGCAAAACAGCAAAGACAGCTTGAGAATAATTTCTTCGGACAGAATATGTCCGGAGGATGGGGGGCATTCGGACAGACCAAGTCACCAGAGCAGGAATTCAACGAATGGTCCGCAAGCCATAAGAACGGAACGTATTATCAGAATACAGGAAGTTACGGAAGCAATCGTTCCAGTGACAACAGGAGCTATCGTAACACAGCAGGCGGATATGCCGGTAGCAGGAGTAATACCGCTTCGGGTACAAATAACAATTACTACGGCACAAAGCCCGAATCTGAGATGAGTGATGTCGAAAAGGAAGTTGCTAAACAGCACGCCTTTGCAAGAAAATACAATCTCAGATATTTTGCCATGTGCAAATCAAAGACAGAGGCAAAGAAACTCTATCACAAATATGCCACAAAATTCCATCCGGACAATGCGGTTACAGGTGATAAAGAAAAATTCATGAAAATAGATGAGGAATACAATCGTTTCTGTGAAATACCTGAGATCAAATGATGATCATATACGGTAAAACAGGATGATCTGCGGGGAGGCGTTTTTACTTGAAAGAAAATTTTGTAGACAGAATAGAGAAGAGGTTTGGCAGATATGCGCTGCATAACCTGTCATTCTATATGCTCATATGCTTTGCGATAGGATATGCGCTTGCATATGTCCCTGTTACTTCAGGAATTGTTTCATATCTTGAGCTTGAACCTTCACTTATCTTAAGAGGACAGGTCTGGAGACTGTTCACATGGATCATATCTCCGCCCAGACAGGACAATATCTTCTGGGTACTGATCTCAATGTATTTTTATTACAGTATCGGAAGAACCCTTGAGATGGTATGGGGGGATTTCAGATACAATGTGTATATCTTCTCAGGTATGTTCTATACGGTCATAGGCGCATTCATAATGTATGCGATTCTCTATGCGATAGGAATACCGGATTTCAGAGTGGGTTCGCTTTTTACGACCTATTATGTATGTATGTCTATCTTTCTTGCATTTGCGGCAACATTCCCGGAGATGGAAGTTATGCTGATGTTCATCATACCGGTAAAGGTAAAGGTGCTGGGCGTGATATATGCAGCAATACTAGTTATTGAATGCTTAAGCGGAGGTATACTTGTTGCTATTCCGATAATAGCATCACTGTTTAACTTCCTAGTGTTCATGCTAAGCGGCAGAAAGCGTATAGGCATATCGAAGGCTCAGCAGATAAAGAGAAAAGAATTCAGAGCAAAGCAAAAAGCCATGAATAACATGCAAAGAGCGGTGACCAAACACAAATGTGCGATCTGCGGCAGGACCGATGAGAGCAATCCGGAGCTTGAATTCAGATTCTGCTCTAAATGCAACGGGAATTATGAGTACTGCAATGATCATCTGTTTTCGCATAAGCATGTTGAGTAGGACTGATATATTAAGAGGTTTTTATGAATCAGGAACTTGAATTTGCCAAAAAGATAGAAGAACTTACGGAACTGGCATCCATACAGGGGAATGTAGTATCAAAGGGTCAGATCATTGAGGCTCTGAGCGAGATAGGTATGGACGAGTCCCAGCTTGGACCTGTTTACGATTATCTTAAGAGTAAAAAGATAGGTGTCGGCGAGAAGGTGGATCTTGATAAGTATCTTTCTTCTGATGAGATAGATTATCTTGAACTGTACACAGAGAGCCTTTCGGATATCCCTAAACTTACTGACGGTGAAAAAAGAGCCGTTTACATGGCAGCCATGGCCGGTGAAGCCGAAGCAAAGAAGAAGCTTATCGAATCGATGTTATCGGATGTTGTCGATATGGCAAAGCTTTATACCGGACAGGGTGTCTTTATCGAAGATCTTATCGGTGAAGGCAATGTTGCTCTTTCTGTGGGTGTTGAGATGCTCGGTGCACTCGAAGAACCCGATGAGGTCCCGGGAATGCTCGCAAAGATGGCGATGGATGCTATGGAAGAGGTTATCAGCGATGAGATAGGTAACAGAAAGACCGACGATAAACTTGTCAACAAGGTAAATACGGTTGCTGATGCAGCAAGGGAACTGGCATCCGTACTTGGAAGAAAAGTGACTATCGATGAGCTTGTATCAGAGAGCAATCTGTCACGTAAAGCGATCGAGGAAGCCATAAGAATCAGCGGTGGAAAGATTGAGGATATAGGTTAGCTTTATGGCAGAAAGAGATTACAAGCATGTCGTTCAGGACGTGACAAATCTTTATATAGGTGCAAAACTCACATATGGTGAGATGCTGGATATTGATGAGATACCTTTCAAGTTTAAGATCATCCTGTCCAGATATATATTAAAAGAGATGTCCAGAGAGACCAGCATTGAAAATCATATCTTTTTCATGAAAAAAGAAGATATGTCATATATGATATATAAAAAACTAAAAGCAAAGTTCAGACTCTATGTTTTTGATGATAAAAAAGAGTCTTATATTGCTCATGATCTCAAGATCGATGAAATAGTAGATGATGAATATCTTCATGAGAACATGAATACGATATTTGTAGAAGAGATGCATATCAGCAAGATAAACATGCTGGGTGTATCATAAATATATATTTAAAAGGAGATATCGGGCGTGAGAAATATCGATTTCGAAAAGCTTGGTGCTTATGAACTTATAAGTAAGGAGAATATAGATGATCTTAACAGTGTTGGATACCTGTTAAGACACAAAAGATCGGGAGCAAGAGTTGTTCTCCTTAACAACGATGATGACAATAAAGTGTTCTATATTGGCTTCAGGACTACGCCGAATGACAGTACAGGCGTGATGCACATCCTGGAGCATTCTGTTTTGTGCGGATCAAAAGAATTCCCGGTGAAGGATCCGTTTGTAGAGCTTGTTAAGGGCTCATTAAATACTTTTTTGAATGCAATGACTTATCCGGATAAGACTGTTTATCCCGTTGCAAGCACTAACGACAAGGATTTCATGAATCTGATGCATGTATATCTGGATGCCGTTTTCTATCCCAACATCCTAAAGAATGATCTTACATTCAAGCAGGAGGGATGGCATTATGAGATGGAGAATGCCGATGATGATCTTACGATCAACGGTGTTGTCTACAATGAGATGAAAGGTGCATTTTCTTCTCCGGATGATGTGCTTGAAAGAGAGATTTTCAATTCACTGTTCCCCGATACGACATACGGAAACGAATCGGGCGGTGATCCTGAGTATATCCCCAATCTTACATATGAAAAATATATAGAGACATATAAGAAGTATTATCATCCATCCAACAGCTATATCTATCTTTACGGAGATATGGATTATGAGGAAAAACTGTCGTTTATAGATGAAAAGTATCTGTCTTCATATGAATTGCTAAATGTTGATTCACAGATAGAAACTCAAAAAGGATTCGATGAGCCTGTTCAGATTAACAAGAGCTTTTCGATAACAGAAAGCGAACCGTTAAAAGAAAATACTTATATATCTTACAATGCCGTGTTCAGTAACAGTCTTGATCCTGTAGAGTATATAGCTCTTCAAATACTTGATTACGCTTTGTGTACAGCTCCTGGAGCGGTACTCAAGCAGACGATGTTAGACAGAGGCATAGGCAAGGATATATACAGCTACTGTGAGAACGGCATAAAACAGCCGTATTTTTCGATAGTTGCAAAGAACTCCGATGAAGACAAAAAGCAGCTGTTTCTTGATACTATAAAGGAAGTTCTTGAGGATATAGTAGAAAACGGATTTGATAAAGATACTCTGCGTGCTGCTGTTAATGCGCTTGAGTTTAAGTACAGAGAGGCGGATTTCGGTTCATATCCTCCGGGTCTTATGTATGGGCTCCAGGTATTGGACAGCTGGCTCTATGATGATAATAAGCCGTTCATACATATAGCTGCGGGCGAGACGTTTAAAACACTGAGAGATAATATCGATACTGGCTATTATGAAGGCCTTGTTAAGACATATCTTCTCAATAATAATCACAGATCAGTAGTCATAGTTACTCCTGAGGTAGGACTGGTCGAAAAGGAAGAGAAAAAGCTTGCCGAAAAACTGGCTTCATATAAAGCAACATTGAGTAAGGATGAGATCGATGATATCGTCAGAAAAACAGCCGAGCTAAAAGAATACCAGGAACAGGAAGACACAGAGGAACAGCTTGAGTGTATCCCTGTACTTGAACTGAGTGATATCAAAAAAGAGACCGGAAAACTTTACAATGATATGCGTGACATCGAAGGGGTTAAAAGCCTTTATCATGACGTTGACACTCATGGCATAGACTATGTAAGACTCATATTCGATGTGACTGATGTTGATGATGAACTGTTTGGCTATGTAGGCACACTCAAAAACACGATGGGACTTGTGGATACGGCCAAACATACATATGGAGAACTTTTTAACGTCATAAATATAAGGACCGGCGGCATTGTTCCTGTCTGCAACATCTATACTGATTCAAAAAATCTTGATAACAACAGAGTTACGTTTGAATGGAAAGCAAAGGTCCTGGAAGGCGGGCTGGATGATGCTTTTGAACTGATGGAGGAGATCATATTCACCTCTGTACTTGATAATGAGAAGAGAAACAAAGAACTCATAAGTGAGATGAGATCAAGGGCACAGGCTACAATGATGAGTTCCGGCCACCAGGTTGCTATAGGCAGAGCGGGAACATATTTCAGCAAAGGTGCCGTTATTACAGACAGACTAAGTGGATACAGCAGTTATAAGCTCATTGAAAAGATCGATAATGACTATGATGCAAAAAAGAGCGAATACGCCGAGAAACTCATAAAGCTTTCAAAACAGATATTCAGAAAAGACAATCTGATGTTTGATTTTGCGGGAAGCGAGAAAGAGTATAAAGCCTTCGAAGAAAGATCCAAAGTATTCCTTGATAATCTTGCTTCTGATAAGGATATGGATTTAAATAGCAATAGAGTATATATACCCGTACCGGAAGTTAAGAATGAAGGTATCATGAATTCATCTCAGGTGAATTATGTATGCAGAGGAGGAAACTTCATTCAAAAAGGATTTAATTACACCGGAAGTCTCAAAGTATTAAGGGTTATCATGAGCTATGATTATCTGTGGCTCAATGTCAGAGTAAAAAACGGTGCATACGGATGCATGAGTTCATTCGGAAAGAGCGGAGACAGCTTCTTTGTTTCATACAGGGATCCTAACCTTGCAAAGACTCTTGATGTATATGACGGCATTCCCGATTATCTTAAGAATTTTGATATCAATGACAGAGCGATGACACAGTACATCATAGGAGCTATAAGCGAACTTGATACGCCTCTTACGCCTTCAGCAAAGGCCTTGAAGTCTCTTAGCGCATATATGACAAATCTTTCTGAGGCTGATTTTCAGAAGGAAAGAGATGAGGTGCTCTCAACCAATGTTGACAGGATACGTTCTCTTTCGGATTATATAGATGCGATACTCAAAGACGGATATATCTGCGTAGTAGGTAACGAAGAGATGATCAAAAATGAGAAAGAGAGATTTGACAATCTTCTTAACATGATCGAGTCGGCCTGAGTGCTTAAAGCTGTACGGTAAATGGAGAATAAAATGAAAGAAGATATAAAAGTATTTAATGATTATGAGCTTCTGATGAAGAATCTCAAAAAAGCAAAATACATAAAGAACATGGATGTGTTTAAAGAAAAGTATTCTAAGGAGATCATTTCCATCGCAGGTCTGGAATCATCGGATGAATATGATTATGAGGGATTTGTTGACAGTGTATTTGAAAGATATAAATTCATGGGTAAGGTCGGCAAGCTAAAGAAGCATGATCTGAGCCTGTTTATGATCTATTTTCTTTTTCCCGCTATGCTTCTTGCAGGGAAGGATGCCGATATGAATGAGAAGGCAAAACAAGCCTGTGACAGTCTTCTTGAAACATGGAACAAAAAGTTTGAAATGGACATCAAATATATTGATTACAACAGCCTGATAGCCGGATTCAATGACAAGATGTTCGGTATATTCAAAACCTGATGGCACGATAAAACAACTAAAGCTCCGGTAACGGAGCTTTAATCATTTAAAACGAGTTTAAAGAAGAGACTCAATTTTGGCAACAAGATCGGCTTCACGCATACCACCTACAGACTGCATTACAACCTTGCCGTTTTTGAAAAAGAAGAAGCTTGGAATGCTCATCACTCCGAATTGTTCGGCAAGATCGGATTCGTTATCTACGTTTACTTTACCGATCTTTACCTTGCCGTCGTATTTGTCAGCCATTTTTTCAACTATGGGCATCATCATCTTGCAGGGACCGCACCAATCGGCATAGAAGTCGATCATTACCGGTACATTGCTGTTTATTACCTCATCATTAAAGTTTTCTTTTGTGAATCTGTATTCCATATGTAAATCCATCCTTTCTGAAAATGATTGTTTTTTGTATCTGATAATGTTATTGTATATGGTATAAAAAATATATCAAGTACGCAGAATATATTTAGCTGGTAAGAAAAAACTGACTGATAAAAGGTGAAAATATGGAAAAACATGAATCGCTGTGCGGGGACATCTCAGGAGAAAGATGTGGGCTTAAGAGAGTTCTGGATATCATTGGCGGGAAATGGAAGATCATGATCTTGTGCGTCATAGACAGGGAAGGAACAATACGCTATGGCGAATTAAAGAGAAAGGTTTTTGGCATAACAAATACAATGCTGGCTAATTCATTAAAGGAAATGGAAGATGACGGCCTTGTTAAGCGTGTGCAGTATATGGAGATGCCGGTGAGGGTTGAATACTCACTGACTGAAAAAGCCATGAGTATAGTACCGATCCTTTTGGAACTCAAAAGGTGGGGAGAAGAGAATCTAAAGTAAAGAAAAAAAGACGGTAGAACTGCCGTCTTTTTTGATTTTATTTTATATCAGTTTATACAATTATCATTCCGGATCTTCATATACATTGATCTCTTCATATGAATCAGTGTCACGAACATTACTCGGGATGATGTATTCTGTTATCGTATTTGCATAAGCATAATCCTTCATGTCCTTATTCCATGAATAGAAATAGTAATGCCTGCCATTTGTTTCACTCATATCCGACATCACAGCACTTTTCGCATCCATTCCGTCGCAAAGATTTATAAGAACGTCCTGAAGATATTCATAAGACAGAGGTTTGTCGGATACCTCAAGAGGATGTGATTCATTTACACCCTTGATCATGAAAAGGGGATTTGAACGTTCATCAAAATATCCGTGATCTGCCATTATGACAATAGCACTGTTGTCATAAACGTTATTTTGCTTAAGAAGTGTGAGCAGATGATCGACAACATACATTATCCCGCAGGCTTCCTCCTCAATACTGGTAACGGATCCTGAAGGGGAGAAGTCGGCTGATATTGAAAACGGCGGATGAACACCGTCTATATGATACAGACGGAATGTTTTTTTCTCATTGGATGTATTAATACCGTCAAGACTCGAATCGAAATCATAGTTATTATCTCCGTAAAGAACTACAGATTCATCGACACTTGATTCAATGTTTGAACGCATCTCATCAGGATAGAACCAGAAATACTTTTTCAAAGGCTGCGGCATATATCTGAAACCTAAAAACTTATACATATAGCCTTCAAGTCTTCTGTGCGATGAAACGGTTCTTTTGATGTACTGGACATTATCAAATCTTAATGAACTTTCTTCCTGAGGCATCCTGCATATGGTGAAAAGACCCGTTGAATATTTGTTTGCAGAAAGATGATCGAGAAGTTTTGAGTTGTTGAAGGCATATTTTAAGTAATCTCCGTATGTCTGCTCATTGTGATAAGAGATACCTGTTATTATATGAGGAATTGCAAGCTCGGTGGCTGCATACATGGAAGATGTATCCGGGTAATAAGTGAAATCACTGAGCATTTCTGCATACTTGTCATGATCATCGCGAAACATGTCATCGAACAGAACGGAATCATATGTATCAATGATAAAAACTATGACGTTCTGATCTTTTGAAAGATCAAATTCACCTTTACGTGTGATGATATACTCCGGATCTTTATCAATACCTGTAGTTATACATATGCTTACGAGGGTAAACAAAAGCACACCTGTCAGGCAGAGTGCAAGTGTTGCGAAGATCTTTAGGACTTTTTCCTTGTTTTTCACAATGACGGATATCAGAAGAAATATGATCGGGATCGCAACAGCAGTGGATGTCTGGATGATCCCTTCTTTTTTGAAACGTTCCCATCGGGGGATAAGACCATCCATGGCTCCGTAGTTAACAACCATGAAGTTTCCGATTATGTATAAAGCAGTTGTAATACCCATTAAAATACCGATAATCGGTGTCGAGATCTTCCGATTTACAAAAGACAGCAAGAAGACAAAGATTCCGCCGCTTGCCAGAAATACAAAAAACAGTATAAAAGCAAAGGGGAGGAGTTCTTTTCCGCTGAAAAAGAAATAAGCCTTGTTTGTTATATAGAATTCTATCGGAGCGAATATTGAAACGAGTATATCAAAGAACAGAACCATACAGATCCCGTGTTTTATGAATGATTTTTTTGACTGGTCCATGGCAAGCCTTTCAAAATTTCGTTTTGTTAGTATAGAATCTTTTGCCTAAACATAGTATCATAATCAATGGTATAAAACAATCTGCTCAAAATGCGGATGAATGAAAGACGGATTATTTAATGAAAACAGGATCAAATACCAAAATGATCAAATTCATCATAGCATGTGCGACGGTTTTGATTATCGCGATGACTGTTATGATCATATACTTAAACGGTGACGATCTGGCCAATGACGAAGTTTTCTCAATGGGGTTTGCCAACAATGTCGAATTCCTTTTCATGGGACAGGGGACTATTGAGACTCACAGTGAGAACGGATGGGTCACGGGAGACTTTATAAGAAGCTATTATGCTGTTGATGAGGGTGAGAGATTCAACATAATAAACAGTGTAAGACAGGCAAGGGATGATGTTCATCCTCCGTTGTTTTTTATGCTTCTAAACGTGGTATGCAGCCTTAATCCAAAGGATGTATCTACTTTCCCGGGTCATCTCATAAACTTCATAGTCGGGATTGTCATGTTCGTAATGGTGTATATGTTATCTTTATGGATCTCAAAAGATAAGTGGAGCGCTTTTGTTCCGGTCATCCTGCTGATAGGAAGCGCGGCAATGGAAGATGAGATAACATATATAAGAATGTATGCATCTTTGTGTGCCATTGTGCTTATATATATGTTCCTATGTCTGCTATTAACAGATGAGAAGTATGACAGTAAATGGCTTTATATAGGACTTGGACTTACGACAACCATAGGTACGCTCACGCATTATTACTATTATGTCATGTGTTTTGCGGTTGCAGCGGTAACATATGTGATACTTATAACCCAGAAAAGAAGAAAAGTCAGGATAAAGTTTTTTATATGTCAGCTGTTAGGCAGTGCAGTTTCATTCTGTGCATATCCATACGTCTTCAGACATATGCTTCACAGTGAACGCGGTGAACAGGCTATGGAAAACCTAAACAGTACCGATGCACAGTTTTATAAAGATCATCTGATTGGATTTGCGGACACCTACAATAAAGAGATATTCAACGGAAGATTTCTTATATGTATCTGCATTATGCTTGTTCTTCTGATAGTTGCCTTTGTGGTGTCAAAGAATAAAAAAGAAAAGAAAGAAGATGTCAAAGATAAAAGTGTGAATATAAACGGTATACTGATATTAGGTGTATCCTCTCTTGTTTACTGGATGATACTGTTTAAGGTCTCATATTCGACAAGATGGCTGTATATAAGCCCTACATTTGCACCGTTCATTATCTTATTCGGTGTACTGCTGGTATCTGTTTTACGCATTATCTTTTCACAAAAAGGGATCATTATCGCTTTGATCCTTGCAATGATCTTTAGTTTTGCATATCTAAAGGTATCGATCCCTGAGCGTATAGAGAAGCGAAACATACTGGAGACGAGAGAAAGGATAATAACATATACTGCAAAAAACAGAGACTGCATATTCATATATGACGAGTGGAGCACACCGCATCATGGTCAGGATCTTTATCTTATGAAATACGATCAGGTATATTTCATATCCGCTGACGACTTTAATGAATGTGATATTGCTTCCATGCTGGAAGGCAGAAAAGATAATGAAAAGGATATTGCGGTGTTTGTGAGAACAAATATCCCCGACGCGGAATCGATGGCACAAAGAGTCTGTGATGCGTCTGGAGGCAAAGAGGTAAGCCTGATAGACGACTATCAATTCTTTGTATATAACATAAACAGATAAGAAAAGGGTCAGTTGTTAACTGACCCTTGATCTTTATTCTTCTTTAGCTTCTTCGTTGGTTTCTTCCTTAGTATTTTCTGATGCTGTTACATCAGTTCCTTCTTTGGGAGATTCTGCAGCATTATCATCTTTCTTTGCAGCCTTTTTGGCAGCTTTTGCGGCCTTCTTTTCAGCCTTGTATTCTTTATGATCGGCTTTTCTTTTCTTTAACCATTCACGAAGTTTCTTGTTACGTGATATGATGAGGCGCCAGATGATCCATATTATGAATATATAGATAGCAAGTTTTACAAGACCGAGTATGATATAAGGAAGATCGATAATGAAGTCTACAAAGAACTCTCTGATATCATAACCAACATCTCTTAAGCTTCTTGAGAATCCCTTTGAAATGCGCTCCCATACAGATTCTTCTTCCTCGACAACGGGAGTATACTCGATAACCTCGCTGATACCGATTATAACCGTGCTGTAATCAACCTGATTGTCATATGTCCTTAACTGGCTTTCCATGCTGTCGATCTGATATCTGATGTTTGTCAGGTGATCCTCGATGGTCATCATCTCTTCGATGGTCTCGGCACTCTCAAGATACTCCATGAGTCTGTCACGCTCGGCGATCAGCATATCTCTGTGACTCTGCATGTCAACGTAGGTAAGAGTCACATCACGAACTGATTCGGTACGGCTTGTTATATTTGAAACAGAACCGATCTTGCCAAGGAAAGCATCAAGCTTGGATGCCGGTATTCGAACCGTCAGATTTGCCATACGAGCGGATTTTGTTGATTTATAGCTCGTGTTGTGTACATCCATGTACTCGATGTAGCCGCCGCACTCGTTGACTTCGTTAGTCAGATTGTTTATAAGTGAGTCATATTCCTTGGTTTCAACGTTTAAAGTAACATCACGTATGAGTTTCCTGTTTGATGTCTGAGCACTTTCGGTAGTCTCCATATTTACCGAACTCTCAGCTGCAGGAGTATCATAGCTTTCTTCGGTATAAGCGACCATCTCATCGCCGTAATAATCAATATCCTCATATGCTTCTGCATCCATTGTGGCTCCGTTCAGATAAGAAGCTGATTCGGATTTGGCATAATATGCATCAGATGTAGCTGCAGGTGCATATGCGGCTCCGTCATATTTGGAACTTCCGCAGCCCATTGCGCCGATAGCTGTACTTGCTATAAGTAACCATACCAGAAATTTCTTTTTCATAACTTTGATTTCCTCCATTTTTCCCATTTATAATGAATTATTGATGCTTAAGATGCATCCCGTTATCATATATACGGATGAGAAATGACATATTTATGGTAAGAATTAAAAATTTATATTATTATATAATAGGTTTTTGACAAATTCAAAGAATTAACAGAAGAAGGAACATGATGAAAGATAATTACAAAGCCGGTTTTGCGGGAATAATCGGAAGACCGAATGTAGGTAAATCTACATTGATGAATCGTATGATCGGTCAAAAGATAGCGATAACATCAAGCAAGCCTCAGACAACAAGAAACAGGATACAGACAGTATATACATCTGATGAGGGTCAGATAGTCTTTGTTGATACACCCGGTATCCATAAAGCCAAGAACAAGCTTGGTGATTACATGGTAGGGACCGCATACGGATCCATGAACGGAGTGGATGTTATACTCTGGCTTGTTGAACCCACAACATATGTCGGCGCCGGGGAAAAGAGCATAATAGAGAAGCTTAAGAAAGCCAACGTGCCTGTGATCCTTGTCATCAACAAGACGGATACGGTTAAAAAAGCAGAGATCCTTCCCGTTATAGATACATACAGAAAGGAATTTGATTTTGAACAGATCATACCCGTGTCCGCTAAAAAGGGAGAAGGAGTAGATGAGCTCATCAAAACGATCATGAAGTATCTTCCCTACGGAGAACCTTTCTATGATGAAGATACCATCACGGATCAGCCTGAGAGGCAGATCGTTGCAGAACTGATACGCGAAAAGGTTTTAAGATGCATGGGCGAAGAGATACCTCACGGTGTTGCGGTTGCTATAGATCAAATGAAATATGAAGGAAATCTGTGCAATATAGATGCGACCATAATCTGCGAGCGCGATTCTCATAAGGGCATGATAATAGGAAAGAAGGGGAGCAAGCTAAAGGAGATAGGCAGTCTTGCACGAACCGATATAGAAGATCTTTTACAGAGCAAGGTCTTTTTACAGCTTTGGGTAAAGGTTAAAAAGGACTGGAGAGATTCCGATTTTATGCTAAAGAACTTCGGTTATCATGAAGACTCGTCATCGGAGGGATGAATGACAGATCTTACAGTATTAAAAGGACTTATTATAAAGGTTGAGCCCTTTGGCGAATACGACAGAAGAATAGTGATGCTGACTGATGACAGAGGAAAGATATCGGCTTTTGCAAAAGGAGCAAGGAGAACAAACAGCAAGCTTGTTGCAGGAACCAACCTCTTTTGCTTCGGAGAGTTTGCTCTTTACAGCGGAAGGAATGCATATTCAATAAATGAAGTAAAGGTAATAAACTATTTCTCGTTTTTAAGAGATGATTTTGAAAGTGCCTATTACGGGATGTATTTTGCTGAGATCGCCGATTATTACTGTCACGAAAATCTAAATGACAAAGATATGCTCACATTGCTGTATCAGTCGCTGAGAGCTCTGGAGAGCAAAAGATTTGACAACAGACTTGTAAAAGCTGTTTACGAGATCAAGGCTGTCAGTCTTCAGGGTGAGTTTGGCGGAGTAAGAGATAATGCAAAGTACTCGCCTGATACTCTGTATGCGCTTGATTACATTATAAAGACATCGCCTGTAAAACTGTTCAGCTTTGAGGTGAAAGATGAAATACTCAACCAGCTTGTATCAATAGGAAAGGATACTGTCCGTTACAATATAGATATCCCTTTAAAAAGCGCGGAAATCCTTGATACGATCTGAATTTGTAAATTTATCCTTCATATCTTGAAAGTTACACGCGGTTTATATATAATATGTTGAGATTTAATGAAGGGAACGGAACACAGATGCGTGCTCAGGTAGGTATGATTGGCAAGAAAAGATTGGTGCTTTGTGCTGCATGCCTATTTTTTTTCATTTTTTCGGGCTGTGGTAAATCGTTTGACACGACCACGCTTGAACTTGGCAAGGACGGAACAGTAATCCTTCATATAAACGAGCCGTTTGATGAGAGTTTATATGACTTTGACGAACTGTGTGCCATGAATGAAAAGGAAGTAAATGCTTATAATTTAGCACATGATACAAAGCCTGTCAGCATAAAAAAGAGTGAGATTGTTGACAAAAGAGCCATTATAGATATTGAATACAAAGAAGATGATGCATATTATGACATGAACGGAACTGTCCTGTTTTACGGAGACTGCAAATCTGCAAGGAGTGCCGGTTATAATCTCGTCGGCAAGGTAAGATCCACATCGGATGCATCTGAACTTGATCAGAAAACCTGGAAGAACATGACAGACGAGAAGGTCGCTATCATATCAGAACCTATCGATGTCAGTATGCCGGGTGAGATCATATATATGGGTGACGGAGTAAAGCTCACCTCCAGAAATACCGTGACTGTCGATGACGGCGGTCTGCGTTATATCATATGTAAATAAATGTTATATTTTTCAATATATAGGGAAAGAGGTTTATTATGACTGAGAAGACAATGGAAAAGATCGTTGCATTGGCAAAGAACAGAGGATTCGTACATCCCGGCAGTGAGATCTACGGTGGTCTTGCCAATACATGGGATTACGGTATCCTGGGAGTTGAGCTCAAGAACAACATCAAAAAAGCTTGGTGGCAGAAGTTTGTAACGGAAAGCCCCACAAACGTAGGTGTTGACTGTGCCATCCTTATGAATCCGCAGACATGGGTGGCAAGCGGACATCTGGGAAGCTTTTCGGATCCTTTGATGGATTGTAAGGAATGTCACGAGCGTTTCAGAGCCGACAAGATAATAGAGGATTACGCTGCCGAAAAAGGCATCACACTTGAATCAAGTGTTGACGGATGGTCACAGGAGCAGATGAAGTCTTATATCGAAGACAACAATATTCCCTGTCCCAGCTGCGGAAAGCACAACTTTACCGATATCAGACAGTTCAACCTGATGTTCAAGACTTTCCAGGGTGTTACTGAGGATGCCAAGAGCACTGTATATTTAAGACCCGAGACCGCCCAGGGTATCTTTGTTAATTTCAAGAATGTACAGCGTACATCAAGAAAGAAGATCCCGTTCGGTATCTGCCAGGTAGGTAAGTCTTTCAGAAACGAGATCACACCCGGTAACTTTATTTTCCGTGTAAGAGAATTTGAGCAGATGGAGATGGAATTCTTCTGCGAGCCCGACACAGACCTTGAATGGTTTGCTTACTGGAAGAAGTACTGCATAGACTTTTTGAAGAACCTTGGTATGAAGGAAGAAGAGATGAGAGTAAGGGATCATGATCCTGAAGAGCTTTCATTCTATTCGAAGGCGACCACCGATATCGAGTTCCTTTTCCCGTTCGGATGGGGAGAACTGTGGGGAATAGCAGACAGAACAGACTATGACCTTACACAGCATCAGACTGTTTCCGGAGAGGATATGACATACTTTGATGATGAGAAGAGGATCAAGTATCTTCCTTTCGTTATCGAGCCTTCGCTCGGCGTTGAGAGACTTTTCCTCGCAATGCTGTGCGGTGCTTATGATGAAGAAGAGATAGCAGAAGGCGATGTAAGAACTGTGCTTCACTTCCATCCCGTACTCGCTCCCGTCAAGATCGGTGTTCTTCCTCTTTCGAAGAAGCTCAATGAAGGCGCAGAGAAGATCTATGCACAGCTTTCAAAGAAGTACAACTGCGAATTTGACGACAGAGGAAACATCGGAAAGAGATACAGAAGACAGGATGAGATCGGCACTCCTTTCTGCATAACTTATGACTTTGAATCTGAAGAAGATAATTGTGTAACAGTACGTTTTCGTGATACAATGGAACAGGTGAGGGTTTCCATTGATGAACTCGATGCGTTCTTTGCAGACAAGTTTACATTTTGATCTACGGGCACCCTTAGAAAATAAGGGTGCTTTTTTGCCCTATTAATTTTGTGATAATTCAATAAATGTTGTTAGTATTGTCTAGTGCATTTTACATTAGATTTGTATAAACTGTTATTGTGAAAATAATAAGAAGGTAAAAGGAGAAGAATGAAAATGGCCAAAAAATGGGTTTATTTGTTCACAGAAGGCGACGCTACAATGCGTAACCTGTTAGGTGGAAAAGGCGCAAATCTTGCAGAAATGACTAATATCGGACTTCCTGTTCCTCAGGGATTCACGATTACAACAGAGGCTTGTACTCAGTATTATGAGGACGGTCGCGAGATCAATGATGAGATCCAGGCTCAGATCAATGAGTACATCGTAAAGATGGAAGAGATCACCGGTAAGAAGTTCGGTGACAGCAAGAATCCGCTTCTTGTATCAGTTCGTTCGGGTGCACGTGCTTCAATGCCCGGTATGATGGATACAATCTTAAACCTTGGTTTGAATGAGACCGTTGTAGAAACAATAGCAGAACAGTCAGGCAATCCCAGATGGGCATGGGACTGCTACAGAAGATTTATCCAGATGTATTCCGATGTTGTTATGGAAGTCGGAAAGAAGTATTTTGAAGAACTAATCGATCAGATGAAGGATAAGAGAGGCGTAAAGCAGGATGTAGAGCTTACAGCTGATGATCTTAAAGAACTCGCTGATCAGTTTAAGGCAGAATATAAAGCAAAAATAGGCAAGGATTTCCCTGATGATCCCAAGGAACAGCTCATGGGAGCCATCAAGGCGGTATTCCGTTCATGGGACAATCCCCGTGCCAATGTATATCGTCGTGATAACGACATCCCTTATTCATGGGGAACAGCTGTAAACGTACAGTCAATGGCTTTCGGAAACATGGGTGATGACTGCGGTACAGGTGTTGCGTTCACAAGAGATCCCGCTACGGGTGCAAAGGGACTTTTCGGTGAGTTCCTTACAAACGCACAGGGCGAGGACGTTGTTGCGGGTGTACGTACTCCCATGAAGATCGCAGAAATGGCTGACAAGTTCCCTGAGGCATTTGCTCAGTTCAAGGATGTATGCGGTATCCTTGAGAATCATTACAGAGATATGCAGGATATGGAGTTCACTGTTGAGCACGGTAAACTCTATATGCTTCAGACAAGAAACGGTAAGAGAACAGCACAGGCTGCTCTTAAGATAGCATGTGACCTTGTTGATGAGGGTATGCGTACCGAAGAAGAAGCAGTGGCTATGATCGATCCCAGAAACCTCGATACACTTCTTCATCCTCAGTTTGATGCAGCTGCTCTTAAGGCTGCAACACCCCTTGGAAAGGGTCTTGGCGCATCACCTGGTGCAGCTTGCGGTAAGGTCGTATTCTCGGCAGAGGATGCTGAAGTATGGCATGCAAGAGGAGAAAAGGTCGTACTTGTACGTCTTGAGACATCTCCCGAAGACATCACTGGCATGAAGGTTTCACAGGGTATCCTTACGGTACGTGGCGGTATGACAAGCCATGCAGCTGTTGTTGCCCGTGGTATGGGTACTTGCTGTGTATCAGGATGCGGTGACATCGCAATGGATGAAGCCAACAAGACATTCACACTTGCCGGAACAACATTTAATGAAGGCAGTGAGATAAGTATAGACGGAACAACCGGTAACATCTACGCAGGTATTATTCCTACAGTTGATGCTACGATAGCAGGTGAGTTCGGACGTGTTATGGCGTGGGCCGACAAGTACAGAACATTAAAGGTTAGAACAAATGCAGATACACCTGCAGATGCAAAGAAGGCAAGAGAGCTCGGCGCAGAAGGCATAGGCCTTTGCCGTACAGAGCATATGTTCTTTGAGGAAGACAGAATAGCTGCATTCCGTGAGATGATCTGTGCGGACAATGCAGAAGAGAGAGAAGTTGCTCTTAATAAGATCCTTCCTTACCAGCAGGGAGACTTCGAAGGATTGTTTGAAGCTCTTGAAGGTAACCCGGTTACCATCAGATTTTTGGATCCTCCGCTTCATGAGTTCGTTCCCACAGAGGAAGAAGATATAAAGAAACTCGCAGATGCTCAGGGCAAGAGCGTTGAAGATATCAAGACTCTCATAGCATCACTTCATGAGTTCAACCCTATGATGGGTCACAGAGGCTCAAGACTTGACGTAACATATCCTGAGATCGCAGTTATGCAGACAAAGGCAGTTATCAGAGCTGCTATAAATGTTCAGAAGAGACATCCTGAATGGACCGTTAAGCCTGAGATCATGATCCCGCTCATCTGTGAAAAGAAAGAGCTCGTTATGATCAAGAAGTATGTTGTTGATACAGCTAATGCCGAGATAGCAGCAAGCGATACAAAGATCGAGTACGAAGTAGGTACTATGATAGAGATCCCCAGAGCAGCACTCCTTGCTGACGAGATCGCTGAAGATGCAGATTTCTTCTGCTTCGGAACAAACGATCTTACACAGATGACATTCGGTTTCTCAAGAGATGATGCAGGCAAGTTCCTTCAGGCATATTATGAAGCTAAGATATTTGAGAACGATCCTTTCGCAAAACTTGACAGAAACGGTGTCGGCAAGCTCATGAAGATGGCTATCGATCTTGGAAAGCCTGTTAATCCCAAGCTTCATGTGGGTATCTGTGGTGAGCACGGCGGAGATCCCGCATCTGTAGAGTTCTGTCACCAGATCGGTCTTGATTATGTATCATGTTCACCTTTCCGTGTTCCGATCGCTAGACTTGCAGCAGCTCAGGCAGCTATAGCAAGCAAGGCTGAGAAGGAAACAAAGAATACAACAAAGAAGACCTTTGTTGATGATGAAACAAAGGAAAAGCTCAAAGAGGCTGCTGAGAAGGCACAGTCACTTGCGATCGAACTTGCTGAGACTTCAACTGAGATTGCAAAGGCAGGACTTGCAGGACTTAAGGCAGGACTTGAAGAAGCTAAAAAAGCATACAATGAGAGCAAGAAGAACTAAACTGTTTTCTGAATGAGTTTGGTCTATGTCTCCCCGGATGATGTTTTCCGGGGAGATTTTGAATATTAAATCAATACAATTGTTTGGGGTGAAAAAAGTGAAAAAACTGGAAGATTATGTAGTAACAATACCCGATTTTCCCGAACCGGGGATCATGTTCAGGGATGTGACGAGCGTATGTCAGGATCCGGAAGGATTCAAACTTGCGATAGATGAGATGCAGGATCTTATAAAGGATCTTGATTTTGATATAATAGCAGGAGCGGAATCAAGAGGATTCATTTTCGGCGCTCCCATAGCTTATAACCTGAATAAATCTTTAGTACTTATAAGAAAGAAGGGAAAACTTCCCAGAGAGACTGTTTCGGAATCATACAGTCTTGAATACGGCACAGCTACCATAGAGATGCATAAGGATGCGGTAAAAACCGGACAGAAAGTTCTGCTCGTAGACGACCTTATGGCTACGGGAGGAACCGTTGAAGCTATGATCAAGCTTGTTGAACAGCTTGGCGGTGAAGTTGTCGGCATATTGTGCCTTATGGAACTTGCTGGTCTTAAGGGAAGAGAAAGACTTAAGGGTTACAGAATAGACAGTGCTCTTATATATGAGGGTAAATAATAACTGATACTCGACGGATGGTAACAGGAATGGATGATCAATTAAAATCTGTTACAACTGAACATAACAGCGTAGTGATCGATGATGGTCGTATAGAAGCACTCGATGAGTTTCTGGCTCCCGAGCAGTTATATAACGACCTTATCAGTCGTGTGCGCAAATACCATCCTTCCGATGATATAAGTCTTATCGAGAAGGCTTATAATATTGCGCGAGATGCTCACAAGGGACAGACCAGAAAATCGGGAGAACCCTATATCATACATCCGCTTTATGTTGCTATAATTCTTGCCGATCTCGAACTTGATAAGGAAACCATAGTCGGAGGTCTTCTTCATGATGTTGTTGAAGACACCGTTATGACCATAGATGAGATCAAGGAACAGTTTGGCGATGATGTCGCACTTCTTGTCGACGGCGTTACAAAGTTGCAGCTGCAGATGAATGACGCTAATCTTGACTATTCTGCACTGAAACTGGAGATGCAGGCAGAGAACCTTCGTAAGATGTTCCTTGCAATGGCAAAGGATATAAGAGTTATCCTTATAAAGCTTGCCGACAGACTCCACAACATGCGTACCTTAAAGCATATGCCGCCCGAAAAGCAGCAGAGGATAGCACGTGAGACACTTGATATCTACAGCCCTATCGCCATGAGGCTTGGTATTTCAAAGATAAAGGTTGAACTTGATGATCTTTCACTTAAATATCTTCAGCCTGAGGTATACTATGATCTCGCCAATCAGATAGCTGAAAAGAAATCCGAAAGAGAAGCTTATATTCAGCAGATAGTCGATGAAGTCAGTGCTCATATCAAAGACGCTGGAATAGATGCGAAGATAGACGGAAGAGTTAAGCATTTCTTCTCGATATATAAAAAGATGAAGAATCAGGGCAAGACCCTTGATCAGATATATGATCTGTTTGCGGTTCGAATAATCGTCGATACCGTAAAGGACTGCTATGCGTGTCTGGGTGTTATACATGAGATATATAAGCCTATCCCCGGCAGGTTTAAAGATTACATAGCCATGCCTAAGGAGAACATGTATCAGTCACTTCATACAACACTTATCGGCGCAAAGGGACAGCCCTTTGAGATTCAGATAAGAACATATGAGATGCATAAAGCCGCAGAATACGGTATTGCAGCTCACTGGAAATATAAAGAGGCTTCAGACGGAAAACGCCCCGAACAGGGAGAGGAAGAAAAACTCGACTGGTTAAAGAGAATCCTTGAGTGGCAGAAGGATATGTCGGATAACAATGAGTTCATGAATTCTTTAAAATCCGATCTTAACCTGTTTTCCGATAATGTATACTGCTTCACGCCTACTGGCGAAGTAAAGAACCTTCCTGCCGGAAGTACACCCGTTGATTTCGCATACAGCATACACAGTGCTGTCGGAAACCGCATGGTCGGTGCAAGAGTTAACGGAAGACTCGTTACCATTGATTATGAGATCAAAAACGGTGACAGGATTGAGGTAATAACCTCTCAGAATTCAAAAGGTCCCAGCAGAGACTGGTTAAAGATCGCAAAATCGGCTCAGGCCAAGAACAAGATCAATCAGTGGTTCAAGCAGGAGTTAAAAGAGGACAATATCACAAAGGGCAAAGATCTTCTCATGGCCTTTTGTAAAGCAAAGAACATAGATACTGCTATAGTCACAAATCCGGACTATATGCAGGCGATCATGGATAAGTATAATTTCAAGGACTGGGACGGAATACTGGCTGCTGTCGGACATGGCGGACTTAAGGAAGGCCAGATCGTCAACAAGATGCTTGAACTTTATGAGCATGATCATCCAAAGCAGCTGACCGATGAAGAGATAATCGCACAGGTCGGAGAACATGCCATGAAGCACGCACGTACAACAGGCGGAAAGAGCGGAATCGTTGTACGAGGAATAGAGGATGTTGCTGTAAGATTCTCAAAATGCTGTTCACCTGTTCCGGGAGATGAGATAGTCGGATTTGTAACAAGAGGAAGAGGTATCTCTATACACAGAAATGACTGTATTAACATGTTAAATCTCTCCGAATCGGACAGATACAGACTTATCGATGCTGAATGGCAAAACGATAGTGAAAAATTGAACGAGAAGTATCTTGCGGATATAAGGATATTTGCGGATGACAGACCGGGACTTTTGGGCGATGTATCAAGAGTGTTCACAGAAAGAGGAATAACGATCATTACTCTCAATTCCCATATGGGTAAGAACAGAGTATCAACAATGACTATGAGCTTTGAGATCTCGGGAAGAGAAGAATTAAAGAACATAGTTGAGAAGCTTAGAAATATAGACGGCGTTATAGATATAGAAAGAACTACCGGTTAACGGAGGGTGTATGTCGGATCTTAAGATAGGAAAAATGGTACTCAGTGTATGTGCCACCAATTGTTATTTTGTATATCATGAGGGACAGAGTAAAGTGATCCTGTTCGATCCCGCCGACAGGGGAGATTACATATATACGGCTTTAAAGGAAAAGGGCTTTGAGGTCGATACGATCCTTCTTACTCATGGGCATTTCGATCATATCTGGGGATGTTCCAAGCTAAGACAGCTTTCGGGAGCAAAGGTATATGCCCTTGATGCGGAAGAGGATGTTTTAATGAGTTCTGATCTTAATGCATCTGAGCTGGCAGGAAGAGCCTGTACAGTAAAGGCAAATGACTTTCTTAAGGACGGTCAGGAACTTGATATATTGGGTTTCAGGATCAAGGTGCTCGCAACGCCGGGACATACAAAAGGAAGCTGCTGCTTTTACTTTGAGGATGACGGTATCCTGATAAGCGGCGATACGCTGTTTGAAGAATCCATAGGAAGAACGGATCTTCCTACAGGAAGCATTTCCGAACTCAAAAGATCGCTTGCAGAAAAACTTGCCCCGCTTCCGGATGAAACGAAGGTATTTCCCGGACATGGCGCAAGTACAACAATAGGACATGAGAGAGATTATAATCCTTTCTGGAATTGATCTATATACCCCCGGACATCTTGTATGTACCGGGGGAATTTAAAGTATCTGGTGTGATTGATGATAAATGTTAAGTGTTCTGAGGACAATTTCATATACGATGTTCATTCGCTCATAAAAGCTTTTTATCCGGACGAAGATGTAAAAGTATCTTCGGTTGATATGGAAAGAGGCGAGGGGATTAACATATTAATAGAATATCATCCCGATCATTGTGATATTGAGATTTGTGAAAACGATAGAACGATAATATCTAAAAACTCAGATGTTTCTGATATCGCTGATCGTCCTCTGTATAAGAACAATCTTAAGAAAGCATTGTATGAGAGCTTAAGCAAATATACGGGAAAGAAGCTTCCCTGGGGAACCCTTACCGGTATTAGACCGACAAAGATCGCTGTCACACAGATAGAAAAGGGAATATCAGATGATGAGGTCAGAAGATATTATAAGGATGTTTATCTTACTTCGTATCAGAAAGCGGATCTGTCGATAGAGATAGCTCACAGGGAAATAGATATACTTTCTTCAATCCATTATGATGAAGGATACAGTCTCTATATAGGTATACCCTTTTGCCCCACCACATGCCTGTACTGTTCGTTTACTTCTTTTCCCAGAAGCATTTACGAAAAGAAGATAAATGAATATATACAGTGCCTCAAAAAAGAGATAGATCATGTGGCAGATAACTTTAAGGACAAGGTGCTTGACAGTGTATATATCGGAGGAGGTACGCCGACAACTCTTACAGCTGATGAACTCAGGTATCTTATATCTTATCTTAAAAACAGGATAGATATGAGTGGGGTTAAGGAGTTTACCGTTGAAGCCGGAAGAGCCGACAGCATAACGGAAGAAAAACTGATCGCTCTTAAAGAACTGGGAGTTACTAGGATTTCCGTTAATCCTCAGACCTTCAAACAGGAGACTCTTGAACTTATAGGAAGAAGGCATACCGTCTATCAGGTTATTGAAGCATATGAACTTGCCAGAAAACTGGGCTTTGATAACATAAACATGGATCTGATAGTAGGTCTTCCCGGAGAGAAGTACGAGGATGTATATGCTACCATGCAGAAAGTCAAAGAGCTTAAGCCTGACAGTGTGACCGTACATTCTCTTGCAATAAAGAGAGCGTCAAGACTTAACATGTGGATCGAGGAGCATGGTATAGAATGCATAACCAACAGTGATGACATCATGGATATGACTTATAACATCTGTAATGAGATGGGACTGGGGGCATATTATCTTTACAGACAGAAAAACATGAGCGGTAATTTTGAGAATGTCGGATATGCAAGAAAGGGCAAGGAGGGCATCTATAATATCCTCATAATGGAGGAGAAGCAATCCATAGTCGCATTGGGAGCCGGTACTGTAACAAAGAGGGTTTTCCATGAGGGTGATAACTATCGGATGGAAAGATGTGACAACGTAAAAGATGTGAATCTTTATATAGAAAAGATCGATGAGATGATCGATCGTAAAAGAAGGTTGTGGTTGACATAATTTGGCCGCAACCTTTAATTTGGGTTTACATAACAACAAAAATGTGCATTTCGTGCACGAATTTGCGCATTTCGTGCACAAATTTACACAAATTCAAAACGTAATGATAATATACAATATGTTGTGTTACGGTTAAGTTTTTTAACTAAAAAAATAAACAGGATCTAAAACATATACAGGATAAATGAAATTGATCATGAAGGACATAAAGATTATGAGTAACAGTATCTTAACAAAAGGCAGACGCATCTTGATCACAGGTTTGATAACCTGTCTGTTGACCGGCTGTTCATTTGGAAACGTTACATCCGAACATGAAGTGGATCTTGATACGATCCAGAGGATAAGCTACGACGCTTCGGAGGAATATGAGAAAGCTTTGTCTGTTTATCAGAAAGGATGTGACCCTGCGGGAATAATAAGAGATGATGAGATAACAGAGGATAAACAGATAGCTCTTATTATCCAGGGAACATCTGACCGTGTACTTACAGAAAGAGTTTTGGAAGAACTTGAAGAACATCATGTGAAAGTAACTTTTGCTCTTACTGCAATGGATTCTGCAGAAGATGACGAGACTTTAAAACTCATTTCGAAAAAAGGGCACAAGATAATAAATAACGGTCTGACTGAGAATGAAGACATTGAAACTTTGTCTGATGAGGAGATGATAAGTGAATTTTCTTATTCGGCCAAAGTCTTTACTACGTTACTTGATTTCCCCATAGACAAGATGATGCTAAACGGTATCTTCTATACGGATGATATATGTGAGGCTGCAAATGCGTGCGGATTTAAAAAGGTAGTAGCTCCCCTTCAGGGAAACTATCTTAACAAGGGAAGCTTTAAGGATAAGGAAAAAGCTGAGGAATATATAGCAAGAAAGAGCGGAGCGACTATTCTTGTATATAAACTTGAAGGCTATATAGGCCCTCTTGAATATGAACCCAAACAGGAATACCAGAAACCCGCAATTGATAAGCAGGCAACAATAGCCGATGGCGAGACAAAAGAACTCAAAGAGGATAACGATACTGTAACTGTTCTGGGATGGCTATTGGATGCCATTGAATCACAGGATTATGATCTGGTTTCATTGGACAGTCTTCCTACAAAGACTAATGAGCAGTATGTAAGCGAACTCATTGAAAAGAACATGGGCGTAAAGGCTGAGTACTATGAAAGTGCCGAGACAATGGAAAACGTTATCGGTCTGACTTTCACAGGAGTGCCGTCTGATGAGGATACTGCAAAACAGATAGTTGAAGTACTGAAAGACAGTGGCAGTAATGCAACCTTCTTTGTGACTCAAAACGAGGTTGAGGACAATATAGAGATATTTAAGATCCTTGCAGAAGGCGGATTCGGATTCGCGACAAGGGGCGCTGACGGCTCTGATCTTTCCGGAAAAGATGTTTATACGATATACGAAGATATCATGGCAGGTGCAAGAAGCATAAAGAAGAACCTGTCTGTTAAGTGCAGATATTATTGTCCTGCGGGAAGAGTGGATGAAAATATTCTGATAGCAGCCGGAACGGCAGGAATGGATGTTATAGTTCCGTCAGAATCTGCGGGAAGCAGCAAGGGAGATATCAAATTAATCAGAATTGATTCTGAAGACTTTGATATAACAAAACTTGATTCTTTTGTTGCTAGTTCTTCAAAAGCAGGAAATGATGTGGTCGATGTCACATCGCTTATAAAAGCAGCAAAGAGTGTTCCGAAGATAGATGAAGTTAAGCTTGCTTCATTGAGAGAAGAAAACGACGGTAAGATGGCCGGTGAGAGAAAGATGGTATATACCAGCGAGAAGGCCATGGTCATGTCCTTCTACGGTATCGAAAATCAGGTTGTCTTAAAAGATGTTTTAAGCATCCTTGAAGGCAGAAATTACAAAGGTACATTCTTCGTCACAATGAAGGATATGCTCAATTATCCGGACAGCATAAGCCTTATTTTGGCTTCAGGAAGTGAAATAGGAATCGCATATACGGAAACAGCAGAATATCCCGCCGAATTTAATTCCGTGGCTTCTTATATCATGGGTGCACAACAGTATCTTAAATGGAAATATGACGTTGACACTTCGATCGTATGTCAGCCTTACGGTGAGATAGGTGAAGAGACCAAGGAAGCCGTTTCCGCTACGGGCTGCCAGCTTGTTGGTCATGAGTACAGCATGGTCAATTCAAAATATGCGGATGCAAAACAGGTAAGGGATTTCTATTACAATAACAGTTCAAAGATAGATCCTCACAGAGGAAGCATTGTATTCTTCCACATGAACTGTTTCAGTGCGGATAAGAATCTTCCGGAAGATACGGAAAATACACTCCTCGGAGATCTGGTAAAGACATTTATATCAAATAAGATAGATGCGCTTGTCTATACGGACGTTTATGGCGCAAGACAGCCTTCCACTGCATATACGGTAAAGTCATACAGTGCTGTAAACTCTTCGGGATATACATATGCACCGGGAAGAAGAGGAAACAATTCAATATCTATAGATAAAAATGTACTCGGAAATATGGCTGATGCACAGACTCAGACAGATTACATGGCATCAAGATACATAGGAAATCCCGATGTAAGCGAGATACCCGGTTTCTCAGCAGGTGAAATGAGCAAATTCGATCAGAGAGGAAAGATATCGTCTGATAATGTCATCTTCCTTACGTTTGATGACTGGGGGTATGAAAAGAACATAAATGAGCTGCTTTATGTTCTTGATAAGTACGGGGTAAAGGGTAATTTCTTTGTAAGGACCAACAATGTATCGAATAACCCCAACCTTTTACGAGCTATCGCTGCAGACGGTCATATGGTAGGCTCGCATTCGAACTCGCATATAGCGATGTGGCATTCGTCGGTCGATGAGAAGGGCGAGTATTCATTTGCATCAATGACCGATGAAGAAGCGGTTGCTTTCAGAAAAGACATAGTAACAAGTTATACAGTTCTTAACAGATATATCGGTGATGTTTCCGTTGGCGGAAGACCGGCACTGACTACAATCTATCGTCCGCCGACACTTGCTGTCAGCAGGGTAGGTATGTATCAGCTCTACGACGTCGGATTCTCATATATAGTCAGCGGAGATATAAGTACATCGGACTATGCGGCCGGTTCCGTAGATGAGCTTGTAAATCTTTTAAGAAACGGAAAACAGGAATGGTACGGCTTAGAGAAGGTTACGGGAGGAAGCTGTCTTGTCATGCATATGTCGCCCGAAGCTCAGTACACAGCGGAAGCTTTGGACATCATGATACCGGAGTGGCAGGCACAGGGTTACACGATTGCAAGGTTGGATGATTATCTCAGATAGACGTAAGGATTAAAAAATGGAATTTTTGGATAAGCGTAAGAGAAAACGCGGACAGACAACGAAGGACGTTATCCTTCATGAAAAGAAAGACAGAAGATTGTTATCATATGTCCCGGATAATACTGCCGAAAGAGGCTCTACCGACAGGAGAGGTCATGAGGATGAACTCGTATCAAACTTTGAAGAGTTCATGAATGAGAGAAAGTCCGGTATTAGATATGAGACGGGATTTGATGTCATATTGTACGGAAGAGGTTCATCAAGAAGCATACTCGGTAAGTATACGGGTAAGGTCCTGGATATCTCAAATACTGGTATGCTCGTTGAGATAGACAAGAGCATGGTGGAACCTCTGCAACAGTCCAAGAACGTATGGGCAAAATTCACCGTAGTACCAGGAAGCATGCCTGAAGGCTACGAAATGAAGGTGCACCAGCGAGTAGAGATCATAAGGACATTTACAAGGGCCGATGACACCTGCGTATGCGGAATCAAATTCGGAAAAGATCTCTCCAAGTATGCTGCCGTAAACAAGGACTTCTATATGGTAACGGCATCATCTCTGATGCTTTTGTTCATATGTGCATCGATCCTCTTTATGAGAGCGGAGAGCATCATATACTTTAAGTTTAACAAGTGGCTGTATCTGTACAGTATAATCACGGCTCTTTTCCTCCTTAGCAGGTATTTCTTCGGTGCTCTGTACAGACCCAAGAAAGTCGATCCGTCGTTTACTCCGGGTGTTTCCATACTGATACCGTGTTTCAATGAGGAGGAATGGATACAACGTACCATACTTAGCTGTATCAACCAGGAATATCCGATCGACAAGCTGGAAGTAATTGTTATAGATGATAAGTCGACCGATAACTCGGTTGCCAAGATAAAGGAGATAGTTGAGAAGCTAAAAGCCGAGTCTCCCGAAAGATATCAGATCGAGGACAGACTGTCATATTATGTCCAAAAGAAAAATGCCGGTAAGAGAGAAGCTCTTGTCGAAGGTGCTCTCAGAGCAAAGCATGACCTTGTGGTTTTCGTTGACTCGGATTCATTCCTTGATCCGTTTGCAATAAGAAACCTGGTTCAGCCCTTTAAGGATCCCAAGATGGGAGGTGTATCGGGGAGGACCGACGTTGCTAACACATATACAAATGCACTTACAAAGATGCAGGCGGTTCGTTATTATATAGCCTTTCGTATCATGAAGGCCGCAGAGGGCTTCTTTGATTGTGTTACCTGTCTTTCCGGACCTTTGTCATGCTACAGAAAGAGTATCATCCTTGAGAACAAGGATGCATGGCTGAATCAGAGATTCCTTGGTCAGAAGGCTACTTTTGGTGATGACCGTTCGATGACAAACTTCGTATTAAGACATCACAGGGCAACATATCAGGATACGGCTGTATGTTCAACTATCGTTCCCAACCGACATAAGATGTTCCTTAAACAGCAGATGAGATGGAAGAGATCATGGCTTCGTGAATCGCTCATTGCAGGAAGATTCATCTGGAAGAAGGAGCCTTTTGCAGCTGTTTCTTTCTACATGGGACTGGTTGTTCCGATCGCGGCACCGATAGTAGTACTTTACAACCTTGTATATGTACCGTTCACTCATCATATATTCCCCAAGTCATTTCTGCTTGGTCTGTTGCTGATGTCATTGCTTATGAGTATGGCTCAGCTGTTACTGAGAAAGAGTTCGACATGGTTCTACGGCCTGCTCTTTTGTATATACTATGAACTCGTTTTGCTGTGGCAGATGCCCATAGCGTGGTTCACATTCTGGAAATCCACATGGGGAACCAGAATGACGCCCAACGATATCAAGGCGGCCGAAAAGAAGATACGAAGAAGGATGGCAAAATACGTCACCCGCGAATATATAACTGTTCAGGAATTTGCTGATGCCATCGGAATCGGTGAAACCTTCATCAGAGAACAGATGGAAGGCAGACTTGCCGGATATGTTGTTATTGACGGCGATACAAAGATGATAAGACCGGAAGCCATAGAAGCTTTGTTTAAAGCTGAGAGCTTCGATGTGGAGTATAAGGCTCCCACAGTAATTAATGAGCCTGTAAATGCAGGCACTGCACAGGATACGGCTGCAATTGAAATCAAATCGGCAGAAGCAAATGCGGCCGTAACTGAAGCAGAAAATGAACCTGTTAAAGTTTATGAACAGGCTTCTGCAGCAAAGAGCGTATCAGAGGTAACTTATGCTGCATATGATGCTTCAAGAGATGAACTAGTTCGAAGGATAAGTGATCTTGAAAGAAAGTATGAGAGCATTATTCTGAGCAATATTGAAGAGAGAAAGCAGCTGTTAAACATCATAACCGAAAAGGATAATCAGATAACAGAGCTTACCAAGTGCTTGCAGGAAGCTATAAGAAAGGCAGGTGCGTAAGTATGTACAGATTTGAAACACCAAAGGATGTGAGCAGATTTATCAGATCCGTCATCGAATTGCTTATATTGCTTGCTTTAATCTTTGTTGTGCTGAAGGCATTACTCGTATTCTCGGTCTACGAACCATACAACAAGGAGGATAAGACTATTGTTTCAGGTAATGATATGGGCTTTCTTGCTCTGTCATATATAGGAGTCGATCGTGAGGGAACAGAGACTCTGATCTCCACACAAAGGCTTGATGAGCAGCTTGGCGCTTTGCATGATCTTGGTTATGTGACGATTAGCCAGCAGGATGTAATAAACTACTATAACGAAGGAAAACCTTTGCCTGAGAAGGCACTGTTTCTGATGTTTGAAGACGGTAGAAACGATACTGCGATATATGCCCAGTCAATAATGGAAAAATACAATGATAAGGCGACCATGTTTACCTATGCGGAGAAGTTCAGGAGCAAGGATTCTCACTTTTTGATGCCTAATGATCTTAAGGGGCTTGAGGAGAATGGTTTCTGGGAGATAGGAAGCAACGGTTACAGACTAAGCTATATCAATGTTTTTGACAGATATGACAGATTCATCGGAGAACTTAAGAGTACAGAGTACGCAGGTATGATGCAGTATTTCGGAAGAGACTATACTCATTATCTTATGGATTATATAAGAGATGAAAAGGATCTTCCGGTAGAGTCATATGCAATGATGAAAGAGAGAATACTCGGTGAATATTCACTTATGAGATCTGAATATACACAGGGTATCGGTAAGGTTCCGCAGGCTTATACCCTGTTGCATTCGAATACGGGAGCTTTTGGTGAGAACGATAAGGTAAGTGCCGTTAATGAAGAAGGCATAAGAGAGACCTTTGCAATGAACTTTAACAGAGAAGGTTTCTCAATGAATGATCGTGAGAGCAGTATTTATGATCTTACCAGAATGCAGCCTCAGTCCAACTGGTATACGAACCACCTTCTCATGAGGATCAAGTATGACCTCCCTGAGGACAGAAGAGATGAGATAGTATTTGTCGAAGGCGATTCAAGTCAGAACAAGTACTGGGCGATAAAGAAAGGTGCTGTAGAATATAAAGAGGAAAAACTTGTATTAACTTCCGAACCGGAAGACTGCGGCCTGATCAAGATATGTGACGGAGAAGCTCACAAAAATATAAACTTTTCTGCTATACTTGGAGGTAACAAACTGGGTTATCAGTCTGTTATACTCAGAGCGGATGACGAAGGAAACGGCGGTATAGAGGTAGTCCTTTTCAACAACCATATGTATCTTAAACAGGACGGCGAGATTATTGCAGATATGGATCTTTATGATTTTGATGAGATCCCGAAGATATCGGTTGAAGAGGATAAGAGAGACACACTTGCCGGAGAATACGGAGCACTCGCCAAGAATGCAGTAAGTGACAAACAGTCCACCGAATATAAGAAACTCAAAAAAGAAGTTGAGAACACGCAGGTTAAATCTGTCGAAGAGGGTGCTGAAGAATACAGACCCGAACTTCAGCTTCATGATCTGGCTCAAAGAAAGATCGAGATAGTGTTAAACGGTGATGAGATTTCGGTAGGAGTGGATGGTAAAGCCTTATGGACAGACATCCAGCTTGCTCCTTCAAATGCAGGTTCCATCTTCTTAAAGAGTGCATGGGCAGAATACGAATACAGCCAGAGAAACATTGCTGATGATGTTTATGACGGCGTATTCGAGAAGATGAATATCGTGGATACCGATAAGGAAAAGAAGATATACAGCAATCTGCTCGAGGGAACAAACAAGGCAAAGCAGACGGTCATAGATGTCTGGAACGGAATAATCAACTGGTTTATCAAGAATATATAATGCAGATAACGATATTAGCGGTAGGAAAAGTAAAAGAAAAGTTTTACAGAGAAGCCATCGAGGAGTTTGAAAAGAGACTTTCGAGGTATTGCAGATTAAAGATAGTTGAAGTCGATGATGAGAAGACTCCTGACAATGCGAGTGATAAAGCATGTTCCCAAATAATGCAGAAAGAAGGGGACAGATTAAAGGCTCATATTTCAGAGGATGCTTACGTGATTGCTCTTGCTATTGAGGGTAAGAAATATGATTCTGTATCATTTTCTCAAAAACTTAACTTGCTAGGAGTCAGAGGAAAGAGTAATATAGTCTTTGTGATAGGCGGTTCACTCGGAATATGTGATGAGCTGAAAAAAAGAGCGGATGAACTCATAAGCTTTTCGGATATGACATTTCCTCACCAGCTGATGCGTGTAATACTTCTTGAACAGGTATACAGAGCTTACAGGATAATCAACAACGAGCCTTATCACAAATAATGATATAAGATATGGCACGGGAGTGATCACATGGAGATTCTGGTACTTATAATAGCGCTGGCGGTTGCGGGATGCTCGGTATACTGGTATATAAAGCTTATGACCAAGGAAGACAAAAAGACGAAAGATGTATGGATAGCTTTACTCTGTTTCTGGGGAGCGCTTCTGTCTATTGTCGTTATATATGTGATCGTTGCGAACAGGATCGGACCTGTACAATAAATAAATATCAAAAATAAGCGGATGTATTGTTAAATACGTCCGCTTTTATGTTATAATAGATATGTTATTGTGTATATAATTCGATTTTATATATCTAAGAAAATGAAGGAGGACATTTTTTTATGGCTATGAGGTTGGTTACGCGGTCTGATTTCGACGGACTTGCATGTGGAGCATTATTGCTTGAGGCAGGAGTTATCGATCACTGGAAATTCGCACATCCGAAGGATCTCCAGGACGGACTTATTGAGATCGATGAAAATGACTGCCTTGCAAATGTACCCTATGTAGAAGGCTGCGGACTTTGGTTTGATCATCATTCCAGCGAACATGAGAGACTTGCTTTGGAAGGCAAGTATAAAGGAGAGAGCAGGATCACACCTTCATGCGCTAGGATTATATATGAATATTACGGCGGAGCTGAGAGATTCCCCAATTATCATGATATGATGGTCGCTGTAGATAAGGTTGATTCGGGCAATCTTACTATAGATGAGATAATGAATCCTCAGGGATGGATACTTGTCGGTTTCCTTATGGATCCCAGAACTGGTCTCGGAAGATGGAGACAGTTCACTGTCAGCAACTATCAGCTGATGGAAAAGCTGATGGTAGCCTGCAAGGACAAGACAACGGAAGAGATCCTCGAGATGCCCGATGTTAAGGAGCGTATCGAAGTATACAACGAGCAGACAGAGAAGTTCAAAGAGATGGTAAAGGCTCATACAAGAGTCGAAGGTAAAGTTATCATCAGCGATCTTCGCGGTGTTGATCCTATATATACAGGAAACCGTTTTATGATCTACAGCATGTATCCTGAACAGAACATCTCAGCATGGATCGTTTCGGGTAAAGGCGGTCAGGGATGCTCTGCAGCGGTAGGATACAGTATATTAAACAAGACATGTACTGTTGATGTCGGAAGCCTTATGCTTAAGTATGGCGGCGGCGGACACAAGAAGGTCGGCACATGTCAGTTCTCGGATGAGAATATGGGAAACCTTGAAAATATGCTCAAAGAACTTTGCGGCATGGCTAATTCATAAAGTGCGGAGGGGTTACGCATGGAAGAAAGAATTTTCAACAATGAGCACGTAATAGCTTGGTTACAGTATTTCTCGAGTCAGACCGATATCGATCTTGAACATGTTAAGATCCTTGATATAACCAGGAAGAACAAGAACATCATTCCTGCATGCGAGGCGCACAGATGTGTTTTGGTCTTCACTGAGGCAGGCCATCCGGATATATTCTATCGCATGTATAATGCGGGACTCGGTGATTGTACCGTTATATACAACGAGGGTTCGGAGCCTACAGGTCCGATAAAACAGGATATAGTTGCAAACATGATTGACAGAGGCATAAATGCTTCTGCGGGCATGATAATACTAAATCCCAATGCAAGAGCTGCTGTTAAGTTCGGAATGGATAACAGTGCACTTGTTAAGGGATCCGTAAAGTATGTGGGTTCTGAGATCCGTTCAGTCCTTCTTTCAAAGATGCAGATCGAGGAAGGAAAGAACATATGCGTTATCTCCGGTGAATCAATAGTTGTTGAATCGGCTATCCTTAACGGAGAGGGCGAGATAATCGCTGTAGAATATAACGGCAATGACAGACATGCTCTTGAAGAAAACGCTGATCAGTTTGGACTTAACAACATTCATATAATAGATCATATAGATGATGAGACTATGAAAGATCTTCCGATACCCGATGTAACGATGTTGGTTGCATCTGCATCAATGGAAAAAGAGATCGAATGTCTGTTAAAGATCAATCCTAACATGGAATTTGTCATTTACACGCTTGATTTTGTTCTTGCGGCTTCCATGATAGATTATTGCAAAAAGTTCTGTATCTCGGATCCGGAGATAATTCAGGTTTCTGTATCAAAGGTTACAAGCAGACATACTTATGAACAGCAGCCTGCACCGTGGATCATCACATGCAAGGCTGGAGCCTGATAGAAATATGTTTTTAAGCGGCAGAGTATCAAACTTTGCCGCTGTTTTTATGCTCTTTGCAGCGTTGGGAGTGGCTGTTTTTGATCATGTACATAGATACTTTTCCATTGAACAAAAAGCCAAAAAATAGTAAAATAAATAAGACTATGGTCATAAAATATCAAGCGACAGGAGAATTGCAATGGCTTTATCAAAAAAGCCCGTTACGGGCATGAAAGATATACTTCCCAGAGAGATGGAGATACGTGATTATGTGATACGTATCATAAAAGATACCTATAAAAAATTCGGATTTACAGGTATAGAGACTCCATGTATGGAAAATATCGAGAATCTTACCAACAAACAGGGCGGCGAGAATGAAAAACTCATCTTTAAGGTTTTAAAGAGAGGTGAAAAGCTTGACCTGTCTTCAGCTCAAACGGAAGCCGATCTCAGCGATCTTGGCATGCGCTATGATCTTACGGTTCCTCTTGTAAGATTCTATTCAAATAACAATGCTAACCTTGCAAGTCCTTTCAAGGCATTACAGATCGGTCCCGTATGGAGGGCTGACAGACCTCAGAGAGGCAGATACAGACAGTTTTATCAGTGTGATATAGATATTCTCGGTGAACCCAGCAATTTGGCAGAGATCGAGCTTATAACAGCAACAACGACCTGCCTTGGGAAACTGGGATTTAAGAATTTCGAGATAAGGATCAATGACAGAAGGATCCTTAAAGCAATGGCCGGATATGCGGGTTTTGCGGAAGAAAGCTTTGATGAAGTTTTCATCATCCTCGATAAGATGGATAAGATCGGTCTTAACGGAGTAAAAGAGGATCTTATCGCTCACGGTTATGATAAAGACGGTGTAGAGAAATATCTCGATCTCTTTAAGGGACTTGAAGAACATAAGAAAGACGGCCTTGAGTATATAGCAGATGCTATCGGAGAGAGTCTTGATAACGAAGTGAAAGAATGGCTTTCTCAGATCATTACAAGTGTAGAAGCAGCCAAGGCTGCTCAGTTCGACATGGTATTCGATCCTACGCTTGTAAGAGGTATGAGTTACTATACCGGAACCATATTTGAGATTGCAATACCCGAGTTTGGCGGAAGCTGCGGAGGCGGCGGACGTTATGACAAGATGGTTGGAAAGTTCACTGGTCAGGATACACCTGCATGCGGCTTCTCCATAGGTTTTGAGCGTATCGTTCTTCTTTTGCTTGAGCAGGATTTCAAGATACCGGATGAAGGAAAAAGGATAGCTTTCCTTATCGAGAAGAACATGCCCTCAGATCGCATGAGCCAGATAATGAAAGAGGCAGCCGATATGCGTGCGGAAGGCAACTGTGTTCTCGTATCAAGAATGAACAAAAACAAGAAATTTCAGAAAGAGCAGCTGGAGTCACAGGGCTATACAGAGTTTAAAGACTTTTATGTAGATTCACTTAAAAACTGACTATCATGGATTGTAAAGAATTCGAAAGCAGGATACCGGATTTCCTGGATGATAAACTTAACAAGAAGCAGGCTAATGACTTCTTTGCGCACATGCACACTTGCAAAGACTGTATGGAGGAACTGCGCATACAGTATCTGATAAAGGAAGTACCTTTGCGTATTGAAGACGGAGAGAGCTTTGATCTTAATAAGGAACTTGATATTAAGATAGAAAAGACCAAAAAGACTATAAAGAAAAGAAGCGCTGCAAATACCGTTATATACATCATGGAGGCGATAGCCATAGTTGCGGTCATTTTTATACTGTTTTTAGTCTTTACGAGAGGAAGATAAATTGAGCAAACTTGTTTTGATAGACGGTCACAGCATACTTAACAGAGCATTCTACGGTGTGCCGCCTCTTACAAATCCCAAAGGGATGCATATAAATGCCATATACGGTTTTTTAAACATAATGTTTAAGATCCTTGATGAAGAAAAGCCTGATTATCTTTGTGTTGCTTTTGACAGAAAAGAGAAGACTTTCAGGCATGAGATATATGAGGCATACAAGGGTACCAGAAAACCGATGCCCGAGGAATTGCACGAACAGGTTCCTGTCATGAAGGAAGTGCTGAGTGCAATGAACATAACGATCTGTGAAAAACCTGGACTTGAAGCAGATGATATCCTTGGAACACTTGCAAAACAGGCTGAAGCTGACGGCGTTGATGTAAGTCTTATTTCGGGTGACAGGGATCTTTTGCAGATAGCAACGGACAGGATAAAGATCAGAATACCCAAAACAAAAGGAAATAAGACAGAAGTTGAGGATTATTATGCAGCTGATGTTGTTGCGAAATACCAGGTAGATCCCATTACTTTCATCGATATGAAAGCACTTATGGGTGATGCATCGGATAACATTCCCGGTGTTCCCAAGATCGGAGAAAAGACTGCAGCTCAGCTCCTGGTTGATTACGGTTCGCTGGATGGTGTATATGAGCATCTCGATCAGATAACAAAGAAATCCATCCATGATTCGCTAGCTGAAAACAGAGATATTGCTGATCTGAGCAAGGTTCTCGCGACGATCAAGACTGATGCTGAGCTTCCCATAAGTTATAAGGATGCTTTGGTTAAAGAGATGTTTAACAAGCAGGCATACGACCTGTTTGTTTATCATGCGTTCAATAAGTTTATGGATAAGTTTGATACATCAAGTTTTGGGCAGAAAGCCGAGGAAATAGATGTATCATATATAGATGATCTCAGTGAGGTTGAAAGCTTATTTAACAGATTGAAGACATTAAAAGATACAGCTTTTTCAATCGAGAAAGAAGACGAAGAGGTGGTAAGCATAGCCTTTTCGTATGATGGCAAAAATGTTGTGATACCCGTAGCGGGGTTTGTGACATGGGATTATCTTTCGGACAAATTAAAGGATCTGTCACTTAATGATGATCTTACATGTTTTGATGTTAAGAGCATTTATCATCTGATCGGTAGCGAGAATACGGGTAAGATATTTGATCTTCTGATTGCAGCATATCTGGTTAATCCGTTAAAGAGCGATTACAGTATTGAGGATATTGCTCAGGAATATATGGAGATACATGTTCCTGATGAAAAAGAAACTTTCGGGAAGATGAAGCTTTCTGAGGCGGCATTCATGGACAGGGATAAATATGCTCTCTATGCCGCAACAAAATCATATGTCCTCTATAAAACGAAGGAAAAGATAAAGAAAGTCCTTGAAGAAAAGGGTATGACAAAGCTTTATGAAGATATAGAGTATCCTCTTGCAGGTGTGCTATTTGATATGGAAAAAGAAGGCATAACCGTAGACAGAAACGAGCTTAAAGCATACGGCGATTCGCTTGTCGGAAGGATAAATGAGCTTGAACGCGCGATATGCGATCAGGCAGGATGTGAGTTTAATATAAATTCTCCCAAGCAGTTAGGAGAAGTACTTTTTGAGAAAATGGGCCTCCCGGGAGGAAAGAAGACAAAATCGGGATACAGCACAGCTGCCGATGTGCTCGAAAAGCTTTCAGAGGATCATCCCATAGTCAAAGATATCCTCGAATACAGAGGACTTACAAAGTTAAAGAGTACATATGCTGACGGTCTTGCCGATACCATACGACAAGACGGCAAGATACATACAACATTCAATCAGACGATAACCGCAACCGGAAGGATAAGCTCGACAGAACCTAACCTTCAGAACATTCCTATGAGGATGGAACTTGGAAGAAGGATAAGAAAATGCTTTATCCCCAGAGACGGATATGTGTTTTTGGATGCAGATTACTCGCAAATAGAATTAAGGCTCCTTGCACATATGGCTGATGACAAGGATCTTTTGGAGGCATACAGATCACAGGCGGATATTCACAGGATCACAGCTTCGAAGGTGTTCCATGTACCGTTTGATGAAGTCACTGATCTTCAAAGAAGAAACGCAAAAGCTGTAAACTTCGGTATAGTATACGGTATCAGTTCATTTGGACTCAGCCAGGATCTGAGTATATCAAGAAAAGAAGCCAAACAGTATATAGAGGATTATTTTGAGACATATAAGGGAATAAAGAAATATCTGGATGATTGCGTTTCGGATGCAAAAGAAAAAGGATATGTTGAAACTTTATATGGCAGAAGACGTCCGATTCCCGAGCTTTCAAGTTCGAACTTCATGACCCGTTCATTCGGCGAGAGAGTTGCAATGAACTCTCCGATCCAGGGAACCGCAGCGGACATCATGAAGATCGCAATGATAAATGTACATAAAGCTCTGATCGATAAGAAGCTTGATGCAAAGATCATCGTTCAGGTACATGATGAACTTTTGCTTGAAGTAAATAAGAAAGATCTTGAAGCAGTAAGAGAAGTTTTATATGAACAGATGAAGAATGCCGCAGATCTTAACGTCTCACTTGAAGTGGATGTTCATGACGGCAGTGACTGGTATGAGGCAAAATAAATGAAGACCATCGGTATCACGGGCGGAGTCGGCTGCGGAAAATCAAGGATACTTGAATATATCAGGGAAAACTACAACTGCAAGATCATAACAGCAGATGATGTGGCAAATGAGATAAAAGAACCCGGTGAAGTATGCTATCAGCCTCTGATAGATCTGCTTGGAAAAGATATCCTTGGAAAAGATAAGAGGATAGATAAGAAAAAGATGGCGGCAAAGATATTTGCCGACGAGAGTCTTTTACTAAGGGTAAATGATATCATACATCCTGCTGTCAAGGATTACATCCTTGAATATAAAAAGACGGAGAAAGAAAAGGGAAAGATAGATTATCTTTTCATAGAAGCTGCTCTTTTGATCGAGTGCGGATACAATGCCCATGTCGATGAGATGTGGTATATATATACCAAAGAAGAGGTAAGAAGAGAAAGATTAAAGAGGTCCAGAGGATACAGTGATGAAAAGATAGATTCCATAATGGCTGCCCAGTTATCGGAAGAAGACTTTAAAAAGGGCAGTGATAAGTGTATAGACAACAGTGCCGGGTTTGAAAACACGGTTAAGCAGATTCGCAAATTGTTAGGATGAAGAGGTTATCACAATGTCAGACAGCAAACAGACTGTTCAAATGGTATACGGACTGGATATAGGGACCAGAAGCGTTGTCGGTACGGTCGGTTATCGTAAAGGCAAGAAATTCATCGTGGTCGCAATGGCAAAAAAAGAACATGAGACACGTGCCATGCTGGATGGTCAGATCCATGATATAGCAAAGGTTGCACAAACGATCAAAGATGTTACGAAAGAACTTGAAGAAAAGCTCTCAACAAAGCTTTCAAGGGTCTGTATCGCAGCCGCAGGACGTGTGCTTAGAACTGAACAGGCACATGTTGATATGAAGTTTGATGATGTCAAGGTCATTACAGAAGAAGATATCTACACACTTAATTCGTCAGCGATAGAGGAAGCATACAAGAAATTCCTTTCATCGAATGATGTGGATATGAAATTCTACTGTGTAGGAAGCAGTATCGTAAGATATTACATGCATGATTCCGTAATGAGTAATCTTGAGAATCATAAGGCTAAAAAGATCGGTGTTGATATAATAGCGACATTTTTGCCTGATGATGTTGTTGACGGATTGTATAAGGCAGTGGACCTTGCAGGCCTTGAGGTTGCATCTTTGACATTGGAGCCTATAGCAGCCATCGGTCTGGCAATACCTGAAAAGTTCAGACTTCTTAACATAGCACTTGTTGACGTGGGTGCCGGAACATCGGATATATCTATCACAAAAGACGGAAGCATCATCGCATTCGGAATGCTGCCTACAGCTGGTGACAGTCTGACAGAGTCAATCGCTACACACTGTATGGTGGATTTCAATACTGCTGAAAAGATCAAAAAGCAAAGCGTTATAAAAGCAAAGATAACATATAAGGATGTCATGGGTAACAAGATGACGATCAGCAAAGATGAGATCGCAAAGGTTGTCGCAGATGATGTTGAGAACATGGCTTCCCAGGTCGCAGAAAAGATCATTGAATTAAACGGAGGTAAGACCGTAGGCGCTGTATTCGTTGTGGGTGGCGGCGGTATATTCCCCGGTTACACGGAATGCCTTGCAAATAAGCTTGGAGTGGCAAAGAACAGGGTAGCTTTAAGAGGCCGTGAAGTAATGGATGATATCGTGTTTGAGGATACCAGTTTAAAGGCGGATTCCTTACTGGTAACACCCATTGGTATCGCATTAAGCTTCTATGAAGAGACAAACAACTTTATCTACGTTGATTTCAACGGAACAAGGGTAAAGATATATAACAATAACAATCTGACTGTCATGGATGTTGCCATGCAGACAGAGTTTCCAGGAGAAGGATTCTTCCCTAAATCCGGCAAACCTCTCATATACACACTTGACGGTGTTGAGAGAATGGTCAGAGGTTCTCTGGGAGAGCCTGCGGTTATTACTGTTAACGGAGAGATCGCTAATCTTAATACCCATATAAAAGAACATGATATCATTGAGGTTGTCGAATCAACTGCAGGTGCTGAAGGCGCGATGAAGGTATCGGCACTTCCGGGGTATAAGGATACGATCAGATTCAACGTAAACGGTATAGATGTATCAATGCCCAAGTTTGTATCCGTAAACGGAAATCTGGAATCCGAGTACTATGATATATGCCAGGGAGATGAAATAAAGATACTGGATTATTACACGGTCGAACAGATCATGCAGTTTATGGATATCGACAATAAAGAAAATGCAGTATGTATGGTCAACAATAAAAAAGCCGATGATGATACAAAAGTCTATGAGAACTTTACCGTAGAGTGGAAGATGGTCGATGCACTGAGCTTTGACGAACTTCCCGAAGAAGATGAATCGGAAACGGATGAAAAGGCTGACGAGGAAAACAATAAAGCAGAAGAAAAGCCGGTGACCAAAAAGAAAGCCAAAAAGAAAAAGATAGTAGTCACCGTAAATGATAAGCCTGTAACTCTTGATTCCAAGAGTTCATATGTCTTTGTTGACATCTTTGATAAGATAGATTTTGATCTTTCAAAGCCTCAGGGAGCCATAGTCACAAAGAAGAACGGTGCTTCAGCCGAATACATGGAAGAGATACACGATGGCGATGTTATCGAAGTATACTGGGAGAAGATATAAATGCGATTTGCACCTATAGCCAGTGGGAGCAGCGGTAACTGCATCTATGTCGGCAGTAACAATACACATATTTTGGTGGATGTCGGGATAAGCGGAAAAAGAGTGGATGAAGCTTTAAGAAGTCTCGATATATGCGGACAGGATCTTGACGGTATACTCATAACTCATGAGCATGTGGATCATATCGGCGGTCTTGGGGTAATCTGCAGAAAGTACAGCATACCCGTCTATGCGACAAAGGATACAATAGATGCTATAAAAGCATACAAGTATCTTGGAAAAGTCGAGGATGATATTTTCCATCCGATAGCTCCGGACTGCGATATCAAGATAAAGGATATCATCGTAAGGGCATTCAGGACGAGTCATGATGCGATAGATCCCGTAGCATATACATTTGCGGCGGACGGCAAGAAACTTGCTGTGGCAACAGATATGGGGACTTACAGTGAGTATACGGTAGAGAATTTAAGGGGCATGGATTCGATGCTCATAGAAGCAAACCATGATGTACGAATGCTTCAGGTCGGACCTTATCCTTATCCGTTAAAACAAAGGATACTATCAGATCATGGACATCTGTCAAACGAACTGTCGGGCAGGCTTGTTTCTCAGGTTTTAAACGATAAGATGGGAAAGATATTCCTTGGACACCTGAGCAAGGAGAATAATCTTCCGGAGCTTGCTTATGAGACTGTAAGAGTGGAGATAGACCTCGCAGACAATGTGTATTCTGCAAATGATTTTGAGATAATGGTCGCAAAGCGTGACTGCATGTCACAGGTTGTGAACCTTTAATATACAACGAAAGGACATAAAAAAGTGAACAAGACAATCATTACAGTAGTAGGACATGATGAGGTTGGCATCATCGCAAAGGTATGTACTTATCTTGCGGAAAACAACATTAATATCAACGATATCTCTCAGACGATACTGCAGGGATACTTCAATATGATGATGATCACGGATATGACTCAGTCAACAAAGCCGTTTGGCGAGATAAGCGACGAACTTGCAGCTTTGGGAGAAAGCATAGGAGTTATCATCAAGTGTCAGCGTGAAGAGATCTTCAACAGCATGCACAGAATATAATCAATTGAAAGGATCATATCTGATATGATAAATATATTTGAGGTCGCAGAGACCAATGAGATGGTTGAGAAGGAAAATCTCGATGTCAGGACTATAACACTTGGTATCAGCCTTCTTGATTGTATCGATTCAGACATTAACAAGTTAAACGAAAAGATCTACAACAAGATCTGCACGGTTGCAAAAGACCTTGTAAAAACAGGCGAGGATATATCAAAGGAGTTTGGTATCCCGATCGTCAACAAGCGTATAAGTGTAACTCCCATAGGCCTTATAGGAGCAAGCGCCTGCAAGACAACAGATGATTTTGTCAGTATCGCAAAGACACTCGATAAGGCTGCAAAGGCTGTAGGAGTAAACTTTATAGGCGGATACAGTGCTCTTGTTGCAAAGGGGATGACACCCGGGGAAGAGATGCTTATCAGATCCATCCCCGATGCACTCTGTTCTACGGATAGGATAATGAGCAGTGTTGTTCTCGGTTCAACAAGAACCGGTCTTAACATGGACGGCGTGAAGCTCATGGGTAAGGTAATAAAAGAAACTGCCGAAAAGACAAAGGATAAGGATTCTATTGGATGTACAAAGCTTGTTGTGCTTTGCAATGCGCCCGATGATAATCCCTTCATGGCAGGAGCTTTTCACGGCGTGACCGAAGCGGACAGCATCATAAATGTCGGGGTTTCGGGTCCCGGAGTTGTTAAATTTGCTCTCGAAAAAGTAAGAGGAGAGAACTTTGAGGTTCTTTGCGAGACTATTAAGAAGACTGCTTTCAAGGTAACAAGAGTAGGTCAGATAGTAGCAAGGGAAGCATCAAAGAGACTCGGTATCCCTTTTGGAATAGTTGACTTAAGCCTTGCACCCACTCCTGCTATAGGCGACAGCGTTGCTGACATTTTATGCGAGATCGGTCTTGAACAGACAGGAGCACCAGGTACAACCGCAGCACTCGCACTATTAAACGATCAGGTTAAAAAGGGTGGAGTCATGGCATCAAGTTATGTAGGAGGATTAAGCGGAGCGTTTATCCCTGTCAGTGAAGATCAGGGTATGATAGATGCGGTCAATGCCGGAGCTTTAACAATTGAAAAGCTTGAAGCAATGACATGTGTATGTTCCGTAGGACTTGATATGATAGCTATCCCCGGAGATACACCGAACAGTACTATATCAGGTATTATAGCCGATGAGCTTGCCATAGGCATGATAAACCAGAAGACCACGGCAGTCAGGATCATACCGGTTATTGGCAAGACTGTCGGAGACAATGTTGAATTCGGAGGCTTGCTTGGTCATGCACCGATTATGCCTGTCAACGGATTCAGTTGCGAAGCATTTGTAAACAGAGGTGGCAGGATACCTGCACCCATCCACAGCTTTAAGAACTAACATCAGGAGGTATGAAATGGGAACGGTTACAGCAAAAAACCCGATAATGCCGGGATTTTATCCCGATCCTTCCATATGTGCAGTCGGAGAGGATTATTATCTTTGCAACTCGACATTTGCCTATTTTCCGGGTTTGTCACTAATGCATAGTAAGGATCTTGCACATTGGGAACAGATAGGCAATGTACTTAACAGACATTCTCAGCTTCCGCTTGAAGGAGCGGATCATTCACAGGGACTGTTTGCGCCGACCATAAGATATTATGACGGAATGTTCTATGTTATATGCACAAATGTGACACACGGCGGAAACTTCATTGTTACTGCAAAGAATCCGGAAGGACCGTGGTCGGAACCTCATTATCTGGAAGATGCAGACGGCATAGATCCTTCGCTTTTCTTTGACGATGACGGAAAGTGCTATTATATCGGCACTCATCCAAATCCGGACGGAGTAAAGTATAACGGAGACTGGTATATCTATATAAGTGAAGTTGATCTTGTTAACTGGAAGCTTATCGGCGAAAAGAAGAATGTATGGAATGGTGCCCTGAAAGGGTGCATATGGCCTGAAGGACCGCATATCTATAAAGAGAACGGATATTATTACATCATGCATGCCGAAGGCGGTACAGGCCCCGAACACTCTGTTATGATATGCAGAAGTAAGGATATCTGGGGACCTTACGAGGGAAATCCAAAGAATCCGATACTTACACACAGACATCTTGGAAAGGATTATCCCATAAAGTATGTAGGTCACGGTGATATCATAAAGACTCCCAATGATGAATGGTACATGACAGTGCTTGCCGTAAGACCTCTTGAAAGATATACAACAATGGGAAGAGAAACATTCCTTGCTAAATTCATCTGGGAAGATGACTGGCCGGTCGTTAATCCGGGTGTGGGAATGTTAACGGATACTGTTGAGATAGACCTTCCCGAATGGAATCCTCTAAAGGATCCCGATTCATATACAAACAGAACGAGACGCAAGACTGCGATCCCGGGTACCGAAAGAGAATATGTTTTTGAAAACATGAATGAACTCGGAGACGAATTCCTCTTCCTGAGAAACTACCCGGATGATATGTACAAGCTTAACGGAGAAGGACTACTTCTTAAAGCCTCAAAGGATGATATCAAGGCTGTAGCAAGCCCTTCTTACGTATGTATCAGACAGCAGCATCACCACTTTAGATCATCAGCTCAGATCGATATCAGCACTGTTAAAGATGGTGTAAGTGCAGGTCTGGTGCTCATGCAGAACAATCTTTATAATCTGAGAGCAGAAATTAAGGATTCTGTTTGCAGCATGGTACTTTGTCAGGATGGAAAAGATGATGTTATCGGTACATGCAATGCTTCTGATATAGTAAAGAATGGAATAGTTGAACTAACAATAGTGGTCGACGGATTAAACACCAGGGTTTTTGCGGGTGAAGTAAAACTTGGAGAAGCATCGGTTTCAAACCTTTCAACAGAGGTTGCCGGCGGATTCGTTGGATGCTGTATAGGCGTATATGCATCTGCTAACGGAAAAGATTCTGATTCATATGTATTGTTCAAGGATCTTACATATAAAGCAGACTGATAAAAATATAGGGCTGACACATGTCAGCCCTTAAATTATGTCTAAGATAAGAAATGAACCGTAGCAGATCAGATTATAACTATCTGACGGGTAAATTCATTGGCATTTTCGTTGCTCTGATATTTGCATGCGGATACGAAGTCAAATATATGAGCAGCCATAATATCTCTGTCTAAAAGTTTCATCTGTCTTTCATCAAGCACATTTGATGCATCAGCAAGCTTGGTTATCATAGGGATCGAAGATGATTCCTTGATGATCGAAAGAAGCTTTTCGCTGTCTTTCCTAAAGCCGAGTACTCTTGCATAGCTTGCTTTCTTGTCTTCGTCGTAGCAATCCTTTTTGATATTCAAAAGAATATGTGTAAGACATCTGCTTACTCTTGAATATGTTATCTCTTTGGTCTTTAAGAGAGTACAGAACTGATCATATGACTGGAAATATATGAGATTCTTTTTGATCTTATCCGACAGCTCTCTTGATACATCAAGATAATCCTCATATCCTTCTTCTTTTTCAAGTATGGCTTTATATCCGACTTCACGCGAGAAATTCTGGGAGGTTAACGGATATGATCTTCCAAGACGCTCTAAAAGAATATCGTATGTTGATGACGGAACATGATTGATGATGGGAGAGAGCGGTTCGCTCATCGCCTGTCTTACAGCTGTATTTCCAACGAATGACATGTTGCTTATACCTACGATATCATCATTGCTCCTGATATATGAATCATCGTTTTTCATGTAATCATAGCTTGATAAGATGCATTCTCTTATAGCTGTCGCTGAACTGTATGACTGCATATTAAGCTTTGTCTCGTTATAATTACTGCCGATTCGATGGATAGGGCAGGGTTTTATCTTGCTGTCAAGATTATAAAGTGCCTTGCGGTATTCTGTGGCAAGTGTGTTATTGGGCTTGCAGAGTCCCTCAACGATATGCTCGTTGAAATGATTTAAAAGAGCAAGTTCTCTTGCTTTTGGATATGAGTTTCCTTCCTTCATATAGGAAGCTATTTCTTTAGCAAGTTCTTCCTGATGGGTGAGCATGAACTGCGTAACATCCTCAAGAGCTTCAAGAGATGGTGATTCGCAACCGAAACTCAGTTCATCAACACATCCCAATGCATCGAGAAGCGATACACCGCCGTAAGCAAAATCACCGGCTGCACCGGTTGAATATATGACAGGTAATTCTATTACCATATCAACGCCGCTTTTTAGAGCCATGCGTGTACGTGAATGCTTGTCTATTATCGCGGGACCTCCTCTTTGAACCCAGTCACCGCTCATGACTGCGATTATATAATCGGAGCCTGATTCTCTTAATTTATCAATCTGGTACTTGTGTCCGTTGTGAAACGGATTGTATTCACAGATGATGCCGGTTATCTTCATATCCCTCAAAAAACCTTTCTACTTATTTATAAGATCTCTTCGCAAGTTTATATTTTATAACATAATAACAATCTTCTCAAGAAGAGATTGTCTCTGATAAGATACAATTTTTGCTCAATTTATTCTTGTATACAATAATCTTGACAGATATAATTATATCAAGTGAAACGTAACAGATTGGGTAAGTTACAAAAGAAGATTTGGAGGGTGTTATGGCAGGATATATTGACAAGATCAAAGAACGTGCAAGAGCAGATGTTAAGACAATCGTTATGCCTGAGACAAACGATAAAAGAACACTTATCGCTGCAGCACATGTAATAGAGGAAGGCATTGCCAATATCATATTGGTCGGTAACAAGGAAAAGATAATGGATGGTGCCGGATGGCTCGAAGTAGATCTTACAAAAGTACAGATCATAGAGCCGACTACAACTGAGAAACTTGATGAGTATGTGGATCTTCTCTACGAAACAAGAAAGAGCAAAGGCATGACTCCAGAGAAAGCAAGAGAGCTTCTTTTAACTGATCCTCTGGTATTCGGTGTCATGATGGTAAAAGCAAACGATGCCGACGGCATGGTTGCAGGTGCATGTCATGCTACTGCAGATGTTTTAAGACCTTCGCTTCAGATCTTAAAGACAGCCCCCGGCGTTAAGCTAGTAAGCGGTTTCTTTATCCTTGATGTACCGAACAGCCCGTACGGAAATAACGGAACATTCCTTTTTGCGGACTGCGGACTGAATCAGGATCCTACAAGCGAAGAACTTGCTCATATAGCTTATTCTTCATCAAAGAGCTTTAAAAACCTTGTAGGAGGAAAGCCGATCATCGCAATGCTGAGTCACAGTACAAAGGGAAGCGCAAAGCATCCTCTTGTCGATAAAGTAACAAAAGCCGTTGAGATAGCTCATGAACTTTACCCGAATCTTATGATAGACGGTGAGCTTCAGACCGATGCGGCAATAGTTCCTTCGGTAGCAAAGAACAAAGCACCCGGCAGTGAAGTGGCAGGTAAGGCAAATGTTCTCATATTCCCTAATCTTGATGCCGGAAATATAGGCTATAAGCTTGTTGAGAGACTGTGCGGAGCTGAAGCCTATGGACCGATGCTGCAGGGAATAGCAAAGCCTGTAAACGATCTTTCACGCGGATGTTCATGGGAAGATATTGTGGGTGTTGTGGCTCTTACGGCAGTTCAGGCACAATTGGTGTAAAAAAGTTGTTGACAAAGAAACTATACCTATGTATAATCATTTGAGTGTGATGTTGCAGAGTAAGGAGGTGTAACGGCATGTCAATTTGTCCTAAGAATAAATCTTCCAAGGGAAGAAGAGACAAGAGAAGAGCTAACTGGAAGATGAGTGCTCCGACACTTGTTAAGTGCAGCAAATGTGGCGCTCTTATGATGCCTCACAGAGTCTGCAAGGCTTGCGGTTCTTACAATAAGAAAGAAATCGTAGCTGTTGACTAATATATGCTGATTTAAGCCTTCCGTTTTCGGGAGGCTTTTTTGGTGCTGTTTTTCGTCAATTATTTATGGCTGTTATACTTGATTTTTGAAGATGCCTCTAGTATAGTAAAAAAGACGAAATTATACGATATGTAAAGCGAGGTAAGATATGGCAGAGTACGTGAAGGTTGCTCTTGACGCCATGGGGGGAGATAACGCACCGCACGAGATCGTTAAGGGTGCTGTTGATGCCCTTGCTGAGCGTGATAATCTGTATGTATATGTCGTTGGCAGACAGGATGCCATAAACGCAGAATTAAGCAAATATTCATATGATAAGAACAGACTTGAGGTAGTTGACGCGTCTGAAGTGATAGAAACGGCGGAGCCTCCGGTAATGGCTATAAGAAAGAAGAAGGATTCTTCGATAGTCAAAGCCATGAACCTTGTTAAAGACAAAACATGCGATGCTTTTGTGAGCGCAGGTTCTTCGGGAGCCATACTTGTCGGGGGACAGGTTATCGTCGGAAGGATCAAAGGTGTTGAAAGACCGCCGCTTGCTCCTCTTATCCCTACAAAGGATGGAGTTGCACTCCTTATAGACTGTGGAGCAAATATGGATGCGAGACCATCTTTTCTGGTACAGTTTGCCAAGATGGGATCTGTCTACATGAAATACGTTATGGGTGTTGAGAACCCCAGAGTCGGCCTGGTGAATGTGGGTGCTGAAGAAGAGAAAGGAAATGCTCTTGTTAAAGAAACATTCCCGCTCTTAAAGAGCTGTCCGGATATCAATTTCATCGGAAGTATAGAGGCAAGAGATATACCGCTTGGCGGAGCAGACGTTATAGTGTGTGATGCGTTTGTCGGCAATGCGATCCTTAAGACACTTGAGGGTGTCGGAAAGATGATGATAGGCATGATCAAGGAAAGTATGACAGCCAATCTGAAGTCGAAGATAGGAGCGCTCCTTATTAAGGGTTCATTAAAGAACAGCTTAAAGAAAGTTGATGTTTCCGAATATGGCGGTGCACCGCTTCTTGGACTCAACGGACTGGTGGTTAAGACACACGGATCGAGCAAAGCCGGAGAGATTAAAAATACGCTTATACAGTGTATTACATTTAAAGAACAGAATATCAATGATAAAATAAAAGAGATCATTGGGAATACAGAAGACAAGATTTAAGGAGAAGTGTATTATGGAATTTGAAAAGCTTAAGAAAGTTATCGCAGAAGTACTCAGCGTTGATCCTGACGAGATCACAATGGAGACGACTTTCACTGACGATCTTGGAGCGGATTCACTGGATTTATTCCAGATCATAATGGGGTTAGAGGAGGAATTTGATATTGAGATTCCGCCGGAGAAAGCTGAAAACATTACCACTGTTGAAGAAGCCGTGGAGCTTATTAAGAGTGAAATAGGTCAGTAACTTAAAAAAGCCCATTTTTATGGGCTTTTTTAGATGATGGATGTGTATTTGTTTAGCTAATAATGTGATTTGTTGGCTAAACAAATATACTGTCTGTTTGAAGGAGAGTATATGGTTAACAGATCTTTGGATGGCCTTGAGGAAAAGATAGGCTATTCTTTTAAAGACAGGAACCTTCTTAAACGGGCACTCACCCACAGTTCTTATGCAAATGAGCAGAAGATAAACAAGCTTGGAGATTATGAGAGACTTGAGTTTTTGGGTGATGCAGTTCTGGAACTTGTCTCAAGTGAATTCATCTACAATAAATATCCCGATTACCCTGAAGGAAAACTGACCCGTATAAGGTCATCAAATGTATGTGAGCCAGCTCTGGCTTATTGTGCCAGGGAGTTTGAACTGGACACTTACATCCTGCTGGGTAAGGGTGAGGAAGCTACAGGCGGGAGAAATCGTGATTCGATCCTGTCGGATGTCTGTGAAGCTGTTATCGGAGCGTTATATCTTGACGGAGGAATGCAGGTAGCTCATGACTTTATTCACAGATTCATTTTAAGCGATCTTGAAGATAAGACACTGTTTTTGGACAGCAAGAGTATCCTTCAGGAGATGACGCAGGCTGCCAATCATACAACGCTTGATTATCGTGTTGTGGGTGAAAAAGGCCCGGATCATGACAAGGAATTTACTGTTGATGTGTTTGTAGGCGGCAAGAAAGCAGGAAGAGGAACGGGCAAGACCAAAAAAGCCGCAGAACAGGCTGCCGCTTATCAGGCAGTAAAGAAATTCAAGGGAAACTAAACCTTATTAAACGAAAAGAAAGAGGATTTAGAAGTGTATCTTAAAAGTATAGAAGTACATGGATTTAAATCATTTGCAAATAAGATCGTATTCCAGTTTCACAACGGTATCACTGGTATCGTAGGTCCCAACGGTTCGGGTAAAAGTAATGTTGCAGATGCTGTAAGATGGGTACTTGGTGAGCAGAGAGTGAAACAGCTTCGTGGCGGAAATATGCAGGATGTCATATTTGCCGGAACGGAAGTGCGTAAACCTTTAAGCTGTGCTTATGTTGCGATCACACTAGATAATTCCGACAGACAGCTCGGAATAGATTTTGACGAGGTTACCGTTGCAAGAAGACTCTATCGTTCGGGAGAGAGTGAGTATCTGATTAACGGAACGGCATGCAGACTTAAAGATGTCAATGAGCTTTTCTATGATACAGGTATAGGTAAGGAAGGTTATTCCATAATCGGACAGGGCCAGATAGATGCCATCCTAAGCGGTAAGCCTGAGGAAAGAAGAGAGCTTTTTGATGAAGCTGCAGGTATAGTTAAGTTTAAACGCCGTAAGGCTGCCAGTGAAAAGAAGCTCGAGGAAGAGAGAAACAACCTTATAAGAGTAAACGATATACTCTCGGAGCTTGAAAAACAGGTGGGTCCTCTTGAAAAACAGGCTGAAAAGGCAAAGGTATATCTTAAGAAAAAAGAAGAACTCAAACAGTCCGATGTTAATCTGTTCTTACTCAGTAACGAGTCAACAACAAAGCAGTTAAATGATGTTGAGGAAAAGTTAAAGATAGCAACATTTGATCTTAAGACATCACAGGATGCTTTTGAAAAGATAAAAGAAGAATATGATTTCACTGCTGAACGTATAGAAGAACTTGAAAATGCCATTGAACAGGACAGAAAGTCTCTTTCCGAGACTGATTCAGTAAGGAGTAGACTGGAAAACCAGATAGAGCTCTTAAAAGAACAGATCAATTCCGCAAAGGGAAATGAGGAACACTTAAACAACAGAAATGACAGTGTTTCAAAACAGATCAAAGAAAAAGACGATGAAGTTAAAAAGATCGTTGACAGAAAAGCTTCCATAGATGAAAGACTGGAAGCTGCAAATGCAAAAAAAGAAGAGCTGAAAAAGAAACTTGAACTTGTTCAGAATGATATCGAGAACAGCAACAACGAGATAGAAAAGAACAAGAATACGATCATTCAGCTTTTAAATGACCGTGCAAATATCAAGTCAAGGATGGAAAGACTTGATACTCTGCAGGAACAAATAGATATAAGAAAAGCAGAGCTTACCGGTAAGATCGTAAGTGCAAGGACCGATGAAGCAAAACAGCAGGAGATCATCAGCGGTTACGAGGAGGAATTCAAACAGGTAACTGCCCAGATCGGCGAACTTGAGAAAGAACAGAAAGAAAAAGAAAACATATCTTCAAAGATGAAAGCCGATCTTGAGAATCTTGACAATAAGTTAAGGGATGCTCAGGTTAAGTATCATCAGGATAAGTCTACTTATGAGGCACTGTCCAACATAACAGAACGATATGAGGGATACGGCGGCTCCGTTAAGCGTGTCATGGAAGAGAAGGACCGCAACAAAGGCCTTATAGGTGTTGTTGCGGATATCATAAAGACGGAGAAGAAGTATGAGATAGCTATAGAAACGGCTCTTGGCGGCAATATCCAGAACATTGTTACCGATGATGAAGAGACAGCCAAAAAGATGATAGCACTCCTTAAGAAGGAGAGAGCCGGAAGAGCTACATTCCTTCCTTTGACAAGTATTGTTCACCCTCAGGAATTCAAGACTCCGGAAGTTCTTGATGAAAAGGGTGTGATCGGCATGGCTGATGCTCTTGTTAAGACAAAGAAAGAATATGTCAATGTGGCAAAGGCAATGCTTGGAAGGATAGTTGTAATCGATAATGTCGATAATGCCGTTAAGATCGCAAGAAAATACGATTACGGTGTACGTATGGTAACGATCGAAGGTGAACTTCTTGTTCCCGGAGGTGCCATAAGCGGCGGTGCATTCAAAAAAGATTCCAATCTCTTATCAAGAAGAAGAGAGATGGAAGAGATGCAGGAGCGTATGAAAGAGACGCTCATAGAGATAGATAAACTCCAGGAAGAGATACAGGATACAAAGAATAAGAGAAACGAAGTCAGAGTTGAGATTGAGAATATCAAACTCACCCTTCAGAGTACATTTATCAAACAGAATACCGTCAGACTCTCACTTAATGCTGCAAGAAACAGGCAGGAAGAGAATCAGGCGGATACGGATTCTTTAAAGGCTGAATCAGCCCAGCTTGAACTTCAGATAGGTCAGAATGAACAGGAGAAGAAGGATATTCTTGCTCAGATGAAAAACTCTGACGATACCGAGCATGATTGCGAAGCCATGATCGCCAAACTCAGCGGTCAGCTGGAGGAAAAGCGTGCAGAGGAAAGCAGGATCAGCGATGAACTTGCCGCTGCCGATGTCGAACTTGAAAAAGTTGCTCTGGAAGCAAGCTTTGAACAGCAGAACATTGACAGAATAGAAGCAGAAAAGAAGCGTTTCAGCGATGAACTTAATGAGATCATCGATAAGATGGGAAGTTCCAAAGAGGAAGTTGAGACCAAGGAGCATGAGATCGAGGAGATCAAAAAGACGATAGAGAGCTCATATACCGTTCAGAATGATACTAAGGATCGTCTTGATAAGAACATCGAGGAGAAGGACAGTCTAACTCAGAAACAGAAGAATTTCTTCACAAGAAGAGAAGAACTGGGAGATAAGATAACAGGCCTGGATAAAGAAGTTTACAGACTTGATTCGCAAAAGACCAAGTTCAGTGAATCACTTCAGTCTCAGATAGATTACATGTGGAATGAGTATGAGATCACATTAAGAGATGCTGAAAAGCTGCGTGATCCTGAACTTACAGACCTTGTAGTCTTAAGAAGGGATGTTGCACAGATAAGGGATTCAATCAAGAGACTCGGTGATGTGAACGTAAATGCCATAGAGGAATACAAGGAAGTAAGCGAGAGATACAACTTCCTAAAGACTCAGCATGATGATCTGGTTGAAGCCGAAAAGACCCTTACAGGTATCATTGAAGAACTTGATGCTGCCATGAGAAAGCAGTTCAAGGAAAAATTCACACAGATCAATCATGAGTTTGATAAGGTGTTCAAGGAACTGTTCGGAGGAGGTACCGGTACTCTCGAACTTATGGAAGATCAGGATATCCTTGATGCGGGCGTAAAGATAATAGCTCAGCCGCCGGGAAAGAAACTTCAGAACATGATGCAGTTATCGGGCGGAGAAAAAGCGCTTACCGCAATAGCGTTACTCTTTGCTATTCAGAATCTTAAGCCGTCACCTTTCTGTCTGCTCGATGAGATCGAAGCCGCACTTGATGAGAGCAATGTCGGCAGATTCGCAAAGTATCTGCATAAGCTTACAAAGCATACACAGTTTATAGTAATAACACACAGAAGGGGAACTATGGAAAAAGCTGACAGACTGTATGGTATCACCATGCAAGAAAAGGGTGTATCGACCCTTGTCAGTGTAAATCTCATAGATGAAAAGGATCTTAACTGATGGGACTTTTTGACAGATTAAGACAGGGACTGACAAAGTCCAGGGAGAACTTCGTAAACAATGTCATAAGTGTCTTTGATACATATAAGTATATCAATGATGATTTTTATGATGAGCTCGAGGAATTGCTCGTTATGGGCGATGTGGGAGTCGAGGCTACGGAGCAGATAATAGATAAGCTTAAAGACGATGTTGTAAAGGAGCATCTTAAGACTCCAATGCAATGCAAAGCTTATCTTATAAAGAACATAAAAGAGCAGATGCGTGTCGGCGCCGAGGATTATGAGTTTCTCAAACAGAGAAGCGTTGTTATGGTGATCGGTGTGAACGGTGTCGGCAAGACAACGACCATAGGCAAACTTGCTGCCATTTATAAGGCAAAAGGTAAAAAGGTACTTATTGCGGCCGCAGATACATTCAGAGCCGCAGCTACGGAACAGGTTGAAGAGTGGGCTCACAGAGCCAATGTTGACATCATAAAGGGTAAGGAAGGAAGCGATCCTTCGAGTGTTCTTTATGATGCCGTAAATGCCGCAAATGCAAGAGGAGTCGATGTCCTTTTGGTAGATACAGCAGGCAGACTTCACAACAAGAAGAACCTGATGGAAGAGCTTAAAAAGATGCACAGGATAGTTGAGAAGAACTTCGCCGAAGTCAAGCAGGAATATCTTATCGTGCTTGACGGGACAACGGGACAGAACGCACTTGTCCAGGCCAGAGAGTTCTCACAGGCAGCTCCGCTTTCAGGAATTGTCATAACTAAAATGGACGGAACGGCAAAGGGCGGTATTGCTATAGCTATCCAGAGTGAACTTGGTGTTCCCGTTAAGTTTATCGGAGTCGGTGAAAAGATAGATGATCTTCAGGAGTTTGATCCTGATACATTTGTTGATGCTTTGTTTGACTTCAGGGCAGAGGGCGCACCGGAGGATCTTTCAAAGATCGAAGCTTTACATTTTGATGACTGATACGATTTATGAGGTAATTTTCTTATGCTGGATTTAAAGGATTTTGAACAGGCTAGTGAGGCGGTTTCTAAAGTAACACAGGAAACCAAACTGATATACAGTGATTTCTACAGTTCTCTTACGGGTAACAAGGTATATTTAAAACCCGAGAATATGCAGTTTACGGGAGCTTACAAGGTAAGAGGAGCTTACTATAAGATATCTACGCTTACAGATGAGGAAAGAAGCAGAGGTCTTATCACTGCCAGTGCGGGTAATCATGCACAGGGTGTTGCGTATGCTGCCAAATGCTTCGGTGTTAAGGCTACCATCGTTATGCCTACGACAACTCCACTCATCAAGGTAAACCGTACAAAGAGCTACGGTGCGGATGTTGTTCTTTTCGGTGACGTATATGATGAGGCATGCGAACATGCCTATGAACTTGCGAAAGAGCATGGATATACTTTTATACATCCTTTTGATGATCCTGCCGTTGCTACAGGGCAGGGAACGATCGCAATGGAGATATTCAAAGAGCTTCCGCTTGTTGACATCATACTTGTACCTGTCGGAGGCGGCGGACTTGCAACAGGTGTATCAACACTTGCGAAACTCCTTAATCCGAAGATAAAAGTCATAGCTGTTGAGCCTGCAGGTGCAAACTGCCTTCAGGTGTCATTAAAGAAGGGTGAAGTGACAACTCTTGAGAGTGTGAACACTATAGCTGACGGTACAGCCGTAAAGACTCCGGGAAAGAGCATCTTTTCATATCTTCAAAAGAACCTTGATGATGTAATCACCGTTCCTGATGAGGATCTTGTTGTTGCTTTCCTCGATATGGTTGAAAATCACAAGATGGTAGTTGAAAACAGCGGATTACTCACTGTGGCTGCACTTAAACAGCTTGACTGTAAGGATAAAAAGATAGTTTCCATCCTTTCCGGAGGAAACATGGATGTTATAACAATGTCTTCTGTTGTACAGCAGGGACTTATAATGAGAGACAGGATATTTACCGTTTCCGTACTTCTTCCCGACAAGCCGGGTATGTTAAGCAGAGTATCGAGCATTATTGCCGAAGAGAACGGAAATGTTATCAAACTTGAACACAATCAGTTTGTATCAATAAACAGAAATGCAGCCGTTGAGCTTCGGATAACACTCGAGGCGTTCGGAACTGCTCATAAAGAGGCGATAATGAAACGCCTTGATGTTGAAGGATACAAGCCAAAAGTGGTGCGGACAAACGTATAGGAAGTTTGAACAAAAGTCGGTGATATCTTCACCGGCTTTATG
>JAEEGL012823717.1_pt1 | contig 207075 bp, 171 predicted proteins | sample 9134231 | NCBI WGS metagenome assembly JAEEGL01 (sample SAMN16246548, study PRJNA631951) | gut metagenome | biome: gut microbiome; feature: rumen; material: fiber-attached | host: Bos | place: Iran: Karaj | collected 2018-10 | reverse complement strand
GGGAAGGGCTTGAACCAGTGCTTGGCGCCGACGCCCCACTTGTACTTGATCATCATGAAGCCGATGCACCCGGCGGTAGCGGCGTTGAGCTTGGCTTAGTGGCACCAGCCCTGCATATCGACGTGGGTCTGGTTCTCCAGCGCCCACTGCTTTCCGGTCCTTACGCCGATCCAGATGGCGAGGAAGTAGATGGTCAGGGCCAGCGGGATGGCCAGGAACGTGATGATGCCGCCGGCCTTGGTCCGGCGTGCGAATTCATTCAGGAGGATGAGGCCGAGAAGGACGACCAGAAGCATCCCCCACTGGGCGAAAGCGTGTTCGCCATAGACTTGGAAGAACATTGTGTTTAGTTTTAGTTATTAATAATTATGACGGTACTTCTATTTCCTTGATTTCCACTTCGTTTCCGCGCAGCAGCCAGGTATTCCCGCTGCCGCAGAACGGGCAGGTCTTTCCGTTGGGGACGGTTTCGTATTCCTTTCCGCAGGTCTCGCAAAAGGTCACGGCAGGGATGGTGTTGATGCGGAGTTCACTCCCCCGCAAAAGGTCCTCCTTGTCGGCAGCCCAGCGCCAGCAGTCGATGAGGTACTCCGGCACGACGGTGGAGACTTCACCGATGTTCATCACCACGGCGGACACACGGCTTACGCCGTTCTCCTCCGCCGCCTGCTTCACGTCGCGGATGATGTAGAAAACGATCCCCAGTTCGTGCATCCTATTTCTTGTTGAAGATAATGCGGCCGGTACGCTTGAGCATATACGGGAGGATGCCGCTGAACTTATCCTCGGAGAACGGCATTATCCGGTTATCAATTGTGTGATTAAAACGATGCAAATTACACAATTTGTCGTTCAAATCCAAATCTTCCTACTTTGTCGAGAACCGGTAGATGACGGTATGGTGATAGGTTTCGCCGGGGCGAAGGGTTGCGGTGCCGGGAAATTCCGGATGGTTGGGGGTGTCCGGGTACAGTTGGGACTCCATGGCGAAAGCCACGCGGCCTCCTGTGAAGAACTGGAGGCCTGGCTGGTCGTTGAGTACCTCAAGGAAACGGCCGGAAGCCGGGGAATAGACTGAAGCCACGACCTCAACCTTGCCGGCAGCGGTATGGTTCAGGCAGTAGTTCTGGTCGTAGCTGCGGACCATCCCGTCAGGGACGGGAGCGGGCTGGGCGCCGGGGCCGAAGGCACCGCGCCCGGCCGGCGCGGCGACCTGCCTGTCGCCGAGTTTGACCGGCGTACGGAAATCATACGCAGTACCCTCCACGGGCAAAAGTTTTCCCGTAGGGATAAGGCCATCATCGACCTCGGTAATGGCATCGGCATTTATGCAGACGACGTGGTCCAGGACGTTTTCCGCCGGGAATCCGTTGAGATTGAAATAAACGTGGTGCGACAGGTTGCAGACCGTAGGTTTATCGGTCGTCGCCCTGTATTCGATCGAGACACCGTCGTCATCGGTGACTGAGAAAGTGAGGAATGTCTTAAGGGTCCCGGGGAATCCATCCAGGCCGTCCTCTAGGACGCAACTGAGGACGACCGAGCGTTCGGTAACCTCCTCGACATCCCAAACGGTGCGGTCGAAACCTTTCGACCCTCCGTGCAGGGAGTGAGCGCCATTGTTTCTGGTCACTTCATATTTGACGCCGTCCAGGGTGAACGATGCATTCCCGATGCGGTTGGCATAGCGGCCGAGGGCCGCTCCCGTGGGATTGCGACCGAAAGACTGGTACTGCTGGATGCTGTCGTTGTGGCCGACAACATTGGTGTAGTTCCCGTCCTTGTCAGGTGCGTATATACCCACGATGTAACCTGCGTAATTGGTGATCTGGGCGGTAATCCTTCCGTTCGTGATGGTGTAGAGGGAAACCGGCTTGCCGCCGATCTCCATTTCAAAGTCGGTTTTGTCGAGAAGGTCGCCCGGAGCCTTCGTCTGGGCATCGGCAAAAACGCTGCAGAACAGTGCTAATGCACACAAGGCTGCAGACTTGAAAAAACCTGTCTGTTTCATATAGCGCGGTTAGTTTCTTGGCAATAGTTATCGGACACGAATCTACACATTATTTCCATCCTTAGCAAATCCACGCTTTTATCGTTGGAGAAAAAATGTCTATCTTTACAACACCGAATCGTAATTATTGACACAGATATGAGGACTCTTTTATCTTCGCTTACTGCCATCGGCCTGGCGGCCTGCCTTTTCATGTTTCAGGGCTGTTCTGAGGTGTTCGAGAACACTTCTGTCAAGCCTGCCCTCGTCCAGGAGGACGGGATTACACATTTTGAGGTAAACGGAAAGCCGTTCCTGATGCTGACCGGAGAACTGCACAATTCCACAAGCACATCTGAAAGCTATATGGAGAGCATCGGGGTATGGGAGCAGATGAGATACGCCAATTTCAATACGGTGATCGCCTCCTGCTCGTGGGATGTGATCGAGGACGAGCCCGGCCATTACGATTTCACCTCCGTCGACCATGTGATACGCAGCGCACGCAAGAACGGTCTCAAGGTGGTCATGATCTGGTTTGCCAGCTGGAAGAACGGTAACTCCACCTATGCGCCAAGTTATATCAAGCGCGATCCCGTCACCTATCCCCTGGTACAGACCCAGGACGGCGGATTCCTCAACGTGCTGTCCACCTTCGGCCAGGAATCCCTCAAGGCGGACAGGGACGCGTTTGCAGCGCTGATGCAGCATATCAATGAGATTGACAGGGACTACACCGTGATCATGATGCAGGTGGAGAACGAGATGGGCATCCTCGGTTCCGTGAGGGACTTCTCCCCTGCAGCCCAGGAGGCCTGGGAGGGCCAGGTTCCCTCCGACCTTATGGAATATCTCTCAAGCCATAAGGGACAGCTCTTCCCGGAGCTTGAAAGGGTCTGGGGCGAGAACGGCTACAAGATGTCCGGAACCTGGGAGGAGGTATTCGGCACGAGTCACACCACGGCTGAAGACATCCTCACCGACTATCCGTACTATACCGAGGAGATATTCCAGGCCTACCACTATGCCAAGTATGTGAATGAGATTACGGCCGCAGGAAAGGCCGCCCACGATATTCCGATGTATGTCAACAACTGGCTCCGCCAGCCCGGGATGATCAATCCCGGACAGTTCCCTTCAGGGAGCCCGCTTCCGGAGGTAATCGACGTCTGGAGGGCCGCTGCGCCTGCGGTGGATTTCACCGCGCCCGACATCTACATCAGCGAATACGAGTGGGTTCTCAGCCAGTTCGCCCTGAGCAACAATCCAATATTCATTCCCGAGTGCAGGGTGGACGTTTCCAAGGCCCTATACGCCTATGGTGAATATGACGCCCTCGGATTTGCACCGTTCGGTTTTGACGGTGCGCAGAACGCAACCGGAGAGTACTCCGCTGATTTCGAGAATCTTGCCAAATGCTATAAGATCCTGTCCGGAATGGACCAGATGATCATCCGGAACTACGGCTCAGACAAGCTCCGCGGCCTTAGGGTGACGGAGGAGAATGCAAGCCCTTCAGTCCAGATGGGAGACTATATACTCACCGCACGCTCTTCAGTCAGGAACCAGCGCGCCTTCAACTATGGCCAGGGCGCAGCCCAGATGGCCAGGGAGAACGCGCAGCTGGCTGCTGCCTCCCAGCAGCAGGCCCAGTCAGGAGCCCTTATCCTTCAGACTTCGCCGGATGAGTTCTATATCGTCGGCATCAACGTATCATTCTCGTTCGCCCCAAAGGACGCCGACGCTCAAACAAGGATCTTCACCGACGCCATCGAAGAAGGTACCTTCGTAAAGGGTAAATGGGTTCCGGGACGCAGGCTCAACGGCGACGAGAACAGGGTCGGGATCAACGGCGTAGGCGCGGTGAGGGTCGTGCTCTATCCGTCTGCCGCAACGGTCCAGGGACGATAGGCGGGGTCAGTTTCTATCGCCGGGCGCTAGAGAATCTGCCGCGAAAAAGACAACGGAAGCTCAAGGCCATGGGCTTCCACATGCACTGCCTTGAGAGCCTTCTCCACAGCCTCCTCTGTCTCGGCAACCGACATCTCGCCGTCACGGACCTTGAGAAGGATGTCTGAAGTATCCATTTTCAACAGTTAATTACGTTATGGTGCCGGGGATGGCTATCTGTACCGGCGGAAGGTGTAGATGGTCTTGACGCCAAGGGATTCCTTCTGGATGACCAGCCTGGAGCGGCTCATCTCCAGGACATTGTATGTCCCTGAAAGGCGCATCTCATAGTTGAGGCCCTGCGTGAGCCAGAGCGTCTTCGTGAAACTGATCTGCTTTTTGGAAGCGTTGTAAGAGAACTGTGAGCCGTCGACATCCACATCCTTGAGGTCAAGTTGCGTGAAACTGCCCTTCTTGGCAAGGGCGATGCGCGGCTCGCTCAATGAAAGATAGAAATGGACGCCGGAATAATCGACCTGATTCCGGTTTCCGGTTACATTTGCGGGAACGACGGCCTTGGAATCCAATGCCCAGATGCCGTAAATGGACCCGGTGAGGTCTCCGGTATGGCGGACATTCGATACTCCGCAGGATGTAAGGATGGTCAGGCAGGCTGCAACGGCCGCGAAAAAGGATTTCCTCATAGTGGTTCTGAGCATTTATTCTGTTGATTCAAAGATTCTTGACAAGTTAAGCATTAAATGACAATTATCCAACTATAGTTCGGACCTTTTGGATAACTCCTTCAAAACCCCTATCTTTAAGTCTTGAGAAATGCATCAGGACAATTATGCGCAGACTTATCCCCACCTTACTTCTCATCGCGACAGCACTGCCGCTCGTGATGGCCTGTTCCTCCACGCCCCAATGTTCGATCAAGGGGACTGTCACCTCGCAGCTGGACAGTGTCTGGCTCTTTGATATGGACGGAAATATCCTCGACGCCAGCGCGGTGCAGGACGGGGCTTTCGCCTTCACCTGCGACCGCAGTAAGGCTTCTGTCGTCACCATCCAGACCAAAAACCAGTCGGGCCCGCTTCCCCTGATTCCGGATGTCAAAGAGATTCAGGTGACCCTCGGAGACGGCTCCGCCACCTCGGCCGGCAGTCCGCTCTCAGACGAGCTCCAGGAGCTTCAGAGCTGGATCTTCAAACAATTCGACGACTCCAACGAGAAGGCGATGGCACTGTACGCGGAAGGAAAGAATGACGAGGCTTCCGCAGTGATGGAAGAGATGCATCAGGCCCTGACCGATCACTGCAGGGAAGTCTATCTCAAGCACTTGCAGGATCCCATCGGCATTCAGGCCATGAATTTCCTGATTGACGCAATTCCTGACGAGGAGTTCATCAGCCTGTACGAGAAGGGCGGCGACCTCATCCACGACGATGCAAGTATCGGCGGCTATTATGAGTCATTGACCCAGACCGGATTCGTCCTCCTCCAGCCGCAGCCCGACGGATCTTTCGCCGAATCCGAAGGCACCCTGGACAGCTTCATAGGCCAGGGAAAGTACGTCCTTGTCGACTTCTGGGCATCCTGGTGCGGTCCCTGCAAGGAAGAGACCCCCTTCGTGGTGAAGGCATACAACGACTACAAGGACAAGGGCCTTGTAGTGCTGGGCATCCCGGTGCAGGACAAGCAGGACGCCACGAAAAAGGCGATGGCCGATATGGGCATCCGCTACCCGCAGCTCATGGATCCCGGCGGGAAGCTGGCTGAAAAATACGACGTTATCGGCATCCCGCACCTGTTCCTCTTCGGTCCGGACGGCGAAATCGTCAGGCAAGGCATGCGCGGCGAAGAGACTGACGCCATCCTCGCCGGACTGCTGAAGTAGATCAAAGCGCAGCTAGCGGAGCGTGAAGATCACCGGGAACGTGTAGCTGACGTTGACGGCGCGGCATATTGCAAATAAGGGGGATTCGGAAGAATAATCCTATATTTGTCCTTACCTTCTAATAACCAATACCATGAGCATCGACGCATCCACGACCTTCCGCCCGATGAGGCGGTTCAAGCAGGCGCTTACGGAACAGGAGTGCCAGGAGATATTGACCCGGGCATACAGGGGCTTCCTGTCGGTCATCGGCGATGGCGGATATCCCTATGCGCTGCCTGTCAATTTTCTCTATGCAGACGGCCATATCTGGTTCCACTGCGCCCTGGAGGGGCACAAGATGGATGCTATCAAAGCTTGCGACAAGGCTTGCTTCACAGTGGTCGACGAACCTATAAAGGAGGAGAACGACTGGTGGTACCACGTGAAGAGCGTCATCTGCTTCGGCCGGGTACGGGTCGTCACTGATGAGGCCGAGCATACGGCCAGGCTCCGCCAGTTCGGTGCCAAATACTTCCCAGAAGGATATGACATCGACTCAGATATGATGAAAAACGGCCCGAGAGCAGCAGTGCTCGACTTCGAGGTCGAGCACATCAGCGGCAAACGGGTCAAGGAGAAATAGTCCTATACCGTTACAAAGACCAGCATTATGAAACGCTTTCGACTTTTGACAGCCCTGGCGGGCGTGCTGCTGCTGGCCGCGTGCGGCGGCGGTGCGCAGAAAGGCGCGCAGGCACCGGCCGCGCCTTTCGTGTCCGCCGCCGATGTGCGCCCGGCAAGCTACGCAGGCAGCACGCCGCGCTTCAAGGCGCTGCTTTACTATTCCGACCGGGTGGAGGAGGCCCACCAGCAGTTTTCACATCAAGCCGTGGAGTTCTTCCATCGGCTGACTTACGGCGAAGGATGGATAATGGACGTGAGCCAGGACCTCCTGGCGCAGGGTGACCTGTCCCAGTACGACATCATCATTATGCCGGATGCCGCTCCGTCTTCGGCCAGGGACCGCAAGGCCTTCGAAGAGTATATGGATAACGGCGGCGGCTGGCTCGGCTTCCATGCCGCAGGCTATAACGACCGCTCGACGGGCTGGGACTGGTTCCGCAATTTCCTGGGCGGAGTGAGTTTCCTCTGCAACAACTGGCCTCCGCAACCGGGTCTGGTAGAGGTCGAAGGCCATGACCATCCGGTGACCCGCAACCTTCCGGACGAGTTCGTCGTCCCGGAGACGGAGTTCTACCAGTGGCAGCCGGACCCGCGCTCGAACCCCGACGTGCAGGTGCTCGTGAGCCTCTCACAGAAGAATTTCCCGATAGGCCTTAAAGACATCGTCTTCGGCGGCGACTTCCCGGTGGTCTGGACCAACAGGAACTACCGCATGGCCTACATCAATATGGGACACGGCGACCGCTGCTTCAGCGACGCTACACAGAATCTCCTCTTCGTCAACGCGTTACGTTGGGTGGTCAGCCAGTCCCCGAAGGGCGACCCCTTCGATCGTTAGCCACCACAGCAATACAAACCAACCAACATAGAAACAACCATGAAAGTACTGATGATAAACGGCAGCCCGCATGCGAAGGGCAACACCGCAATAGCCTTGGGCGAGATTGCGAAGCAACTGGAGAAGAACGGAATCGAGAGCGAGATTGTCTGGATCGGCAACAAGCCGGTCCGGGGCTGCATCGCCTGCGGACGCTGCGCGTCCAACAATGCCAGGTGCATCTTCGACGACGACGTCTGCAACAGTATCAGCGAAAGATTCGCCGGGGCAGACGCGCTGATCGTGGGCTCTCCCGTCTATTACGGCCAGCCCAACGGAGCATTACTGAGTATTATCCAGAGGGCGTTCTACTCCAACGGAGCCAGCATCGCCGGCAAGCCCGCCGCTGCAGTCGCGGTCTGCCGCCGCGGCGGCGCCTCAGCGTCCTTCGAAACGTTGAGCATGCCCTTCCTGATGATGAACATGCCCGTCGTGGCATCGCAATACTGGAATATCGTCTACGGCCGCGAAGCGGGTGAGGCCTCCCTGGACAAGGAAGGCCTCCAGACAATGCGTACCCTCGCCAACAACATGGCGTGGCTTCTGAAAGCCACAGATGGCAAACCCGCGCCCGGGCGCGACGGCGAGCCCGCCGAGCGCACCAATTTCATCAGATAGTGTCAGGGCTACTTCAGTCCTGATGGTAGTCGAGGGTGAAGTCGCGGTAGAAGGAGTCGACGATCAGGAGCTGGACGGGGCGGATGGTGAAACTGAGATGCTCATCGGCGACAATGGAACTCACTGAAAGAGTGAGGGATTCCGGACCCGTACGCCAGAACCGGTCAACGACGATGGAGGTCTCCTGGTCCGTATCAGGATAGATTACGGGGATGACGAAGGATTTATCGAAATCGATGGCCGTCGGCTCCCCGTTCTTTCCCATTACCGCCGCCATACCGAAGTACTGCAGAAGCTCCTCCTGGTTGGTAATCTTCTTCGGACAGGCATCGCCCTGGACGTCATTGCGGAGGAAATAACCGTGCGCGAGTTCGAAGGGCACGCTGAAAGGACGGTAGTCGCAGATCTTGCCGTCCTCCACCCTGACATCCGTGATGCCGGGGATGCCGAGGTCTGAGTACGTGACCTGATACCAACCGTCTCCCAGAGGTTTGACATCCTCCAGCGACGACTCCTGCGAGGGGCCGTCCTGGCAACCGGTCCTGAAAGCCCAGTAAGAATAGGTATCGTCGTAGTCAGCCTCCCAGAGTCCGTCCAGGACGGACTGCGACAGGCTCTCCTTAAGGAGTCCGTCGGTCATTTCGGTTTCGCCCAGAACTGCTTTATAAAAGTCGGTGATCACTTCCACATCGGACTTGCCCCCCGCGCAGGAAACGAGCAGGGCCAAGGCGCCGGCAAACAAAAACTTCTTCATATCGGGATGTCATTTGATTCTATCTTCAAATTTACGAATTCTTCTCGTGAATGAAAAACCTGATCACCTTTCACGCTCCAGGACATTATTACGGGTTGGGGGAAACGGGAACTTTTACTATCTTTGGGCCGCGAAAAGAAAAGATAAACCATGAACTTTGAAGGAATTATCGTTGGAGCCGCCGTGTTCCTCATCATAGGGGTGTGTCACCCCGTCGTCATAAAGATGGAGTATCAGTGGGGCAAGCAGAGCTGGTGGGTCCTGGCTCTGGTAGGAGCAGCGTTTGCCGTCGCGTCGCTGTTTGTGACGGGGCTGCTGTGGTCCACCATCCTGGGTGCCGCGGCATTTTCCTGCTTCTGGGGCATACGCGAAATAATAGCCCAGGAGAAACGGGTTCTCAAGGGCTGGTTTCCGGAAAATCCCAAACGCAGCGAATACTACGCCCGGAAACGGGCGCAAGGTCCTGTCGATCAGGCGTAAGAGTGCATTCCTCCAAGGATCAGATTGACTCCGAAATAGGTTATCAAGACCGAAAGGAATGCTACAATGCAGAAAGCGTGGAAGAACCTGGGGTGCTGGAATGCCTTCAGGTTTTTTCCGTGCAATGCGAAAGAGTATACCAGGAGCGTGATCAGCGCCCAAGTCTCCTTTGGATCCCAGGCCCAGTAACTGCCCCAGGAAATATTGGCCCAGACGGCGCCCAGGAAAGTTCCGAAGGCGAGAAGGAACACAGCCGGATAAAGCACGATGAGGCTGATCGTCTGAAGCCGCTCCCGTGCGCTTTCAGCACGCAGGAAAAGGCCTACGACACCGATGACGGCCACCAACGCAAAGATAGTATAGCAGATGATCATGCTCACGACGTGGATCCACAGCAGGGGCGAACGCAGCACCGGGAGCAAAGGCTCGAAGATCCACTTCCGGCAGATGAGCCAGAAGCATCCCAGCAACAGCAAGGCGCCGACTATGTAAAGTCCCACTTTCAAGCCGTGGGAAATCTGCACCTTTGAGCAGTATTCCTTGAATGCCGTTCCCTTCTGGAAGAAAAAGCCCACCATACACACAAGCAGCAGGATGTATCCTGCATAGGTAATGCCGACGCCCCAAGGGTCGTGGCTCACGGCGAGAATGCTGCCGAGAAGGTCTTCGTCATAATCCGCCTGATAGAAGCGGTATCCGTTCTTCTTGAGGATGTGGTTCATCGAAATGGTGCGATGCTCCCCTTCCGGGAGAAGAGTCACTTCGCTCCTGTAATCCTTGGGCCACTTCGTCCCGGTATAATAGTCTATGGAAAAACTCTCCAGACGCATTCCGAAATCGAGAGGTCCGGTCTCCCCGTTATCCTTCTCATAGGATGTCGCCTCCTCACCTGTACGGAGGTACAGGGAGCCGCTCTCTCCGGTCAGATGCGTCACAAGCGCCCCTGCGAGGATCAGCAGGAACGCCACATGCATCCCCACAGTGAAAGCCTTGCGGGACATACCGCGGCTCAGCAGAAGAACCATTCCGGATATGGCAGCAATTCCCCACAGCACCATGAACCAGGCGCTGTGATAGACCGTGTCAAGGGCAGTCTCCACACCCTTGAGCTTCTCCAGGAAAGTGGCTGCCGTCATAGCCAGGATGACAGCAGCCAACGATACATAACTCAGGTATTTACATAACTTTTTCATCAGATGGAATCAATGAAGAGGACTACCGCGTCGCGGTCTTCCTTGGACAGATTATAGAATCTTTCAGCGGACTGGTATCCGTCACTCTGCTTGGAATAGGCGTGCCACATTATCGCTTCCACTACATTCCTGGCGCGGCAATCATGCAGACGGTCCGATGCTCCGGTATTCAAGGTGGAAAGGCCGCGTCCCCACAAGGGCGTGGTGCGGCACCAGGTACCGTGGATATCGTTCTTCATATACAACCTGTGCTGGATGAAATCCGAATAAGGCCAGATGGTCTGGCCTGCGTAGCGCGGCAGCGGCTTGCCCTCGTTCATCGCAGGGCTCCAGTAATTGTCGTCCCCTGTCTTCCAGGACGGCTTGTGGCAGGCGGCGCAGCCCATCTCCGTGAAGAGTTTCTTGCCTCTCTGGACCTTTTTGTCATTGAGGTTGCGGGCACGGGGAATGGAAAGGCCACGGTGCCACACCATAAAGTCGTAGAACTGGTCGGCCGTCATTTCCGGCTCGAAATTGTGATATGGATTGTCAAACTGGTTCGTCGAAGGGCTGAGGAGCGCGAACACTGCCTCGGCAATCTCCGCATCGGTCACACTGCCGTCCTTGTCCACATCCACATAATAGGGAGAAGAGGCGCCTTCGGCGCGGATGGCGGCGATGACCGACGGGGTCTCGCTCATCTTCCTGGCCCAGGCCACGGTCGTGTACAGGAAAGGCCTGTCAGGGCGCGTCACGTTCGTGATATTCCATATTGCGTTGGCGCCGGCGCCGTCCTGAAGGGTGCCGCGCGTCATAGCATAGGTGAAGCGCTTCACAGGCTTGAATTCACCCCTCGCCACGCGTGTTCCGTCAGCAAGGATACCCGCACCGTTCTCGCCCGCCTGCCAGTTGGCATAGAAGGCGCTCGCTGCAAAATCATTCGCCCCCTTGTCCCAGAAAGCAGGGTTCAGCTCCACATAGGGAGCCTCGGCGCGATACTGCTCGCGGATGGCATCCTCGGGTATCGCATCGATGAGGCCGGAACCGATCACACCGATGGTCGACTCCAGGCGGAAGCCCATCGTAAGTCCCTTACCCTCAGCAGTATCGTACGGATTGGGGTCGGTATTGAAAGCGGATTTGGCGATGGTCAGTTCCGGATACTGGAGGCTGTAAGCCTCACCATCCGGGAAGGTCATCGGCAGCCCGCTTTCCATTGAGGAAACGGGAATCCAGGTGATGGAGATGCCCTTCTCGTCGATGGGCGGAAGGAAAGGATCCATGGCCATCGTCTGGGGCATTCCAGTCACTTCCGACACATACGCGCCGTCGTTGCTGCCGGGCTCGTTGGCATAATAAACGACCAGCAGATAGCCGTTGCCGAAAGCGCGGGACGTGTTGGCTTCATAGACGAACTGCCTTTTGCCGTGGCCGTAACCGGGGTGGCAGTCCAGGCAGGACTTGCGTACGGAAGCGGGCCCGAGGCCCTTGAACGGTGCAGTGTTGAGCGTTACATTCCTCTCGAAGAACATCTCTCCGTGGTTGAACTGTGAGCTAAGCCCCTGTTGGGTCACGGCAGGCGCCTCGTCCTCATAACACCCTTCCGTGATGTTGAGGGTGGTGCCCAACAGGCCGCCGGGATACCACTCTTCGGCGGAAAAGTTACCAACTGCCTGGCCGACGTATTTCGCGTCCGATTCATGATCGGGCGTCGGATAGTCCGGCGTCTTGTCACAGGCAACAGCCGCGACGGCCGCCGCGGCTGCTATCAGCAATACTTTCTTCGTATCCATAGCAAACTACAGTTTGGAAATCCAGTCTGCGGCCTCGTTCAAGAGAGCATCCAGCGCATTGATCCTGGTAATGCAATTCTCGGCTTCCGGCGATGTCGGATTATCGACGAAAGCGCCTTTGGCCATCGCGTCGTCCAGGGATTTGACGGACGCGGCGAGGGCGGATTCCAACTCGGCAGCCTTAGGCCACTTGTTGTCCTTCAGGAAGGCTGCGATCGAGGCGCTGTTCGCAGATGTGGCCCCCTGTGCACCGTATAGGCTGTATTGGATGGAGAGGATATTGTCCTTGAAGTCCTCGTATGACTTCTTGGAATAGGGGGACTCAATGTAGTCGGGGTCATAGTCCGAGCTGCTGACATAGTGGGCGGTTCCGATCTTGGTGTTGGCCACTTCGTTGCAGATGTTTGAACATCCCGCCACCAGGATGGATGCCACGGCCTCCTGCCAGTTGCGGTATGTGCTTCCGGCATTTCCGGTCTGGAGAAGGTTTTCTCCATAAGTGAGGCCGCTGTCCATGGTCGTGTTCAGTTCCAGTTCATCCTCCACCATGGTCCTCCGGGAAGCAGGGCAGGAAGGATCCCAGGCCGCCTGGAGTTCGAAGCAGTAATTGCGAAGGTCCTCAGCGACCGCGGTGGCGAAAATGATCTCGCTCTTGCCCGTGACATTGCGGCCGGCGAAAGCCTCATCGTCCTCTTTACCGTTCAGGGCAGCCGCGGTACGGTTCTTCCCGTCACGGAAAATGATGAATTCGATGCCATGGAAACCAAGGGACGCGGCTCCGACCTCATCGACGGCGCCCGCTCCCTCCGCATCAAGGTCGGCGATGGTTTCGGCATTTGAGAGGCTCTTGGCGAGTTTGTCCTTGTCCAGAGGCCAGGAATCGATGTGCGGATCGATGCCATAGGAAGTGGCTGCGCCGAAGAGGAAGGCCTCGCTCTGCTCCCACCACTTGCGTGCATCGAGGAATGTGGAACAAAGCCGGTCTATCTGCGCCTGGGTATAGTTGTCGGACTTCTTCATATCCGCCAGCTGGTTGTAAAGTTGCTCGGCGGAATCGGCGAGATTGCCGTAGATCTTGTAAACCACTCCGGGAACATACTGCTCGACAGCGGCTTTCAACTCCTTATCCTGTTCGTTTTCTTTAACGGCGGGATCCTTTTCACAAGCGGCGGCCATCACGCAGGCCGCAATCAGAAGGATGTTACGAATCTTTTTCATTGTCTATGATTGTTTTGTTGATTAACGGTTGAAGAATGCCATATAGCATATACCGAGGCTGACGGAGGGCTCGGGATTATACCCTTCCTTCAGGAAACGGTGGGAATACTCGGCCTTCAAGGCAATTTGCGGTATAGGGAAATAATCGAGTCCCACTGCAATGCGGTGTCTCGCTGTCCAGTCGGCGGCCTCCTGCCCCGCATCGGGGATATAGGAGTTGTAATACTCATACCGGCCGAAAAGGAACAACTGTTTTTCAGCATCACCGGGATGGAACCAGGGCAATATGTCATATCCGGCTTCGCATCCTGCGGCGAATGCGCCTTTCCCGACTGCTGATTTCTTGTATGGGGCATTGTTGGCGCTGCGGTTCCGCTTCATGTTGCTGATCGTCACCGCATCACCCACGTAGCCGTAGTCGGCGTTTCCGCGGGCGACAAAACGATGTCCGTTATAGGCGAAATCGACGGAGCCTATGGCAGTACGGCCCACGACCCCATAATAGCGCGAACTCTCCGGGATTACCTCATAGGGATAGGTATTGTTGAATGTACGGCCATAAAAACCGCTCACCGACAGCCTCAGGTCCTTTATCGAATGGTTGTCGATGCGTCCGGCCAGGCCGAGCTGATTGGCCGCCTTGAACTCGAATGGAGAACCGGCTCCATATCTGACGAAGTTCTCCGTATTGAACATATAGGCATCGAGCCCTGCTATGACCATAGCCTCGTATCGCCAGTTGGCGGTACGTCCCCAAAGGCTGATGCCCGTATCGTGCCAGGTGGAAGGGAGTATCGTAAATTCGCCCTCCGGCCGGTAAACCGTAAAGTAGTTCAGCGGTTCGTGGGCATTGTTGAGCGCTCCCACGGGTACGATGATGTGTCCGAACCGGAGGTTGAATCCGGGGCTGAAACTTTTCTGGATCCAGAACTGCTCAAGTGCGACTTCTCCGCCCTTCTCCGTTTCCGTCTCCCACTCTCCGGCCTCCTCGAACTCTTTCTCCACAGCGCTTCCAGCACCTCCGTGTTCGAATTCGATCTCGGTCTGCATGGACCAGCCTTTCCCAAAATCGTAACCCAGATAGATTACGGCATGCGGGACGTCGAAGCGGCCGTGCTGCTCACCCTTGTGGGCGGCGGCCGAAGAGTATCTGTAAACGTTGTCGCTATAGAAGTTGCGGGTCAGCGCCACTTCGCCATAACCTCCTATGGTAAGACGCTGAGGGACATTGTCTTGTGCTGCGACGGACGCAAGGGACAGGACAAACCCGGCCAATATCGAAATACTTTTCCTCATAGGATCCTGATTGACTACTAACCGATGTAGTATGATTCCAGGGCACAAAGTTCGGGGTTTCAACTTGTGCTGTCAATCGCTATTTGTGGGTATTTCGAGGGTTGCCGGGAAAGGCGGAAGCGGGATCAGTCGCTGTAGTTGTGGTCGATGACTATGCTGATCCGGCGGTCTGGGAGAACCTGGCCCAGTTGGGCCAGCAGTCCCTGCGTAAATGCCTGGTCATCAGTGACCGACAGGTCAGGGACGACGTCGACTGAAATGCGTCCGTCGTCGTAGAGATAAAAGCCGTGGACCTGCTGGACGTGCTCCTGGCGGGTCAGCGTGGAGACGACGGCCCTCTGGAGTTCGGCGTCCCGGTTGTCGCCGGTGGCATTGGCATAGACGCCCACGGTCATTACGATGCCGTGGCGGACAGCCATCATCTCTGATATCTGCCGGGTCAGGCCGTGGATCTGATGCGCGGTCATATTGTCCGGAACTCCGATATGGAGCGAGCCTATGGAAAGGTCGGGGCCGTAGCCGTGCAGGATTATGTCGAAGACGCCCTGCACGCCGTCCAGGCCCATGATCTCCGACTTGATCTCACGGATGAGTTCCGGCGAGACACGGGCTCCGAGAAGTTGGTTGACGGGGGAAGCGAGCATCTCGATGCCGGCCTTGATGATGACCAGCGAGATCAAGGCTCCAAGGTATCCGTCGATGGACACGTTCCAGATCAGCATTATCCCTGCGGAGACCAGCGTCGCCAGCGTGATGACGGCGTCGAAGAGCGCGTCGGAGCCGGAGGCTGCCAGCGCGTCGCTGTCCAGCCTCCGTCCCTGGCGCCGTACATACCAGCCCAGCCCAAGTTTCGCCAGGATGGCGACGACTATGACGATGAGCGTGACGGTCGTATAGTCGGGCTGCGTCGGGTTGATGATTTTCTTGACCGATTCGACCAGCGATGTGATACCCGTCGTAAGCACTATCACCGCGATGATTATCGCGGTGAAGTATTCCACGCGGCCATAGCCGAACGGATGCTTCCGGTCGGCAGGCCGCACGGAAAGTTTCGTGCCTATGATGGTGATGACGCTGGAGAGCGCATCGCTGAGGTTGTTGACGGCGTCCAGCACGATGGCTACGGAGTGGGCCAAAAGGCCCACAAGCGCCTTGAAACCAGCCAGAAGGACATTGGCTACAATGCCGATGACGCTGGTGCGGATAATCTGTTTCGAACGGTCCATGGACAAATATACTCAAAAAAATGGGAAAGGCGGACTACCACCATCCGCCGGGCCAAACCGACGCAGGATTCCGGCTTTGACTTTGTCAAAAAAAACTGTACCTTCGGAAAAAAGAATCAGGAAAACTATGGCCAGCAACCCCGATTTCGTCCAATACATCATCGACCAGTGCTCAGGCGCCGGAGACATCGCCGTCAAGAAAATGATGGGCGACTACTGCATCTACTGCGACGGCATCCTCTTCGGCCTCATCTGCGACAACAACCTCTACATCAAGGTCACCGAGGCCGGCGAGGCCCTCCTGAAGGAAATAGTCCTCCGCCCCCCGTACGAGGGCGCCAGGAACTATTTCTACGTCAGCGACGTCGATGACCGCGACTACCTCGCGCTCCTCGTCCGCGCCACGCTGCCCGAGCTCCGCTCCGCCAAGGCGATCGCGAAGAAGAGGGTCCCCTGACTCGCCTACCGCGACCTCTGATTCCGGTCCGCGAATCTCCGATAAATGGCCATCACCACACCGAAGATCAGGCACTGACCACATAATATCCAGCCCCAGCCCCGTCGATCCTTCCAAAAATGGCATCGATGGCTACCGACAGTATCGCAAACACCACCGCTGCACCTTCCCCGTTCCTAACCCCCCGCCTCTGACCCTCGTCGCAGTCGGCAACTCCCTCCCCGTGTGCAAAAACGGCACTTTTGCACACCAGCGGGGCCTAAACAGCGGTTTCGTGTGCAAAAACGGTGATTCTGCACACGGGGGCGGCTCGAAGGGCCTCGCAGCACGCGAATTAGGAACATAATCCGTATATTTGTTCTTGAAACGAGCTCGCACGATGCAAAGAGTTTTCTATACCGGTACGAACTTCGACGAAGTGAAGCGGTTGTGCGGCGACAGGGTCCTGGCGCCGTACTTCTGCATGGGTTTCACGATGTTGTCGGTCGATACGGGCGATGGTTTCGAGTCCGTAAACGAAGGGGACGCCATCGTCCTTGAAGACGACGGCGCCCTTCGGGTAGAAAAGCAGGGCTGATGCCCGTCCCTACCGGAGGCGGAAGATGACGGGGAAGGTGTAGGTGACGTTGACGGCGCATTCGCGCTGACGGCCGGGCTCCCACTTCGGGGAGGTGGCGACTACACGCAGGGCTTCCTGGTCCAGCAGCGGGTCAACGCCGCGCACGACCTTGATATTGCCCACTGAGCCGTCTTTCATCACTGTGAACTGCATGGTGACGCGGCCTTGCAGGTTCAATTCCTTGGCTAATTCGGGGTAGATGAGGTGCTGGCCTATCCAGCTGCTGAATGTATTGGCGTCCTGGCCCTGGAAGGTCGGTTTCTGCTCCACCAGCACGAAGGGGATCTCCTCCTCTTCGACCGGTTCCTCAACGACTTCCACGCGGTAGTCGTATACGGGGATATCTATCACCAGGTCATCGAAGCTGATGATCTCCCCTGTCTCGATGTCGTCGTCGACGATCTCCAGGACCTCGGAGAGTTGCGGGAGCGACGGAACCTGGGGAGGCTCGGGCGGCGTTTCCTGAGTGATAGGGACCATTTCAACTATTTCGATGGGCATAGAAGTATCCAGAAGGTCTGCCGTCTCGTGGACAGCGGAACTGTAGGAGAAGGCGCCGAAGACGGCGAGCAGGGACAGGATGAGCCCGAGCTCCGTGAAAAGTACCCTCTTGCTTTCGAGGGAAGCCTTGGGAGATTTTTTCGTTTCCATAACTTTTTGTGTTTGAGTTTGTCCAGTGCAAAGTTACGGACGCGTCCGGGCGTTTTCCAAAAAATCGCGGGCGAAAATAATCTCGCGAGGCGTTTATAATTCACTGATTATCAGGCAGATATAAAGAGAAGAGTCGCGAAAAAATCTCGCGACTCTTAAGCTATTAATAATCAACGATTTACAAAACTACTCCAGACAGCTCAAAAGCAGGTCCTTGTCGGGGGCGCCGGAGTCCGCGATGCGCCCCTTGAGGCGCCAGAGGCGGTTGTTTATCACCCCTTTTTCCTTGTCCATCAGCGTGGCCATCGCAGTGCGGCTGAATCCGGAGGCCGCGAGGACGAAGAGGCGGACGTCCTCCTCCTTGCAGTTGGGGAGCTGGGCGCGCAGCTTTGCAGCGGCCCCGTCACGCGAAGCGTCTACCGAGCGTTCCAGGCGTGCCTGGACTTTCTTGTCGTTCCGGAGTCCTTCGACGGCCTGCCGGACTTCCTTTAGGAGGTTGTTCTGAAGCTTGTCCGTGCCCTCGAAGACGTAATACTGCTCGCAGAGACGCTCCAGGACCTCGTTCCTGCCGGAGGCGGTGTCGCGCAGGCGCCGGGAGGTCTCTCCCAGCCGCGCCTGCAGCTCTTCGGCTATGCCGATGTAGCGCTCGGTCTCAGCCCGCTCCTCTGCCAGGGCCCTCTCGTTGGCGATGCGGCGGGCGCGCAGATACCACAGCGCCGTGCTGCCTACGGCAATGAGGAGCAGCAGCAGGGCGGTCTGCCGCGCTCGCTGGCTCCGGAGCCGCTCGGAGGCGAGCGCCTCGCGGGCCTGGAGATAGTCCTCGCGGGCCAGGGTGACGGCGCTCCGCAGGGCGGAGATGTCCTCCTCGTTGCCGGAGGCCGTCACTCGCTCCAGCGCCTGCAGCGCCTGAGCGGTCCGGCCGGCACGGGATGCCACCTGGTATTCGCGGAAATGCAGCCTGTTGCGGTCGGAGACTGTCTCGACACGCGCGCGGGCCTGCAGGAGGCAGCGCTGGGCCTCGGCGTCCTGGCCCATCAGGGCGGCCGCGTAGGCCAGCACTCCCCAGTCCGCGCTGCCCAGCGGGTAATGCAGCTCGTCCCTCACGCGGACGAGCATATCCCGCGCAAGCGCGGGGTCGACAGGGTCCATCTCCACCAGCATCGCGGAGTAGTTCTGGAGGCAGCGGACCTGGGTGAGGGTGTCCCGCGCCTCAATGGACTCCGCCAGCACGGTATTGAAGATGGTCGCAGCGTCGTCGTAGCGCTCGAAGTTGTACCAGGCCTGACCGTACTCGAGCAGCGTCCTGCGGCTCTCCTCGTCCATCGAGGCGCGGTTGAAGGCCTGGTAGGATTCGTAAAGCTGGCGCGCCGCGGCGACGTGCTGGCCGGAGGCGTTGTAAGCGTACGCGAGCTGGCGGCAGATCTCGCCGCGGGCGCCGTCATCCTTGAGCTCGCCCGCTGCGGCGAGTGCGTGCTCGAAGGAGACGACCGCGCGGTACAGCGCGTCGTCCGCCATCTGGACCTTGCCCAGCAAGGACCACGCGGCGAGCCGCTCCTCCGCGGAGCCCTTCTTCTCGAAGTACTCCGCCGCCGCGGCCAGCCCCTCCTCGTCCGCCGCCGGCACGAACCCGTACTCGGCCTCCTGCACCCGCGCACTGTCCAGCATCGCTTCAGCTTCCCGGAAGCCGACGCCGCCGGTGCGGGAGCACGCCACCACGCCCCCCGCGACCATCAGGACCAGAATCGCCTTTCTCATATCGCTCATTTTGCTAATCCACACTTAACGGGAGCAAAAATAATGCGAGACTGCCTCGCCCCCACCCTCCCCGTGCGCAAAAACGGCCATTTTGCGCACCACGGCGGCCCAAACGACGGTTCCGTGCGCAAAAACGGCCATTCTGCGCACCGGGGAGACTCGAAGGGCCTCGCAGCACGCGAATTAGGAACAAAATCGTATATTTGTTCCTGAAACAAGCTGGCACGATGCAAAGAGTTTTCTATACCGGCACGAACTACGACGCGCGTTAATCATTAAAGACGAATACTATGGTCGACTATGGACTGAAGGACAAGGTGGCTCTGGTCACGGGGGCGAACAACCCGCAGGGGATCGGAGCGGCGACGGCGCTGGCCTTCGCCCGCGAAGGGGCGAAGGTGGCCTTGGTGTACAAGCGCATCCCCCGGGCGTTCGACGAGGGGAAGGCCGGCCGGAACGGCGCGGACCGGTATTTCCAGGCGAATGCCGGAAATGCCGACGCCGTGGAGGCCCGGCTCAAGGCGATGGGCGCCGACTTCCTGGTCATTGAGAGCGACATTTCCGACGAGGATGCAGTGAAAGACATCTTCGGCAGAGTCCTGGAGCGGTTCGGAAACGTTGACATCCTGGTCAACAATGCGGCGGACTGCGACATGGACGGCCTGGACACCATAGAAAACATCACCCGGAGCATCATCGACGATACGTTTGCGGTCAATGTCCGGGGCAGCCTGCTGATGACAAGGGAGTTTGTCCGTCACCGGGGCGACTACGGCAGGGTCGTCTTCCTCTCCACCGACGCCGCGCAAGTATTTGCCGGCCAGATCACTTACGGTGCCAGCAAGGCGACGCTGGAAGCGCTCACCCGCAGCATAGCCCTCGAGGTGGCGAAGTACGGGATCACAGTGAACAGCGTCGCTCCCGGCCCCACCCAGACGGGCTGGATCGACGAAGATCTGGAAAAAACAGTGCTTCCGGTCATCCCAATGGGCTCATTAGTCAGACCGGAAGACATTGCAGAGACTATTCTATTTCTCGCCAGCGGGCAGGCGCGGATGCTCACCGGACAAGTCATCAAGGTGTCCGGTGGCCACGCCCTCTGATTATTTCTTCTTGAAGAGCCTCTGGGCCTCGTCGTAGAGGTTGATCTTCCAGGTGTACCAGGTGTGTCCTTCGCCGACTTCCTGATACTCGTACTTCAGGCCGACCTCGTCGAAGAGTTTGTTGGCCCTTTCGCCCGAGACGTAGGTGATATCGGTCCTGCCTCCCTGGGTCATCACGAACTCCTTGCAGTTCTTGTTGATGATGGCCGCGTTGGCCCTGACATTGAGCCTCTCTGCCTCCTTCTGGATGTCTACGCCGGGGTTGAAGCCGCCTGAGAGACACCATACATAACCGAACTTGTCAGGGTTCTGGAAGATGACCTCGAGGGTCTCGATGCCTCCCATCGAGAGGCCGGACACTGCCCTGTGGTCCTTGTCCGCCAGGACCCTGTAGTTGGTCTCGATGAAGGGGATGATATCGTTCATCAGGTCCTTCTCGAAACTCGAGATGTCGCAGGAGCCGTCTGGCATCACGACGATCATCGGGACCATCTTGCCCTCGGCCAGGAGGTTGTCGAGGATGTCGCCGGCGCAGCCGACGGTCGGCCAGGCGACATCAGTGTCGCCGCCGCCGTGGATGAGGTAGAGGACGGGGAGCTTCGCCTTGCCGGCCTCGTACCCCGCAGGGGTCCATACCCTCATCGTCCGCGTGCGGCCGAGGGTCTTGCTCCAGTAGGAGCGGACCGCAAGGGCGCCGTGCGGAATGTTGGGATTGTAGGAGAAGAATTCCTTTCCGTTGGGTTCCACTACGGCCAGGGCCGTATTCTGCGTGGTCGTAGGGCTCTTGGGGTCATAGACCTGCACGCCGTCCACTACGAAATGGTACCTGTACGAACCGGGCTTGACGTTCGGGATGCTGAAGGACCAGACGCCGTTCCTCTCGACGGGAACGACGGGCTGGCCATAGGGCATCATGTCGCCCGTAAGGCTGACGGTCCTCGCCTTCGGGGCGTAGATGCTGAAGACGGTCGTCCCGTCGGGAAGCACTCTTACGCTCTTCAGGGTGTCATTGGGGGAAATCCTTCTCTGCGGCTGCTGCGCGTCCGCGCTGAATGAGCACAGGATGGCAGCCATGGCGATGGTCAAGACAATAAGCTTTCTCATATCTTTGGTTGTGTTGGTTGATATCTTGTTTGTGCGAATTTACAAATAAAAAGGGAGGAAAAGTGTATTATTAGTAGGGAAATATTTGATGAAAAGTGTATATTTGTACCTGTTAATTAATCGGAAAAGTGTATGCTCCGCAGAAAGATTCAAGTAGAAATAGCCGATTATCTGGAGAACGGTTCGGATAAGATACTTATCCTGAATGGTGCCCGCCAGATAGGTAAGTCGTTTATTATCAGACACGAAGGAACAAAACGATTCGCAAATTACATCGAGGTAGACCTCCTGGAAGACAAAAACGGCGAAAGACTGTTTGCCGGAATACGCGGCAAGGAAGACTTTTATCTTCGCCTTAGTGCAATTGCCGGGGACAGGATGAAGGAAAAGGACAATACGCTCGTGTTCCTGGATGAGATACAAGCATATCCCGAAATGCTCACCCTGCTCAAATTCTTGCGGCAGGACGATCGTTTCACATATATCGTCAGCGGCTCGCAACTGGGAATAGCCTTGAATGAAACCCTGTCCAAGCCTGGCGGAAAGGTCAAGGTCGTGAATATGTTTCCCCTGGACTTCGAAGAGTTCCTCTGGGCGAATGGAGTCGGTGAGGATTTCATCGAGAATGCAAAAGAGTCTTTTCTTCTCAAACAGTCCCTGGATGAAGCCCTTCACGACAAGATGATGGACTACTTCAAGAAGTATCTGCTGGTCGGTGGCTTGCCGGATCCAGTAAACATATTCGTCGATTCACACAATATCGTTGCAGTCAGGGAAGCCCAGAAAGAAGTTTACGATCTATACAAAGGCGATGCAAGCCAATATGACAAGGAGCATAAGCTGAAGATCGAGCGCGTCTATGAGCTGGTTCCATCCTACCTTGAGAACAAGAAGAAACGAGTGCGCTTCAATCAGATCGAGAACAAACCTCAAGCCCGTTCAGTACAGTATAGTGATGAGTTTGAATACCTTATAAAGAGTGGTATCTGTTATGAAGTAAGAGCCGTTTCCAATCCTCATTTTCCACTTACGGAATCAGAGAGCAAGTCTCTGCTGAAACTGTATATGAACGATGTGGGGCTGCTCACGCGCTTGCTGTATCAGTATAATATCTCTGCCATAATGGACGAGCACCGCAGTATCAATCTGGGTTCGGTTTACGAATCGGCCGTCTGCAGCGAGATGGCAGCCCACGGCTTCCCCTTGTTCTATTACGACAACAAGAAAAAGGGTGAGATAGAGTTTCTTATAAACGATTTCGACTCTCTCTCAATTGTGCCGATAGAAGTCAAATCAGGGAAAGACTATGATATTCACGCTTCTCTGGACGCTTTCATAGAGACCCCGGACTACAGTATCTCTCGAGCTTATGTGTTTTCCAATGAGAGGGAGGTAAAAAACTTGGGAAAGATCACATACCTGCCCGTGTACTACGCCATGTTTATACGTCCTTCCACTCCCCCCGACCAAATGATTTTATAAGTAATGAACTATGAAAAAGATACTGCTCATAATGTTGATGCTGCTTACCTTCCAGGGCCTCCAGGCCAGGGAACTTACGAAGGAGTGGCGTGAGTATTTTCGACTGGTCAGAAGGGACAGGCCGCGCGACGAGATCGCCAAACTCCACGAGATCAGGGCGCTGGCCCTGGAGCGCAAGTATCCGGAGGATTTTCTGGACGCCTGCCGTTATGAGGAGAGGACATATTCACGGCTGAACTGGAAGTCCACCGACTCCCTGCACACCGCATTGCTGGAAATCATGGAGTCCTACGGACAGCCGATGCTCACCTTCCGCTGGCTGAACAAGGACTGGGATTACGCCCTGGCCCACCACGAGGAATTGTCGTCCGGGCGCCATCCCGATATGCAGGATCGCTACATCCCCTTCATGCAGACCAGGGACGAGGACGACATCGAAGATGACTTCGAATGGATACTCTGGGACCGCATAATCCGGTCCGTCACCCTCATTCCCGACTCCGAGGAGTACCGTCTCCTGTCGGAGCGGATCGGGGACCGTTATCCGGCACGGCCCTATCTGTCGTTCCTGGAGGCTAAGCGGGCCGATGACCGCCTGGCCGCGATGCAGGCTTTGGCGGAGCAGTACGCCGACGATCCCTTCCGCTTCCTCCCCGGGGAGCAGGTCCTTCAGGAAAGGCTGTCCCGGCTCCAGAAGGACGACACCGCCACCGAGGACGACTATAAGGCGCTATATGACGACGCCAGGGAGTTCGCCAAGGCCGCCAAGGCCGAGAAAGGCATCCACCAGCGGCAGAGCATCTCCGTGGAATGGATTATCAACTCATTGAGTGCGAAGTCATTGAACATTAGGTTCAGGAACGACTCCATAGTCCTGATCGGCCGGAATTTCGGCCGGGGGGCACTGACTTTCCAATCGGAAGATAACCACCGCAACGTCACCCTGCGGAACCGTGACGGGAGTTTCTACATCCTGGACACGGTGATGGCTCCGGTGCCGGAACTCCCGGACGGATCCTACACCGTCTCCTCGACCAATCCTTCGGCAAGGGCCTCCTACGAGAAGCACACCATCTCGATGGCGGTGAGGCGCCTGGGCGATGACTTCGCCGTATATGTGACTGATTATCAGACGGGAGAACCGTTTCCTTCGGCCACGATATGCCTCCGTCACAACAGGAAAACCCTCGAGCGGGAGATACCCCTGGACGGCTTCACCGTCCTGCCGGCGGACTTCCAGAAGATGATAGGCAAGAAGAAAGTCTACACCCTCGAGGCGCGGGTCGGAGAGCGGAGGAGCCCGACCGTCGGCATCTACCGGACGGAGGGCTTTACAGAAACCGACCTGGACAATACCATCATCTATGGACGCATTTACAAGGACAGGGGCGCTTATCGGCCCGGTGACACGCTCAAAGCCAAGGCCGTTCTGTTCGAGGGTGACCTGCACAAACAGGTGAAGACCGTGCAGGAAGGCGAGGATGTCAGGGTGCATATCTTCAATGCCGAGGGCAAAACCCTCACCGACATCAATTTGAAAACCAATTCCTTCGGCTCCGTGGCCTGGGAGTTCCCCATCCCCGTCGGGGAGAGGAACGGCCTCTTCGGGATCTATGTCTATTATAAGAAATCGAATGTCGCCCACTCGGAGTTCCTGGTCGATGACTTCGTGCTTCCCACATTCGAAGTCACCTTCGACCCGCAGGAGAAGCCCTTCATTGCGGATAAGGAATTCGAGATAGGCGGAAAGGTCGTCAGTTATTCCGGCCATCCCGTGGACGGCATTGCCCTGGAAGGAAGGGTCACGCGTTATGGCACGGAGGTGTGGAAAGGCCCCGTTTCCACGGATATCGACGGGTCCTTCAGGATTCTGCTTCCTCCCTCGCAGCAGGGGCCTTACGTTCTGAATATCAAGGCATTGGATGCTACGGGAGAGACCCGGGAGTTCGAGCACCGTTTCCAGTTGACGACCACTCTCTCACTGGATGTGGAGTTGGAGAACCCCGGCGAGGGAGAGTTCTTCTTCCGCCACGCCAAATACGAGGATGCGCTGCTGACTGAGCCCGTCGGGCTCTTCGCCTGGACGGTCAAGAATGGGAACGAACCCATCAATATGCCCGTCGTCTATCAGTTGACGGACGTGAACGGCAGGACCGTCCTGGAGGGGAGGTCGGAGGAGACGTTTGAACTGGACATGTCGTCTCTGCCGGACGGCCTGTACTTCATCCGGGGCATAGTCGAGGCCGGGGGCAGCCGCGGCCGGGTCGACAAGCCCGTCTTGAAAATGACGTCCGGGCTGGATGCCCCTGTGCGAAGCCTTTTCCTGCCCGGAGACACTGAAGTCGAATACGGGGATGCCATACGCGCCCGGCTCGGGGCGGGTGGCGGGCCCCTCTGGGCCGTCGCTACCCTGTCCGCGCCGGACGGCAAAGTCCTGGAGACCAGGCTGGTACATCTGGACGGCACCCCCGGCAAGGCCGGTTCCATATCTGATCTTACTTTCGATTACAAGGACTACTATCCCGACCTCGTCCGCCTGGAGGTGTTCTATTTCTGTGACAGCGGACAGTTCACGCACGAGGAGATATATCACAGGGTACGGCACAGTATGGACCTTCCGCTGGCGTTCTCGCGTTTCGTGGACCAGACTATGCCCGGAGCGCCCGTCACCCTGTCCTTGCAGACGGATCCGGGCGCAGAGGTGGCCGTGGCCGTATATGACAAGAGCCTGGACGCGATGGGCAAGAACGAATGGAATGACGTGAAGCCACAGCCTCCCCTCCTTCAGACTGCCTGGTTCCAGCCGAGGGCCGGTTTCATCACCGCCGAGCGGCCCAGGACAGTATTTTCAGGTGGAGGATCCGTATATGGCATCGTGATTGACCCTGAAGGCGAGCCGGTCATAGGCTCCGCCGTCCTGGTGGAAGGGACTGTCATAGGGACGGTGACCGACCTGGATGGTCTGTTCACTTTGGAGGTCCCTACAGGCACTCTCCTGGAAATCAGCAGTATAGGGTACAAGACCGTTTTCGCTACGGCTGCTCCGGGCATGCAGGTTATCCTGGAAGAGGACGTGCTGTACCTGGATGAGACCATAGTCGTCGGCTACGGAACAAACAGGAGGAACAGCCTGAGCGAACTGCTGTCCGGCAGGGTGGCCGGCATTATGACCCGAGTAGCATCCAGTGCCGCCATTTATGGGTCCGCCATTCCGGTGAAAATCCAGGCAGAAGAGCTGCCGGAAGTCGCAGAAAGCGATTTCAGGGCTGTATTCTCCGAGGCCCTGGCTTTCGAGCCGCTCCTGTATCCGGATGAAAGCGGAAAGGTCGAAGTGTCCTTCCGGGCCTCCGACAAGATCTCCACTTATCACGTCAATGTCTTCGCACACGACCGCTCGATGCACAACGCCCTGCTGCAGCGGAATATAGTGGTGACGATACCGGTGCGGGTCTCCGTGACGCCACCAAGGTATCTGTACGAAGGTGATTCTTACGAATTATCGGCCTCAGTCTCAAGTCTTTCCGAGGAGGATATCTCCGGACGCCTGTATCTGCAGACGGCGGCAGGTGAGGACCGGGAGGTGCAGGTCGCAGAGCTCAGCGTCCCGGCCGGCGGGAGCGCGGCGGCCCTGTTCACAGTGGCCGCGCCCACTGCGGCCGGGGACCCGCTGGACCTCCGGCTTGTCTTCGAGAGCGGCAATTTCAGCGACGCCATCCGTTTCAACTTACCCATTAATCAGGCAGCCCAGACGATTACGGAGAGCCATTCAGCCATGGCCGGTCCGGAAGCCGTCGATTCTCTCCGCCGGATGTTCGTTAACGCCCCCGGAGAAATGGCGGAAGTGAAGGTCCGGACGCTCCGCAAAGTGGCGGAGGAGGGCCTCGCGCAGTGGACTGCGCCAGAGGACTCCGACGCCCTGTCGCTCTCAGCCGACTTCTATGCACGGGCTCTGCTGGGTCGCGATACGACCGGCACGCTGGCGCCGCTAATGGCGCTCCGCCGCGAGGACGGCGGCTTCGCCTGGATGGAGGGGATGGAATCCTCGCCCTCCGTAACGGCTACGCTGCTGGAGCGCTTCGCGGTGCTGCGGGACAAAGGCATAGCCATCCCCGATATGACAGCCACCGTCCATTATCTGGACATCAGCCAGTTCGGCAACCTGTTCCCGATGTGGTGCGGAGGCGTCTCGGACGAGCAGTATATGGATATACGTGCCATGTGGACTTCCATTCCCTTCGATCTGAAGGACATTGAGGAAAAAGCAGTCCGTCGCTTCAGGCTCAGGGACTTCCGCCAGTTCGCGCGGGCCTATCTGACCCCCGGACGTTACGACTTTGCCAATGGCTGGATCCTGGACAAGGCCCGCCGAGTCCGAACGCTCCAGAACCTCACTGCTTCGGACGCGGGTATCAAGCTGGGTACGGCCTGGGGAGAGGTGCTCTTCACTGCCCCGCGATTCGAGAATACCATTTCCAACGACCTGATCTCGCTTGAGCAGTATGCGGTCCGGCATCCGTCCGGCGGATTGTATTATCCCAACGCCGTGCTGCCGTACCGCGGGCTCCTTTCTTCGGAAGTTTATGCTCATACGCTGCTGGCCAGCCTGCTGGAAGGCCCTGTGGCAGAAGGCATTAAGCTGTGGCTAATCCTCCAGAACGAGACCCAGTCCTGGACGGAAGAACCCGCCTACGTGGAGGCTCTTCAGGCAGTACTGACCGCTCCTGACAGCGTATTGGACAGGCAGATCGTGACCTTGACGACCTCAACGACCATACCGTTCGAGGAAGTCAAGGCTTCCGGCAACGGCATGCGCATCGAACGACGTTTCTATCTGGTGAATGACGGCAATCGGACCGAGGTCCAGCCCGGTGACACCCTCCGGGTGGGCGACCGGCTCATAGCCAGCTACGAGCTTTGGAGCGCCGAGAACCGCTCTTTCGTTCGGGTCGATGCCTTCCGCGAGGCCGGCCTCCAGCCGGTCGAGCAGCGCTCCGGCCCCCTCTCGAGCAGTTTCCGCCCTATCCGTATCGACGGTCTCTGGACCCGTCTCCCGCAGGCTTACCGGGACATCCGCGCCGACCGGACTTTGCTCTGGTTCGACGTCTGTCCTGAAGAGAGCGCTACCTGGGAGGAGTCCTTCTACGTGACCCAGGCCGGCACATTCACGGCCCCCGTCGTCACGGTCGAGTCGCTCTACGCTCCCAAGTACCGAGCCAACGGCTCTTTCCGCGGTCCCCTGACCGCGGAGTAATTGTTATTCTAGTTGAGAGTCGCTACAGCTGTGCCTCGATGTAGGTGGCGAGCTCCTCGGGGGTCACCATAGGCTCGAAGCGGTCGACGACATTGCCCTTGCGGTCGACGAGGAACTTGGTGAAATTCCACTTGATGTCGGGGTTGGACTCGTACTCGGGGTCCATCCTGGCGAGCATCTGGCCCATACGCTGGGCGGTCTCGCTGTTGCCGAAGCCGGCGAAAGGCTTCTCGGAATAGAGCCACTTGTAGATGGGGTGGGCGTTGTCGCCGTTAACCTCGATCTTGTCCATCAGGGGGAAGGTTACGCCGTAGTTCAGGCGGCAGAACTCCTCGATCTCCTCGGCGGTGCCGGGCTCCTGGTGACCGAACTGGTCGCAGGGGAAACCGACGATGACGAGACCCTGGTCCTTGTACTTCTCGTACAGGGCCTCGAGGCCGTCGTACTGGGGAGTGAAGCCGCACTTGGAGGCGGTGTTTACCACGAGGAGGACCTTGCCTTTGTAATCGGAGAAATTCACCTCGGAGCCGTCGTTGGCGACAGCGGTAAAGTCATACACCTTGGTAGTCTTTCCGGACTGGCAGGCGGTGAAGAAAAGGGCGGCGGCCATCGCCGCGAGGGAGATAATACGTCTGGTTTTCATGTTGTTTGGGGATTATTGAGTTTTGCAATGATGTCGTCGAGCATACGGAAAAGGTCCGGAGCAGTGGCAGGGTTGACGCTGTCGCAGACGACGGCGTTGCCGACGGCGAAAGGCACGTCGGCCAGCTTCGTCTGGAGCTCCCTGCCCCTCTGGGTCAGGGAGACTATGGTCTGGCGACCGTCCGCCTCGCCCTTGCGGCGGACGAGGACGCCCTCCTTCTCCATCCTCTGGAGAAGGGGCGTAACGGTGTTGGTCTCGAGGAAAAGCCGCTTGGCGATGTCGTTGACCGGCTGGGCGTCATTTTCCCACAGTACCAGCAGGACGAGGTACTGCGGGTAGGTCAGCCCGTACTCCGAGAGCAGGGGATTATACGCCTGGGTCAACAGCCTCGAGGCAGTGTAGAGCCTGAAACAGAGCTGGTTGTCCAGTTTGAACTCCTCTTTTATCATAGCATTCCCTGAATGTCCTTTTCGATGTCCTCGGGAGTGGTGGTGGGAGCGTAGCGCTTGACAACGGTGCCGTCGCGGTTGATGAGGAACTTGGTGAAATTCCAGAGGATGTCGCTGTCCTTCTCCACACTCTTGCTGATTCCCTTAAGCATGGCCCTGGTGGCCTTGGCCTTAAGGCCGTTGTATTCCTCGGCAGGTGCTGCGGCCTTCAGATACTCGAAGATCGGCTCGGCATTGGAGCCGTTGACATCGGTCTTGGCCATCAACTGGAAGGTCACGCCGTGGTTGATGCGGCAGAACTCCGCGATCTCCTCGTTGGAGCCGGGCTCCTGGCCGGCGAACTGGTCGCAAGGGAATCCCACAATTTCGAATCCCTGCTCATTATACTTCTGATAAAGGGCTTCCAGTCCGTCATACTGCGGAGTGAACCCACACTTCGATGCGGTATTGACCACCATCAGGACCTTGCCCTCATACTGCGCGAAGTCCACCTCTTTGCCCTTATTGCTCAGGGCCTTGAAATCATAAATCTTTGTCATATCTACTATCATTTATATTGTTATTCTTATCCTGTCTGACACTTTCGATCTCCCCTCCCTATCCCGTCTCATCATCCTCAGCCCTTCTCTTTCCATCCCACCTCATCCCTTTCCTTCCTTTCCCTTCTAATCCTATCCCATCTCACCCCGCCTGCTCTACCTCTCTCAACTATCCCATCACTCTCATCTTGCCTCTCTCGCTCTGTCTCTCTTCTTCATGCCATTCCTCTACCGTCTCCCCTTCCTGCTCTTCTTGTCCATTTTCCCATCCTACCTCTCTCGTTCTGTCTCTCTTCTTCATGCCACTCTTCTACCGCCCCCCTGCCAGCTCTCCATGTCTTATTATGCTTCCCCCCCCATACCATTTATATCGTTCACGACACAAATATACGGCTTTAATTTTATATCGCAAACGATATTTTTCAAAAACTGCAAAAAATCTATTTCCTCACCATTATTTCTGAACGATTCCATCATCTTTGTTCAGTTTTCACCTTCAATCTACCCTTTCTGAACGATTTCGCCAAAAACGATCAGATTTGCCCCTCTCCCAACCTTAATAGACTTTCCCCTCTTCAACCTCTTCCCCACAATCGTGGTATTCCACAGAATGAACAGAACCGCCCCAACATCCATTCTATGGCAGGAAAAAGCTCCCAACGGGCAGATTTTCGGCCACAGAATGAACGCCACTGCCCTCCCACTCATTCAGTGTCTTCCCTGACCGCACTCCACCCTTATCCCGCCAACCGTCACCCATGGCTACTCAACCGTCATGACTGCTATAGCGTCGTCGTATTCGCCGGCGTCAAGCTTGGCCTTGATTTACTAGAATGCGTTGAGCGTATACTCCACGTCCTCCATGGTCTGGGCGGCGGTGAACACGTTGCGGAAGATGACCATCGAGCAGAAGATGCGGTAGTTCCCCACGCAGAATGAATATCCGCCTCTCCACGGTCCTCCTGCCCCAGTCCGCCCAACCCCTATCCACATTTTCACCTGAACAGAAGGGTCTCAAGCGCCTCAACAGTCCCCCTGCGTCCCTAACCGCCCAGGCGAGATTCAACCCTCAACCGGCGGTTGAGGGTTACGGCGCTCCCCGCCCTTCCCCGCGGAAGGTAAGCTGTTTTCCCGAAGGATGTGCCGTTTTTCAGCGGTACCTTCGGGCATTTCCCGAAGGATGCGGCATTTTTCAGCGGAACCTTCGGGCGAGGCGGGAAGGAAAGAAAGCAGGAATGGGAGGCAGACGGGAGGAAAGACGGAGGGAATGCGTGAATGTGAGCGGGAACGGAAGGCTGACGGAAAAAAAGACCGAGGGAATGCGCGAATGGGAGCAGGAACGGGGATTCTGCTCCCAAATGGCGAGGAAAGTGCAAAAAGGGAGTAAAAAAGATGGTTCTGCTCCCGAGCTGAGAATGGGAGCAGGAACGGGAGGGAAGGAAATGGCGGGCAGAAGGACAGGCAGGAGCGGAGACAGGAGGAGATGGAGAAGAGGGACGCGGAGAAGAGGGAAAGAAGACAGGCTGGGAAAAAGTAGGAGGGGAAAGAGACAGGAGGGAGCGGGGACAAAAGGAGATGGAAAAGAGGGGAAAGAGACAGGAGGGAGCGGGAACGGGAGGGAGAGCGGGAATGGGAGCAGGGGTAATAGCGAGAGATGGGGATTGCAGGTAAAGGAGAAGAATTGTAACTTTGAGGCATAAATGAATCAGGCGGAGAAGAAGGGGACGGAAAAGAGGTGACGAAAAAGGGAGAGAAGGAAAAAGAGGAAACGGGAAAAGAGGGAACAGAGAAGAGGGGGACGGAGAAGGGGGGGACGGAGAAGGGGAGACAAACAAGAGAGTGCATTATGAACGCGATATTTACTGCTTTATTGATTCCTTTCCTGGGGACGGCGGCTGGGGCTGCATTCGTTTTCTTTATGACGAAAGAGATGCCGGAGCTGCTGCAGAAGGTCCTGCTGGGCTTTGCGTCCGGCGTGATGGTGGCGGCATCCGTGTGGTCGCTGCTGATTCCGGGGATGGAGATGGGCGGCGTCTGGCCGGTGACGATCGGGCTGCTGGGAGGCTTCGCCTTCCTGCTGCTGATCGACCACGTGACGCCGCACTTGCACCCGGCGGGAGGCCCTGAGGGGCCGAAGAGCAGGTTGTCGAAGACGACAATGCTGGCGCTGGCCGTGACAATCCACAATTTCCCGGAGGGAATGGCGGTGGGCGTGGCCATCGCTGGAGCGCTGAGCGGCGGCGCCGGAATGACGGCCGCCGGCGCGCTCGCGCTCTCGCTGGGCATCGCCATCCAGAACGTCCCCGAAGGGGCGATTATCTCGATGCCGCTGCGCGCCGCCGGCAACAGCCGCTGGAAGTCCTTCTGGGTGGGCGCGCTGAGCGGCATCGTCGAGCCCATCGGCGGCGCGCTGGTCATCCTGCTGGCCGCCGCGGTCACGCCGCTGATGCCCGGCCTGCTGGCCTTCGCCGCAGGCGCTATGCTCTACGTCGTGGTGGAGGAACTGGTTCCGGACGCCTCGCAGGGCAAACATTCCAACGTCGCGACGGTCGGCTTTGCCATCGGCTTCGCACTAATGATGGTTCTCGACGTTGTAATGGGCTGATCGTTCAGATTTGGAGGTATCGCGATTAATTCGTATCTTGGAAGTCGGACTTAACTTATTCTATATGATTACAGTAATCATCATCACAGCGCTCTTGCTCATTATGGGCATTGTCATCCTGGCCGGGAAGGGCGATATGCTCATTGCGGGTTACAATACCGCATCGAAGGCTGAAAGGGAGAAAGTCGATATCAAAAAACTTAGGCGGCTGATCGGCTGGGTGCTGATAGTGATAGGTCTGATGTGCTTGCTTCTCCTTGAGCAGAGCCTCACCTCTATTCTAGCCTTTGGGGGCGCCACTTTCGTTCTGGCCATAGTCACTGTCATCCTGGCCAATACCTGGGCGATGAAGAAATAACTCAGTCTTTATAATAAGCCATGGAGTATCCTTGGCAGAGAGTCTACAGCGCCTCGCGCTTCCGCGACATCAGGAGAAGGCCAAGGGCGACGGCGCAGAATGCGATGGCGCCCATCAGGACTGCCTTGTAGTCGCGGAGCGACTCAACCGCCCGCGCGACGGCGGAGACGTCAGCCCGGGCGGGCTGGACGGGATAGAACATCACTATAAGAGTAATGATGCATCCGAGTACGAGGCCCGCGGCGAGCGCTATTATCAGCGCGACGCGCCAGCGGCGGTTCTCGCCGTCGACGGTCTTCTTAATACCTTCGACGGAGTCCAGCCGGGCATTGGTCTCTATGAGGAACTGCCCCTCCTCAGGGGTTTCCGGGGCATTTTCGCGTAAGAATCGGTCCAAATCTTTCATATTCGGATGTGTTGTTTGAGGTGGTCCCTGCCCACCGAAAGGTGATACTTGACCGTGCCGACGGGAATCTGCATGATGGATGCGATTTCCTTGACAGGGAGGTCTTCGAAGTAGTGGAGCGCGATGGCGGTGCGCTCCTTCTCCGGAAGGAGCGACAACGCCCGCCGCAGCTCCTCGTGGCGGAACGCCGCGTCGGAGGCGGCTGGGTCGGCGACGCGGAGCGCCTCCGGCGCGTCGAGCGTCGCCGCCGGCGCCGGCACCCGCCTCAGATTGTCGATGAAACAGTTATAGGCTATCCTGAAGAGCCAGGCCTTGAAATTGCCTGAGAAATTGTCGGAGCAGACGTAAGCGCGGACGAGCGCTTCCTGTGCGATGTCGTCCGCCAGGGCGGCATCTCCGCACAGCGAAGCCAGGAACCGCCTCAGCCGTCCCTGACATGCTCTTACTTCGGAGATGAACCGCTCCCGGGTCATACCTACTTTTCGAGAAGTTCCCTTTCCTCTGCCTCAATCTCCTTAGCCAGCATCTTCTTACTGACGAAGTATGAGATAAAGAGTCCGATACCCACGGCCAGAAGCACAGCTCCGGCGACAGGAACGTAGGAAGAAGGGAAGATGTTGAAACTGATTCCGCCAGCATAGGCGTTCACCAGGGCAAGGACTATGAAAGCCACTCCCATCAGACTGGTGATGCAAGCTCCTGTCAGTTTGTCCATAAGGTCCTGCTTGATGGAGCCTCTCTTCTTTGTTTTTGCCATAAATAATTCCGGATCAATGGTTACGCCATTCTCGATGGCTTTCAGCATAATCTCCGCCTTGCGGTTTGTCTCGTTCTTGCGTACAAGTCCGACGATCAACACGATCAGCACCGGGAGCACCACGCAGATGCAGATCGGAAGCATTACATACTCAAAGAAATCCATAACTGTATCATTTATTAAACTGTTCGACATTCCACCCTTCCCTCCCAGGCTCGTCCCCGATCCGGCTTCTCCCCTCTTTCTTCCCCGTCTCCTCCTTCTATCTCTCCCTTCCGTCTTTTGCCTCGTCACCGATCCGGCTTCTCTCCGGCGTACCCAACCTCGTCACCGTCTCTCCTTCCGTCTTCGACCTTTCCCCTTCGCACTGACTCCGGTCTCCTTTATGGGTTCCGTCCTGCAGGATCTTCCTGTTGCGGAGTGGTTTCTATACTATAACGCAAACCACCGCCGAAAGGTTGGAAAAATCTTCAGTTTTTTTTGCAGGCCTCAATGTCCTTCTACAAATATATCGTTATTCTTCTTAAAACCATCCACCCCTCCCGACATCCCTCAGTTAAAAGCCGAGAGGTACTCCACTTTCACCGACATCCCTCAGCAAAATGCCGATGGATAACATTACGAAAAAACACCTTGTGAGCTAATCCGCAATGTAGCTACATATAAGACCTATCACCGATCAAGGTACCGGTTAATTATATGTGACCTTAAGTCACGAAATGCATTCCAAGCCTTTCTGAGCCATTTTACCGCTCAAGGTGTTTTTCGGGAGTCCTTCCTGCCCAACCCACCGAGCAAACTGGTTTAACCCTCCACCGGGGGTTGAGGGTTGTGGGGGTTTTTGCTGAAAAGCAGGGTAACCCTCCGCCGGGGGTTGAGGGTTGCGAGGGGTATTGGGGAGGAAGGGGGTTGGGGTTAGAGGACGGGGGAGGTTGGACGAGCGGGAGAGGTAATAATGCTTGCGGGTAGGACAGCAGGGGGAGGAGAGGTTAGGCGGAGGGGGAAGAGGAGGAGACGCAGGCGGAAGGGGCAGAAGGAGTAGAGGTGGTGGAAGGGGAAGAGAGGCGTTGACCGCCTTCTTATGGTCGTTGTTGAACTTGACGAAGTTGTCGACTTACTACTGCTGGACGAGTTTCTCGAAATGCGCGTTGGACTTCTCCCACTACTGTGGAATGAAGTACGCGCCCTTGGCGGACACCCTGTCGGCGTGCTGGGTCATCTTGGCCTGGCGGGAAGATGCACAGGCCGTCATTTGTTGAAGAAAAAATAGAAAGCCGCCCAGTGGAGCGGTATTCCCTCCGCGTGACCGATGATCTTATAGGAGGCATCCTGGATGGTACCGTCTTTCTTGACGTGGCCGATGATTTTGTAGCCCGAGTCTTGGACTGTCCCGTCGTCCTTGATATGTCCTACTATCTTGTATGATGCATCCTGCACGGTACCATCTCCTTTCAGATGGTAGGTTATCCTGTAAGAGGCGTCCTGCACCGTCCCGTCAGACTTTATATGGCCTATGATCCTGTATGATGCGTCCTGGACGGTGCCGTCGGCCTTGATATAGCCGACGGCCTTGTAGCCGGCGTCGGTGATGCGCTGCGCCCGGGCCTCCGGCCCGCCGCACAGCATCGCTGCCGCCGCCAGCACCACCGCCGCGACCACCATCAAAAATCTATTCTTCATCAACTCCATAATTGTTTTCTACAAAACTAGCATTTATCCCGCTCATTTCCAACGCCTCCCCTAACCCTCAACCTACGGTGGAGGGTTAAGCCGGTTTCCGGCAAAAAAGCAAGTAACCCTCAACTTGCGGTTGAGGGTTACGGTATTATGACTGCGCTTGGAGGAGGGATCAGTAATCCGCCGGAGGGACTTCCTCCCCGTCGTAGCCGTTAAGCTTGTAGGCTTTGATCAGTTGTGAGATCTCGGGGTCGAGATTGCCGCGATGGATGTACGAAGCATCCTGACGGCAGGCCTGCAGGTAGCGCGAGACGGCCTCCTGTTCGTCGCCGGTCCTTGCGTAAAGGATTGCCATGAGGTAGTTGACCGGAGCGGTCTGTTTCTGCTGCGAAAGGATCTGCATTGCACTCCAGTCGCGGTCGAGGCCCATGTACGCAATGGCGGTGTTGAAGTCCTCGTAAGGCTGGAGCAGCGCCAGGGCGCCGTCATAGTCCATGTTCAGCAAGGCATTGACTCCGCGCATATAGGTGGAGTCGAGGACGGTCGTGTGGATAGTATCCTTGACCATATCCTTGCGGTGCATGTGGAAGTCGAATGCAACGGTACGGAGCCTCGGGTAAAGCTCGTCGCGCAGATACTGGTAGAAGCGCTCGCGGCCAAGCAGCGCGTCGCGGCCGTCGAGGTCGGGCACGCGCCGCAGCAGGTCGTAGCGCGACTTGTCGCCTTCGGTCAGGTAGGTATCCTGGTCAACGAGGATATCCAGGCGGTCCCAGTTCTCTCCCTTTGAACGGTTGATGAACGGGATGCGCACCCGCTCGGCGCGGACACGGCGTCCCGACTCGTCGTAAACGACACTGCGGTTGCGGTCCAGGGAGTCCTGCAGGACCTTTATCTGCTCGTCGAGATAGCGCGAGATGGACTCGCTGCGGGCTCGGGAAAGCCTCGAATTGAGGCTTTCGCGCCCCTCGGGCGAAGCCGAAGCCGTCACGATGATGGAATCCAGCAGGTAAGTCTCGTTCTCCAGCAAGGCAGCGAGCGTGCGGCGTATCCGCCCGAGCTCGCGGCGGTTGTTGCCCATCTCAAGGTCGATGTTGCTCTTGCCGACCTTGAAGTCGATGTTGCTCGTGGTGTTGGCGTCGGCGTGGCGCTCGATGACCTTGGTCATGTAACGCTCGGTCTGGTCGGTAAGCCCGGAGACGGAGCTGATGTAGAAGGTCAGCGGCTCGCTCTCGGGAATCTCGTACAGACGTCTGTCGGACTCATAGATGTCGCCCGACAGGACGATGTCGACCTTCCGCAGACGCGGCCGCGTGGCGATGGTCTGGACATAATTGTAGATGAAGTCGCCCTTGCGGTCGATCATAACGGTGTCCAAACGGATGCCCTCGGTAACGATGGGGACCTTGACGTACTTCTGGTACATCTCGTCCATCTTGTCCTTGCGGCGCTCGTTGAGATTCTTGGCTATCTTGTTGGTATAGTGGTCGATAGCTTCCTGCTCGGAGACGCCGTACATCGTGTAGAACTGCTCGTCGGAGACGAAGGTGCTGTCAGTCTTGAAGGCATACAGCAGGGGGATGTTGCGCTTGAGGAAAATCTCCAGCGCCCTGACGTTCACGAAGCGCGTCGTGTCGGAAACGATGCGCGACAGGAAGCGCTCATACTGCTGGTAGCCCCTGAGCTGCGCCTTGCGGTAGGAATTGCCGGTGATGACCACCGGCTCGAGACGCTCGACGTCGCCCAGCATATACATGTCGGGATAGAAGCGCAACTGCCACTTGCTGTCCTGCATCGCTGCGGGCACGATGATCTGGAAAGCCAGATCCACGAGCCCGTGCCGCTCCGCGATATTGCGGAAGCGGGCGGTCACCCTGGCCGCTTCCAGCGTCTCGGTGGCCACCATCTCGCCGGAATCATCGTCGAGGATGGCCTTCATCAATATCAGTTCGGTGCCGTCGTCGTCCTTGATGCGGAGCGTGTCACGAAGGGTCTTGACCTCCTTGACCTCCGGGATATAGACATCGTTTCCAAGGACCAGCGAAGCCGCCGGGTCGCCGCTCCTGATGGCGGCGAGCTTGCGCTGCGAAGCGCAGGAATAGGTCAGGGCGATTACCGCCAGGACCCCTATTATAACAAACTTGGATTTCATCTAGAACACGTAAACTAGGCTGAGTGATACCTGGTCGGGAAGGATGCAGGTCTTGCGTCCCTCCTCCCGCACATAATTCTTGTTGGCCTGGCTGTTATAGGCGCTGTAGTCCTGGAAGACTCCCGCCCATGCACCGATTCCGGCCTCAAGGTTGAAATGCTTGGAGAGCATGAAGGTGTAGCCGGCGGACAATACTCCGCCGAATCCGTTCTTTCCTTCGGTCAGCGCCTTGGACCACAGGCCCGAGACAGCGAAGGAAGGAGTGTACTGCGCTTTGGCAGAGAACCACAGTCCGGAATTGACGTACCATGGCCAGTAGCGGACACCGAGATAGACGGTCTTCTGCTGGTTGTAGACCAGGATGTCATGCTTGCTGTCCTTGAACTCCCACGGATTCAGGCGGCCTCCCGCCATGAAGGAGAAATGCTGGGACAGGGACACCCCGACCTCGGCATTGACGGTCCCCAGGGCCGCCCAGTCAAGGACGTTGGTCTGCACCGTCCATATCTGGGCGGATGACGTCAGGGGCAATATCAGCCCCAGCAGACCTATCAACAACAACTTCTTCATTACGCGCCCTCCTGATTATTCTCTCCCGAACCTTCGCCGGAGCCGGAGCTCTCTCCGGAGCCTTCTCCCTCTTCGGGGACATTGGCTTCAGCCTTGGTGAAATTGATGACCCGGACCGTGGAACGGCCGTTGGGATCGTTTACGTTAATGTATATATATCCATCCTCGGGGATGACAGCGGGGCAGATGACCCTGACGACACCCGTAGTGTCGGACAGACGCTTGAAGGAAGTCTTGAAACGGCCGTCGGTGCCGGCAAAGACCATGGCCTTGGCGGCAGCCGTTCCGGACAGGGCATAGTTGATGGCAAGGGTATCTCCGGGATTGACAGGCAGGCTTTCGCCCACTTCCTTGTCGCCGACGGTCAGCTTGAGTTCGACGGGCAGGTAGCGCATGATCGTCAGCACCTCACCGCTGGAAGCGAGGGTAAGTTCTACGCGGTCGTCAAGGGGCTTGACGTCCGAGAAGACCTCGGGATTGCCTTTGGCGGGGCCCATCTTCGTCCATTCCTTCTTCTCAGCCGGTTTATTGGAGTCAAACGTCACCCACCAGAAGTCGTCCTCGATCTTCAGTTCCGGAGTCCTTCCGTCCACGGGGATACGGTTGCCTTCCGAGTCGAGGATCCATTCTTCGGTCTGCGAGTCGCACCAGTACCAACGGTAGTCCTGTTCGTCATATTTGACGCCGACAACGATAGGTTCAGCATCTTCGCCATCCCTTCCGTCCACTCCGGTGCGGAGGATGAGGGGATTGGCATCTTCAACGACGTTTCCGTTAGCGTCTACAAATCCGAACTTGAGGACGTACGCGGTGGTGTCGCCATAGGCTGTCTCCTGTACGTCGACGATAAATCCTCCCGCGGCCATCTTGTCGACAACTGCCTGAAGGGTCCCTAATGACTCATTGGCTTCCGCGACGACGTCCTGCAGACGGTCGATCTCATTCTGCATATTGATAAGCTCGTCCCTGACGAACTTGCCGCAGCCGCTCGCCATCAGCGCGACTGCCATGATACCTGCAATTATATACTTTTTCATTGTCTGATTTATTTCTGGTTAATCACGATGTCTTTAAAAGGAATGGTCGCAAGATTAATCTTGACAATAATCTTACCCTCCGCGCTGCGTTCTTCTTCGGAGCCAATAGCGTCCACGTGAACTTTAAGCCTATAGAAGCCGTCAACTTGACCGATCTCAGTCGTATACCAACTTGCCTCCGGAAACTGGACTAATAGCGAAGTTCTTTCCACTGCTGTCATCCAAATCACAGCGTCACCGCCCTCGGCAGGGGCAGTTAAGACCACCTTTTCGTCGTCGGAAGAGAAAGCCAAAGTCGAACTCTCATCATTCTCGAAAACGATGTTTTGGTTGGTAGCCTGCTTGACCTCGAAGGTGGTGCAGAGATAATCAGGATTGTCCTTCGGGGTTATCTTGACGGTGCACGTCCTGACAGCCTCGCTGGGATTGGACTTGGTTTTGAATGAGATGCTTCCAGCTTCGGACTTGGCCTCCAGCCAGTCGGCATCGGCCTCGGCATCGGGATACTCGACCGAGATCTCATAATCGAAGTTTGCATCGTAAGCGACCGCACGGGTATCCTCGCCACTGGCGAGGCGGACCGTCTGCTCCACAAACGGGATATGACGCTCCTGGAACGAGATCATTCTGGTGGTGGAATTGCCGCCGCAATAAGCGTTCAGAAGGATGTAGCCCTCCTCGAAGGGGTCCGGGATCTGGACCTTGACGACTCCGGTACCGGGTTCTTCACCGCGGACCACCTGCGAGAAGTACACTCCGTCAGTGCCGGACGTGACCACGACGGGCTGGTCGGTCCCGCCCTCCACCAGAACCTTGTAAGGGATGGGGATAAGTTCTCCGGCGGATACTTTTATGGTGTCCATGACCGCTCCGTCGAACGAGAGATTGAACTCGATGAAATAGGGCAGTTCAATCACGGTGCCGTCAAGGAGGGTCAGGACCAGTTTGTTGGGATCGCTCCTGTCGTACCCCGAGAAGACCCTGATGCCGTCAACATCCTCGCAACTCGCAAGACGCCTCTTGACGGTAGTACCGTCCGGATAGTTCCAGGTGATGTACCAATAGTCACCCTCGACCGTAATCTCGGGTGCGACCCCATCAGTGGAACCGGCCTTTATCGGTTTGCCGTCGTCACCGAGGATCGGTTCTCCATTGACCGTCCAATAATAATAACCGTCCTTGGAAAGGACTCCGACAGGGATGAAAGTCTCTCCGTCCACGCCGTCCTTACCATAAGGGATGATGATTGTCTTCCCGTCCTTGAATGACACCTCGTATCCCTCATCCGTCTCCTTGAAAGAGCCCGGGATGATAGTGTGGCTGTCATCGAGTTCGCCGACGATCTTGTTCAGAATTGTTAATTGGTTGTTTACAGAAGAGACCAGCTCTTTGAGAGCATCCAGTTTCTGATGGGTTGCATCCAAATCGTCCTGTACCAACCCCGTACAGCCCGTCAGGGCCGTCAGGAAAGCCGCGAGGACGACTGGAACCACGGCTCTAAATAATCTTTGCATAAGCACTACTATTTCCTAATTATACAAATGTAAATAAATTTTTATACATTTCTCCCAAAAAAGCGACTAAGATGTTATATTTGTAACATCCACGTCAAGAAAAACGGTCATGGCTGATAACTCCGTCACACTGAAGCGAAGACGCTTCGGGCTCCTCCCGAGGGTATTGATTGCGATAGTACTGGGCATCGTACTGGGTCTGGTGATGCCCGGATGGTTCGTCAGAATATTCCTTACATTCAACGGAATATTCTCCCAGTTGCTGGGATTCCTCATTCCCCTGATCATCCTCGGGCTCGTCACGGCCGCGATCGGCGACATCGGCAAGAGCGCCGGGAAGATGCTTCTGGTGACCGTGGCAATCGCTTATCTCGACACTGCCCTTGCCGCGGGGCTTGGATACGGAGTCGGGGAAGCAATCTTCCCCTCGCTCGTATCCAAGGCCGGCCCTGCCGACATCGCGGCCGCCGGCGCGGGTCTCGAGCCATATTTCACAATCAACATTCCTTCGATGATGGACGTCATGACGGCGCTGGTGTTCTCGTTCATCTTCGGACTGTGCATAGCCCACATGGACCTGCCGGTCCTCAAGGGCTTCTTCTCGGAGTTCCGCAGCGCCATCGCCAGGACTATCGAGAAACTCATCATCCCGTTGCTGCCGTTGTATATTTTCGGTATATTCCTGGACATGACCTGCTCGGGCAAGGTTTTCCCGGTCCTGAAGGTTTTTGCGATGATCATCCTGGTCATATTCGCCCTGCATATATTCATCCTGCTCTATGAGTTCTGCATTGCGGGTGCGGTGGTCAAGAGGAATCCGCTGAAACTGCTCGCAGGCATGCTGCCCGCCTATTTCACGGCACTTGGCACATCTTCGTCCGCAGCGACCATCCCGGTTACGCTGCGGCAGACCATCGCCAACGGAGTGCGCGAGGAGGTCGCAGGCTTCAGCGTGCCTCTCTGCGCCACCATCCACATGTCCGGCAGCGCGATGAAGATCACCTGCTGCGCCCTGGCTGTCTGCCTGATGAACGGCATGCCGCACTCCTTCCCCCTGTTCCTTGAATTCATCCTGATGCTAGGAATCATGATGGTGGCGGCGCCCGGGGTGCCCGGCGGAGCCGTCATGGCAGCCCTCGCGCCGCTCAGCTCCATCCTGGGCTTCGGCGCCGAGGCCCAGGCACTGATGATCGCCCTCTACATCGCCATGGACTCCTTCGGCACGGCCTGCAACGTCACCGGCGACGGAGCCATCGCCCTCGTCATCGACCGACTCTTCAGGCCAAAATCCTGACCCTCCCATAATACCCGCCAGATCTTTCGGTGTGCAAAGGCGACCAAACTGCACACCAAACCGACCCACAGACATCCTCGGTTTGTAAAAACATATATATTTCACACCGGGCCGCTAGAAATATATCTATTTATATGTGCGGAGACGGATCTTTTGCTAGTTTTGGAGCATGGAAAACTTCAACAACAATCCCCGCGCTGAATTCGCGCGCAAAGAGGAATACTGTGAGTACCTCTTCAACACCCGTGGGCCATTCTGGCATATTTGCACCCCGGGCAATCTCCAAGGGTGTATCTTCCTGACTGACCAGGAGTACCGTATCGGGGTCAATTCCGCCGCCCTCACCAAAGGTCCTGTCGTCATTTACTCCAGCACAGTAATGTCCAACCATCTGCATGATATCGCCGCAGGCAATCGTGACGAGGTCCTCGCGTTTTTCGACAGAAGGAAGCGTAAACTCCAACGATTTGTCCGTGAGACCAGGCGGACGGTGGACCTGAACAACTTCAATTGCAACCTCATCCCTATTGAGTCGCTTAAAGCCCTTCGCAACGAGATTGTATACGTGCATCGGAACGGTTATCTCGCCCATCCCTCCTATACACCTTTCTCATATCCCTGGAGTTCGGGCAGGCATTATTTCAATCCGGGACTCGATGCGGACGGTACCACCTTTGCGAGTCTCACATACAAGGAAAAACGCATTCTCTGTCGCGGAAGGATACAGCCGTTGCCGGATGACTGGATTGTCAAGGACGGGATGATCTCTATCAAATCATTCGTGGACATAAGCGGCGGAGAGCTGTTTTTCCGAGATGCACATCAGTATTTCTCTCTCTTAACCAAGAGTTACGAGGCATACTCAGAGACGGCAAAAAGACTTGGGGATCAAGTGTTTCTGACAGATGAGGAACTCTTCTCAGCCGTCACTGCCCTATGCAGGAAAACCTTCAATCAGCCGCGTCCCTCCATTCTCGCTCCAGACCAGAAAGTAAGCATCGCCATTGAAATGAAAAACAGGTACAACGCCACCAACGGTCAGATCCGTCGCATCCTCAATCTCGATCCGCAGATCGTGAAAGAACTCTTCCCATAGCCCGCCCATCCAATCCCCCGGTGGGCAAAAGAGGCCAAACTACACACCAAACTACCCCGCAGACTACCTCGGTGTGCAAAAGCGGCCAAGTTGCACACCAAACTACCCTACAGACTACCCTCGTGTGCAAAAGCGGCCAAGTTGCACACCAAACCACCCTGCAGAATACTTCGTGTGCAAAAGAAGCCAAACTACACACCAAACCACCCTACAGAATACCTCGGTGTGCAAAAGCGGCCAAGTTGCACACCAAACTACCCTACAGACTACCCTCGTGTGCAAAAGCGGCCAAGTTGCACACCAAACTACCCTGCAGACTACCCTCGTGTGCAAAAGAGGCCAAGTTGCACACCAAACCACCCTGCAGACTACCCTCGTGTGCAAAAAGGAGGAGATGCGCAAATCGTTGAGAACGGGGAGAGCCTTTCCAGGGCAGCCCAAGAGGGATAAGCGCACTCAACCCATAGTATTTCCGAGGGATGATGGGGGAGGCGTGAGGAGTTTTTGTTATATTTGCATTTGACGGTTAACGAATAAGCATTCCCGGAACGGTATGAACGAAATCTCAGCATTGGATCCGACACGCCTGGTGGTCGCAGCCCTCGTGGGGCTGGTGATCCTGCTGGTTCTTATAATCCGCTTCAAGGTTCCGGCGATGATAGCCATCCTTGTGGGTGCGGTCCTGATAGGGTTGGGCAGCGGGATGCCTTTCGACCAGATTGTGTCCGCTGTGGACGACGGGGTGGGGAACACCTTGAAGGGAATAGCCCTGCTGGTGGGATTGGGCTCGATGTTCGGAGCTATCCTGGAGATTTCCGGAGGGGCTAAGGTGCTGGCCGAGACACTTGTAGACAAGTTCGGAGACCGAAAGGCCGCGTGGGCCCTGGCCATCACCGGACTGGTCATTGCCATACCTGTTTTCTTCGATGCCGGACTCATTATCCTGATTCCACTGGCCTTTTCGCTGGCCAGGAGGACCGGTCGCTCAACTCTGTATTACGCCATTCCGCTTCTGGCAGGTCTGGCGGTCGGCCATGCTTTCATCCCGCCGACTCCCGGCCCGGTGCTGGTGGCGGCGATGCTCGGGGTGGACCTGGGCCGTGTGATCATGGTCGGCGCAGTCTGCGGCGTTGCGGCCATGATAGTGGCTGGGCCGATCTGGGGAGCATATTGCGGGAAGAAGTACTTCGTGCCGGCGCGGGAGGCTGTTGAGGAGAGTGCGGCGGAGGCCGCGCGGAGCCCACAAAGCGCTGCCGCGAAAAGTCCGCAGTCGGCCGGGGCGACGCGACGCCTTCCGTCCTTCTGGACGGTCGCCATCATCATCCTTATTCCCCTGATACTCATTATTCTGAAGTCCGTTGCCGGCGTAGTGGACGCGCTCGCGCCCGCGCGAAAAATAATAGGATTCCTCGGTGAGCCGTTCGTTGCCCTGACCATCGCCACAATCGCTGCGATGGCCCTGCTGGGCTACCGCAACGGCTACTCCGCCGCAGAACTTGAGAAAGTGATGACCAGGTCGCTGGAGCCCGTCGGGCTCATACTCCTGGTCACCGCCTGCGGCGGAGTGCTCCGCTACATCCTGCAGTATTCCGGCCTGGGCGGGATTATCGGCAATGCGGTGGCATCCGCATCTTTCCCGATGGTGATAGTCGCATTCCTGGTCGCGGCTTTGGTACGCATCTCAGTAGGCTCGGCGACCGTGGCGATGACGATGGCCGCCGGCATCATTGCCGCGATGCCCGAGGTGGCCGGGCTATCGCCCACGCACCTCGCCTGCATCACGGCCGCCATCGCCGGCGGCGCCACCGTCTGCTCCCACTTCAACGACTCCGGTTTCTGGCTTGTCAGATCCCTTCTGGGCATGGACGAGAAGACCACCCTGAAGACCTGGACCGTCATGGAAACGCTCGTGGGCTGCACAGGTTTCCTCGTCGCCCTTATCATTTCCTTATTTGCGTAAGCTACCTGCCGCGGATGTCAACACACCGCAACACGATGATCGACCTCAACTCCGAGTCTGAAGGCATGCCGCAGAACCCCAGTCGGAAAGAATAAGGAAGCATACGATACGACAAAAAAGGAGGGAGCCCGTTTCAGGGTTCCCTCCTTTTTTAGGGCATTCTCTTTTCCCAAAAGAAAGTTTTCCGTATATTTACCTTCACTAAGCCCTTTGATGACACTCTGTCATAGCCGGAACTGACCACCCGGGAATCAGCGATTACAGCGACCAACCACTTTTATAACCAATTGTATTTATGTGTTTTATGAAAAGAGCACTGTCTTTTTTCTGTGTGTCCATTATCGGGCTTTTCCTCTCCTGGAACCTGCCCGCCCAGACACGCAGCGTGCGCGGCACAGTCGTCGATGAATCCGGCCAGGGAGTCATCGGTGCCGCGGTGATGGTAAAAGGGACCACCAACGGAGTCGCCACGGACAACGACGGCCGGTTCCTTCTCAATTGTGCGCCGAACGCCATCCTGGTCGTGTCGAGCGTAGGTTACGACGAAGTCGAAGTTCCTTTGAACGGACGGACTGAACTCACAATTCCCCTCTCCATCTCTCAGGAACTCCTTGACGACGTCGTCGTCATCGGTTACGGTACCACGCGTGCCAAGAACTTCACAGGATCGGTAGATGTCGTGAAACTGGCGGATTCGCCGGTGGCCGATATGGGTCTCCAGACCACTTCCGACCTTCTCCGCGGCCGCCTCTCCGGCGTCAGGATCGGAGCGGAATCGAGCAATGTCGGACAGAATTCCAGCATCCTCGTCCGCGGTAGGAAGTCCATCAGCTCGACTTCCACCTCTCCTCTCATCGTCCTGAACGGCGTCATCTTCCCCGGCAACATCGAGGATATCGACCCCAACTCCATCGAGCAGGTCAGCGTCCTCAAGGATGCGACGTCCCTCGCCGCCTACGGATCGAAGGCCGCTAACGGTGTCATCATGGTCACCACCAAGAAGGGTCAGGAAGGCAAGCCTACCATCACCTTCAGCACCACCCAGCAGATCTCCAATCCTACCTATATTCCCAAGGTGCTGAGTCCCGAGGACTACATCATCTTCAGGAACGCCAGGGCCGGTAAGCAGAGCGACTTCCAGAGCCTCGACTTCATGACTTACATGGAGGAGCAGAACTACAAGGCAGGCATCGTCTACGACTGGTACGACATGTGTCTCCAGACCGGCTGGAACCAGAACTACAACCTCAACTTCTCCGGCCGCACCGCCAACTCCAACTATTTCGTAGGCCTCGGCCGCACCGACCAGAGGGGTTATATCATCGGCGACCACTTCACGCGCAACAACGTGTCCGTTGACCTCACCACCAACATCTCCAAGATCATCGAGGTCGGAGTCAACATGGCTTTCACCAACACTCTCAACGACGGTAACCAGGCCTCCATCCGCTACGACCTGTACTGCCTCTCGCCCTACGGCAGCGCATACCTGCCTGACGGAAGGCTCCGCTTCTACACCGACGGTATCTCCCCTTCGAGGTACAATCCCCTGTGGCCCGTCGAGTACGGCGGCGAGAAGGAGAACCGCTACAAGAACCTCAACCTCGGCGGCCATATCCAGATCAACATCCCCTGGGTGGAGGGTCTCAACTTCCGCGTCAACGCCTCCTACGGCGAGCGCAACACGACCAACATGAGCTTCAGGCACGAGAACTACTACGTGCAGCTGCTCGGTGAAATGGACATCGAGGGTGTCGGCCAGAACCCCGAGTACTTCAGCCTCAAGGATGCCAACGGTTCCATCTCCGAGAGCAAGAGGCAGAACTGGGTCATAGACAACATCCTTTCCTACGCCCACCAGTTCGGCGACCATTATCTCAGCACATCGCTCGTGTACACCCGCGACAGCGACCAGTCGTCCGGCTATCAGATGACAGGCTCCAGCTTCACCGCCGCCGGCAATACCCTCCTGGGATGGCACGGCCTCTCCAACGCCGACTCCAAGGACTTCACGAGCCCCAGCTACTCGCTCCACACCGACGTCGGCTACCTCGCCCGCGCGATGTATTCTTATAGGGACACCTACCACCTCAACGCCTCGATCCGCAGGGACGGAAGCTCCGTTTTCGGTGCAGAATCGAAGTGGGGTAACTTCCCGGCCTTCGGTGCTGCCTGGACCGTTTCGAACGAGCCGTTCATGAAGAACGTCAGCTGGGTCGACATGCTCAAGCTCAAGATCTCCTGGGGCAAGAACGGCGCCCAGACCCTCAGCCCTTACGGCACCCTGTCCACAGTCTCCCTCGCGAAGGACGGCGGCATCCCCTTCTACTCCAATGAAACCATCCACTGGGGCCAGAAGATCAGCACGCTCGGCAATCCCGCGCTCGGCTGGCAGACCACCACGTCCTGGAACGGCGGTTTCGAAGGCGACTTCTTCAAGGGAAGGGTCCACTTCGACGTCAACGCCTACTACTCCAAGACCACCGACCAGATCTTCAACAGGACCATCCCCGTCATGACCGCCGGTATCACCAAGCAGAACGCCACGATGGGCCAGGTCGACAACAAGGGTATCGAGATCAACGCCACGACCGTGAACGTCAAGAACAAGGACTTCACCTGGACCTCCGACTACATCTTCACGCTCAACCGCAACAAGATCGTGGACCTCTACGGTGACGGTCAGGACGACATCGCCAACGGTCTCTTCCTCGGCCACCCGATCAATGTCATCTACAACTACAAAGTAGCATACATCGACCAGGACGGCAGCCTTGCCAAGCCCGGCGAGGCCGTGTTCTACGCTGCAGACGGCAGCCTGACCGAGAATCCAAACGCCACCGACAAACAGATTCTCGGCTCCACGGACGACAATTTCCGTCTGTCCTTGGCCAATACTTTCAACTACAAGAACCTCCAGCTCTACGTCTTCTTCCAGGGCGTCTTCAGCGGCAACGGCTACGGTCTGCGTAACAATACCTTTGCCTATCAGACCTTCAACACAACGGAAGGAAACGCGCTCGACATCCCGTTCTACTATCCCGGCCGCACGGACACCGACTGCCCGCACGCCGTATACAATGAAAGCAAGTATGTCATATTCAATCCTTACGGATACGTACGCCTCCAGGACGTCTCACTCTCGTACAACATGAGGACGCTGGCCCAGAAGGTCGGTCTCGCCAATGCGAGGGTAACCCTTTCCGGAAGGAATCTCTTCTATGTCGCTCCCAAGTGGCGCATGGCCGACCCTGAAATGACCAACGGTTATTCTGTCGGTATGCCCCGCGCCTTCACCCTTGGCCTGAACGTCACATTCTAACCCTTAAATCCTAAGACAATGAAGAAGTTTATTATATTGACATTAGCCCTGGTTGCTTCCATCGTCTCCGGATGTATGTCGGACGAGGAGTTCCTGACCGAGAAGGTCAAGGACCGCGTCACTATCCTCAACGCATTCGAGTCCAGCGACCAGATCATGAATACCATCTATACCGGGTATTACGACATGAGCGAACTCTACTTCCCGAACGGTTCGGGTATGGGTGTCCGCTTCCGCAAGACCGCAGGTACCGACATCTTCGACGGCAAGTATCAGCTCGGTGCCGGAGAACATTTCAGCAACATCAAGGGTGCCTGGTCCACCGACAAGAGCCTCCCGAAGGACTTCTGGGACAAGTTCTACAAGATCATCTCCTACTCCAACCTAGCCATCAGCCAGCTGGACAACGTCGAGTGGAACTCCGAGAGCCTCAAGACGCGTGCAAACGCCGAGGCGCTGTTCCTGCGCGGCGTCTGCTACCTGCGTCTGGCCGAGCTGTACGGCGGAGTCCCGCTCGTGCTCGAGTATTCCGAGACTCCTAATTTCGGATATACCCGCGCAAGCCGCGTCGAAACATACAACGCCGCTATCAGCGACCTCAAGGCCGCATACGATAATCTCCCGGCCTCCCTGGCACAGAACGAGAGCGGCCGCGCCAGCAAGTGGGCCGCAGCGTTCTTCCTCTCCGAGGCCTATCTGGGACTCGGCGTCGAGGAGAACGACAGCAAGGCTGATTTCGACAATTCCGCCAAGTATGCACAGGAAGTCCTGACCAACCGTCCGCTTATGACCCAGCGTTTCGGCGTCCGTCTGCCCGGCGCGAAGGGCGAGAACTTCGGCATCCCGAACGAAGACCTTGACGGCACCGTCCTCACCGACCTCTTCGTCTCCGCCAACGTCATCCGTCCCGAGAATACCGAAGCCATATGGGTCATGGAGTCCGCCCCCGGCTACGCCTCCTACTCCCTGTACAAAGGAAGGCAATTCAACAATTATGGCCTCTCCCCTTCGCTTAAGAGCCGTAAGTGGAAGTCCGAGTATGTCGAGCCCGGCGCCGCCGCAGGCCCCTGGGCCACGGTGTCGGCCAAGTACGGCGGCAAGACCTATCCCGCCATCAACGGCGGTACCGGCTGGGCGCAGTACTGCCCTACCAGCTGGGCCTGCTACTACAACTGGGAAGGCGAAAACAACAACAACACCCCGTACGACATGCGCTACGAGGAGGACATCACGGTCAGGACGAAGTTCATCTGTACCGACCCGAACCACTCCCTCTACGAGCAGAAGTGCGGCTGGGAAGAGACCGACAGTACCGATCCGAACAGGGCTACCACCATCTTCCCGATCTTCTACAAGGAGACTCCTCTCGATGCATGGGACTATGATATGCAGCAGCCTACTTCCGCAGGTCCGTACGTTACCTTCTACCGCCACCAGTATGCGGCGCGCAGCGCCGAAGCGGCCCTTCTCCTCGCAGAGGCGAAGTTCCGCGGCGGCGACACCGCCGGCGCCCTCCAGGCACTGAATATCGTCCGCAACCGCGCCAAAGCCACTCCGTTCACCACCATCAGCATCGACATCATCCTCGACGAGAGGGCACGCGAGCTCCTGTATGAGGAGTTCCGCTGGGCCACCTTCCTGAGAATGAAGCCGTCCGAGTGGAAGCACAGGATCTACGACTACGGCATGTACTCCGCCAGGGCCAATGCCCCTTCCGGCTGGGAGTACAGGCGCTGGCCTGACTTCACCGACGAGATTCCCTGGGATCTCTGGCCTATCCCTCAGACCTACATCGACCTCAACGTCGACGCCGAGCTGACCCAGAACCCCGGCTGGAAATAGCAGTCCATCACTCAGTCAAAAGCAAGTGGCTGGCGCGAAAGCGTCGGCCACTTTTGCTTTCTGCCCATCCGTCCGCGCGGCTCACGCCGATTTTTCAACCGTTCATACCGAAAAATAAAACGTTTCATATTAATAATGGTGACACCCGACTACATTTACGTTCAAATACACACTTATTAACTAAATCCACATGAAGAATTTACTGGCTTTCCTAACGGGCGTGGCAGTTTTCCTTGCCGCGTCCGTCCACATGTCCGCCCAGAACGGATATGAAGTCCGTGGTGTCATTTCCGACGCATTCGGCCCTGTGGTTGGCGCCTCAGTCATCGAGCGCGGCACCACGAACGGTACGGCGACAGGTACAGACGGAGAGTATTCCCTCCGTGTTTCCAGCGCCCGTTCCACCATCGAGATCAGTTGCATCGGATACCAGACGGTCACGTTCGTCGCTTCCGAGGTTCCCTCGAGACTTACCCTCCAGGAAGATACCGAAATGATTGACGAGACCGTAGTCGTCGGTTACGGTACCTTGAACAAGAAGGAGATCTCCTCATCTGTCGTGAGCGTTAGAGCCGAAGACTTCAACAAGGCTGCTCCCAACGCCATGACCCTCGTCGTCGGTAAGGTCGCCGGCCTTAATATCGACACTAACGCCAGCGGTAACGCCTCCGGCTACCAGATCCGCGGCGCCACATCCATCAACGGCGGCAACTCCCCGCTCATCGTTGTCGACGGTATCATCGGTGGTTCCCTCAGTGATGTCGCCACCCAGGACATCGAGTCCATCTCGGTCCTTAAGGACGGCGCTTCCGCCGCCATCTACGGTACCCGCGGTGCAAACGGCGTCATCCTCGTTACCACCAAGAAAGGTTCCGGCACAGCCGGTCGCGTGCGCGTGACCTATGATTCCTATGTCGCTACACAGGTTCTCCACAAGTTCCCCGAGACCTTCAGCCTGGACGAGTGGCTCGAACTCAATGAGACCCGAGGAAAGGCCGACTACGGCAACCGTATCGAGAATGCTTATTACAAGGCACTCAAGAACGACAAGCCTTACTATGACCTCAACCAGCACATTACCCTTGCCGGATCCACCGCAAAGAGCAACTACAGCCTGGCCCTGACCTATACCGACAACAACGCTCTCACCAAGAACAGCGATTCCCAGAGCTATAGTGCGCGCTTCCAGATGAACCAGAAGATGCTCAACGACATCATCGAGTCCAGCACCGTCGCCAACATCCGCGCTAACGTCAGCGAGGGCAACAGCGCCTCCTTTGCGGGTACACCGTTCTCCAACCCGACCGTCCCGGTCTACGACGAGAGCACCCCTACAGGCTACTACTGGCCGACTTCCTCCACAGGCTCCACCAACTCCGTGGAAAACTTGATGGTCCCCATCAACAAGAGCCACTCCACGAGCCTGACCTTCCAGCAGGACATCAAGGTCAAGATCTTCCAGAACGCTTACCACCTGCTCACCACCAACGCAAACGCTTCCTTCCGCTACAATTCCAGCTACAGCCACTCCTATACTCCTTCCACGATGCAGACCGCACAGATGTGGAACAACTGGGCAGGCTCCGCTTCCCTGGGCAGCAACAACTCCCTCAGCAAGAGCTTCGAATGGCTGGTCAACTACAATTTCCAGCAGGGAGACCACACAATCAAGGCTGTTGGCGGCTACTCCTACAACGACTCGGTAAACGAGAGCATGAACATGACCAACCGCGACTTCCAGTACGACCAGTTCCTGTGGTACAACATCGGTTCTGGTACTTACCTCAAGGACGGTCAGGCCTCAATGAGTTCCGGCAAGGGCTTCAATAAGATTGCCGGCGTCTTCGGCCGTGTTACCTACAGCTGGAAGAACCTCTTTACCGCTACCGCATCCCTCCGTTACGAAGGAAGTTCCAAGTTTGGAAAGAACAAAAAGTACGGTTACTTCCCCGCCGTCTCCGCAGCCTGGACCATCTCCAACATGCCGTTCATGCAGGGCACCAGAGGCTGGCTGGACGAACTCAGGTTCCGTGCATCCTACGGTGTGACCGGCCGTAATGCCGGCTCCGACTACGCCTCCCTCTCCACCTACGCCTCCAAGGGTTCAAACTATTATATGGACGGCGAATGGGTCCCTGGATACGGCATCAACCGTAACGCCAACCCTAACCTCGGATGGGAGACCGCCGTCGTGTACGACTACGGCTTCGACTTCGAACTCTTCAAGCGCCGCCTCACCGGTAGCCTCGAGTACTTCGACCGCCGTTCCGAGGACCTCCTCTACACCTACACCGCTCCTCAGCCTCCTTACGTGTATTCCACCATCCAGCTGAACCTCGGTTCCACCTCCAACAAGGGTGTCGAACTCGCCTTGAACTGGCGGGACAACATCACCAAGGACCTTCGCTACAGCATCGGCGGCACCTACTCCTTCAGCGACGCCCGCCTGGTAAGCATCGGCAATGACGTTTACGCAGCATCCTGGGTCGACCTCGGCTCCGCCGGCGGTCTGGGTTCCTCCGATACCCGTTTCCGTCTTTATGAAAACACCCGTATCGGTAGCCTCCGCGGCTTCAAGTATGCCGGCTATACCGATGACGGACAGCTCCTTCACGAGACCGCCGACGGCGGCACTGCCACCAAGACTGGCGTGAAGGATGACGACAAGGTCTTCATCGGCAACACCCTCCCTAAGCACAGCTTCTCCCTGAACTTCACTCTCAATTATAAAACCTGGGATCTCTCCATCAACGGCCGCGGTCTTGCCGGCATGGACATCTGGAACAACCAGCTCCAGTCCTACGGCTATCCCGGCGTCTCCGCCGAGAACCTCCTCAAGAGCGCTTATGAGAAGTATCCGTACCTGACCGCAGACAACAACTACCTCAACTCCTTCTTCCTCGAGAAGGGAGACTGGTTCAAGATCGAGCGCGTCTCCGTCGGAAAGAACTTCCGCTTCAAGCAGAACAAATTGAACTTCGAGAGCCTTTACATCTATCTGGCAGCGACCAACCTGCTGACTCTCACCGGCTTCACTGGTGTTGACCCGTCCACCGTGACCTCCATCGGACTTGAGCCGGGTATCTCTGGCTCGACCTCCCTCTACGCTTCGAGAATCACCCTCGGCGTCACCGCTCAGTTCTAATCTGCCACACGTGAAACAATGTTAAGCGAAAACAAAATGAAAAAGATAAGAATTATCCTTTCCGTACTGATTGCCGGACTTGCCGCAACAAGCTGTTTCGACATGGAGGAGCATCCTTTCACCCTGCTCGACGCCGGTAACTACTTCTCGGACGAGTCCGCCGTCAAGCAGGTCATTGCCAATATCTATGCGCAGGAGCAGGGAGACCTCTCCGAGCTCTACTGGTATGCCCAGGAGCTCTCCGCCGACCAGATCGCCTGGCGATCCTGGAACGGCGGCAGCTGGGGCTGGGACTCCGGTGACAAGTTCGTCCTTTCCACCCATACCTGGACTCCGCTCTCCAACTACGTCAACCGTATCTGGAACGGTGCCTGGACCGCCATCGGCCTCTGCAACAACTTCATAGACGACCTCTCCGGCATCGAAGCCTCCTCGATCGGCATCACCGAACAGAAGAAGGAGTCGTACATAGCGGAGGTCCGCGCCTTCCGCGTGTACTGCTACTACAACGTGTTCGAGGTCTTCGGCGGCGTCATTCCGCTGACCACCAGCACCGACACCAGCATCCTTCCCGAGAGCGCCTGCGCAGGCACCACCTTCGAGGAGGGTTGCAAGAAAGTCTGCGACTGGATGGAGCAGGAGCTCGACGAGACTCTCTCCGCCCTCCCTGTCGGAGGTTCGGTCAACCGTGTGAACCAGGCTTTCAACCGCGTACTGAAGATGCGCATCCTGCTCAACTCCGAGATCTTCACCGGCACCGCCCGCTTCTCCGAGTGCAAGAACCTCGCTAAGGAGATCCTTGACGGCAAGTACGGTTCCTACCGCATCGTGGACAAGTATCAGGACATCTATTCATACAACAACGATACGAACTGCCCTGAAATCATCTTCGCCTTCTCAAGCGACCTGATCTACAACAAGAAGTCCACCAACATGCGCAACGGCCCGTTCATGAGCTACGTCTTCATGAATTACTTCGATACCACCCAGCGCCACGCCGGTTGGAACTGCACCTGTACTACTCCTTCCTTCGACAACAGCAGCGACTTCTACGCCCAGTGCGTCGAGAACGTCCAGGTCGGAGCCGACACCACCTATCGCAGCAACGGCACCATCAGGAGCATCACTCCCATCTATGAAGCCCGCGTGATCAAGGAGATGTACGACAAGGAACTCGCCAAGTGCTTCCTCGACGCTCCCTACAACGACAAACTCGGCGCCGTCCACGAGCGTTTCGACCCTCGTGACATCCGTCTGCTTCCTCCTTATGGAGACGACAGCGGCAACTGGGGTGGAATGTTCCTCGAGGGTGTCATGCGTGAACACTACGGCACAGGTGATGTCCAGATGGCCGACGCCGACCGCAACGGAATGGGTCTCGTCTATGTCGACCAGGTGGGCAACTTCCAGGGTAAGGGCAATCACCCTGTCGAGGTCGTCGAGAATCCCCGCTGGGGCGAGACCAACTCCGGTCTGCGCACTGCGAAATATCCTTACTATACCACCAACTCCGGCTTTGACTTCTGCGATCCCGACGTCGTCGAATTCCGTCTTGCCGAGGTCGTCTACACCTACGCCGAGTGTCTCCTTCGCGAAGGCAACGCCGCCGAGGCCAAGAACATGGTCAACTCCGTGCGCAAGCGTTACTTCTCCGATGCCGACTGGAACAATCCCGGTGTCCATCCTACTACCGGCAAAGCCCTCGTAGGTGCCAAGGACCAGGCTCCCAGAGGCTTCAGCGATGCATTCGACATGGACCGCATGCTCAGCGAGTGGGGACTCGAGTTCTACGACGAGGGTCACCGCCGCCGCACCGACCTGCGCCGCTTCGACAAGTTCACCCAGGGCCAGTGGTGGTTCTTCGGCCGCGCGACCGAGACAGGTTACGACCTGCCCGCCAAGCGTGACCGCAAGTATGAGTGGTACCCCATCCCTCAGCGCGCTCTTGATGCCAACCACGGACTCGTACAGAATCCTGATTACGTATAAAGATATTGGTTAATTGATTGGTTTAGGTTGGTAGGGGGCGCTAGGATTCTATTTGCGCCCCCTTTAAAAAAGTACTATCTTTATAGTTCAAAACTACCGATGAACAGGATCAAAGAACATAACATTATCCTGATCTTCTGCATCTTGCATGCAGTGGTCTCGTTCGCTGCACGAAGGATCGGGTTCCACGATGAACTGGCCCTGACCCTTCTTACAATGCTTATGTCCGTTATGCTCTCGCTTCGCAGGCATATGAGTATCCCGTTCATGATCATAGCCGTCATACTGATCAATTTCGCCGGTCTGCGCCTGGGAAGGATTGTTGGATTATTCGTCAGGCACAACATATTCCCCTCCAGCCCGATACAGCACTACTTCAGAGGACCGATAAGCACCTTCCTGGTCACAGGCGTCCTTGGATTGGTGCAGGTCGGATGCGAGTTCCTGGTCCGGAAAAGCCGCTTCTATCACGAAACAAACACACAGAGCCCGGCCTGGCTCATTTTCGCTTTCGTAACGGTCCTTATAGTCCGTCTGGTAATGATGCTCCGGAATTCAAATTCCTTCTTCGGAGAGAACCTCGCGATGAACATCATTATCGATTATGCTATCAGTTTTGCCGCCGTCATCTGGATGGCTGCCAAGACCATATCCGTCCAGCAGGACATCAGGTCCGAGAAAAAGAAAAAGCACGAGGCTCAGTACAGTTATGAAAAACTGAAGCAGCAGATAGAACCGCATTTCCTGTTCAACAGCCTCAATTCGCTGGACAGCATCGTGGTCTCCGGGCAAGATGAACAGGCCTCGAAGTTCATCCATCAACTGTCTTCGATCTACAGATATCTCATCGAGACTGAAGATGAAAGCCTTGTTTATCTTGAAGACGAGTTGAAATTTGTCAGCCAATACATCGAGCTGATGAAGGTCCGCTTCCCCGAAGGGCTTGAAACCAAGATAGATATAGACAGGAACGGCCCGCCGCATTTCATCATCCCCTGCTCCCTGCAACTGCTGGTCGAGAATGCCACAAAACACAACAGCATCTCGAAAGAGCAGCCTCTCAGGATACATATCTTCCTTGAAGACGGCTACGTCGTCGTCACCAACAACCGCAACCCCAAGATTACCTCGCAGCCTTCAACCGGGAACGGACAGCGATACATTCGCAAGAGATACCGCGACGAAGCCGGAAAGGAAATTATTATTGCAGAAACCGAGAACGATTATACCGTCAAACTCCCCTTATTGTAAGAGACCGTGAAAGCGCTTATCGTAGAAGACGAAATACTTGCCCAGCAGACCCTGAAACGGGCACTGACCAGGAATTTCACCGACATCGAAGTCGTTGCCGTGATCGAATCTGTCAAGGGAACGCTCGAATGGCTGCGTACTCCGGGCAACACCGCGGACATTATATTCATGGACGTGGAACTGCAGGATGGCAGCTGCTTCGAAATCTTCAAGCATGAGACCATAACGGCCAAGGTCATTATGACTACCGCATACGACAAGTATGCCGTAAAGGCTTTCGAGGCGGGCAGCATTGACTATCTCCTCAAGCCATTTGATGACGAGGCCCTGCTCCGGGCAGTGAGCCGCTGCCGGGCAAGTTCGGAAAGCTTCGACATCAATGCCATCCTGTCGACGATGCAGAGATTCGCCCACGACAGGGACTCCACCCGAAAGACATACAGGCGTAGGTTCATAGTCCGACTGGGACAGAAGATCATCCCCATTGAGACTTCGGATATAGCCTACTTCTACGTAGAGGGCAAGAGCAAGTACATAGTGAAAAACGATGGCACCAAGTATTACTTCGACCATCAGATGGAGTCTATTCTCGACGAACTGGACCCGCAGGTATTCTTCAGGATTTCGCGCAACTACATCATATCCTCATTTGCCATCAAAGGCATTGAACGAATCTACGGAGGACGTTTGAAAATACTTATGGACCCCCCTCCGGAAACCGACATGATAGTCGCACGCTCGCGTGTAAATGACTTCATGGCGTGGCTTGCATAGAAAAAACAACGAACCAAATGAAAAAAAGTCTGATTCTCCTTCTTGCCGTACTGGCTTCAGCCTGCACGGCCAAGATATCATCTGTCACCATCCCCGCTCCGGAAGACGTTGTGATGTACCAGATCAATCCACGTAACTTCGCTCCTGAGAATTCCTTCAAGGCGGTGAACGCCCGCATCGATGCGATCAGCGAGCTGGGAACCAACGTCGTATGGTTCATGCCCATTTGCGAAATAGGCATTGAAAAAGCCGTCAAGAGCCCATACTGCGTCAAGGATTACAAGGCCGTCAATCCCGAATTCGGCACGCTCGATGATTTCAAGGAGGTTGTAGCCCACGCACACGCCAGGGGTATGGCCGTAATCATCGACTGGGTCGCCAACCACACATCCTGGGACAACCAGTGGATCAAGGACAATCCTGAGTGGTACACGCAGGATGAGAATGGGGAGATCATCCATCCTGCGGGAACCGGTTGGAACGACGTAGCCGATCTCAACTTCGACAATCCCGAAATGTGTCAGGCAATGATCGACGCAATGAAGTTCTGGGTGGAAGAGGTCGGTGTCGATGGCTTTCGCTGCGATGCTGCCGACTACGTTCCCTTCGAATTCTGGAAGGACTGTGTCGCTCAGCTGCGCGCCACGGGACATCCTCTCCTTATGCTCGCAGAAGGTCAGCGTAAGGACCATTTCGAGGCCGGCTTCGACCTGAACTATGCCTGGGGATGGCTTTCCGCACTGCGCCGGGTATTCAACGGCGAGACCGTCACAGTCCAGCAACCGGCACCACAGGCCCAAAGGGCACAGGGCCAGCGCCAGGGCAATCGCCAGCAGGGACAGCAGCAACCCCAAGTGCGCACGCGCACCGTCAACAGGACGGTGCCCGTCAGCAGCCTCTTTGCGGCCGACTCCAGCGAGTATGCAGGTCTGCCCGCAGGCAAGGTCAAGCTCCGCTTCACGACTAACCACGACGAACACGTCAAGATGTCTCCCGTGCGTGAGTTCTTCGGCAACGACGGTTCCATCGCCGCTTTCGTGGCGACTGCCTTCATTCACGGCGGCATCCTCGTCTATGGCTGCCAGGAGATTGGCTATCCGGGCAAAATCAACTTCTTCAACTACGCAGAAATGGATTGGGATGCCAACCCCGGAATGGTCCAGGCTTACAAGGACCTGATCGCCCTCTATAAAGGACATCCCGCACTCAGGCGCGGTTCCCTCGTACCATACCCCCACAATGACGTGCTCATTTTCGAACGCGTCGAGGAGAGCGAGACCCTGCTGGTGATGGTCAACCTCAGGGACACCCAGGTCAACGCCCCGGTCCCCGCAGGATGGCAGGGCCGCAAGGTATCCGACCTTCTCTCCAGCGGGAACGTGACCTTTGGCGAGACTGAGCTCCTCCGTCCCTTCGAGTATGTAATCGTAAAATAAAAGTAATGAAAATCAAATATTTACTGACAGCCCTGGCCTTTTCCGCACTCGGGACAGCCACCCTTGCAGCCGATATCCAGAGGATGGATCCCCCCTTCTGGTATGCCGGAATGAAGAACCATGAGCTTCAGGTTATGTTCTATGGCAAGGACATCGCCGCGAGTGAGTTCTCACTCAAGGACTATCCCGGAGTATCCGTCAAGGAGGTCGCAAAGGTCAAGAACCCCAACTACCTGTTCGTATATCTGGACATCTCGGCGTCTGCACGTCCGGGCACCATGACTTTCCAGTTCAAGGAGGGCCGGAAGACTACCGTAAAAGACTTCGTACTGCGTCCACGCAACACCAAGAAAGGCGCCCTGGGCTTCACCTCCAAGGATGTTCTCTACCTCATTATGCCAGACCGATTCTCCAACGGTAATCCCGCAAATGACGAGTGGGAGAACTTCCCGGTAAACCGCCAGAACGGCGGAGGGCATCACGGCGGGGATCTTCAGGGTATCAAGGACCATCTCGACTACATCGACGCACTTGGCGTGACGGCCGTCTGGCTCAATCCCGTTCAGTATAACAGGAGCAATGCTTCTCACGGATACGCCATTTCCGACTTCTACCTCATCGACCCGAGGCTCGGTTCGAACGAGGAATACTGCGAAATGATTGACGCAGCGCACGCGAAGGACATCAAGGTCGTTATGGATATGATCTTCAACCATTCAGGCAGCAGCCACTGGTGGATCGAGGACATTCCCGACGATGACTGGTTCAACCAGAACGACTACGCCCGAAGCATAGGGCAGCGTGCTGCCCAGCAGGGCCAGACGCAGGGCCCGCAGGGCGGCGGCCAGCAGGGCGGCGGCCAGCGCCGTGGCCAGCAGGTGCAACTCCCAGCCACCATCGATGAGTTCAATGCACTGCCCCAGGAGACCAGGGACGCTCTGTTGCGTTCGGCTGTCCGCCAACCCGGCGGACTGGTCACTACCACCCATTACAAGTGGACTCTGATGGACCCTCACGCTCCCCAGAGCGAGAAGGACATCCTGATCGAGGGTTGGTTCTCCGGCGGAATGCCCGACCTCAACCAGCGCAACCGCCATCTGGCTACATACTTGATACAGAACAGTATCTGGTGGATCGAGTACGCCCGCGTGGACGGTATTCGAATGGACACCTACCCCTATGCCGACTATGACTTCATGGTCCGTTGGTGCGATGAGATCGAAGCGGAATATCCCGACTTCAATATCGTGGGTGAAGGCTGGTATCCGCGCAACTCCGCCGCCGGATGGTGGCAGCGCGGATCTGCCGTCAATGCCAACGACCCCCACCTCAAGACTGTAATGGACTTTGACTTCACCTTCACTACTCAGCGTGAGATAATGAAGGAGAGCAATACCAGTGAAGGTTCAGAGGCTGGCCTTTTCAAGATGTACGAGGTCATCACCCAGGACTTCCTTTTCCCCGATCCGAACCACGTTCTGACCTTCCTGGACAACCACGACATCGACCGATTCATGAATCCGGACGATCCCGCCTGGAAACTTAAACAAGGCCTGGCATTCCTCCTGACGACACGTGGCATCCCGCAGATCTATTACGGTACCGAAATTGCGATGTCCGGTCGCAGCGGCGGACGCGCCGACTTCCCGGGCGGTTGGAAAGAGGATCCTGCAGATTGTTTCACGAAAGAGGGCAGGAACGATTTTCAGAACGAGTGCTGGGATTTTGCCAGCAAGCTCCTGAACTGGCGCCGTAACTCCAAACCGGTGACCGAGGGAAAACTCATACACTACACGCCTGACAATCAAACCAAGTGCTACGTATATGCCCGCACGGACGGAAAGAACACCGTTCTGGTGATGTTGAACGGCTCGGACAGCGTCCGCATCGTGGATATGTCGCGTTTCTCCGAAGTCATAAAGGACTACACCAGAGGCAAGGACGCGGTCACCGGAGAGGTGGTGGACGTCACTTCGCCCGTCGTGATGCCAGCACGTGGAGTATACGTGCTCGACCTTAGCAAATGATAATCACAGATACTATGAAAAAGATCATATTGACTGTCGCCTGTTGCTTTGGGCTCTTCTGGGCCCAAAGCTTCGGCGTCCTTGCCGCGGAGATCCAGCAGATGGATCCGCCTTTCTGGTGGACGGGAATGAAGAACACCACACTGCAGGTGATGGTCCACGGACCCGGCATTTCCGCCAACGAGGTCAGCGTCAACTACAGGGGGGTGACGCTCAAGGATGTGGTCAAGAGCTCCAATCCCAACTATCTCTTCCTCTATTTCGACATCTCCGACAAGGCCAGACCGGGCACGATGGACATTACATTCTCGGGGACAGGCGGCAAGACCGTCCAGCCCTTCGAGCTCCGCGAGCGCAACCGCAAGCCCGGTGCGCTCGGATTCGGACCCCAGGACGTTTTGTACCTGATCACGCCCGACCGTTTCGCTGACGGCAACCCCGACAACAACACCCTAGAGGGTGCCAGGGCCGACCGTTCCCGCGACGGAGGACGCCACGGCGGTGACATCAAGGGCGTCCTGGATCATCTGGACTATATCCAGGACCTTGGGATGACCACCATCTGGCTCAACCCGGTACAGAAAAACGGAGCCAACACCTATCACGGCTACGCAATCACCGACTATTACGACATCGATCCCCGTTTCGGAACGATGGAGGAGTACATCGACTTCGTCGACAAGACCCACGCACGTGGGATGAAGGTGGTAATGGATATGATCTTCAACCACTGCGGCAGCGGCCATTGGTGGATGAGCGACCTGCCCACCGAGGACTGGCTCAATTTCAACAACACCTTCGTGGGGACCAGCCACAACAAGTGGACTGCAGTTGATCCCCACGCGGCTCCGTCCGAGCGCAAGCTTTTCACCGACGGCTGGTTCAACAGCGGAATGCCCGACCTTAACCAGCGCAATCCGCTCGTCGCCGACTATCTGATCCAGAACTGTATCTGGTGGATCGAATACGCCCGTATCGACGGTGTCCGGCAGGATACGCATCCGTATATGGATCCCGTTTTCGGCGCCCGCTGGTGCAAGGAAACTCTGGAGGAATACCCTGACTTCAATATTACCGGAGAAACCTGGTATCCCCTTGGAAGCGGATTCCCGGCCTGGTGGCAGCACGATTCCCCGCTCAACCCCGCATACAACTCCTACTTGAAGACCGTGATGGACTTCAACCTGGCGTTCCTCGCTCCGGATGCATTCGCACAGCCCAACAATTCCGCCGACGGTGCAGCCACAGGACTCTTCAACATCTACGTGTCGATGGCGAACGATGTCCTCTATGCCGATACGGACAACATTCTCGTGTTCCTCGACAACCACGACCTCGGACGCTTCTCTCGCAAGGAAGACGTGGGTCTGAACCGATACAAGCAGGGCATAGCTTTCCTGTTGACTACACGTGGCATTCCGCAGGTGTATTATGGTACCGAACTTCTGTTCAAGGCCACGAAGCAGCAGGGAGACGGCGCCATCCGCATCGATATGCCCGGCGGATTCCCCGGCGACACCCGCAGCGTCTTCACGCGCGAGGGCCGAACCGCCGAGGAGAACGAGGCCTGGGACTATATGCACAGGATCCTCCAATGGAGAAAGGGGTCAAAGGCCATCGCCGGCGGCAAACTCATCCAGTACGCACCTCTGCGCGAGCACGGCGACTGCTATGTCTATGCACGTATCAAAGACGACGAGACAGTCCTTGTGGTGCTCGGAGGCTCTGACCGTGACGTCGACATCGACCTGTCACGCTATAGCGACGTCATCGGTGACTTCACGGCAGGCAAGGACGTGATTACCGGCGATATCCACAGTATGGTGGGCAAGCTGCACGTCCCTGCACGCGGGACCTATGTCTTCGATCTTTTCACGCCCGAAATGACGGTAACCTCAGGCTCCGGCATCCCGGCGGCACCATATGCCGCATTCTCCGAAGGCCTGATAGACAAGATCCAGCCCCAAGGCTGGCTCAAAGAGATACTCGAGCGCCAGCGCGACGGCCTCACCGGCCATCCGGAGGCGATGGCGTATCCTTACAATTCCGTTTTGTGGGCGGGAACGCTGGAAAGGGATTCCGAGTCCAGGGGTGCCGACTGGTGGCGCTTCGAACAGACCGCATATTATCTCGACGGGCTAACGCGTCTCGGATTCTTGCTTGACGACAAAAAGTTCCTCGACATCTGGCAGCAAAACATCGATTATGTCCTTGCACATCCTCTCCCGGCACAGAAGGGCACTCCGCCCGAGCCGGCACAACAGGGTGGCCGCGGACGCGGAGGCCAGGGAGGGCAGAATGCGACTCCCGCCGGACAGGGCCAGAGGCCTCCACAGGGAGTTGAAGGCCAAAGGCCCCAGCGCCAGGCAGAGGACTTCAATGCCCAGGTTTCGGCCGATCCGCGGGCGCAGCAGCGCGCTGCGGAGCAGCAGGAGCGCCGTGCCCGCCAGCAGCGCATAGCCGCTGCCGACCGTCCGGAAGGACGCCTGGGCCCCGAGACCGGCTCGATGGCCTGGCCGTGGGCGGTCTTCTTCCGTGCAGTCAAGGCTTACTATGAGGCCACAGGTGATCCGCGCATCCCAGAGGCACTCGAGAAGAACTACTTGTCCTATACTGTCGACGAACTGGCAATGAACCGTTTTGTCGTAAACGTCGAAGGAATGCTCTGGACATACTCCATCACCGGCAACCGCGACCTTCTCGACCACGCGGTGCGCGCCTGGGAAGAAGGTGCATCCGATATGACTCAGACCACGGCTCTCGACGAGACGGTGTTCACGATGCATGGTGTCACGATGAACGAACTCCTGAAGATACCTCTCCTGCTCTATGCCTACACAGGCGAACAGCGCTACCTGGACGCCGCCCTTAAGGCGGAAGCAAAGATGGAGGGTCCCAATATGCTCATCGACGGTATCAACTCCTCGTCCGAGTCCCTGGCAGGCAACGATCCGCTCGCCAGCCACGAGACCTGCGACGTGTCCGACTATACCTGGACAATGGGGTATTATCTGATGACTACCGGCGACGGCCGCTGGGCCGACCGCATCGAAAAGGGCATCTTCAACGGTGGCCTTGGTTCCATCACCAAGGATTTCAAGTCGATGCAGTATTTCTCCTGCCCCAATCAGGTCATCGCAACAGGCAACTCCAATCACAACCGGTTCAAGCACGGCCTGACCTGGATGGCCTATAGGCCAATCCACGAGACGGAGTGCTGTATAGGCAATCTCCACCGCTATATGCCGAACTACGTAGCCCGTATGTGGCTGCGCGACAAGAAAGGAAATCCGGTGGCAGCTCTGTACGGTCCTTCGTCTGTAGAGTACGAGCTCGGCGGCGGAGTCACTGTCCGCATCGAGGAGAAAACCTCTTATCCTTTCGAGGAGCAAGTCCGCTTCGAGTTCAGCTTCTTCGAGAACGGAAAACCGTCCTCCAAGGCGTACAATATGGATTTCACATACAGGATACCGGAATGGTGCAAGGCTGAAAAGGCCGAATTCAAGACTGTCAGCAAGGAATGGCGCAGCGGTGACAGCTTCACCGTCAGCCTCCCTATGGAGATCGAGGTCGTAGACAATCCCGTCGCAGGCTCCTCGATCCAGCGCGGTCCTATCGTCTACACTTATGCCGTCCCCGCAAAAGTCGAGGAGGATTCCCAGATCTACTCCAACCTCGCCGGCAAGGTGTCGGCCAATCCAGATTTCAAAAGTTGGAGTATGACTCCCGCAGGACCCTGGAACTACGCTTTGGTCCGCAACCGCCTGGACGGCCTCAAAGCAGAAACCACCGGCGCCCAAGGATTCCCCTTCGATCCGGACAAGGTCCCGATGAAGATCCGTGTCCCCGTCGTCAGCGTCAAGGGCTGGACATTGCAGGAAGACAGGTATACCCCCGCACTTCCGGAGAAGGTCGAAACCGAAGGCCAGGTACAGTACATCGACCTTGTACCTTACGGGAGCACGACTCTCCGCCTGACCATATTCCCCACCATTGAAAGGTGACATTTATGAAAAGAACCCTCAAATACGCCTTACTGAGCATCTTGCTGCTCCTCGTTTTCGTTCCGGCGGACGCCCGCAGGAATAGGAAGAAAGCCGCGGAGCCCCAAGTCAAGTATGTCTTCTATATGATCGGAGACGGGATGGGCATCAACCAGGTTATCGGTGCCGAGCAATACAACGCAGGCACGGGGTACGGCCCAGAAGAGATCAATTTCGCACACTTCCCTGTAAGGAACTTCATCACCACGGTATCTGCGACTTCGCTCGTGACCGACTCCGCAGCAGGAGGAACAGCCCTCGCTACAGGCGTGAAAACCTACAACAATGCCGTCGGGGTGGATGCGGACGGAAACTCCGTATCGAACCTAGTGGAATGGGCCAAAGATGCCGGATACGGTACGGGCGTCGCTACCAACGTAGGAGTCAATCACGCGACGCCGGCTTGTTTCATCGCCCATACAGCCCAGCGTGGCAACTATGAAGAAATCGCTTTCCAATATCTCCACGCTCCGGTCGATTTCGCGGCCGGTGCCGGTTTCATAACCGAGCGCAATACCGGCCACGATGCGGCTTTCTTCGAGACCGAGGCCCGAGGAGCCGGCATCAGAATCCTGCGCGGACCCGGTCAGTTCGAGGGCATAGAGAACATTCCCGGACGAGTCCTCTGCCTCAGCGGCAAGGCCCAGACAGAGCTGCCCTATGCCATCGACCGCAAAGAGGATGACACCAAGCTGTCCGACTTCGTAGAGGCCGGCATACGCTATCTTGATGCGAAATATGGTGAAAAGGGATTCTTCTTCATGATCGAAGGTGGAAGGATCGACAACGGCGGACACGCCGACGACGGAGCCGCCTGCTTCCAGGAAGTGAATGATTTTGCTGAGGCTATAGATGTCGTGCTTGCGTTCAAGGACCTTCACCCGGACGAGACACTCATCGTAGTCACCGCCGACCACGAGACAGGAGGCCTCGAACTCGGTTCCGGCCAGTACGAGATGCATCCTGACAGGATGGCGACGCAGACAATGTCGATGGATGCGGTCAACACCCGCTTCCGCGAAGCTTTCTATCCACCGCGCCAGCAAGGCGGGCAAGGACAGGGACGAGGTCAGCGCCCGCAGGGACAGGGTAGCCGTCCACAGGGACAAGGCGGGCCTCAGCCCCAGCAGGAATACACTCCCCCTACCTGGGACCAGGTCAAAGACTTCTTCAGTGACAATCTCGGGCTTTGGACCACCGTTACGGTGGACAGGCGCGCCGAGGCTTCCCTGAAGGCAACATACGACAGCACTTTCGGCGCCGGCGGCAATCGCGAGAACAATGTCGAGAACCTCTACTCAGTCAACACCACCCTCGTTTCCGATGCGATCGGTTATCTCAACAGGACCGCCGGTTACCAGTGGAGCCACGGTGCCCACACCGGTTCACCAGTAGGCCTTTATGTTACGGGCAGTGGTTCGGAAGCCTTCATCCCGGTGACCGACAACACCCAGATAGCACCCATTATCGCCAATTTGGCCGGTTATAACAAATAGAACGAATGAACCATAAATCCTTACTCCTCCTCGCCGTGCTGTCTATTACGGCACTGGCCTCCTGCTCAGGTTTCAAGCCCTCCGACGTTCCCGACGCTCCGGAAGGCGCCTTGGCCCACGTCGAACCCCTCTCCTGGTGGACCGGGATGAAATGTCCCCTCCAACTGCTCGTGAACGGCCCCGACATCAGCTCCTGGGATGTACGCATCGAGGGTGGCAGCGGCGTCAAGGTCAAGTCTGTAAACAAAGCCGAGAGCGCCAACTATCTGTTCGTGGACGTCGACGTACCCGCTTCGGCGAAGCCGGGAACCTACTGGCTGGTCTTCACCAAGGGAAAAGACTCCTTCAAGTATCCGTATGAGATTGACTCAAGGCGCAAGAACTCCGCCGACAGGGCGAGTTTCACCACTGCCGACCTAATCTACCTCATCATGCCGGACCGTTTCGCCAACGGAGACCCCTCCAACGACAGCACCCCCGACACTGAAGAAAAGGCTGACCGTACTTCCATCGGAAGCCGCCACGGAGGTGACCTCCAGGGCATCATAGACCATCTGGACTACATCGCCGACCTGGGTGCCACAGCCATATGGAACACCCCTCTCCTCCTCGACAACGACAGGAGAGGCTCGTATCACGGCTACGCCGCAGCGGACTACTACAAGATCGACCCCCGCTACGGTGACAACGCCCTTTACAAGGAATTCGTATCCAAGGCTCACGAGAAGGATCTAAAGGTCATAATGGACATCGTGACCAACCACAGCGGCACCACCACACATTGGTGGGCAGCAGACCTCCCCTTCCAGGACTGGATCCACCAGTTCCCGTCCTATACCGGGTCCAACTATGCTTTCTCCGCCTTGTCCGACCCGCACGGTTCAAAACGTGATGCGATGCTGATGGACAGCGGATGGTTCACCCGCGGTATGGTAGACATGAATCTCGACAACCCTTATCTTCTCCAATATTTCAAGCAATGGGCCATCTGGTGGATCGAGTATTCCGACCTGGACGGATTCCGCGTCGATACTTATCCTTACAACGAGAAGTATCCTATGGCGGAATGGTGCAAGGCGGTTACGGACGAGTATCCCGGATTCAATATCGTAGGCGAGTGCTGGATCGGCTCTCCCGCCTCCATCGCTTACTGGCAGAAGGACGCCCCCAATTCCGACGGCTTCAACTCCTACCTCCCGTCCATAATGGACTTCCCGCTCATGAACGCGGCCAATTCCGTGTTCGGCGCGCCGCAGGGCGGCCGGCAGGGCGGTCAGGGCGGCCGCGGTGGCGGCGGTACCAGCGCCAAGGCGCTTTATGACGTTCTGGCACAGGACTACCTCTACCACGACTTGAGCCACCTGATGATTTTCACCAGCAACCACGACACCCGTCGTGTCGGTGACATCGTGGGCAAGGACCCGGCCCGTTTCAAGGCGATGGTGACCTTCTTCGCCACTGCCCGCGGCATCCTGCAGATCTTCTCCGGAGACGAGATGATGTTCTCATCGGCCGACCTGCGTGCCGGCGATCCAGGACTGAGGGTTGACTTCCCGGGAGGCTGGGAAGGTGACGAATTCGACTTCTTCACCGATGAAGGACGCGCCGCTGCCGACGTGGATTTCGACGGGCAGCCCATTGAGAAGGGTATGCGCAAGGATGTCTATGACTATTGCCGCAAGCTTTTCAGGTGGCGTAAAGACGCAGAAGTGATCCATAATGGAAAGACCCTCCATTTCATTCCCGGACGCAACGGTTACGGCTATTTCCGATACAACGACACCGACACGGTCTTCGTGTTCATCAATCCTTCTGATGAGGCTGTACACATTCCCTGGAGCGACTATTCCGAAATAACCGACGGGTTGGGTACTGGCACAAATGTCATAACCGGCGAGAAAGTAACGGTCTCCAACGACACCGAGGTCGGACCTATGGAAGCCATCGTCATAGAATACAAGAAATAATATGAAGAGAATATTGCTTTTGGCGGCCCTTCTGGCTGCCGCCTTCACGGGGCAGGCAAAAAACGACCCCGTCGCCCCCGCAGAGGCACAGGTGGTCGTCGGCAACGCTCGTTTTACCGTGCTCACCGACAGGCTCATCCGTATGGAATGGTCAGAGAACGGCCGTTTCGAGGATCACGCGACCCTCGCCATAGTCAACCGCAATCTTCCCGTTCCCAAGTTCACCGCCACAAGGAGCGGTGACGGTGCCACCATCCGCACTTCCGCGGTCACGCTGACCTACAAGGGCGGAAAATTCGCGGAGGACAATCTCTCCGTATCTTTCAAGCTGAATGGAAAGACCGTCACCTGGCATCCCGGCCTTGAGGCTACGGGCAACCTGATGGGTACTGCCCGTACTTTGGACGGGTGCACCGGGCCAGACCATATCAACAACAACGACCCCATGGAACTCGGCATCCTCTCCAGGGATGGCTGGGCCATCGTAGACGAGAGTTCCCGTCACCTCTTCGTTCCCGACGACAGCGACTGGGGCGAGTGGGTATCCGTACGTCCTGAAGGTGAGGTCCAGGACCTTTACATCTTCGCTTACGGACACGACTACAAAACTGCCCTGGCCGATTTCACCAAGGTTGCAGGCAAGATCCCCATGCCGCCCAAGTTTGTTTTCGGATACTGGTGGAGCCGCTACTGGGCATACAGCGACGAGGAGTTCCTGGCCCTGGGCAAGGAGTTCCGCGACCGCCGCATTCCCATCGACGTAATGGTGATAGATATGGACTGGCATCAGACATGGCAGTCCACGAGCCGCAGGCTCCGCCGCGACGAGGTGGGCCAGAACGTCGGTTGGACCGGTTATTCCTGGAACCGCGACCTCTTCAACGATCCGGAGGCGTTCCTTGCCGAACTTCACGACGAACTCCATCTCAAGACTTCCCTCAACCTCCATCCTGCTTCCGGAATAGTCCAGCGCGAAGATGCCTACCCGGCCTTCGTGGCCGATTACCTCTCCCGTACAGACGACTACGACGGCCCGGAGGGATACATCTACAAGGGCGGCGAGCAGCAGGCCAACGGCAACATCGCCAAGAAGGGCTATCACGCTCCCGTTCCCTTCCGTATGGACCAGGTCGCCTGGGCCGACGCTTATTTCAATTCCGTACTCCATCCGCTTGAGAAACAGGGAGTCGACTTCTGGTGGCTCGACTGGCAGCAATACAAGGAAAGCAACTATGTCCCCGGGCTCAGCAATACTTTCTGGCTCAACCACACCTTCTTCAACGACAAGGTGCGCCGCAACAGCGGCAAACCCGCCGAGGATTCGGAACGCCCGATGATCTACCACCGCTGGGGAGGCCTGGGCAGCCACCGCTACCAGCTCGGCTTCTCCGGGGACACCAACATCCTTTGGGAAGTCCTCGCCTACCTGCCGTATTTCACCGCCACGGCCTCCAATGTGGGCTACGGATACTGGGGACACGACCTGGGCGGCCATATGCAACGCGGCCAGATTCCTACCGATCCCGAGCTCTATACCCGCTGGCTCCAGTACGGCGTTTTCTCTCCCCTCTTCAAAACCCATTGCACCAGCTCCGCCATCATAGAGCGCAGGTTCTGGGCGTTCGAGGACCACTATCAGTATATGAGGGATGCTGTAGAGCTCCGCTATGCCCTTAGCCCATACATCTATGATATGGCCCGCAAAGCCTACGATACCGGAGTTTCCCTCTGCCGTCCTATGTATTACGAGTACCCCGAAGAGGAGAAAGCATACACCTGGAAGGAGCAGTATTTCTTCGGCGACAACATCCTTGCAGCGACCGTATGTGAGCCTCTGGACTCCTTGACGGGCAAGGCTGGCCGCTCCGTCTGGCTCCCTGCCGGGAACGACTGGTACGATATGGCTCACAAGCAGATGCTCAAGGGTGGGCAGACCCGCGACCTGAAGTATACAATCGGAGAGATCGCCTGGTTCGTCAAGGCAGGAGCCATCATCCCGCTCGCAGCCGAAGGCATCCAGAACCTCCAGGAGAAGAGCAATGCGCTTCGCATCTACATAGCTCCCGGTACCGGAAAGAGCAGCTACACCCACTACGAAGATGACGAGGTGAGCCAGGCCTATCCCGACTCCTACGCCACCACGCTGATTACCAAAACGGCAACAGGCTCCGGCTGCACGGTCGACATCGCCGCACGTCAGGGCTCGTACAAGGGTATGGCGGCAGACCGTGACCTGACCATCGTGATTGGCGGACTGACCCGCAAGCCTTCCGCGACATTCGATGGCAATGCATTGGATTGCAAGTGGGATGAGAACAAGCAGGAAGCGAGCATAAAGCTTCCTGTCCAGCCTGCAAACGACCCAGCGAGAGTTATAGTGAAATATTGATTATGAAAAACTTTGTTCTGTTTATTCTGGGCGCGGCACTGGTTCTTCCGGCGCACGCCCAGAATATTGTTACATACCCGATGATACCGGGTATGAAGACCAGTGCGGATTATTCCCTGGTTGCAGGCGGCAAGCCTGTATGGGTCGAGCAAGTGGGACCTGACGGGATGGAAGGCCTGCACGTCGCAAACTTTTCCTGCGACGGCCCCCAGGCGGTCACCATCGAGGTCCCATCTCCCATCAACACGTATTCCATCCAGCCAAAAAGCGCCGGCATCAAGGCCTCAGTCAACGGAAAAAGGATGACATTCAAGATCGACGGGCCCGGCAAACTGTATATCAGGATAGACGACCGGCCTTACCTGGCGATATTTGCCAACCCGCTGGAAACGGAAGTTCCGTCCCCAGATGCTCCGGGAGTCCGATATTTCGGTCCTGGAGTCCATGATGCAGGAAGAATCACCCTTGAGGATGGAATGACCGTCTACATCGCCGGAGGTGCGCTGGTCAACGGCAATTTCAACGGCACAGGAAAGAATGTCAAGATCCTTGGCCGCGGCTCGCTCGGTGGCAACCTCAGCGTCAACGGATGCGAAAACCTAACCGTTGACGGAATATTCATGAGAAGTACACGGGGCTGGACAAATACGGTCACCAACAGCCTCAACACGGTATATCACAATGTCAAAGTCTTCTCCCATACTGGCACCTGGGGCCTGGACGGCATCAATCCCGTTTCAAGCAAAGGCTTCCTCATCGACGATTGCTTCATCCGTACACGTGACGACTGCATCGCCATAAAAGCCAACGGCAATCCAGACAACTTCGACCTCAGCTGCCGCGACGTGACCATCAGAGGATGCCTTCTCGTAGGATGGGACCACGCCGACGGAATGACGATGGGCTTCGAACTAAACGGAGGGATCGTCGAGAACATAAGAATGCAGGATTGTGACATCCTTCGGGCACGCGGCTCCGGACGTACCGGCGGTCACGCCGCATTCAGCATCGTTTGCGACGGCCCGTCCGAGGTCCGGGACATATATTTCGAAGACATCCGCGTAGAATCCGATATCGAATACAAGAACCTCGAGATCATCCTTACTGAAGGAGAACGCTACGGCAATGGCCAGATGGGGTCCATCAAGGGGGTCCACCTGAAGAACGTCCGGTGGGACAATCCCGTCAAGCCTTTTACGCTTGTAGGCCATCCGACCAAGTTCGTGGAGGACATCACATTCGAGAACTGCTATATCGGTGGTAAACGCCTCACTGGCCTGCAGGACGCTGATTTCCAAATTGAATTCGTAAAGGGACTGTCATTCTCTCCCGGTGGGCCAGCCACCATCGACCGCTATCCGAACGAACCCCAGGGCGGCCGCGTCCCCGGACAGCGGGGCGGCGGGCAGCAAGGAAGCCAGCAGGGCCGCAGGCCGCAGGAAGCGCAGTTGGAAGGCAGCTTCCACAATGACGGTGCAATCGAGAGCCGACTTCTCGGCAAGACAGTCCATTATACCGTTTATCTTCCCAAGGGATTTGAGACCTCAGGAAAGAAGTATCCCGTCCTTTATCTCCTTCACGGAGCAGGTGGCGACCATGGAAGCTGGCAGAAAGACGCCCGCTTCAGTTCGGTTGCCGACAGGCTCATAGCTTCCGGACAGATACCTGAGATGGTCATCGTCTGCCCTGAAGGTTTCAGGCACGCCTATGTCAACTCCTTTGACGGTACGGCCCCGTATGAGGATTTCTTCCTGAAGGAATTTATGCCTTTCATCGAGAAAGAGTACAGGATAGCCGGTGACCGGAACCACCGAGCCATAGCCGGCCTGTCGATGGGAGGATACGGTTCACTCTATCATTCCCTTAAAAGGCCTGACCTCTTCGGAGCTTGTTTTGCAATGAGCGCTGCCACAGGCAACTTCACTTTCCAGAGCGCCGGGGACAAGCCGACCGCCGCAGAGCAGGCATATTCAAGGAGTCACGCCATCCCCGACATCCTGAGGGATGCAAAATGGGAGAAGGATGATGAAGGTAATATCGTGGGGGCTCCCGCCCTGTTCCTGGAGATCGGTGACGATGACTTCCTTCTCCTGGACAACTTCGAGGTGATAAAGGCCCTCCGCGAAACGGGCCTGCCTCACCAATTCCGTGTAAGGGACGGCGCACACACCTGGGACTTCTGGAGAGAAACCCTTCCTTCAGCACTACAGTTTGCAGGAGAACTGTTTAAGAAACAGTAGACTACCTGCCCAGTACGGACCTCTGGGCTACGGCACGCAGGCGTGCGGTCATATCCGGGTCGAGTCCGCAGGGAGATGCGTTCCCGTCAAAGGGTTCTCCATACATCAGCAGATAATTCACACAGGCCTTGAGATATGATCCAAGGTCTGTTTGATGTTTGGCGTCATCTGCCAGCAGAGGGATGTCCGGACACTGGACACGGGCCAAAGCGAATGCGCGGCCGATATATGAAACCTTTGCCTTGCAGGCCTTCGCAAGGGCCTCGGTACCCTTGTCCGACAGGCGGTCAAAGGCTTCCAGGGAACCGAAACCACCGAAATCGCTTGCCGGATACGACCAAGTACTCTCTATGAATATGATTGCCCCGGGGGAATATTGGCGTATACGACCTGAGAGTTCCTTGGCATCGGCCAGGACATAGGGATACTGCTTTGGATTGGAGCCGTAACGGGCGTGAAGCTGGCTCTGGTTCTGGAGGAAGACGTAGTCGAAAGCATCCGACGGGCTGGGGCGTTCGATGGCGTTGAGCGTCTCATCCCTCTGAAGGTGGCGGGCAAAGGTGAAACCGCCCACATACTGGGCGTTCATACGTATGAAATGACCCTGGCTGGAAGCCAGGTCGACAAGTTTCTTGTGGGCGTCGCCAACATAGGTGAAGGAGTTGCCGACACATAGGACACGGAGAGTGTCCTTCATCTGCGCAGATGCAGCAGAGCAGACCAGTATCAGCAGGAAGAGCTGAAGCAATCTTTTCATAATCAAGAGTTTTATCCTTCTCAAAGATAGCGGTTTCCATCGATATTTCATAGTGTTCCAGGACTTAGTGACATAAAAAAAGGAGGGAACCCTGAAGCGGGTCCCCTCCTTTTCCATTTATAATCTAACTAACCTGAAAGGAATCTTAGAATCCGAAGCCTCCACCGAAGCCCATGCCGCCGCCGAAGCCGCCGAAGTCACCTCCGAAACCGCCGCCAAATCCGCCCATACCGCCGAATTGGGCTTCCATCATGATGCGCTGGTCGGTCTGATAGTGCTTCTTGGCCTTGCGCCATTTCTTCATCTGCTTCTTGTCGAGGACGCTGGCGAGGGCATTCTCGTATGCCTCCTGATTGTCGGCGATATCATTCATCCTGTCCTGCATGTCATTCATCATGGACATCATCCTGTCCCTGTCCTCGGCGGAGAAGCTGGCTGGGTCGAAGCCTGCGCCGGCCTGGCCGTTCGCGGCATTCTTCATTGCCTCCTCGGCTGCCGGGGGCATGACGACGGGATACTCGAGTTTGCCAAGGTACTTCTTGTTGATCTCCAGGACTTTGGAGGCCTGGTCGGCATCGAGGCCGTAGTCGGATACCATACCGTCAGTATAGGAAACGATGGTCTCTTCAGGGAGGTCCATCTGCATCGAGGAGAAATCAAAGCCGGGCATCTGCGCAAACAATACACAAGGGAACGCTGCAAGTACGAGAGTCAAAATCTTTTTCATATCTGTTCTGTTTTAATCATTGTCAAAAAAATAATGCCCGGCGTTCGTGAACCGGACATTATCTAAGACATGTATCGTTCCCGCAGGTTTAATCCAGGCGGAAAAAACTTTTTTAACGCTTGTAGCCCTCGAGGTTGGCCTTGACAGTCTCCCACTTGTAGTAAGGGCCCTGGAATGGCTCCAGGCCGCGGAGAAGCTTCTCCTGCTCCTGGTAGAGGAACTTCACCAGGACGTCGCCCGCCTTGTTGCGGTAGAAGATGATCTGGAGGTTGCTGGCCATAGGGATGTTCCAGAAGCCGAGCCACCTGTCGCAGATCTCCTCCGCGGGGATGCGCTCACCCACGCCTTCGATGCCGAGATAGTTGACAAGGGCCATCAGGGGATAGTCGTGGCCGAAGCGGAGGTCGGCGCAATAGCGGCCGGTGGCGATGCACTCATCGGCCTTGGCCACGATGTCTTCGACACAGGACTGCGCCATAGGCACGCGGTCGTTGCCGGACTCGACGGAGTTGCAGTGGCCGGTGTAGAGCATGACATTGCTCTGGGCCCAGCGCTTGTAGAGGGCGTCGAAGGGCAGGAAACGGAAGAGGTTGTCAGGAATGTCGAAGTCCTCGGAGATGATGGCGGTGTTCCAGACGTTCTCGGTGAGGCTGCGGGCGCTCTTCACGAAGGTACGTGCCTTGGGCACGTCCGTGAAGATGCGGCTCAGCACGCCGAGCGTGTCGTCAGGCATCTCCCTGACGACCGCCATCGCCTTCATCATGGCCGGGCCGGTCTTCTGCTGCCAGCCGGACTCATTGTTGATGTATTCCTGGAATTTCTCGCCCGTATCGAGGTAGAAGTGAAGCTTGGGGTTCTGGCGCACCAGCGAGGTGGTGAAAGCGTTCATGCTGATGAGGCAGCGCTGCACCTGGCTGCCGAAGGCGCGGACCATCTTGTCGCCCTTGAAGACCTCGGGGTAGCGCTTGAACATGCGCTCGGCGAGCGCATCGTGCTCGCGGACGCCGCGCTGCGACAGGCGGCCGTCCATGCCGCCGTAGAACGCCAGGACCTGGCGGGTCGCGGCCAGCAGCGAGTCGCCACCGGGCGTGAGGATGCCCTGGCGCTTGCCCTCCTCGAGGGTTGCGATCAGGTCCTCATAGGCCTTACCTCCCCAGTTGGAGCGGGAGCCGTGACGGCCGTAATGGCTGATATAGAAAGGCTTGTATCCTTTCGGCGGCTTTGTATCGCGAATCTCGCGGAACTCGTATGAATTAGTATTGTTACCAGCCCTGGAAGGGTCTTCCATCAAAGCGCGGACAGCAGCCTCGGAACGGTGGGGTTGCGCATTCAAAGCAGCCATACTAAACAGTATGGCCGCAAAAAGAAATATTCTTTTCATTCCCTAGATCTTGTCCCTTAACAGGAAATAATAAACTATGAAGCCGATCCAGCTGAACGCGAGGACGGCGATGGAAAGGAGGATCTTGCCGATGATGCCGAGTTTGGGTTTCTTAAAGATGTCGAGAACACACCAGATGGCGACGATAATACCGAGAATGTAAACAATCTTTGCTAACATTTTGTTGAGGTTTTAGAATTTGCTCCTAAATATAAGCATTTTTCTTTTATCCTCCTCCGCCCCTCCCCTATTTTTCTTCACCCCCACCCGGCCAGCACCGTCTTACCCACATCCTTCGGGAAATGCCCGAAGGATGTCCCTGTTTATGCCTCAACCTTCGGGAAATGCCCGAAGGATGTCCCAGTTTGTGCCTCAACCTTCGGGAAATGCCCGAAGGATGTCGCAGTTCGCGCCGCAACCTTCGGGAAATGCCCGAAGGATGTCGCGGTTTGTGCCTCAACCTTCGGGAAAGAGGCGGGAGATGATGTCGTCGGAGACGAAGAAGCGGTCCTCGGGGATGCGCACCCAGGGGCCGTCAGAAGCGGCGGCGACGGGTATGAGCCGCAGGGCACCGGCGGCGAGGAGGTCGTCGACAGGGGCGGACGGCGAGAGCGCGCGGAGCTGTGCGAGCGGGAGGCCGCGCGCAGTGCGGAGCGCGAGCATTATGGCCTCCTCGGCGGCCTCGCGTCCGGAGAGGATCTCCTGGTCCGCATGCCAGCGAAGCAGGCAGCCGTCAGCGCCGCGGCGGGCAAGCTCGCTGCCGTTCCACGAGCGGACGCCGGGCACGGCAGCCGGTGAAGCCGTCCCGGCGGTGGAAGGGAAGGAAAGGCTGTGGGCGGAAGGGCCGAGGCCGACGTAAGGGACGCGGCACCAATAGGCGCTGTTATGGACCGCTTCACGGCCGGGGAGCGCCCAGTTGGAGACCTCGTAGTGGACGTAACCGGCGGCGGCAAGGAGCCGGCAGAGCGTGTCGTACTGACGGCGGCACCGCTCGTCGGAGGCTTCAGTGTAGCGGCCGGAGGCCACCAGTTCCGCCAAAACGCTGTCCGGCTCGACGGACAGTTGGTATGCGGAGATATGCTCCGGCCGGAGGGCGAGCGCCTCGTCGACGGTCCGTTCCCAGAGTCCGTCTGATAGTTGGGACAGTCCGAAGATGAGGTCGATGCTGACATTGTCGAAGCCGGAGGAACGCAGGAGGCGGAATGCTTCGCGGGCGCCGGCTGCATTGTGCCGGCGGTTCATCCAGCGAAGGACGTCATCGTCGAACGACTGGACGCCCATGCTGATGCGGTTCACTCCGAGGGCGCGGAGGGCGGCGGCATAAGATGCGCCGCCGGCCGCGACGTCGTCGGGGTTCACCTCAACGGTGAACTCCACGTACGTCGCCGGCCCCAGGGCCCGCACGATGCGTTCCAGCATAGTCACGGTCAGCACCGACGGCGTCCCACCGCCGATGTACAGCGTGTCCGGCGCCTGGAGCGCGGCCGCCCCCGGCTTCGCCGGATCCGACCCGCGGGTAGCCGCTATTTCCTCCCGGCGGGACGCAATCTCGTCGAGGATGGCATCGACGTAGTCCTCCAAAATGCGGTTCTGCACCTGCTGCGGGTCTCTCCGGGAGCAGATCTCGGAATAGAAACCGCAATAGGTGCAGAAACTACGGCAGAACGGTACGTGGATGTAGATCATGCCACGGCCTCCCGCCAGGATTTATCTGAGCATGGTCTCGGCACTGCCGAGGTAGCCCTGAGTCGTGTAGGCCTCGACGGTGTAGACGCCCTTGACGCAACGGTCGGTCAGGTCGTTGAGGTAAATGCTGAGTTCGACTTCCTTGCCTTCGTAGTCAACCTCACGGGAAGCGGAAGCCGTGCGGGCTTCGCCGGCGCTTTCGAAGCCGACGCTGTTGGCGTTGGTGAGGATGGTGCCGTCAGGTCCCTTGACCACGATGTAGACACGGACCGGTCCCTTCGGGGCCAGGTCGTTCTCGACCAGGCTGAGGGTGGTAAGCATCCGCACTACCCTGCTGCTGCGGTCGGTGACCTTGTCAGCCGAACTGTAAGGCTCCAGGATGATGCCGCGGGCCTTGATCACGGAGCCGGCTGCAACCTGGCCGCTCAGGTCGGTGACCTGGCGGTTGAGCGCCTCGTTCTGGCGGCGGCTCGCGGCGGCATCCTTGCGCGCCGCGTCAGCCTCGGCGGTCAGCTGCTGGTTGAGGGTATTGAGGGAATCGATCTGTACGATATAGTTGCGCATGATGCTGCGCAGGGTGCCGAGCTCCTTCTCATACTGGCGCATCTTGGCGCGGTTGGTAGCGTCGGTCTGCTTGATCCTTTCGACGAGCTGCGAGACTTCCTCGCGGGAGGAGTCGAGCTGCGAGTTGATCGCCTCGTAATCCGAGGAGAGGTTGTTGTAATCCTGCTGGAGTGCTACGATCTGCTCCGTAAGGTCCTCTTTCTCAATGTTGAGGTCGCGGACCAGCGAACTCTTCTGGAACCACACATAAGCCAGTGCCGCGGCAAGCAGCAACGCTACGGCCGCCAGCACATACATGACGGTCTTCAGGCCGCCGTTCTTCTTTTCGCGCTCCTCGCGCTCCAGACGCTCAAGGGGATCTTCTTTCATAATCAAATCAATTGTTATCGTATTTCATCCGCTAAAGTAACAAATTTCGTGCAGATAGCGAAATTTATTATATTTGTCTATACCAAAAATGAAATAGCGATGAAATACCTTATCCGGTCAGTCAAGTATTTTATATACATATGCGTCTTCGTCTCCATCATACTGCTGGCGATGGTGCTCCTGGGCTTCGTATCCTCCGATATCAACGTGATGTTCCAGCAGGGCTGGAAATCTGTCGGATACATTGCACTTATGTTCGCCGCGGTAGCCGCATTCTATCCTACTTTCGGCTTCAAGAAGCGCCTGGCCAGGGTGCTCGGCGACTTCGCCGACCTGCGCCCCGGCGTCATCTCCTACATGGAGGAGCACGGCTACGTCCTAGAGCAGGAGAACGACCAGGTCATTACCTTCCGCTACCGCTCGTTCATCAACCGCCTCTTCAGGATGTTCGAGGATCGCATCACCCTCGAGAAAACTCTCGGAGGCTTCGAGGTCGAAGGCCTCACCCGCGACGTCTATCGCATCGTCTACGGGCTTGAGTACAAGCTCCGGCAACCCGATGCCTGACATTGAATCCACAAATCATAATAGATAACACCATGTTCAAAAGAATCCTCCTGCCGCTCGCAGCGGCCCTCTCCCTCGGATGCATCGCATCCGCCCAAAACATCAAGGCACTTGAAAACGACCAGTACAGCATCTCTTCCGGCAATGTCACGATGACCGTCGACGCCGCCAAGGGCGCAAAGATCCTTTCCTTCCAGTATAACGGCAAGGAAGTCCTCTCCCAGCTTCAGCGTCCCAACGCTTTCGGAAGCACTTTCTGGACCAGTCCCCAGAGCGAGTGGAACTGGCCTCCGGTACCGGAGTATGACAGCCGCCCGTACACCTCAGAACAGAAGAACGGCGCGCTCGTCCTTACCGGACAGACGTCCGAGCGCTTCAAATACCATATTGTCAAGGAGTTCCGTCCAGAACCGGCCACCAACTCGATTGCCGTGACCTACTCCATCGTCAACGATGCCGCAGTCGAGCGCAATGTCGCCCCGTGGGAGATCTCCCGCGTCCCTAGCGAGGGAGTCATCTTCTTCGACGCCCCTGCGCAGAGCATCACCCCCCAGGGCCTGATGCCCTTTACCTTCGAGCACGGCGACACCTGGTACCAGGTCGACGAAGCCCGCGACAACCGCAAGATCAACGCCGACGGCACGGGATGGTATGCCTATGCCAATGACGGGCTTCTCTTCGTGAAGCGTTTCGACGACCTCGGCCCGACCTGCCCGGCCCCTCAAGAAGCCGAGATCCAGGTCTATGTCAATGCCGGCAAGACCTATATCGAACTGGAGGCGCAAGGCGCCTACACCAGCCTGAAGCCCGGTGAGGCCCTCAGCTGGACCTCCCGCTGGTATCTCCTCCCGCAGGACACCGACAACACTCCCTCCCAGGCACTCGCAGACCTGGTCGGGACCGTCGTGAAATAATTATCTGTGCCGGGTGAGATAGAGCGTGAAATAGCCGTTGGGGAGCGACAGTATCATCGAATCGCCGTTCCGCTCGACTGTCCAGTTCTGTTTCCAAACATAAAGCTGGTCCCCTTCGAACGAATATTCCCAAGGGGACATTATCCACGATATTCCCCTCTCGTTCGGAAGGCCTTCTCTCCTGTGCATCACTAAGACATCCTCGTAGAACAGCCAGTAGAAGTCACCCATCGCATAATCGACGACATAGTCGCCGTAAGATACCGACTTGGTGGCATCCCACCTGTCGACATACTCCGTTACAGGCGTACAGGACGAAAGGAACAATATGGCGGCAACAATTGCTATGATAATCTTTTTCATATTCTGAATAATTAGAATTTGTAACCTACCTTAAGTGCCACGGTTGCCGTACGGGTGGGGTCGCCACCCGCATAGAGATGCGTCAAGTCGCTTGACATGCGCATGCCTACCAGTATGCGCTCCACTTCAAGTTCGGCTCCTACCTGAAAACCGAACTGGAGCGGAAGCATCCGGTCGTCCTCATCGACATCCTTCATCCTGTTCCTTGCCCTGACTATGCCGGAGTCCGGCCTGTACACGTCACGGCCATAAAGATTGAACCTGGTATAGATTCCGGGATAGAGAAACAGCTTGATGGACTTGTAGATGGTAAGCAGATAACCGACATCGGCCGAAGGGCGGAGCGAGGTGTAATACGAATAAGTGTCGCTGGGTCCGTCAATACCACGGTCGGTAGTATAGACCAGTCCGAGATTGGCCCTGGCATAGACCGGGATGTCGGGCATCAGAGGGAAAGCGAGTCCCCCGCCCACTTCAAACGAACCGAAAGGATATCCTTCGGTCACGACCTCATCGAATTCCAAGCCGGCACCGGCGTTGACGGACAGTTCCGCCCAACCGCCGGCCGGAACGGGGATTTCCGGTAAAATACCCTGCGCGGATACAGTCGGAAGCAGGAATGCAGACAGAACGACTGCAGCAAAAAACTTCAGGATTTTCATATCAGTTATAGTGTTATGTTCGGCTTCAATACAAAATAAGGCAACCATTATGCTGTAAAGGTTGCCTTATTCAATCACTGAAAGACCATTTAGACCCTCTGGCCGTATGTGCGGTCGGTGGTGTTGACGGTGATGACGTCGCCTGTGTTGATGAAGAGCGGAACCATGATCTTGGCACCGGTCTCGAGGACGACTTCCTTAAGAGCAGAGGTAGAGGCGGTGTTGCCCTTGACTGCAGGCTCGGAATAGGTGACTTCGAGGGTGACGTAGGTCGGGAGTTCGCAGGTAAGGCAACGCTCCTCGTCGCCCGTGACGAACATCATCTCGACATGCTGGCCCTCTTTCATGAGGTCGGAGTTCTCGACGACCTCCTTGGGGAGCTTGATCTGCTCGTAGGTCTCTTCATGCATGAAGTTGAAACCGTCCTCCTCGGCATAGAGGAACTGGTAGGGACGGCGCTCGACCTCGATGGTCTCGATCTTGGCACCTGCAGTGAAGGTGTTCTCCAGGATGCGTCCGTTCTCGAGGTTGCGGAGCTTGGTCTTTACGAAAGCGGGACCCTTACCCGGCTTGACGTGCTGGAACCATACGATCATGCACGGCTTGTCGTTGTACTTGAGGTAAAGGCCGTTCTTGAAATCAGCTGTTGTTGCCATAAATATTGTCGTTTATTAGTTTCAAAAGGTTGAATTGCAGGACAATCCATCCGCAAATGTAACAATTTGCACGGTATCTGCCAAAAAAAGTCTACAACGCCCTCACGGCGTCGGCCACTTTCTCCAGCAGCCACTTGGGCGTGGAGGTGGCTCCGCACACGCCTACCCGGTCTTCATCGCCGAACCATTCACGCTTGATGTCGGCCTCGGAACCTATATGGTAAGTGCGGATATTCAGTGACTTGCAGAGGTCGCAAAGTACCCTGCCGTTGGAACTGGTCTTGCCGGATACGAAAAGTATCACGTCGTGGGACTGGGCGAACGAAGAGAGCCTTCCGTGGCGGGTCGCCACCTGGGAGCAGACGGTGTCGTGCACCGTAAGGCTCCCCTGGGGGAGACGCTCCTTGAGCAGCGCACAGATCCCGGCATATTCGTCGGGGCTCTTGGTAGTCTGAGAGAAGACCTCGACGGGAGCGTCCGTCGGTACGCGTCCGTCGGCGAGCGCCTCTTCGAGCATTGCCAGGTCTTCGACGACGACGGCGTCGCCTCCGGTCTGGCCGACCAGGCCGAGCACTTCGGCGTGCCCTATCTTGCCGAAGATGACGACCTTGCCGCCGAGCGGCTTCAGGCGCGCATACGCATTCCGTATGCTGTCCTGCAGCCTCAGCACGACCGGGCAGGTGCAGTCGATGACATTGAAGCCAAGCGCCGCCGCCTTGGCGTAAGTCTGCGGCGGCTCGCCGTGCGCGCGGATAAGGAGCGACTCGCCCGCCGCCGCCTGCATGTCCGTGAGGTCGTCGTAATCTATGGTGACCAGTCCCTTGCGCCCAAGGCGGGAGAGTTCCTCCTCATTATGTACGATGGCTCCCAGCGAGAAAAGGTGGCGCCCCGGCACTGCGTCGAGGAACTTCTCGGCACAGCCTATGGCGCGTATGACGCCTCCGCAGAAGCCGGAACCGGCGTCGATTTCCACTTTCAGGTCCATCAGCAGCCTATTCGAGAATTCCGAACTTGCCCTGGAGCAGGCCGAGCATCCACACGGTCTCCTCGTGGAGTGTCATGTCGGAGTTGTCCATCACATAGGCATCTGCCGCCCGGCTGAGCGGTGACACTTCCCTGTGGGAGTCGATATAGTCGCGCTCCTGAAGATTCTTCATAACCTCTTCGAAATCAGGGTTCTCCCCCTTGGCGACGAGTTCATCGAAACGGCGCTGCGCGCGCACCTCCGGCCTGGCGGTCATGAAAATCTTGACCTCGGCGTTGGGGAACACCGTCGTGCCGATGTCGCGGCCGTCCATGATGACGCGGCCGGCGGCGCTGAACTGATGGAGCTTGTCATCCACGAAATTGCGGACGAAAGGCACGGCCGAGACCGGGCTGACCTGCGACGAAACGGCCATCGTCCTGATGTCCTTCTCTACGCAACGGTCGCCGATGAAAGTCTTGCAGCCGTCCTCCGTGTGCTCGAAATGAATGTCCAGCCCTTTGTCAAGGGCAGCCTTGAGGGCGTCGAGGTCGATGTTGGCATCGGCGTCGATCATGCCGTTCTCCTGAGCGAAAAGGGTGACGGCGCGGTACATGGCGCCGGAATCAAGGTAAAGGAATGCGAACTCCTTGGCAACCAGTTTGGCGAATGTGCTCTTGCCGGTCGCGGAGAATCCGTCGACGGCTATGGTGATGTCGGGTATGATCATGATGGTTTAATAATTGGCGAGGCGCTTGATAAACTGCGGGATGAGGGTATTGTCTGTGCAGGTGTTGAACTCGGTGGCGACGGCACCCTTGACATACAGGCCCAAAGGGGAACCGGTGTGGCTGCCGTGAGTCCAAAGGTAGCCCGCCTGCCTGTCGGCATACATGATGGCGTCGGAGACTATCCTGTTGCTTGTGGAATAGAGGCTTTCCACCACTTCCTCCTCATCGAGTTCGAAGGCATTGTGATACATCTCCCTGAAGGCGGCCTCCTGTTTCTCGTCCACCTCGATGGTATTCCACAGGCCGATGTATTCGCCGAGGAAGGCCTTCACCTGCTCCCAAGTGGGAACGGTCCTGCCGGGAAGGGGTTTCCGGTCCGAACCGACACCGGCCAGGGCCCTGAACTTGACATTGATCTCGTCCTCGCTGAGGCTGCGGGACTTGAGCAGTTCGGGATGCATCATATAGTTGTTGCCCAGTTGCAGGCCGCCCGTTTCGTGGTCGGCGGTGACAAGGATGAGGGTCTCGTCAGGATGCTGGTCGTAGAACGCCAGCACCACGTCGATGGCTGCATGGAAATCGTTGGTCTCCTTGATGTTGCATTTCGCGTCGTCATTGTGGCCGGCGCCGTCGATCTTGCCTCCCTCTACCATGAAGAAGAAGCCCTTCTCGGCGAAATGGCCGTAGAGATAGTCGATGCCGGCACGGACGAAGTCGGAAAGGTTGGTGTCGCCGGGCTTCTGGTCGATGGCATACTTGAGTTCGGTACGGGCAGGGTCGACATTGAAGCAGAGGACGCGGCCCTTATGGCTGGCCAGTCCGCGGAACTGGTCCTTGCCGTGGAACACGGCGATGCCCGCTTCCCTGGCCTTGTCCTCGAAATACTTGCTGTCGCGGCCGGTCTTGCTGGCCTCATTGAGGAAACCGCCGCCGGCAGCGAAGTCTACGAAATCGGCTTCGATGAGCTGGGTGGCGAGCTTGTCGTATTCATTGCGGTTGTCGGCGTGGCCGAAGAAGGCGGCTGGAGTGGCATGGTTGACACCCACGGTGGTGGCGATACCGGTACCGAAACCCTTCTGGTGGGCCCAGTAGCAGACGCTGTTCACGGGGTTGTGGTCATTATCCACGCCGATGGCGCCGTTATAGGTCTTGATGCCCGACGAGAGGGCGGTTCCGGCCGCGGCCGAGTCGGTCACGAGGGAAGATGCGGAGAATGTGGTGATGACGGTGCGGACCGGGAACTGGGTGAAATTGATGTACTCGGGGCCGTCACCGGTGACTTGGTTGTAATTCTGGGCGCCGTATACCTCGTTGAAGCCCATGCCGTCACCTATCATGTAGAAGACGTATTTGGGAGCCTTGGGTCCGGGATTGGAGGCTTTTTTACGAGCCTCGGCGGGGATGAGGACCAGTGCAGAGAGGAGCGCGGATACGGCAAGCCTGCGAAGGAAAGTTGATCTGTTCATGTGAAGTCGTATTGATTAACAAAGTTAAGTATTTTTTGCCGTTTGAGAGAAATTTGTCCGATATTTGTTGATGGAAACGAAAACAATGCTTATGAAGATTCTTGTAGTCGATGACGAAAGGGCCATCCGCAACTCACTGAAGGAAATACTCGGGGACGAAGGATACGAAGTGGACGTGGCCGAGGACGGCGCCATCGCCGTGCAGATGGTCGAGAAGGAGAAGTACAACATCATCTTCTGCGACATCAAGATGCCCAACATGGACGGCATGGAAGTACTCGACAGGCTCAACGCCATGGGCGTCGAGGCCGCCATGGTCATGATCTCCGGCCACGGAGACATCGACACCGCAGTCGAATGCATAAAGAAAGGCGCTTTCGATTTCATACAGAAGCCCCTGGACCTCAACCGTATACTCATCACCATCAAAAACGCCACGGAAAAGGTCTCACTGGTCAAGGAGACCAAGATCCTCAAGAAAAAGGTGTACGGAGCGGACATGATAGGCGAGTCCGCGCCCATGCAGCGCCTGCGCGACATGATCGCCAAGGTGGCGCCTACAGAGGCGCGCGTCCTCATCGTCGGGCCCAACGGCTCCGGCAAGGAACTCGTGGCGCGCAACCTCCACCAGCAGAGCCTGCGCAGCACCATGCCTTTCATCGAGGTCAACTGCGCCGCCATCCCTTCAGAACTCATCGAAAGCGAACTCTTCGGCCACGAGAAAGGCTCTTTCACCTCCGCCATCAAGCAGCACAAGGGCAAGTTCGAGCAGGCCGACGGCGGTACGCTCTTTCTCGACGAGATCGGTGACATGAGCCTGGCGGCCCAGGCCAAGGTACTGCGCGTCCTCCAGGAGCGCAAACTTTCGCGCGTTGGCTCCGACAAGGACATCATCGTCGACGTCCGCGTCATCGCCGCCACCAACAAGAACCTCACAGAAGAGATTGCCAAAGGCAATTTCCGCGAGGACCTTTACCACCGCCTCAGCGTCATCGTGTTCAACGTCCCCAGCCTCGAAGAGCGCAGGGACGACATCCCGATGCTCATCGAGTACTTCAAGGACAAGTATACCGAAGGCGGCAAGCCGCGCAGTTTCTCACCCGAAGCGGTGAAACTGCTGCAGGAAAAGGCCTGGCCCGGAAACATCCGGGAACTGGACAATGTGGTGGACAGGCTGCTTATTCTGGGAGATCCTGAGGTGACTGCCCAGAATGTGCGGGACTTTGTGAATCTGTAGCGGCAAGGCGGGCTTCATGCTCCGCCTTCGCTTTTTCCACTGCGACCGAGCGTTTCAACTCGAATCCCGAACCGAGATACTTGGTGCGGACATCCTCGTCGGCGGCAAGGGCCTTCGGCGTGCCTTCCTGGAGGATGGAGCCCTCGTAGAGGAGGTATGCGCGGTCGGTGATGGCAAGGGTCTCGCCGACGTTGTGGTCGGTGATGATGACGCCGATATTCTTATACTTCAGCTTAGCGATGATGTACTGGATGTCCTCGACGGCAATGGGGTCGACGCCGGCGAAAGGCTCGTCGAGCAGGATGAACTTCGGGTCGATTGCCAGGGCGCGGGCGATCTCGCAGCGCCGCCTCTCTCCTCCGGAGAGCTGGATGCCGAGGCTCTTGCGGACCTTGGAGAGGTTGAACTCGTCTATGAGCGACTCCAGGCGTGCCTGGCGCTCCTCGCGGGGCATGCCGGACATCTCCATCACCGAGATGATGTTGTCCTCGACGGACATCTTGCGGAAGACGGAGGCTTCCTGCGGGAGGTAGCCGAGTCCCCTCTGGGCGCGCTTGTACATGGGCAGGTCGGTGATCTCCTCGTCATCGAGGAAGATGCGGCCGGCATTGGGCACGATCTGGCCGGTGATCATGTAGAAACTCGTGGTCTTGCCGGCTCCGTTGGGGCCGAGGAAACCGACGATTTCACCCTGTTCCACTTCCATGGAGACGCCCTTGACCACAGTCCTGACGCCGTATTTCTTGACGAGATTCTCGCAACGAAGCTTCATATCCTTTCTCTGTTATTTTATGTCCAAACCAAGGTCGCTGATGATGTCGATCACCTCAGGATTATTCTCCATGAGGTACTTTGCCTTGTCTTCCGGGGTGTAAATCACTTTTTCCTCCTCAAAATGCGCGGCGGCCACGCGGAGCTTGACGCCGGGCACGCCGAGGAGCTTCTGGAAACGTCCCTCGAGTTCGTGGAGCTTGTGGGACTCGATCCAGGATCGTTGCGCGTCGTTGGTGACGATGAACGTCACGGTCACTCCGTCCTCGCGGGAGATCTCCACCTTGGCATTGGCCAGGCCATTGGCCAGGCGCGGCTGGCTCGGGTACAGGCCGGGCATTTCCTTCCACTTCTCGTATATCTTCCCGTCCGTGAGCTCCTCCAACGCCGGCGCAGCCTCGTCAGCCTCGGCCTTATGGTCCTCGGGCTCGTTCATCAGCGAGTTCAGCGACAGCGAGGCGCCGGTCTTGGCAACCCGACGCCTTGGCGCAGGCCTCGCTTCCTCAGCTTTCGCTTCCGGTTTCTGCTCCGGCTTAGGCTCGGGCATTGCGACGGGCTTCGGCTCGGCTTCAAGTCCGGGGTTATCACCCACAGGTACAGCCGCCGCGGAACCGGGAACTCCTTTCGAAAGGAACGCCAGCTTCATCAGAGCGAACTCGATGTGCAGGCGCTGGTTGATGGCGGCTTTATAGCCGGCCTCGCACTGCGTAGTGATGGACAGTGCGTCGTACAGGAACTGCAGCGTGCAGGCTTCGGCCTGGGCGCGATAGCGCTGCTTGAGCGACGCTGGCAGGTCCAGCAGCGCATCCAGCCCGGCCGTGCGGCTCACGATGAGGTCGCGCAGGTGCGAACTCAGGGACGAGATGAAATGCTGGGCGTTGAAGCCCTTGGCAAGGACTTCGTCGAAGATGAGCATCGCCGAAGCATAGTCTCCGGTCAGGAAAGAATCCACCAGCCGGAAGGAATACTCGTAATCGAGGACATTGAGGTTGCGGATGACGTCTTCATACTTCACGTCGGTGCCGCAGAACGCCACCGTCTGGTCGAAGATGGTCAGGGCGTCACGCATGGCTCCGTCAGCCTTCTGGGCGATGATGTGAAGCGACTCGTCGTCTATCGTGACGCCTTCCTTGCCGGCTATGTCACGCAGATTATTGACTATGTCGGGGACGCTGATGCGGTTGAAATCGTATGTCTGGCAGCGTGAGAGGATGGTCGGAAGGATCTTGTGCTTCTCGGTGGTGGCGAGGATGAAAATGGCATGTGCAGGCGGCTCCTCAAGGGTTTTGAGGAAGGCGTTGAAAGCCGACTGCGACAGCATGTGGACCTCGTCGATGATGTAAACGCTATACTTGCCGACCTGAGGCGGGATCTGCACCTGGTCCATCAGGGCCTTGATGTCGTCTATACCGTTGTTGGATGCGGCATCCAGTTCATGGATGCAGTAGGAACGCCCTTCGCGGAAGGATACGCAGGACTCGCACTCTCCGCACGGCTCCATGTCCTCCGTAGGATGGGAGCAGTTGATGGTCTTGGCGAAGATGCGCGCCGTGCTGGTCTTGCCTACTCCGCGCGGTCCGCAGAAGAGATAGGCGTGCGCAAGCTGGCCCCTGAGGATGGAATTCTTCAGGGTCCGGGCGATGTTGTCCTGACCTATCAGCGACTCGAACGAGTCCGGACGGTACTTTCGGGCAGATACGATATACTGACTCATAAGCACAATTGCGTTAGCTTACAAATTTAAGCATTATTTTGTAACTTTGCCCTTATGAAGGGCATTTTCAAAATAGTCGCCACGTTGCTTCTTTTGGTCTTCCTTACCCCGGCCGAAACCTTCGGGCAGGCGAAGATCAACACGAAGAAGCTGAAGATCGCCGACCTCGGCACGCGCACCACGAAAGTCGTGCTCGGTGCGGGCGACATGGTGTCAAGCGCGCTGCGCGACGAAGTCTCCGCGCGCTGGCGCATCTCGCCCTACGAATTCTGCACGGTAGAGGAATACAATGCGATCAAGGAAAATCCTGACTATTATTTCCTTCTGGTCGCACGCTCGGACGAAAAGAAGTACAACGGTCTGCTTACGCTGACCTTGATGAAAGGCGGCAAGCCCAAGGCGGAGGATCCGCAGAAGCGTCCCGTGGACGTGGCCAGCCTGCCCATCGCCTCAGCGGGATTCCCCTCCGGGCGGGAGATAGTCTTCCTACCGGCAATGCTCGATATCCTCCAGGACTACATCACAAAGGCAATGCGCTCAGACGGAGCCGGTTACACTGGCTTCGACATCTATTCGCGCAAGGTGCGCAAGACCGGCATCAAACGGATTTTCTTCTCCGAGGACGACCTCGTGCCGGAGATGGAAGAGGATTTCAAGAGGCAGTATTTCGACGAAGACATGGTCATCATGAGCGAGGCCGAAGCCGACAAGGCTTTCCAGAACGGCACCTACAACACTCTCGTGAGTTACGTCGTGGCGCCATTCGACCCGCAGAACGGGTCACATTGCTACAAGATGCTCATCGATGCCGGCACGCACGAGCTCATGTATTATGCCCATCATCGCATCAATGTCCGCAACTGGGCGGGCTTCCTGCCCAAGGACATAAAAACCATTTTTGCTAAAAGATAGGGAATGATTACTGGGACGGTTGATTGCGGACTTCGCTACGCCGTGAGGAAAGGCGGATCTTCGGTAGGATACTGCGCATTGAGCATACGCTGCGGCTCCCGCGACGAGGCGGGGTATCCCGGCGGCATCGCGCATTTCACGGAGCATACCATTTTCAAGGGGACAGCGCGCAAGAGCGCCGCTGTCGTGAACGGTTATCTCGACCGGCTCGGAGGCGAACTGAACGCCTACACGACCAAGGAAGAGATAGTCCTGCACGCGACTGTGCTCAAAGAGGACCTGCCGAAAGCGGCCGGACTCCTGTTCGAACTCGCCACGCAGGCGACATTCCCCGAGCGGGAGGTCGAGACCGAGAAGGGCGTCGTCATCGACGAGATCCAATCCTACAAGGACACCCCCGCCGACGAGGTCTACGACCGTTTCGAGGAAATGCTCTTCGAGGGGCATCCGCTCGGCCGGCCCATCCTGGGCACGCCGGCCTCGGTGCGCCGGATCAGCTCCGCCGAGCTCCGGCGTTTCGTCCGCGAGCGCTTCACGCCCGATCGCATGGCCTTTACGATGATGGCCGACCTCGACGAAGCCAGAATGGAAAAAGCCGTCCGGCGTATTGCTCGGCGATATCTAGGTATTGCTCTCTCCTCGTCCAAAACGGAGACGGAGACACCCCCTGAAAACTGTGCCACCCTCGGCATCATAAGAGGGGGAGACCCAAGCTCGCTTGGGGGGGGGCCTGCGCAGCAGGACGTTTTCACGGGGGTGTCTCCGCGAAGTGAAGGACGAGTAAAGACTACTCTCTTCGACCGGACGATCGACAAGCGGAACCACGAGGTGAACGCCGTTATCGGCGGGGCCGCGCCGTCGCTTTACGAGGAGAAGGACCGCATCGCGGCCGTGCTCCTCGCGAACATCCTCGGCGGCCCAGCCTCCAACTCCATCCTCAACGACATATTGCGAGAAAAGAACGGCTGGGTCTACGGCGTTGAATGCGGCTACACCCAGTACAACGACACAGGCATTATGGCAATAAGCCTCGGATGCGACAAGGACAACCTCGAAAAATGCTTCCGCGCCATCGACAAAGCTATCGCCAACCTGCAGGACAAGCCGCTCAGTGACAGGAAATTGAAAGCTGCCAAGAAGCAATTGCTCGGGCAACTCGCCATCAGTTCGGAGTCCGGAGAGGCGCAGTGCCTCTCGATGGGCAAGAGCCTTCTCGCCTTCGGACGCGTCGCGTCATCCGCCGAGAACAAGGCCGCCATCGAGGCCGTCAGCGCCTCCGACCTGCAGGAAATCGCCAGACGCGTGTTCGCACCGGACAATCTATCACGCCTCATCTACTTATAATCAACCAAACTGGAAAACGGTCTGAAATGAGTTATCTTTCGTCAAAATCAGCAGTAATCGCCCTGTCCATCGTCATCAGCACATTTATCACTCCTTTCCGGGCTTCCGCCCAGTCCTGGGTTCCGGCCAAGGCGCTTGGAACTGTCGAGTATGAGGTCCATTACAAGATAATGGGCATCGACACCAAGGTTGCCACTGCCACGATTTCCTTGGAGAAGGGCAATTGGGAGCAGCAGCCTGCCCTGCATTCACATGCGGTGATCCGCGCCAATTCCGTTTTCAAACTTTTCATGAAAGCGGAATACATCGCCGATGCCTACCTTTCACCCGACGGGCAGAAGCCGCTCTACTTCATAAACCCTACGGAGAAAGGTGACAAAGCGGGCAAGTTTGAATGCAAATACGACAATAAGGGAGGCACCATTAGGTCGGAAGTCGTCAGGCCGCCTGCAGGCCCTGTGTCCAGTTCATTCTCTCTCGACGGAAGGACGATGGACCTGCTTTCCCTGCTGGTCCACATCCGTTTTCTCGACATGGCGCCAGGCGCTTCCCGCCAGATGCATCTGCTTATGAGCGGCAAGAGCATCGCTGCGACGCTGACATGCCAAGGTATTGACAAAGAGAGGTTCCCCGGAACAGAAACCAAGCGTTTCCATCTTAAGATGAGAGGCCGGGGCCTGATGGAGAACGGCAGCGGTGACGAAATAAACGTCTGGTGTACGACTGGCAGCGACCACCGTCTGCTCGGACTGGAAACGATTCTCAATTCCAGCCCGATGGTGGTTACAGTAAAGTAAAAGTATCTTCTATCAAGACCCGAAGGAAAGGTCGGGAGTGAAGGTTTCCGGGGTGAACGAAGTTGCGATGGCCTGACGGGTAAGCCCGGCTTGGACAAGGACGTTACCAAGGACGGCAGCGTCCGCAGGGCCGGCCGTCACGGGGACGGCACATTCGTCGGCAATCATCTGACATAAGACAGACGACACTTCTCCGACGAGATGGAGGATCTTGATGCGGAAGGGAATCACACTCTGCAGCTTGACGAAGGTGTCGCCGACCTTCTCGGCGATGGACGAAAAGACCAGGCGTACCATCGCGGCATCATCGGCCGGCGTGGCCATATTTCTCAGGGAACAGAAGCGTGTGATGGCGGCAGGGGCGTCGGGGACGGAGCGCAGCGTGGGATCCTCCGGATCCAGCTGCGCCGCCGTGGGCGCGCCCTCGCGGGCCATCCGGTCCACGTCCTCCGGACTGTAGACCCGGCCTGCATCGCGCCACGCTTCCAGGCAACGTCCCAGCAGATCCGTACCCGCAATACGCTTGACCAGAAGGTTGACGCCTGCAAGAGCAGCCTCGTTGGAGAAATTCATTTCGAAGGTCTGGTCGTTGACAATGGGCGAGGCGGTCTCGACGCCTATCACGGACACTGAGCCAACCAGCAGGAAGGCAGAGCCTTCACCGGCCGAGGCAGTGGAAGCGGCGGCGGGAGCGTATGGCACGGCGGCAGCGGCAGACGCAAGGTCATGGCCGGCTACGGCCACGACGGGTATGCGTCCCAGCCCGGTGACCTGCGCCACCTCCTCCGTCAGCTTGCCGGGCTTTGAGCACGCCTGCACGACGGATGGGAAACGCCGCGCCTTAGCCTTGCACGCCTTCAGCACGTCCTTGGAAATCTTCTTCGAGGTCCTGTCCGTCAAGCCGGCGGCAGACAAGGAGGTGAGATCACAGAAACGCTTGCCGGTCAACAGGTAAGCCATGGCGGAAGGAATGAACAGCAGATGCTTGGTATCCTCAAGTATGACGCTGCCTGAACGCCGCAAGGCAAACAACTGCAGCGCAGCACTGGAATCCAGCACATTTACGCCGGTGGTATCATACAGCACACGCTTCTCCATCCGCTTGAAAAACTTGGCATTCACAAGTTCGGAGAAAGTGTCCTCAACCATCCGCGGAAGGCCGAGTATGCTTCCGTCCTTGGCCATGCATACGATACCGGGACCCCATGAGTCAATGCCGATGGACTCCACCGACACCTTCCTGGCGCCTATCGCAGACAGCCCTTGCATTACTTCGGTATATGCGGAAAAGATGTTCCAATAGTTCTGTCCGGCGATCCTGACAGGGGAAAGCCGGAACTCCCGCACCGTCTCCGTGCTGACCTTGCCTCCTGAAACGGAAGCGAGAACGACCTTGCCGCTGTTGATGCCAAGGTCGACCGCAATGTATCGTTTAGTGCTGTCTGCCATTATGTCTAACCTATCTGCGATCCGTTATTCAATACCTCCTGCGGAGTGATGAAACGCATCTTGCCGTCGCCCTGCTTGGCCATCAGTATCATGCCCTTGGACTCGATTCCGCGGATCTTGCGCGGCATGAGATTGGCCAGGATGCAGATCTGCTTGCCGAGCATCTGCTCGGGAGTATAGTACTCAGCGATGCCGGAGACGATGGTACGTGTGTCTATACCGGTGTCGATGGTGAGTTTCAGGAGTTTGTCGGTCTTGGGAACCCGCTCTGCCTCCAGGACGGTCGCCGTGCGGATGTCCATCTTGTCGAAGTCCTCGAAGCTGCACTCCGCCTTCTGCGGCTCGACACGTTTCGCGGCCTCAGCGGCGGCAGCTGCGGCCTCGGCCGCTTCGCGCTCGGCCTTGATGGCCGCCAGCCTGTCGAGCTGCACCTGGATGGCGTCGTCCTCGATCTTCGAGAAGAGCAACTCCGCCGCACCGATTTCGTGGCCGGCAGGCAGCAGCGCCGAAGAGCCGAGGGCGGCCCATGTAAGGGTCAGCCCGGTCGCTCCGGCTGCGGCGCCGGCATGCACGGTGTGCAGCGCCGCGCCTTCACCCTCGCGGTAAGTATTGACGGTCTCCTGCTCGCCCACGCGGTGGTCGCACCCGGCGTCAAGCCCGACGCGCAACATGCCGCGCAGTCTCTCCGCCGCAAAAGGCGTGAAAGGCTCGAAGGCGATGGCGAGGTCGGCGCAAATCTGCAGCGACACATTGAGGATGGTCGCGCAGCGGTCCATATCGGTCTTGGCGACCTTCCAGGGCTCCGTATCGGAAATGTATTTATTGCCTACGCGAGCTATGCCCATGGCATCCTTGAGAGCCTCGCGGAAATGGTAGGTATCAAGATTGCGCTCCAGCGAAGCCTTCAGTTCAGGGATGGCGGCAAGCGCCTCGCGATCGACATCCTGGAGCTCGCCGGCAGCCGGGACCTTGCCGCCGAAATACTTGTGTGTCAGCACGACGGCCCGGTTAACGAAATTGCCGAATATGGCCACCAGTTCGCTGTTGTTGCGGGTCTGGAAATCCTTCCAGCTGAAATCGTTGTCCTTTGTTTCGGGAGCATTGGCGGTCAGGACGTAACGCATCACGTCTTCCTTGCCGGGGAACTGCTGCAGGTATTCGTGTGCCCAGACAGCCCAGTTCCTTGAAGTGGATATCTTGTCTCCCTCGAGGTTCAGGAACTCGTTGGCCGGGACATTCTCCGGAAGGACATAGTCACCATAGGCCTTGAGCATCGAAGGGAATACGATGCAGTGGAAGACGATGTTGTCCTTGCCTATGAAATGCACCAGTTTGGTGTCCGGACTCTTCCACCACTGCTCCCAACTCTTCGGGAACAGTTCGCGGGTATTGGAAATGTAACCGATGGGGGCGTCGAACCAAACATACAGGACCTTGCCCTCAGCCCCCTCGACGGGTACGGGAACGCCCCAGTCGAGGTCGCGGGTGACGGCGCGCGGCTGAAGGCCGCCGTCGAGCCAGCTCTTGACCTGGCCGTAGACATTGGGACGCCACTCAGTATGGCCCTCGAGGATCCATTCACGGAGCCACTGCTCGTAATCCTGCAGGGGAAGATACCAATGCGTCGTCTTTTTCTTGACCGGCTCCGCGCCGCTGAGCTTGGACTTGGGATTGATAAGTTCCTCGGGACTGAGGGTGCTGCCGCACTTCTCGCACTGGTCGCCGTATGCTCCTTCGTTGCCGCATTTGGGACAGGTTCCTACGATATAGCGGTCAGCCAGGAAGGTCTTGGCCTCGGGATCATAGTATTGCTCGGACTCACGAGTGACGAACTTGCCATCTTCATAGAGCTTGCGGAAAAAGCCGGAGGCGTTGTCCGCATGCACCGCGGACGAGGTGCGCCCGTAGATGTCGAAGTTGATGCCGAGTCCGGTGAATGACTCCTTTATGATGCCGTGATACTTGTCTACGATATCCTGCGGCGTACAGCCCTGCTGGCGGGCCTTGATGGTGATCGGCACTCCGTGCTCGTCAGAGCCGCAGACGTAGAGCACGTCCTCGCCGCGCATCCTGAGGTACCTGACATAGATGTCGGCAGGGACATAGACGCCGGCAAGGTGGCCGATGTGGACGGGACCGTTGGCGTAAGGGAGCGCGCAGGTCACGAGGGTTCGTTTGTGATTCTTTTCCATATTATGCTATTCGATTCTTTCTCTTCCTATCTTGATTTTCACCCGTTTCTGTGCAGCGGAGAGTTTCTGCATCTCCGACATTATGGCGATCTGCTCCCCCTCGGAAGCGGTCGCAAGGGACTTGATGAGGGTGGACATCCTGTCCTCTATGCGTTTCTCGGCATAGACGAGGATGGCCTTGGGGACGAAGTTCACCAGCCAGGAAGCCCTGGTGGTGAGGGCATCCTCGAAGTTCTTGACGGTCAGCTGATGCTTCTCCATAGAAAGTTCCGCCGTCACGAAAGCTACGGTACGGTCAGGCGAATTGAGAAGCATACGGACGATCTCTTCCTGCCCGTAACCTTCGTCATACTCCTTCATATATGCGTCGTACGTGTCGCGGAAGGCTTTGTTGGAGAAGGCTATTCCATCCGCTTCCAGCGAAGCGCGGATGAAATCAGCCACGGTAGGTTTGTCGTCCTCGCTCCCGGAATAGTAGTCCGAGTCACTCTCGAAATCGAGTTCGTCTGTGCCGTTTGACAGTATGAAAGTCAGCAGCTCACGCTCGGCAGGAGCAAGGGTCTTGTTGACCTCCATGGCCTCCAGGCCCTGGGGCTCGGGGCGGTGGGCAGGCGCGGGCGCTTCCCCGCGGGCCGGGTCGTAGTCGGGCTGAAGCCCGGCCTCGGCCCGCCGACGCGCCCTCTCCGCCTCCTTGCGCTCGTCGTCGATCATCTTGCGCCTGTCGGCGTTGATGCGCTCGAAGATGATGCGCGTCTCGACGCCGAAGCGCTGCGCGAGCGCGTCCACGAACACCGAGCGCTTGACAGCATCCGGAATGACGGAGATAGTGTCCGCGATGTCGTTGATGAGATTCGCCCTTCCTAGCGGATCGTTGGCGGGTACGGGATTGACCAGCGCCATATACGACACGAAGTCGGTCTCATTCTCCGAAATGAAAGCCCGGACCTCCTCAAGGGTATGCTTGCGGCAGAAAGAGTCCGGGTCGTCCCCGTCGGGGAACAGTACCAGACTGACATTCATGCCTTCTTTAAGGATCATCCCGATGGCCCTCTGGGCCGCGTGTATGCCGGCCTTGTCGCCGTCGTACATCACCGTGATGTTGTTCGTGAATTTCTTGATGATGCGGATCTGCTCCTCGGTGAGCGACGTTCCGCAGGATGCCACGACGTTGCGCAGCCCGAGCTGATGCATCGAAACAACGTCTACGTTGCCCTCGGCCAGAAGGCACTTGTCGGCTTTGGAGATGTCCCCCTTGGCCAGCCAGATGCCGTACAGGGCCCGGCTCTTGACGTAGATGGGCGTCTCGGGGGAATTGACATACTTCGCAACCTCTGAGTCGCTGCGCAGCGTACGGCCGCTATAAGCTATGACGCGCCCGGCCAGCGAATGGATGGGGAACATCGCCCTCTCGTGGAAGCGGTCGACTACACGTCCGTCGTCGTACTGGATGGCAAGGCCGGCCTCGACAAGGTACTCGGCCTTGTAGCCTTCGGCCAGCGCGGCGTCCGTCAGCGCGGTGCGCCCGGACGGCGCCCAGCCCAGGCCGAAGCGCTCTATGGTCTCGTCGTCAAGCCCGCGTGAATGCAGGTACGCAAGCCCAAGGTTGCGTCCTTCATCCGTATGCAACAGATTGTTTACAAAGAACTTCTGCGCGAACTCGGACACGAGCATAAGGCTCTCCGTCCGCTGCCGCGCAGCAATCTCCTCAACCGTCTCCTCCTTCTCCTGCACCTCGATGTGATACTTGTTCGCCAAATACTTCAGGGCCTCGACATAGGTATAGTGCTCGTGCTCCATGACGAAGCCCACCGCGGATCCGGCCTTGCCGCATCCGAAGCATTTGAAGATACCCTTGGAGGGAGATACGTAGAAGGAAGGGGTCTTCTCGTTGTGGAAAGGGCAGCAGGCGACAAGGTTGGCCCCGCGGCGCCTGAGCGTCACGAAATCGCCTACCACCTCGTCGATCCTGGCAGCGTCCAGGATCCTGTCAACCGTTTCCTGAGGTATCATACACTTCTAAGAGGCTATCTCGCAGAGGAACTTGATGCGGACTAGACGGATCTCCATCTCGTCATAGTCCGCCCCGAGCGCCTTGATCGCGTCAGCGATGGAATCCGACTCGGCCTCGTCCTTGAAATAATCGTAAATCTCCTCCACCACGTCCTCGTCGATGTTCTGCTCGATGAAGTAGTTGAGGTTGAGTTTGAGTCCTGACGAAACTATGGCCTCGATCTCGGTCATCAGTTCGTCCATTTCCATGCCCCTGGCCTCGGCGATGTCCTCGAGGGACATGCGCCGGTCGATGCTCTGGATGATATAGATCTTGCCTCCGGACCTGTTGGGAGCGGATTTGACCACGAAATCGTCCGGCCTGGTGATCTCGTTCTCCTCCACATATTTCGCTATGAGGTCCAGGAATTCCTTACCGAACTTGCGGGCCTTGCCTTCACCCACGCCCTGGCAGTTCTTGAGTTCTTCGAAGCGTATCGGGTATTGGATGGACATGTCCTCGAGCGAAGGGTCGCCGAAGATGATCCAGGGCTGGAGCTTGAGCCTGCGGGACATGTCCTTGCGGAGGTCCTTGAGCATGGACAGCAGCACGGGGTCGCCGCCACCGCCGCCGGAGCGCATCGCAGCCGATGCTGCGGCGGTCTCCTCATCCTCCTCGTCGTCCCCGCCGCTGCCGGAGAACACCCTGTCCTCCACCAGCTCGAGGCGCTGGGGATTGCGGTAGAACTCTTCGCCCTGCGGCGTAACGGAGATGAGGCCGTAACTCTCTATCTCCTTGTCCAGCAGGTGCAGGATGATGCCCTGGTGCATGACGGTGCACCAGAACTTCTCGGAATGGCCCTTGCCTGCACCGAAATATTTAAGTTTGTCGTGCTTATAGGACTGTATCCTGGCATTGGACACGCCCGCGAGTATGGCCGCGAGATGCTCGATCTTGAACTTCTCAGGGAGGGAGCGGACGAGATCGATGACCAGGCACATCTCCTTGCGGCCGTCGAAGGTGGCCTTGGGGTTGATGCAGTTGTCGCAGCATCCGCAGTTCGTTACCTGGTACTCCTCGCCGAAGTAGTTCAGCAGCAGGCGTCTGCGGCAGCTGCTGGACTCGGCATAGGCCACCACTTCGGACAGTAGTTGCCCGCCGATCTCCTGCTCCGCCACGGGTTTGCCCTGCATGAACTTCTCCAGCTTGCGGATGTCTTTGTAACTGTAATAGGTTATGCAGCGGCCTTCCTGCCCGTCGCGCCCTGCGCGGCCGGTCTCCTGATAGTAGCTTTCTATGCTCTTGGGGATGTCGTAGTGGATGACGAAGCGGACATCGGGCTTGTCTATGCCCATGCCGAAGGCTATGGTCGCGACAATCACGTCTATGTCCTCCATAAGGAAGGCGTCCTGGTTCTCCGCGCGGGTCTTGGCGTCCAGGCCGGCGTGATACGGGCGGGCCTTGATGTCGTTGATGCACAGTAACTCCGCCAGCTCCTCGACCTTCTTGCGGCTGAGACAGTAGACGATGCCGGACTTGCCGGGATTCTGCTTGATGTAGCGGATGATGTCCTTCTCGGGGTCGATCTTGTCCCTGACCTCGTAGAAGAGGTTGGGGCGGTTGAACGACGACTTGAATACGCGCGCGCCGGCTATGCCGAGGTTCTTAAGGATGTCGTGCTGGACCTTGGGAGTGGCAGTGGCGGTCAGTGCGATGATCGGGGCCCGGCCGATCTCTTCCACGAGGGAACGGATGCGGCGGTACTCCGGACGGAAGTCGTGCCCCCATTCGGAGATGCAATGGGCCTCGTCCACGGCATAGAAAGAGATCTTTATCTCCTTGAGTATCGAGACGTTATCCTCTTTTGTCAACGATTCCGGAGCCACGTAGAGGAGCTTCGTGCGGCCTGCGAGCAGGTCCTCGCGGACCTCCAGTATCTGTGCCTTGCTGAGCGATGAGTTCAGGAAGTGGGCGATGCAGTCGTTGCCCGACACGAACCCGCGTATGGCGTCCACCTGGTTCTTCATCAGAGCGATGAGCGGGGAGATGACTATGGCCGTCCCCGGCATCAGCAAAGCGGGAAGCTGGTAGCAGAGGGACTTGCCTCCGCCCGTGGGCATCAGCACGAAAGCATCGTTGCCCGCGACCAGATGAGCCACGATATCCTCCTGGTCGGCCTTGAAGGTGTCGAACCCGAAGAACTCTTTCAGCTTGGCATGGATGGCAGCAGAATCGATTGACATATAAGAGTTTAGTCCAGTTTGTGAATGGCGAGTCCGGAGCGCAGTTTAGGCTCGAACCAGGTAGTCTTCGGAGGCATGATGCTGCCGCTGTCGGCAATGCCCATCAGTTGCTCCATGGAGACCGGATAGAGGGCGAAAGCCACCTTCATCTCGCCGCTGTCGACCCTGCGGGAGAGCTCGCCGAGACCGCGGATGCCGCCGACGAAGTCGATGCGGTTGTCGGTCCGCAGGTCCTTGATGCCGAGTATCCCGTCCAGGACGAGACGCGAGAGGATGGTGACATCGAGCACGCCGATGGGGTCGCCGTCGTCATAGCGGCCGGGGCGTGCGGTGAGGGAATACCACTTGCCTTCGAGATACATCGAGAAGTTGTGCAGGCGGGCGGGACGGTAGATGTCACCGCCCATGCAGGTGACATCGAAATCCTCGCCGAGCCGCTCCAGGAGCTGCTCCGGCGTGAGGCCGTTGAGGTCCTTGACCACGCGATTGTAGTCGATGATCTTGAGCTGGCTTTCAGGGAAGCAGACGGCCATGAAGTAATTATACTCCTCAGTGCCGTCGTGATGCGGGTTGGCGGCCCGGCGCTCGGCGCCCACCCGGGCGGCAGCAGCCGTCCTGTGGTGGCCGTCGGCCACGTAGAAGGCCTCCACCTGCGTGGTGAAGAGCTCCGTGATGCGGGCAATGTCGGCATCGTCGTCCACTACCCAGAAGGTGTGGCCGAAGCCGTTCTCGTCCACAAAGGAATACTCGGGCGTGCCGGCGGCGCAGCGCGCCACGATGGCATTGATGCCTTCGTTGTCGCGATAGGCGAAGAAGACGGGCTCGATGTTGGCGTTCTGGATGCGGACGTGGATCATGCGGTCGTCTTCCTTGTCCTTGCGGGTGAGTTCGTGCTTCTTTATGCGGCCTTCGGCGTAGTCATCGGTATGGGCGCAGAGGACGAGGCCGTACTGGGTGCGGCCGTCCATGGTCTGGGAGTAGACATAGTAGCACGGCTTGCCGTCCTGGACGAGCCAGCCGCGCTTCTGCCATTCCTTGAAGTTCAGAACGGCACGGTCGTACACGCGCTGGTCATGGTCGGGAAGGATGGGGTCGAAGTCTATTTCAGGCTTGGTGATGTGCAGAAGGGACTTCTCCCCCGCCATATCCTTGGCTTCCTGTGAGTTGAGTACATCATAAGGGGGCGCCGCCACTTCGGTGACGATGTCTTTGGGCGGACGGACCGCAGCAAAGGGCTTGACTGTAACCATGGACGCAACGACTATTTGTTGACCTGGAAACGGGTGCAGCCGGTGGCGAAAAAGTCGACGATCTGGCGCGCGGCGGCGAGGCCGGCGTTGATGTTGGCCTCAGCGGTCTGGGCGCCCATCTTCTTGGGAGTGGCAAACACGCGCAGGCCAAAACGCTCGCGGAGCAGTTCGTAGTTGTCGGGCATCACGTCGGTGACGTACTTGAGGTCCTCACGCTCCTCCAAGGCCTTTTCAAGGCCGGCCTCGTCGATGACTTCCTTGCGGGCGGTATTGACGAGCACGCCGCCCTTGGGCATCCTGGTGATGAGGTCGTAACCGATCGAACCTATGGTCGAGGGAAGGGCGGGGATATGGATGGAGACGTAGTCGGAAGTGCTGTAGAGTTCTTCGACGGAGTGTACGGGCTCGGCGCCGGCAGAGGAAATCTGCTCATCGGTGAGGAACGGGTCGAGGGCGGATATCTCCATGCCGAGGGCACGGGCCTTCTGGCCTACGAGGCGGCCGACGTTGCCGTAGGCCTGGACACCGAGGCGCTTGCCGAGAAGTTCGGAGCCCGTGGCGGGGGTGAACTGGGTGCGGGCCATGAAAATCATCATGGCCAGCGCAAGCTCTGCCACGGCGTTGGAGTTCTGTCCGGGGGTGTTCATCACCACCACTCCGTGTGCGGTGGCGGCGGCCAGGTCGACATTGTCATAGCCCGCTCCGGCGCGGACGACGATCCTGAGTTTCGGAGCGGCGTCGAGCACTTCGGCGGTGACCTTGTCGGAACGGATAATCATGGCGTCGGCATCGGCGACGGCGGCCACGAGGTCGGACTGTGCGGCATATTTCTCGAGCAGAACCACCTCGTGGCCTGCTCCCTCTGCGATCTCCTTGATGCCTGCAACCGCCTTGGCGGCGAAAGGCTTCTGTGTTGCGAGCAATATCTTCATGGCTTAACTATTTATGCAATTTCTCAAACTCCTGCATGCAGGCCACGAGAGCCTCGACGTCCTCCTGCGAGCAGGCATTGTAAAGCGATGCACGGAAACCTCCGACGGAGCGGTGGCCCTTGATGCCGACCATGCCGCGCTCCTTGGAGAAGGCCATGAACTCGTCCTGAAGCGCCTCGAAGCCGGGAGCCATAACGAAGCAGACATTCATAAGCGAACGGTCCTCGACGGCGGCGGTGCCGACGAACAGGGGGTTGCGGTCGATCTCGGCGTAGAGAGTGGCTGCCTTCTTCTCGTTGATCTTCTGCATCGCAGCTACGCCGCCGATGCTTTTAAGCCACTTGAGGGTCTCGTTCATCACGAAGATGGAGAACACGGGAGGAGTATTGAACATCGACTCCTTGTCGACGTGGGTGCGGTAGTCGAGCATCGTAGGGAGATAGCGGCTGACCTTGCCGAGGGCGTCTTTCTTTACGATCACGAAAGCCACGCCGGCAGGACCGGCATTCTTCTGGGCGCCTCCGTAGATCATCGTGTACTTGGACACGTCGACGGGGCGGGAAAGGATGTCGGAGGACATGTCGGCGATGAGCGGGACGGGACAGTCCATATCCTCGCGGATCTCGGTGCCGTAGATGGTATTGTTGGTGGTTATGTGCAGGTAATCAAGGTCGGAAGGGATCTCGAAGCCCTTGGGGATGTAGCTGTAGTTCTTGTCCTTGGAACAGGCGATGGCATAGGCCTCGCCGAGGCCCTGGGCCTCCTTGAGGGCTTTGTGCGCCCAGACTCCGGTATCGAGGTAAGCCGCCTTCTTTTCGAGGAAGTTCATCGCGACATAGAGGAATTCGAGGCTGGCGCCGCCGCCCAGGAAGAGCACTTCGTACCCTTCGGGAATATTGAGGAGCTCCTTCCAGAGAGCCCGGCATTCGTTCATTGTGGCTTCCCACTCTTTGGTGCGGTGTGAGATGGAGAGGACGGACACTCCCGTGCCCTTGAAATCTTTGAGAGCTTCGATCGAAGCGTCAATGACGGCCTGCGGAAGAAGGCAGGGACCAGCATTGAATACGTGTACTTTTGCCATAATATGCGTTAAACAATTGTTTGGAAAATTTCTTAAATATAATAAATCTTTTTGTCAAGCACAAATAATACTTTCAAATCTAAACTTCTGTCAGGACCAGGCCGTCCACTCCGGACATCCTCTCCCGGAAAGCCTCCTCCTGTGAAAGCCGGACCCTCAGCACCATCTCGCAGTTTTCGGCGAAGGACTGGTCCCTCTGCGGGAGCGAAAGGTCCTTGACGGCCTTCATGACGGAATTCATCGACAGGTACGGAAAAGCCACCCGGAAGTCCTTCCCGGCGACCTTCTCCACTACGGTCGCCTGTGCAAGGGCGTCGGCCGTGGCGGACCTGTAGGCGCGGATGAGGCCAGGAATCCCCAGTTTGATGCCGCCGAAATAGCGGACCACCACGACCAGGACGTCACTCAGCCCCGCCGAATCTATCTGCCCGAGGATGGGCCTGCCGGCGGAACCGGAGGGCTCACCGTCATCGTTGGCCCGCCAAAGGGAGCCGTCGAGGCCTATCCTGTATGCGTAGCAGTGGTGCCGTGCGTCGTGGTACTCCTTCCTGAGGCGTTCCACCGTATCTTTCACCTGCTCCTCATTCTCGACGGGATAGGCCTGGGCTATGAAGCGGCTGCCGAGGTCCTTGAACAGACCGTCCGAACGGGAGGCGATGCTCGGGTATGTATCCTTTATCTGCATCTGGGTGAAGTCCGTTGCTTTTTCAAATTTAGTCAATTTGTACTTTATTTGCAACTCCGGTGACGCGTGTGTGGAAATATTTTGTACCTTTGGACAACGGATTGCAAGAAAACTAACGATTATGGTTTACTCATACAAGGTTACCCTCACAGGTATCAAAGGTTTTCATAGGATCTACCACCTGAGTGGAGAGAACACGCTCTATACTTTCCACAAGCAGATGAGGTCGGACATGGAGTTTCCCCAGGACCAGCTCATCCTCTTCAAGGCTTTCGACGCCTCCGGCGCGGTCGTGGCCAGGTACGGACTCTTCGACCTGGGCAACGGCGCCGTGGATGAGATAACCATCGCCTCCGTGGTGAAGAAAGGGATCAAATCCTTCGTGTATTTCTATGACGTTACGAACAAGAAAAGCGTCAACATAAGTTTCGAGGGCATCGTCGAGGGAGCATCGGAGAGAGGCTGCCCCGTCCTCGCCGACATCAAGGGTCCCAACCCCATCGAGTTCGAGAACGGCTACATAGCCTTCGAGGACCTTCCCGACGACCAGCGCCACCTCCCCAGCGAGAGCGACAGGAACCGCAAGAAGAGCCTGGACGCGCTCCTGAGCGCGCTCAAGGACGAAGACGACTCCGACGACGACCTGCCGATGGACAGTGACGAAGAAGACGAGGAAGACGAGGAGGAAGACAACATCCGCGACGACGAAGACGGGATGGAGATCTTCGACGGCAGCGAGGACCTTACGCTCTGACCCTTCCGGCCGTGGGCAGGAAGCTGATCATCGTTTTGGGACCGACCGCTGTAGGCAAGACGGACTACAGCATTGACCTCGCGCTCAAGTACGGATCGCCGATCATCTCCTGCGACTCCCGCCAGATCTACAAGGAAATGACCATAGGGACGGCAGTCCCTTCGGCTGCACAGCTTTCCGCCGTGCAGCATTTCTTTATACACACCAAGTCGGTTACGGAATACTACACCGCAGGCGTATACGAGACGGAGGCCCTGGAACTGATCTCCAGGCTGTTCGACGAGGGACACGAAACCCTGGTGATGACCGGAGGCTCGATGTTCTACATCGACGCCGTGTGCAACGGCCTAGGGCACGTCCCGACAGCAGATCCCGTTATAAGGAAAGCACTGATGGAGCGACTGGACCGGGAGGGCCTGGAGCCTTTCCGGGAGGATCTCGCGAAACTCGATCCGGAAGCGTACGCAACGATGGACCTATCCAATGTCAACCGCGTATTCCGTGCGGTGGAGATCTGCCTCACCACGGGGAAACCTTACTCATCGTTCAAGGAGCCTTCCGCCGCGCCTGGAAGGGATTTCGAGATAGAGAAAATAGGATTGACAAGGCCTAGGGAAGTCCTTTACGACCGAATCAACCGCCGCGTCGTGAAGATGGTCGACGACGGACTGATAGAGGAAGTGCAGTCACTGGCGGAATATCGCCGGCTGACTGCACTTCAGACTGTTGGTTATAAGGAGGTTTTCGATTATCTGGACGGGGCGGTGAGCCTCGACGGGACCATCAGCCTCATTCAGCGGAACACCCGCCATTATGCAAAGCGCCAGCTCACCTGGTGGCGTCGCGACGCCTCGATACGCTGGCTGGAGATCTAGAACGGAAGGTCGTCCTCGCCCGTCCCGATGTCTATCGGCATATCGTCGATGGTCGGGGCCGGAGCGGTGAAAGCAGGCGCCTGAGAAGGCTGAACAGCCTGAGGGGCAGCCTGCGGAGCCACCCGCGGGGCGGTCTGGGCCTGCGGCGCACCGGCGGCGGAGAGTCTCCACACACGGAGGTCGTTGTACCAGCGTCCGCCGTACTCACGTGCCCGGACATTGAAGGAAACCTTGACGGAATCCCCCTCCTGGAAACGGGCGAGTTCGTCTACCCGCTCCTGTCCCCACGCGGAGAAACAGGCTTCGGACATAAAGTTCCCGTCCTGGTATTCCACGACGAAATCCTGCCTGACCCAGGCTCCGCGGGCGCTTGTCCCACCCTGGGCCGGCAGTTTCGTCTTGATCCTTCCTTCGAGATCGAGTGTCATGGCTTAGTTCTCAGGATCGATCTTGGGGTCGATGTAAGGGAAAACCTGGACGAGCTCCACATCGAAGATGAGGGTGGAGTTGGGCTCGATGCTGCCGCTTCCGTTGGCGCCATAGCCAAGTTCGGAAGGGATATAGAGCTGGGCCTTTCCGCCCTCTCCGATGAGCTGCAGACCTTCGGTCCAGCCGGAGATCACGCGGTCGAGGGTGAGCCTGATGGGCTCGGACTCAGCGTCGACCTCGTCGAACACGGTACCGTCGATGAGGGTACCCTTATAGCGCACCAGAACGGTGTCCTGGGGACCCGGCTTGACGGAGGAGTTGCCAGCCTCGATGATCTTGTACTGCAGACCGCTGTCGGTGGTCTGGACGCCTTCTTTCTTGGCGTTGGCAGCGAGGAAGGAATTCCCCTTTGCGAGGTTGAGAGCCATGAGATAGTCGTTGCGCTTCTCGAGGAAACTGTTGAAGAGGTCGTTCATCAATTCGGGGTTGACCTTGAACTGGTTGACGAACTCGGGATCGTTCTGGTTGCCCTCGGCCCTGAGGAAATCGACCATGCCTTCCTTCATCTGGGCATAGTTGAGGTCCTCTCCGAAGTTGTAGGACTTGAGGAAGCTTCCGAAGTTGATACCGAGGAGGTAGCTTACGGAGTCGACCTGGGCCTTGGAAGGGAGGAGAGCCTTTGCATCAGTGCCGTCGGGAAGTTTGGTGTTGTTCTGTGAACATGCTACGGTAGCCACGCTCAAGGCGAGGGCTACGATCAGGAATTTTCTTGCTTTCATTTCAATATCGTTTTTTTGTTGGATCCGTTAAAGCTCCCACGCAAGGGCGGAGGCGCCGAGGATGGCGGCGTCGGACTCCTTGAGCTGGGAGAACACGATCTTGACCTTGTCCTTCCAAATCTTGAGGACATTGTCGTTCATCGCCTTCATCATTGGCTCATACAGGAACTCCTTGGAGCGGGCGAGGCCGCCGAAGAGGACGATGGCCTCCGGAGCGCTGAAAGCGATGAAGTCCGCGAACTTGCGGCCAAGGATGGTGCCGGTGTAGTTGAAGATGCGGATGGCGAGGGCATCGCCCCTCTTGGCCGCCTCGTAGACGTCCTTTGAGGTGATGTTCTCGATGTCGCGGAGCAGCGAAGGCTCGTCGGAAGCCTCCAGCCACTCGCGGGCGGTCCTGGCGACGCCGATGGCGGAGCAGTAGGCCTCGAGGCAGCCGGTGCGTCCGCAGCCGCAGGTACGGCCGTTGTTGCGCACGACCGTGGTGTGGCCGAGCTCACCTGCGAAACCGTCATGGCCGTAGACGACCTTGCCGTCGATCACGATGCCGCTTCCGACACCGGTACCGAGGGTGATCATGATGAAATTCTTCATACCCCTGGCGGCGCCGTAAGTCATCTCGCCGACAGCGGCGGCATTGGCGTCATTGGTCAGACTGACGGGGAGTCCTCCGAGTTTCTTGGAAAGTATCGCGGAGAACTTGACGGACTTCTTGGCCGCCCAGGCGAGGTTCGGTGCATAAGCGACCTCACCGGTATAATAGTTTCCGTTCGGGGCGCCTACGCCGACTCCACGGATCTCGCCTTCCTTTCCGGCTTCCTTGATGATGCCTTTGACGGCATTGGCGAGGGCCTCGAGGAATGCATCCGCATCGTCACCGTACACGTCGGTACGGATGATGGTCTGTGCGAGGACGGTGCCACGGGCGTCGACGACGCCGAGTTTGGAGGTCTGGCCTCCTACGTCGATACCAACGACGTACTGTTTCTCTTTATTCTCTTCCATTGTGGTTATCAATTAGTGTCTGTGATTAATCTACGGGGATGTCCTTGTTGATGTTCTTGCTGCCGATGAGTGCATAGAAGACCATGTACACAAGCACGGCGATCACGATTATGTAGCTGATACGCAGCGAAGCGATGCTGGTGCCTACGATGGAGTTCTGGATCAGGGGGAGGATACCGCCGCCGACGACCATCATCATGAAGATACCGGATGCCTTCTCAGTATACTTGCCAAGGCCCTCGGTTGCAAGGTTGAAGATGCAGCCCCACATGATGGAGGTGCAGAGACCCATCAGCACGAGGAATACGGTGAAGAGAGGCACGTTGTTGATCGCGAACGAACCGTTGCTGAAACCGACCATGGAAACGCCGGTGGAGGCAGGGACGATCATGGAGATGAGTACCAGGACGATACCGACGCAGGAGACGAAGAGCAGCTGGGTACGGCTGGAGATCTTTCCGCTGATGAAGCCGGAGGTCAGACGGCCGACCAGCATCAGCAGCCAGTAGAGGCCGGTCATACCACCGATGATGGCGGCGGCATTGGCTGAGTTGGCGGGATCGAACAGGTTGAAGTTCACCTCCTTGCCCAGGAAGTTACCGAAGGTGTTGGGGATACCGACCTCCATGCCGACATAGCAGAAGATGGCGATGGCGCCCATCACGAAGTGACGGAAGCTCCAAGGGCTGTGCTCATCCTTGACGGCAGAGACTTCAGCCTTCCTCTGATGAGGCTCCTGGATCTTGGCGAAATAGATGACGATGAATGCTACGACGAAGATGGCGATGGCGCCGAACAGCATGGGGCTGACCTCGGTGATCTTGGTGGTCTTGGTGATGGAACCCACATAGGAGCCGACCATGATCGGAGCGATGGTTCCGGCGAGGGAGTTGCAGGCGCCGCCGAGCTGGAGCAGCTGGTTACCCTTGGTGCCGCCGCCGCCGATGAGGTTGAGCATCGGGTTGACGACAGTGTTCAGCATACATACGCAGAGGCCGCAGACGAATGCGCCGAGAAGGTAGATGCTGAAGCCGGGGATACCGGAGCTGAAGCCGGATACGTACTGGATAAGCAGACCGACAATACCTACTGCGATGGCGATCAGAGCAGTCTTCTTGTAGCCAACCTTTGTCAGCATGTTACCGGCAGGGATACCCATGAAGAGGTATGCCAGGAAGTTCATGAAGTTGCCCATGAAACCGAGTGCAGGGTTGTTGCCCACAGCGTCGTCCATTGTCCAGATGTTGCCAACAGGGGCTGCCATGTTGGTTACGAACGCAATCATCGCGAAGAGGAAGAACATCGTGATGACTGCCACAAGATTGGTACTTTTCTTTGCCATATTCTTTAAGTGTTAAGAGTAATCGCGGGCATTCGGACAAAAGTCCAATAGCCCACGAATTTACAAAAAATTTATAGAAATACGGTCTTTTTCCTCAAAAAATATATCGTCTTGAATTACAGCAAGTAAGCATGCACGACCGATAAATCGTTTTAAAAAAATCGGAAATTCCTTGGATTATTAAAAAATGTAAGCTACTTTTGCATCGGACATTCGAAATTTCATTTCGTGTCTATTTGTTAAGTTCGTTTTATATACGGAGACCGCGCTTTTGGGGAATGGCGCGGTCTTTTTTCTTTTATGTCAGTCGGTTAGGCTAGATGCTGGAGCCGTATAGCAGCAGACCCATGCCCGCCATGAGGATGGCCAGGTCGACGGCTTTCTCCTTGACCTTGCTCTCCTTGAATACGATGGCTCCGAGCACGAAGGTCACCACGACCGAGCAACGGCGTATCAGCGAGATGACCGACAGCAGCGCCCCTTCCTGCTTGAGGGCGAAGAAATACAGCATATCCGCGCCCGTGATGAATACGGCGATCACAACCAGCATCCAGTCCCACTTGAAGCGCTCGCGGTTCTCCTTGTCGTGCAAGGCCTTGACCAGCACGCAGATGACCAGCAGTACGGTGATATAGAAATTGCCCCAGCTCTGAAGGAACAGAGGTTCCATTCCGGAGATGATGTGCTTGTCGTAGAGTGCGCTGGCCACTCCGGCCAGGATCGACACGGCCATCGCCGCGACGCCCTTGCTCTTCGAGAATGCGAAGCCTTCCTTCTTGCTGACCCCGCTGAGCAGCGTCAGCGCGAGCAGCGCGAATGCGACACCCGCCCATTGCCATACGTTGAGCCGCTCTCCGAACAGGACGATGGAGAACAATACCACGAAGAATGGCCTCGAAGCCTTGAGCGTGCTCACGGTGGTGATGGGCAGGAGCTTGAGGCCTATCAGGCCGCTCACCCACGAGATGGTCACCAGCAGGGCCTTGAGCACGATCCTCACGTGGTCCTGCGGCGATCCCGCGGACAGGAAAGGACTGAGGAAGAGGGTGGATAGGGCCGTGGCGGCCAGAAGCACCCACAGCACTCCATTGTTCTTGAGGGCCTGTTTCTTGAAAACGTCATAGATGCCCAGCATCAAAGCCGAGGCGAGGGTCATCCAAAGCCACATGATACGAAGGGTTTAGAGGGTTTGTCCGCCAATGAATTCGCGCATGATGGAGGTCGGCGGTATGGCCGCTATCTCGGCGGGGGTGAAGGCCCGTACGTGGGTGAGGAAACTCAGGAGTTTCTGGGCCTTCTCATACACGGGGGAAGACTCCGCCACGCCGTAAAGCAGCGGTTCGGCGAAATACTTCAGCACAGGCGTGTCATAGAGGGTGGAGGAGTTGAAGACGGTGTCGGCATTCTCCTCGTAAGGGAAGATGTTCACCGTCTCTCCGCGACGGACAGACGGCCAGAGCATCAGCGTTCTTTCGGGCGAGATGCCGCGGACGCGGTTGTCGCGCACGATGCGTCGCAGCAGGCGCTTGTCCGTGGTGGAATTGTGCACCTTCTCTCCGCCCGGAAGGGCCGAAAGCGACGATATATAGATACGGAAAATGCGGTCCTGGTCGACCGACGCGGTCAGGGCAGGATTGAGGGCGTGGATGCCTTCCATGAAGAGTATGTCCCTGTCCCCCAGGGACATCCTACGGCTTTCCTCCATGACGCTCTTGCCCGCCTTGAAGTCGTATCTGGGGATAATGACCTCCTTGCCGGCCAGAAGGTCGTTGAGGTTGGAGTCGAGCAGCTCGACGTTCATGGCTCCGAGCGACTCGAAGTCGTACTCCCCCTTCTCGTCCTTCGGTGTCTGGTCTCGGGGCACGAAGTAGTTGTCCAGTTCGATGACCTTCGGAGTCAGGCCGAGCACCCGGCACTGCTGCGCAATGCGCAGTGACGAGGAGGTCTTGCCGCTGGACGAGGGCCCCGAGATCATGACGATGCGCGAGCGGCTGCGGCGCCAGTAGATCTGGTTGGCCATGCCGGCATATTTGCGCTCCTGCCTTGCCTCGCAGAGGTTGATGAGTTCGATGCCCTTGCCCTCGGCCAGGGTCTGGTTCAACTTATCGAGGTTGTCGATTCCGATGGCTTCGCACCAGTCGTGGTACTCCTGCCTTGCGGCTTCAATCTTTGTCATAATATTTCCTTTAAGTATTTTCCGGTTACTGAGGCAGGGTCGGCCGCCACTTCCTCGGGCGTGCCGCAGGAGACGATGCGCCCGCCGCGGGCGCCGCCTTCCGGCCCCATGTCTATCAGGTAGTCGACGCTCTTCAGGACGTCGAGGTTGTGTTCGATGATTATTACGGTATTGCCCTGTTCCACGAGTTGGTCGAGCACTCCCAGAAGGACCTTGATGTCCTCGAAATGCAGCCCTGTCGTGGGCTCGTCAAGGATATAGAGGGTATTGCCGGTGGCCTTGCGGAAGAGTTCCGCGGCCAGTTTCATGCGCTGGCTCTCGCCGCCGGACAGGGTCACTGCGGACTGTCCCAGATGGACGTATCCGAGACCGACGTCCACCATTGCCTTGAGCTTCTGGGCTATTTTGGGGATACCTTTGAAGAACTCATAGGCCTCGGCTACGGGCATCTCCAGCACGTCGTTGATGTTCTTGCCCTTGTAATGCACGGCAAGCGTATCCTCCTTGTAGCGTTTGCCGCGGCACTGGTCGCAGACTACGTTGACCGAAGGGAGGAAGTTCATCTCGATGACCTTGATGCCGGCACCCTTGCACTCCTCACAGCGTCCCCCGGGGACGTTGAACGAGAAGCGGCCGGCCTTGAAGCCGCGGACCTTGGCGTCGGGAGTGTCCTCGAAGAGGGCCCTGATGTCGTTGAAGACACCCGTGAAGGTTGCGGGATTGGAGCGGGGCGTGCGCCCGATGGGGCTCTGGTCTATCTCTATGAGTTTGTCTATGTTCTTGACGCCGACGACATCCCGGTACGGCAGGGGCTTGTCCTTGGAACGGTACAACCTGTTCATCAGCACCGGCATGAGTGTCTCGTTCACGAGGCTCGACTTGCCGCTGCCGCTGACACCGGCGACGCCGATGAAGGTCCCGAGGGGGAAATCCACGTCGAGGTCCTTGAGGTTGTTGCCGCAGGCGCCGCGCACCCCGAGAGTCAGTCCGTTGCCCTTCCGGCGTCTCTCCGGCACCGGGATCGACTTCTCCCCAGCCAGATACTCCAGGGTCACTGACAGGCCGGAGGAGTCCTGCCCGGAAAACTGTGCCACCCTCGGCAACATAAGAGGGGGGGACCCAAGCGAAATGCTTGGGGGGGGTCCGAAGGACGTTTTCGGGGCAGGAACTCCTCCGGACTGGAAGGGAACAGGGCCGTTGTAGCAGATGCGGCCGCCGTCCTCGCCCGGGCCGGGGCCCACGTCGACGAGCCAGTCGGCCGAGAGCATGGTCTCGAGGTCGTGCTCGACGACTATGACGGTATTGCCCTCGTCGCGGAGTTTCTTCAGCGAAGCGATAAGCTTGCGGTTGTCGCGCTGGTGCAGGCCGATGGACGGCTCGTCCAGGATATATATGACGTTGACGAGTTTGGACCCGATCTGGGTCGCAAGGCGTATGCGCTGGCTCTCGCCTCCCGACAGCGAGCCCGTCGGGCGGTCCAGCGAAAGATACTCCAGTCCGACCTCCATCAGGAAGTCCACACGGTCGGTGAGTTCCTTGAGTATGTCGCGGGCGATGGTGCGCTCCTTGTCCGAGAACTTGCCCGGGAGCGATGCCAGCCACGCCTGAAGCTCGGAAATCTCCATCGCGGACACCTCGGAGATGGTCTTGCCGTCTATCTTGAAATAACTTGCATTCCCGTTGAGGCGTGTGCCGTGGCAGACCGGGCAGACGACCTTGTCGTCGATATCCTCGACGACGCCGTCCCAGGCCACCATTTCGCTCTGCGCCCCGTCGCCGATGCGGAACAGCTCATCGGAGCCGAACACCAGAAGGGAGACAGCCTCGTCGGGAATCTCCGACAGGGGCTCGTACAACGAGAAGTCATGCTTGCGTGCTATTGCCCGGACTATATCGAACTTGCGGTTCTCCCGCAGGCGGCCTAGAGGCACGATGCCGCCGCCTGCGATGCTGGCGCTGCGGTCCGGCACTATCGTGTCCATGTTGACGTCCACGATCATTCCGAGGCCCTTGCAGTGGGGGCAGTACCCCTCGGGGGAGTTGAACGAGAACGAATGCGGCGCCGGCTCCTGGAGCGAAATGCCGCTCTCTGGATCCACCAGATGCTTGGAATAATGCTGGAGTTCTCCGGTCTCGATGTCCAGCAGCGCCAGGGCTCCCTTGCCCATGTTCAGCGCGTTCACGACGGAGTCGCGGATGCGCTGTACGTCGCCGGAACCGGGCTTGAGCTTGTCCACTACCAGTTCGATGAAATGCCCCTTGTAACGGTCCAGGGCATCCACCTCGTTGAGCGGGACTATCTCCCCGTCGATGCGCACCTGGGTGAAGCCGCGCTTGCGCATCTGCTCGAAAAGTTCGCGGTAGTGGCCCTTGCGGCCCCTGACCAGAGGAGCGAGCAGGATGCACTTGCGCCCGGCATAGTTGGTCATTATCAGGTCGACGATCTGGGCATCGGTATACCGGACCATCTCCTTGCCGGTGACGGGGGAGTAGGCCCTGGATGCGCGGGCGTAAAGCAAACGGAGGAAATCGTAGATCTCGGTGATGGTGCCCACGGTCGAGCGGGGATTGCCGACCGTAGTCTTCTGTTCGATAGCGATGATGGGGCTCAGGCCGGTGATGTTCTCAACCTCCGGCTTCTCGAGTATGCCCATGAAATGCTTGGCATAAGGGGAAAGCGTGTTCATGTAGCGTCGCTGGCCCTCTGCATAGATCGTATCGAAGGCAAGGGAAGACTTGCCGCTGCCGCTGAGCCCGGTGATGACCACGAACTTGCGGCGCGGTATGCTTACATCCACGCCCTTGAGGTTGTGCGCCCTGGCCCCTTCTATGTTGATATACTCCCCTTTATCCATTCAGTTCTATTCCGTCTGCGTCCCAGTCGATGCCCTCCTGTTCCTTTTCGCCCCACGGCTCGAGGAAGGGGTTGTGCGTGCGTTCGTCGCTGATGGTGGTGTTCCACCCGTGGCCGGGCAGAACCACGGTATCGCCCGGCAGGCCCATCAGCCTGTCCATTATGGAGACGATGAGTTTGTCGTAGTCTCCCCCGTGAAGGTCCGTGCGGCCTATGGAACCGGCGAAAAGGGTGTCCCCGCTGAAGAGGAGGGACTCCTCGCTGCAATAGTAGCAGACGCCCCCCTTGGAGTGGCCGGGCGTATGGATGACCTCCCACTTGCGGCCGGCCGCGGCGATGATGTCGCCGTCATTGGCGTCGACCGTGTCGAACGCCAGCGGCGGGCAGCCGCCGTAAGGCCGCGCCATGTCGCTGGCCATTGCGATCATCTCGACGTCGTCCGGATGCATGTACACCGGAACGGGTCCGAGCAGGTCCAGGCAACGGCTCACGCCACTGATGTGGTCGTAATGCGAGTGGGTGACAAGGATAGCATCGACCTTAAGACCTTCCTTCCTGACAAAATCCTCGAAGGGGGCGAACTCATCGTCACAAGTGAAGCCGGGGTCCACCAGGACGGCCGACGTGCCGTCCCAGGCGAGCCAGCAATGTTCGCGGAACACTTCGTTGCAGAGGAATCGTCGTATCTGAAGCATCGAAAAAGCATTTATGAAATACAAAAATAAGAAAATCCTTGTTAAATTTGCGTGGATAACCGAAAAACCCTCCCCTATATATGCACATCGGAATCGCCGGGAACATCGGCAGCGGAAAGACGACGCTCACCACCATGCTGGCGGAGCATTACGGCTGGACACCGAAGTTCGAGGCCGTGAGCTACAATCCCTATCTGGAGGACTACTACAAGGACATCCCGCGCTGGTCCTACAACCTCGAAACCTACTTCCTCGCGCAGCGCTTCAAGGACGTCCTGGAGATCGCGGGCAGCGAGGACACCATCATCCAGGACCGCACCATCTTCGAGGGCGTGTACATCTTCGTGGCCAACAACAAGGCCCTCGGCAACCTCTCCGAGAGGGACTACAACACCTTCATGGAACTGTTCCACCTGATGATGTCGATGGTCAAACTCCCGGACCTGCTCATCTACCTCAAATCCTCGGTCCCTCACCTCGTATCACAGATCCAGAAACGCGGCAGGGACTATGAGCAGACCATCAGCCTGGAGTACCTGGCCGGCCTCAACACCCGTTATGACGAGTGGATCGCATCCTACGAGGGTAACGTCCTCGTCATCGACGCGGACAACCTCGACTTCAAGGAGAATCCCGAGGATTTCTCATACATCACCGACCGCATCGACGCGGCCCTGTATGGACTTTTCCCGGAATAATCGTATTTTTGTACAAACTTAAAACCTGACACCCATGCATATAGCAGTCGCCGGAAATATCGGAAGCGGAAAGACCACGCTGACCAAGATGCTTGCCGCACATTACGGCTGGACCCCGAAGTTCGAGTCGGTCGATTACAATCCCTATCTTGCCGATTATTACGAGGATATGGAGCGCTGGTCGTTCAATCTCCAGATATACTTCCTGAACAAGCGCTTCAAGGACGTCGTGGACATCTCAAAGACCGACGAGGTCATCATCCAGGACCGCACCATCTACGAGGATGCACGCATCTTCGCGCCGAACCTGCATGCCATGGGCCTCATGAGTTCGCGCGATTTCGAGAACTATACCGACCTCTTCGACCTGATGATGTCCATGGTCAATCCCCCGGACCTGCTGATCTATCTCAAGTCCTCCATCCCCAACCTCGTAGCCCAGATCCAGAAGCGCGGACGCGAGTACGAGAAGGGCATCCGCATCGACTATCTTACCGGACTCAACGAGCGTTATGACGAATGGATCGCCGGTTACAAGGGCAATCTTCTGGTCATCGACGCAGACAATATCAAATTCGCCAACCGTCCCGAGGATTTCGAGAAGATCACCGACATGATCGACGCCAAGCTCTTCGGACTCTTCCCGGACACTAAATAGACATCTCAGCCGTACAGTTCGCGAAGCACCTTCAGCGACTGTATGTTGAGTGAAGATTCAGAGTGGTGCGCAATGTACTTGAGCAGGATTTCCGCCAGGGCATTGCGCACTTCTCCGTTCATGGGCATGATCATGGACTCGGCGAACGGCGCCCTTACGAAATCAGACAACAACTGAAAGTATTTCCCCGAGAAGGGAGCAAGCGCCTCGGCCGTAGGGCTGAAGCCCATGGCGGAGGCCAGCTCCAGGAGGAAACGAAGGTGATAGTTCGAGAAATCCCGCTCAAGCGAGTCCAGGGTAAGGATGCTGCGCTCCAGCCACTCGAAAAGACCGGCTTCGTACGCCCCGTCCTTGACTGCCCGGTACAGGACCTCGCTCATGAACAGGGTCATGGTATTCTTATGCATGTCGGAGCGGATGCCGTTCAGCGGGTGGCGGGCAGTCACCGCGCCGGCACGCCAGAGCGTGGAGCGCGGGCTCTCCGACACATCGGCCTCGAGCAGGTTCAAGGGAAGGAAAAGGGACATCGAGGTCTTGCGCGAGACCTTGACCACGAAACTCCTCCTTCCATACTCCCGGCTCAGCGCGTGCAGGACTACGGAAGACTCCCCCAACTTGGTGAGGTTCAGGACTATGAGGTCAGTGTCCATCAGACAGGATCCTTAGGCTTTCTCCTCCGCCGCGGCATTGGCGGAGAGCCATTCCGCCATTGCCCGGAGCGCCTTGCCGCGGTGCGAGATGGCATTCTTCGTATCATCATCGAGTTCCGCCACAGTCCTGTCCGGATAGCAGTCCGCGATGAAGACAGGGTCGTAGCCGAAACCGTTGGCGCCCCTGCGTTCCGGCGCTATTACGCCTTCAAGGGTTCCTTCGAAGAAATGATACTCGCCCCTGAAGATGAGGGTGACGACGCTGCGGAAACGGGCGGTGCGGGGCTCGCTCGGATGCTTCTCCAGCTCGGCGAGGAGCTTTCCGATGTTGGCGTCGAAGTCGTGCCCGTCGGTCGCATAGCGTGCGGAATGCACGCCAGGCGCGCCCCCGAGGGCATCCACTTCGAGTCCGGTATCATCGGCGAAGCAGTCCATGCCTGAACGGAAATGGATATAGTCCGCCTTGATGACGGAGTTTTCCGTCAGGGTCTCCCCCGTCTCTTCGATGTCCTCTGTGATGCCCAGATCGGCGGGGCTCAACAGCGTGAAGCCCCCGCCGAGAATCTCCGCAGCCTCGCGGAGCTTGCCTTTATTGCCTGTCGCAAAAATGATTTTCATAATAGACAAAGATAGCGTAAATTTGTGGAACATTGTTTGCTGATGCAGGAAGCGTTATGAAAAAAACCATATGCACCATACTGGCGGTGGCAGTAGCCGCCTCGACAATTTTCGGCCAGTCCAAGAGCTTCAAGCTTGGCCAATGGGTGGAGATCCAGAACGGCATCCTCAAGGAGCTTAACCGCACTTATGTCGATTCCCTCCCGCTGGACCGCATCCAGCGCGTGGGCATCGATGCCATGCTTGAGGACCTCGACCCCTATACCCAGTACATTCCAGAGGAGGACGAGGAGGATTTCGAGATGCTCCTCAACAAGTCCTACGGAGGTTTCGGAGCCGTCATCTACAAGCCTGACAAAGAGTCCAACGTCATAGTCAACGAGCCCTACAAAGGCTCACCGGCCGACAAGCTCGGTTTCCGCTGCGGCGATGAGATCACGGCCATCGACGGAGTGCCCGTCCAGGGCCTTACCGCAGCGGAGTGTACCACCAAGATGAAGGGCAAGCCCGGCACCTCCGTGGTCTTTACCGTCAAGAAAGTCTATACCGGTGAGGTCAAGGACGTCACCGTGGTGCGCGAGCGCATCAAACTCCCTGACGTCGAGTACGCAGGCATGCTCGAGGACGGCACCACGGGTTACATACTGCAGTCGGGATTCACCGACGGCGTCGGCGCCGAGGTGAAGGCCGCGGTGCAGCGCCTCAAGGCCCAGGGTATGGAAAAACTCGTCCTGGACCTTCGCAGCAACGGAGGCGGACTCCTCCAGGAAGCCGTCAACATCGTCTCCATATTCGTCCCGAAGGGCTCTACCGTAGTGACGGCCAAAGGCAAGGACGACTCCGCCACGATGGTGTACAAGACCACTACCGAACCTGTCGATACCGAGTTGCCCCTGATCGTCCTGGTCAACTCCGGCACCGCCTCCTCTTCCGAGATCGTCGCCGGCGCCCTGCAGGATTTCGACCGCGCCACCATCATGGGCTCCCGCACTTACGGCAAGGGCCTGGTGCAGTCCATCCGTCCTCTCCCCTACAACGGCAAACTCAAGGTCACGACGGCCAAGTACTACACCCCGTCAGGGCGCTGCGTACAGGCCATCGACTATTCCCGCCGCAACGAGGACGGGTCCGTGGGCCACATCCCGGACTCGCTTACGCGCGAGTTCCGGACCGCACACGGCCGCATCGTCCGTGACGGCGGCGGCATAACCCCCGACGTCACCCTAAAGGACCAGGAGTACAGCCGCCTGACCTACTCGCTCGTGGTGAGCGGCATCATCGAGCAGTATGCACTCGACTATGTCCGCAGGCATCGCAGCATTCCCGCCGCGGATGATTTCCATTTCACCGACGCCGACTACCCCGACTTCGTAGCGTTTGCCAAGGGCAAGGAGTTCGACTACCGCTCCAGTGCCAAGACCTATTTCGACCAGGTCAAGCGCGAGCTTGAGTCCGACGGTCTCGCGGACAGCATGAAAGAGCAGATAGAAGCCCTGGACAAGGCCATCGACATGGACAAGGAGACTTTCCTGAACCTCAAGAAAGACGAGATCATTCCTTTCATCGAGGAGGAAATCGTAGTCCGCTACTACTTCCAGGAACCCGGCATCAAGATCAGGCTGCGTACGGACGAGCAGCTCAAGGAAGCCCTTGAAAAACCGTTGATCCAAATCTAGGGATATGAACAGACTCCTACGTATCCTGGTCGTCCTTGCCATAGCGCTGGCCGTACCCTTCGTCATACGTTCACTGAAGTCAGATAACAAGACCCCCGTCTCACCCGAGATGGACAGCAGCGGATTCGTCAACCTCACCGACGTCGTGCCCGACGCCATCATCGAGGCCCGGTATTTCGCCACATACAACTTCGTCGGAGCACGCGTGGACGGCTATCTGGAGCCAGTCGTGCTATATACGCGCGAGGCGGCCGAAGCCCTCAAGGCCGTCAGCGACGATGTCAAAGCCCAGGGCTACAGGCTCAAGGTCTATGATGCCTACCGCCCGCAGTGCGCGGTAGACCATTTCGTCCGCTGGGGAAAGGACCTGGCAGACTCGCTGATGAAGCCTTATTTCTATCCCGACCAGGACAAGGCCTTCCTTTTTGAAAGGGGCTACATCGCCGAAAAGTCGGGTCATACGCGCGGCTCGGCCATCGACCTGACCCTGTTCGACATGGCCACGGGCAAGGAGGTCGATATGGGCGGAGTCCACGACTGGTTCGGCATCGAGAGCCATCCCGACTACGGCGGCAATCCCGACACGGGAGAATACACCGGTGGCGTCAATCTCACAGAGGAGCAGTTCCGCAACAGGATGATACTCCGCCAGGCAATGGTCCGCCATGGCTTTGCCACCTACGACTGCGAATGGTGGCATTTCTCCCTCGCGGACGAACCATATCCCGACACTTATTTCAATTTCCCGGTAAAGACCCTCGGGAAGTAACGGCGAAAAAAGACAATAATGCTGGAGCTTGTGCCTTACCTGTGGCACAAGCTCCTGTTATTTTTGTCCGTTAATTGTTTGTTTCAATGGAAGAGTACGGGATTTCCATGGAGTCGCTGACTCCCGAGCAGATGCAGGCCGTTCTGACGACCGAGGGCGGCGTGCGTGTCGTTGCCGGCGCAGGATCAGGCAAGACCCGCGCCCTCGTGCACCGCTACGCATACATCTGCCGCGACATGGGCATCCCCCAGGGGGATATCCTTTGCATGACCTTCACCAACAAGGCCGCGCAGGAGATGAAGGCCCGCATCGGGACCCTATGTCCCGGCGGCGTCGTTGGCGACTTCGTCACCACCATCCATGGATTTTGCGTCAAGTTCCTGCGCGAGGAGATCTACCGCATAGGCTTCCCAGAGAACTATCTCATCTTCGACGAGGACGACATGAAGGCACTGATTAAGGAAGTTCTCGAGGAGAACGACATCCCGCGGCGTAAAGGCATCGTGGGCAACTACAAGGACGACCTTGCCGTCTTCAAGGCCTCTGCACCGTACATCCCGCGCTACGTCATCCCCACCGCCCCCCAGGACGGGCGCGACATACCCCTCCTGGCCAAGATGATCCTGCGCCAGAAGCGGTATTTTGCGCTGGACTTCGACGACCTCCTGTTCTACACCCTGCACATCCTCCACAACTTCCCTGAAGTCTGCAGCAAGTGGCAGGAACGCTTCCAGTACGTGATGGTCGACGAGGTGCAGGACTGTGACAAGCCCGAATGGGAGCTTTTCACCCTCCTGAGCGCGGGGTATGGCAACCTTTTCGTCGTCGGCGACGCCGACCAGGCCATCTACGAGTGGCGCGGAGCGCATCCCGAACTCTTCGTCAGTTACAACCCGCGCACGGACATATATCTCAAGCAGAATTTCCGTTCCCGTCCCAACATCGTAGCACTGGCCGACAGCATCATCAGGAACAACCGCAACCGCCTGCCCCGCACATCCGTCACGATGCGGCCGTCCAACGGCCTCCGCACAAAGTTCTTCCATACCAGGAACGAGCAGGAAGAAGCATCCAGACTTGCTTCTGTGCTGGGACGCCTGCATAAAAAGGAGAAACTACCCTGGAAGGACATGGCAGTCCTCTACAGGGCCACCTACCTCTCCAGGGGTATCGAGCAGACCTTCATAAGGGAAAAGATCCCGTACGTCATCTGGGGTGGTGTCCGTTTCTTCGACCGCAAGGAGATCCGCGATGCGCTGGGCTACCTGCGCCTGGCTGCCATGGACGACGACATGGCGTTCAAGCGCATCGCCAACGTCCCCTCGCGCAAGATAGGACGGAAGACAATGGCCCAGCTCCAGGGCTATGCCTCCTCGACCGGCTGCTCGCTCCTCCACGCCCTGCGGGAGAGCGGCGTGGCGCAGCGCAACCCCAAGGCCTGCGCCCTCGTCGAACTCATCGACGAGGCACGCCGGGACATGGCTGCGCGCTCCATTTCCTCGACCACGGAGTTCCTCCTCGAGCACAGCGGCCTGCTGGAGCAGTACCGCGTGGACACGGAGGAAGAAAGGCTGGAGAATCTCCAGGAACTCATCAAGTCCATCCACCTGTACGAAGAAGAGAACCGTAATGAAGAGGATCTGGGTGTGGAGCGCTACCTGCAGGACATCGCGCTCTACACCAATGCCGATTACCGCAGGGACGAAGACAAGGTCCGTCTGATGACCATCCATCAGGCCAAGGGCCTGGAGTTCCCCCTCGTATGGATCTATGGCCTCAACGAGGGCGTGCTCCCGAGCCACAGGACCATCCGCGAAAGGGGCGTCGCCGGCCTGGAGGAAGAACGCAGGCTCATGTACGTCGCCTGTACCCGGGCGATGGACCGGCTGTTCTTCTCGGACTCTGAGGGCTTCAACGTCCAGAACTCCCAGTCCAAGTATCCCAGCCGCTTCATCCGCGAGGCCACCGACGAGATGGGGCCCCTCTACGACATCGAAGGCTTCTTCAGCCCAGACCTTTGGAAAGGCACGGACAAACTCATCCATTCCCTGGAGGATCCAGGCTTGGTCTCCACTTCCATCCTGGGCAGGGGTGACAGGGTTCACCACTCCGTCTTCGGAGACGGTACGGTGATCGACGCCGACCCTGACACCGGTACGGTGTCGGTCGATTTCGGTGCCTTCGGCAAGCGTCGGGTCAATCCCGACCTGCTGGACATTTAGGATCCGTCAGGACTTCTCCACCCAGATATACAGCTTGTCGCCGCGGCGGAGGCGCTCCCCTGAAGGGAGGGCGACGGAACAGTCCACGCCCTTGGGAGCCGTCTGGACCTGCTTGAACTCGACACGGATGTCGTCGGCCGTGAACTCCACGACACCCGTGGTCGGGCCTATGGCCATAACCCTGTCCCCGGCGTGGAGCGGAGCAGACTCCACCTTGACTTCGGCCACGCCGATGCGGCCGAACCAGTTGGTTATCTTGCCGCAATAGACTTTCGTGCGGGTGGCCTGGCTGCCATATACATCGCTCCACTGGCCAAGGTATGCCCCCTGATAGTATCCGTCCCAGAAGCCGCGGTTGAAAACCTCGGAGAGTTCCGCTTTGAGCGAGGCGGCGAGCTCCGGCGTGTAGGCGCCGTCGCAGACGGCGTCAGCAGCACGGCGGTAGCACGACGCGCAGCGCTTGACATACTCGGCGCTGCGCGCTCGTCCCTCGATCTTGAACACCTTCACCCCCGCATCCACTATCTTGTCCATGAATTCGATGGTACATAGGTCCTTGGGGGACATTATGTATTTGTTGTCAATGTTCAGTTCATTGCCGGTCTCAAGGTCGGTGACGCCGTAGCCACGGCGGCAGACCTGCAGGCAGGCGCCGCGGTTGGCAGAGGCGCCGTAGGTATGCAGGCTCAGGTAGCATTTGCCGCTGATGGCCATGCACAGTGCCCCGTGCGCGAACATCTCGATGCGCACGAGCTCCCCGGAGGGGCCGGTAATGTGCTCGCGGACAATGGTATCGTAAATCTCCCTCACCTGGTCGAGGCGCAGCTCGCGCGCCAGCACGACTACGTCGGCGTACTGCGCGTAGAAACGCAGCGCCTCGGCATTGGAGATGCTCAGCTGCGTGGAAATATGCACCTCGAGACCTATCTGGCGGCAATAAAGGATGGCCGCCATGTCGGAGGCTATGACGGCGCTGACGCCTGCCTCCCTGGCGGCGTCCAGCGCCGCGTATGCCTCGGGAATATCCTCAGGATAGAGAGTTATGTTGAGCGTGAGATATGTGCGTACGCCATGCTCGCGGCAGATACGCACCACTTCGGAAAGGTCCGCCGGACTGAAATTGTTGGCCGAGTTGGAACGCATGTTGAGGTGGCCGACCCCGAAATAGACGGAGTCCGCACCTCCCTGTATCGCCGCATGCAGGCATTCGAAATTGCCCGCCGGAGCCATTATTTCCAACTCCTTCCTGTCCATCGCCAGTCTATTTGGCCCGCGCCACGAGAGAGTCCGCGAAGCGGCGGAGCATCTCCATCCGGACGTGGTTGATGTTCACTTTCAGGGCGGCATCCATGGCCAGGGTCGTCAGGCGGGCGACCTCGTTCCGGGCATCGGCATCCACTCCGAGCTTGTTGTAAATGTCCTTGACAGCAAGGATCTTAGCCTGTCTCTGGGCATCTGTCTCCACCGGGAGTGCCATTGCCTCAAACACCTCATCCTTGTCTTCGGCCTTCTCGAGCGCGCGGATGGTCAGCCAGCTCTTCTTGTCATTGACGATATCCCCTCCGATGGGTTTGCCGAAGACCTTTTCATCGCCGTAGGCGTCGAGGTAATCATCGGCTACCTGGAATGCCAGTCCGAGCCTGAACCCGTAGTCGTACAGGAAGTCGGCATCCAGGTCGGAAGCACCGCCGATAAGGGCTCCTATCTTTGCCGAGCAAGCCAGCAGGACTGCGGTCTTGAGGCCTATCATCTTCATGTATTCGGCCATGGGCACGATCCTTTCCTTCTCGAAGTCCATGTCGAACTGCTGGCCCTCGCAAACCTCCGTAGCGGTCTTGGTGAAAAGGTCCAGCACACGGGCACGTACCCGCTCCGGCGTCATGGCTATGCGCCGGTAACTGTCGATATTCATGACGTCACCAGACAGGATGGCGGTATCCTCACCCCATTTCTTCCACACGGTGGGCATGCCCCTCCGCAGGGGCGAACGGTCCATGATGTCGTCATGGATGAGTGTGAAGGAGTGGAACACTTCCAGTGCAAGGGCTGGCTCTACGATCTCGTTGTAGAGGTCGTCCTTGAAGACGGAATAAGCCAGTATGCAGAGCTTGGGGCGGATGCGCTTGCCGCCTATCGAGATCATATAGCGCAAAGGGTCGTACAAGCCGGCGGGTGCGGCCGGGAATTCGATCTCCTCGAAGATCTCCTTCACCGTCCTGTCTATGTATGCTTCGGAAATCATGCAGATATGGGTTTGTCCTGCAAATATAAGCATTTTGCAGACATTGGACAATTCGCGGAAAGTGTGTATTTTTGCGGGCATGAAAGGTGAAGCGACAGTCGTCAAGAACGCCGGCAGCCACTACCTGCTGAGTTGTCTGCCGGAATGGGACCTGTTTCCGGCGGTGCTGCGCGGCCGCATCCGGCTCAAGGGGAGCACCGCCACCAATCCGGTGGCGGTGGGCGACCGTGTGAGCTGGGAGTGGGACGCGCCCGGAGGTGCTGAATGCGAGCGGCCTACGCCGGAGCATCCCGCGACGGTCACGAAGGTCCACGAGCGGCGCAACTACGTCATCCGCCGATCTACCAACCTGTCGCGTCAGGCGCATATCATCGCCGCCAATGTCGACGAGGCCTTCATCATCGTATCACTGTATTTCCCCGAGATAAAGCTCCCCTTCCTGGACCGCATCCTCGTCACATGCGAGGTGTACAACGTGCCGGTGACCATAGTCCTGAACAAAGTGGACATGTACAGGGACATCGCTGCAGAACAGATAGAGGATTTCAGACGCATATATGAGGGGGCGGGCTACCGCGTCATCGAGACTTCAGCCCGTACGGGCGAAGGCATCGATGCGCTGCGCGCCGCCATGGGACAGCGTGTCTGCCTGCTTTCCGGCGAGTCCGGCGTAGGCAAATCGTCCATCATCAAGGCGCTCGACCCCACGCTGGACCCCAAAGTCGGTCTTATCTCGACGGCACACCTGCAGGGCAAGCACACGACTTCGCTGTACGAGATGTACCGCACTGCCGACGGAGCCTGCATCATAGATTCGCCCGGCCTTCGCGGATTCGGCCTCGTGGACCTCAAGAAAGAGGAGATCGCGCTATACTTCCCCGAGATGCTTGAAGCCTCCCGCCGGTGCCGTTTCACCCCATGCACACACACGCACGAACCCGGTTGCGCCGTCAAGGAAGCTGTGGAAGAAGGCCTCATAAGCGCCGAGCGCTACAATTCCTACCTCGGAATGCTCGAGGAGGACACCAAATTCCGCTAGCCAGCCCCTATGAACGCACTTAACAAGGAGATACTCCGCCTCGCCATCCCCAGCATACTCGCTAACATAACCGTTCCCATCGTGGGAATGGTGGATATCGCCGTGGCGGGGCATCTGAACGGCAGCGACCTCTTCACGGCCGCCGCTTTCATCGGAGGTATCTCGATAGGGTCGATGCTGTTCGACCTTCTGTACTGGAATTTCGCGTTCCTGAGAGTCGGAACGGGCGGCCTGACAGCCCAGGCCTTCGGCCGGGGCGACAGGCGCGAGTGCGCCCGCATCCTGATGCGGGCCCTTCTGCTCGCGCTCGGCTGCGCCGCCCTCATCATCGCCGTCCAATGGCCGTTTACAAGACTCGCCTTCCTCTTTGTGGACAGTTCCGGCGAAGTCAAGCAACTGGCACTCAAATACTTCTTCATTCGTATCTGGGCCGCCCCCGCCACGCTCGCACTTATGGCCTTCCGGGGATGGTTCATCGGCATGCAGGACTCTTTCAGTTCGATGATGACCGATCTGATAGTGAACGGCGTCAACGTAGGTGCTAGTATCATCTTTACCCTTGGTATCGGCGGCTGGGAGGGCATTGGATTCCCGGGCATCGCCCTGGGAACCCTCGCAGCCCAGTATTCCGGTCTGCTGTATGCATCGCTGAAGACTGCCTTCCACTATCGTAACGTCTTTGAGGGCTTCTCATTCACGGACATCAAAGCCGCATTTGAAAAAGCGGGACTACGCAGTTTCATGTCCATGAACGGGGACATATTCATCCGTTCGCTGGGCTTCATGGCCATCTACATCAGTATCCCAGCCATAGCCGCGCACTATGGCGACCTGATGCTGGCTTCCAATACGATACTGATGAAACTCCTGATGATATTCTCGTTCTTCACGGACGGGTTCGCCTACGCCGGAGAGGCCCTGACCGGACGGTTCATAGGAGAGAAAGACCTGGCGATGACCAGGAAAGCGGTCCGTCAGGTCTTCAACTGGAGCATGAGCATCGTGCTGGGATTCATGGCAGCCTATTGGTTCGGCGGAGTGCCGATACTGCGTCTCATGAGTTCCGACGCGGAAGTCGTCGGAGCATGCAAACAATTCATTCCCTGGCTGGTGCTGATGCCGCTGACCGGCTGTGCCGCATTTACCTGGGACGGAATCTACCTGGGAGCGACGGCCTCAAAAGGCATCCGCGATGCCATGCTCTGGGCCGCGGCGGCATTCTTCGCCTTCTGGTTTGCGGGCATCGGCATCCTTGGAGCTGTTTCCCCGCTGCCGCATGACAGCGCCCGATATCAGGCCCTGGCCATCCACGTACTGATGGCAGCCTATTTCGCACACCTTCTGGCCCGGACCATCGTCCTGACGGTCCGTTATCGCTCCGACGTCATCTCGCCCCACTTCCCCGAAGGTCAGTTGCTGTAGAGGCCGTCGCGAGAAAGGAGATGGTCGAGATTGGCGAGGCCGTAGGCCGTAACGGCCTGGACGACCGCCGAGTGCTCCATATAAGCCGGAATCAGTTTGTCATAGAGGTCGTCCTCGGTATGCCAGATATCGCGGTAGATGAAGTCGTATCCAAAGACGTCGGCCTCGCGGAAGGAGATGGCCGGGATGCCGTTCATCGCGAAATAGGCATGGTCGGAACCGCCGGCACTGGTCGGACGCGGCTGAGGGGCTCCCTCACGCTTGACGACGCTGAAGGGGATGTCGGGATTGTAGTTCTCCAGAGGCTTGCAGGCCTCGACGAAGTCGTCGTACATGGCCGGCGGAACGGTGATGGAAGTCGCTGCGAGAGGGCCACCGTCACGGTTGAAGTAGTTGGATATCTTGTTCCACGGCACGGTCTTGTTCTCCACGAAGTACTTGGAACCCATAAGGCCGTACTCCTCGGCAGTCCAGATGCAGAACATGATGGAACGCTTGGGCTTGGCGCCGGCCGCTGCCAGCAGGCGCGCCGCCTCCATGGTCACGCAGACGCCCTGGCCGTCGTCGGTGGAGCCGGTGGCGATATCGTAAGCGTCCAGATGGCTTCCCATCATGACGTACTCGTCAGGATACTTGCTGCCTTTGATCACCGCAAGGATGTTGTGGTACTTCATGGGTCCGGGGAAGAAATGGTTGCGGATGTCGAACTCCAGCTGGAAGTCCTGACGGTCGACCACCTTCTGCTTGATCAGCGCGAACTGATGCTCGTCAAGGATGATATCGCAGGCCTTGGGGAGGTTGTCCATGGTGATATCGAAGCAAGTGGCACGGTTGTAGAGCACCTGCATGGGCATTTTGCCGGGACGGATGAAACCCAGGACGCCGGCATCGACCATCTGGCGGTACATCGGCACGACGGCCTCCTTGCCTTCGGCAAGCTGGGCCGCGCGCGTGGAGTCCGCCTTGGCGCTCGAGTCGATGGCCAGACCGTTGGTCGGGCCGGTCTCGACCAGCACCCAGGCGCCCTTGAGCGCACCCTTTACGCGCTCGAAGTCCCTCTGGTTCTTGGGTTCGAGCAGTACGCGGCCCTTCTGCGGGCCCTTGGTCCCTGCGGTATAGGCAGGGGTACCGAAATGCAACGTCATCCCATCCTCCGAGAGCATACGGCCGAACCAGGGGCCGCGGTCGAAGCCGACCCCGATCTCCACTGCCTCCTGAAGGGTAACTTCGAGGCCCCAGGAGCGGAACTGCTCAGCCACCCAGTCTTCGGCATGGTTGAGCATGTGCGTACCGACCAGGCGGCCGCCGATGTTCTGCGCGATGTACCCGGCGTGCTCCATGGTGCGGTTGTCGGTGCGTCCAAGATCCAGGACCGTTTTGGTGACCTTGTCCTGGGCGCCCAGGGCCAAAGTAAGGCACAGGGCTGAAAGGAGAATGATGATACGTTTCATAGTTATTTCTTTTTTATCGTTCGTTTCGCGGCGGGTTTGCGGGGGTGTGCGTGAAGAGGAGGAACGGGATGGTCCGGTACTGGCTCGACTTCATGCTCCGGCTCGACCAGTTCATAGTCCAGCAGGACCTGGTCGAGGTTGGCGGACTTGACGCGGATGCGGACAGGGTCGCCCAGGGTGAAGACCCTGCGGGTCCTGCGGCCTACGATCCGGAAGTTCTTCTCGTCGAACTCGAAGAAATCCGAGCGGATGGTGCGCAGCGGAATCATGCCCTCGACCTTCGTCGGCTCGATCTCGGCGTACATTCCCCACTCGGTCACGCCGGAGACGTGGGCGTCGAATTCCATGCCGACCTTGTCCTGCATGAACTCCACCAGCTTGTACTTGACCGACGCCCGTTCGGCGTCCGTAGCGATGATCTCGCGCTCCGACGCATGCATGCACTGAGCCTCGTAGTAACCCTTGTCCTGGCTGTCCGCCCCGTCGAGGTACATGGACAGGAGACGGTGGACCATCATGTCGGGATAGCGGCGGATGGGCGAGGTGAAATGCGTGTAGAAATTGAATGCCAGTCCGTAATGGCCGATATTCTCGGTGCTGTATTTGGCCTTCGCCATGGAGCGGAGCGCAATGATCTGCAGGGCGTCGTAGGAGGGAGTGCCCTTGGCTTCGGCCAGGAGGCCGCCTATCGACTGCGCGACTGCGGAAGGATTGCTGATGTCGCCCATCTTGAGCCCGAAGTTGCCTGCGACGTCGCGCAGCCCGGCGACTTTCTCCATGTTCGGTTCGTCGTGGATACGATAGACGAACGTCTTGGCTTTCTTGGACGCCACGCCGTTCATCTTGCCGCCCGTGGCGACGTATTCGGCAACGCTGCGGTTGGCGAGGAGCATGAACTCCTCGATGAGCCAGTTGGCCTCCTTGGAGACCTTCTCATATACGTTGACCGGCTTCCCCTTCTCATCCACTTCGACCTTCATCTCGGGACGCTCGAAGTTCATCGCCCCGGCCTTGAAACGGCGGTCGCGAAGCGTCAGCGCAAGCTTGTTCAGGACAAGGATGGCTTCCTCGACACCGTCGCGGGCCTGGCCGGATTCGATGATGGCCTGGGCCTCGTCGTAGTCGAATCTCCTGTCGGAATTGATGATGGTGCGGCCGAACCAGCGGCTCTCGACCTTGGCCTTCGGGGTGATCTCGAACACGGCCGAGAAGGTCAGTTTATCTTCATGGGGGCGCAGGGAGCACAGTTTGTTGGAGAGTTTCTCGGGCAGCATGGGGACCGTGCGGTCCACCAGATATACGGATGTGCCACGCTCCTGGCCCTCCTTGTCGACGGGGGTCCCGGGTTTGACGTAGTACGTGACGTCAGCGATGTGTACGCCGATCTCATAATTCCCGCTCTCAAGCTTGCGGAACGACAGGGCGTCGTCGAAATCCTTGGCGTCGGCAGGGTCTATCGTGAAGGTCAAAGTGTCCCGGAAATCCTTGCGGCCCTTGAGGTCGTTGGAGGTGATACGGTCGGAGATCTTGTCCGCGGCGTTCTCCACTTCCTTGGTGAAACGGTAAGGGAGGCCGAACTCCGCGAGGATCGCGTGCATTTCGGTATCATTGTCGCCCGGCATGCCCAGCACATCCACGACGTGGCCCTTCGGGCCGATGTCGTATTTCTCCCAACGGTCCACTACGGCGGCGGCCTTCATACCGGACTTGCCGCCCATCTCCAGGGCCTGCTGCTGGTCCACCTCGATGTCGTAAGGCATCGACTTGCTCTGCATGAGCACCCACGCCTGGGAGCCTACGAAATGGAGTATGCCGACGTGGGGACGGGTAGAGCGCTCTATGATCTCGACCACCTCGCCTTCGCGGCGCTTCATGCCGACCTTCTCCTTGGTCAGCGCTACGCGGACGGTGTCGCCGTTCAAGGCGTTCTTCGTCTTGGACGCCTTGACGAAGATGTCGTCCTGTTCGCCCTCCACGACAACGAAGATGAAGCCTTCCCGGCTCATCTGGACCTTGCCTATGAACTGGGGATAGCTCTGGAGGGACTTGGGGCCGCGGCCCCTGCCGCTCCGCCGGGCGGCCTTTGCCAGCCCGGAGCGGTGAGGACCGCCGTGGCCGCTGCGGGAACCTCTCCCGCGGTTTCCTTTATTCGACATTTTTCTGCTGTTGATACTTTCTTAGACGGTCGATGAGCGTGGAGGAGAACACGTTCTCTTCCTGCTCCGAGAGGAATGCCACCTCGATGGGGACCTGGAACAGACGCTCCTTGAGCCTGGGGGTGACCTTGGGACAGTCCACCAGGCGCTGCGCGTCCTTCTCGGTCGTCGCGACGGCAGCCGTGGGGAAAGCCTTGGAGGCGGATTCGATGGTGCGGATGTCCGCCTTGGTGTAGTTGTGATGGTCCTTGAAGGACAGGTGCTTGACTATCTTGTAGTTATCGCTGAGGAACATCCGCAGGGGGGTGTCCTTGGCTATGCCGGTGAAGAGGATGAGTTTCTTGGTGTAGATGTATCTGGAGTCTCCCTCTTCGTAGATCTGCTCCATCGGCTGGTAGTTGATGCAGGTGAAATACACCTTCTGCCTGCCCCCTTTCCTGTTCGTGGCTTCGCACAGGACGGGGTCGAAGTCTTTGTAACCCAGACCGGCGAGGAACTCCGCCCTGTCCTCGTCCTCCATATAGTGCGGGCACTTGGTGATGATGACCGCGTCGGCCGCGCGGAGGCGCGACGGCAGGTCGCGCAGGCGCCCGAGCGGCAGCAGCATATCCTTGTCCAGCGGACGGTTGTAATCCACCAGGACGATGTTGTATGCGGCCTTGAGTCTCCTGTACTGGAAAGCGTCGTCAAGGACGATGATCTCCGCGGGCTCCATCTCCTTGTGGACGCACTTGCGCGCCTTCTTGGAGGTCTGCAGAAGTTCGGGATGGCAAAGGAAATCGCAGCCCTCGATGCGGTCCTTGTCCACTGCAACGGTAACGGCGGGGAACTTTTTCTTGATCTGCACGGGTTCATCACCGTAGGCTATGGCGCTGTCTCCCGTTACAACCTGCTGGAAGCACTTGCTCTTGCGCTTGTAGCCGCGCGAGAGGACGGCGACGTTGCGGAAGCCCCAGTCGTCGCTGCGATGGAGCGTGCGCAGGAGCATCTCCGTATGCGGAGTCTTGCCGGTGCCTCCGACGGTGATGTTGCCGATGCAGATGGTGGGAACTGCGGCTTCGCGGGTCTTGCAGAGGAAGCCTTTGTCGTACAGGGCATGACGGATGCCCAGGATGAGATAGTATGGGAACAGTAACAGTTTGTCAATCATGGTCCGCCAAGGCGAAAGTTTTACAAAAATAGTAAAAAATCAGAGACCATAGACGCTCTCGGCACCCTCCATCTCCACATTTCCCCATTTTTCTGCAATATAGTCAAGGGTTGCGAAGATTTCGGGGATATCTGTGCTCGTCACGAGGCGGATGCGCGTCTCCTTGAAATCCGGAAGCCCCTTGAAATAACACGACAAGTGGCGGCGCATCTCGAACACGCCGCGGACATTTCCCTTCAGGTCCAGCGACAGTTGGAAATGCCGCTTTGCCAGAGCCACGCGGTCTACGACGGACATAGGGGGAAGAAGCTCCCCGGTGTCGAGGAAATGCCTGATCTCCCGGAAGATCCAAGGATGTCCGAAGGAAGCGCGCCCCACCATGATGCCGTCAACGCCATATCGGTCGAAGGCTTCCTTCGCCTTCTCCGGAGAATTGATGTCACCGTTGCCGATAATGGGGATTGACATGCGCGGATTGGCCTTGACCGCACCGATGAGGCTCCAGTCCGCCTCGCCCTTGTACATCTGCTGGCGCGTGCGGCCGTGGATGGTCAATGCGCTGATGCCCACGTCCTGAAGGCGTTCGGCGAGTTCGACTATGATCTTGGAATGCTCGTCCCACCCGAGCCTGGTCTTGACGGTAACAGGCTTGGACACGGCTTTTACGATCATGTCGGTGATCATCACCATCTTGTCCGGCTCGCGCATCATGCCGGACCCGGCGCCGCGGCCGGCTATCTTGTTCACCGGGCATCCGAAGTTGATGTCCACCACGTCACAGCCGTAGCCGCCGCAGATCTCGGCGGCACGGTCCGCCATGCGCGCGGCCTCCACCATCGATTCCGGGATATTGCCGTATATCTGGATGCCTACCGGGGCCTCCTCGGGAATCGTGCGCATCTTGGCCTTGGCCTTGACGGCGTCGCGGATCAGTCCGTCGGAGGGCACGAATTCGGTGTATACCATCGCCGCACCCTGCTCGCGGCAGAGGATGCGGAAGGACGCGTCCGTCACATCCTCCATCGGCGCGAGCAGCACCGGCCTGTCGCCCAAATCTACGTTTCCGATCTTCATGATGCAAAGATAATCCTTTTTTGCCCCTATTATGAGCAAAAATCACTATTATTGTGATATGAAATCACTTGGGAACATAATCTGGCTCATACTCGGCGGCCTGCTGATAGCCCTCATCTATTACCTCGTAGGCCTGGTGATGTGTCTGACCATCATCGGCATCCCCTTCGGCATCCAGCTCTTCAAGCTCGGAACGTATGCGCTGTGGCCCTTCGGCCACGAACTTGTGAACGGGCCCGGCGAACCCGGCTGCATCTCCATAGTGATGAACCTCATCTGGATACTTCTGGGATGGTGGGAGATCGCTCTCGTCCACCTGGTCTGCGGCCTCGTCTGCTGTATCTCCATCATAGGTATTCCGTGGGGCCTCAAACATCTCTCAATGGCCCTGAACGCCATATTCCCTTTCGGAAAAGAAATCCGTTGACATGAAAAAAGTATTGTTCAAGACCGTCGCTATCCTCGCGCTTCTCTGCCTGCTCGTCTGCACAGTCTGGCACGGCGAGATAGCCACCATCCGCTCCATCGAGCCGCTGGACGGCAACGAATATCTCTACAAGATGGACTTCAAGGCCTCCTATGACCTTGACGACGTCATTTCAAAGGACATTGCCTCCAACGCCGACCTGCTCCGATACATCACCGGGCGCATCGGCAAGGGCATCCCGATCAAGATGAAGAGCGCCCAGGTCGCCGACGAGGACGGCGAACTCGCTACTGTTTTCAACTGCACAAGTTTCCAGGCCGCCAAGGCAGACGGAGGAGGCTACTGGTACGGGCGCAACTACGACTACTTCAAAAACCCCACGATGGTGACCGTCTCACATCCCAGGAAAGGATACGCCTCCATCGCGGTCAGCGACATGTCGCACTTCGGATATTCACTGGAGAAACTCCCAACCTCGCTGAAGGACAAGGTCAACAGCCTCGCAGCCATCTACACCCCACTGGACGGAATCAACGAGAAAGGCCTGTGCACCTCCATCATGGCCCTTCCGAAAATGGCAGCCCAGCAGGAGAGCGGCAAGCACAAGGTCGGCACGACCATCATAATGCGTCTCTGGCTGGACCGTTGCGCCACGGTCCAGGAGGCCCTGGACCTCGCTGCCTCGCTCGACATACGGCATGACGCCACCGTCGGCTCCGGCTACCACTATATGATAGCCGATGCCAACGGTGACTGCGCCGTCCTAGAGTTCGATATGAACGACGGTTGGAAATCGATGGTCGTCCGCAAGGGTGAAGGCGAGAACTCGATGCTGGTTACCAACCACCTCCTGTCCGGGAAGTACTACACTACCGAGCCGGACATGTCCGTCGGCAACGTCTACAGCCACAGTTGGTGGAGGTACGAGACTGCAGGCAACTACCTGCGCGGGCGCAACGGCACCCTGACTTTCGACGAGGCAATGGAATGCCTCGGACTGGTCCATTGGAAGGACCTGGTATGGGAGACCGGTACCGTCGAGGACACGCAGTACACCTGCGTCTACGACCAGCAGAACATCACGCTCGACCTGCGCAACTGGAACGACTACGACAAGGTCTTACACTTTACGCTTTCTTCTTCAGCTCGCTGACCTTGGCCTTTGCCTTGGCGGCTGCCTCTGCGACCTCTTCCTTTGCTTCGGCATAGACTTCCTTGGCCTTGCACTTTGCCTTGGCCCCGACCTCTTTCGCCTTGACTGAGGCCTTGGCGCCCAACTCTTTGGCATCCTCCTTGAGTTCGGCGGCTACCTTGTTGGTGGCCTGCTCAAGCTTTTCGCCAGCCTTGCCGGCATAATACTGTGCCCTTTCGCCAAGGGTGATCTTTCCGTCACCATTAAGATCCATGGGATTTTTTACTTCTTCTGCCATAGTATTCAGTGTTATTGGTTGTTCTATACAAATGTACGGATTTTTCATCAGAATGCTTACCTTTACCGTATGAAACGGACTTACTTTTTAATCTTATTGGCCGCAGCGGCCCTTTGGACAGGGTGCAGTTTCAAGGTTACGAAACCGATGCTGCAAATGGTAGTTTCCGGCAGCAACAGGGTCTCGACGGAACCGGCCTACGCGGATTCGCTGGAGAAGAGGATAGATGTCCAATATGTGGCCGGCGGTACACCGGCGCAGGTGGTAGATATCTATTATGCCGCCAAGGACGTCCGGAAGGACGCCGTCCTCATCGATATCCACGGCGGCTTCTATGTAGCGGGAAAACGTCAGAACAACCGTAAGTTCGCTTCCGTATTCCTGAAGGAAGGTTACGATGTGGTCCTGCTGGAATACCGGGTGAATGACGGAAAAACGGATGTTTCGGATGAGCTCAGCGACTGCGCGGCTGCGCTGGATTACCTTGCGACACACTCTGCGGAACTTGGGCTCAACAAGGACAGGATGTTCCTCACCGGGGATTCCGCCGGAGGCCATCTCGCCCTGTACATGGCTGAGGGGACGGAAGACACCTCCCTGCCCGTGCGCCCGAAGGTTTTCAAGACGAAGGGAGTCATGCTGAGCTGTCCGGCTTATGACTTCGCTTCGTTCGCACACGCTGGAGGATTCGCCAAGAGCGCCCTAGAATGGTTCATAGGACCCCGCTACAAGGATGACCGGTGGCTGGAATCCGTGTCGCCAAGGACCTATATCGGCAGCTACTCCGGTCCGCTGTTCGTGTCCACGTGTACCCATGACTTCATACGGGACCAGGCATTGCTGATCAAGTCGGACTGCGACTCTCGTGGGCGCAGCATCGAATTCGTGGACATCAAGTCCGACGACAGGAGAGTCGGTCACGTCCACAACGTCACCAACCAGGACCTGCCGGAGTCGCAGGAGGTCAACGGGATGATGATCGGATTCATGAACCGTAACCTTTAAAATGAGAGTACGGCTGAAAACGGGAACAGCCCGCCGTTTCTGGCGGGCTGCATTTGTGTCGGTGGGACTTAGCAGATTCGAACTGCTGACCTCTTGCGTGTGAAGCAAGCGCTCTAAACCGACTGAGCTAAAGTCCCTTAAAAAGTCCGGAACGGTCCCTTGGGATTGTTCCGGACTGCAAAGATAGGGTTTTTTCCGAAAAAAACAGCAAACGCCAGTGTTTTTTACTTGAACAGAAGCGGTGCGAAGGTCTGGAGATAGAGACGCCAGTTCTTCCACTCGTGGCCGCCCTCGGAGACGAAGAAGGTGTGAGGAAGGCCTTCCTCGGTCAGGATCTTGTCGAGGGTAAGGGCACCCTCATAGAGGAAGTCGGTCTTGCCGACACCGAACCAGTAGAGCTTATAGCCGTCATTCTTGAGGGCGCGCAGCTGGGCGCGGATCTCAGGAGTGTCCTGCGAGCTGATGGACTGGGGGCAGATGTAGTCGAAGACGGAAGGATAGAGCTGCGAAGCGGTGAGGGTGTGGCCGCCGCCCATCGAAAGGCCGGAGATGGCGCGCGAAGCGGGCTTCGGGATGGCGCGGAACTGCTTCTCGATGAAGGGAACGATCTCGGTCACAAGGCTCTTGACATAAGCATTCGCATAAGCCGGATCACGGAAATTGACGTTGGAGGTCTCGATGCCGAGGGTCGGGGCAGCCTGCTGGTTGGGGTTGCCGTTAGGCATGACGACGATCATCGGGACGGCCTTGCCCTGCTCGATGAGGTTGTCAAGGATCTGCGCGGCACGGCCCATGGAAGACCAGGCTTCCTCGTCGCCGCCGCCACCGTGGAGGAGGTAGAGGACAGGATATTTGACCTTCTTGTTCTTGGGATCGTCATAGCCATAAGGGGTGTAGACGACCATACGGCGGTTGATGCCGAGCAGGGCGCTGTCATACCACAGGGTGGTGAGGTTGCCGCGGTGCTTGGCCTCGTTGTAGACGGAAGAACGTGCGCCGGGCACGAAGACCATGTTGAGGAAGCGGGTGCCGTCACGCTGGACCTTGAAGTTGGCGGGGTCGTTGACCGCAACGCCGTCCACGATGAAGTTGTAGGTGTAGATCTCGGGCTCGAGAAGCGGAATGGTGACTTCCCAGACACCACCCTGGCCCTTGGTCATGGCTACAGGGCCCTCGCCCTGGGTCATCCAGTTGCCTGTCAGAGATACTACGGTAGCGTAGTCGGCGGCAAGCCTGAAAGTGATACCTTCGGCGGTAACCTCAGGGGAAACGACCTGCTGGCCACGGGAGAAATTGGCGATCTCCTGGGCAGAAGCGGCGCCTGCAAACAGCAGAGCGGCTGCCAAAACGGTAAGGATTTTTTTCATAAATCAATTGGTATTAAAAGGTTGGTGTAATGTCAGATGGCGCGGCACTTGCGCGCGAGCCACTCGGCCTCCTCCGGAGGCAGCAGCGGCGCCAGCGTGCGGCAGACGCGCGCGTTGTAGGCGTTGAGCCACTCGATCTCGTCGCGGTCCAGGAGGTCCAGGATGACGGCGGAGGTATCGAAATGGCAGAGGGTGAGCGTCTCGAAGCGGAGCCAGTCGCCGAAGGCGTTGCGCTCGTCCTCGACGCAGAGGATGAGGTTCTCGTGACGCACGCCGTGCATCCCTTCGCGGTATATGCCCGGCTCGTCGGAAGTGATCATTCCGGGAAGGATGGGCGTGCGGTTGAAGTTCTGGCGGATATCCTGAGGGCCTTCGTGGACGCCGAGGAAGAATCCGACCCCGTGGCCTGTGCCGTGGCCGAAGTTGCGGCGCGCGCGCCAGAGCGGACTGCGCGCCAGCGCGTCCAGCTGGCAGCCCGCCGTTCCGCGCGGGAACACCGCCATGGCCAGGTCGATGTGTCCCTTCAACACGAGGGTATAGTCTTCCTTCTCCAGCATAGTGCAAGGACCCAGGGGTATGGTGCGGGTTATGTCGGTCGTACCGTTCATATACTGCCCGCCGCTGTCCACGAGGTACAGCCCCCGCGGCTCCAGTACAGGGGCGCCGGTGCGCGGGGTGATGTAGTGCGGAAGTGCGGCTCCCTCGCCGTATGCGGAAATGGTCTCGAAACTGTCGCCCCTGTACCCGGCAATCTCCGCGCGGAGCGAGCCGAGCCTGCAGGCGGCGTCCCATTCATTCACCATTCCGCCGTTTCCAATGGACTTCTCCAGCCAGTAGAGGAAGCGTTCCATCGCCACGCCGTCCTCGACGTGGATGTCCCGCATCCCTTCGATCTCAACAGGATTCTTGACGGCCTTGCGGAGGGTTACAGGCGACTCCCATTCGAGGAGAGAGCCTTCGGATGAATTGGTTTTCAGTATGTTATAAAGGTTGTAATTCAAAGAAGAGGGATCCACCGCCAGCCGCTGAACCGCCCCGTCCTCCATTTCGCCGGTCAGGGTGAAGGCCACGTCGTCATAGTTCAGGACGTCGATGCCGTCATCCTTGAGTTCCTGGAAACTGTCGCGGGTGTCCGCGTCGATCAGGCTGCCCTTCCTGACGAACCACTCGACAGTCTCCATCGTGACCAGCAGGTAGGAGATGACCAGGGGATTGTACTCTATGTCGGAGCCGCGCACGTTCAGGAGCCAGGCTATCTCGTCAAGAGAGGTTAGCAGGACCGCGTCGCAGCCGGCTTCCGCGGCTATGCCGCGCAACCAGCCGATGCGGCTCCAGCGGTCCTCGCCCGTCAGGTCTGCGCCCAGCGTGATGACCGGGGTCTGAGGCACGGGCGGACGGCCCTCCCAGAGGTCCTCCAGCATATCCGGAACGGATACTATACGGAATCCGTCCTCGTCTGGGGAGCCCTCGGTGCGACCGGCGGCCGCGAAGGCGGCCTTCAAGCCCTCGATGGCGTTCACGCCCTGGCAGAGGCCGTCGACTGCAACGACGACGCAGCGGTCCTTTCCCGCCAGCGCGTCTTCAGCCAGCCATTCCGGTATCAGCACCTGCTCAGGGACGCGGGTCTTGTGCAGGACGATGCCACTGCCTCCCAACTGCCTGACAGCCTGGATGAAGTAGCGCGTGTCGGTCCAGAGTCCGGCGTGGGAAGCCGTGACGACTATGTCGCCGGCCTCTCCGGTGAACCCCGACAGCCACTCGACCTGCTTCCAGCGGGGAGCAGGATACTCGCTGCAGTGCGGATCGGATCCGGAGACGACCACGGCGTCCCACCCCCGCTCGCGCATCAGCGCCCTCAGGGCCTCTACACGTTCCCGGTAAATGCTTCCCATATCAATTGTCGCTTCCTATCCAGGTGAGTTTGCGCCAGATGGTCTCCAGCGGACCGCGCTGATGCTTCTTGGACCACTGGTAGAGGAGCACAATCTGCAGCGTGACAATGGCGATGCCCGTGAGCAGCGAGAGTGTAACTCCCAAATACTTGTACATTCCCAGGCCCCATCCGTAGAAGATGGTGCAGCCGATAATGGACGACAGCAGATAGTTGGTCAACGACATCCTGCCGAAGAAGCAGATGTGCGAGAGGCTCTTGCGGAAGCCTGCGAAGCGGTACCAGAGCAACGTCACGCCGGATACGATGAACAGCAGGATGGCGAGGTTAAAGAGAGGACGGAGCAGGCTGTTGGCCTTACCGAAGCTGACGTCTCCATTCCTCCAATGACCGAAGACGACTCCGGCTAAGATGAGAAGAGTGACGACGAAGAAGACCACTCTCCAGATCTTCAGATGGTTACCCTCGTTGTAGAAAAGCCTCGTGCGACCGAAGAGGATGCCAAGGTAGAACAGGCCGAGGGTCTGGGTGAGACGACCCTTCCAGATGAACCAATACAGGGAGGCCATGAATCCGTTCTTCAGGCTAGCGGCAGCAGACTGCAGGAATGTGCCCTCGGAGTTGGCCGGACCCAACTCACTGTAATACTTCATCATCGGGGAGATGTCCGGCTTCCACCCGGAGATCATACTGTAAATCTCGACCGGCTGTATCAGCAGCAGTATCGTGAGTCCCCAGAGCACCGGTGTACTTAGATACCCTGCGGGAATCATCAGAAGGCCCACCAGCGCATAGAAAGTGAGGATGTCACCGTTGTAGAACACCATGTTCAGGATGCCGAAACCGAACAGCAGGACCATTCGCCAGGCAAAACGCAGGGAGAAATCCTTGCCCTTCTGCGCCTGATTGTCCCGCTGGATGAAGAAGCTGAGACCGAACAGGAGAGCGAAAATGCCGTACATCTTGCCGGAGAGCAATACTGTAAGCACGTTGAAGACGGTGCCATCAAACGGGAAGGAGAGCGATGCACTCTGGGCGGTGCCGAGGTTGAAGTGCTCCACCGAATGGTAGAGGATGATGCCGGCTACGGCAATGCCCCGGAGGGCGTCCGCAACTTCGATGCGGCTGTTTTTTAGTCCTTGGGTCTTATACATAATCTGTCAGGTTTGTCGGGGGAAGAGTCCGAAAACGGCGGAGCCGCTGCCGGACATCGAGGCATATATGGCACCGGCATCGTAGAGGGCCTGCTTGGCCTCAGAGATGACGGGGTATTTGGCGAAAACGGTGGTCTCGAAGTCGTTGACGAGGCAGTCGTGCCACTCCGCGACGGGGCGCGCAAGCGCCTCGCGGAGCGGCAGGGCGCGGCCTCCGGCCGCCTCCCGCGGCACAATGCCGCGGTAGGCGTCGGCCGTGCCGACGCTCACGCCCTCCGGCACACTGACCTGCAGCACATAGTGCGAAAGGTCAATGCCGCAGGGCTCCAAGACCTCTCCGCGGCCGCTGCCGAACATGGGGCGGTTGTAGACGAAGAAGGCGCAGTCGCTGCCAAGGCGGGAGGCGTGTGCGGCCAGGGCGGCATCGTCGAGGCCGAGCGCGAAGAGCTCGGAGAGCATCCGGAGCGCGAAGGCGGCGTCAGCAGAGCCGCCGCCCAGCCCCGCGCCCACGGGAGCGGTCTTTTCCAGGAATATCTTGACCGGAGGCAGGCCGAACTCCTCGTCCAGCAGCCCGTAGGCTTTGACGGTCAAATCCTCCAGCGGATCCCAGTCCACTCCCCCGGCCTTCGCGATCGTCACCATTACCTTCCCGTCCTCCCGGATGGCCTGCCTTATATTGGAATACCGTTCAAAGAGCGAGGCGGAGGTGCGGCTGTAGTCGTCTCCGGTGATGATCTCGAGCGTATCGTGAATGTCAAAGTATGGGATGAACAGCGTCTCGAGGTCGTGATAGCCGTCGGGGCGCTTCCGCAGGACGCTCAGTCCAAGGTTGACTTTGACATTGGGATACGAGATCATAGGCTGCGGACGGTTTGTTCGATACGCGCCGAGACTTCCTCGCGACGCTCCTCCGGCACGTGTTCCAGCACCGGTGACAGGAACGAAATCATCTGCAGCACCCTGGCTTCCCGCTCGGGAATGCCGCGGGACTGCATATAGAACTGCCCCGACTCGTCGAGACGGCCGACCGTGGCGCCGTGCGAGCACTCCACGTCATCGGCGTAGATCTCCAGCTGCGGCCGCGTCTCGGCGCGAGCATCGACGCCCAGCAGCAGGTTATGGTCGGTCTGATAGGCCTTGGTCTTCTGGGCGTCCGGCGCAACGATGATGCGCCCGTCAAACGCTGCCCGGGCGGAGCCGGTCACTATGCCCTTGAAAAGCTGGTTGGACACGCATCCCCCGACACGGTGGTGAACTGTCACCTTCAGTGAGAACTCCCCTTCCTTGCAGACATACAGGCCTGAAAGCGATGCTTCTGCACCCTCTCCGACCAGGTCGACAGTCAGTTCCGTCCCCGTCGAGGAGCCCGGAAAGGCCATCAGGCACAGGTCCAGCGAGGCCCCGGCCTCAAGGACGAAGGCGTGCGGCCCGGACAGCGCGTCGCATAGCGACAGGCGCTGGCCAGCCGGCACGACCACCGCTCCCTCTGGGGTCGGTGCCGCGACGTAGTGTCCCCTGTCTATGATCTTCTCCTTCATGGCCTAGAATCCGTCGTATCCGTTACGGTCAATGAAATCCACCAGTTCGCGGCCGCCTGTCTTGACGAAGCGGCCGTCCTTGAGTACGTGCACCACGTCGGGGACGATATACTCCAGCAGGCGCTGGTAGTGAGTGATGACGATGGCGCTCTTCTCAGGCGAGCGCAGGGCGTTGACGCCGTCCGCAACGATGCGGAGCGCGTCGACGTCCAGACCGCTGTCGGTCTCGTCGAGGATGGACAGCGTCGGCTCCAGCATGGCCATCTGGAATATCTCGTTGCGTTTTTTCTCACCTCCGGAGAAGCCCACGTTGACCTCACGCTTGGCGAACTCGCCCTTCATCTGGACCAGCGCCATCTTCTCTTTCATCAGTTTGATGAACTCGGAGGGCTTCAGGTCCTCGAGGCCCTGCGCCTTGCGGCGGGCGTTGACTGCCGCCTTCATGAAATTGGTAATGCTGACTCCGGGAATTTCGATGGGGTACTGGAAAGAGAGGAAGAGGCCGGCCCACGAGCGTTCCTCGGGGCTGAGGGACAGAAGGTCCCTCCCGAGGAACGTCACCGTGCCGGCGGTGACGGTGTAGTCCGGGCGCCCCACGAGCACTGCTGAAAGCGTGCTCTTGCCGGCGCCGTTCGGACCCATGACCGCGTGGACTTCGCCCTTGCGGATCGTCATGTCGATCCCCTTGAGTATCTCCTTGTCGCCTATTGAAGCGTGGAGTCCGCGGATGTCAAGCAGTATATTGTCGTCAGTCATAAAGATCTGATATTAAGCGTTCTTGTTGTATAGTTTACCCCAGTTGCGCAGCGAGATGATGCCGTTGATGAGGTATAGTCCGCACACGATGGGCATGAATACGTTCCCCACCGAAAGGTGCAGTGCCATCTGAGTCACGTTGACGATCAACCAGGCTACCCAGCAATCCCACTTCTTCTGCGCGGAGAGGAACTGGGCCATCAGGATCAGTACCGTCACGCAGGAGTCGAGGTAAGGATGCGGATCGGCCGGGAAAAGCCTGTCCAGCAGCCATCCCCAGGCGAAGGCTATCACAAAGACAGCCACTGCGCACAGTGCCCTCTCCGGCCAGCTCAGCATGGTCACTTTCAACGCACTGCCGTCCTTGGAGCTCTTTTCATTCTCCCGTGGATGGGTCCAACGGTAGTGTCCCATTATGTTGATGCCCAGGGAAACCGGCTGAAGCATCAGCGAAGCGACGAGGTTCTTCTCCCAGAAAAGGAAGAACAGGGCGGCGGTATAAAGGTAGCCTACCCAGAAATTGTATTTGCTGTTCCGGCCTGCGAGTACTACGCAGGTCAGACCGAGTATCGAAGAAACGAGATCTAGCCAGTTCATATCATCCTACGGATCCTTCAAGTGAAACTTGCAACAGTTTGCTTGCCTCCATCGCAAACTCCATGGGGAGCCGCGAGAGGACTTCGCGCGCGTAGCCGCCGACGATGAGGCCTACGGCATCCTCGGGCGGAATGCCGCGCTGGTTGCAGTAGAAAAGCTGGTCCTCGCTGATCTTGGAGGTCGTGGCCTCGTGCTCGACTACCGCCGACGGGCAGCGGCTCTGGATCAGCGGGAAAGTGTGGGCTCCGCACTCGGAGCCGATCAGAAGGCTGTCGCACTGCGAATAATTCCTGGCGCCTTCTGCGCCGGAGTTGAAGCGCACCAGGCCGCGGTAGCTGTTCTGGCTGCGGCCGGCGCTGATGCCCTTGGAGACGATGCGGCTCCTGGTGCCGCGGCCTATATGGATCATCTTTGTGCCTGTGTCGGCCTGCTGGCGGTTGTTGGTCAATGCAACGGAGTAGAACTCCGATGAGGAATAATCGCCCTGCAGGATGGTCGAGGGGTACTTCCATGTAATGGCGGACCCTGTCTCGACCTGCGTCCAGGACAGATGGCTGCCCGAGCCGCGGCAGATGCCGCGCTTGGTCACCAGGTTGAGGATGCCTCCGCGGCCCTGTGCATCGCCAGGATACCAGTTCTGCACGGTGGAATACTTGACGTCGGCGTCCTTCTCAACGATGATCTCGACCACGGCGGCGTGGAGCTGGTTCTCGTCGCGCATGGGGGCGGTGCAGCCTTCCATATAGCTGAGCTGCGCGCCCTCGTCCGCGACGATGAGCGTCCGCTCGAACTGGCCCGTGCCAGCGGCATTGATACGGAAATAGCTGGACAGTTCCATCGGGCATTTCACCCCTTTTGGGACATAGCAGAACGAGCCGTCGGAAAAGACGGCGGAGTTCAGCGCCGCGAAATAATTGTCTCCGACGGGGACTACGCTGGCGAGGTATTTCCGGACAAGGTCCGGATGTTCCTTGACGGCCTCGGAGAAGGAGCAGAAGATGATGCCCTTCTCGGAGAGGGCCTGGCGGAAGGTGGTCGCCACGGAGACGGAGTCGAAGACTGCGTCTACCGCGACCACACCGGCCAGGGCCTCACGCTCGCGCAGCGGGATGCCGAGTTTCTCGAAGGTCTCCGCCAGGGCGGGGTCTATCTCCTTGGGGCGCTCGCTGTCCTTCTTTGGGGCGGCGTAATATATGATGTCCTGATAATTGATTTCGGGGATGTCGAGGTGGCCCCAGCGGGGCTGTTCCATGGCCTGCCACTTACGGAAAGCATCCAGGCGGAACTCCAGCAGCCACTCCGGTTCGTCCTTGCGGGCGGAGATCATACGAATGATGTCCTCGTTCAGACCTTTAGGGACGTACTCCTGCTCGACTTCGGTGACGAAGCCTTCCTTGTATTCCTGCTGGGTGATGTTCTGCAGCAGGTCTTTCTCTTCCATTGCGTCCATAGAATACAAATATACTGATTTTTGTCAGAAAAACCGTATATTCGCACTGGACCAAAACGGACTTGTCATGAACACATTCGGAAGGATATTCAGGGTCAGCATCTTCGGTGAATCCCACGGGGAGGCCATAGGCATAGTGATGGACGGCGTTCCTGAGGGAATGGAACTGAGCGCGGCTGATTTCGCTGCTGACATAGCCCGGCGTTCGCCGGGCAAGCGCGGTGCCGAGGCCCGGGGCGATTTCGCCTCCGCCCAGGCCGCTCCGGGGGCCGCAACCCCTGCGGCCTTCGGCACGACGCCGCGCGTCGAGGCCGACGAGCCGCAGATACTCAGCGGCGTGGTCGACGGCCACACCACCGGCGCTCCCCTGACCATCGTCTTCCGCAATGTCAATACCCGTTCCGGCGACTACGGTGAATTCGATGCGATGCCCCGCCCCGGACACGCCGACTACGTCGCTGCCGTCAAGTGGGACTGGGCCAACGACCCCCGCGGCGGCGGACACTTCTCCGGCAGGATCACCCTGCCGGTCGTAGCCGCCGGCGTCGTCGCAAAGAAAGTCCTCGAAGGCATTGACATCAGTGCCAAACTGATAGAAGTCGGCGGCTGCCCGGACAGCACCCGCTGGCCGGAGCTCCTCGCCGCCGCAACCGCCGAAGGCGACTCGCTGGGCGGCGTGGTGCAATGTACCGCCACCGGCCTTCCGGTCGGCCTCGGCGAGCCCTTCTTCGACTCCGTCGAGTCCCTGGTCTCCCACGCCGTATTCTCCATCCCCGGCGTACGCGGCATCGAGTTCGGCGACGGATTCGCCGCCGCCCGCATGAAGGGCTCGGAGCACAACGACCCCTTCGGGCCCGAAGGCCCCGTCAAGAACGGCGCCGGCGGCGTCAACGGCGGCATCACCAACGGTGCGCCGCTCGTCTTCCGCGTCGCCTTCAAGCCCACCTCCAGCATCGCCAAGGCCCAGCAGACCTGGAATTTCGCCGAGAACCGCGAGGACACCCTCCGCATCAAAGGCCGCCACGACGTCTGCTTCGCGCTCCGCACTCCGGTCATCGTCGAGGCCATGACCGCCATCGTCCTCGCCGACCTCCTATAGTTCCCCCTCCTCCCTCCGGATTCCCCCAGCGTTCCTCCCAAAATCTCCCCAGGGTCTCGTAGAGTCCCCGTCATCCTTCGGGCTTTTCCCGAAGGATGTCACTGAAATCGCCACTACCTTCGGGCTTTTCCCGAAGGATGTCACTGAAATCGCCGCTACCTTCGGGCTTTTCCCGAAGGATGTCGCCGAAGAGAGAGGGGGTAGCCGGTTATGGTAATCTACTATAAATAAAATCTTTAGTTACGACGGCCGCGGGCCGGGTCAGTGACGGCGGGAGGGGAGGAAGATGGCGGCGAGGGCGACGAAGCCGAGGGCGAAGGGGTAGTAGAGGTAGCGGATGATGGCCGCGGCGCCGACACCGGCGAGGCCGGAGGCCATCAGGAGTTGGGCTCCGTAGGGGATGAGGCCCTGGACGAAGCAGGAGAAGGTATCGAGAATGCTGGCGACACGGCGGCGGTCCAGGCTGAAGCGGTCGGCGATGTCCTTGGCAATGCCGCCGACGGTGATGATGGCTATGGTGTTGTTGGCCGTGCAGAGGTTTGCGAGGCTGACGAGCGCGGCTATGCTGAGCTCGGCGCCGCGCCGCTGGCGGCGGGAAACGGCGGGGGGGGATTGCCGGTCGGCGCCGGGGGAAATGCCGGAGGCGGAGGCGGCGGAGGCAGCTGGAGCGGGAGCGGGGGCGGAAGAAGCGGAGGCAGCCGAAGCCGGAACCGGGGTGGCGAGGCGGCGGGTGAGGGTGCCGACGATCCACTCGAGGCCGCCGCCGGCGCGGATGAGCGCCATCATGCCGCCAGCGAGCAGCGTGACGATGATCAGGCTGCCCATGCCGCCGATGCCTTCGCCGACAGACGAAAGCCAGTCCGCCCAGCCGAGGCTGCCGGTAAGGAGGCCGATGAGCAGGTTGACTCCTATGCCCAACGAGAGAATCATCAGTACATCCATTCCTGCAAGGGCAAGGACCAGCACCAGCAGATATGGTATGAGTTTGACGGGTTCTGCAGCACCCGGATCGACGTCCACATCAACGCCTATTCCCTTGATGACATATATTGCGAATACCAGCAGCACTGCTGGGGCGACGATGCGGATATTGGCCTTGAACTTGTCTTTCATGGCACAGTCGAGCGCCTTGGTGGCTGCAATGGTCGTATCGCTGATGAAAGACAGGTTGTCTCCGAAAAAAGCGCCGCCGACTATGATCGCCGCCATGAAAGCTTCTGAGAAACCAGCCTCCTGCGCAATCCCTGTGGCGATGGGGACCAACGCCACGATCGTTCCCACGCTGGTACCGACGGACATCGAGATGAAACAGGCGGTAAAGAAGAGCCCGGCGAAGAGCATCGAACTGGGGATGATTTTGAGGGTCAGATTCACCGTAGCATCTATGGCCCCGATGTCCTTGGCTGTCTGTGCGAAGGCACCGGCCAGGATGAATATCCACACCATCAGCAGGACCTTGGAGTTGCCAGCGCCTTCCGAAAAGATATCGATACGCTCCCTCAAACTCCCCCTGGAGATAAGTACGGCATAGACCGAAGCAAGCAGAAAAGCCGATGCCACAGGGACCTTGTAGAAGTCCTTGATCAAGATGGACGTGACCAAATACACTCCAAGGAATACCAGTAACGGAGTCAGTGCCAGCAGGCCTTTCTTATCTTTCATAGTCTATCTGTCGCAGAACAATGTCAGGAAATCGGGGAAAGATTTCGCTACGCATGCCTCGTCGTCGATGACAATAGGGGACGAGGCTCCGAGCGAAGCGACTTTCAAGGCCATGACCATTCGATGGTCGTGGTTGGAGGTGTATTCTCCTCCCTTGAGGAGCAGGCCGTTCAGAAGGCGGCTGGTCAGGGAATGACCGACAATGACCATCTCATCGCCTTCAATGCGGCATTCTACACCCATCTGCGTGAGCATATCAGTGATCGCCCTGGCCCGGTCGGACTCTTTGTTGGCCAGGCGGCCGGTGCCGGCGATGCGGCTTTCGCCAGGGCAGAAAGCCGCCAGCACGGCCGTTATCGAGAAAAGGTCAGGGGCATTGTTCAAGTCGAATTCGAATGCATTCAAGGGGGACTTGACCACGTTGACGGCGCCCGTGTGAGGATTGACGCCGGCGGCAGTGGCCGCAGCCTGGACCTCATCGACGCAGTCGTTGTCAAGCTGCGACACGGAGGCGCCGGCCTCAACCAGAATGTCCATTATGGTCAGGTCGGCCTGGAGCGACTGCGTATCAAGGCCTTCTACAGAAGCGCTGCCGAAGATGGCGCCCGCCACAAGGAAGTTGGCCGCGCTGCTCCAGTCGCCTTCGAGACTGAAGTCGGCGGCCTTGTAGCGCTGCCCTCCCCTGACCTTGAAGGTCAGGCCGGTGCAGCGGCTCCAGTCCTGCGTCTGAAGGAACTCCTCGTCACCTTCCATCTCGTTGGCTATGCGGATTCCGAACTTCTGAAGCACATCCAGCGTGATGAACATATAGGGAATGCTCTTGGGGTCGCTGACATAGACCGTGGACGGGCCGGAGGCCATCGGCAGGGCCATCAGGAGGCCGGAGATGATCTGCGATCCTCCGGCCCCCGAGATGTCCGCCCTGCCGGGCACGAGGTGCCCGTCCACGTGCAGGGGCACATATATCTCCTTGGAAGTCCTGGCGGCATTCCGCAAAACGACGCCGAAGGAAGCCATTATGTCGGACGCCCCTTTCAGGGGCCTGTTAACGAGGGTTTTCTCGCCGGTAAACAACACGGAACCGGGGCCGGCCTGAGCAAGGACAGGGATCATCATCCTCGTCAGCAGGCCGGACTCCCCGCAATGCATGGAGTTGATCTGCAACGGTTTGTCTATCGGACCGATACCCTTGATGACCAGGACTTCACCCTCCTGCACCTCAGCGCCCAGAGCCCTTGCCACGGCGATGGCGGCCTCGCTGTCTGCGCACGGCGAATAGCCGCGCAGATGCGAGGTGCCCTCCGCCAGGGCAGCGGCGATTATCGCCCTTTGGGCGAAACTCTTGGAGGAAGGCATTGCCAGATGCTCGGCATAGAAGCCCTGCGCGCCTTTGTAGACCGCCTCGTTCATCTCGGCGGCGGTCCACTGGCCGGGCGCAGTGGCTTCGGCCGCATCCAGCGCCGCGTAAGTGAACGGGGAGCCCTTCCGGAGGCAGTCCAGTCGGGACTCCCGGCCAGCCTCTCCCATACAGAAGGCAACCAGTGTGCCTTCTTCCTGCACGCGGCCGTCGGGATAAGTCATCCCGTAGAGGGACATTACGCGCCCGACATCCTGCGCGTCGTGTGCGAAAGTCGCTACCTTGATGATATCCGATCCGAAGATCCGGCATTTGGTGACCATCTCTCGGAGAGTCTCCATATCGGGCGTACCTTCGTAATCGTGGTAAGAACGGATGAGGGTGGTCCCGCAGTCCCGGGCGGCGCGGCGGATGCGCTTGCCCATCGGGGCGGGGGCCTCCAGTTCGAGGTCCACATACTTTGCCCCGGCCTCGATGGCGACCTTCAGACGCCGCTCCGCCTCCCGCATGTCCGCGCTGCCCGCTATGCGGCAGGTCGCGACAAGCGGTACGTCTGTCCCTGAAAAAAGGCTCTGGACATCTTCGTCATCCAATTCCGGACAAAGGTCCAGACGGATCTCAGCCATCTCGATGTCATCCCGCTCGAGGATGGAGAATATCTCCTCAAGGTTCTTGTTCTGTATGCTGGTACAAATCATAGATTCGCAGTTTCAAGCAGTTGGATAATGGTGTCGACCGGCAGCAGCCTGACCTCGACCTTGCCGATGTCGCGTATCAGGACGAAGTGGACCGAACCGCCGTCAGCCTTCTTGTCCTTTGCGATGGCCTCCCGCAGGCCAGCCACCGGGACAGGACACGCGGTCGGCAGCCCGACGGAGGCCAGGTCGGCCTCCAGCTGCGCGGCCAGACCCCTCCGGCATACGCCGAGGGCCTCCGACAGCCGCGCCGCCTGTACCAGGCCGATCGCGACCGCCTCGCCGTGCGACGCCCGCAAGGTAACCTCCGAAACGGCCTGCCACCACTCGACGGCATGGCCGACGGTGTGGCCGAGGTTCAGGACGCGGCGCTCGCCGGTCTCGAACTCGTCGCGCTCCACGACGCCGCACTTGATGGAGGCGGCGGCGCGGATGAGCTCCGCGTCCGGCCGGACGCCGCTGCGCAGCAGCTGCAGCGCCCGGCGGTAATGCGGTGCGTCCGAGATGATGAAAGTCTTCAGCATCTCGGCCACGCCTGAGCGCAGCTCCCGCTCCGGAAGCGTCTCCAGCGTGTTTCCGGCAATGTACACAAACTCTGGCTGCCGGATGACACCGAGGATGTTCTTGTAACCATCGAGGTTGACGCCCGTCTTGCCGCCGATGCCGGCATCCACCTGAGCCAGCAAAGTTGTGGGCAATGTGGCGAAACGTACACCGCGCTTGTATATGTAGGCGGCGAAGCCGGCCATATCCGTGGTTATCCCGCCGCCGAGCGCCAGCACCAGCGCCTTCCGGTCCGCACCTGAATCCAGCAGGAAGCGGCAGATATCGGTAACGGTACCAAGATTCTTGGCGGACTCGGAGGCGTCCACGGCCATCGCGCCCCGAAGGGCGCACAGCCCGCGGATGCGCTCCGCCGCCCACGACACGTTCCGGTCGTAGACTAGGTAAACTTCGTTTTCTTCACGAAGCAATCCGGGCAGGTCGGAGAAGTCCTCCCTGACGTATAATCTAATTTCTTCCATAAAGCACGACAAGATAGGGATTTTATTTGATAATCGTGGATTTTTCCATACCTTTGCACCACCTTGCCCGAGTGGCGGAATGGTAGACGCGATGGACTCAAAATCCATTGTCCTTTAAAGATGTGCGGGTTCGAGTCCCGCCTCGGGCACTGGCCCGGCCTTTCGGCCGGGCTTTCTTTTTTCTACCCCTACCCATAATACTCCAGCTGCAAAAAGTTCAAAAAAAGTTGCAAATTAATTTGGTTTATAACATAAACTGGTTTATATTTGCAGCAGAGTTCGGACGGACTGCGCAGCCGATACCGGACCCGAAACAAACATAATTTATTGACACAATGGAACTTAATAAAGAAATGACGGCTCAGCAGAGCCTCGCGCTCATCAGCGAAACGATGAACAACTGCCGGAGGGCCATCCTCCGGAACAACTCGAAGGGATTCTTCCTCTGGGGTATCCTGCTCACGGTTTTCTCCCTTGTCATCTATTTCCTCTGGCACACGACAGGCAGCCCCAACTGGAACCTTCTCTGGTTCGCCATGCCCTTAATCGGCTATCCCCTCGCTGCGCTGGCCTACAAGAAGAAGGATGCGGTTCCCCAGAATGAGGTCGGCCGTATGCTCGGACAGATCTGGGCCGTATTCGGAGTCTTCTCCATCAGCATCAGCGCCCTGGCCGTGTTTGCCGTGCCGATGAACATCACGCTCATGATCGTCGTGCTCCTCGGCATCGCGGAATGCATCTCCGGCGTTGTGCTCCGCAACTGGCCCATCATCGCCTGCGGCGCCATCCTGGGCATAGGCGGAGCCGTAGCCGCCGTCCTGCTGAAAAGCGAAGCACAGCTTCTGCTTTTCACCCTCGGCGGCGTGCTCCTCGCCGTCACCGGCCTGATTGTCAAATCCCAGTACAGGTAGCGCCATGTTCCCCAAACTCGACCCGCTCCTACACTCGGAGCTGAGGCTCGCAGTAATGTCGGTCCTTGCGGGGGTGGAGTCCGCAGACTTCACCTTCCTCAAGGCCCAGACCGGCGCCACCGCAGGGAACCTCAGCGTCCAGATCGACAAGCTCGCCACCGCCGGCTACATCGCCGTGGAGAAAGGCTACAAGGGCAAGATGCCCTGCACCACCTGCCGGATCACCCCTGCCGGCGTGGAAGCCTTCGACACCTACGTCGCCGCCCTGAAGGAGTATCTCTCCGGAGGACAGGCATAGAATCACAGCAAAACGGGAATGGAAAACGCAATTCCATTCCCGTTTTTGGTAAAAATGCCGTAACGGGAATGAAAATGCCGTTTTCGTTCCCGTAAATTGTTATATTTGTTCGCTTAACAAATTGAATGATATGGCATCCTCCATTTCGATGAAATCGCTGTCGCGCCTGCAGTTCCGCCAGTTCTTCCGGGGTAAGAAGGGGCGCGACATGCTGGGACCGGCCATCCTCGTCGTCTATTTCTGGATCCTGGAAATCGTATTGGCAGTGCAACTGGGGGAAAAACTGCCGCCGCTGGTGGGAGTCCTCATCTTCGCGAGCTTCCTCATTCCGGATTTCCTGATGAAAGTCATCTTCGAGCGGGACCATACGGTCATGGACCCGTTCCTGAAGACGAGACCCGTTCCGCAATCACTTTGGGACAGGTTCCTGACCGTCTCCCAGTTCTGGAACCCCTCCAACCTGCTGATGCCGGCCATAATTGCGCCGGCCTGCTTCCTGTTCCTCGCCTTTCCGCTGAGCCTTGTCGTTTTCGTAACGCTGTACCTGGCCTCGGTTTTCGGCGGTTTCCTGGTTATGCTCATAAAGCACAGGGGGACGTACCAGTCCGAGAAAAGTGAAACAAAAAAGGCAGCCCGGACGTTCAAGTCCACTACGGGGCACGCCATTTTCGGCCTCCAGACCAAGAGCGTCCTACGTTCAAAGAGACTGAAGACCGCCATCATCTATATGTCGACATTAATGCTGTTTTTCTTTGTCATTAATGCATTGAATGGTGACAGCGAAACGGTAAGGATGTTCCTATTCTACTTCATTATCCTGTCTGCCAGCATGTTGACCCAATACGGACTGGGCGTCGAAGCCGGCTTCTTCAGCGCCATCTGGACACGCCCTGTCTCCATCAGCAGGATATTGAGGGATAAGTTCAAGATGTCTGCTGCCATGGGTGGAATATCCGCACTGATCACCATTCCCGTGTGCATCTGGACAGGTATTCCCGTTTACATCCCGGTGGCCTATGCCCTGTTCACGGTCGGTTTCGGTTCGCTGATCCTTCTGATCGACGCATATAAATGCAGCCCTTTCGACCTGTTCGGAAAGTCTTTCTTCAACTATCAGGGCACAAGAGCGACATTCAAGGCCAGCACCATGCTCGGAATCATTTTCATAATGGTGGTCGCCCTGGTCCTGCCCTTCCTCCTGTCCGACCTGACCGCATCCGTCATCCTCGGCGGCCTGGGTCTCGCCGGCATCATCTTCCACCGGCCCTATTTCGACTGGGTGGAGAGCAAATTCCTCAAGAACAAGCATAAATACATAGAAGAATACCTGTCGAAATGATAACACTTACCGAACTCAGAAAACTTTACCACCAAGTAGCTGCGCTGGACGTCGATACACTTACCATCGAAGAAGGACAGATCGTAGGCCTTGTCGGCAACAACGGTGCGGGCAAGACCACGATGATGCGCCTGATACTCGACATCATCCGTGCGGACAGGGGAAACGTCACTATCGACGGGATGAGGGTGGACCAGGACCCGTCCTGGAAGGCATTCACCGGCTCCTACCTCGACTCGACCTTCCTCGTGGACTTCTATACTCCCGAAGAGTTCTTCGACTTCGTCGCCGAAGCGTACGGGATACCCGGGAACGAACTCGCACGACGGCTCCAGGCCTACGAGACACTTATGAACGGGGAGATAATGGGCAAGGGAAAGCTCATCCACGACCACTCTAACGGCAACCGGCAGAAGATAGGAATCATCGGGGCGATGCTGGTCAACCCGAAACTGCTCATCCTGGACGAGCCCTTCAACTACCTCGATCCCAGTTCGCAACTTGTGGTCGCGAAACTCATCCGCGAGATGAACCGCGACCTCGGCACCACTTGCCTGGTTTCGAGCCACAACCTCACTTCCATCAACGACTTATGCAACCGCATCCTTCTGCTGGAGAAGGGCAGGCTCCTTATGGACAAGACTCACGTACCCGGCAGCACCGACCCCGGGCTCGAAGCCTATTTCCTCGACGCGGTGAGATGATAGCCTAAATCTTATACGGCGGCATCGAGCGGCCGCCAGAGTTGTTGAAGCGGTAGGAAATGTCCAGTACGAAATATCGGCCATAGACCGGTGTCCAGGCGTGGGTGACGGATGACGGGCCCATAGTCAGGGTATAGACCGAGCCGCTGCGCAGCAGGTCGATACCCCGGATGCAGACCTTCAGGTCTTTCTGCAGGAAGTTGAGGCCCAGAGCCAGGTTCAGCTGCTGGAAGTTCTGGCTCATATCCTTCACCGACAGGTCACGGACGGGACGCCAGGAGTAGTTTCCGGTGAAATATGCGTGCTTCAGGAATTCCGTCGAGAAGTCCAGGTCGAACTGCCCGCGGATCGCTTTGCGGTCCATCGACCCCTCCTGGCTCGTGGCCCGGATATATGCGACATTCCCTGCCACGGAAGCCTGCGCCCCCTTCCACAACGGGGCAGTCATCGTGGTGTTCAGCGATGGAGTCCATTCCGTCGTGCGGTCCAGCACTTCTCCGAAATACTGTGGCATCTGGCGATAATCCAGTCGCGGCACAAACGTGACGGTGGGCTTCAGTTTCCCCTTCAGCAGGCTCAGCCGGGACGAAGCATTCATGGTAAGATAGCCCGTCAGGGCATAATCGGCATTCTCGGTGCGGTTGAGCGTCGCGCCCGCCGGAACGAGGTAGCCGTAATAGTCGTCCAGGACGGTCTCCTCACGATAGAATATGGTCCTCTGCACCCTGGGATGTCTTTGATACTGGAAATTGACATTCCAGGTGGTCGTCCACTTCTTCGCCTGCATATTGCGCCCCTTGCTGATGCCGAACACATAGGTCTGGCTCTTTTTCAGGTCAGGATTGCCTGCGGTCAAAAAGAGCGGACGGGTATCGTCGATCCGACGGCGCAGCTGTTCCACATAAGGAATGCTGTACTGCGAGTTGAAAGTGAAAGTAACCCTGCGTGTCGAGAAAGAGATCCTGGGTATGATCCCGTAATATGTCTTGTCCCCTGAATAGGCCTCCGGGATGCGCTCCTTGTCTATGACCCGGTCCATCTGGAATAACACATCCAAAGATAGACCAGTATTGCTGGAACTGCTCCATCGGCCGAATCTCGAACTGAGCCTGAGATACTGTTCAAAGGTGGAATAGGTGTAATCGAAAGTGTTCGCCGGATTCAGTGTCGGTCCGGCGGCTCCATACAGGTCATAGGCTTCCTGCTTCTTGTCCTGATTCTGATAGAGGGCCATATACTCAGCTGAAAGCTGGACGCTGCGACTGTCCGTCCGTTTGTCGTAAAGGGTATGATGCACGGCTCCCATCCAATCCTGCGATAGCCCGCTTCCTTCCTTTGTCAGATATCGCTTGGTGTAAGTCGAGGCCAACGTATCAAGGTTCCAGGAGTCCAGGTTGTTCTGGCGAAGCGTGACACTGAAAGACAGGTTCGGCCCGGGCTTGTTGTTTCTGGCCTTGAATCCCACATTGACGTTTTCATTCAGCATCCAGTCCTTGTTCCCGGTAAACGAAGTTTCATCCCGCGACATCGGGTCCATCCCGCTATAGGCCGTGGAACTTGTCGTACGCCCGTCCGTGTCACCGTGCGTCAGGCTGAACATCTGACGCCACGTGACTAAGGCGAGCTTTCCGGTACGATAGGCAAAGCCCGTCTCGATTCGATGCTGTTCCGTATGCCCGGAAGTAGTGGTCTCGTTCTCCACGTCGTGTTCAGGTATCCCCGCCATCTCGAAGTATTCCTGAAGGGTGCGGTTACGGCTGCGCATCCGCTGACGGGCATAGCTGTAACGTGTATCGAAACCGTTGCCGTAGAGCGGGCTCTCCCAATACTTGTTGAGGCCCATCGTGAGGTCGGTCATAGCCCGGTAGTTGGTCTGCGGACCGGGTGTGGCTGTGATGCTGCTGGAGTTCATGCCGACGTTGTTGGTCATGACATCGGCGTACAGCTGGATCAGCTCCGAGAAGAAATGTGCGTTGGTGCCGGCACCATAGCGATACTGCGGCCTACCGTCTTCCTGCTTAGTCTCATCCATACCGGCAATCGCACGCACCTGCAGGTCCGTGGTGCTGAAGATCGGGTCCTTGGTCTTGATATTGACGACGCGCTGATCCTCCCTGACGATATGGTCCAGCACCTCCAGAGGGTTTTTCTCGTCGTACACCTCCATCGTCACGACCTGTTCCGCCCGGAGGTTCTCCATCGGGTCCATAGGATTGAGGCCGAAGACCAGCGCCCCGTTGACATAGGACCTGGCGACTTCCTTGCCGGAAATACGGATGATCCCCGTCGTCCTGTCGACCTCCACGCCGGGCATCTGCTTCAGAAGGTCGATGGCATAATCTCCTTCGTTTACAGTCAATGCGTTGGCGTGATAGACCAGCGTGTCACCCTTCATCGTCATCACCGGGGCTTCTGCGGTGACCGAAGCCGCATCCAGGGTCTCTATCTCCCGCTGCCGGGGGACGATGACGACATTCTCGCCCGGCATCAACACGAATGACTCGGAGAAGGGAGCATAATCGTCGTCCACCATCGAGAGAGTCACCTGCCTGGTCCTGATCCTCGAGAAATTGAATCTTCCCAGATTGTCCGTCTTGGTACGGAGCGTATCCTTTCCGGCGACCAGGACTACATCAATCCCTGAGACCGGTACATCCACGTTGTCCAACCCTCCCATCCCGATCTCCATCCGGTAGAAAGTCTTACCGACAATGGATGACAGGGTATCAGCGGCTTGACTCTGTCCCCGGAGTGCCATGGGCAGGAAAAGACCTGCAATCAGTAGCAGGAAAAGGATGGGACGGTTTTTCATAGACATGGTATTCTACTGCGACGACGGCTTCAGGGCAAAGACGTAGATGCCGTCAGACTCAGACCGGTATATACCTTCGCCGGGAATAGAGATTGTCCTATTTCTTTTGTTGATTGTGACTCCCGGCAGCTGTTTGAGCATTTCAGCGGCGAAGTCCCCGATTGCGATCGAGTCGCTATAATCGTAATTCCAGGTGTCTCCGTCCATCGTCACAAGTGGAAACGGAGGTTCGAGAGCAGGGCCATATGACCATGGGATTATGACAATGTTTTCCCCTGGCACAATCTCGAAAGACCCTGTAAGATATACTCTCGTCGTGTCTCTCTTAGTAAGGGTATTTGTACCGCTCCACGCAATGGTGATATCAACATGTCCGGAATCAATCTCCGAAATGTCGAATCTTCCTGAACTGTTCAATCTCGCACGTAGCGTATCACCGCCAGCAACAAGTGTGACATGATAAGCTTCTCCTAGAGGGTTTTGACAGACCTCCACTACTTGACCCGTAGATGAACGAATTGCTATGCGCCAAAATACCCTGCCAACTATTGAGGATGTAGATGAACGGGGCTCCTCCTGCCCGTAAAGCGCCAGGGGCAGGCACAGACCTGCTACTAAAAGCAGGGACAATCTCAATCGGAGGTGGGTAATAATACAAGGCATAAAACTTTCATAGTGTTATATTTATGGGTGATACAAATATAATAGTTAATTATGAAAAAAATCATCTTGTCGATAATTGGTTATACCTTACAAAGTTATCGACAAATTCTCTAGAAAAAGAATCAGGTCACAATTGATTTTGTAACCAACTCATTGTTAAGGTAATATAAAAAGTGAAGGTAACAACCGACGCTTGGCGTCAGCTCATGCCGCGCTGGCGCTTGATGGTCTCGTAGGCTTCCTGGACCTGACGGAATTTCTCCTCTGCGGCCTTCTGGACCTCGGGGCCCAGGGTGGAGACCTTGTCGGGATGGTTCTTCATCGCCATGCGACGGTAGGCGCTCTTGACTTCGTCGTCGGTGGCGTTCGGGGAGATGCCGAGAACGGCGTAGGCGGACTCGTCGGTCTCCTTGTAAAACATCGAAATGACCGAGTTGATGTCAGAGTTCTGGAGTCGGATGACGGCTCCGATGGCTTCGAGGACGGACTTTTCAGACTTGCTGAAGTTGCCGTCGGCGGTTGCGATCTGGACCAGATAGTGGAACAGCTGCAAGCGCTGGGAATAGTTCATGTTGTCGGCGATCTGAGGGCCGACGGAATAGATGTTGACCTGCTGGCGGTTGAAGCCGTCCAGCATGCGCATGGCCTCGTCAACGACTGAATCGCCGAAACTGCGGCGTATGAATTCTCGGACGCAGTTCAACTCCGACTGGTGGACCTGACCGTCGGCCTTGACGACCGCGGACGAAAGGACCAACAGGCTGACGAAAAAACTGTTGCGCTGCTCGTCGGCGGTATAACCGCGGCTGCCGGAAGATGTGGTGTAACCTCCGGTGGATGTGCGGTACGGGCCGTACTGGCCGGTGTAGCCGCCATAGCCGGAGCCGTCGCCACCCGGCAGTTGCCGGGCGACGTCGATGAATCTTTCAACGGCCGAGCCGAGGAAATATCCGAGCAGGGCCCCGATGGGTCCTCCTGCCACCCAGCCCAGGAAGCCGCCTATCCATTTACCGGATCCCATACTCCTACCTGAGCGCCTCCGGGTCGTTGTAACGGATGGTCACGCCGTAGTCTGAAATGCTGCGGTTCAGGCCGTTGGCTGTGTCGGGAGTGCCTTTGCGCTTCCTGGAAAGGACCTCCTGCGCCATTTTCTTCTCGTCGAGGACACGCTGGAGGGTCTCGGGATTGTCTCCGTGATAATGACCGGGATAGAGCTTTACGATCCCGTTCTTCTGCATGTACTCAGCCGTGCGGGTGCAGGTGTTGATGAGGGTACTGAACGGGCCGGAGAAGAGCAGAAGATTGGTCGAGCCGAAGGCGTCGCCGCTGAAGCCGTAGTGGCGCTCCTTGTCGAAGAAAGTGACGGAGCCCGCGGTGTGGCCGGGGGTATGCATCACTTCAACCTGGCGGCCGCCGAGGTCTATGACCTGGCCGTCCACGAGGAGGTTGACCTTGCCTTCGTAGTTGCGGATCATGCCCCTGTCGTCGGGATGGATCCAGACCTCGGGGAAGCATCCTATGCCTCCGATATGGTCGCCGTGGCCGTGCGTCAAGGCCATGATCACGGGCTTGTCGGTGAGCGCGGCGACAGCCTTATCGAGGTTGGGCACGCGGGAGCCGGCGTCTATCACGAGTGCCTTGTCAGTGCCTTCCAGGACATAGATGGACTCGTTGTAGACGAGGTGGCCGTTGCCCTCCCAGGTGCAGTCGTCGATCTGGCGGAAGACCACGTCTTCGTCGCGGTAGACGAGTTTCTCGGCGTAATGGCTGCGGTACGCCTCGGCGCCTGCTGCGCTCCATGTGACGATGGCGCTGCCGTTGCGGAAATAGGTGTCAAGGCCGCGCTGGGCGAGGCCTGACGGCTCGGTGGCGGCGGTGCCGTTCTCCATCTCGGTCACCAGCTGCTGCATGTCGCGGAGATAATCCATGTCCAGTTCGCGGCCTTTGGGCAGTTCGAGCCAGTCCTTCTGCCAGTAATGGCCGCCGTAGATCTGCAGGGCGTCGAGGTTCACATCGTTCTCCGGGTCCTCGAGCCAGGCTATCAGGTGCGGGATGGCGGAGACGTAGCTGGTGAAGCCATCCTCATTGAAGATCCAGACTCCGTGGCCTGAGCCGACTGCATCGCCGGTGAAGAGAAGGTCGTGGCCCTTCAGGAAAAACACCACAGAGCCGGGAGTGTGGCCGGGGACGGCGATGGTCTCTACGACCATACCACCGAGGTCGAAGACCTTGCCCTCATCGATGAACTCGCGGCGGTCCTCAGGGATGCGGGCGGCGATGCGCTGGAAATCGGCCTGCGGCAGCGCGAAGCGCACGCCGGGCGTTTCCAGCATCGCCGGCAGCATGCCGGTGTGGTCCCCGTGACTGTGGGTGAAAGTCACGGTCACGGGCTTGTCGCCGGCGCGCTCGGAGATGATGGTGCGGAGCGACTCGTCGGCGTTGTCAGCCCAGTTGATGGGATTGGAGAGGTCGATGACCAGGGCTTCCTTCTCTCCCACGATAAGATAGATGTCGGAACAGTTGTTGAAACTGACGACCTTGCCGTCCGCATCGCGGTTCTCACCGGCGGGATTGGTGCTGTTGTAGTCCTGGATATGGTATACGTTCTTGTCTATGACGGAAACGGTGTAGGGGCCTACTTCGACGTCCTTGGGGCTGGAACAGGCGGAAAGCGCCGCAAGGGCAGCGGCGGCGAGAATCCTCAGGAAATTGCTATGGCTCATATCGGAAAAGGTTATCAATTAATAATCGGCGTATCTCCAACAAAGCAAATTTAATTCTTATTTTTCAAAGGAAGCGCTTTTCCACAGCCAAATCCACTTGAAAGATGTATATTTGTATTATGAAAAGATTTATCCTTCTCCTTACTGCCCTTCTGGCTTCGGCAGCCCTGGTCTTCGCGCAAACCCCCGAAGAGATCGTAAAGAATATGGAAGCCCAGATGGACAAGGCCGACCAGGCCGGCCTGCAAGTCACGATGGAACTGAAGATCCCCATCATCGGCACTACCGCCGCCCGTATGCACGTCCTTGGCAAAAAATCCCGCACGGACATAGCGTTGAAGGACCACAAATCCACCATGTGGACGGACGAAAGCACCATCTGGACCTGGACCAACACCCCCACGCAAAACGAAGTGGTCGTCGAGAGCAAGAAGGATTCCAGTTCTTCCAGCGAGGATAACCTGAAACTGGCCGAAGGCATAACCGAAGGCTATGACGTCACCTTCTCCAAGGAAACGGCTGATGCCTGGTACTTGAACTGCAAGAAATCCAAGTCCAACACGGACAAGGATGACCCCAAGACGATAACCCTCGTCGTCGAGAAGGGCACTTACATGATGAAGGAACTCTCCACCAAGCTTAAAGGCATAACCATAGCACTGAAGGATGCAAAGTTGGGCGTCTCGGAGAGCGACGTCACCTTCGACATCTCCAAGTGTCCCGGCGCAAAACTCACTGACAAGCGATAACTGGGCAGATGCCTGAAGACAGATCACTCCTGATCCTTGCGATCATCTTTGCAGCGGCGCTCATAATCGTATGGGCGCTGACCCATGTCATAGTAACGCTGCGCTGGAAGGGCCGCACCCTGCAGGCCCTGTCCGAGAAGCGCGTGGAGGAGGCCCTGCGCAAGCAGCAGGCGGAAAGCCTGCAGCAGCAGATGGCCTCGGTGCGCGCCGAGATGACCGCCCGCACGGAGGAAATCCTCAAAGCGCGGGAGGAAGAACTGAGCCGCAAGGCGCGCGAGACCTTCGAAGGCATCAGCGGCGGGCTCTCCCGCGACCTTTCGGCGATGAAGGATGCTTTCGAAGCGGGTAAGAAAGCGCAGGCCGAGGACGCCGCGACGCTGCGCGAGCGCTTCGACGCGGCGGTCCGGGACCTGGAGGAACAGAGCCGCGCCATAGGCGGCAAGGCGGACCGCCTCGCCGACGCCATGCGTGGCCAGAAAAAGCTCCAGGGCTGCTGGGGAGAAACCGTCCTGGCCAATCTGCTGACTGCCGAAGGCCTTGTAGAGGGCCGGGATTTCGACAAGGAGTCCACACTGCGCGACGAGCTTGGGTTCGCCCTGCTGGGCGAAGAGTCAGAAAAGAAAATGCGTCCCGACTTCATCCTGCACCTCCCCGACAACAATGACATAGTTATAGATGCCAAAGTCTCCCTTTCGGCTTTCAGCGACTATGTGGAGGCCGAGGACCCGGAGGTCCGGGCCGGGGCGGCGCGGCGCAACGCCGAAGCGGTGCGCGAGCAGGCCCGGCGCCTTGCCCGCAAGGGCTACGAGCGCTATCTGCGCCCCGGCCGCCGGATGCTGGACTATGTAGTGATGTTCGTTCCGAACTATCCTGCCCTGCAGCTCGCCTACAACGAAGACCCCTCGCTATGGCGCGACGCCTACGAGCACGGCGTGCTGATCACCAGCGAGGAAACCCTGATGCCTTTCCTGCGGATGATTTCCATTGCCTGGACACACGTCGAGCAGGTCCGCAACCAGCAGCAGATCATCGCCTCGGCGCAAATGATGATAGACCGCGTGGCCGACTTCGCCAAGGCCCACGCCGAGATGGGGCATAAGCTTACCGAAGCACAGGAGTGCTACGACCGCTGCTCAGACAAGCTCAAGGACTCCGGCCGCAGCATCGTCCAGTCGGCCCGCCAGATCGTCAAGCTCGGCGTCCCCGCCAATCCTAAAAAACCGCTGCCCGAAGAATAGTCTCCAGGCAGCGGGTCATATAATCTTTAATCTATACTATTCTTCGGAGGGAGCCTCGGCAGGGGCGGCCTCGGGGGCGGCTTCAGCCGCCACGGCCGCAGCCGCAGCCTCCGGCTCCGCTACGGGATCAGCGACCTTCTCAACCTTCGGCTTGCGCTCTATGCCCATGAACTTCAGGTTGTTGGTGAAGTATCCTACCGCGAAGGCGACCACGAGCAGGAAGATCAGCCAGCGGAGAAGGCGTTTCCAGAGCGGAGGACGCATCGAGTACGGATCGGCTACGTGTACCTTGGGATACTTGGCCACCGAGGTCAGGGTCTTGCCGAATAGGATGTTGACCAGGACGGCGGAGTTGATGGCCCATCCGTTGGCGTTGAGGACCGGTCCGAGGTTGCGCTTGCGGAGCTTGCGCCACGCGATGAAGCAAGCAGGACCGGAAATGATGAGCATAAGGACCGCGATCAGGATCAGCCATTTCCACCAGACCAGGCCCTTGAGGGCCTTGAGTATCATCGTGAGGACGCCTGCGACCGCCGCCACGGCCATCGTCACCATCGCCGCGATGCCGGCGAACTTGGCTACGTCGAACGGGGCGGCCTTGGCGGCTGCGTTCACTCCTTCGGTCGGTTTGTTGGTGGCACTGTCAGAGATGTTGGACAAGGTGCTCATACCCTTGGCGTCCTTGTCGGCCGCGGACTTGTTGATCTTGTCGGAGATGAATTTACCGAACTTGCGGTAAGGGCTCCAGAAGGCCTGCCTTACGCTGATCGGGTTGTCGACGACCTTGGTAATGACGGCGTCCCAGTCCTGGCCGTCACGGTCGTAGAACACGCCGTTGACGCCGGGACGGAGATTGCGGATGCTGCCTGCCGTCATCACGGCGGCGATGTTCATCGTCTCGGCCTTGACCTTGGAGGTACAGGTGCAGTAGATGAGGAACATATTGCTGAGACCGGCCATATCGGCGTGCTTGCCCATATCCTCGACGCGGACGCAGAGGTCGCAGCAGCGCTCGTCGATATAGAGCCTGCCGGCCTCGAAGACCGCGAGTTTCTCCGGATCGCGGGTGTAGAAGTCGCTGAGGATGACGTAGTTGTTCAGCAGTTTCGAGAAATTGGCATAGTAGCGGACGAGCTTGCAGACCTCGTCGATGCCGCTGGCCTCCTCCTCGAGGGCCTTGTCGGACTCGATGAGGGCAAGCAGGGCCGGCTTGGAGTCGGCCGCAAGCAGGGCCTTGACTTCGTCAAGCCCGAGCGGCTCGACCTCGGCGCCGGCCTTGGCGGCCTTCCACTCGTTGTAAGGGGCAAGCCCGGCAACGACAGCCTCCCATTCGGCCTCGGTCACGCCCTTCTTGTCCGCGAAAGCGGGGACGAGGGCCTTGACGGTGTCGACGGCCGCCTTCCAGGCGGGGTTGATGCCCGTGAACGGGAGCACCTGCTCCTTGCACGGGCGGGCTATCGGGTATTCGGCGATCTCGGCGGCCTGGTCGGCGAGGTTGCCGCCGGCGATGGCGACGATCTTCTCGACGTCGACATCCACGGCGGGGGCAGCCGCATCGTCGAAGGCGATGAGTTTGCAGCGCATGAAGAAGTCGCGGACCTTGGCATTTACGGCCTCGACGGCGGCGTTCACAGCCTCGGTATCGGCGCCGTACGGCAGGACCTCGGCCCCGGCCGCCTGCCAGGCGGCGTACGCCTCGGCCGCCGCGAAGAACTGCTCGATGAGCTCGGCGTTCACGCCGGGCTCGCCGCTGCGGTCTTCGACCTGACCGATCAGCTCTATGATCTGTCCAATCGTTTTCTTGAGATTCTCATCATCAGTAGAAACCGCCGTGATGACGCCGTCGCCGTTGAACTTGGTTTCGGCGAAAATCTTGGTCGTATCTTCGATGTCAGCAAGGGCGATCTCCTCCTTTTCGAGGCCAAGGTATTCCAGCACCCGCTTGGCGGAATCGTACAGTTTCTGACCGGCTTCATTGCCGGTATCGATAACGGCCAGCGGAAGTGCCTTGCGGCCTTCGAGGATGGAATTGCGGTCCTTGATGACCGTGGTAAGCCATTCGGCGGCGGAAACGACCTCCGGGACGCGGATCTTGCCGTCGCCGTCGGCGTCCAGGAGTTCAAGGGTCTTGGAGTCGAACTCCAGGCCCTTGGTGGGCAGGCTGAGCACAGTCCATAGTTTCTGGTCCAACTCTCCGAGATGGGCGAGATCCTCGCCGCTCGATACTTTCACTCTGACCACTCCACCTACGGAGCAGTACTGCCAGTTGTATTTGTTCTTGTCTTCCATGGTGAGAGAATTTGCTTGATTCGTAAAGATAATAAAAAACTTTCAGGATGCCCGTCCGGACATCCTGAAAATAACGTTGTCTTATGTAATTGCCGACATTCCGCCCTTTGGCGGCCCCGTCTGTTACTATTTCACCTTGTGCATCACCACGTCGGCTTCGGCCTGGAAGGCGCCGTTGTACCAGTTCTTGTCGCCCTTCTTGGTCTGAGTGACTTTAGGATTGGCTTCAGCCTTCTCGAACTCTCCTCCGTTCTCCCCGCCGTCGATGTCCTCGAAGACGACGGTCACCCTGTTCGGCGCACTGAAAACGCTCCTCACCAATTCATATTTTCCATTGGAATCCGTGAATAAGGTATCGTTGTCATACCAGTCGTTCTGGTCGTAGATGACCGACTCGGAATTCTCGTAGTGCCTGTGCTGCTGGACGGCAACACGGATGCCCTCGATGGGTTTTCCAGTTTCATCGCTCACCGTGCCTATGGCCTTGAAATCGGCATGCGGCTCGCCGTACATGCACAATCCTATTCCTAGCCATTCACATGACGAGAAGCCCAGCAGACCGAGGACGGTCGATGCCAGGAATCTCCAGATTCTTTTTATCCTCATACTCATATCTTTGACATTTTTTTCATCAAACATTGGACCAGCCGGCCTTTTTCATCACGCAGGTGCATGCCGTTGCCGCGGCAGTATTTCCAGTAGCGGCAATCGGCACATTCGTCCTTCTTCATCCACGAACGGTCGCGGTAAGGCTGGAAGCGCCGGTTCCAGACCTCCATGAAATCGTCCTCGTAGATATTGCCCTGGACATAGTCCGCGCGGATGCTGGGGCAGGCGGAGATGGACCCGTCGGCCAGGACAGAGCCGACGGTCACGCCCGCCTGGCACATATAGAACTGGTCGCGGACCTCCCCCTCGTAATTGCCCAGAAAGCCTTCGCAGGCGAAAGAAGCATGGATGCGGCCTTCCTTGCGGGTGGCCTTGATGAAATCCATCAACTGCCGGAGCTCCTTTCCGTCAAGGAGGAGCTCCGGGTCTCCGGCCGCCCGCCCGACAGGGAAAATCGTGAACAGGCGCCAGGACTTGAGGCCCAGGCCGATGAGATACTCCTTCAGGTCTTCGAGTTGGGGGAGGCTGCGCCTGTTCACGCAGGTGACGACGTCGAACTCGATCTCACCGGAGTCTATGACCATTTTTATGGCATCCGACGCTCTCTTGAACGTGCCCGGCCGGCCACGCATCCAGTCGTGGACCTCACCGAGGCCGTCCAGACTGATGGTCATTGCCCTGAGGCCGCTGGCCAGCAGGCTTCTGTAGCGTGCGGGAGTGAGCGCGATGCCGTTGGTGACCATTCCCCAGGGGAATCCGCGCTCGTAGATGGCGCGGCCGCAGGCCTCGAGGTCGGCGCGGACCAGCGGCTCCCCGCCGGTGATGTTCACCATCACCTTGTGCGGGTCGCATTCCCGCGCGACGGAATCCAGCGCCCTGCAGAAGTCCTCCACCGGCATATCCTTGACCGCTGACTGAGTACGGCAGTCGCTGCCGCAATGCCTGCAGGCAAGGTTGCAGCGGAGCGTGCACTCCCAGAACAGCTGGTTGAGCCCGTGATTCTCCACCGCCTCATCCTGCAGCCGCTTCACTATGTCCAGCGCCATCCTGCGCCTGAGTTTCAATGCTTCCATTCTGTCAAATATAACGCCCTTTTTCCAATAATACTGCGCCTTGCCCGCAGGGAAGCCCATTTTTCTAGGTACCCTGCGGGCAAACACCCGCAGGGTAGGCTCATTTTGCAGCTACCCTGCGGGAATATATGCCTCGATGAAAGTATTTGTCTATCTCGTCAGCAGTAGCCTGCGTCGTACGGACTATCTCCCATCTCAACGAACTCGTTTCTGCCTGCCTGAATGAATCCGTATCAAAACGAATCCGTTCAGGATCGTAGCCACATCTTTTCATTACAGAGTTGATCTGGTCATAATGCGAGTAGTTTTCCCTCGAATAATCTTCCTCCGCATCATACTCAGAGCCCTTTACCAGCGACAGCATTTCCGAGAACCTCTCGAGTGTTCCCCATTTGGTCCTGATCCAAGAGTAGTCGATAACGTTATACAACGAGATCGTATAATCAATGATTTGTTTGGTTTCTGCCTCGTCAAGACTTGCGGAAAGGCTATCCCATAGAAGGTAATTCAAATACTTTCCCTTACTGTGCTGTGCCTCGACTATATACATGCTTTTTCTCAAAGAGTCGGATATTCCTGCCTTGTCGAGTTCTCGGGAAAACGGATGGTCAGACTCCATGTATGCAAGGAAGTTCCAACGGTATGACAAAGCCTTGTCTGCGGCAGATTTAGGTACAGGGTTGTTCAACACATAAGCCAGATTGTCTATTACGTCCGATTCGGATCGCTTCGGGGCACTGCCATACGATTTCTTGAAGAGTTGTCCCCGTCGGTGATACCGTTTATTGTACATCAGTGCAAAGATAGAGGTCAACTCGTTGGTGAACAGCTCCATATCGCTGTAGCAGGCGAATCGCGCCTGAATATGGAAGTGGTTCAGCATGATGCATAGAGCTGTGATCCGGATATGATACTTGACTGCTGCATAGCAGAGGATAGTGAAAAAGACGATACGGTCACTTTCCGTGTAGAATAGCAAACCGCGGTCGACGGTAATCTGGAAGATGTGCTGGAAGCCGTTCCTGTAGAATTTTCTTTTAAGTGTCATAGTTTTAAAGTTTTAGGGAAGATGGTTTATTCGGAGCTGACGTAGGCCAGGGTTGCGACGGAGATGCGGGTAGGGAGAGGGAATGCCTGCCTGAGCATGGCGCGGCAGGCATTCACCGTCGACCCGGTGGTGAACGTGTCGTCGACCAGCAGGACATGACCCGCAGGGTAGGCCGTTTTCGGGGGCACCCTGCGGGAGGGGGATGTCGCGGAGGGGAGGGAAGCCGCGGAGGGCAAAGGCGCCGCGGACGTTGGCGGCCTTGGCGTCGGGGGCGAGGCGGACCTGGGAGCGGGTGCGGCGGGCGCGGCGGAGGATGTCCGTGCGCAGGTCTGCGCCGAGGACATCCGCCAGCTCGCGCGCTATGACTTCCGCCTGGTTGTAGCCGCGCCGCCATCGCCGCGTCCAGTGCAGCGGAACGGGGATGACAATGTCCACGTCGGCGAACTGCGGCGAGCCGGCGAGGCGCTCCCCCAGCATGCGGGCGAAAAAGCGCCCGGCCGCGAGCCCGCCTTCGTATTTCAGGTGCCAGGGGATATGGCGGTAATCCGAGTCGGCGTTGTAGAAGAAAAGGGCAGCGGCGAAGGCGTATGGCTCGTGAAGCGAAGGGGAAGGCTCGACTGACGAAGAAGGCCCGGTGGAGGTATTGGGGTCGGGAGATGAGGGGGGCAGTGAAACCTCACGCATAGTGGGAGAAAGGACAATCGGGTCGGCGGAGATAGAGGGCAAGGAAAGGGCGTCAAGGTCCTTCTGGATGAGGGCGTTGAACTTGTCGGCCATGGGATTGTGGGAGCGTTCCCAGAAATGGGTGAAAGGAAAGTCTGCCTGACATTCCAGACAGAGAAAACGTTCGCGAAGGCCTAGGGGGCGGCGGCAGGCGACGCAGTGGCGCGGCATCGCGAGGTCCAGCAATGCCGTGCCGGCGTCACGCAAGGTGACTTTTGACAGGAGAGGGTCCACGATGATAGAGAATGATTGGGCACAAGAGTCCCTGGAGGACGACAATCCATGCCGCCTCTGGAACCAGAAGTGGTAGTAACAACAGCCTGGGCTATCGAAAGAGAACTAGCAGTTCATGCCGCCGCAGCAGTGGATGACCTGGCCGCTGACATAGGCGGAGAGGTCGCTGGCGAGGAAGAGCGCCACCTTGGCGACGTCCTCGGGAGTGCCGCCGCGACGAAGCGGGATGGTCTTGACCCACTGCTCGCGCACGTCGTCGGGAAGGGCGGCCGTCATGTCAGAGATGATGAAGCCCGGGGCGATGCAGTTGGCGCGGATGCCGCGCGGCCCCATCTCCTTGGCGATGGACTTGGTCAGGCCGATGAGTCCGGCCTTGGAGGCGGAATAGTTGCACTGGCCGGCATTGCCGGAAACACCGACGACAGAGGACATCGAGATGATGCAGCCGCTCCGCTGGCGCGCCATCACTGGCGTCAGTGCGTGGATGAAGTTGAACGCGGACTTGAGATTGACCGTTAGGACAGCATCCCACTGCTGCTCGCTCATGCGCAGCATAAGGCCGTCCTTGGTTATGCCGGCATTATTGACAAGGATGTCGATGCGGCCGAACTCCTTCTGGATCTCCTCCACTACAGCATGCGTCTCCTCGAAGGAAGCAGCGTTGGATGCATAAGCCTTGACCTTGTGCCCGAAAGCCTCGAGCTCGGCTACGGTCTGTTCCGCCGCTTCGTTGATAACCAGGTCAGTAAAGGCGACATCTGCACCTTCTTCGGCAAATTTGAGGGCGATGGCCTTGCCAATCCCTCTCGCTGCGCCGGTAATGAGCGCAACCTTTCCGTCAAGCAATCCCATATATTGATTTACAGATAGACAATTATATAATACATCATTACGCCGGAGGCTATGAGCTTGATGCCCGTACCTCCGAGAAATCCCAGAAAAGCCCCGATGGAGGCCTTGAACGACTGCCACGCGCCCTTGTCTTCGATAAAGAAATCGGCAAGGAAGGCTCCGAGGAGCGTACCTACTATGATGCCGATCGGCGGGACGAACAGGCCGATGAACAGGCCCGCGATGGCACCGCGGGCTGCGGCCTTGGTCCCGCCCGTGATCCTGGTGAAATACGCCGGGATGACGTAGTCGAGTATGGTCACGATGACTGTGATGACCAGCCAGATGATCAGGAACTTGGTAGTCATCGGGTCTCCGGCACCGTTGGTGCCTTTGGCAAGATACGCCAGCAGAAGGCCAACCCAGCTGATGGGAGGGCCGGGAAGACCGGGGACAACGCTTCCGACTATTCCTATTACGCCGGCTACTACGGCAAGGATGGCAAGGATGGTCATAGGCCTATCCCTTGTCGGCCGCCATGGCCGCTTCAACGTCGTCCGGAGCGATGGGCAGGCGGTCGGAACCTAGCCTGCGGGCACCCCCTTCCGTAATAAGGACGTCATCCTCGAGGCGTATGCCTCCGAAATCGTAATAGGAGGCGAGCTTGCCATAGTTGACGAAGCCTTTGTCGGTCCCTTCCTTCTTCCACTGCTCGATGAGGGCGGGGATGAAGTAGATGCCCGGCTCGTCGGTGACGACGTTGCCGGGGACGAGCGGCCTGGCCATGCGCAGGCTGCCCAGGCCGAGCTGAGCCGAGCGCTGCTGGCCCGGCCCGTAGCCGACGAGATTCTCGCCGAGGTCCTCCATGTCGTGAACGTCAAGGCCCATGTTGTGGCCGAGGCCGTGCGGCATGAAGAGGCCGGCGATACCCTGCTCGACCATCGCGTCGAGGTCGCCGCACACCAGGCCGAGGTCCTTGAGGCCCTCGAGCATCCTGCGGGCGACGCTCAGATGCACGTCAAGGTACGCAATGCCCGGACGGGTTATGCTGAAAGCGTGTTCATTGCACTCATAGACAAGCTGATAGATGTCGCGCTGCCTGGCAGTGAACTTACCGCCCGTGGGATAGGTGCGGGTGAAGTCGGATGCGTAGTGGTCATTGGTCTCGAGGCCGGCATCGATGACGAGAAGTTTCCCGGGCTCGATGAGGGCCTCGTGGGAATGGCAGTGGAAGATCTCGCCATGCTGGGTGAGGATGGTGGCGAAGGATACGCCCCAACCCTTGGCAAGCGTGAGGGCTTCCATAGCCCCGACAATCTCCTGCTCCTTGACGCCGATGCGGATGCCCTGGCGGGCAACCGTGTGCATCTGCTGGCCGAGGGTACAGGCGTGGTCGAGTTCTGCGATCTCTATGTCTTCCTTGACGAGGCGCATCTGCACGACGGAACGGACCATTTCGAGGGATGCGGCCGGGCAGCCGGCCTTGCCTTTGCTGAAGGTCTCATAAGGGTCAATCCCCAGCAACTCTCCGAGTTTCAGCGCATTATAATACCTCGAAGCCGGCAGGAAATGGACCTTGCGGCCGAGGTTGCGGGCGCTGGCGACGGCGTCGCCGAGGGCGCCGTAAGGCGCCGAATGCGCGACGCCGACTCCGTCCGCGACCGAGGCCACAGAAGGCATGGGCCCCATCCAGATGATATCGTCTATCTCTACATCGTCGGCAAAGACGGTTTCCTCGCCGCTGTCAAGGTCGAGGACGGCAGCATAGCGCGGCTCATCGATGCCGAAGTAATAAAGCCAGTTGCTGTCCTGGCGGAACTTGTAGCAATTATCCCTATACTGTGCCGGGGATTCGACATTGCCGAGGAAAAGGGCGATGCCGGATGCTCCCTGTGCCTTCATGCTGCCAATCAGCGTCTGACGCCTCCTGACATAAACATCTTTTGCGAACATAGCACACAAATATAGGGATTTCCCGGCGCTTTGTCAAATAATACCGAAGGTCAGCCAGACATCGCCGAAATGCCCCTCAACGTCGTTGTTCTTCTCAAAGTAGCGCCGTGTCAACTGGCCGCGCCAGACTATATCGTCCCTGGAATTGAACGGAATCTCGATGTCGATGCCGTAAGTCCTGGACTTGACCTTGACGTTGGCGGAGGCTTTCCAGGTGGTCAGGGTGCCGCCGTCATCCTCGGTGATCAGGAACGCCAGGGATTCAAGCTGCTCGGTCCACTCCGACACCAGCACGGCGTGGAAAGGAATTTTCTGCCCGATCTGGCTGCGCTTTACCACCACCATGAAGTCTGTAATCGATGGGGAATAGAGCCGCATCTCGGCCTCCGTGCTGGCGTTGAAATCCTCAACGGCACCGGCCTTCACGAAGAACTCGCTGCCTCCGGCGAACCAGGAATCGTAGTTGCGCGAAGCCTCGAACTCCTTAAGGATCAATGTCTTGGTCCCCGAATAATCACCCGATTTCGTCTCTTTTTGGACAACGATGGTGCCGCCTTTGCCCCAGTCGGGGTCCTGGCGGCGGAGCATCTCGATGGTCTGATACTCGCTGTCGTCGTTGCGGTTCATCACCCAGACAGGCCTCTCACGAGCCGTCTTCTCCGTAACGACAACCTCCTTGACGGACCCGTCGGGACGCATCTCGTAACCGTAATTGGCCTCCATCGTGCCGCCCGGATCGAAGGTGATCACTGGCAATGATGAGCCGTCCCAGTCTTCGGAATAAGGCCAATAGATCTGGACATCGGACTGCGTAAGAGCCGCGATGTATTCGGAGGCGCTTCCGGGAGTATCGCCGGCACGCGTGGCGTAAGCCTGCTCGAGATAATCCTCGAGCAGGGTGCGCAGCGGCCGCGACCACCGGTCCGCCTGGGCCTTCGTCCCGGCGGACCGGGACCCTACCCCGGACCCCGGCGATGTAAAGAGGTCCGCCATCGTATACTCTTCGTCATAGCCATACTCCAGGGACGAGGATACTGCAGTGTGTACTTCATCGAGATGCTCCTGCTCCAGCGGCAGGCGTGAAAAGATCTTCGCCAATTCTTCAAGGGATACCGGCGAAGGGTCGTCCGGCTCATCGACTGCTGGGAATCTCTCGCAGGAGAAAAGTGCCGTGAGCAGCAGCGCCTGGGCCGCCACTCGGATAAAAGACTTGTTCTTCATAGCATACTTCCTTTAGTTATGCAAAGGGAGCGATATTTATCCGTTTGCACAAAATGGAAACGGATAAAAAGGAAAAACAAGCCTGGAGGCCTCTCAGAAGGCGTTTTTGGAATACTTGACGAAACGGTTTCTGTCAAAAATGTCCTTTTCGACAGCGGTATGGGTGAACCCTGCGGCACGGAAGACCCCGGCAGTCCCGCCACCAAGGCGTTCATTGATTTCGGAAATCCCCATCCCGTCCGGTACCAGGAAACGCCTCGACCACTCCGCGACGGCACGATAGAAAACCAAAGGGTCGTCATCGCGGACGAACAGCGCGATGCCGGGTTCGAAGTCGACCACGTTGCGATGCATTCGGTCCCTTTCTGACTCCATAATGTAGGGAGGATTGCTGAGGATCAGGTCGAAAGGACCATGGCAGAAGTCCCGTTCAGTATCAAGGACGTCGGCTTCGATGAATTGCGGAGGGACGGCTCCGCCAGCCTCGCATTCCCGCGCAAAATCCTGCGCCCGGGCCACTGCCAGGGCGTCCTCCGAAACGTCGACACCTATGACTTCCGTCCCAGGAGCCAGCAGGGCTACGGACCAGGCGATGCAGCCGGACCCTGTACAGAGATCCAGTACCCGCATCGGGGATGCGTCGCGCCCGGAAGGGCCGCGCATCCCCCGCTGGCGGGAGATCTCCGCCACGGCTTCGCGGACCAGCTGCTCGGTCTCCGGACGGGGTATGAGCACGTCCGGAGTGACCCTGAAACGGAACCCGCAGAACTCCGCGAAGCCCGTGACGTACTGCACGGGCTCGCCGGCCAGGAGCCGCGCCATCGCGGCTTCGAGGGCCGGCACGGCGCCCGACTCAACGACTGTCCCCGGCTCGACTATATGAGTATAACTGCGCGTCCCCAGAAAGGCCTCGCACAGCATCAGGACGATGCTGCGAGCCTCCCTTTCAGGGTACAGGCCCCCGAGGGACCGTGTCCCTTCACGTATGAAATCCGCGAGAAGCATTCCTTAGGAATTCTCGATGATTATGGACAGGAAGGATGTCATGTCCATCCCCGCCGTACGGACCATGCGCGGCACGAGCGATGCGCTGGTCATGCCGGGGATAGTGTTGACTTCCAGGAAATAGAGGCCGTCCTCGGCCAGGATGAAATCCACACGCACGACTCCGGCGCAGCCCAGCCGGCGATATATCCGGGCCGTCGTGTCCTGTACCAGGACCCGGACGTCCTCGGACACCGGCGCCGGGCAGATCTCCTGGCTGCGGCCGTTGTACTTGGCGTCGTAGTCGAAGTAGTCGTTCTCGGTGACGATCTCGATGAGGGGAAGCGCCTTGACTTCCTTGCCGTCAAGATAGGCGGCGCAGGTGAGTTCGCGGCCGACTATACCCTGCTCCACAAGCACCATCGGACCCTCGGAGAAGGCGAACTGGATGGCGGGAATGAGGTCTTCGGGACGGCTGACCTTGGTGATGCCGAAACTGGAACCTCCGTCAGTGGGCTTGACGAACACGGGGAAAGCGAGCTTTCCGACGACCTTCCCAGCGAAGGCTTCAAGGTCGGCGCCCTTGCGCACAAAGGCGTCGGGCGCACATTTGACAAAGTCTACGTCACGGAGATAGTTCTTGCAGGCGTACTTGTCGAACGAGACGGCGCTCACGAAAGAGTTGCACCCGCTGTAAGGGACTCCCAGCATCTCGAAATAGCCCTGGAGAAGACCGTTCTCACCCGGCTTGCCGTGCTGCATGATGTACACGAAGTCGAACTTGACCTTCTCGCCGAGGACACGGACGGAACAGTCGGTCTTGTCGACCTCGGGGCGCGACCCTTCGGGGAAGATGACGCGCATGGAGTTCCTCTTGCGATATGCGACCAGCTGCCAGCGGCCGAAACGGGCAAGGATCTCATAGACATCATATACGTTCTCGTCGATGCGGGACGCGGTAAACTCCCCGCTCCGGCATGCGACCTCCCACTCGGAGGAGTCGCTGCCGTAGAAAACTGCGATCGAACTATACTTGGACATATCTCATCAATCGAAATAATACTCTTCTTCCTTCTTCTCCGAACTGGTCTTCGGCTCCTCCACGTGACCGATTATCTCGGGCAGCAGGGCCATTCCGGCCGGTTCGATGAAAGTGTCGGCCTCGTTGATGCCGAGGGTGCCGTCGGCAAGGACCTTCTTCATCCAGATGCCCCAGATGGGCAGGGCGGCATTGGAGCCCTGGCCGAGGGAAGTGGACTGGAAGTGTACCTGACGGTCTTCGCATCCGACCCAGACGCCGGCGGTGATGGACGGCGTATAGCCGATGAACCATCCGTCGGAGTTGTCGTTGGTCGTTCCGGTCTTGCCGGCGATCTGTCCGCGGAGACCGTACACGGAGCGAATGCGTCCTCCGGTACCGCCGTTGATGACGTTCTGCATCATCTGAACCATCGTGTAGGCGACATTCTCGTTGAGGGCGTCGCGCTTGCCGCTGGTGAACTCGCTGATGACGTTGCCGAGGTTGTCCTCGATGCGCGTCACGAACAGAGGCTCGCAGTAAACGCCTCCCGAAGGGAAGGTGTTGTACGCCGCGACCATCTCGTAGATGGAGAGGTCGGCGGCACCCACGGCGATGGACGGCACCGGCTCGATATGGCCGGAGATGCCCATGGAGCGCATCAGGCTGATCATCTGCTCGGGGCCGCGCGAGAAATTAGGGTCACCCTCGCAGAGTTTCTTCATTATGGAGGCCGCGATGTTGTTGCTGCTTATCTGGAGACCCTGGCGCATGGTCAGGGCGCGCCCCCTGTACTGGGCGGCATCGGTGGTCTTGGGCGTCCACTCCCTACCGTCGGGGAACACGAACGACACGGGGTTGTTCATGAACTGCTCGTCCGGCGACATGCCGCTGAGGATGCCGGTGGTGTAGAGGAAAGGCTTGATGGTGGATCCGACCTGACGGCGTCCCTGGCCGACGTTGTCGTACTTGAAGAAGCGGTAGTTGGGACCGCCGACATAGGCTTTGATGTGGCCCGTAGCAGGTTCTATGGCCATGAAGCCTGCCCTGAGGATGGACTTGTAGTAGCGGATGGAGTCGTCGGGAGTCATCGTGGTGTCGATGACCGTCGGCTTGCCGTCCTTGCCCCAGGCGAAGATCTTCATGTTCTCCGGCTCGGAGAAGCCCTTGAGTATCGTGGACTCGGACACGCCGGCGTTCTTCTGTAGGCGGTAGCGGTCGCTCCATCGGCGGGCCTGGTTCATCAGGCGGTTGCGCACCGCCTCGTCGACGTCGTTGGCGAAAGGCTTGTGCGCGAGGTTGCGCGACTCGCGGTCGAAACTCTTCTGCAGGGTCTTGCCGAGGTGCTCCTCGATGGCTTCCTCGGCGTATTTCTGCATCTTATAGTCGATGGTGGTATAGATGCGCAGGCCGTCGCGGTCGAGGTCGTAGGGCTCGCCGTTTGCCTTCTTGTTCTTGTCCAGCCAGCCGTAGAGTTCGTCCTGGATCCAGCGGATCGAGTCGGCGGAATACAGCTCGCGTTCGGAATAGTCCGAGCGCTTGGGCTTATGCGCGGACATCACGCGGCGGAGCATGTCGCGGAAATAGGGGGCATGACCGGCGTTATGGTCCTGGACCTGGTAATTGTCGACGTTGATGGGAACCAGGCACAGGGAGTCGCACTCTTCCTTGGTAATGTAGCCGGACCTCTCCATGCGCTCCAGCACGGTGTTGCGGCGCTGGAGGGCCTTGTCGGGATTGAGGCGGGGGTTGTAGCGCGTGGGCTTGTTGACCATGCCTACGAGCATGGCGCTCTCCTCGACATTGAGTTCGGAAGGCTGCTTGTCGAAGAAGGTGAGCGCAGCGGCCTTGATGCCGTACGCGCTGCTGCCGAAGAAGATGGAGTTGAGATACATGTCAACGATCTCCTCCTTGGTGTAGTTCCTCTCCAGTTTCACCGCTGTGATCCATTCCTTGAGCTTGGTCCACACCATCACGGCCTTGGACCATCCGGGGATACGGCTCTTTACCTCCCGGCGGGGATACAGGGTCTTGGCCAGCTGCTGGGTGATGGTACTTCCGCCGCCCTGGCTGGTGTCGGTCATGAGGAGGGTCTTGAAGAAAACGCGTCCCAGACCGATCAGGTCGATGCCGGAATGCTTGTAGAAACGCTTGTCCTCGGTGGCGACCGCCGCCTGGACAAGGCTGGGAGCCAGCTCGTCATAGCTGGCGTACGTGCGGTTCTCGATATGGAAGGTCGTAAGGATCTCGCCGTCTGCGGCGATCACCTGCGTGGCGAGCTTGCTGTCAGGGTTCTCGAGCTCCTCGAAGGAAGGTATCTTTGCGAAGATCCAAACCAGGCAGAGGAGAATGAAGATCAGCACCACCGGAGCGGTGATGAGGACCCAGAACCACTTGGTTATTTTCTTGCGTGTCGTGTCTTTCATATTATATATTTTTCTCGACTACGTCGAGCCCTTTTGGGCAGTGTACAATCCCGACAAAATTACGCATTAAAATTTGGAAAATTGCCCTGTTTGTGATTTTCTTTGCAGTCAATTTTGAATTTAGACAGACTAGTGATGGAGAATTTGGTAATCGTGGAGTCGCCGGCAAAGGCCAAGACGTTCCAAAAGTATTTGGGGAAGGATTTTACTGTAAAAGCAAGTTTCGGCCACATCCGGGACCTGCAGGACAAGAAGTTGAGCATCAACGTGGATAAAGGCTTCGAGCCGGAGTATGTCATTCCGGCCGACAAGCGCCGCGTGGTCAACGAACTCCGCAAGGCTGCCGCCGAGTCCTCCATCGTCTGGCTCGCATCCGATGAGGACCGCGAAGGGGAGGCCATCTCGTGGCACCTCTGCGAGACGCTCGGCCTCGACCCTTCCAAGACCAGGCGCATCGTCTTCCACGAGATCACCAAGGACGCCATCCAGAATGCCGTCAAGAACCCGCGGACCATCGACATGAACCTCGTGAACGCGCAGCAGGCGCGCCGCGTACTGGACCGCCTGGTCGGTTTCGAGCTCTCTCCCGTACTGTGGAGGAAAATCCAGCCGAAGCTTTCCGCAGGACGCGTACAGTCCGTAGCACTCCGCCTGGTCGTTGACCGAGAGAAGGAGATCATGGATTTCAAAAGTGAGCCTTTCTACCGCATCGAAGCAGTGTTCCACCCGCAGGGCGCGCCTGCTTCCGTCAAGGTAAAGGCCACTCTGGGAACCCGCTTCAACAATCTTGAAGAAGCGCGCAAGTTCCTCGAAGACAGCATTGGAGCCCGCTTCACCGTCGGTTCCATCGAATCGAAGGAAGGCACCCGCTGCCCGGCTCCCCCGTTCACGACCTCCACGCTCCAGCAGGAGGCTGCCAGAAAACTCCGCTTCCCGGTCAGCCTGACCATGCGCCTGGCCCAGAGCCTCTACGAGCGCGGTCTCATCACCTACATGCGTACCGACTCGACCAACCTCTCGTCGCTGGCGCTCGGAACATCCAAGAAATTCATCGTGGACAATTTCGGCCCCGAGTATTCCCGCTCGCGCCAGTTCAAGACCCACTCCAAGGGAGCGCAGGAGGCCCACGAGGCCATCCGCCCCACCTTCATAGAGAATACCGTGATCGACGGTACCGCCCAGGAGCAGAAACTGTACAGCCTCATCTGGAAGCGCACCGTCGCATCGCAGATGGCCGACGCCCGCGTCCTCAGCACCTCCATCAAGGTCGACTCGGACAAGAGGGAGGAAAAATTCAACATCCAGGCTACGCAGGTACTGTTCGACGGCTTCCTTAAACTATATATGGAAGGCACAGACGACGAGAATGGCTCCGAGGAGGAGACCGTACTCCCTCCCGTCGCCATCGGTGACACAATGGAGAACAAGGGCATCACGGCGGAATGCAAGTTCACCCAGGCCCCCCAGCGCTACTCCGAGGCCACCCTCGTCAAGAAACTCGAGGAACTCGGCATCGGCCGCCCGTCCACTTATGCCCCTACCATCAGCACGCTGACCACGGGACGCGGATATATAGTGAAAGGCGATAAGGAAGGAAAGAAGGTTCCGGTTACGAACCTGACCCTGAAGAACGGCACCGTCACCGAGAGCGCGCGTACCGAGACCGTCGGGGCCGAGAAGGGCAAGCTTCTGCCTCAGGAGATCGGCATGATAGTCTCCGACTACCTCGTCGGGCATTTCCCCGACATCCTGGACTACGACTTCACGGCCAACGTCGAGAAGGACTTCGACCAGATCGCTGAAGGTGAGAAGGTCTGGAACGACGTCATCGGGACTTTCTACAGCCCGTTCCATCACAAGGTCGAAGAGGTCCTCGGAGACGGACAGTTCAGCAAGGTCAGCCGCGAGATCGGCATCGATCCGTCGGACGGGCAGATGGTGGTCGCACGCTTCGGACAATACGGTCCGTACGTCCAGAAAGGCGAGGGCGAAAGCCGTCAGTTCGCGAGCCTGGACAAGGGACAGTTGATAGAGACCATCACCCTCGACGAGGCCCTGAAGCTGTTCAGCCTGCCGCGCAACGTAGGCTCCTTCGAAGGCCAGGACATCATAGCGATGAAAGGACGCTTCGGCCCGTACATCAAGCACGGGGACAGCATCGTCTCCCTGCCCCGGGGAACCGACCCCCTCAAGGTATCGCTCGAAGAATGCATAGGCTTGCTCGAAGAGAGCAGGAAGAAGACTCCGGCAAATGCCACGCTCGCCGAGTTTGCTGGGAGCGGCATCAGCATCCTCAACGGCCGCTACGGCCCGTACATCAAGAAGGACGGGGCCAACTACAGGATCCCCAGGGGGACTGATGCTTCCAAGCTTACCGAAGCGGATTGCCTGGCCATCATTAACAATTCGAAACCGACCGGAAAGTCGTACAGGAGAGGCCGGAAATCCTGAAGATAGATTGACTTATAACGATTTAAATATTTTAAACGTTGCGATTTTAAATTATTATTGTTTAAATTCGCAACGTTTAGCTTTTGAATCGTAAGTACTATGTCTACAACCTACCATATTGACGAGATAGACCAGAAGATACTTTCCTTCCTCGTCAACAATGCCAGGATGCCTTTCCTCGAAATAGCCCGCGAGTGCGGAGTGTCCGGAGCGGCCATCCACCAAAGGGTTAAGAAACTGGAATCCAACGGTGTAATAACCGGTTCGCGTCTCCTTGTCAAGCCCCAGGCCCTCGGACTCAATGTCTGCGCCTTCATCAGCGTAGTCCTCTCGGAGGCGAACAAATATCCCCAGGTCGTAAATTCACTGAAACACATTCCGGAGATAGTGGAGTGTCATTTCGTAACCGGAAGGGCGGCACTGTTCGTGAAGGTGTATTGCTTCGACAACGACCACCTCATGGAGGTCCTTCTCAATACCATCCAGAAGATCCCTTACATCCAGTCGACGGACACGATGATCTCCCTGGACGAGGCGTTCGAGCGCCAGGTCTGGGTCAAGGACTATTCCAGCGTGAGTTTCACCGCCAATTCTTCAGAGACAGAATAGCCTCCGCGAAGTCCAGGTCATCCGGCGTGGTGATCTTGATATTGTACCTCTCTCCTTCGACATAGGAGAGGGGTATATTCTTTTTGGCGGCGACGGAGGCGTCATCCGTGAATGCGGTATCGAAGGCCAGGCCGTAAGCGTCCTTGATATCTTCGGAAAGGAACATCTGCGGGGTCTGGGCGCGATAGACAGTACTACGGTCCAGGACAACGTCCGGAATGGTCTCCAGCACTTCCTCTCCGGCGGCGTTCCTGACCGTCCGGACGGCCTTGAGGGTGTCCACGGAAGGCAGGACGGGAATGAGCGCGCGGCACGAGGACATCATCCCGAACATCCTGGCGATGAGTTCCGGGGTGACCAGCGGACGCACACCGTCCTGGATGGCGACAACGGCCCCGTCAGGGACTTTCCTGAGGGCGTTACGCACTGAATGGAAGCGTGTTATGCCGCCCTCTACCAGTATCTGTGGATAGTAGAAATTGTTCTGGGAGCAGAGATTCTTCCATCTGGGCATATAGTCCTTGGGAAGGACGGTGACGACCCGGATGTCGGGACAAGCATGCACGAAGCGCTCGATGGTACGCTGGAGGATGGGCTTACCTCCCAACTCGATGAACTGTTTGGGAAGCGCCGACCCCATCCTGGAACCATGTCCGGCGGCCATTACGACGACGTATTTTTTTCTATCCATTAATGTATCGAAAATCATCAGCAAATTTAACTATTTTTCGTACCTTTACATTTCAATTGCAAAAACATTTTTTTGACAGAATAGAAAGCACTGAATATGGGACTATCCTTTTTGACTCAAGAGCTGGCAATGGACCTCGGCACGGCCAATACCATCATCTTCCAGAACGACCAGATCGTTCTGGACGAGCCGAGCATCGTCGCCATCGACAATAATTCCGGAAAGTGCATCGCCATCGGCCAGAAAGCCAAGCTGATGCACGAAAGGGCCAACCCCGGCATCAAGACCGTCCGTCCCCTCCGGGACGGCGTGATCGCCGACTTCAACGCTGCGGAGATGATGATCCGCGGCTTCATCAAGCAGGTGAACTCCAAGCACAAGTCCCTGTTCACCCCCAACATCAAGATCGTGGTCGGTATCCCCTCCGGCAGTACCGAAGTCGAGATCAGGGCCGTGCGCGACTCTTCCGAGCACGCCGGCGCACGTGACGTGTATCTGATCTTCGAGCCTATGGCCGCAGCCCTCGGTATCGGTCTCGACGTCGAGGCCCCTAAGGGCAACATGGTCGTCGACATAGGCGGCGGCACCACCGAGATCGCCGTCATTTCCCTCGGCGGCCTGGTGGTCCAGGACAGCATCCGCACCGCCGGCGACGTGTTCACCAGCGACATCCAGTATTATCTCCGCCAGCAGCACAACATCAAGGTCGGAGAGATCACCGCGGAGAAGATCAAGATCGCCGTGGGTGCAGTCATCCAGAACCTCGACGAGGAGCCGGAGCCGTTCGTTGCCAGGGGCCCGAACCTCATGACCGCGCATCCGGTCGAGGCCACCATCACCTACCAGGAGATCGCCCACTGCCTTGACAAGTCCATCGCCAAGATAGAGACCTCCATCCTCCACGTGCTCGAGCAGACGCCCCCTGAGCTCTACTCCGACATCGTCGAGAACGGCATCTTCCTCTCCGGCGGCGGCGCCCTGCTCAGAGGCCTGGCCAAGCGTTTCTCCGAAAAAGTCAACATCCCGTTCCACGTGGCGGAGGATCCCCTCCATTCCGTCGCCCGCGGCACCTGCATCGCCCTCAAGAATACCGAGAACTATTCTTTCCTCATGAGGTAGAATGGTCGACGAGCGGAAGATATGGGCCAAGGTAATCGGCACGGTTATCTTCATCCTTATGGAGATAGCCGCGCTGAGCATGCTCAAGCATTCCGGCAGCCTTCAGGACATCTGGATCACCAAGGCCTCGCACAGGGTGATGGCCTGGGTGTGGGGCGGCTTCGACAGCGTCGGGCACTACTTCTCGCTCAAGACGGAGAATGAGAACCTCGCCCGGGAGAACGCCATGCTGACCGAAGCTCTCAGGCGCAGCCAGGACAGGGTCCAGACCGCCATGGAAAACGGTCTGCTTACCGATACCACCCTCGTTTTCTCCGGGTACGAGCACGTCCCGGCCAGCATCGTCAAGATCAGCCGCAACAAGCAGCACAACTACTTCATACTCAACAAGGGATATGAAGACGGAGTGCGTCCGCAGTCGGGCGTCATCACGTCGTCCGGCATAGTCGGTATCGTAGACGCAGTCGACAAGCATTACTCCTACGGCATGTCTTTCATGAACACCGGCATTAGCATCAGCGCCCGCCTCGGCAATGAAGGAGCGGTAGGTCCGCTTACCTGGGACGGCATCACCATGGACGGAGCCGTACTCAAGGAGATTCCACTCCAGTACAAGTACTCGCCCGGCGATACCGTCTGGACCAGCGGCAACTCCATGCTCTTCCCGCCGGACATCCCGCTGGGCATCGCAGGCTCGTCCAAAGTCGTGAACGGCGCGGTGAACGAGATAGAGGTGGAGTTGTTCCAGAGTTTCGCAGCCCTGCGCTATGTCACCGTCGTGTCCAATTCCGGACGCGAGGAGATCATGTATCTCGAGAATCTCGAAGAAGGACAAGGGGAGGAATAGGCCATGAAACAGACGAGGTTCCTTATCAATTTCCTGTTGCTGCTGATCGTACAGATCTGCATTGCCAACTTCTTCCGGCTGTCGCAGTATGTCATGATCTCCATCCTGCCCGCCATGATACTCCTCATACCGATCAAGCACGGCACGATCCCGGCACTGTTCATAGCCTTCGTAACAGGGCTTGCCGTGGACCTGCTCTCCGACGGACTGCTCGGGCTCAACGTGCTCGCACTGGTTCCCGTAGCCTTCTGCCGCCTGGGCATCATACGCCTGATCTTCGGAGACGAGATCTTCGCGCGCAAGGAAGACATCTCCGTGCCGAGGCAGGGCATCTGGAAGATGTCCGTGGCCATCATTATGGCCCTTGCCCTGTTCCTGATCATCTACATCTGGGCTGACGGCGCCGGCACGCGGCCGCTGTGGTTCAGCGGCATCCGCTTCGCCGCTTCCCTGGCCGGCAGTTACATCCTGTCGCTCTTCGTGGCCAGCATCCTGGCCCCCGAACGCACCAGCGGATCCAGGAGGTAGCACATGGACCTGAGCAGGAAAAACAAGCTTCTCATAGGCCTGGGTGCGGCTACGGCCATCCTTTTGGCCAAGTTGTTCTCCATCCAGATCGTACATGACGAGTACAAGATAAGTTCCGACAACAACTCGATGGTCTACGAGACCATCTACCCCACCCGCGGCATCATCTACGACCGCAACGGCGAGATAATGGTCGGAAACAAGACCGCCTACGACATCATCGTGACCCCCCGCGAGGTCAAGGCCTTCGACACGCTGGCACTTGCCGCCGCACTGGACGTGGACGTACAGTTCATCCGTGACCGGATGGCTTACTACCGCAGATACCGCTCCACTATCGGCTATCAGTCCCAGACCATGATCAAGCAGGTGCCTCCCCAGACATACATGAAGTTCGCGGAGATCCAATACAAATTCCCCGGCTTCAAAGGCCAGATACGAAGCATCCGTGACTACCCCGTCGATGCCGGAGGCAACCTTCTCGGCTATGTTTCAGAGGTCGACGCCGACTACCTCAAGCAGCATCCGGGCGAGTACCGTTCCGGCGACTACATCGGCCGGACCGGCATCGAGGCCGCCCGGGAGAAGGAACTGCGCGGCGTAAAGGGCTACCACGTGTACCTGCGCGACTCGCACAACCAGATACAGACGGCGTACAACGACGGCGAAATGGACGTCGAGGCCATTCCCGGAAACGACATCGTGACGACCATCGACGCGACGCTGCAGAACTACGGGCAGCAACTGATGCAGAACAAGGTCGGCAGCGTCGTGGCCATCGAGCCCAAGACCGGAGAGATCCTCGCCATGGTCTCCAGCCCCGGCATCAGCGTGGACCAGCTGGCCGACATCGGCCAGCATTACAACGACCTGATCAACGACCCTTACCGTCCGATGTTCAACCGTACGGTCATGGCCTCCTACCCTCCCGGATCCGTATTCAAGCTGGTGAACGGACTAATAGGCCTGGAAGAAGGCGTCCTCCAACCGTCGGACCGCTATCCCTGCAGCCACGGATTCCCGTACGGCAACGGCAGGCGCCTCGGCTGCCACGGCCACGCCTCGCCGCTGGCGCTCCTGGACGCCATTGCCACCTCCTGCAACGGCTATTTCTGCTACGTCTTCCGCAACATTCTGGAAAACAAGAAGTACGACTCCATCCAGGACGCTTTCGATAAGTGGCGGGAGTACGTGCTGAGCTTCGGCTTCGGCCGTAAGCTGGGCAGCGACTTCCCTTCCGAACTGGGCGGCAACATCCCGACCTCGGCCTATTACAACAAAGCCTACGGCCGCAAGGGCTGGCGCTTCCAGACGATCATCTCGCTGTCCATCGGACAGGGTGAGATCGGCGTGACGCCGCTCCAGATCGCCAACCTCTGCGCCACAGTGGCCAACCGCGGCTGGTACATCATCCCCCACATCATCAAGGACTCCGAGAATGTCAGCATCGAGGACAAATACCGTGAGCGGCAGTACACCTTGGTCGACACGACCAACTTCAAGAAAGTCATCGACGGCATGTACATGGCCGTGAACGGCGGCGGCTCTGCCGGAGGCACCGCCTTCGCCGCCGCCATCCCCGGTCTTGACGTATGCGGCAAGACCGGCACCGCACAGAACCCGCGCGGAGCGGACAACTCCGTTTTCATCTGCTTCGCGCCCAAGGACGACCCGAAGATCGCGATCGCAGCCTATATAGAGAATGCCGGATTCGGCGCCACATGGGCCTGCCCGATCGCGTCGCTGATGGTTGAAAAGTACCTCACAGGCGACATCAGGCCGGAACGCAAGTACGTGGAGGACCGCATCCTCCAGGCCGACCTCATGTCCCGTGTCAAGACCGACTAGGATATGCTGGAGCCGAGCAGTCAATACAAGCGTGGCCTGAAGCAGGCCGTAGACTGGAAGCTGGTCATCTGCTACCTGGTCCTGATACTGATCGGATGGATCAATATCTACGCGTCCATCCACTCTTCAGAGCCCTCCAGCATCTTCGCATGGTCCGCACGGAGCGGCAAGCAGTTCATCTGGATAATCACATCGCTGGGCCTGGCCGCAATGATACTTTTCGTCCTGAATCCACGATTGTGGGAAGTCATTTCGATACCTTCATACGTGGTTGTAGGCGCCCTGCTGGTCCTGGTGATATTCGTTTCCAAGGACGTTAAGGGCTCGCATTCATGGTTCGAATTCGGCCCGGTGAAATTCCAGCCGGCCGAGATATCCAAGATCACGACGTCGCTGCTGCTAGCGGCGACCATGAGCAAACCGGGCTTCAAGATAACCAAGGTCAAGGACTTCCTGACTGTGGCGCTGATCATCGGCCTGCCCATGCTGACCATCGTGGCCGAAAGCGAGACAGGATCCGCCCTCGTGTATGTCGGTTTCCTGTTCGTACTCTACCGCGAAGGCCTCACCGGATGGCTGCTGGCCATCGCGGGACTGTGCATCCTCCTGTTCATCCTTACCCTTACGGTCTCGTCATACGCGTCCATCCTGGTCCTTGCCGGCATAGTCACGCTGGCTTACTTCATCCATACGGGGCGCTTCGGCACATGGCTGAAGCGATGCGGCCTGCCGCTTCTCTTCTTCGCCTTCCTGCCCCAGATCTGGCGTGAAGTCTGCGAATGGCTGGTGCCGGGCGCATCGGTCCTCGGATCCGTGGACCCGTCCGTGGCCGACGCCATCACCGGCGCAGCCGGGCGCTGGACCATCCTGCTGAAATTCAAGCCGGTTTACCTGCTGCTCGCCGTCTGCGCCTGCGCGCTTCCGATATGCATGGTGCGGGCATACCGCGACAAGCATATCTACCTATGGGCAGCCATCGGCGCTTTCCTGCTGGGCATTATGCTGACTTTCTCTACGGAGTTCCTCTTCAATGAAGTCCTCCAGGACCACCAGCGTGCCCGCATCGAGGTGCTGCTGGGCATGAAGGAAGACCTCGCGGGAGTGGGCTACAACGTGAACCAGTCAAAGATCGCCATAGGCTCGGGCGGACTGTTCGGCAAAGGTTTCCTCCAGGGCACCCAGACAACCTATGGATTCGTGCCTGAGCAGAGCACGGACTTCATTTTCTGCACCGTGGGAGAGGAGTGGGGCTTCATCGGCTGCGCCGTCGTCATCCTGCTGTATGTGTTCATGATCTCCCGCATAATCATAGACGCAGAAAAAAGCCGTGAATCCTTCACGAGGATCTACGGCTATTGTGTGGCGAGCTGCATATTCATGCATCTCTTCATAAACGTGGGAATGACTATCGGGCTGATGCCGGTCATAGGCATACCCTTGCCCCTGCTGTCGTATGGCGGTTCTTCCCTCTGGGCCTTCACGATCCTGATATTCATCTTCATCGCTCTGGACCGCCAGGAGAAAAAGTACTTCTAGAGGACGGTGCAGAACTCCTCGAAGGGCTTGGGGTCGTGGTGCAACTCGTAAGGCGCGGCTTCTTCATCCGGCTGGCCTACGGCCAACAGGCCGGTCACTTCGTAGCCGGCGGTCTCAGGGAACTTCTCCGCAAGCTTCGCCGGGTCGAAATCGCTGATCCAGACCACTCCGAGACCGAGGTCGGAAGCCTCAAGGACCATGTGAAGCGTGACGACGGCGGCGTCGGTATCTGCGCTGCTCTTGTTGTCATAACTGCGGACCCACGCTTCAGAAAGATTGGCGCCCACGATAAACACTGCGGGTGCGTCGTAGGACTTGTGTACCTCGCGGATACGTGCGAGAGCCTCGTCGCTGGTGACAGCCCAGACGTGGATCGGCTGGCGGTCGTGGGCGGAAGGGGCGATGTGGGCTATCTCGAGTATCTTTTGGATCTTCGCAGGATTAACCTTTCTGTCGGAGAAGGACCTGCAGGTGTAGCGTGAGGTCACCATATCAGAGAAGCGTGTCTCGAAATTGAGGTTCGAGATGTGCTTGTCTACGCTGGAAAACGCTGCGCGATGGGTGATTTTCGTCAAGTCGCTAATCCTTTCTAGAAATGATCTTTTGGCCATATCAGTGATTCGTTATGCGGTTTATGCTGGTAAAACGACCGGTAAGTTAGAAAAAAAACTCCGGATTTCCAAAAAAGCGTCATATCACGCGTTACGGGATATTGGAAGATTCCCGACATTTCGGTATATTTGGAATTGACTGCGAATTATGAAAAAACACCTACCGGCCTTATCAGTATCATTCCTCCTCCTGCTTCCTTCAGGATTGCATGCACAGCAATCCGGAGGATGGTTTCATCCGGAGTTGTCCGCATCGTCCTTTCTGACAGGCAGTTACGTGCCTGAGACTGAAGAGGGTAAGGTTTCGGCACTCTCTGCACTCTCGGCGACTTTCGGCCGCGGAACCGCACTTGAAGCATCCCTTTCCTTCGATGTCGTCCAGAAGAAACTCATGGGCTACGAACTTGCCTGGCATCCGGTTCCCGCGCTGCGTGTCCGGGCCGGCATACAGAGGATGCCCTTCCTGATGGAGACGACATACTCCCCCAGGACCCTTGAAGCAGTTGGATACTCGCAGTCGGCTTCCTATCTCGGAGGGTATTCCCGCGACCTCACCGGCGTCAATTCCAGGAGCCGCGACTGCGGGGTGCTCATCGAAGGCATGTTCTGGCCGAAGGACGGCTTCAATGTCCTGAATATAGTCGCAGGATTGTTCATCGGCAACGGGTATTCGTTCAAGGACGACAACCGCGCCAAGGATTTCCAGGGCAGGGTCGTCCTGCAGCCGGACCGCAGATGGAAATTCTCCGCAGGCACGATGATCGGACGTTACGGCGGGGAGGCGCTCGTACGCAACCGCTTCACCGCCGGTTTCTGGTATGATGACGGACGCTGGTTCGCCCGGGGCGAGAACATCTACGGCAATACCGACGGGCTGCTAAGCGACGGATTCTTCGTAATGGGAGGCTGCTGGTTCCGGCCGACAATGGCGCTTTCAGCGCGCACCGACCGCTTCCAGACCGACCTGTCCGACTCCGGTACGGTCACGACCCTTGCCCAGGTTTGCTTCTCCCACATACTGAGCGCCGACCGGAACTTCAGTTACCGCCTCCAGTATGGTCATACGTTCCATTCAGACCCGTCGGTGGCAGGGAACAGCACCCTTTCGTGCTGCCTGATCTTCCGCTTCGGCGCCAAGCTCTGACGTTTCGCAAAGAAAAGCCGCGGCCCCTCGAGGGAACCGCGGCGATTCAATACCATTTAACCAACTAATAACCACTATTTCCAGTTAGTATACTGAGCGGTGGACGGATCGGTCCAGCCTTCGTTCTGCTTGAGGACTCCGGCCGACAGGCTGACCTCGGACTGAGGGAACGGGCGGAAGCCCCAGGTGGCCTCGTAGCGGGCCTTGTAGCCGACACCCTGGTCCTTCATCACGGTCTTCGAGGAATTATTGCGGATAGGCTGGCCCAACTGGGTCTCGAGGGCCTTGATGCAATAAGCCTTGCCGTAGCGGCGCATGTCTCCCCAGCGGATGCCTTCGAAAGCAAGTTCATGCTGGCGCTCCAGACGAAGGGCGTCCACGCTGTATGCCTTGTCAGGCAGGCCGACGCGGGCACGGACGGCGTTCATGCCGCTCTTGCCGTTATAGACGACCTTGCCGTCGGTGAGTTCGGAGTGCATCAGGAGCACGTCGGCGAAGCGGATGATCTGGACGTTCTGCAGCGAATGGCCGCGGCCGAGGTCGCTTCCGGATCCGCCATACTCGGGAATCGAGGAGAACTCATAGAAGAACTTTCCGTTCACCATTGCTCCCCAGGCCTGGTATTTCTTCTGCCAGTAGCCGGTCTCCTCCATCTGCTGGTCATTGCCCCAGGTATAGTCCTTGTCGGCATTCTCCATTTCATCATAGATGTAGTAGATGGATGCGGCCTTGCGGATGTCGCCGGGCTCGTCCTTCTCCCACTGCTCCCATACGTAAGGGTTGACGGTGGCCATACCGTAGCCGCGGCCGAACGGGAAGGCGTTCACCTCGTAGTTGGAACGCTTGCGTACACCGAGGTACTGGTCGAACTTGTTGCGGTTGCGGGACGACTCGGCGACATTGGAGAAGCAGATGCTGAACATCTCCTCGGGATTGACGTCGTCGGTGATCCAGGTGCCGGAAACGCCCTGGGCATATTTGTAATCAGCCTTGGTGGCAGAGTTCATATAAGGCCACATCAGGCGGAAATCGGACACGAGCTTATGGCCGCTGTTGGCGATACAGTCCTCGAGTCCCTTGACGACCTCATCCTTGCCGATGGTGCCGGAAGCGAGCTCGCCAGTCTCAAGGTCTATGAGCGGGAGAGCGGTGATGCTTTTGCCCTCCTTGTCGCTGTAGAAGCCGGTGTAGAAAAGGTATACGCGTGCCAGCATGGCCTCGGCATCCCACTTCGTGGCGTGGCGAAGGCCGGAAACGCACTGGTCCCAAGGCTTGGAAGGCATGATCGCGATGGCTTTCTGCAAGCCGGCTGCGATGGTTCCGTAGATCTCCTCGATGGTACCGGGAGCGGGATATTCGGCAGCCTCGGACACCGAGTTCGGAATGGACGACACCAGCGGAATCTCGCCGAACTGCTGCGTCAGGTCGAACAGGAGATAGGAACGGAGGAAATACGCCTCGCCTAAAAGCTGGTTGCGCAGCTGCTCGTCCTCGACCTTGTCAAGGTTGGCGATTGCCATGTTCGCACGGGTGATGCCGGAATAGAAAGGCTCCCAGTAGTCAAGCTGGGCATTGGGTTCGAAATAGAGCAGGTGGTCGTAGGCCTGGATCTCATAATCGTCCTGTCCGCCACCGCCGAAACACTCGTCGGAAGCCGTCAGGTTAGCGATGAAGGAGTGGGCGCTGGGCTCGTATGCGGCCTGGTTGAGGACGCTGTAGATACCTGTCACGAGCTGCAGGGCATCCGTTTCGGATGCGGGGAAGTTACTGGTGTTGCTTTCGGTATAACTGACCGTGTCCAGGAAGTTCTCGCAGCCTGCGAGAAGCAAGGAACCCGCAACGACAGCCGAAAGATATTTGATGAACTTTTTCATAACGCGCTAGAATTGAATGTTGACACCAACGAGGAAGGTACGGGCGCTCGGATAGTAACCGAGGTCAATGCCGGACACCCAGTCCTGATCGAAGCCGTAGCCGATCTCCGGATCCATACCCGAATACTTCGTGATGGTCAGGAGGTTCTGGGCAGAGAAGTAGAGGCGGGCCTTGCTGATGAGGTTGCTCCGCATGAGACGGCCGAAGTCATAACCGACGGTGACGTTCGAGACTTTGAAGAAGTCGCCGTTCTCGATGTAGATGTCGGAGATGTTGGACCAGTTACGGTCGGCGCAGGTGGTCCAGAGGGGCAGGCGGTTGGAAGTGCCCTCACCGCTCCAGCAGTTGAGAAGGTCGCGGGTATAGCTGTCGGTCGGACGGTCGAAGAACGAACGGTAGGACCTGGCGATCTGCTGTCCGAATGCGCCATAGCCGGTGACGTTGAAGTCGAAGCCCTTCCAGGCCATCCACAGATTGAGACCTGCGGTGAAGTCGGGATGAGGGTTGCCGATCATGGTGCGGTCCTCCTCGGTGATCTTGCCGTTTCCGTCAGTATCAACGAAGATCAGGTCTCCGGGCTTGGCGTCCTCATACTTGGCGGCGGTGGAGTTCACCTGGTTCTGGTTCTGGAAGACTCCGGCGGTCTTGTAGCCGTAGAAATAGCCGATGGGATAGCCTACCTGGGCGCGGTACATCTCGGAAGTACCCTGGCTGAGGACGTCGTCTTCGCCGTGGATGATGCCCTCGGCATTGGCGATGCGGGTGACGATGTTCTTGTTGTAGGCGCCGTTGATTTTCACGCCGTAGGTGAAATCACCGGTGTGCTTGCCGTAGTCGATGGAGACCTCGACACCGGTATTGCGTACGTCACCGCCGTTGACATAAGGGGCGGAGAAACCGTACACGCCTGCGATGGGGGCCTGGACCAGCCAGTCCTTGGTATCCTTGACATATCCGTCGACGGTGAGGCCGAGGCTGGAGTTGAAGAAACGGGCGTCAAGACCGATGTTGGTCTGCTCGGAAGTCTCCCAGCTGACGTCGGGGTTGGCGAGGACGCCGGGCTTCGCGCCGGTGGTAAGGGCGGCCTTGTTGGCGAAGTAGTATCCGGCGCTGCTGGACAGGGAAATGGTGGTCAGGTACTGGAAGTTGTCAATGCTGGCGTTACCGTTCTGGCCCCAGCTGGCGCGGACCTTGAGGAAATCCAGCCATCCGGAAGTGCCGGACATCCAGGGCTCGTTGGAGAGGATCCAGCCTGCCGACACGGAGGGGAAGATGCCCCAGCGGTGTCCGCGGGCGAAGTTGGAGGAACCGTCTGCACGGACCGTGGCCGAGAACAGGTAGGTGTCCCTGAAGCTGTAGTTCACACGTCCGAAGAAGGATGCGAGGGCACCCTGGGACGAAGGCGATCCGGAAGCCGAGATCTCGTTGAGCAGCGAAGGCTTGGTGTTGGAGAGCCAGGCGCGGGTGAAGTCGTTGGGGAAGATGCTGTTGAATGCGGATGCGTTAACGCTCTCGCCGAAGCCCCACTTCTCGATAGACTGTCCGAGCACGGTGTCGAACACATGGTCGGTGTTAATGTCGAAATGATATGAGGCGGTATTCTCAAGGGTGTAGCGATGGTTGAGCCTGAGATTCTGGGTAACCTGGTCGTTGACGCTGTACTGAGAGGCGTTCAGGTAGTAGATCATCTTGTACCTCCTGGTGGAGGAGGCAGACATCCGGTAACCGAACTGGGTCCTGAACCTGAGGTTCTTGATTGGCTGAAGCTCGGCGTACACACTGGCGTGCATCGAGTAGAACTTCTGGATGTTACGGCCGCGGTTGAAGTAGTCGAGGCCGATAGGGTGCTTGGAATCGCTGAAGAAGTTCCAGCCGTCGGCTGCACGTGCTTCCTCATCGTAGAATCCGGTTATATTGCCGTTGGCATCCTTGACATAGACGGGGAGGAGCGGGGTGGCGCCAATGGCGTCGTGCAGGGAACTCTCGTAGATGTCGCCCTCGCCGATGCCGCTGTTCTCACCGTAGCTGAAGTTGAGGGTTTCGCCGAACTTCAGGACATCGAGGTCATGGCGCTTGATGGCGACGTTGTCGCTGTTGATGCGGAACGTGTACCTCTTGTACTTGGCGTTCATCGGCTCGATCTGGTTCCATCCGAGGATACCGTCCTGTCCGGTGTAAGAGAGACCCATGGAGATCTTGTTGTCAGCGGAACCGCCGGCGATGTTCAGGGAATGATTCTGGGTACGTGCGCCCTTGTTGTACATCTCCTCGACCCAGTTGGTGCCTTTCCAGCTGCCGTTCACGATGGACTGGTAGAGGTTGGCAGGAAGGACGGAGGCGAAGTCGACGGGAGCGACGCCGGAGTTCTCCCTCGCAAGGTTGTAGAGCTGCATATACTCCTTGGCATCGACCATGTCGGGCATCTTTGCGATGTACTGTGCTCCGACATAACCGTCATAGGAGACGACCATACGGCCTTCCTTGCCCTGCTTGGTGGTCACGAGCACGACACCGTTAGCGGCGCGCGCACCGTAGATGGCGGCCGACGCGGCGTCCTTCAGGATGTCGATGGACTCGATATCATTGGGGTTCAAGGTGTTGATGTCACCTCCGGCAACTCCGTCGATGACATAGAGCGGTTCGGAATCGCCCGTGGTGCCGATACCGCGGATGTTGACCTTGTAGCCGCGGCCAGGCTGGCCGGAATTCTGGGTGATGGAGACACCGGGGCTCTGGCTCTGGAGGGCGTTGAGGGCGGAAGTCGTGCTGAGTTTGGCCAGTTCGTCACCCTTGACCTGGATGGTCGAGCCGGTGACAAGTTTCTTCTGCTGGACACCGTAACCGATAACGACTGCTTCGGAGAGCTGGTCGAGCTCAGGCTGGAGGACGATGTCCACCACGCTGCGCGACTCGACCGCGACTTCAGCGTCCACGTAGCCGAGGATGCCTACGGAGAGGATTCCGCTGGCGGGAGCCTCGATCGTGTATTGACCGTCGGCATCCGCCGTGGTCCAGGTCGTCGTACCCTTGACGACGACCGATGCATAAGGGACAGGAGCCCCTGTAGCACCGTCTGTGATCGTTCCCTTGACGGTCCTGTTCTGGGCGCCGAGGCTCAGCGTCGCAGACATCGCCAAGAGGAACAATAGGATTCTGTTGGCTTTCATAAAAATGATTTTGGGTTAGTTTTTTTGCAAAATTACTTATTCAGGGTTTTCGACAAATGCAATTTTGCGCATTTAAATACGCAATTTGCGTCAACATATTGAAACGGTTTAGTTTTTTTGCCATCTTTGTATTGAAGTAACAAACAGACCATACCATGAAGGTACAGCACCTTATTTACCTCTTATTATCGTGCGCGCTATACGCCTCGTGCTCCTCACCGTGCAGGGTTGTATGGACCGAAGGCCCCACCGATCCGGAGAGCGGAACCGCCCTCCACACCATGCAGATCCTGAACCCTCCGGCCGGAACGGACTGGACCATCTGGTTCGGCCAGTTCCGTGCCCCGGTCACGATGCAGGAAGGAGCTCCCGCGGCCATCGAACACGTGAGCGGGACCCTGTACCGGGTCATTCCCGGGACCGATACGGACGGGAAGACGATGTCCCTATCCTATTCAGCCCGACCCCTGGTGAACCAATGCCGTGCCCCTGAAGGATTCTACCTGCAGAAGAAGGGTGAAAAGCCCGTGCCTCTCAAGGTTTCATACAGTTTCCTGCCGGCGGAAAAGGCCAGGACTTTCGAGTGGCATCACGTCGCCACCGGAGTTTTCGACATCATCCCCCGCCTGAAACAGGTGGAAGTGCGCGAGGGCACTACGAATATCCAGTACCTGGCTGTCAACGACACCAAATACGACCCGCAGCAGGTCCCGGGCTGGTACAGGATCACGCTTGACGGGGCCATCCACGTCGAAGCCGCCGACAGGGAAGGCGCCATCCACGCCGTCGCCACACTGAACAAACTCAGGCAGAACACAGAGGACTTCAATGTGCCGGACTGCGTGATCACCGACTGGCCCGACCTGGCATACCGCGGCCTCATGCTTGACATCAGCCGCAATTTCACCAGGAAGGACGACCTGTTACGGCTGATCGACATCCTGGTCGAATACAAGGTCGACCGGCTGCACCTGCATTTCGGAGACGACGAAGGCTGGCGCATAGAGATCGACGGACTTCCGGAACTTACCTCCTACGGAGCGTTCAGGGGCATACCGGAACTTCAGGAGGACGGCTCCATCAAGGAGCCCTATGCCCTGCAGCCTACCTACTGCGGGTCACTCGACAGGGATGACGCCGCATCGCCTGCCAACGGGTATTATTCCCATGCGGACTTCGTGGAGATACTCGAACACGCCTGGGACCGCGGCATCCGCGTCATCCCCGAGTTCGATACTCCGGGACACTCCCGCGCAGCGGTCAAGTCCATGGAGGTCCGCGCAGCCCGCACGGGAGACCGGACATACCTGCTCTCGGAGCCTGAGGACAAGTCCGAATACGTCTCCGTGCAGGACTATACCGATAATGTCATCAACGTCGCCCTCCCCTCCACCTATGCCTTCATAGGAAAGGTCTTCGACTCGCTCATCGCCATGTATAAAGAGGCGGGGGCTCCGCTCGAGGCCATCCATATCGGCGGAGATGAAGTGCCCGAAGGGGCCTGGACAGGCTCTCCGGCCTGCCTGGCGCTGCTGGAGGCCAACGGGAAGGCCGACACCGCCTGGCTCATCGACTATTACATCAACCGGGTGCTGGACATCGCCGAAGAAAGGGGCGTCAAGATCGCCGGCTGGCAGGACATCTGCCAGGGTCTCGAACCCGCCACGCTGGAAAGGCTCAAGCGCAACCTCGCATTCGCCAATCTCTGGACGGTATCCCACGGACAGGACGAGCTGGCCTATCAGTTCGCCAATCAAGGGATTCCCGTTGTGATCTCCAACGCACCTAACTGCTACCTCGATTTCGCATACGATTACGGAAAGGAGGAAAGAGGGCATTCCTGGGGCGGCTTCGTCGATGAGCGGCGCACCTTCTCGCTGCTCCCCTACGACACTTACCGTTCAGTCAGATGGGACGATTACGGACGGATGGCGGACATTTCGCAGGCGGATGCCGGCAAGACCCCGCTGCTCCCCGAAGCCCGCGGGAACATCATAGGCGTACAGGGGCAGCTCTGGGCGGAGACGCTCCGCAGTTTCGACCACGTGACATACTACATCTTCCCCAAGGCGCTCGGACTGTTCGAGCGCGGCTGGAACGCCAGCCCCGCGTGGGAAAAGACGACCGTCTCCGACGATCCTGCCTTTACGGAAGACTTCGACCGGTTCTTCAGCATCATTTCCGACCGCGAATACCCCTATTACGAATCACTGGGCATCTCCTATCACCGTCACTGACATGCTCCGCCTGCTGATCATCACCGACTTCACCGAGTCCTTCGCCAACAAGCTCCTTAAGGGGATCGTCAGTTACTCCCGCTGCAAGGAACAGTGGGCGATATGCCGCATGCCGCCCGCCTACAAGGCGAAGATAGGCATCCCCGGAGTCGTCAAGTGGGCCAAGGACTGGGGCGCCGATGCCGTGATCGGGCAGTTCGAGGAGACCGACGACGTCGGGCTGTTCGCCAGGAACGGGATCGCGGCGGTCGCCCAGGATTTCAAGAAACGCTTCACTACCATACCGAACATCACGGCCGACTACATCGGTACGGGGCGGATGGCGGCACGCTTCTACATCGACCGCGGATTCAGACATTTCGGATTTTTCGGATTCAACCACGTATGCTGGTCCGACGAACGCTGCGAAGGCTTCCGCAAGGAGATCGAGGAAGCCGGCTTCGGGGATTCATTCTTCCCGTACAACATGCAGGACATAGACCATCTGTGGTACTATGAGCGTGACCGGCTTGCGGAATGGCTGCGTATGATTCCGAAGCCCATCGGCATAATGGCCTGCGACGACAACCAGGGCAACAACCTCATCGAGGCCTGCCACTCGGCGGGAGTCCGCATCCCTTCGGAAGTTTCGGTCATAGGCGTCGACAACGACGAACTGCTGTGCAGCCTCGGGAGCACGACGCTGTCCAGCATCCACGTGGACATCGAAGACGGCGGCTGGAAGGCCGCCCAACTCATCGAGCGTATGGTCAGTTTCCCGGGAGCACCGGTAGAAGACGTCGTGCTGAAGCCCGTCAAGATAGTGGGAAGGATGTCGACGGCGGCTTTCGCGACGGACGATGCGCAGATACAGAAAGCCGTCCAGTTCATCCACAAGAATTACCAGAAGAAAATCTCCGTCAAGGACGTCACCGCGGAAGTTGCCCTGTCCCGGAGACTGCTCGAGCGCAGGTTCAAGGCCGTGACCGGGCAGACCATATACCAATATATCACTGACCTGAAGATCAAGCATTTCGCAGAGATGCTCCTGAACACGGGAGACCAGGTGATCAACATCGCCCTGTCATTGGGAGAGAATGACACGAAGAGCATTTCACGCCGCTTCAAACAGATCTACGGATGCTCCCCCAACGAGTGGAGGGATAAGAACCAAAAAGAAAAGAAAGCATGAAAAGAAGAATGTTCCTTGCCGTCATGGTCCTGCTGGCGGGCGCACTTTGCGCGGAAGCCCAGCGTACCGACGCGATCAGACTGCTCGAGTCGAACCCCGAATACCTCGACGGCACAGATTATCTCTGTCCAGCCGGACCGGTGGCGCTTACGCCGGCGCCGGAAGGCTACGAACCTTTCTACATCAGCCACTACGGCCGTCACGGAGCCCGCTATGCCTGGCAGAGCGACATGTATTCGAGGCTGAACAGTGTCTTCTCATCGCAGGAAGAAACTGGAAACCTCACCGTGAAAGGATTGGACTACAAGAGCCGCTTCGACAGCCTGTTCCCCTCCGTACGCTACCGCACAGGGGACCTGTCGAGGAAAGGCTGGCAGCAACAGCAGGACCTCGCCGCGCGGATGTACGCCAACTACCCCGACGTGTTTCCGGACGGGGCCAAGGTCAGGGCGTGGACGTCGACTTCGACCAGATGCGTCATGACCATGTCGGCTTTCTGCCTGGGTCTCAAAGGACAGAACCCGGGACTGGACATCATGGAGAACTTCGGAGTCTATTTCCTGCCCGCAATCCTTCCGATGGACAGGAGCAATCCTTTCCGCAGGGAGGTCTTTCCCCGTACTCCCCTCGCTTTCGACGAGACATGGGAGCAATACATCGAGAGAACCGTGGACTACAAAGGCATACTCTCGCGCCTGTTCAATGATCCGGACAAGGCCGTCCCCGAAGAGGAACAATGGGACCTGGTCTCCTACCTGTATTTCTTCGCAGCAGGAATGGCCAGCCTGGATACCGACCTGGACTTCACTGACATATTTACTCCCGAGGACCGGATAGCGCTCTGGAAAGCCGACGATTTCCAGTTCTATGCCAATGCCTGGCCGGACCATCTCGGCTACCAGCCCATCGTGGACGACATCATCGCCAAGGCGGATGAAAGGATAGCCTCGGGAGAGGTTGGAGCCGACCTGCGTTTCGGCCACGACTACACCTTCCTCCCGCTGCTCATGACGCTGGGAGTCAACGGTTACGACCACTCCGTCCAGAACCCCGACGACATACCGGTATGGTGCCGCCTGCAGGACGTCCCGATGGGCGCAAACCTCCACTTCGTCTTCTTCAGGAAACCCGGGACCGGGAAGGTCCTGTTCAAGGTCCTCCTGAACGGCGAGGAGGCCAGGCTTCCCCTCGATACCGACAACTGGCCATACTACGACTGGAACGCTTTCAAGCGTCAGGCATACCGCCCGGTGATGGGCGAAGTCGAAGAGGAGGTGTCCACCAAGGTTCCTGAGGTTTCAGGCCTCTGCCTCGCCCCTGACGGGAAGGGCCTCCTGGCCGCTTCGGACGAGAACGGAGTATATTATGTCACCCTGGCGGGCGACACCAAGCCGTTCTATATGGAGAACAGGATGGACTGCGAGGGCGTCACCCTCGACCCTGACACCCGCGACGTCTACTACATCGTAGAAAGGAAACAGGAGGTCAGGAGGCTGAAAGCCCCTGACTACAACGTTTCCGAACTTCTCTGCGTAATCGACGAGGTGGGCAAGGGGACCAACTCCGGCCTCGAAGGCATAAGCTGGTATAAGGACGGAAAACTGTTCATCGGCAACCAGATGGACCCCACCATCCTGTTCCAGTATTCACTCAAGGACGGCATCGTGTCCAGGACAGAGATTACGGGCACGACGGAAATCGCCGCCCTGTGCTACGATCCGGTCCGCGATGTATTGTGGATAGCGGACAGCGAGCAGCACAACATCAACCTGTGTACTACGGACGGAGAGGTTCTGATGACCTATCCCTTGCCTTTCATCGACAACGGTGAAAGCCTGTACGTAGACCACGCGAACAACTGCATCTGGATCGGCGACGACACCACCTCAAAGATCTACAGGATTACTTTCGCCAATCTCTAGGCTGCTTCCTCAGCGAAGTTTCAGGAACACCTCCAGGGCCTGGTATTCGGCCATTCCAAGACGGTCGTACAGCCTGGCGGTGTTCTGCGTACGTTCCTCGGCACGCTGCCAGAACTCCCTCGGATCCTCGCCCGGGAACGGGACGATATCCTTCTGCGAGAGATGGCGGAAGATGGCGTGGCGCTTGAGGACGACCTCGTCCGGGCTGAGCGGCACGGCCATGTCCACACGCCCGGGCTCCCACTCCATCCAGGCGCCGCGGTACAGCCAGACATTTGTCCCGGCAAGCCAGGCCTCGCCTTCCTCCTGCAACTGGTCGAGGGCCTCGAGGGCGGCCTCGGTGCAGACCCGGTGCGTTCCGTGAGGGTCTGCCAGGTCGCCGGCCATGAAGACCATATCAGGTTTCAGGCTGCGGACCAGATCCTTTATGATGTCTATGTCGACCTGGGTGCAGGGATTCTTCTTGATGCCTCCCGACTCGTAAAAGGGAAGGTTGAGGAAATGCACGTTCCTGTCGGCATCCAGACCGAATGAGCGGACGGCGGAGCGGGCCTCGCTGCGCCGTATGGCGCCCTTGAGGTCCAGCAGCGCCCGTGGCTCCGGCTCGCCGGGGATCCTGGCGTCCACGAGCGCCTTCACCTCGGCGAAACGGTCGGCCATGCCCAGCTGGAAAGCGGTGTCCATGTGCTGCAGTACGACGTCGTCGTGCACGGCGACGTTTCCGGACGTCTGGTACGCGACGTGGACGTCGTGGCCCTGGGACACGAGACGGATGAACGTTCCGCCCATCGAGATGACGTCATCGTCGGGATGGGGCGAGAAAATCAGGACCGTCTTGGGGAACGGTGTGGCACTTACCGGGCGGAACCTGTCGTCCGCTCCCGGCTTGCCGCCGGGCCATCCGGTTATCGTATGCTGAAGGTCGTTGAACACGTCGATGTTGACCTTGTCGAAACTTCCGTAGTATTCCAGCAAACCGCCCAGGGAATTCTCCAGATAGTCCTTCTCCGTGAGTTTCAGGATAGGTTTTTCGACGGTAAGGCAAAGCCAGACTACGGCTTTGCGCACGAGTTTCGGCGTCCAGTCGCACGGGCCGACGAGCCAGGGGGCGACGGCCCGCGTCAGGAGGCTGGCGGCCGTCTCGTCCGTGAAGAAACGGATGTGGTCGTGGCGCTGCAGGAGTGATGCCGGACAGGCCGTGGTGATCTCGCCTTCGACGACGGCCTTGACTGCCTCGGCCTTGTCTTCTCCCCAGGCCATCAGGATGATGCGGCCTGCAGTGAGCATCGTTCCGATGCCCATGGTTATGGCACTCTCCGGCGTGGACGAGAAATCGTGGTTGAAGTTCCGCGACTGCCGTTTCCTCGACTTGTATGAGAGCCTCACAGTACGTGTCCGGGTCTTTTCATTGCTGCCTGCTTCGTTGAAGCCCACCTGGCCCTCCTCGCCTATGCCTATGACCAGAAGGTCGAGGTCGCGAGCCTGGCGGTCGAATGCCGCACAATAGTCGGAAACGTCTTTCTGCGGGACCGTACCGTCGGGAATGTGGATATTTTCGGGAAGGATGTCGACTTGGTCCAGGAGCGCGGTATGCAGGCGGTGATTGCGGCTCTGGAGGTCATTCTCGGACGCGGGATAGTACTCGTCGATGGAGAAGATCTCGACCTGCTGGAAAGACACATCCCCGGCACGGCAGCGACGGGCAAGTTCCTCATACAGCGTAACCGGCGTGGCACCGGTGGTCAGTCCCAGGCGGAAAAGCCTTCCCTCGCAGGACTTGATGGCGTCGACGACCAGGTCGGCGACGGCGATCGATGCCTGGCGGGACTCGGGGTAGATGTCCGTCCAGATCTTTTCATAATTGTGCAGGATGCCGGCAGGCAGGTCGGTCTCGATCAGGCCGCCTTCGTAAGGGAGGGTGAAATGCTTTTCCATAAAAAATGCAGAACGATGGCTTCGTTCTGCAAATATAAGAAAAGTCGGAATCAAAAGGGGACGGGATTTGCGGAATCCTATACCCCTTTTGCGTATGATGCTATTTGTACGACGGCTTTACATAGGAAGAGTTGCGAAGGAAGAGGGCGCTCTCGCGCAGACCCTTCAGGATGTTCCTGGTGCTGGCATACTCCAACTCGACGACATACTCTTTCATGCCCGCTCTCGCGGCGTTGTTGAAGATGGCCTCGAAGCCCACCATTCCGCTCTGGCCGATCTCGTACTTATCCTTGATGTGGAGAACCTCGAAGCGGCCGGGATATTTGTTGAAATACTCCACCGGGCTCGCCCCACCGATGACCGCCCAGTAAACGTCCATCTCGAAGAAAACGTTCTCGGGCTTGGTGTTGGAGATGTATCCGTCCATCATGGTCGTATTTCCGACCTTGGCATATTCATGGTTGTGGCTGTGATAGCCAAAACGTATGCCGGCGGCATTGCACTTCGCGCCGATGGCGTCGAGATAGGCTGCATAGGTCTTGATCTCGGCTTCGGTCTTGAGGGGAGGAGAATAGGACATCGCCAGATAGCGGACTCCCGCAGCCTTGTGCGCCGCGATGCAAGCGTCCCACCACTTCATCGCCTCGGTGAAGTCGCCGGAAGCGAGCTCCGATGCGCTGAGGGCGTGGCTGGTATGCGAAGAGACGAACTCCAGGCCGGCCTTGTTGAGCTCGCGGCGGAATGCCGCCGGCTCAAGGCCGGAGAACTTGCCGTCGGCATAGCTGGCGGCCTCGACACCTGTATAGCCCATCTGCGCAAGCCGCTGGAACACATACTCGTGGTTCTTGGCGAAAAGCTCGGGCGTGCCTATCAGGGACCGGGCGGAGTAGAGTTGGACGTTCATCTCCTTCTTGGGGGCCTCTACCTCCTCGGTAAGCCTGTAACTGATGTAAGCGAACTGCTTGCTGTCGGGGCTCCAGGAGTTGACATTGATGCTTCCCTGGCCGCCGAAGAACTCGACGAGCACTTCGGGTTCACCTCCCGTGGCGGGAATCATCCGGAGCTGGACATTGAGGTCGGCGATGTGCGAGCCGGGATCCACCTCATAGTCGTGATAGGCGATGTAAACCACCTTCTTCCCGTCGGGCGAGATGTGCGGGAACCAGGAATTCATATCCTCGTCGAAGGTCATCTGGGTCTGCTCCTTGCCATTGGCCTTCATCCTCCAGGCCTGCATGCGGCCGGTGCGGACGCTGTTGAACCAGATGTACTTGCCGTCACGGCTGTACTCGGGGCCGTCGTCGAGGCCGGGGGCGTCGGTCAGACGGGTCTCCTTGCCGCCCTTGACGGGCATCACCCAGACGTCCTGCTCCTGGTCGGGGCCGCGGAAGGCACAGTAGGCGACGGTCTTGCCGTCCGGGCTGATGCCGTGCAGGTAACTGGGGCCGAGAGGGGTCAGCTTCCTGGGTTCACCCCCCTCGAAGGGAACGATATAGACGTATGAACTGTACTGGCGGTTGGCCGGGTCGTTGCTGCTGATGCCTATCCACTTGCCGTCCACCGTGATGACATGGTCGTTGTTGCAACCGACGATGGAGCCTGTGTTTATCTCCTGAAGGTCCGTGGAGCCGTCCGGGGCGATCTTGTAAAGCTTTCCGCCCCTGTTCACGACCAGCCATTTGCCGTCAGGCGTCCAGTTGGGAGCCTCGACCACGAAGGGAAACTCCTTGATGACACGATGGGTGCGGCTCTCGACATCGTATATCTCAAGATAGCTGATGGTTGGGTTCGGGTGCTGGGCAAATGCCTGTACAGCCAGACCCGACAGAAGTGTCAGGCATACTAGGACTTTGTTTTTCATACTTGGTTATGTTTATGGGTTGTTACTCTGTTCACGGTCAGCGCATGTGTAAATATACGAATTTTCGTGTAAATGCAAAAAATCACTATCTTTGGAATATTGTATGCCGACTTTCAAGACATTGAAATGAAGAAACTCGCTTTTGCATGGGCCCTCGCCCTGCTGGCTCCGGCCATCCTTGATGCCCAGACCGTCATACCCCTCAACCGGGAGTCTGACGGCAGATACACGATGAACGCATCCGTCAACGGCGTAGGCGTAAGAACTTACTATACGCCGGACAGCTGGTATGCCAGCGTATCGTCGACCACATACATGTTCCTGTATGAGAACGGTTATATCGCCGACGCGGACGTAAACGGCATGACTACGGTCAAGATGCCCAACGGCACATCGACAAAGGCTGCTTCTTTCGTCATACGCAACCTCAAGATCGGCAAGGTCATCGTCCAGAATCTCCCCGCCTTCGTCGTCACCAAGCAGACGGTACCGCTGCTGGTAGGGAACTCCGCTTTCGACTGCTTCGGAACCGTCTCGCAGGAAGGTGACAGGCTGATCGTCGACGACCGCTTCGAGGAGGACCTGCAGGTTGCCTCCGCACCGGCCAAACCTGCCGAAGAGGAGCTCAGCCCCGCCGAAGCCCTGGTTCAGGAACTCAAGGGACATCTGGATGCCAAGGAATACCAGCAGGCGGCGGATATCTTCGCAACCCTGAAGGAGATGGACGTCCTCACGATGTACAGCGAGTATCAATATGCAATGGTCCTGAACATACTCCGGCGCAACGACGACTGCATTGCCCTAACCAACGACTGGCTGGACGAGAACCTCGGAAAGTCCCTGACTCTCGATTACTGGATGTACGACGCCCTCGGCGACTGTTATGCCCGCAAGGGCGACAAGACGCGCGCCATCCATTTCTACGAGGAGGCCGTAGCCGCCTACTGCCGGATGTTCAACACTACCGAAAAGGAGATCCGCAAGAGCAAGTTCAAGGACGAGACCCTCGGATATACCCTCTACGACCTGGCCATGCAGTACGCTTCACGCGACATCAGCCAAACCTACTATTACGCTTCGCTGGCTGCCAAGAGCGGCAACGCAGCAGCCATCGACTACTGCCTGAAATCCAAGATCAGTTTCTAGACAGCAACACGACTCATTCCCAAAAGTCCCTCAGCAACCTGTTGAGCATGCTCTCCATATCCCTGCCGTCGAGAGGGTCATTCTCAAGGAAAGGCAAAGGATGGATATAGTGGACTATCTCATCACTTTGTGTGTCTATCACCACGCAATACATGTTGCAGTCATAAGGGGTTTTGTTCTCAGGGTTCGAATACGGCTCGTATGAAGACTTTTTCTTGTCGTCCTTGTCCTTCTTGCTGAATATCGCATCAAGGGCGGCTCCGATTACGTTTCCTATGGCCTCCTGCGTCTCCTCATAACGTATGGCCTCCCTGGAACGTATGTAACCGGAAGAATAGATTACAACGCCATACCGGTGACCGCTGCGGTCAATGGCATCGAGGAGATCATTCGGGACCCTCACCCTGTTCAGGCGGGACGTCGAAACGGAACCGATGTTCTGGATCCACTTGCGGATCTCACGGTCCGACCCGTCATAATCCATGCGTATGACCCCCGAGAACGGATACCTTTGTGCAGACACGATGGAGGTGACAAGGTCTGAAGCCGCTTCGGAATACTCATAATCATAAACTGGCTTATTCTTCTTGTCGAAATAAAGAATGTCCGCTACAGGCTCGATGAAGGCATATTCATCTACGCTTTTCAGGTTGAGATTCTCGGAAGAAGAATATTTGACAGGACCGCAGGAAGACACCGCGACCGCGACTGATAACGCTGCTAAAACAAATCGAATCCTCATAGGTCGTTTTTTTTTGTTTGAATATGCGAATATAGCATATTGACCGGTAATTATCGCAAAATGCTAAAGAATAATCAACGAACTCCTCTTTCGGGCCCGAAACGGTGTCCAAGTGTATCCGAAAATAGTTATCTTTGAAAGTTAGATAAACCGGAATCCGTATGAAACTGAGTAACGATCAAAAGCGCATCATCAAGTCATTTGCATTGTTTACGGGCATTTATATCGTGGTTATTCCGCTGATGACGCTCGTGGCGGGCAGGGAATGGACCTGGAGCGATTTCTTCCTGTTCGCCGGGATTACCATTCTTCTCTATGGGTTGATTGGATTCTTCTTTGTTCTCGGTTCCAAGATCCCGAAGAAGGACAAATAAAGTAACTATGCCAAACAAATTCTTTGACAGGAACTGGTGGAAGGATTTTGTTGTCGCCATCCTTGCCACGACCGTTTCCATTGTTTTGACCTTCGGCACGAGCAAACTGGTTGAACGGAGCAACCAGAAGAAAGAGCGCAGGCTCACTGCCTTGATGGTCATGAGCAGCATCGAATCGTTTGCCCGGACCCTGGATGAATCGGCGAAAAACTGGGACCGAATGGACAGTATCGCCGTCTGGCTTCTCAGGCTGCCGATAGACGAAGTTGCCAGGCTGGGTGATGACCCCTTTGAAGGTGCTGTACAGGAGGTTTTCCAGGCACCCATCATTCGCCACGACAATACTGCCGAAACCATCTTCAGCAGCAACATAGACACTTGGAAGAACCTGGGGAGCTTTCGGTTCGTGGACAACGTCGGTGCCTGTTTCTCCCAGATGAACTGGATCGAAGAGGAAATCAACAATGATGCTCTCGAATATGCCGGACATCAGGAGCGGATCTTCAATCATTATTCGGATTATCCAGGCTCGTGCTTTACGGAGAAGCTGCTCAGGGACGAGCAAGTACGGCGACAGTTGCAAATGCCTAACTCGCATAAGGCATGGCTCGCTTACTGTTCAGACAACCTGCGGCGCATGAACCGCAAGAACATGAAACTGATCGGCATCTCCGAGAAAGAAGTGCTTGCTTTTACGGATGCCCGTGCGGACGTCGACGTCGAGGAAGACCCCGAGCCGGATTATTCCGTTTTCATAAAGCCTTACCCGGACAAGGAATCCATCGACTCCGGTCTTGATTATGCCCGGAGGCTGGACAGTCTGCTGAATCATAATTGATGCTCTCAAATCTGATTTTTCAAAAAATGGAATATATAAGAGTTACAAAAGACAACCTGGAACAGGAGCATATATGCTGCGCGATTTCAAATAACAAAGACGTACAGGTGTCGTCCAAGAAAGCATGGCTGTACGACCGCTTTGACGACGGTCTGGTTTTCTTGAAGAGCGTTGAACGGGGGAAGTGCTTCATCGAATTCATTCCGGCCGAAAATGCCTGGAACCCTATCGTGGCTGACAACTATATGTACATTGACTGCCTATGGGTGTCCGGATCTTTCAAGGGCCATGGTTATTCCAATGACCTTCTTGAAGAGTGTATCAAAGACAGCAAAAACAAGGGGAAGATTGGGTTATGCATCCTTTCTTCTGCCAAGAAGAAGCCTTTCCTTTCCGATCCGAAATTCTTGGACCATAAGGGATTCAAGGTCTGTGACGAGGCCGGCAACGGCATCCAACTTTGGTATCTGCCGTTCTCTGCCGACGCCATTGCCCCCAGGTTCAAGGAGTGCGCGAAGCATCCTCATATCGACGAACCGGGCTATGTACTGTATTACACCAGCCAATGTCCCTTCAACGGCAAATACGTTCCTATCCTTGAAGCCGTGGCGAAGGAGCAGGGGGTACAGTTCAAAGCAATCCATCTGCAAAGTAAGGAAGAGGCACAGAACGCTCCTACGCCCATTACGACCTATGCATTTTTCAGTGACGGCGAATACGTTACTAACGAGCAGATGAACGATAAGCGCTTCCTTAAGGTGATCGGCAAGCTATAGTCCTCGAATGTCCTGTCCCCAAAATGGTTACCTTTGATAGTTAGATAAATCGGAATATGAAATGAAGAATTACGTCATTGAATCCCTTGTATCCGGGGTACTTTATTGTATTGGCATCCTCGTTATAGATGCCATTTCCGGACAGTTCAAATCCTTTGTATTCTACCTGTTATCCTCCATCATCTTCGGGCTGTTATACTCCTTGGTGATGGGCCTGTTCCATAAGATAACCAGCAAGAAGTAAGACAAGTAAATTCTTGTTTATATGAAGCCATGAACAAAGGGGATCTCGAAACCTATATCGCGGGGAGCCAACCAAATATCTGTCAGATTTGCGTCCTGAAGGACGGACAGGAGATCTATTCTCACGAGTGGAACGGATATAAGAGGACTGACTGTACGCACATCATGTCCGCCACGAAGAGCATAATGGCGCTGCTTGTTGGAATCGCCGTCGAAAAGGGAATGATTGGGAGCGTGGATGACAAAGTCCTTTCCTACTTCCCGGATTATCAGGTAAAACGTGGAGAGGAGACCATTCATGGCGTTACGGTGAAGCACCTTCTTACCATGCGTGCGCCTTATAAAGGAAAGGGCGATCCTTGGAGCAAGGTTTGCTCCAGCACGGATTGGACGAAAGCCTCACTGGATTTCCTTGGCGGGAGAAAAGGGATAACCGGCGAATTCAACTACAAGACGGTTTGCCTGCATATCCTTTCCGGCATCCTGTTCAAGGCGACCGGGGTGCAGACCGTGGATTTTGCCAACAAGTACCTCTTTGGCCCTCTCGGAATAGCCGGGCATTCGAATTATTATGCCATGTCTGCTGAGGAGCACGTACAGGTTACCATCGGCAAAGAACCTAAGGAGAATGTCTGGTTCGCTGATCCTCAGGGACTGGGAACTCCGGGATACGGTCTTTGTATGTGCGCTGCGGATATGGCCAAAATCGGTCAGCTGTGCCTCCAGAAAGGCATTTGGAATGGCATGCAAATCGTTCCGTGTCAGTGGATAGAGGAGATGACCAGACCACAAACTGTCGAAAGCAAAAACTTCCGCGGGATGTCTTATGGGTATCTATGGTGGATCGTTCATCCGGGGAAAGGAGTTTATGCGGCCATTGGCAATAGCGGAAATGTCATTTATGTGAATCCGGATACCAACACGGTGGTTGCTGTTTCCTCTTATTTCAAGCCGACAGTTCTTGACCGGGTCGATTTCATAGAAGAAGTGTTGCTGCCAACGATTGAGAATACTGGTTTTACATTATAAAACTCACATCGTGGACAAGAAGAATCTTTTTATACAAGCCATCGGCAAGTTTCTGCTGGGCGTTGTCATTCTGGGCTTGCTGATTTTCCTTCCTGCAGGCTCGCCTTCCTATTGGCAGGGATGGCTCTTTATGGGTATCCTGTTTGTGCCGATGTTTGTGGCAGGGATGATGATGATGGCCAAGAATCCGGAACTGCTCCGCAAGCGGCTCAATGCGAAGGAAGAGGAGAAGGAGCAGAAGAATGTCGTAGCATTGAGCGGCCTGATTTTCATTGCCGTTTTTCTGGTAGCTGGCTTCAACTGGCGGTTCCAATGGTGCGTGCTTCCGGATTGGGCCGTATGGGTGTCGGCGGTGGTATTCCTGGCTTGCTACTTGCTTTATGCCGAAGTGCTCAGGGAGAACACCTATCTTTCCCGGACTATTGAAGTGCAGGAAAATCAGAGGGTTATCGACACGGGGCTTTACGGAATCGTCCGGCATCCGATGTATTCTGCCACTACGCTGCTGTTCCTGTCCATGCCCTTGGTGCTGGCATCTCCCATCTCTTTTGCCATCATGCTACTATACATCCCTCTCATCGCAAAACGCATTAGGAACGAAGAGAAAGTCCTGGAGGAAGGACTGTCTGGGTATAAGGAGTACAAAACCCGAGTGAAGTACAAG